>Ga0066256_1000082_pt1 | contig 440076 bp, 438 predicted proteins | sample ThiBio_1000_biof_FD_87107 | JGI IMG/M metagenome (GOLD analysis project Ga0066256, IMG submission 87107) | Wastewater bioreactor microbial communities from Cape Town, South Africa - Thiocy_expt_1000_biof (version 2) | ecosystem: Engineered > Bioreactor > Thiocyanate-remediating >... | reverse complement strand
GCTCAACAATGCCATGTCGATCACTCCACAGCCCCCGCTCAAACCACGAGGGGCAAGGGTCACACATGGGTCAAATCTCGATGGAAAAATCCCAGCCTGCTGGGTCAGTTCTCAGTGGCAATCAACACGCGGTTGCCCAAATCCGCCGTAGGGTTCCCCCAGAGGGCGTTGCTAGCGAGCTGCGTATTGCGGCCCTGGAAGAGGCTGTCGTTGCCGAGCATCATCCACGCGCTGTCGATGCCGGGGGAGAGGACGGAGAACCACGAGCTGTTCTGGAGCGATGCCCCCGCGAGCGCGCCGAGGTTGAGCCGGCTCTCAAGGTACTCCTCGCGGTCGGAGCGACCGATGGAGTTGAGGTGCGTCCTCGCGGTGTAGGCCAGCCCGGCGACGAACACCGAGGTGCCCCACTGGACCAGCGTTGTGCTGTCCATGTGGTTGAGGCCCTGCAAGAACTGCTTGCTCCACGCCGCTAGCATGAAGCTGCGGAACTGGAGGACCGTTCTCATCATGGGGCTGCTCATCCACTTCGACATGTTGCCGAGGTCGTTCTCTTGGATGATCGAGCGCGAGAGCCGGAACGCAGCCATTTCGAAGGCAGCCTTGGCTTCAACATCGTCCCACGAATTGAGGCCCATCTGTTGAAGTCGCCGCCCACCCACACCTTTCTTGAACTTGGCGTGGGTGTTGATCTGCGCGGTCACACGGTCAAGCATCGCCTGATCGAGCCCGAGGGCCTGCATGCGGCGCGTGGCCGTCTTCCCTCCCTGCCTTGCGAGGATAGCGAACTTGTTGAAGATCGCCCGCCCCGTGAGGCGCTGGAGGAAGGTGTTGATGGGGGCCATGCCCGAGACTGCGGCGGTGAGCTTCTTGCCCTTCTGGAGAGCGCTGTCCACCTGCTGGAACGCGCGGCTGCCCGTAACGGACCCCGTAAGGTCCCCGAACTCGTCCACGCGGGTCATCGTCGAGTGGCGCACCCAGTCGGTGCCCACCGTCAGCACGTCCTCGACCTCCTCAGCGAAGGCGTCGTCGAGCTTCCCAGTCTTGGCGTTGCGCCACATCGACCGCAGAGACGGCATGTTGTGGAACATCGCGCGGAGCCCGAGCTGGGCCGTGACGCTGGCCAATTCGGAAAGCTGAGCGAAGCCCACCTGGTTCATGACGCGGAGGAAGTTGTAGTCGCGCAGGAGCCGGAGCCCCTGATTGACCGCGCTGCCCTCGTCGAAGTTCTGCCGCCCGATGATGGAGTTGTAGGTGAACTGCAAGCGCTCCGCGTCGAGCGCGAACTGCTTGCCGCCCGTGGCGTCCGAGACCGACCGCACCTCATCAAGCAGCGTACGGAACTCGCCATCGCTGGTGACGCCATCGACCAGATACTCCGGGGTCTCGTCGCCGGCCTTCCACTTCGGGTTCTTCACCCGCACTCGGGCCATGGCCACCCTGCCCGACATCTGCCGGGAGTAAGCGGTCATGAGGAAGTCGGCGTCGTTGACGAAGAGGTCCGAGATCGAGAACGCCTCGTCCGCCGTACCGTCCGAGCGGCGCAACCTTGCGGTGAACGCTTCGTCGAAGATGAGGCGGTGCTTGAGGCGGGGCGACGCCCCGTCCTGCGGCTTGGGCTTGAGCGCCGCGAGGATGGCCGAGACCTCCTCCGGGGCGATGTCCACGTCGCTGAGCATCTTGCCCAGCTCGTCAAGGTCCTCCCCAGAGAACGCCCGCTGGGCATTCATCAGTTCGCCGGCCGAGAGCTGGTGGAGCTTCTTGACGTAGCCGGCAGCGAACTTCTGGGCCACCTCATCGGCCAGCTCGGGGTTCGCCCCCCTCATGGCTTGCGCGACGAACTTCGTGAGGGTCCCGTGACCGAACCGATTGATGGCGTTGAGGACGGCCCCACGGTCGAAGATGCGGGGCACGTAGAACTGGTTCGCCTGGAGGTTCTCAGCGCCCCTCACGGAGCGCCGCACGGTGCCGTCTAGCAGGCCGGGGTCCTGCGCCAGCTCGGCCCACCGCGCCATGATCGACCGGAACTCGGTTCCAGCTTTCATGATCGCGGGGTCGAACTCCAGGGTATCGTCCCGGTTGCGGACGAAGCGCGTCACCTGCTCGGAGAAGTCCGCGAGGGCGGCATCGCGCTGGCCGAACCTCACGCCAGTCCGCTTGGCGTACTCGTTGAACGCCGTGTCGAACCCCTTCCGCCACTTCAACTCGGCGCGGCGGTACATGATCGACTGCCACTCGGAGGCCCCGATAGGGGTAACCCCGTCCGCGTTGCGAGCGCCGTCCTCCACGAGCACGTTGCCGAGCGCGCGAGTGAGCTTGTTGTCGGAGCCCTTGAGGTAGCCCGCGAGGTCGAAGCGGAGACGGCTGGCGAAGGACTTAGGGGCCACCTCATCGGCGTCCCTAACAATGTCCGCAGTGGTGGCGCGGAGGTCCTGCCGAGCGGACACCGCCATGGCACCCGCAGAGTTGTCCGGGGTGAGCGCCGTGCTGTTCTGGAGATCGCGGCCGATCTGCTCGATGCGCCGCGCCTCGCCGGCCGTGGCGGGGTTGCGAACGATGCCGCCAAAGGCACCCCCGAGCACGAGGCCGGCACCCGCCGACCACAGAAGCTCCGAGCTGTCAGCGGTGTAACTGTTGGCGACGCGGAGGCTGTCCGCTGCGACGTTGCCGAGGGCACCCACTACGGCCCCCTCAGCGACCAAGCCAAGGCGACCAAAGCGGGCACCGAGCGCGGCAGGCGCACCGAGGCCACCAGAGGCGATGGAGACGCCGGCAGCAGCGGCCCATGCGAGGGGGTCGGTGAAGCCCGCAGCGAGCCGCAGGGCCACGCCCATGCCCCCCATTGAGTTGAGCCGCTCGGACCCTTCAAGGGACTTGAGGATGCCCGCCTTGATCTGGTCGGCGTGGGCATCGGAGTGGGACGCTGTGAAGCGGTCCCAGTACTGCTCAGGAACGCCCTCGGTGAGCTGCTTCATGCGCTCATCCGACATGCGGAAGTCCGGGTCGGGGGCCAAGTCCTCGCGTCCCTCAAAGAGGAACGCACCGGACCAGCCCTCGGACACGGCATCCTGCACGCCCTGCCAGAGGGATACCTGCGCGGCGTCCTCCGCCTCGGCCCGCTTGAAGGCGGACAGTTCGGCGGTGCTGTAGGGGTCCACGGGGGTGACATCGCTGATGCCCACTGCGTGGCTCGGGTCGTTGACCTGATAGTCGTTGGGTTCGGTCGCCGCGAAGGTGAGTTGCTGCGGCGGGGACAGCCCACTACCCCCAGCGCTAGCGCCGAAGAGCTGGTAGGCTTCCTGCGCGCCGCTGAGGCGACCGGAGTAGTTGTGGCCCGCCGTGGGGTTGTCCCAGGTGAAGCCTTGGGGGCGCTCGAAACCGATGAACGCCGCCGTCGCCTGATCGACCGTGGTGGCCTTCATCAAGCGGTTGAACGCCTTCTGCTCCTTGTTGCGGAGTTCCCAGTCGATGAAGTCCAACTGGGCGTTGAAGTCGTTCGGGTCAGTGCCCGAGGCCGAGGTGCGTGAGAGGTGCGCCGCCCAGCGGTCGGGATGGTGTTGGGCCAAGCCCTTGGCAAGGCCCCCGTCACCCACGGCACTGGGGTCTAGCCCGCTTTCGCCAATGAGGTTGCCGAGGATGCCTGCCGTCTGCGCGGCCGAGTAGCCACGCGACGTGAAGAAGTCCCACGCCTGCTTGGCGCGCGGGTTGCCGGATACGGGCATGGGTGTTCCCTATGTGGTGGTGAGGGAGCACCCGTAGGTGCCCCTATTTGATGAGCCCGATGGGGGCCGTGGGGTCGAAGAACTCAGCGGCTTCGAGATTGCGGGCCGTACGCGCCGCCTCTGCTGCCTCCCTCGCGGGGGCCGCTGCTGCGTCGTCGAGCTTCGCGTTGGTCTCGGCTGCCAGCTTCGCCTTGGTGGCTTCGTCTCGCGCCTGCTTGGCCGTGTAGATCGACTGGAGGGTGAGATCGCGTGCGCCGGCATCCTCGACCGGAAGGCCGTTCTTCTGGATGAGCCGCCACGCGCCATTCCCGTTGCCGAGCGCCTGGACCGTCAGGTCAGACGCCTCAAGCCCCTCGTCAGGGTGCGCCGCCACGTAGTCCTCGATCACGCCTGTGACCGCCGAGGAGAAGTCCGGGGGGATATCGCGGCTGGCCGTGTTGACCCAGTGACCGTTGATGTTGGTGTGGTTCTGCTTGAAGCGCTCGGTGGCCAGCTCAATGGCCTTCGGAGGGTTCACGTCAGAACGGACCAGCATCTTGGCAGTCTTGCTGATGTAGCCAGCGGCGAGGGTTTCGTTCTCGGCGGGTGCTCCCGGAATGATCCAGAAGCCCTGCCGGGTGCTCGCCACCGCGTTGTCGATGTCCTCGAACTTCTGGCGGTAGTACGGGTTGTCGAACTTCGTGGGGTCGCGGGTGACGATGATCGCTTGACGGTAGGCGGCGTCCTCGCCCATGCGCATGTCCTGATGGGCGATGCGGTACGCTTCGAAGAAGTCGAGCGCGTCCTCGTCCAGGTGCTTGCCGAGCATGGCCGGGGCTTTCGCCTGGAGCTGCTCGTAGAGTTCCGCTCCCTGCTTCAACGCCGGGGGCACGTCGCCGCCGTCTCCGAGCGCCCACGCATTGGCAGCCGACAGGCCGGTGGCGAGGGTGTTCTTCCACACCGGGTTTTCTAGTCCGTTGGTGGCGAACATCGAGACCTCCAAGTCGAAAGCCTGCTCGGGTGTGAGCTTCCGCTCAGCGGCGAGGCTCTGGGCCTGCTTGGTGACGTACTCCGCGAGGGCCTTCTTCTGGTCCTCAACGGACACGGCCTTGGTGCCCCCGTTGTCGGTCGGGAGGGTCTGCGGAACGAGGAACGCCACACCGCCCTTGGGGAGCTGCGCGACGTTCTGCTCCAGCAGCTCGGCCTCCGCCTGCCGTGCCGTTGCTACCAGCCGCAGCTTCTCGTCATTCGTCGCCGCCTCGGCCTGCACCCGTTCGATGGCCGACTGGTTCATCGCAAGGATGGAACGGAAGCCGGCCTCGGTGTAGCCGCTGCCCTCGGGGTTCGCCTCGTAGTAGGAGGTGAACTGCGCAACGTCGAGGTTGCCCTCACTGGCCGCGTTCACGTAGTCGGTGCGCCGGGCGAAGTTCGCCGTGGCGTCCAACTCCGCCTTCTTGGTCTTGGCGGTGGTGATGATGCGGGCGGCGTCGGCGGCGAACGTGCGGTTGTCCGCGAGGGTCCCTAGCTGGGTCCCATCGGTGCCTGTGCGGGGCGTCATGAGGATGGCGTTAACGAGGTCGAGCTGCCCCTCAGCCGCGAGCGCCTGCGCCACCGAGACCAACTCGGCGTCCTGCGCCTTGTAGTCCATGTGGAGCATCGTGCGGTTGGCGTCGTAGCGCGACCGGAGGCTGGCCACGATCTGGTCCGGGGGCACACCAGCGGCGAGCTGCTCACGGGCACTGCCAAGGAACGTCTCGTAGACGCCGCCCTTGGTTTCCTCGACGGCCTGCGTGGTGAGGTACTGCTGGTGAGCAGCGCCTCCCTTCGCGTTGAAGTTCTGCATGGCCGCCTGGTACGAGGAGACGAAGAACTTGTTGTCCCCGAACTCGTCGAGGTCGGTCTTCATCTGCTCGGCCACGAACTGGTCGAAGTTGAGGCTGCCCTTATCGACCGCCGTCTCATACTTCGTGGTCAGCTCATTCATCCGCTGGTAGGCGAGGCGCTCGCCATACTGCTTCATGTACGCGGCCTTGAACCACGGATTGTCCAGCTCGGTGAGCGTGCCGTCCCGGAGCGCGGACTGCGACTCCTCGAACGTCATCCCACCGATGCGGCGGTTCGCGCGGTCCTCGGCGTCCTTCCGCTGCTGGGTCGCCTCGGCGGTGAGGAAGCTGTTGAGGTCCGGGCTGATCGTGGCCAGTGCGTTGGCGAGTTGCGCCAGCTCATTGGGTCCCTGTGCGGGGGCCTCGGGGCGGAAGTATTGGTCCACCGGGCGGGCGGCGGGTCGCAGCTCCGGCATGCGGGTGTTCGTGTTGACCTGCACGCGGGGCCTGATGCGGCCCCCGAGGGAGGCGCGGTCGCCGGTGGTCCGGAGGCCGGGTACGGTGTTGGGCATGCGAGCCTCCTAGTTGGTCATGTTGCGGTAGTTGCCGGCAGCGCCGAAGCCCGCGCCCGCGATCTTGAGGCCGGTGGCGAACAGGCTCGGCGGCGTGCCCTTGCGGATGGAGCGGGCGCGGTCGATGGCCTTCGAACGGATGCCGAGGCGCTCCTGCGAGAGCTGCTCTGCGGTCCACTCTTGGTTCTGGTCGAGGCGGTCGCTGATGCGGGCCTCTGGGCCGTAGATATCGCCCAGGAGCGCATCCACGGACAGGCCCGACACGCCGGCCTCGCCCGCCGCGACCTGAGCCGTAGCGGCAGTGGCGCGGGCTTCGCGCGAGACCTCGGCCCTAGTAGCGGCGGTAGCCTCGGCCTCTTGAAGCTGCTGGGTCAGGCTTCCGTTATACTCCTGCCGCGCGTTCCAGTTCGAGAGAACGATGTTCTCCTCGCGGTATTCTTCGTTCTCGTCGTACTCCTGCTGATCTGCCGCGTGCTGCGTTAGCGCGCCCACGGCGGAGATAGCGAAAGAGCCGATGGCGAGTGCCATGGGGTTACACATCGTCGTCTTTCCTTATGCGGACGAACTCGTAGAACGGGAGGCCGTTGATGACCTCCCGTTGCACGAAGCTGAAACCACACCAGCGCAGCCACCGATGGTGTTCGGTGTTGCGGCAGTCGGTGTGGTTCGTGAGAAGCGGATAACTCTTGTGGAACTCCCTCACCCAGCGCGGTGACTGGCGGAGGAAGTCCACTCGGTGCTTCTTGATGGCGTCCGAGCCGAGCGCCCACACGCAGCCCACTTCGGGGCCGGCCGGGTGCGGGCTCACGCCGAACATCACCACCGGCCATTGCTCCTCATCGACCGCCGTCAGGCACACGTCGCCACAGTAGCCTTGGAAGAGCGCGTCGTAGGGGTCGAGCCCCCCGGCTTCCACCTCGGCCACGTCCTCTGCCCGGAGGCAGTATTCGAGGCGAGCGATGTCCCGGAGGACGGTCGGTCGAACAGTGAGCATTAGAGCCTCCGGCTTCGGATGACGTACATGGCCTCCCACTCGGCGCTCAGGAAGGCGCACGGTAGGGGCTTGTCGTTGATGATCTCGATGGTGGTGGTGGTGTTCTGGCCGAGGACACCAAAGGGGTGCTGTCCGCTCTCCAGTGCGGGGACGCCGAGGACGTTGTTGCCGGAGCCGATCACGCGGCCCGAGAACACCGAGCGGAAGGGCTCCCTGCGGCTGGGCGTGACCTCGACCCGGAAGTATCCCGACTTGTCGTAGCTCAGGCTCATCTTGCGGAGCATGATGCGGCCCTCGCCCACCGACATCATCCCACCGCCCGCCGCCTCCTCCTTGATGACCAAGGTGGAGAACCGGTAGCGGAAGGTGTAGCGCCGGCCGATGAGGAAGTTGGTCACGTTGCCCGGAAGGACGAACTGCCCGCTATCCCAGGTGGCCACGATGCGCTGCCCAACCTTGTAGCCGCCAGCGCCGTAGCCGTAGACCTCGTAGTCACCGGGGACGCCCACGGCGTATGGCATGGTCACGCGGGTGACGTTCGCCCCGGCGTCGTAGCTGAGGGTGCACTGCGAGGCCCACACGCGCTCGTCGAGGTTGAACGTGAAGGGGATGCTGGGGTCAGTCCTGCCGGCGTCCACCGACATGACCTCGAAGACCACCTGCCCGCTGCGCTCGATCAGGAGCCAGAGGTCGCTCTCTACGAACTCCGCGCTGAGTACCTTGGTGCCGGCCGCGAACGTCCACTTCGACCACGAGGACTGGAGCTTCTCCAAGTCCTGCCAGAAGTACTTGTAGACGTAGATCGAGCTGGGGTCGGCGGGGCTGAGCGCCACGAGCACGTCCTCATTCGAGGAGGCCGCGAGCTTGGTCACGCCACCCGGCACGTACTTGGGCACGTGGGCGGTGATGTCGGCAGCGTCGTTCGTCTGCGTGTCGCCCTCGACGTAGTACTCCCGGATGGCCGAGTAGCTGCCCCGGTTCACGGTGAAGTAGACGTTGCGCCCTGCCCCCACCGGCTTTGCGGCGAGAGAGCACTGGAACTCGGTCGTCTGCTTGATTGCGGCGGTGTTCGGGGTGAGCAGATCGCCCCCGGTGAGCATGAACTGCGTCTGGTCGGAGAAGAGAAGCAGCGCTTCGTTGAACGGGATGGCGTGCCGGAGCTGGGCCACTTTGGTGTGGCTCGCGGCCACGTCGATAGGGTCACTGTCGAGAAGCTGGGTGACGCTCGACTGGAAGAAGTTGAAGTAGTCCCCTGCCCGCGACAGGACCACGTTCTCTTCCGACACCAGCCCGAGGCGGTTGCGGTGGAAGAACACGTCCGCGATCTTGAAGCCCACGAAGGACGGGAACGGAACAGCGTCGAGGTCGCCCACCTTGCGGTCGGCCCAAGTGGCCTGCTTGAAGGTGAACGTCCCATCGCTCTCGCGGACCAGCACATGGGGCATGAGGGCCGGGTCGAGCCGGTAGCGCTCGCCGCCCTTCAAGGTCTCGACCCACACGCTGGCGTTCGGGTTCGAGGCGTTGGCAGAGTAGCGGACCCAGTAGTCGTCAAACCCCGACGAGGCGTCGCCGGTCACCCGCACCTGGAAGCCGTCGAAGGCCCGCGCGGGAAGGTCGGAGAACCGCTGCACGGCGTCCTTGACGAGCCGCATGGCTTGGTCCCCGAGGCCGTCCGTGTAGGTGACCGTGAAGTCGGCCCCATTGCGGCGCGCGAAGTAGATCGTGGAGCCCGTCCGCCAGCACTCGTAGACGGCGTTGAAGGCGGCGTCGCCCACGAAGGCTCCCGCGAGGTCGGCGGCGATCTTGTTGGTGGCGATGGCCTTGGCGTGCACCGGGTCGTCCCCGTTGGGGGTCGTCAGCGTCTTCGTGTAGCCGTCCACCGTGATGGAGTAGTCGAGCCCGTAGCCGCCCTGCCGAACCCATACGAGGGCTTCGGGACGGCGCGTGGGGGACAGGGTGCCGAGGCTATCGACCACCCGCGTCTTGTTGAGGATGAAGGTGTAGTCGGCCACCGTCACGGCGGTGAAGGCGGTCTCAGGCGAGGCCGCGCCGAGGTAGCCCTTCCCGTTGGGGAACGCCACCGTCTTGGCGGCTCCGGTCAGGTCGAACACCTTGAGGTCGCCGTTGGTGATTACCACCGCGTAGCGCTCGCTCAGGTCTCGATTGATGTTGTGGACGAAGGCGGACCCAAACGGGGTATTGCTCACCTTGGCCACGAACCTCGTGGGGGGACGCTTGCTCAGGCCCCCGACCACCGAACTGAGGCCGTTCTCCTGCAAGTCACACTGCGAGCTAAGGCGCAGCGCGAAAGGCTGCTGAGACACGCCGTTGACGAGGTTGGGGATGGAGGTGGAGACAAGGCTCATCGCAGGGTGCCCTCCACCGGCCCAGTCTGGTTGATGTTGTAGTCCGCGACCTGGGCCTGATCGTCTTCGAGGGTGACGCGGGCCTGCGCCTCATCGAGCTTGGTGAAGCTGTCCAGCTCCGCTGAGCCCACATTGCTAGCCTGGAAGCGGCGGGCGGAGCGCACGGCAATGTACCAGCGCGCGGCCTCGGGCAGCTCCTCAAAGGGCAGCAGGAGGGTGAGGTTCACGAGCACCGAGCGGGGAAACACGTAGCTGCGCCGCTGGCGGTCGTAGAGACGGCTCCCTCGGAGGACCACATCAATGGCACTGTCGCGGCCCGAGCTGTCCACCTTGAGGGTGTTCTTGGGGACCTCGACGAAGCCCTCAGGATAGGTCGGGGCGATGGGGTAATCGACTTCCTCGTTCCAGTGCCACCCTCGGGTCTGGACCTCGCGGGAGACGTTGGAGAGGGTCTGGAGCGCCGTTACAGCGAAGAGGACGCCGCTATCTTCGATGCTGTTGACCGGTGGCTCACCGATGTTGGCGAGGCACAGGTTCACCGCTTCGAGAAGCGTGGTCGGCGTAGTAGCCAGCATGGGTAAGGCTCCGATGACGAAAAAAAGGGGAGAGCCCCGAAGGACCCTCCCCAGTGGGCGGTTGATCCACGCGAAGGTGGATAGATCGTGTTACGGCGAAGTCGTCGCGCTGACCTCGATAGCGCCGGCCGGGCGGAGGATGCCGTGGCCGACCGCGTACTTCGAGATCACGAAGTGGGCCTGACGGCGCGGGTCGTAACCAGCGTCGAGGCCGAGATCGAGCAGCTTCACCGTGCCGATGGCCGACTTCTGCATGGCGAGGCCAGCCACGTTCGAGAAGTCGCCCGCATAGCGGTTCGCCGTGCCGGCGCGGACGGTGCCGTTGGCAATGACCTCGGTCGGGAGGTTGTTGGTCTTTACGACCTCGAAGCCGGCGACACGGTAGACCTTGCCTTCCGAGTAAGCGCCAGCGCCGCCGAAGTCGCGGTTGATGGTCTTCTCGGCCTGCACGAGCTTGTAGTACTGCGTGGGCTTCACGAAGAAGTAGCGGTCCTCTTCGGGAACGTCCTTCTCGTCGAACTTGGCAGCCGCCGCGAACAGGGCCGCAGCGAGGTGGTCGCCATTGCCGAGGAAATCGGCGGAACCCGGCATGCCGGCCGCGTTCTGGTAGATCGTCGAGCCGCCCGGAAGGCCGGTGACGATGTTCGAAGCGCGGGCGGCGAGGACGCCGACCTGGAGCACATGCTGGTCCATGACCTTGGCGAGCTTGCGGCCCTGCTCCGTGGTCGTGATGGAGCGCATGTCATAGTGGTTCTTGGCTTCGTCGATGTTGGCGAAGTAGGCGTCCGAGACCAGGAGGTCGTCGATGTTGATGATCGCCTCGTTCTGGTTCATCGTCTGGCCAAGGATTTCCTTGCCGGGCGTGTGGTAGTAGGCGTCGATCAGGCCAGTGGCCGGGAACGCTGCCGACTTGCCGTGCGAGATCGTGCGGACGAGGTGGCGGTCAGCCATGACGGTCGCCGTCTCGAATGCGGTGATGACCTCGCCCTGATAGACCTTGGCAAAGGTGGCATCGACCGAGCCCGCGCCGTTGATCTGGCCAAGGCGAATGGGAGTTGCGTCAGACATTGGTATTCCTGTGAGGAGCTTGGGAAGTTGATCGGGCTTCCGAGAACTCGCTCGCGCGGCACCACCGAGTTGTCCGCCTCAGCGGGCTTGGGGTCGTGCGTGTCGTTCTGGGTTGACCTTGCGTCACCGCGCATAGGGAGCGCTGGTGTGACTGGCTTCTTCACAGGTAGTCTGTCGTTCTAGTGGTCCGGCCCTACCGGGGGCAGAACTCCTCCCACTTGAGGTTGTGTGCGAATATCTCCTTCTGGGTTTCCTCGGTGTCCTGCTCGGACCATCCGATGGGTTTCGTCCACGCGCACTCCTCGGCCCGGTTAAAGCCGCTGGTAGTCGCGCATCCGCTCACGAAGAGCATCAATGCCAGCATCAGAGACGCGAGCATCAATCTCAGCGGCCTTGTCAGACGCTTGAGCATTGTCTTCCTTCTGCTTGGTTCGGACCTCTTGACGGCCCTCCTCCTTCCAGCGTTCGCGCAGCAGCGCATTGGCCAGCAGGAGGAGGAACTCGAAGGCCCGCAGGATTGCGAGCCAGATGGTCACTTGGCGGCGGGCTTCTTCTGGAGAAGGCCGGCGACCACCGTCAGAGCCTTGTAGACGCCCGCCAGAATGGCGTCGTCCTTGGGGGTGGGGGTGAGCTTCACGATGAGGGCAGCCACCGCGTAGACCGCGAACACGATGTTCACGATCTCCGAGAGGTGAGCCACCACCCAGGTCACGATGTCGGACATGGTGGGTTCCTTGTGGGGAGGTTAGTTGACGTTGGAGCGGCCCAACTTCGCCTGCACCTCGGCGCGGTAGGCCGGGTCCTTGGCGTAGCGCGGGTCGCGCATGGCGGAGGTCACCTGAGCGCGGGACGTGAACACGTCGCCGCCATCCGGCTCACTGCCGCCGCCGAGGAGCTTGGGTTCGGTCCCGCCAGCGGCGGTGAACTTGGCGTGGAGGCCCGCGACCGCGAGCTTGATCTGCCCGACATCGCCGCTGTCCATCACCTTGTCGAAGGAGGCGACCTCGGCGGGCGTCAGGCCACCCTTCCCGGCCCACGCAACCATCGACGTATAGGCTTCCTCGCCGCCGACCGTGGAGAACACGTCAGTGCGGATGCCCGCAGCGATGGCCTCTTGGCCTGCGATGTAGTCGTTGAGGGTCTGCTCGGTGATGCCCTTGGCGACGATGGCCGCGCGGGTCTCGGTCGAGAGGGAGCCGTTCTTGGTGTACTCGGCCACGATAGCGTCGAAGTCGAGGCCAGCCGCCGTGGCAGCCTCGCGGGCCGCGTTCGGGTCTCCCGGTGCGGGGGTCTCGGACGCTGCGGTCGGCTTGCCCTTCTCCAACTCGGAGTAGGACTTGAGCAGTTCGTCGGTGCGGACCTCGCCTTTGGTGGCGTCCCAGAACTTCTCGGGGACGTTATCCGGTCGCTGGGGAACCTGCGGGGTGCCCGAGGCAACGGGGGCCGCGTTGGCGGCTTCGGCCTTGGCGAGCATCGCCGCATCGTGGCCCTCGGGAGCGGGGACCTCGGTGGCGTTTGAAGTGGTGTCGGTCATGGGGTTCTAGCGGTCGATGATCGTGAACTGGAAGCCGAAGCCTACAACGGGTGGAGCCACGCCAGCGACAAGTGCGGGGGCCGGCTCAGCGGCAGGCTCAGCGGCAGGCTCGGGGGCAGGCTCAGCGGCCGGCTCGGGGGCCGGTGCGGTGACGCGGGGAGCGCTCCTACGGGTGGCCGTGGGAGCACTTTCGGGGGCCGGCTCAGCGGCAGGCTCGGGCTGTGCGCCATGAGCCGGGATTACATCAGCCATTGGCTTCTGCTCCGGGTTGGAGTTGATCTCGGACGATGTTCATTGCGCCGGGTACGGCCTTCTCGCCCATCTGGGCCATGGCCATCTGCATGCGCTCGGCTTCGATTTCCTGCTGGACCTGTTCCTCGTCCTTGATGAGGCCATCGGTGCTCACCCCGAGGGAGGCACCAGTGCGATCAAGCAGTTCGCCCCACACGACGCGGCGCTGGGCTTCGGGACCCATGCGCTGCACGCGCTCCATGAAGGCGTCGAGCCGGTTGAGGTCATGGCCACGCCCAAGGGCTTCGAGGCCCGTGGTGATCGTGGGCTTCACGTTCTTGGGCAGCGTCGGCAGCGTGCCCTTGAGGGCGAGCCGATGGGCCGTGAGGGTGACCACGGGAAGCTGGAGTTCGAGGCTGAGGATTGAGTAGATGCCGCCGAGGGCATCCTCCAGCTCACCCGCCATGTAGCGGATTTCCTCGGCCGTCACCCGCTCCCCGTTCCGCTGGATGGCAGAGTTGAGGAGGAAGGCGAAGGCGAGGCGCTGGGTGATCTCTTCGATCATTTCCTTGGCCACGCGAAAGTCGGCGTACTTGTCCATCTGGAGGACCGTCACGTCATCCGCCTTGCCGGCCCGCACGGAGCCATTGGGGGCTTCCGCTACGGTCTTGAGTGAGGTGACGCCGTTGGGGTTCACGAGCAGCAGCACCTTGGCCGCTGCGGCAGAGCCCTCGACCACGGCCTTGGAGAGCGTCTCCAGCGACTTGAGATCGCCGTAGTACTCCTCGACATAGCCGCGACCGTAGTCCTCGCCGTCGATGGCGGTGAAGCGCAGCGCGAGCCACGGGCTCTTGTCCTTGGGGTAGCTCCCCTCGGTGCCCGGAATCTTCAGCCCCATGCACTCCTGATAAATGACCCAGCGGCCACCCCTCAGCGAGATATGGGTGAACAGCTCCAGGTTCTTGTCGCGGGACCGCGCATTGGCGAACTTGTGTGCCTGCTCAGCGTCCAGCTTCTCGACGAAGCCTTCGGGGAGCGTATCGGGGGCGACCGTCTCCAGCGCCACGATGTCCAGCACGTTGCCCATGGGGTCTCGCTTGACCACGTAGCGGTCCAGCTTGAAGGCGCGCATGCGGTCCTTCGGCGGCAGGTAGAGCAGAATGTTGCCGGAGTTCACGAGCTGCTTGAGGGCCTCGAACAGGGGGACCCGGAGCGCAGAGGCTTCGATGTCCGACATAATGGCCCGCTCGTACTTGCCGAGGGCCTTCTCGACCTTTCCTTTCAGGTCTACTCGCCGCGTCATCTGCTCGACCGTGAAGTCGTCCATGACGTAGCGGAAGAAGGGGGCGTTGGGCGGCAGCAGGGTAAGCAGCAGCTTGGACGCGAGGTTGTTCACGCCTCGCGCCCCGAGGCCCTGATACGGGGTCGGGAGCTTGTTCTGCCCGGTGTGGCCCTGCGGGGGCATCAGCGCGGGGATAGTGAGCTTGGCGCAGTCGCGCGCCCTTTCGAGGAACGGCAGGCGTGCGTTCTCTAGCCGCCGATAGAGGGCGGCTGCGGTAGTAGCCATTGCGTCCCTCCGTTAGGCGCGAGGAACGTTGACCCCAGTGCTGCCACCGGAGTTGCCCGCGTCGAGGCGGATTTTCAGGGAGTTGCGACCGCGCTTCTTGATGCGCAGGTCCTTCGCGTCGAGCTGGTCCTCTTCGCGCACAACGTCACCCTGCGCGACCGAAGCCGACTGGGCGGTGGCCGTTACGGGCGGCGGAGGCGGCGCGTTGGTTTCGTTGATGATGTTGGTGATGGTCTTCGTGGTGTCGGTCTTGCCACCATCCTTGCCACCACCGCCACCTCCGCCGTTCTTCTTACCGAAGGGGTTGAAGCACATTAGGGGTTCTTTCGGGTGATAGTCTCCGACTGCTCGTCGAACTTCGCCCGGAGGAACCGGATGAGACGCGCCTCGCCGGCCTGCGCCCATACCTCGCGGTCTGGCGTAGTCAGTTCGGGGGCGCGATCTGGGAAGCGGACTTCGAGGGCGCGGAGCAGTTGCTCTGAAATAGTTGGGAAATCCATGAGACCTCCTAGGGGGAGGGGTAATCGGGGAGAGGTGAGCGCCCCTCCCCGGCCCCGGTCAGAAGCGGGTGATGGCTTCGAGCAGTCGCTCGTTGAACTGGTCGAGGGTGCCATCGTTGACGAGCATCCGGTCGAACGGGTGCCGGTCGAGCAGGCCCTCGGACTTGTGTTCGCCCGTGTAGGCCACCTCGGGCCGCAGGATGCACCAGCACTCGCCGCCCATGGAGCGCACGAGGTCCAGCTCATTGGGGAACCGCATGTCGTCGATGACCACGCGGAGGCCGGCATCGAGCAGCTTGCGGACCTTGCGGGCCGCGATGGTGGTCCACAGGTTGGTGTCGATGCACCCCCTGCCCCACTCGCTGCCGATGGTCTGCATGATGTAGCGGGGCGTCAGCTTCTCAAAGCCGAAGTCCTCAAGGGTCTTCTCTTTGAGGTTCCCCTCGATCATCAGCTCTCGCAGGTGTGGGTCCACGCCGAGCTGGGCGAGGAAGATGTTCACCATGGCTTTGCCAGGAGCGGCGAACTTGACGAGCTTGTAGCCCAGCCCCTCGGTGAGGAGCTGAGTGGCCGTCGATTTGCCCATCTGAGGCGCTGGAGAGTACAGCGCGATCAGGCTGGGGTTCTTGGCGGTTGCCACAGGATGGGTTCCTTCGTCTTGAAGTTGTAGTCGGAGGCGCGGAGGATGCGGGCAACGCGGGCTTGGACGAGGGCATCGGCTTCGGTGAGCCCGGCCTTCTCGTAGGCGAGCACGACAGCGGCCCACGCGATGGGCAGGAAGTCGCCGCCGAACGCGGCCACGTCAGCCTTGACGCCGTTAAGGATAGCGGTGGCCTTCACGGGACCCACACCGGGGCACCCGGAATAGCCGTCCGTGGTGTCCCCAATAAGCGTCTGGTAGAGGTGCCAGTAGTTTGCCTCGTCCTCGGTGATCTGGACCACCTTGGCGTCGCCGCCACGGGCGAAGAGGCCGGGGATGGTCTTCATGTCCTTGTCGATCGACACGATGATCTTCTCGCCCGGTATCATCGTGCCGGTGGCAAGAATGCCCATCACGTCATCGCCTTCGAGAGCCGGGCGGAAGTAGGCATCCCGCTCCTCGATCAGCCAGTCGCGGATGGGCTTGAGGACCACGGGTTTCTTCACCGTCGCCCGGTTGCCCTTGTAGGTGGGGAGGACGGACTTGCGGAAGTTGCCGATGCTGTCCGTCAGGCAGAGCTTGTAGCTCGTGCCTTTGAACTTCTTCACCAGCGCTGCGATCTCATCGTCGATCTGTTCTTTCACATCGTCGATGTTGCAGTGCCAGGTCCAGTAGCCCCCCTCCAGCTCCATGGCTTTCTCGTTCGAGGACGCCGCCGCATAGGCGATCACGTCCGCGTCGAGTAGGAGGGTTCTGGTCATCGGGCGAGCACCGAGGTGAGCCACCAGAGGAACAGGCCGACGCCCACCGGCATGCCGACGATGAAGCTGAGTGCGCAAAGAATGGCGGTGAGCATCAGAAGAACACCCCTAGCACGGCCCCAAGCGGGGCAAACACGAGGCCCACGATGCGGGCGACAAAGAGGCCCTGATCGCCACCGTTGCCGGTGACGAGATCGGCCACGTTCATCCAGTAGCCGACGAGGATGAAGGCGATGAACGCGAACCACAGGGCGAGCGTAGTCAGCGCTATGACAGCGCCATTCTCTTGGGACATGATGGTTTCCGGTTGTTGGAGGGTCAGGCCGAGGCTTCACCGCGCAGGCGGTGAAGGTGCTGGAGGCCGCGCGGGGTAATCTGCCACGACTTGCCGTAGAGGCCGGTGGCAATGCGGGTGGTGATGAAGCCGTCGCTGGCAGCCATGGCCACGAGGTCGGCGTTCATGCGGGCGAAGTCGCCCTTGGTGCGGAACGGGTTGTTCCAAGCGGTGCTGAGAACGTCAGTGAGTGTCACGCCAGTTGGCTCCGATCTTGAACTCCCCGTCGATGGGGCAGCGGAAGTTGAAGACCTCGGTGGTGTCGCGCATGGATTGGACCAGCGTTTCACCCACAAGGGTTGCGAGCGCCTCCCGTGCGTCCACCTGCATTTCGTCATGCACGTGGGCCACGAGGGCGTAGTCCCTGCCGAAGACGTGACCGAGCGCGGTCAGCTTGCGGTAGGCAATGACGGTGGCCATCTTTGCGATGAGCGCGCCGGCTGATTGGAGGAGCGTGTTGACGGCGGCGTGGACCGAGCGGACGTACAGCTTGCGACCGTCGAGGCCGATGAGGTAGCCGCGTGCGGCGGCTGCCTGGACCTTCTCGCGGAGCTGCTTGAGGGCGGGGGTCTTTTCGAGGAACGACTTCTTGAGCCGCTTACCAACCCTCTTGAGGGTGTCCTCGTCGGGGTTCTCGATGTAGCCCTTAGCGGTCTTCGCTGGGAAGTATTTCAGGAAGACGGAGTGGCCAAGACCATCGCGGACTTCGCGCATGGCGATGTCCAGAACGATCTCACCAGCCTTGGCGTCCCCTGCCCCGTACAAGAACCCGTAGATGAAGGTCTTGGCCCCACCTCGGAAGAGCTTGTGGATGGGGTGGCGGTCTTCGTCTCGGGCAGTCCCTTCCGGCACAAGTCCAAGAGCGAGCACGTTAGCCCAATGTACGTCCCCCGTGAGGAGTACCTCGCCGTAAGCGCCCCCGTCGAAGCGAGCCATGAAGTGAGCGAGGCAACGGAGTTCGAGCCCTGAGAGGTCGGCCCCGACAAGGCGTCCAAGTCGCGCAACAAAGAGCGCTCGACATTCTTCGCCATAAGGGCTGCCAACTGCCGGCGTTTGCGCAACATTAGGTCGGCTGTGGGTGCATCGACCGGTAACGGCTCCATTCGTATTGACGCCGCCGTGAATGATGCCTCGCCGCACCAGTCGGAGCCACGCTTGGTCGCCCTCTGCGAGCTGCCCGATGCGCTTCTCCACGAGAAAGTGCTCGGCAAGGACTTTGGCTTCGGGCCAAGGCAAAGCTGAGAGAATGGTTTCATCGACCTTCGCCTGTCCGTTGGGGGTGAACTCAGTGGGGACCCAGCCGAGCACCTTGAGGCGGGCCGCGATCATCTGGCGAGACGAGGGGTTGAACTCGACCACCTTCTCTACCGTGTAGGGTTGCCCCTTCACGCGGCCGAGCTTCTTGTTGTTGGCCCCCGCCACCTTGACCGTGCGGATGACCTCGGGCGGGAACGCTGCCTTGAGCTTCTCCGCAATCTCCTGCCGGCGCTTGATGAGCACCCCGTAGAGGTCCGCCGCAGCCGCCTCGTCGAAGCCGAAGCCGTAGCGCTCCTGCTGCGCGATGATGAAGGCGAACTCCAGCTCCAGGTCGATGGCCTGCTGGCTGTAGTTCTCGGAGAGGATGCGCTTGTAGAGCTTGGTGGTGACGCGAACGTCCTGCTCGCAGTAGGACTGCATTTCAGGGTTCCACGACGCCCACGGGTCAAGCCCCTGCTCGATCATCATGGCGGCGTAGTCGCCCTTCCACTCACCGAGGCGGTGGCCCCAAGCGTCGAGCGAGTGGGAGCCGATGAGGCGACCGGGGAACTTGCCGATCTTGGCTTGCACCTGATCGAAGTCCACGAGCGACACCCAGCCCTGCCGCCGCTGCACCATCGTGTAGATGAGGCGGGTCAGCACCAGCGTGTCGATCTGCTTGCCCCGAGGCTTGAACCACGGGTAGACCTTCTGGAGGGCCGGAACGTCGAACTTGATGATGTTGTGGCCGATCAGTTCGTCGGCCTCCATCAGCTTCTTCAACCCGAAGCTGACCAGCGGACCATCTTCACGTTCAAGCTCGGCGGGGTAGTTCTCGTCGTGACACGACCACACCTCATCGGTGTCTAGATCGTGGATGACGAGGGAGTGGACTTTGGTCAGGTCATCGAGCAGTCCATCGGTCTCGATGTCGAATGCATATCGGGTCATGCCCTCTCGCTGGAGTAGCTAGAGCGGCCCCCGAAGGGGCCACTTCGGTTGATGTGTTGGGGGTGGTCAGAGGCGGTCGGAGAACCAGCGCACGGCGAGGTACATGGCCCACCGTTGGATGGCGGGCACACGGCTCTCCTCCAGCAGTTCTAGGAAGAAGTCGTCGCACCGCCGCCGAGTGACGAAACCGGGGTGTGGCCGCCCTTGATCGATGAGCAGGCAGAGCCAGTCGTGAACGACCGCCGCCTTGAACGACATTCCATCTGGAGGGATTGCGCCCCAGAGCCACGAGGGCACCGAAGCGCCGTCCGTTAGGAACCCCGAGGGGACCACCACGAGGTCCCGCATGACCGAGGTCCCACGGTGCCCCGTCTTCCGCACGGTGAATGGCGCGTCGAGGCGGTAGCGTCGGAGCTTTCGGTCGATGCGGGTGACGCGGAGTTCGTTGATGAACTCAGCCACGCTGGTACTCTCGGACGGCCCGCTCAACCTCGACGCGCATGGTCTCGCTGAGGAGGTTCATCACCGTGCTGGTGACTTCCTCGACCGGCGCGCTGCGGGCGAGCATCGCGGGGATATGCGCACCGAAGGCCAGCGTGCGGAGGCGGACCTCGGTTACCTTCACCGGCTCCTGCCAATCGACGGCGAGGAAGCGCTCGAAGGACGGGACGGCGACGTGCTCAGCGAACTTCACCACCGGATGGCTGGTGTGGAGTACGGTGATCTCCGGTAGCTCACGGCTGTGTAGAGCGTTGTCGAGGTACTTCTTGGTCGTCACCAGTTCGAGGGCGAGGTTGTGACGCTCGATGATCTGACGCTCGATTGTCTTGCGGTCATCGTCGATGCGGTTGGCGCTCGCAGCCAGTCGTGCCTCCAGCTCTGCGATCTTCTTCGCCTGAGCTTTGCAGTTGTCGCGGAGGGCGCGGGTCTTCGAGCGCGTCTTGCGGCCTTGCCGCTTGAGGAACTCGACGTTGTAGGCTTCCATCCCCACTTCGTTGCGGAGCTGGCTGATGGTGTCGGCCTGCTTGCGGATGGTCGCCGCCTGGGTGGCGGTGCCCTGCGCGAGGATGATGCTATGGCGTTCCAGTTCCTCAGCGCGGGCGGCAAGGTTCTGCACGGCGTCAATGGCCGTGACCACGGTGTCTCGGGTCATGATCTTCTCGATGGTGGATGGGTCAGGTCAAAAGGGGGCGTCGTCTTCGGGGACGAAGCCGTGGGCGTTGCCGGGCTCAGCGGGCTTGGTGGTCTCGAAGAGCCTGCCGGTGTCGGGGTCGTAGCCGAGGTAGATCACCTCGCCCGTCGCCTGCCCCGTGTAGCGGTCCTTGAGGACGCGGAACGTGGTGGTGGATGCGACCATCGGGTCCTCGGCCTGCTGGTCACGTTCGAGGCCGAACATGAAGGCACACCAGAAGCCAATCGCTCGGCTGCCCTTGAAGTGCCTAATCATGACCCGCCCGCCTTCCTCGTGAGGTTTCCCTTCGGGGGTGGCGAGGTGGCTGACGATGGTGAGGATGATGTCCAGTTCCTTCACGAGCCCGCCCAGCTCAGCCATGATGACTTCGAGGGCCTTGCGCTCGTCCTCGGCTGTCGCGGCCAGAGCCGTGAGGTGGTCGAGGTAGAAGATGCGGACGCCCTCGGACTTGTTGAGGAACCGCATGGCTTCGCGGATGACCTCCCAGTCGGCGGTGCCGAAGCTGTCGTATAGGAACAGCTTTCCACTGCTGATGAGGAGGTCCACGGCGGCAGCCAGCTCCTCGCTGGTCCAGCTCCCATCAGGAACGTGGAACCGCTTGCCGGCGAGCTTGCCCGCCAATCTCTGACCGGTCTCTCGGGGCTGCTGTTCGAGGAAGAAGACGCCGACCTTCTGGTCCAGCTCGGTGAGGTCGTAGATGACCTGTTGGCTCAGCCAGTCGGACTTGCCGATGCCGGTACCCGCGCCGACCGCATACAGCTCGCCGTGCCGGCGTCCGTAGGTCAGCTTCGTGAGGGTCTCGGACCACCACGGGAGGCCCAGCTCGACGGGCTTGAGAATGTCCGCCTTGATGTCCGCGAGGGTGACGATGCCATCGGGCCGGTAGACCTTGGCATCCCAGATGGCCCGAACAATGAGGTCGCCCTCACCAGCCACGAGCATTTCGTTGGGGTCCTTGCGCGGCAGGGACGCGATCTTCGCCTTCCCAGCGGGGAAGAGTGGCGCGCACTCTCGCGCGGCCTCCTGCCCTGGCTCGTCCATGTCGAACATGAGGACGATTTCCTCGAAGGTGTTGAGCCATTCGAGCTGCCGAGCGAGGGCCTTCTTCGCGCCCTGTGCGCCGTTTGGGATGCCCACAACCGGCCACTTGTTGCCCTGCACCTGGGAGACGGACATGGTGTCGATCTCGCCCTCGATCACCGTCACGCGGCGACCGCCCGAGGGCCAGAGGTTCTGCCCAAAGAGCAGCGCCGTCTTGAGGGAGCCAATGACGGAAAAGTTCTTGTCGGCGTCACGGGTCTTCTGGGCGACCACGTTGCCGTCTGCGTCGTAGTACGGGGCGATCTGGACCGTAGTGCCGTCCCGCTTGGTGCCCACCGTGTATCCGAACTTGCGGCACGTCTCCTCGGAGATCGCGCGCTTGGCGAGCGGCTTGAACTCGCCGTCGATGGCGTCTTCCATGGAGGTCCTCTTGGTGGTGATGGGGTTGGCACCGGAGCCATCGCCCCGCTCTCGGTAGCCACAGCCGAAGCAGTAGCCGTGGCCGTCCGAGTAGCGGGCGAGGTTGTCCCTCGACCCGCATTCAGGGCATGGCTCCTTGCCGATGAAGGAGCTGTCGTCGTCAGTCATTTGAAGCGGTCAGCCCACGCGCCCGATGCGAGGATGCAGAGAGACAGCACGATGGCCAGCACGGTGAGGCCCCACATGAAGCTGGCCGTGATCTGCACGACCGAGGTCATGAAGGCGGCGAAGGTCATGCAGCCACCTTCCGGGTGACCAGCGCGTACTCCGCATACGGGTTGCCGTTCGGGTCGTGCTTGATCGTGGTCTTGATCTTCATGCCAGCGGCCTTGAGTTCGTGGACGCGGGCGGCGAGGCGGAAGGCACCGTAGAGGCCGAGGGCTTCGAGCTGGGTCAGCGACTTCCCCGAGAGGAGGTGCGCCTTGATCTTCTCGATCTTGGTGTTCTGGTTGGCCGGGCGCAGGGTGCGGACGGGCTCCAGGTTCTCGGAGTAGACCGAGAGTGAGGGCCGCTCGTCCTCCTTATCCCAGCGGACGGTCACGCCGCCCCAGTTCTTGAAGCCGGTGACCGTGCCGGTCTTCCCGACATGGGCGGGTTCATTGTAGTCACGGCACTTGCCGATGTAGCGGACCTTTTGGCCGATCTTGAACGTGGTCATGGTTGTGTCAGCCTCGGATGAACTGCTGGAGGGAACGGAGATCGACGGCCATGCCACCCCGGAGGATGGCCTGCATGGCGGTGGCGGCGCGGCCCCGCTTCACGGACACCTTGCGGTAGCCCTTGGTCGGGTGAAGGACGCGCTCATCGGTCGTCTTGACCGGGCGCTTGGAGTTGCTGAGAGGCATTGGAGTTCCGTTTCAGTTGTTGAGTGCGCCGGAGCGCTGGAACGACGAAAGCCCCCGGCCCGAGAGCCGAGGGTTCGTGAGACGCTAGGGGGAGGGGTAATCAGCCCGTGGCGTCAGCGGACGCGGATGCCCGCGCCCACCTTGAGGGCCTTCGTGATGACGCCCGGATTGAGGGCCACGATGGTGTCCGCGCTGACCGCGTAGGTGCGGGCCAGCGAGAAGAGCGTGTCGCCTGCGACGATCTGGTGGTACGCCCAGCCGCCCTGCTTGGCGGTCTTCGGCGGGTTCACCTTCGGGGGCGTCACGGGCAGTACGGCGGTAGCCACAAGCCAGTCGTGAACGTCGAAGCTGGGGCACGCCTTGACGAACTCGTTCGGCGTGATCTTGCCGTCCTTGTTCTTGTCAGGGGAGAAGTCGCGGTGGCCGCAGATGTTGGCGCGGGGGTACTTCGCCTTGAGGTCCCGCAACAGCTCCGCAAGGGCCGCGTACTGGGCACTCGTGAAGTTGTCCTCGGGGGCACCCTTGGCGTCCGTGCCGCCCACCATGCAGATGCCGATGGAGACGGAGTTGTGACCTTCGACATGGGCACCGATGGTGTCCACGGGGCGACCGATCTCCACCTTGCCGTTGCGGCGGATGACGAAGTGGTAGCCGATCATGAGCCAACCCTTCTGGCGGTGCCAGCGGTCGATTTCTGCACGGCCAATGTCCATGGTGCCCGGCGTTGCCGAGCAGTGGACCACGAGCCAGTCGGTGCTGGCCCTGTTCTTGGTGGTCATTCCTTGATCCAGGAAAGGGGGATGACCTTGTCCGCGAACTTGAAGCCGTGCTTCTCGCACCAGTCCGCGTATGTGGTCTTCGAGGTTTTGGAAATGCGCGCTCGGCTGTTCGAGAACACGAAGCGGATATCCAGCTCGGGCCGCTGGGCCTTCACTAGAATGTGCTTCTGCCGGTCGGCGGTGAGGAACCTCCCCTTGGTCTCGATGATGAGGCCGTTGGGGAGGAGGAAGTCCGGGGTGTATTTGGCCTTCCGGGCGGGCACCTCGTACTCGATCTTGAAGCTCTCGAACCTGACCTCAATGCCGAGGTCTTCGAGCTGCTTCGCAACCTTGTCTTCGAGCCCGCTCCGGTAGCCATGGACCACCCCCGGATTGCTCCGGGAGGGCCAGCCCACTACAGGAACACCGTCGCGCCGATCTTGTGGGAGGTCCCATTGAACTTCGACTTCACGGCGGACCAGAGGTCGATGCCGTAGGTTGAAGCGATGAGGTCCACGCAGATCACAACGTCAGCAAGCTCCTCAGCGAGGTGCTCGATGGTGTCCTTGGAGCCAGCGATGCCGAGGCGCGAACGCTCCAGCTTCTTGATGACGTTGCAGGCTTCGCCCACTTCGCCAGCCAGCTCGTTGCCCTGGAAGGCCGGGGTGACCTTCTCAGCGCCCGGCCATTCCTGCATGCGCAGCTCGTTGGCCGCGCGAAGGGTGAGGAACTCGTCGGCCATCAGAACTCCTGCTGGTCGCCCGAGGCCGAGCCGGCATCCGCCGAAGCGTCACCGCCCGTCTCGTCACCAAAGCCGCCCTCATCCTCGTCCTCGACGGTCTCGGTGTGGGTGTAGCCGTCCTCGGCACCGAAGCCGTGGCTCGCGGCGGAGCGCTGACCAGCCGACTTGAGGTCGATGATCTGGACGCCGAGCAGGCTCAGCTTGAGGCCGGCAGCTCCGGTCCCCGGAATGAAGTAGGGGGACGCCTCGAAGCTGATCTTGCCGACCGTGCCGCCCCAGATGGACGGAGCCTTGACGAGCAGCTTGCCCGAGGCGTCGTAGATGTCGGGCTTCATGGTCCACTTGGTGCCCGCCTTCGGACCCTTCTTGCGGACGCCGCTCGCCTTCATGGCGAACTTGAACTCGATCTCGCCGGTCGGCTCCTCGGTCTCCTGGTCGTACAGGGTGGTGAAGAGGTCGTTCGGCTTCACGCCACCCAGCTTCTTCCGGGTCTCGACCTTGAGTTCCTTGAACGCCACCTCGGCCTCAGCAAGCGCCTCGTCGTAGAGCGGCTGGAGCTGCTTGATGAACTCCTTGGTCGCGGCGTCGTCGGCCGTCATCACGCCCCTGGTCGAGTACTCGCCATCGGGCTTCGGGTAGTCCTTCGAGCCGTAGTCGGGCTCGTTGAGCTTCGGAAACTTGAAGACCATCCGGGGGCCGGTGATCTTCGGGGGCTTCTTCTTGTCAGTCATTGGGTCTCGCAGTGCGCAAAGAAAAACCCCCGGCCAGTGGTGGCGCGGGGGCGGTTGGATGGATGGTGCTCTGTGCGGAGCTAGGGGGAGGGGTAATTGCTAGCCGCGAGCGGCCCGAGCGCTGGCCTCGGCTGCGGCGGCAAGTTCGGAGGCGCGGCGCGCGGAGCGCATAGCGAGCCACGAGTAGACCGCGAGCAAGCGAGCGGGACGTTTGAACGCCCCACAGCGGCGGCGGAAGGCTGCGGTCCTCATGCCGGAATGTCCCGCACGTGCTTGTATGCCTGCCGGGCGCTGAGCGCGGCGTAGACCTGAGCGGTCGAGACCCCTGCCCCACTTGCCACCTCAGCGGGCGACAGGCAGTCCGCGAAGAGGGCCTCGACGTGGTGCCCCATGACCCACAGCGAGACGAGCGCGTTGCGGGCATGGAGGGAGTTGTTGGTCTGGGCCGTAGCGATGGCCTTGAGGTGGTCGTCGTGGGTCAACGGTTGGGTCCCAAGAGGATGAGCCAGAACGCCTCCACGAGGAACCGCTTGATGCGGTCCCATCGGGTGGGCTCGGGCGGGGTGTGATCGGGGACGCGCCAGCAGTCGGCATGCGTCGAGCGGGTGGAGACCAGTGTCATTGGCCGCAGGACCGCGTGGCCGACAGGATAGCTGGCTATGAGCGGGGCGGGATTACACATCAGCTCGCCACCGGGGCGTAGGTGGTCCACACCACTTCGTGGTCGGGGTACTTTACCTGCACGCGGCGCAGGTGGTCGTAGTCCCGGTCGCTCTCGGGCGGGAAGAGCACCGTGATAGTGCGCTTGGCCACGTCCCGCTGACACTCCTCGGTTGCCCAGAGGTGGCCGTCCGCGTCGAGACCAAGTTGGCACAGGCCGATGTCCATGCGGCCGAGCACCTCGGCGAACGAGAAGTCGTGCCGCAAGCGGATGACGTTGACCTCGACCTGATCGCCGCCCTCTCGGGCTGGCGGAAGGAGAAACGTGGCGGCGTTCTCAAGGTCGTATCGGTGGCACGGGTCCGCCTCCGCGACCGGCACATCACCAATGACGAACACGTCAACGTCCTTGAAGGGGACGCCGTGTATCTTGTCGCGGAAGTAGCCTCCGGCAATGACGTAGCCGGTGGCCGACCACGCCCAGCATCGACATGAGGGAACGCACGCGGGCCGCTTCGGGGAACCGGAGGCCCAGCTCCCACGCTTCGTGGAGCTTCATCATTTGCGGTGCCTCCGTTCGAGCGAGGGAATGTCGTAGCCCTCGGCCATCAGTTCGGCGGCGAGGGTCATGGGGATGGATTTGCCCTGCGACCAGAGGGCGATGGCTCGGCCCAATGCCGAGGTCAGCGAGGTGTCCATGGGGACGCTCCGATTTGTGAGAAGCTAGGGGGAGGGGTAATCGGCCAATGGTTGCGGCCTAAAACCGCCTCCGACACATGCGATGGTGGATAGATCAGGCGAAAAAGAAGGGCGAGTGGAGGACCTGAGAGAGGTCTAGTTGCCCCTTCGGCGGTAGCTCGGGGAGCGCCGTGCCCCCCGGCAACGCCATGGCGATCTCCTCACGGAACTCAGCGAGAACATCGTGCTCGGTGTACATGCGAACGAACTCCTCACGGAGGTACTGGGCGAGCGCCCAGCTATTGCCCGCATGGGTGCCGTAGCTGTCGTGGATGAGGGAGAACGAGCGGATGCCCTCGGCGTGGGAGCGGAGGACGGTCTTCTGCATGTGCGCCGCGTCCATGGAGTGGACCCAGTTGGGGCTAATGCCCGACGACTGCCGCCGCTTGTCGATGGTCCTGGTCGAGGTGTCCAGGCGGAGTTGGAGGCGGACCTTCTGGAACGTGAGGTCGAGCTTCTTCTGCTCGCTGGTCGTGTACTCCTGCATAACCTTGAAGCCGGTCGGCGTAGTCCACACCACGGGGAGCCGTTCCTTGGACGCGGCAACGGCCACCTTCTGGAGCCAGTCCATGGCCCCGCGAGCGGCGACCACGACCTCCCCCACACATTCCCAGATGAGGCCCCCGAGGAAGGCAGCGGCGGCAAAGCCAGTGCCCTCGAACGGGAAGGCGTCGCCGGCCTCGATCTTCCACGGCGTCACCGTGTCGTCGTAGACCTGTTCCTTGAACCCGAACTGGCTTGCCCCGTAGGCGAGCGTCATCACGGGCCGCTTGGTGGTCTTGCGGGTGATGCCTCGGGCCAGCCACTTGCGCGCCATCGACCCATCGCTCTCGACCATGACGGTCTTCCACTCACCGGTCTGCTTGTCCTTGATCTCCCGCTCGACCAGCGGCAGCAGGCAGGTGGCGGCGATTGCCTCCAGCTTCTTGACCAGCACGTCCGCCACCGTCTGGTAGATGTCGTTCGGCTGGTCACCGGGCACGAGGTTCACCGCCCTGCCCCCGACCTCATCGAGCAGCATGGCGGAGAAGTTCTGGAGCCCGTTGCAGGTGCCGTCCATCTGGACCGGCAGGTGGCTCTCGTAGGCGAACCCCTGCTCGTGGAACCCCAGCCATTCGAAGCAGAACGCGAGCGCCTGCCACGGCTTCTCCGCCTCGGCCCAGAAGCGGTTGTCGGTGGGGTTGCGGGCGCTGGCGAGAATGGCTTCCTCGTTGTCGAGGACCCACTGCACGCGGGCATCCATGCCCACCTTGTCTACGCCCCACAGCCCTGCCCCGTGAATGGCCAGCCAGCGCGCCCCTTCCTCGTCCCCGATGGGGACCGTGGAGGCGAACGTCAGCAGGCCCCGCGCGGCGTCGTTGCCCTGCGGGTGGAGGAAGAGCGGCACGGCGTAGACCCGGCCCCGGAAGTCGAGTTGGTGCGGGAAGAAGAACTCCGGCTCATCCTTGAACCGGTTCGCCACCCACAGCATCCGCCCGAACTGCATCCGCTTAGACACGGCGCGGGCGTTGGCCTCGTAGACCGAGGTCCGCGAGGACTTCCACTTCTGGAACTCCCCCACCTGGGCCGGGGTCATGTCCTCGGTCTTCATTTCAGGGGTCAGCCATAGGGGCTTCTCGGGGAGCGGGAGGTCCTCGGCCTGCGGGATGCTTGCGATGGTGGATTGATTGTCCCAAAGCTCGACCATCACATCGTGGACCTTGCGGTTGATGGTCCACGCGGTCTCCTGCATGGCGTTGACCGCCGAGTAGACCTCGCCCATGTCGCAGTTCTCCAGCTCCGCGAGGTAGGGCATGTTGCCGGTCTTCACGAGGCGCAGGTGGCGCACCCTGCCCGACCAGTACCCGCCAGCCTTCGGACTGGTCCACGGGCGGGGCGGCACAAGGGTGGGCAGATAGACGGGCGAGAGCGGCTCCAAGCGGGCGTTCTCGGTGCTCATCCACTCCAGCGTCTCGGGCGCTGCGACCACGTATAGCTGGGTGTTGTTGACCCCCTCGGAGTTGCGGACCAGCTCGAACAGGCCGGTGCGCTCAACGGCGATCTCGATCAGCTTCACGCCCACCTTCACGCGCACGTCAGCGGGCCACTCGGCCCACTCTACGCCCTTGTTCCGGGCATGCTTGGACATGACGCGCTTGCGGTAGGTTGGGTTCTGCGACTGCTCGGTGATCTTGGTACGGGCGCGATTGTAGGCGAACTCGTCCGTGTCCTTGAAGGTGTCGAAGTACAACTCGTCCTCGATCAGCGAGGAGATACGGATGGCCACCGGGGTGAGCTTGGAGCGGAGGCTCACGGTGTCCAGGAGCGTGCGCAGGGTCAGGTGAGCGGCTACGTCCACATCGACCTCCGCAAGGTACTTGATGGCCGTGTGCTTCGCTCCCGCCTTCCCCGAGCTGGCCTCAGCGAAGAACGCCTTGAGCCCCTCGACCACCCCCTCATGGGCGTGAACCATCAGGCGGCGGGCGGCAGCGCCTTGGCTCTCCTGATGCCGGTTCCGGTACTCTTCGAGCTGGTCGCGGAAGCGCGCGATGCCGGCCGACCGCATTTCCTCTTCGAGTTCGAGCTGACGCTCCCACTGAGGATGCTCCATGGGGAGGCAGCCGTGCGTGGACGCAAAGAGGGCGTTGGTGATCTCAGACATTGGGGTCCTTCGGAGACGCCCCGCCGAGGCCCGCCCAACTAGTTGTTAGGTGGAACCGCAGGGGCTTAGGGGGAGGGGAAATTGCGAGCGCTTAGGGGGAGGGGTAATCGCCCCGGCAAGAGGGTCCATTTGGTCCCCTGCCCCACGCCACACGTGGCGCAGAACCGAGGGCGAACGGACCCGCAACGGGGCCACGCCACATGCCCGCCAAGCCACATCGTGTGGCGCGGACGATCAATGCACGATCAAGTATCTATGCGACAGTGGATTGATCGAGAGCGAGAAAAGGCCCGCGCTCCACATACGGAGGGCGAGCCTGTTGCTTGAACTAGTCAGGGGTGCATTGCGGACGGGACGGAACCTAAATCCGTTGCGTCTACCAGTTTCGCCACACCCGCACGCCCTGCGGCCGGGCTGGCGGGTCAGATATATGAACTGACTCCGCCAGTCAAAGGCTCAAGTGTGCCCAGCAGCGAGCGATGGCAGCCGACGGCGGCCAGACTGCCGCCATGCATGGCGCCGGTGATGCTGTACCGGGGCCCCGCGAGATCGCCCGCGGCAAAGATGCCGCGCACGCTGGTCTCGTACTCGTCATTGATCCTGAGGTAGGGGCCGAGCGGGGCGTCGAAGGTCTCGATCCCGATACGGTTGGGGGCAGATCGGAGTCGACGATCGTGACCGTGCGGCCGGCGCGAACCAGATGCATGGCCGCGCTGAGACCGGGAAGCTGCCGCCGATGAAGTCAAGCCGCGGAGGTTCCGCACAATTGATCGGCATTTTGCGCGGCGCTCGACGCCCAGATTTGAGCAAGAACTGGGCATGTTGCATAATTTCTAGGCAATAGCGCCGATCGTCCCATCAACCACAACATTCGAGAGCGGCGCTAACATCCTGAACGGCCATCGATTCCGGACACTGCGGAATGGCTGGCACGGACCGTGCATACTGGTGGGCGAACAAAGCTTGAGTGGAGGCGCCAATGAAGAAGATCGAGGCTATCGTAAAGCCGTTCAAGCTGGACGAGGTCAAGGAAGCGCTGCAGGAAGTTGGCCTGCAGGGCATCACCGTGACCGAGGCTAAGGGTTTCGGCCGCCAGAAGGGCCACACCGAGCTCTATCGCGGCGCGGAATATGTGGTCGACTTCCTGCCCAAGGTGAAGGTCGAGGTGGTGTGCCCCGACGATCTTGCCGACAAGGCGATCGAGGCGATCCGCAATGCCGCCCAGACCGGCCGCATCGGCGACGGCAAGATCTTCGTCTACACGATCGAGCAGGCGATCCGCATCCGCACCGGCGAATTCGGCGACGACGCCCTTTAGGGCGAGCGGGTCATCTCACAGCAATCAACGGACTCTCAACGGGGAAAACCATGACTACCGGCAACGACATTCTCAAGAAGATCAAGGACGAGAACATCAAGTATGTCGACCTGCGCTTCACCGACATCCGCGGCAAGCTGCAGCACGTGACCTTTGATCAGACAATGATCGACGAGGACATCTTCGAAGAAGGCACGATGTTCGACGGCTCCTCGATCGCCGGCTGGAAGGCCATCAACGAGTCCGACATGGTGCTGATGCCCGATCCGGACTCGGCTTACATGGACCCGTTCTTTTCGGCCTCGACGCTCGCCATCAATTGCGACGTGCTCGACCCCCTCACCTACCAGCCCTACAACCGCGACCCGCGCACCACGGCCAAGAAGGCCGAAGCCTATGTGAAGTCGACGGGCCTGGGCGACAGCGTCTATTTCGGCCCCGAGCCCGAATTCTTCATCTTCGACGACGTGAAGTACTCGAACACGACCTATAAGGTCGGCTTCCAGGTGGACCATTCCGAGCTGCCCACCAATAACGACACCGACTACGAGCAGGGCAATCACGGCCACCATATCGGTCTCAAGAAAGGCTACTTCCCGGTCCCGCCGCTCGACAGCGCGCAGGACATGCGCGGCGAGATGCTGGCCGCGATGGGCGCCATGGGCGTGCCGATCGAAAAGCACCACCATGAAGTGGCCTCGGCCCAGCATGAGCTCGGCATCAAGTTCTCGCCGCTGATCAAGGCCGCCGACTGCGTACAGATCTACAAATACGTGATCCAGCAGGTGGCGCATGCCTATGGCAAGACCGTCACTTTCATGCCCAAGCCGGTCTATGGCGACAACGGCTCGGGCATGCACTGCCACCAGTCGATCTGGAAGGACGGCAAGCCGCTGTTCGCCGGCGACCAGTATGCCGGCCTGTCGATGGACGCGCTCTACTACATCGGCGGCATCATCAAGCACGCCAAGGCCATCAACGCCTTCACCAACCCCACCACCAACAGCTACAAGCGTCTGGTGCCGGGCTTCGAGGCGCCGGTGCTGCTCGCCTATTCGGCGCGCAACCGCTCGGCGTCGTGCCGCATCCCGTTCGGCCAGTCGCCCAAGGCCAAGCGCGTCGAAGTGCGCTTCCCCGATCCGCTGGCGAACCCGTATCTGGGCTTTGCTGCGATGCTGATGGCCGGCGTCGACGGCATCCGCAACAAGCTCCATCCGGGCGATGCCATGGACAAGGACCTCTACGAGCTGCCGCCCGAGGAGCTCAAGCAGATCCCGACCGTCTGCGGCTCGCTGCGTGAGGCGCTGGAATCGCTCGATGCCGACCGCGAGTTCCTCAAGACCGGCGGCGTCTTCGACGACGACCAGATCGATAGCTACATCGACCTCAAGATGGTGGAAGTGATCAAGTTCGAGCACACCCCGCACCCGGTCGAGTACGAGATGTACTACTCGGCCTAAGACCGGGGCTCGATCGACGAACTTGGAAGGGCCCTGCGGGGCCCTTTCTTCGTTGGGCCGCGCCCGGTAAGCAGGCGGGATGTCGAACCGCTGGCGCCAGACCACACCGCGGGAACTGATCGACTGGCTCGGGGCCGTGGATGTCCCGCGGGCCATTGCGGGCGGCTGGGCGCTGGACCTCTGGCAGGGGGCGGTGACGCGCCCGCACTCGGATATCGAGATCGCCTGCTTTCGTGCCGACCTCCACCGGCTGCTGCCCAAGCTCCCTGCGTTCGAGATCGTCATCGCACGCGGCAAGCAACTGACGCCCTACGCCATTGGCGACGCCCTGCCCGACGACAGCTTCAGCCTGTGGCTCAGGCGGCGCGGCGAGACGCTGTGGGATTTCGAGATCGTGGTCGAGGAACAGCGGGGCGGGCTGTGGGCCTACCGGCGTGAGCCCGCCATCACGCGGCCCGTCGCGGACGTTCTGACATCAGCCGGCGGCGTCCCGATCATCGCGCCCGAGATCCAGCTCCTCTACAAATGCCGCGACCCGCGCCCCAAGGACGTCGAGGACTTGCGCCGCTGCGTGCCGCGGCTCGATGCACGCGCCTATGCCTGGCTGCATGAGGCCGTGGCGCGGGCGCACGCGGGGTTCCTGCCGGACCTGGAGGGGATGCGGCGATGACCGAAGCCGATGCGATTGCGAAATCCCCTGCCCCGCGGACGCCGCGCAGCCTCGCCGCCGATTTGCGCCGGCTCGGTGTCGAAGCGGGCGACGTGCTGCTTGTGCATGCCTCGCTGAGCGCCATCGGCTGGGTGGCGGGTGGCCCGGTGGGCGTGATCGAGGCGCTGCTCGATGCTTTGGGGGCGACGGGAACGCTGGTGATGCCCGCCCATAGCGGCCAGTTGAGCGACCCCGCGCACTGGCAGAATCCGCCGGTACCGGCCGACTGGGTCGAAACGCTGCGGGCGGAAACGCCGGCCTTCGATCCGCGCACCACGCCGACGCGCGACATGGGGGCGATAGCAGAACTGTTCCGCGCTTGGCCGGGCGCGCTGCGCAGCGACCATCCAACGTCGTCGTTCTCCGCGCGGGGTCCAGACGCCGGGGTCATCACGGCGGACCATCGCCTGACGAGCCCGCTGGGCGAGCACTCGCCGCTGATGCGGCTCTACGAGCGCAACGCCAAGGTGCTGCTGCTCGGCGTCGGCTTCGAGCGCTGCACGGCGCTGCACCTCGCCGAGCAACGGGCGTGGCCGGCGATGGAGCCGGAGCATTCGGGGTCGCCGATCGTGCTGGCGGGCGAACGGCGCTGGGTGGCTTACGATGCCCCGGGCCTCGGCGACAGCGAGCAGTATGGTCCAACTGGCGCGGCGTTCGTCGCGGCCGGAGGCGCCAAGGCAGGCGACGTCGGTTCCGCGGCATCGCTCCTGTTCGGGCTGCGCGAGGTCGTCGACTTCGCTACCGTCCGGTGGCGGACGCATCCGGTGGGGCAATACTGATCGGCCTGCCTGAGACCGACCGTCAGAGGCCGGGAGCCCGGGGTTCGCTGAGTTCGAAACCGCTCACCAACTGTTCGAGCCCCTCGGCATCCTGCGATGCCTCAAACTGCACCGCGAAGCCCACATCGAGGCGGCGCACCACATGACACTTCAGTGTCCCCAGCACGAGCTGCTCGCCGATGCCGGGAACATGCTGACATGAGACGGCGGCGCCGCTACGCGACAGGTCGATGACGAAGCACTTCGTCACCCGCCCATCCGCAAGACCCAATATCGATCTCGGATCGCGGGGCTGAAACCGCCGGAAATCGCGCTGATCGCTTTGCTTGCGGACACTCTTCTTCTTGAGCCAGTCGATCTTGGCCGCCAGCTTCGCGCGATGCTGATCGGACGCGACGATGGAGAAAACGAAGCCTTCTGACGTGAGCCGCTCGACGGTTCCTCGGACGATGCCGATCCCGTCGAAGCGAGCCGTCACCCACTCACCAAGCTTGGCGGCGACCGGGGCCGTTACGGCAACTGCGGTCGATGAGATGCTCTGCGTTCGGCAGGCGAACACCTCTACGTCACCGTTCGTGATCTCGCGGCGCTCGGAGAATGTGTAGCAACCGTTAATCGGCCCGACATAGCGAAGGTCGGTTCGGCGATCGACCGCCCGTTGAACTCCCGCATTTCCCGGCGCCTGCCTGAGCATTCCGCCTCCTGTCGAACGTCGCTGTGCACCGGCAGTGTACGGACATCAGGTGAACTGCCTATTAGCTCACTGATCTACGGACGCCATGGCGGCAAAGAAGCCTTCGGGACCATCGCGCTCAACCAGCCGGCCGCCCGCAATCTCGAAGAAGCGCGTGCCGATGTTCCGCACGAAGCTGCGATCGTGCGAGACGAGAATGCAGCTTGCCCCATGCTCGAGGATTTCGGCCTCGAGCTGCTCCTGCCCGGCGATGTCGACATGGTTGGTCGGCTCGTCCATGAGGTAGAAGTTCGGCTCGCTGAGGCGCAGCGCGAGCAGCGCGAGGCGGGCACGCTGGCCGAAGCTGAGCCTGGCGATGGGCTGGGTCTGCTTGTCGACCGGAAAGCCGGCGGCCGCGAGCAGGGCCTTGGTGCGCTGGTCGCCCTGGTCGTAACCGGCAATGAAGTCGAACGGCGTTCCGCTGCTGGGAAGCTGCGACATCTCCTGGTCGGTCGCTCCCAGCCGGAGCGAGGAGGTGACGCGGATGCCCGGGATCGCCTCCCCCGACATGGCCCGCGTCACGAGCTTCATGAACTGCGACTTGCCGGTGCCGTTGCGCCCCAGCAGCACCACGCGATCACCCTGGAACAGGTGCAGCTTGCCAATCGAGAACAGCGCCCGGTCGTCGGGCGTGCGGACGGTCAGGTTCTCGATGGCGACGAGGACCTTGGCGTGCGTGCCGGCATTGGCGAGGCGGATGTCGCCGGCGCGCTCCTTGTGAAGCTGGACGGCGGACGCCTCGATCCTGGCCGCGCGCTCCTTGAGGTATTTCGCCTTGAGCGTCAGCAGGTCGGAGCCCGAATTGATGCCGATATTGGTGAGCTTGCTCGCCTGCTGGCGAAGCTGCCTGGCCTCCTTGAGATCGCGCTCCTGCTGCTTTGCCGCCGCTTCGTCGGCCTCGGCCAGGGCGGCGCGGGCACGGGTGAAGGGCAGTGCGAAGAAATGCGAGGGACCGGGACGGAGGAACAGCGTGCGATTGGTGCTCGCGTCGAGAAAACCGCGGTCATGGCTGGCAATGACGACCGGCATGCTCCTTGTGGCGTTCTTCAGCCAGCGCTCGAGCTGGATGATCTTGCCCAGGTCGAGATGGTTGGTCGGCTCGTCCAGCAGCAGGGCGTCGGGCTCGTTGATCCAGACGCGGGCGATGAGCATGAGCCGCAGCCAGCCGCCGGACAGGCGGGAGACTTCACGCCCGCGCATGTCGTCGGGGGTCTCGAATTCGTCGAGGACCACCTCGGCGCGCCAGGAGTCGGTGTCGCGGGCATCGGCAGGCAGTGCGTCGAGCACCGCATCGCGCAGGGTGAGCGGCAGCAGGCGCGGCGGCACGTCCTGCTCGACGAAGCCGACGCGCAGGCCGCGCGAGCGGACGATCTCGCCATGCGTGACGTCCTGCTGCCCGGCGATGCAGCGCAGCAGCGTGGTCTTGCCGTTGCCATTGCCCGCGATGAGGCCGACGCGGTCCCCCTCCCCGATCACGAGGCTGAGATTGTCAAAGAGCGTGCTGGTGGCGACGACGCCGACGGAGTTGAGGCTGATGGAGCCCATTTCGTTGTCTCTGGTCTATGAGGAAGCCATGGCGCGCGGAGCGCCGCGATGGGCAGACCAGAGCTGAACGAGAACGTCCGGACCCTTTGGTCAGCCCTGCAGGAAGAACTGCAGGGCCTGAACAGGGCCACGCGTGCGATGGAAATCGGGACGGCTGAACAGAACGAACATGGCGCGAGCAATACCCTCGGCGCCTTACGAGATCAAGCGAGGAAGAACACCAGCGCCAGCGTTCCGATGGCAGCCGATCGGGCCGTGCGAAGGTGGGCAAGCCGGTACGCAGAACTCAACAATCCGGCCTGCAGCCACCCCAGACGCAGGAACTCAAAAGCGCTCACCGAACGGGTGCGCAACGGCTACTCCAGACACAAAAACCGTATGGGGAGACTGTACTGGGGCACGCTTAAGGAAGTGCTTCCAAGAAGCGAAACATTGGTAAACGCAGTGCGCCGTTTCGGGGCTGGCTCACTGGTCAAACGCTTGCCGGAAAAGAGCAATCCCGGTCCGAGGGGAGGATCGGACCGGGATTGCATGTGCCGCTATGGAGCGGTGTCTTAGAACGTGAAGGTCAGGTTGAAGGAGTTGCCGCCATTGTGGAGCGGGCGGATCTGCTTGACGCGATCGACCTTGTGCGTGCAGCGGTCGACGCGCATCTGGTACCAGTCGCCGTGCTTGCGGCCGATCGCCCACACCTTGTTGGTGCTGTTGGACTCCTTGACGATCTTCACGCGGGTGTAGCCGCGGTCGTTGAGGCCACGGATGACCTGCTTGTTGGTGAGGCAATAATCCCAGTAATCGTCGTCGCCGAAATGCAGGACGATGCCGCCACCGCCCGGGAAATTGCCGCCGCCGAAATTGAGCTGGAAGCCGAAGGTGGGCTGCGCAGCCTGGGCGGGAACGGCCGCGATGGCGGTGCCAGCGAGAGCGAGGGCGACGACGCCGGCCTTGAGGGTGTTGCGGATCATTTTCGATCTCCGATCTGAAGTGAGGTCGCTCGGATAAGCGTTGCCCCTACAATAGCGTTCCTCTCTAAACGTGAGCGGAACCCCACATTCATCTGGCGTTCAGGAACGGAATGCCCCCGGCCGCTCTGCGCGGCTTCCTCGGTGGCTGCTACCGGCCGGTTTGACACGGCGCGGCTGACACAAGCCGGAAGCCGGCGTTCAGAAGGCGTTCACGCCAGTGTGAGCCACCAACGCCCCACCGTGAACGGAGCGGCAACGGATACGTCGCTCTGTGCTAGAACACAGCCGACGATTCGAGTGACGCACCCATGCCCAAAGACGACCTGTTCGGCGACGCCCCGGAACCCACGCCCAAGAAGAAGGCGGCCTCGCCTGCTCCCGGCGGGCAGTCGTCCTATTCGGCGGCCGACATCGAGGTGCTGGAGGGGCTGGAGCCGGTCCGGCGGCGGCCGGGCATGTTCATCGGCGGCACCGACTCCAACGCGCTGCACCATCTGTTCGCCGAGGTGATCGACAACTGCATGGACGAAGCGATCGCCGGCCACGCGACGCGCATCGAAGTGCATTTCGGCACCGACGGCTATTTGACGGTCAGCGACAATGGCCGCGGCATCCCGGTCGAGAACCACCCCAAGCACCCCGGCCGCTCGACGCTGGAAATCGTGATGACGACGCTCCATGCCGGCGGCAAGTTCGACGGCAAGGCATACGAGACCTCGGGCGGCCTGCATGGCGTCGGCGTGTCGGTGGTGAACGCACTGAGTGACGAGCTGGTGACCGAAGTCGCCCGCGACCAGGTGCTCTATCGACAGACTTATTCGCGCGGCAAGCCGACCAGCAAAGTGATCAAGGTCGGCCCGGTGCAGAACCGCCGGGGCACCACGCAGCGCTTCCATCCCGACCCGGAGATTTTCGGCGGCAAGGCCGAGTTCTCGGTCGTGCGGCTGTTCCGCATGACGCGGGCCAAGGCCTATCTGTTCGGCGGCGTCGAGATCCGCTGGAGCTGCGACGAGAGCCTGGCGACCGACGAAGTGCCGGCCAAGGCGCAGTTCCATTTTCCCGGCGGCCTGCGCGAGTTCCTCGCGGCGCGCGTCGAGGGCGAACAGCGCATCGTCGAGGACATCTTCTCGGGCCAGTCGGGCAAACCGGGCAGCCACGGTGCGGTGGAATGGGCGGTGAGCTGGAACCTCGCGGACGGCTTCCTGCAATCCTACTGCAACACGATTCCAACCGCCGAAGGCGGCACGCATGAGGCCGGCCTGCGGATGGCCCTGCTGCGCGGCATACGCGCCTACGCCGAGCTCAAGGGCGACAAGCGCGCCGCCATGCTGACGGCCGAGGACGTGCTGGTGCAATGCTCGGCCATGCTGTCGGTATTCGTGCGCGAACCCGAATTCGTCGGCCAGACCAAGGACCGGCTGAGCTCGCCCGAGGCGACGCGCATCGTCGACACGGCCCTGCGCGATGCCTTCGACCACTGGCTGACGGCAGCGCCGCAGCAGGCCAACAAGCTGCTCGACTGGGCAGTGGAGCGCGCCGAGGAGCGCCTGCGCCGCAAGAAGGAAAAGGAAATCGACCGGCAGTCGGCGACGCGCAAGCTACGCCTGCCGGGCAAGCTCGCCGACTGCACGCAATCGGCCGCCCAGGGTGCCGAGATCTTCATCGTCGAAGGCGACTCGGCCGGCGGCAGCGCCAAATCGGCGCGCGACCGTGCCAGCCAGGCCGTGCTACCGCTGCGCGGCAAGGTGCTCAACGTCGCCGGCGCGACGCGCGACAAGATCACCGCCAACCAGACCATCGCCGACCTGGTCCAGGCGCTGGGCTGCGGCACCCGCGAGCGCTATCGCGAGGACGATCTGCGCTACGACAAGATCATCCTGATGACCGACGCCGACGTGGACGGCGCCCACATCGCCTCGCTGCTGATGACCTTCTTCTTCCAGGAAATGCCCAAGCTGATCGACGACGGGCATCTCTATCTGGCCATGCCGCCGCTCTACCGTATCAGCGCCGGCCCCAAGGTGCTCTACGCCATGAACGACGCCCACAAGGACCAGCTCATGGTGAGCGAGTTCAAGGGCAAGAAGGTCGATATCACACGCTTCAAGGGCCTGGGCGAGATGCCCTATGCGCATCTGCGCGAGACCACGATGGACAAGAAAACGCGCACCCTGCTCAGGGTCCGCGTGCTCGACGATCGGGACGAGACAAAGTCGTCGGTCGACCGGCTGATGGGCACCAAGCCCGAGGCCCGCTTCGAGTTCATTCAGGAGAACGCCCAGTTCGTCAGCGACCTCGACATCTGACGGTCACGTTCCCATATTAGGGAAACCCTAGGGAATCCCGTTGACTCGCGGGGGATTCCCACTATGTTCCCGGCCCGTCGGGAACCACTCCGCCGCTCGGCTGCTTGCAGTCTCAACGCCGGCCCTCCCACACCTCTGAGTGGACGAACACATTGTCAGAAGACTTCTCCGGGCTCGGTCTCAGCGCCAAAGTAACCGATGCGGTTGCGGCTGCTGGGTACACCAAGCCTACTGAAATTCAGGCGCAGGCCATCCCGCATGTCCTTCAAAAGCAGGACATCATCGGTATTGCGCAGACCGGCACGGGCAAGACCGCTTCCTTTGTGCTGCCCATGCTCACGCTCCTCGAGAGCGGCCGGGCGCGCGCCCGCATGCCGCGCACGCTGATCCTCGAGCCGACGCGCGAACTCGCCGCCCAGGTGGCCGAGAACTTCGAAAAGTACGGCAAGAACCACCGCCTCACGATGGCCCTGCTGATCGGCGGCGTGAGCTTTGACGACCAGAACAAGGTGCTCGACCGGGGCGCCGACGTGCTGATCGCAACGCCCGGACGCATGCTCGACCAGTTCGAGCGCGGCCGCATCCTGCTCAGCGGCGTCGACATCCTCGTGATCGACGAGGCCGACCGCATGCTCGACATGGGCTTCATTCCCGATATCGAGCGGATCTGCGGCCTGCTGCCGCCGCGCCGGCAGACGCTGTTCTTCTCGGCGACGATGCCGCCCGAAATCGAGCGGCTGACCAAGCGCTTCCTGCGCGACCCGGTCCGCCTCGAAGTGGCGCGCAAGAATTCGACGGCCGAAACCATCGACCAGAAGCTGGTGAAGGTTTCGAGCAAGCCCGAGGACAAGCGCGCCGTGCTGCGCCAGCTCATCCGCGGCGCCGACAGCCTCACCAACGCGATCATCTTCTGCAACCGCAAGCGCGACGTGGCGACCCTCGCCCGCTCGCTGCAGCGACACGGCTTCTCGGTCGGAGCACTGCATGGCGACATGGACCAGAAGAGCCGGATGGAGACGCTCGACGCGTTCAAGACCAACAAGCTGACGCTGCTTGTTGCATCTGACGTGGCGGCGCGTGGCCTCGATATTCCAGCGGTGAGTCACGTGTTCAACTTCGACGTGCCCACCCACGCCGAGGACTATATCCATCGTATCGGACGCACCGGCCGCGCCGGGCGCGCGGGCACGAGCCTGACGCTCGCTGCGCCCGCCGACGGCAAGTATCTGGATGCAATTCTCAAGCTCATCCAGAAGGATATCCCACTTCTCAAAGTCGACGGCGAAGCATCGTCGGCGACCGAAGCGGTGGCAGACGACGAACCGCGCAGCGAGCCCCGCAGTCGCCGCGGCCGGGGTCGTGATAAGCGCAGCGACGATGCAAAGCCGGCCCGGGAACCCACCGAAGCCAGGCCACCGCGCGAGAAGCCGGAAGCCAAGCCGCAGCGCGAGAAATCGCCTCGCCCACAGCGCGACGAGCGGCCCGCGAGCAAATCAGGCCGCGACCCCGAATATGCCTCCGACACGCCGTTTGGCTCGGACGGCCCGGTACCAGCGTTTCTTCTTCGTTCGAGTGTTGCCCGCTAGTTGAGCAGCGCCCCGGTATTAGCGCTGCGATCAACAATTTGGTGAGTTGGGCCCCAAGCCCCGTGACTTTTACTGACCCTTAATTGACTCATCGGAAAACTACGAACGACTAGAATTAGGTCACGCGTCAGGCCCGGGGGCACAGTGTCAGAACAGGAATTCAGGCGCGCCCTGGGCTATGCCAACTCGGCAATGGACTTACTCAAGCGCGGGCAAATTCCGCCCTACCCCCAGTTCTACGAACTGCTCTATTCCTATGCGACGGGGGTCAACCCTTCGCTGAATCAGCGCGTCAACCAGATTTTCCGCGATGGCACCGCGACGCAGGAGTTGGCGGAGCGGCTCTACAACGAATTCCTCAAATCGCAGGACGCCAACGAGCGCATCTCCAACGTCTCCGAGCGCATGGCGACGCGCATTGAGGCGGTGCACGAGGCGATCGACACCGCCATGGCGACGGCGAATGCCTATTCCGGCACGCTGCAATCGGCGAGCGGCGACCTCGGCAACGACATGAACGAAGCCGAGTTGCGCAACATGGCGCAGAAGCTTCTGGGCGAAACGCGCCGTATGCAGGACGCGAACGCGCAGCTCGAGCAGAAGCTGGACGCCTCACGCGACGATATCGCTGCGCTGCAGCGTGATCTCGACGAAGTGCGGCGTGAGTCGATGCTCGACCCACTGACCAAGATCTTCAACCGCAAATCGTTCGACGAGGGCCTGCTCAAGAGCTTCAACGAAGCCGCCGGCGAGGGCACGCCGCTCTGCCTGATGCTGCTCGACATCGACCACTTCAAGCGCTTCAACGACACCTGGGGCCACCAGACCGGCGACCAGGTGCTGCGCCTCGTGGCGATGACGCTCAAGTCCAACATCAAGGGCAAGGACATGGCGGCGCGCTATGGCGGCGAAGAATTCGCCGCGATCCTGCCCGAGACCGACCTCGAGGGCGCGATCATCGTCGCCGACAACATCCGCAAGGCGATCCAGGCTAAAGAGCTGCTCAAGCGCTCGACCAACGAGAAGCTGGGGCGGATCACCGCGTCGATGGGCGTGGCGATGTACAAGCCGGGCGATACGCCCGCCTCGCTGATCGAACGCGCCGACCGCTGCCTCTATGCGGCCAAGCACGCCGGCCGCAACCGGGTGCTGAGCGAGAACGAACTCAAGGACGACGTCAAGATTGTCGCTTAGGTGATCGCGACACCCAGCGAGCGCAGCGCATCCCAGTAGCCGGGATAGGTCTTGCCGACGCAATCGGGATCGAGAATGACGATGCCGCCCATCCTGAGGCCGGCGAGCGCGAAGCTCATGGCGATGCGGTGGTCTTCGTAGGTCTCGATGCGGCTGCGCGCCTTGCGCGACGGATTGGCGAGCGCAGGGTCGCTGCGGACGAGCAGTTCATCGCCCTCCTCGCTGGCGAGGCCCGGCCGGACGCGGTTGAGCTCGGTGGCGATGGCGCGGATGCGATCGGTTTCCTTGACGCGCAGATTGGCGATGCCGACGAACCGCACCGGCGTGGCGTTGAACGCAGCGAGCACGGCAAGCGTTGGAACGGCGTCCTGCATCTGCGAGCCGTCGATGACTGCCGGCATGTTGGGGAACATGCGGATGAAGGCGGCGGCCCTCGCGTCGGGCTGGGTGAACGCATCCATCGGCACGCCGATGTCGATGCTGCCACCAGTCAGCGCCTCGGCCGCCCACAAATAGGTCGCGGCGGACGCATCGGGTTCGATGACGAAATCGGTGGCCGCGTAGCGCGTCGGCTCGACCCGCCAGGTGGTGTGGTCGAGCTGGGTGACCTGCGCGCCGAAGGCCGTCATGGCGGCGACGGTGAGATCGACATAGCCGCGCGCATCGAGGTCCTGGCCGGTCAGCGCGACATCGATCGGGCCCTCGCCGAACGGCGCGGCCATCAGCAGCGCGGACACGTATTGGCTCGACAGGCCGCCATCGATCTCGACGCGGCCGGAGCCGAAATGCCCACGCCCCTCGACCATCACCGGCGGGCAGCCGGTCGGCGCGCTGGCCTTGATGCCGAGCGAATTCAGCGCGGTGACGAGCGGGCCGATCGGGCGCTTGCGCATCGCCTCGTCGCCATCGACGACCACCATGCCATCGACGAGGGCTACCGCGGCCGTGAGGAACCGCACCGCGGTGCCGGCATTGCCCAGCAGCAGCGGCGCGGCAGGCGCGGCCAGGAAGCCGGCGCTGGTAACGGTGAAGCTTGTGTCGTCCGGCTCCTCGACGGTGACGCCCATCTGCCGCAGCGCGGCCGCCATCAGCTTGGTGTCCTTGGACTTGAGCGCCCCGGTGAGCCGGCTCGTCCCCTTGGCCAGCGCCGCCAGCAGCAGCGCACGATTGGTGATGGACTTGCTGCCGGGCGGCGTGACGCGCCCCACCAACGGGTGGTCGGGCGGCGTGATGGCGAGGGACGCGGTCATGGGGGCGAGTTCGCACAGGAAGGGGTAGGCGTGCAAGGCCCGGGGGCCAGGCTGGAGACTCTTGCGCTACTCGACCGTCACCGACTTCGCCAGATTGCGCGGCTGGTCGACGTCGGTGCCCATGAACACGGCGGTGTGGTAGGCGAGGAGCTGCACCGGGATCAGGGCGACGATGGGGGCAACGAAGCTCGAGACCTTCGGGATGACGATGGTTTCGGCAACGCCGTGGCCGATATGGCCGGCCCCTTCCTCATCGGTGACGAGGATGATCTGGCCACCGCGCGCGGCCACTTCCTGCATGTTGGAGAGCGTCTTCTCCATCAGCTCGTCGGAGGGCGCGACGACGATCACCGGCATGACTTCATCGACCAGCGCGATCGGGCCATGCTTGAGCTCGCCCGCCGGATAGCCCTCGGCATGGATGTAGCTGATCTCCTTGAGCTTCAGCGCGCCTTCCATGGCGACGGGGAACATCTGGCCGCGGCCCAGATAGAGCACGTCCTTGGCCTTGCTCAGTCCCTTGGCGATCTTTTCGATCTGCGTCTCGGTGCCGAGCGCCGCCGACACGGCAGCCGGCAGCGCCGTGAGCGAGCGGACGAGCTCGGCCTCCTGCGACGCGGAAAGGACGCCGCGCGCGACGCCGGCGGCGACCACGAGGCTCGCCAGCGCGGTAAGCTGCGCTGTCAGCGCCTTGGTCGAAGCGACGCCGATTTCGGGACCGCACAGGGTCGGAAACACCACCGCGCTCTCGCGCCCGATGGTCGATTCCGGCACGTTGAGCAGCGACACGACATGCTGCCCCTGCCCCGCGCAGTAGCGCAGCGCCGCGAGCGTGTCGGCGGTCTCGCCCGACTGCGAGATGAACAGCGCGAGGCCGCCCTTGTCGACCGGCGGCTCGCGGTAGCGGAACTCCGAGGCGACATCGACATCGACCGGAAGCCGCGCATATCTCTCGAACCAGTACTTCGCGATCAGCCCGGCATAGTAGGCCGTACCGCAGGCGGAAATGGTGAGGCGGCCGAGGCCGGCGAAATCGAAGGGCAGCGTCTCGCGCAGCGCGACCTTCTCGGCACCCATGTCCACATAGTGGCTGAGGGTGTGCGAGATGGTCTCGGGCTGCTCGTAGATTTCCTTGGCCATGAAATGGCGGTGGTTGCCCTTGTCGACCATCAGCGCCGAGACCTGCGACAGCATCGTCTCGCGACGCACGATGGCGTCGGAGCCGTCGCGAATGGTGACGCCCTGGGGCGTGATGACCGCCCAGTCGCCGTCGAGCAGGTAGCTCAGCCGCGAGGTGAACGGCGCCAGCGCCATCGCGTCCGAGCCCAGATACATCTCGGTCTCGCCATAGCCGACGGCGAGCGGCGCGCCGTGCCGTGCGGCGATCAGCAGCCGGTCATGGCCCTTGAACATGAAGGCGAGCGCGAAGGCACCGCGCAGCTTCCTGAGCGTGACGGCGACCGCCATCTCCGGGTCGAGGCCGCGATCGATTTCGCGGGTAACCCACAACGCCACGGACTCGGTGTCGGTCTGCGTCTTGGGCAGGTAACCGTCCGTTGCAAGGTCCGCGAGCAGCTCGCGGAAATTCTCGATGATGCCGTTGTGGACGATGGCGACCTTGTCGGTGGCATGCGGGTGGGCATTGCCCTCGGTGGGCGCACCATGCGTGGCCCAGCGCGTGTGGCCGATGCCGATATTGCCCGCGAGCGGCTCCATGCCGAGCTTGCTGGCCAGATTGCCCAGCTTGCCTTCGGCCCGGCGCCGCGCAATGGAACCATGTTCTAGCGTCGCCACGCCGGCGCTGTCATAGCCGCGATATTCGAGCCGCTTGAGCGCATCGACAAGGCGCGGCGCGACCGGCTCGACGCCGATGATCCCCACGATCCCGCACATCAGGCTTTTCCCTTCGCTGCTTGCTTGGCGGCTTTCTTCGCGAGCGCCTGTTCGCGCAGTTTCGGGGCGTAACCCGGCTTGTTCTCCTGCCGCGCGCGGCCGAAGGCCACAGCGTCGGCCGGTACGTCCTCGGTGATGACGCTGCCCGACGCGGTGTAGGCCCGGTCGCCGATCGTCACCGGCGCCACGAGCGAGGCGTTCGAGCCGATGAAGACGTCATCGCCGATGATCGTCTTGTCCTTGTTCACGCCGTCATAGTTGCAGGTGATGGTGCCCGCGCCGATGTTGACGCCGGACCCGATCTCGGCGTCGCCCAGATAGCTCAGATGGCCCGCCTTGGTACCGGCGCCGATGCGGGACTTCTTGACCTCGACGAAATTGCCCAGATGCGCGTTCGGCCCGATTTCAGCGCCGGCGCGGATGCGGGCGAAGGGGCCGATGCTGGCGCCCTCCCCGATGGTCACATCCTCGATGTCGCAGAAGGCGCGGATCTCGACATTGTCGCCGATCTTCACGCCGGGGCCGAAGACGACATTGGGGAAGATCGTGACATCTCGCCCGATCTCGGTGTCGTAGGAAAAGTAGACCGTTGAGGGGTCCTTGAGGGTGACGCCGGCGCGCATGAAGTCGTCGCGGCGGAGTTCCTGGAACTGCGCTTCGGCGCGGGCGAGCTGCGCGCGGTCGTTGACGCCCATCACGTCGCGCTCGGGCGCCACGGCATAGCCGACCTTGTGCCCGGCGGCGTTGGCGAGTTCGACCAGATCGGTCACATAGAACTCGTTCTGCGCGTTATTGCTGCCGACGCGGTCGATCAGTTCGCGGAACACGTCGGCGCGGAAGGCGAGGATGCAGGCGTTGCACAGCCCGATCTTGCGCTCCTCCTCGCTCGCATCCTTGTGCTCGCGAATGGCGAGCAGCCGCTCGCCGTCGGTGATGAAGCGGCCATAGCCGGTCGGGTTGGCCGGAATGAAGCCGAGGATCGCGGCGTCCATGCCCGCATCGAGCCGGTCGGTGACGAGCTTGAAGATCGGGCCCGAGAGCAGCGGGTGGTCGCCATAGACCACGGCGACATAGCCCCTGGCGCCTTCCCAGAGCGGCCGGGCCATGGCAGCGGCATGCGCTGTGCCCCGGCGCTCGGCCTGCTGGAAGAACTGGACATCGGGGAAGGCCGCCGCGACTTCAGCGCGCAGCCGCTCATGCTCGGGTGCGGTGATCATCGCCACCTGCGTCGAACCGGCGCCGACGGCGGCGCGCACGACATGGCCGATGATGGGAAGCCCACCCACCGGATGAAGCAGCTTGGGCGTCGCCGATCGCATGCGGGTGCCCTCGCCCGCCGCCAGGATGATCGACAACAATTCAGCCATTACTGCCCCGTTTTCCCCGCGGAATCTTGCCGTATTTTATGGCAGCAGCATGGTTGGAAAACCATTACTCCGCCGCGATGGTAAAAGCATATCGGGCACGCGATTCGTAGCGTGCGGCGGGGCTGACGTTTGGCGAGACCGGTCGAACACTTCCGGGCATCGGATATTACCTTCTGGGGCGTGTTCGCGCTGATCACCTGGGCGGTGGCGGTGCTGGGGGCGAACGTGTCCGCCTTCATCCCGGACAGCATGCTGGGCGGCCTGCACGCCTCGCGGTTGAGCGGCGGCAACCTCAACCAGCTCCGTGGCCAGGTCGCCGCGCTCGAAAGCGAGACGGCGCGGCTCAGGCAGGAGAACGGCGTGCTGCTGCAGCGTTTCGCGCTCAACGAGCAGGCGGGCGGCGAAGTTACGCGGCGCGTCGGCGCGCTGGAGCTGACGGTGCCGCAGATTCTCGATGCGCTGAGCACGCGCGGGCCGGGCATCGATACGGGAACGACGGCCTCGACCGGGACCTCGTCGGCGACGAGCTTCGATGTGCCCGGCGGCTCGGTGAGCTACACCACGACGCCGATGTCGGGCATCGAGCGGCAGAGCGCGCCCGACCAGCCGATGCCCGAGGCGATCGCGCCGCTGGCGCCGGATTCGAACGCCTTCGGCATCGCCTTGGGCCCCCCGATCGACGCCGACGAGGGCGAGACGGCCTGGCGGAGCATGAACACCAAGGTGGGCACGCTGCTGCTCGGCATGGGACCGCTGCTCGCCAATGTGGAAGGTGGCGCCGGCAAGCGGCTGGTGGTGGGACCGGTCGCGACGGAAGCCGACGCCCGGCAATTGTGCGGCCACATGGCCAAGGTCGGCATCGCCTGCGCCAGCGTGCCGTTCATCGGCACGCCGCTGCCGCTGCTCAACTAGAGCTTCCCCAGCAGCTCCTTCCACACCGCCTTGGCGATTTCGATCGCTTCGGCCGAGCCAAGCCGGTCGATGGTGGCGTTGACCATGGTCTTGTCCCCGGGTCTTGGCTCGAACGCCACCTGCACCTTGCTGCCGTCGGCGAGAGTGATGCGCCAGTAGCTGCGCTTGGGCGTATCCGAGGTGGTCGCCGGGCCGTCAATTGCCACGCCGCCGATCTTGCGCGTCCCCGCATGTGCCTCGGCCCAGCGGGCGGCCACGGCTTCGCGCCCACCCGGAACGGTGCGGTTGACCTGCGTGCGGAAGCTGTCGCCGACCTGCCCGGGCAGACGCCGCCCGATATGCTGTTCGAAGGCGACGGTGAGGTTCTGCGCCCACCAGCCCGAGACACCCGCCTTGCCGAAGCGCTCGGCAATCTCGGCATGCGACAGGTTGGCAAGCTTCTCCTGCTCGGCGAATTTCAGCCACGCGGCCCAGTCGCGGCCGGTCGGCTCCTCGTACTTGTCGGTGGCGAACGGCTTGGTCGGCATCGGCCGACGTTACAGGATAAAGTCGTCCGCCGTCAGCTTGATGAGGCCCTTGAGCTCAATCTCGAAATCGGCCCTCCGGTCGCCATCGGTATCCATGCGCACGAACGTCCGGTCGTTGGCGGTGCCCGATTTGTTGACGTGGTGGTAGATGATCTCGCCCACGGTGCCGTCGAACTTCTTGGTCTTGCCGCCGAAATGCGCGTCGACGAAGGCGGAGTTGGTGTCCGACTTGGGGTGGAAGTAGAACTTGTCCTGGCCGCGCTTGAAGTCGGTGATGACGTCGCGCTTGCCTTTGCCGACGCCGCTCTCGCTGGCGAGGAAATAGTAGAAGGTGTCGCTGCCCGAGCCGCCGCTCATCGTATCGGCGCCGTCGGCACCGTGGATGCTGTCATTGCCCTTTTCGCCATAGAGCTTGTCGCCCCGGCGCGACGCGTCGAACGTGTCGTTGCCGGCGCCGCCATAGACCGTGGCGGCGTGATAGTCGGGCTCCCCGTAATAGTTCGCCGCGAAGTAGTCGTCGCCCGGTCCCATGAACGCCGTGCCGCCCTTGGGTAAGAGGATGACGTCGTCGAAGATCGAGCCGACGATCTTGGCCGAGCGGTCGAACTGATAGCCGATGAAATCGCCGATGTCCTGGTTGGTCGAATGCTGGATGACGGTCTCCGACCGGCCGCCGCTGGACTTCTCGATGCCGAGCGACCAGCCGGCAAAGGCTTCCTTGACCGCCTGCCGCGCGGCGGCGTCGTCCGGGAAGCCGCCCAGCGAGATCAGGTGCGCCTCGAGCTTGTCGGCAAGCTTCTGCTGCAGCTTCCACCAGGTTGCATTGAGGTCGGCGGCGATGTCCGCCGGATCGGCGGCGCGGCCGCCGCCATTGAGCGCCTTGATCGTCTTGAGGGCCGAGCGAAGAACATCGGCGGCAGCCTGGGCGTTAGGCATCTGCGAGAGAATGCTGTCGATCAAATCGACCGCCGGCCAGTACTGCTCGAAATCGTCGTAGGGGCCGAGGTCGAGCATCTCGATGATCAGGGATTCGCCGGCGCTTTCGAGTGCCTGGTAAGCTCCCGACTGGCGGACTTTCACGCCGTTCTGGTCGTAGATCTGCCCGCTCTTGTCGCTGGTGAAATAGGTGTAATAGTCGCGCACATAGGGGTCGTCGGGCTGCGGCGAGGGACCTGGGTTGTCGCCTCCGCCCAGATCGTCCGGTATCTGGAAGTTGTCGGGCACCGTGCCGATGCGGTGCGCCAAGGTGACCGTTCCTGGCCACTGATTGCCATTGGCGTCGCTCAGGACGGCGGAACCATAGTCCGCGGGCTTGGTGAAGGACGCTTCGATGATGATGACTTCGGAATAGTACTTCTGCCAGACGCCCGGCGCGGTTTCCTGCTCGAACTCCTGGTACTTCCTCACCCCGGTGCTCACACCATTGATGTAGAGCATCGCGTTCACGTCGGGCGGCGTATTGCCTATGTCCCACTTCCGCACATGCTGAAGCTTCAAGTAAATCTGCCGGGACAATGCTGCCTCCCCCAAGACATTTTGCGGCGAATCTTAGCAGATACTGCTCAAGCCGCATGATCAAACTTGATCATGCCTACAGCCGTGGAGTTTCGGGAGATTGGTAGGCCGGGCGGGAATCGAACCCGCGACCATTCGATTAAAAGTCGAATGCTCTACCCCTGAGCTACCGGCCCATCGTGGCGGAGGGGAGCCGCCGAAAGTGCGCGGAACATAGCGGCGGACCCCATCAAGTCAACCGCATTCGGTTGCAACCCTAAGCTGTTCTCGAAGTTAGCCTTTTTGGATGCGGCGCGTGCCAACTGGACGCGACCGGGAAGAGAAACAGCACGATTTTTCCAGTTTCCCGTGCTGGCCAACGAAATGGCAGACGAGTCTCTTACCGGTCCGCGCCGCTCCACCCTTGCTAGAGCGTGACGACGACGGCGCCGCGCGGCGTCGCAACGACGGTGTGCTCGAACTGCACCGTGGCGGCCCGCGGCCGGGCGTGCAGCGTGAAGCCATCGTGCTGCGGCGCGTCGATCGCCTCGCGGGCGCCGAGCGAGAGGAACGGCTCGACGGTGAACACGAGCCCGTCGGCAATGCGGCGGCGCTCGGAGCGGTCGGGCCAGGTAGGGATTTCCCGCGGCTCGTCGTGGAGACTGTCGCCCACGCCGTGGCTCGCGAGATTGGTCAGCAGCGAGTAGCCGTGCTTCCTGGCAAAGGCGCCGATGGCATCGCCGATCCCGGCAAGCTCCGAACCGCTGCGGACCGCGCGGATGCCCTCCCAGGTGGCGCGCTTGCCGTCGCGCACGAGACGGGCGAGGCGGGGATCGCCTGCTCCCACGAGGAACGAGGCCCCGGTGTCGGCGAAAACGCCGCCGAGCTCGACCGACACGTCGATATTGACGAGGTCGCCGGCAGCAATGACGCGCTCGCCCGGGATGCCGTGCGCCACTTCCTCATTCACCGAAATGCAGGTCGTTCCCGGAAAGTCGTAGGTCAGCGCCGGTGCGGAGCGCGCACCGGCCGCCTCGATGATCGTCGCGCCGATCCGGTCGAGCTCAGCCGTGGTGATGCCGGGGCGGAGTGCGGCGGCCATGGCGTCGCGCGCCACGGAGCAGACGCGGCCGGCGGCCCTGAGGCGCTGGAGCTGCTCCTCGTTCTCGATGGTCATTGGCCGCGCAGCGAATGGAAGTGGCGCAGCAGGCCGATGGTCGAGGCGTCGTTGCCCTTGGCGGGCGCGGTGCCCTGCACCTTGGGCAACAGCGCCTTGGCGAGCTGCTTGCCCAACTCGACGCCCCACTGGTCGTAGGAATCGACGTTCCAGATGACGCCCTGGACGAACACCTTGTGCTCGTAGAGCGCGACCAGGGCGCCGAGGATTTCCGGGGTCAGCTTGGGATACATGAGGGTGTTGCTCGGCCGGTTGCCGGGGAACACCTTGTGCGGGGTCAACTCCTTGATCCTCGCCTTGTCGAGGCCCTGGGCGGTGAGCTCGGCGACGACTTCTTCCTTGGTCTTGCCCAGCATCAGCGCTTCGGACTGCGCGAGGACGTTGGCAACGAGCTTGTCGTGGTGCGGCGCCATGTTCTCATGCGGATTGGCAGCGATCAGGAAGTCGGCCGGGATGACGGTCGTCCCCTGGTGGATGAGCTGGTAGAACGCATGCTGGCCGTTCGTGCCCGGCTCGCCCCAGATGATCGGGCCCGATTCGTAGTCGAGCGGCTTGCCCTCCAGGGTCACTGACTTGCCGTTGCTCTCCATGTCCTGCTGCTGCAGATAGGCGGCGAAGCGGCTGAGACGCTGGTCGTAGGGCAGCACGGCATAGGACGGGAAACCCCAGGCGTTGCGGTACCAGACACCGAGCATGCCCATGATGACCGGCAGGTTCCTGTCGAGCCTGGTCTTGAGGAAGTGCTGGTCCATCTCGTAGGCGCCCCGCAGGAATGCCGCGAAATTGTCGAAGCCGACAGCGATCGCGACCGGCAGGCCGATGGCGGACCACACCGAGTAGCGGCCCCCGACCCAGTCCCAGAAGCCGAAGATGCGATCGGACTTGATGCCGAAATCGGCGCACGCCCTGAGGTTGGTCGACAGCGCCGCGAAGTGGTGGGGTACAGCGGCATCGCCAAGCGCATTGGCGATCCAGGCGCGGGCGCTCGCCGCGTTGGTCATCGTTTCGTCGGTGGTGAAGGTCTTTGACGCCACGATGAACATCGTGCGCCTGGGGTCGAGACCCTTGAGCGTGTCATGGATGTGCGCGCCGTCGACGTTCGACACGTAATGGAGGCGCAGGTCGGGGCGCGTGTAAGGCGCGAGGGCCAGCGTCACCATTGCCGGCCCAAGGTCCGACCCGCCGATGCCGATGTTGACGACGTCGGTGAAGGCCTCGCCGGTCGAGCCCTTGATCGAGCCGTCGCGGATCCGGCCCGAAAAGGCCTTCATCGCCGCGAGGACGGCGCGCACGTCGGGCATCACATCCTTGCCGTCGACCTTGACCGGCTTGTCGCCCTGATAGCGCAGCGCCATGTGCATCACGGCGCGGTCTTCGCTGACATTGATGTGCTGGCCCGCCCACATCGCCTTGCGCCGCTCCTCGACGCCGGCCTTGCGCGCGATGTCGATGAGCAGGTCCATCGCCTTCTGGTCGATGCGGTTCTTGGAGTAGTCGAGCAGGATGTCGCCGGCGGAAGCCGTGAAGGTCTTGAACCGGTTCTTGTCCTCCTCGAAGAGCTGCCGCATCGGCGTATCGGCGAGCCGCGCGCGCTGCTTCATCATCGGGTTGAGGAGAGACTTGCGGTTCGAGGCCATTGTCAGTTCCCTTCGATTGGCGGCAGGTCGCCTTGCGCCCAGCGGGCACGGGTGGCTTGGGCGTAGTCGCTCATGGTGCCCACCTCGATGGCGGCGCGCGCCCCGATGCAAAGCTCCTGATAATAGCTCAGATTGATCTGGCTCAGGATCATGGCGCCGAGGATTTCCTCCGTCCGCACCAGATGGTGCAGATAGGCGCGCGAGAAGCGCCGGCAGTTGGGATTGGGCGAAGCCTCGTCGAGCGGACGCGGATCATCCCTATGCCGGGCGTTCTTCAGATTGATGACGCCGAAGCGGGTGTAGGCGTGGCCGTGCCGGCCGGCGCGCGTGGGATGCACGCAATCGAACATGTCGATACCGCGCTCGATGCCGCCGAGGATGTCGTCGGGCTTGCCCACGCCCATGAGATAGCGCGGCTTGTCCGTCGGCAGATCGGGGGTGATCTCCGAGAGCACCCGGAACATCACCTCCTGCGGCTCGCCCACGGCGAGACCACCGACGGCATAGCCGTTGAACCCGATGGATTTGAGGCCAGCGGCCGATCTAGAACGCAGTTCCGGATCATCACCGCCCTGCACGATGCCGAACAGCGCGCGGTGCGGCTGGTGACCGAAGGCGTCCTTGGAGCGCTGCGCCCAGCGCAGCGACAGCTCCATCGCGCGCTCCATCTCCTTGCGCTCGGACGGCAGCGGAATGCACTCGTCGAGCTGCATGATGATGTCGCTGTCGAGCAGCGTCTGAATTTCGATCGAGCGCTCGGGGGTGAGCTCATGGGCGGAGCCGTCGATATGCGAGCGGAAGGTCACGCCCTTTTCGGTGAGCTTCCTGAGTTTGGCCAGCGACATCACCTGGAAGCCGCCGGAATCGGTAAGGATCGGCCGCGCCCAGTCCATGAAGACGTGGAGGCCGCCCAGCGAGGCGACGCGCTCGGCGCCGGGGCGCAGCATCAGGTGGTAGGTGTTGCCGAGCAGGATGTCCGCACCGGTGTCGCGCACCTGCTCGGGATACATCGCCTTGACCGTGCCCACGGTCCCCACCGGCATGAAGGCCGGCGTGTTGATCTCGCCGCGCGAGGTGTCCATGCGGCCGCGCCGCGCAGTGCCATCGGTATGGGTGAGGGAGAAGGAAAAGTCGGTCATCGGCGGGGTATTAATGGGCGGAAGGGCGGAAGTCACGCGAGCTGCAGCAAGACCCATTGTGCCCTACGCGCTAGTCGCCCTGCTCCTGCCGGAACAGCAGGCTCGAATCCCCATAAGAGTAGAACCGGTAGCCCGAGCCGATGGCATGGGCGTAGGCCGCCTTCATCGTGTCCAGCCCGGCGAAGGCGCTGACCAGCATGAAGAGCGTCGACCTGGGCAGGTGGAAATTGGTCATCAGCAGGTCCACGGCCCGGAAGCGGAAGCCGGGGGTGATGAAGATGTCGGTTTCGCCGACGAAGGGGGCAAGCGAGCCGGTCGCGCGGGCGGCGGTTTCGAGCAGGCGGAGGCTCGTGGTCCCGACGGCTACAATGCGACCGCCGGCGGCCCTGGCGGCGTCGAGCCGGTGGACAACGGCATCGGTGAGCTCGCCCCACTCGGCGTGCATGACGTGGTCATCGGTGTCGTCGGCCTTCATCGGCAGGAACGTCCCGGCCCCCACATGCAGCGTCACCCGCTCGATGCCGACGCCCTTGTCGCGGAGCTTCTGCAGCAGACCCTCTGTAAAGTGCAGACCCGCCGTCGGCGCGGCCACGGCCCCGTCAACGGCGGCGTAGACGGTCTGGTAGTCGGTCTTGTCACGCGCCTCGGTACCGCGCTTGGCCTCGATATAGGGCGGCAGCGGCATGGCGCCGTGCGCCTTGATGGCCTCGTCGAGCGGGGCGCCGCCGAGGTCGAATTCGAGCGTGACCTCGCCGGTTTCCCCCTTCCCCGCCACCCGCGCCAGCAACGAGCCGTCGTCGCCCAATTCGAGCCGGTCGAGGATCTGCAGCCGCTTGGCCGGACGGGCGAAAGCGCGCCAGGTCCTGGCATCGACACGCTTGTGGAGGTTGAACGAGACGGTGGCGCGGTTCTCGCCGCGGATGCGGGTGCCCTTGAGCTCGGCGGGCAGCACCTTGCTGTCGTTGACGACGAGGACGTCGCCGGCGCGGAGGATGTCCAGCAGGTCGGTGACGCGGCGGTCGCGCAGCGGCTCGCCGGGATGGACGACCAGCAGCCTGGCCGAATCCCGCGGCTCGGCGGGATGGAGCGCGATGCGGTCCTCGGGGAGATCGAAGTCGAATTCGGAAACGAGCATGGCGGGGGGGGACCGCCCCGCCATGCGTTTGGTCAAACGCCGCGATCAGCCCATGCCGCAGGAGATCGCCCAGGCGCCATGCCCGGCGATCCTCAGCGTGCCGCCATAGACCGGGTCGGTCTCTTCTTCGGCCCAGAACAGGCGGATTTCGACGATGATGCCCTCGAGATTGGGGTCCGAGAAGTCGAGATAGAGCCGTTTGTCGACCGACGCGGACTGGGCGGGGGCGATCGCCGTCGCGCCGGCGACGCCTTCCTCGGTCGTCCAGATCGTGCCCGCCGCCCTGACCGTCGCCGACAGCGGATTGAGACCGGCGGCGCCGCCCAGGGGAATCTCGATGTCGATGTCAGTGCCCTGGCAGAACAGCCCGACGCTGGCCTGAGCGGGCAGCGCGGACGCGGCGGCGAGGACGAGGCCGGCAATGCCGGCAAGGATAGGCTTGTGCATGATCACGGTCCTTCGCAGGTAACGACCCAGGCGCCATGGCCGGGCACTCGCAGGACGCCGCCCTGCACATAGTCCTCGCCCTCTTCGGAGGTGTAGATGCGAAGCTGGGCGAGCACATCGTTATAGTTGTCGTCGGTCAGATCGACGATGAGCTGGTCGTCGCCCATATAGGTCTGGGCCACCGCGATGGGCGCGCCCGGTCCGTACACCTCGGCCGACGCCCACTCGGCCGTGCCCGCCCGGAGCGTGACCGCGCTGATGTTGACGAATTCGACGCCGCCCAGCAGCAGGCCGACGCTCGCTTTGTCGGCGGCATCGCCGCAATAGACCCACTCAGTGGCGAGAGCCGGCGTCGCCAGCAGCAGCGACGCGGCAAGTATCAGAGACCGCATTGGGAGCCCTCCCCCGTTTCCGTTCGGGCGGGCGTTTGTCACGGGCGGACTGAATGCGGTGTGAACGCTCTCAGGAACCGGGGTCGCATGCGACGGCCCAGGCACCCATGCCGGGAATGCGCAGCGTGCCGGCATAGACCAGCATGTCGCCTTCACTGGCCTTGAACAGCCGGAGCTCGGCGACCTTCTCGAAGTCGGCGCCCATGGCATCGACCGAGATGGTCGTCGCGTCTTCGAACTGCTGACCGATCGAAACCGGATCGCCCGGACCGTTGGCGGGGTCGCTGGCCCACACGCGCTCGCCGGCGGTGATGGTCACCGCGGCGATGGAGAGAACGCCGGTCCCGTTACCGGCGAGATAGTCGAAGCTCGCGGCGCCGCCGGCCTCGGCGCATGAGATCCATTCGGTCGAGAGCGCCGGGGACGCGAGCAGCAACGCCCCCAGCACGGCAATGGCCGGCAGCCGGATCATGCGTCGGCGGCAACCTTGACCGAAACCATCGAGTCGGGATCGCGCACAGGCTCGCCGCGCTTGATCTTGTCGACGTTCTCCATGCCTTCGATGACCTTGCCCCACACCGTGTACTGGCGGTCGAGGAAGCGGGCATCGTCGAACACGATGAAGAACTGCGAATTGGCGCTGTTGGGGTTCTGGGCGCGAGCCATCGAGACGACGCCGCGGGTATGCGGCTCCGCGTTGAACTCGGCCTTGAGGTCCGGATAGTCCGAACCGCCCATGCCGGCGCGCGAGGTGTCGCCGCCCTTGGAATTGCCGAACTTCACGTCGCCGGTCTGCGCCATGAAGCCGTCGATGACGCGGTGGAACACCACGCCGTCATACTTGCCCTCGCGGGCGAGCTTCTTGATGTGGGCGACATGGTTGGGCGCCAGGTCGGGCCGCATCTCGATGACGACATTGCCCTTGGTGGTCTCGATGAGAAGCGTGTTCTCGGGATCCTTGTAGTCGGCCATTGCCGGCTCCTTCTTACTTGTTCTCGATTTTGGCGGAGACGATCTTGTCCGGAGTGGCCGGAGGCTCGCCTCGGGTGATGGCATCGACCACGTCCATGCCCTCTACGACCTTGCCGAACACGGTGTACTGGCCGTCGAGGAAGGTGCAGTCGTTGAAGCAGATGAAAAACTGCGAGTTGAAGGTGTTGGGGTCCTGCGTACGGGCCGCGCCGACGACGCCACGGGTGAACGAGGTCTTGTTGAATTCGGCCTGCACGTCGGGCAGGTCCGAACCGCCCATGCCGGCCATGCTGATGTCGGCGCCCTTGCCGTACTGCACGTCGCCGGTCTGCGCCATGAAGCCGTCGATGACACGATGGAACACCACGCCGTCATAGTCGCCGCGCTCGGTCAGGGTCACGATGCGCTCGACATGGAGCGGGGCGACGTCGGGCATCAGCTCGATGTCGACGACGCCCTTGTCGAGGGTGAGGATCAGATGGGGCTTGGTTTCCTGGCCAAGCGACGCGGTCGGCGAGGCGATGGCGGCACCGAAAATGGCGGCGGCGATGACCGCGAAGACGCCGACGATGGCGCCGGCGCGCTTGAGGGGAGAGTTCATGCTGACTTGAGCGCTTTCAGTACGTTAGCGGGAACGAAGGCGGAGATGTCGCCACCGAGCTGCGCGATCTGGCGCACGAGCGTGGCCGAGATGTGGCGGACATGTGGGCTGGACGGCAGGAAGACGGTCTGCAGGTCCGGCGCCATCTGGGCGTTCATGCCCACCATCTGCATCTCGTAGTTGTAGTCGGTGGTGTCGCGCAGGCCGCGGATGATAAGCTTGGCGCCATGCTGGCGCGCGGCGTTGATGGCGAGGCCGTCGAAGTCGACGATCTTGAACTCGGTCTCGGTGCGCTTGCCGACGGGCTCGAGCGTGGCGCGCAGCAGTTCGAGCCGGTCGGCATGGGAAAACAGCGGCGTCTTGGTGGCGTGGGTGCCGACGCCGACCACGAGGATGTCGACGAGCTTGCAGGCGCGCTCGATGACGTCGAGATGGCCGTTGGTCAGCGGATCGAACGAGCCGGGATAGAAACCGACGAGCCGGGTCATTTGACGCCTCCCTTCGCGTGCAACGCGGTTGGAGCGGGTTCTGTCATGGGCGCGGGCAGCGCGCAAGCCGGGCGCGCCCGATGGTTCCGCCGACTTTTGCGCCGCGCCTTAAGCAAGGATTCAGCCACGTACCCTAGTATTTTCCGCAGTATTCGAGGATTTGGCCCAATGTCGGCGCGGAAGATGGTGCAGAGTCTGCGCGACAGCGGTGCCCTCGCCGCTCAGCCGGCCGCTCCGCCGTGGCGGACGACGGTGCTGGCCTTCTTCGGCGCGCTGGCCCTCGGAGCGGGTGTCTATCTGGGAGCGCTCTACGGCCTGCCGCTGCTGGCCAAGGCGATGACCAAGGTGCCACCGCCCGTCACCTTCGCGAAGCCCTCGGCCGACTAGGCTCGCTTCTGGAACGCCAGCCAGACGCCGCCGGCCATCAGGATGGCGCCGGACACGCGGCTCATCAGCTTGACGCGCGCCGCCGTCAGCACCTGCCGGGCCTGTCCGGCAAGGACGGCGTAGACGCAGTCCGATGCCGTGGCGACGGCCATGACGATCAGGCCCAGGATCATGATCTGGCCGAAGGCCGGGCGCGACGTGTCGACGAACTGCGGCAGGAAGGCACCCAGGAACAGCAGCGTCTTGGGGTTGGACAGGTTCACCACCGCGCCCTGACGGAGATAGCGCCAGACGGGAAGCTTGTCGGCCGCCTTGAAGTCCAACTGACCGGAGGCGGAAAACATCTTCCAGCCGATCCAGATGAGATAGGCGGCGCCCACGAATTTGATGATGACGAAGGCCTCGGCGACGACGTTCATCACCACGTCGAGCCCCAGGGCGACGATGGTGACCATCACCAGCATGGCGATCTCGGTGCCCAGGATCGTCAGCAGCCCGGCGCGCGTGCCGCCAGCCAGCGAATTGGCGACGACGACCGATACCGAGGGCCCCGGCACGACCGAGAACAGCACGCAGGCGAGAATGTAGGGAAGCAGGATGGCGGGATCGATCATGTGACGCTCGCTGGGCTCAGCTCAAGGACGTAGCCGACTTCCTGCGCCGGTTTGTCCTCCCATGCCAAGCCAAGCCCGAGTTTTCGCAGAAGCGCAAGGGAGGCCGTGTTGTCGGGGTCGAGCGTGGCGGTGAGGCGCGTCACGCCGTAGCTCCGGCGCAGCTCGCCGATCATCGCGGCGCAGGCGGCGAAAGCGTAGCCTTTGCGCCAATGGGCGCGGCCGAGAACATAGGCGATCTCGGCGGCGTGGTCGGACGTGACGGTCGCCTGGACGTAGCCCACCACCTCGCCGGCGCCGTTGCGGACGATCCAGTTGAGCCAGTGCTCGGTGCCATCGGGCGACCGCCGGGACTCGAGGCGCGCCAGCCGCTCGCGCAGGGCCGTCTCGCTCGCCGGCGCCTTGTCGTCGATGAACGTGTAGAGCGCGGGGTCGGAGATGACGGCGTAGAGCTCGGCCGCGTGTGAGGCGAGCTGCGGCTCCAGCGTCACTCCCTCGCCCGCGATGGCGTGCACTACTCGCCGCCTTCCTCGCCTTCGGTTTCCGCTTCGCCCTCGGGCTCGCTGATGCGCTCGACGGAAACGACCTTCTCGTCGCCCGACGTGCGGAACACAGTGACGCCCTGCGACGAGCGCCCGACGATGCGGATGCGGTTCTCCGGCCCCGCATCGACCGGCACGCGGATCACCTGGCCGGCATCGGTGACCAGCATCAGCTGATCTTCGGCCTCGACCGGGAAGGAGCCGACGAGCGGCCCGTTGCGGTCGTTGACGGCCATCGCGACGATGCCTTTACCGCCGCGCCCAGTGGTGCGGTACTCGTGGCTCGAGGTGCGCTTGCCGTAGCCGTTCTCGGACACGGTGAGAATGAACTGCTCGACCGCGCTCATCGCCGCGTAGCGCTCCTGACTGAGCTCGCCGGCAACCGTTTCTTCGAGGTCGTCCGGCGCCGTTTCCTCGCTCTCGGTCTCGCCCCGCACGGCCCGGCTCATCTTGAGATAGGCGGCGCGCTCTTCGGAGGTCGCGTCGAAGTGGTTGATGACCGCCATCGCAATGACCTTGTCGCCATCGGCCAGCGAGATGCCGCGCACGCCGGTGGAGTCGCGGCCCTTGAAGACGCGGACTTCATCGACCTGGAAGCGGATCGCCTGGCCGAGCGAGGTGGTAAGCAGCACGTCGTCATTGGCCGAGCAGGTCTCGACGCCTACGATCGTGTCGCCCTCGTCGAGCTTCATGGCGATCTTGCCGTTCTTGTTGATCTCGACGAAGTCGGCCAGCGAGTTGCGGCGCACGCCGCCCGAGCGGGTGGCGAACATGATGTCGAGCTTGTCCCAACCCGCCTCTTCTTCGGGCAACGGCATGATCGAGGTGATGCGCTCGTTCTCGTCGAGCGGCAGCATGTTGATGAGCGCCCGGCCCCTGCCCTGCGGCTCGGCGATCGGCAGGCGCCAGACCTTGAGCTTGTAGACCTGGCCGAGCGAGGAGAAGAACAGAACGGGGGTGTGGGTGTTGGCGACGAACAGCCGGGTGACGAAATCCTCATCGCGCGTTGCCATGCCGGAGCGGCCCTTGCCGCCGCGCTTCTGCGCCCGATAGGCGGTGAGCGGTACGCGCTTGATGTAGCCACCGTGCGTAACGGTGACGACCATGTCCTCGCGGGCAATGAGGTCTTCGTCCTCGAAGTCGCCGGCGGCCTCGTCGATGGTGGTGAGGCGCGGCGTCGAGAACTCGTCCTTGATCGCGGTCAGCTCGTCGCGGACGATCTGCAGCACGCGCTCGCGCGAACGCAGGATGTCGAGATAGTCGGCGATGTCCTTGCCCAGGCCGTCGAGCTCGTCGCCGATCTCGTCGCGGCCGAGCGCCGTGAGGCGGCTCAGCGTCAGGGCGAGGATGGCACGCGCCTGCTCGTCGCTGAGCTTGAAGGTGCCGTCATCGTTGATCTTGTGGCGCGGGTCGTCGACGAGGCGCATGAGCGGCTCGACGTCACGCGCCGGCCAGTCGCGCTCCATCAACTGTTCGCGCGCCGTGCCCGGATCGGGCGCCCGGCGGATAAGCGCGATAACCTCGTCGATATTGGCCACGGCGACAGCGAGGCCGACCAGCACGTGGGCGCGGTCGCGGGCCTTGCCGAGCAGGAACTTGGTGCGCCGGGTGACGACCTGCTCGCGGAACTCGACGAAGGCGACGAGGATGTCGCGGATGCCCATCAGTTCGGGCTTGCCACCGATGAGCGCCACGAAGTTGCAGCCGAAGGACGATTGCAGCGGCGTGAAGCGGTAGAGCTGGTTGAGGACAACGTCCGGGACGGCGTCGCGCTTGAGCTCGATGACGACGCGGATGCCGTGGCGGTCGGACTCGTCGCGGATGTCGGAGATGCCCTCGATGCGCTTCTCACGCACCAGCTCCGCCATCTTCTCGATCATCGCCGATTTGTTCACCTGGTAGGGAATTTCGGTGATGATGATCGCCTCGCGACCGCCGCGCATCTCCTCGATGTTGGACTTGCCGCGGATGAGAATCGAACCCCTGCCCGTCTCGTAGGCCGAACGAATGCCAGCCCGGCCCAGGATGACGCCGGCCGTGGGGAAATCGGGGCCCGGCAGCACCTGCATGATCTCGCCGACCGTCGCCGTGCGGTTGTCGAGCACCAGCAGCGCCGCATCGATGGTCTCGCCCAGATTGTGGCTGGGAATGTTGGTCGCCATGCCTACGGCGATGCCGCCGCCGCCATTGACCAGCAGATTGGGGAACTTCGCCGGGAGCACCGTCGGCTCTTCGCGCGAGCCGTCGTAGTTCTCCTTCATGTCCACCGTGTCGTTCTCGAGGTCGTCGAGCAGCGAGTTGGTGATCTTTTCCATGCGCACTTCGGTGTAGCGCATAGCCGCCGGCATATCGCCGTCGATGGAGCCGAAATTGCCCTGCCCGTCGACCAGCGTGACGCGGAGCGAAAACTCCTGCGCCATGCGCACGAGCGAGAAGTACACCGCGTCGTTGCCGTGCGGGTGATACTTGCCGATGACGTCGCCCACCACGGTCGCCGATTTGTGGTAGGGCCGGTTGTAGACGAAGTTCTGCTCGTGCATCGAATACAGGATGCGCCGGTGCACCGGCTTCATGCCGTCGCGCACATCGGGCAGCGCGCGGCTGACGATCACGCTCATGGCGTAATCGAGATAGCTCTTGCGCATCTCGTCGGTGATGGAAATCGGGGCGATGTCGGAGGGCGGGGGAGCGCCCGCGGCGCCGTCTTCAGGTGTGTCGGCCAACGATTTGTTTTCTGGCTGTTTCGGCTGGTTGCGGGTCTATTCGATTCCCGCCGGAAGAACCAACATTTCCGGGCGTTTGAGCCCGGTTTGCCGCCGGTCTTCCACTGCTACATGCATATGGGGTGGCGGTGCGGCGTTTTCGAGCCCCTGATGGGAGCGCAAGACGTCCATTCGGACGGGAGGGAGGGGCTCAATCTCGTGGCGACACAAGGCCAGTCGCCGCTCAGCCCTGTTCGGTGTCGAACGCCTCGCGCGCCGTGACGACCGCCGGGTGGTGCTCGTCGGCCCAGGCGACCAGGGCGCCGAAGGGCGTGAGGAGGGATTTACCCATCACGGTGAGATCGTAGCTCACGGCCGGCGGGACGCTGGGGTGCACCGTGCGGCCGACGAGGCCGTCGCGCTGCAGGATCCGCAGCGTCTGCGTCAGCATTTTCTGCGAGATATCGGGGATGCGGCGCCGGAGCTCGGAGAAGCGGCACTCGCCGCCCGCCAGTTCGAGGATGACAAGCATGCTCCATTTGTCGCCCAGCTTGTCGAGGACGCCACGGATCGGGCAGCGCTCGGCGAGCGGGCGAAGGGGCTCATCCTCCCGCACCTGCTTGACGCGCCGGCGTGCGACCGCGATAGCTTCGCCCGTGTCCATCAGTTACCTCACAGTGACCTTCTGCAGATGAAGTGCCGTCTTCCCGCGGGAAGGCGGCATCGCTAGATACCGGCACTCTCTTTTCGATACCTACTCTCCGACGGTGATCGAGTCGAGACAACTTCTCTGCTTTCAGGACGACATCCCATGACCGATTTCTCCAATTCCGTCCTCGGCGTGACCGGGGCCAGCGGCTATGTGGGCCGCGCCGTGATCGCCGAACTCAAGGCGCGCGGCGCCAGCAAGATCGTGGCGATTACCCGCGACCCGGCCAGGATCGCCGACATTGCCGGCGTCGAGGCCCGCGCCGGCGACTTTACGAAGCCCGATACGCTTGCGTCCGCTTTCGACGGCGTCGAGCGGCTGCTGCTGATCAGCGCCAGCGATGTGGGCCAGCGCCTGCCGGGTCAGCTCGCGGCGATCGACGCGGCCGAGCGGGCCGGCGTTGGGCACCTGATCTATACTTCGATCACCAGCCCCTACCCGCACCCCCGGCACGCGGTGCAGAACGACCATTTCTGGACCGAAGCGCGGCTGTTCGCGACCAAGGGCGGCTGGACCTCGCTGCGCGACAACATCTATGCCGACTTCATCGTCTGGGAGGCCGCCAAGACGCTCGAGGCGGGCAAGATCTTCCACGCGGCGGGCGACGGCCGGCGGGCGATCGTCTTCCGCGACGACATCGCGGCGGCGGCGGCCGGCGCGCTGCTGACAGCCGAGGGGCGCGAGCTCGTCGACGTGTCGGGCCCCGACGCCCTGTCCTATGCCGATATCGCCGCCCTGCTGTCGCGTCTGGGCGGCAGGCCGGTGACGGCGGTCGATGTCGGACACGAAGCGCAGCTCAAGGGCATAACCGGCGCCGGCCTGCCGCCGCTGCTGGCCGAAGCCTTCGCCGGCTTCGACGTCGCCGTACGGACCGGCGCGCTGGCGGTGATCGGAAACGGCGTGCAGCGCTTCGCCGGCCGCGCGCCGCTGTCGCTCGAGGCGGCGCTCACCCGCGCCCTCAAGGGCTGACCCGCGGGGGCGGCGAAGCGGGAAGCTTCGCCGCCCGTCCTTGCGCCGGCGCATGCCGCCACGCGAAATCCGCTTTCCCCCCTGGGCGGAAACGCTCTAGAAATCCGCGCGATTTCGGCTGGGGGTTGAGTCCAGGTGGCAGAGCGGAGCATGGCCCAGGCGGCCTGGAACTGGGCATTCGGCCACGACCGCTCGATCGGCTTCGGGCTCGAGACGCTGGGCCATCTCACGCTGCGCTGGCCGCGCGTCGTGGCGGTGTTCGTCCTCGCGCTGACGGCGTTCTGCCTATGGCAATTGCCGCGCTCGAGCGTCGATGGCGACCTGCTGCGCGTCTATGCGCATTCCGGCCCCGATTACGACGCCTATCGCGAGCTGGCCGACACCTTCGGCACGTTCGAGAACGACATCTATGTGCTGGTGCGCTCGCCCAACCTGACCAGCCCCGAGACGATCGAGGCGATCCGCGAGATGGCACTCGGCCTGACGCTGTCGGACTACCTGTCGGGCTCGATGTCGGCCTTCACGCTGCGCAAACCCGGGCCGGACGGCGGCACGCTGCCGGTGGTGCCCGAGGGCATGACCTCGCCCGAACAGGTCGAGGCGGCGCTGACCGACCTCGCGCGCAACGATCCGCTGATGCGCAACCTGATCAACCCCGACCTCTCGGGCGTGGTGATCATCCTGTTTCCCAACCAGCAGATCGTGAACGAGCGCGGCACCAAGCCGATGATCGAGGATCTGCGCGCCAGCCTCGACCTGTATGCGTCCGACAACCTCCAGATCGAGCTGACGGGGCCACCGATCTGGACGTCCGAGATGCTCGGCGCGACCGTCGACGATCAGATCAAGTTCACCATCTACGGCTTCAGTCTGGGCGCGCTGATCGCCTTCCTGTCGCTGCGCTCGCTGTGGGGGGCGCTGCTGGTGGCGGCGACGCCGGCGCTGGCGGTGTTCTGGGTGATGGGGCTGATCATCGCCCTGTTCGGCTCCTTCACCTTCCTCACCATCATCGTGACCACGATCATCCTCGTGATCGCCTTCGCCGAAAGCCTGTTCTTCGTGTTCAACTGGCTCGCCTACTGGCGCGACGGGATGGACCCATACAAGGCGGTGGACGAGACCGTCCGGGTGATCGGACCGGCCAGCGCCCTGACCATGCTGACGACGCTGGTGTCCTTCGCCTCCCTGTCGCTCACCGCTGGCCAGGGCGTCCGCGAATTTTCGATTGCCGGCACAATCGCCTGCCTCACGAACTTCGTGTGCCTGATGACGTTCCTGCCGCTCCTGCTCAAGGGCGCCATACGGCTCGGCCTCAAGCTGCCCAAGACGCCGAGTTTTGCGATCCGCGCGCTGATCCCGGTGTCCTGGTGGTTCGCCACCAGGCTCGGCCGGCCGCTTGCGGCGCTGGCGATCCTCGTCACAGGGCTGCTCTTCATCCCCTATTTCCTGATCGAGCCGCGGTTCTCGATCGAGGACTACATGACCAAGGATTCCGCGGCGCTGGCGGCGGCCGAGAGCATCGACAGCGGGGTCGGCGGGGTGGCGCCGATCTACATCAGCGTGCCGCTCAAGGAAGGCATCCCCAATATCGGCGATGCCGACTTCGAGACGGTCAAGACCGTCCACGCCATCGTCGAAAAGCACCTCGGCCCCAACAAGGTGGTGTCGGCTGCTTCGTACAAATTCTACGAAAATTCAGGGTTCAGCCGCGACCAGATCCTCAACGCCGTGGGCGAGCTCAAGCGGCGCTTCGTGACGCCGGACGGCATGCAGGCGCTGGTGACCGGCTTCATGCCCACCATCATCAGCTCCGACGAGATCGAGCGGCTGGTCGAGGCGATCGGCGCCGATATCCGCGCCGCGGGGATCGAAGGCGCCAAGGTGGGCGGCTTCCGCATCCTGACTACCTACGGCACCGAGACGATCGTGCGCGGCCTCCAGATGGACCTGACGCTGTCGGTGCTGGTGAACCTGTTCCTGATCGGCTTCGCCTTCCGCTCCTGGCGGGTGGCACTGGCGACGGCGATCCCCAACCTGTTCCCGATCCTGGGCACCGAGGCATGGCTGTGGAGCTCGGGTTCTGGGCTGCAACTCGCCACCGTCCTGTCGCTGACCATCGCCTTCGGTATCGCGGTCGACGACACCACGCATTTCCTCAGCCACTACCTCCACGCCCGGCGCGAGGAGGGCAAGGACCACCGTCAGGCCGTCCGCTTCACCATGGATCGGATCGGCGGTGCAATTGTCGCCACGACTTTGATCCTTTGTTCTGGAACGGCCATAGTAATGTTCTCGGCATTGCCGCAAGTGGCCTTGTTTGGGACGCTTTTTGTGATAACCCTCGCACTTGCTTTGCTTGGAGATGTCTTCATCCTCCCAGCCCTGTTGATCGCCGGGGGGCGATTGTTCCATCCGCTTGGAGGCGTGAAAAAATGAACCTGTTCGGACCCGTTACCCGGGCGGTCGCTGTTGCCGGCGTGCTGCTAGCCGCCGGCGCGATGCCCGCGTTTGCCGGCCCGGCTGAAATGGCCCTTCTGGAGAGCTATGTCGGCTCCTGGAACGGCAAAGGCACCCTCAAGGGCGCCCAGGAAGAGACCGTCGTGTGCAAGATGTCGCTCTCCAAGGGCAACGGCACCAAGCTCAACTACACCGGCCGCTGCTCGCTGGCCGGCGCGCAGCTCTCGGTGACCGGCACCATCGCCTATGTCGACGCCAACAAGCGCTACGAGGCCGTGATGAACTCCGGCATCGGCGGCTTCCGCGGCGTCGCGATCGGCGTCAAGAAGGGCGACGGCGTGGTGTTCGACCTCAAGCAGCGCGCCGAGGATGACTCGGGCAACGACGTGTCGATCGCCTCGACCGTGGCGCTCTCGGGCGGCAACAAGATGGCCGTGTCGTTCCACGCCGTGTTCAACGAAACCGGCGACACCATCGACGCCTCGGTCCCCTTCACCAAGGGTTGAGCGGCGGCTCATCGCTGAACTAGAGGGGCGGCCCAGAGCCGCCCTTTTTCATGCGCCGGAGGGATGGCGGAACACCCAGTCGGCTGCAGACGCCTCGTCCCAGTAGGACACCGTGCCGTCGGGCAGACCGAGGATCCGGTCGACAGCGATGGCCTGTTGGATGAGCCGCTCCCGCAGCGCCGCGACAGCAAGGTCGAATTCGTCCTTGGTGCGGGCTTCGGCTATTCCGGCGATCGCGTCGTGCGTCAGTGGCCCCAGTGTAAGCACGATCTCGGCGGCGATCGCGGGATGCTCGCAGCGGATCGCACCCTCTGCTCTGCCCTGCTCGATGATCCGCGTCAAAGGAGCCACGAGCACCGCACTCACCGCGCGGTGAAGGCGGTGATACAGCCCCAGATTTTCCGGACGGAAGATGGCGCCGTAAGTGGCCATTTCCCGGGCGTTGCCGGCGTCGCTCCGGCCTCTCTGCAAGAAGCGGTTGAGCCGCTGCACGGCATCGAGACCGGGCGCTGAGACGACCTGGTCGAGACCGCGCAACGCCTGCTCGGCCGCCTGAGCTGCCATGGCCTCGAGCAGGTCGGCCTTGGACTGGAAGTGATGGTAGAAGCCGCCCTTTGACGTACCGGCGCGGCCGATGATCTGTTCGACCGTGGTGCCTTCATAGCCATGCTCGGCGAATAGCGAAGCGCCAGCGGCCAGCAGATCCGCCCGCCTCACGCCTGCGTTTCGCACCCGTCTCACACCAACCTTCGCGGGCATGGCCCATCCTTGACTCGATACGTTGCGAAGCATAACAAACCGACCGTCGGTCGGTAAAGAGGCGGAATATGCGGATCGCGATAGAGACTTTGGGAACGAGGGGCGACGTGCAGCCCTACCTAGCTCTCGCTCGCGGCCTCCTGGCGCGGGGCCATGACGTGCAACTGGCGGCGCCGGTCCAATTCTGCGAGATGGTCGCCCAGCACGGCGTCGGCTTCATCCCATTGCCCGGCGAGTTTCTCGCCTTGATGGACACCCCCGAGGGCAAGGCGGCGATTGCGGGCGGCGAAGGCTTTGCCGCCGGCTTCAAGCTGCTCAAATATGTGCGCCCGCTGATCCGCCGCTTGCTCGACGAGGAGTGGAACGCCGTTCGCGACTTTCGGCCGGACCTGATCCTCTACCACCCCAAGTCGCTGGGATCGCCCAGCATGGCAACCGCGCTGGGCGTGCCCCATATTCTGGCGTCCCCTCTGCCTGGCTTCACGGCAACCTCGGCTTTCCCGAGCCCGCTGCTGCCCTTCGCCTCGCTCGGTCCACTCAATCGCGCCAGCCACGCCCTCGCGACCCACGGTGCAGCCGTCATGTTCGGCAAGGAACTCAGAGCCAGGCGAGCCGCGAACGGTATCGATCCGCGCACGAAGCCCTCGGGCCGGGCCGGCACGCTCTACGCCTACAGCCCGGCGATCCTGCCCGCGCCGCCCGACTGGGGCACGGATGTTCTCGTCAGCGGCTATTGGTTTCTCGACACCCCCGACTGGACACCGGACCGGGCGCTTGCGGACTTTCTGCGCGCCGGCGATCCGCCCGTCTATGTCGGGTTCGGCAGCATGCCCGGCCTCGATCCCCAACGGCTGACCGCCGCCGTCTCGGAGGCTCTGGCGCGGACGGGAAAGCGCGGCCTGCTGGCGACAGGCGGCGGAGCGCTTGGCAGCGCCTCTTCGTCCGCGCACATCCACCTGATCGGCGGTGCACCGCATGACCGCCTGTTGCCGCTGGCCTCGGCCGCCATCCACCACGGCGGCGCGGGTACAACCGCCGCCTCGCTGCGTGTCGGCCTCCCGACGGCGATCATGCCGTTCTTCGGCGATCAACCATTCTGGGCTCGGCGCGTGCAACAGTTGGGAGTTGGGCCGGCGCCGCTCGACCGCAAGAGGCTGACGGTCGACGTGGTTGCTGCCACGCTCGCGGCTATGGACGATCCGGGGATGCGCCAGCGCGCCGCGGCGATAGGCACCGAAATTCGCCGGGAGGACGGCGTCGCCGCCGCCATCGGCTTCATCGAGAACTGCGCGCGCTCATTAAACTAGAACGGGATGTCGTCGTCCATGCCGGCCGGCTCGAAGGCCGGGGCGTTGGAGGAGGGACGACGGCCGCCACCGCCTTCGCTGCGGGAGGACGGACCCGAGAAGCCGACGCTGTCGCCACCGCCCTCGCTACGCCCGTCGAGCATGGTGAGGTTGGAGTTGAAGCCCTGGAGGACGACTTCGGTCGAGTACTTGTCCTGGCCGGACTGGTCCTGCCATTTGCGGGTCTGCAACTGGCCCTCGAGATAGACCTTGCTGCCCTTGTGCAGGTACTGCTCGGCGACGCGGGCGAGGCCTTCCGAGAAGATCACCACGCGGTGCCACTCGGTCTTTTCCTTGCGCTCGCCGGTGTTCTTGTCGCGCCAGTTCTCCGACGTCGCGACGGACAGGTTCACCACCTTGTTGCCGCTCGGCAGCGTCCGCACCTCGGGCTCGGCGCCGAGATTGCCCACCAGAATAACCTTGTTCACGCTGCCTGCCATGGCCTTATCCTTTCGATCTTACGCCGCTTCCTTGAACGCGCGGGCGGCATTTTAGCCGCCCTCGTCCCGGCTGTGCGGTGATTTCGCGGTTTGCGCACAGCGATTGCATGTTCCCGTTATGTTCCCTCGTTCATCCTGCGTCAAGGGCTACGATTGTTTCTGCCGCAATCGTGCACTAGGTTCCGCGCGATTCAGGGCCAACAACATGAGCGACGCAGTCAACAATACGCCGGCAGCTGGCGGCGGGTTTTTCGCGACGCGCGCGATGAATACGCTGCGCTATTCGCTGATGAACCTGTTCATCCTGTTCGGCATCATCTTCATCGCGATGGGCGGGCCCTGGACCTATATGGGCCTGGTCTTCTCGTTCTTCCTCATCGGCTATGTCGATGAGCTGTTCGGCGATATCTCCGACCGCGAGCGCATGCCGCCGGTCTGGTACTGCCAGCTCATGCTGTTCGCGACGCTGCCGCTGCTGATCTTCGCCACGCTGATCGCCTTCAATGTCAGTCACGCCACCGGCTGGGCCTGGCTCGACTGGTTCCCGCGCCTGTTCGGCATCGACCCCGAGGGCGCGCGCGGCTGGACGCATCACTGGATGTGGGCCATGGGCCCCTATGTCAGCCTGGGCATGTACTATGGCGCGGCCGGCGTGAACGTCGCCCACGAGCTGATCCACCGCACCGAAAAGGAATGGGACAAGCTCGTCGGTCGCTGGCTGCTCGCCTTCACCTGGGACACCGGATTCGCCATCGAGCACGTGCACGGCCACCACCGCAATGTCGGCACCGAAGCCGACCCGGCGACGGCCCGCCGCGGCCAGTACATCATCCATTTCGTCTGGACCTCGACCATCGGCCAGTGGCTCGCTGCCAAGCGCTTCGAGGACGAGCGGCTGAAGCGCAAGGGCCTGCGCAACACGCTGTTCAGCAACAAGTTCTGGCGCGGGCAGTTGATGACGCTGGCGGTGCTGGCGTTCTACGTGACGTTCCTGGGCTGGTGGGGCCTGCCGGCCTTCCTCGTCTCGGGCTCGATCGGCAAGATCTATCTCGAGGTGGTCAACTACATCGAGCACTACGGCCTCGTGCGCATTCCGGGCACTCGGGTCGAGGCGCGGCACAGCTGGGACAGCCACCGGCGCGTCTCGGGCGGCATGTTCTACAACCTCATGCTCCACGCGAACCACCACAAGATCGCCACGCGCCGCTACTGGGAGCTCGAGCAATCGCCGCCCGAGGAGGCAGCTACCCTGCCCCGCGGCTACATGGCCATGATCCTGTTCGCCTTCCTCGGCCCGCCGTTCTTCAGCTACATCAACAGGCACCTCGCCCGCTGGGACCGCACCCTCGCGAGCCCGCAGGAGGTGGAGTATCTGAAGGCGAGGGGCATCTATTACGGAGACAGGGCGTAGGCTTTGGGACCCCTATCCCAGCGCCGAGACGCCGCTGCGGACGTGGGATGACTGGGCGCTCACCGAGTTCGAGCGGTAACTTCGGGAACGAGCCCGAACCCGGCACCCCCGAGGACGATCGCTTCGATGTGCTTTCGGACCTGATCGAGGCCTGCGAGAACCTGAGCTGGCCGATCGACGCACCCACACCGATCGAGGCGCTCAGCGCGTTCATGCATATCCGCCGTTTCCAGCAGAGCGACCTCGCCGACGGGCTGGGCTCGAAGTCCCGCGCCTCGGAAGTCCTCTCCGGCGAGCGGCGGCTGTCGCTCGATATGATCCGCCGGATCAATGCGGTCTGGCACATTCCCGCGGGCGTACTTATCGGGGACGGGTCTCCGCAAAGCGACGCCGCGTAACTGGGCTTGACCGACTCTCGCATGTTCCGCTTATGTTCTTGCGCGGCGATGGCGCTGTGAGATGACAGCGACGTTGTGCCGTGGTTAGCTTGCGGGTGCGGCGGACCTTCCCTATTTCAGGGCTTCCGACCCCGCGCCCCGTAACACTGACAGAAGCTGGCAGATCATTCTCGTAATGGTCCGGCTCCTGCCGATGGATGTCCGATGCCCGCCAAGACCCCTGCCTCCTCGCCCAACCGTGAAATCGTCATTCGCGGCGCCAAGGAGCACAATCTCAAGAACGTCGACCTGCGCCTGCCGCGCGACAAGCTGATCGTGATGACCGGCCTGTCGGGGTCGGGGAAGTCGTCGCTGGCGTTCGACACGATCTATGCCGAGGGGCAGCGGCGCTATGTGGAATCGCTGTCGGCCTATGCCCGGCAGTTCCTCGAGATGATGCAGAAGCCCGATGTCGAGCAGATCGACGGGCTCTCGCCGGCCATCTCGATCGAGCAGAAGACCACCTCGCGCAATCCGCGCTCGACGGTGGGCACGGTCACGGAGATCTACGACTATCTGCGCCTGCTGTTCGCGCGCGTCGGCATCCCCTACTCGCCGGTCACGGGCCTGCCCATCGAAAGCCAGACCGTGAGCCAGATGGTCGACAAGGTGCTGGCGCAGCCCGAGGACACGCGGCTCTATCTGCTCGCGCCGATCGCCCGCGGCCGCAAGGGCGAGTACAAGCGCGAGCTCAACGACCTCATGCGCAAGGGCTTCCAGCGCGTAAAGATCGACGGCGAATTCTGGGACATCGAGGACGCGCCCAATCTCGACAAGAAGATCAAGCACGATGTCGAGGTGGTGGTGGACCGCATCGTGGTCTCCCCCGACATCGCGACGCGCCTCGCCGAGAGTTTCGAGACGGCGCTGAAGCTCGCCGACGGCATCGCCTTTGCCGAGTTCGCCGACGAGAAGGCCGAGGACGGCTCGGCTAGGCGGCTGATCTTCTCGGAAAAATTCGCCGATCCGATTTCGGGTTTCACCATCCCCGAGATCGAGCCGCGGCTGTTCTCGTTCAACAACCCGTTCGGCGCCTGCCCGGTCTGTGACGGCCTGGGCACCGAGCAGAAGATCGACCCGAACCTGATCGTGCCGGACGTGACGCTGAGCCTGCGCGATGGCGCGATCTCGCCCTGGAGCAAGACCAGCGCACCCTACTACCAGCAGACACTGCAGGCGGTGGTGAAGCACTATGGCGGCTCGACGGGCACGGCCTGGGAAGAACTGCCCAAGGCGACGCAGGACGCCGTGCTGTTCGGCACGGGTGAAACGGCGATCCAGTTCACCTATGATGACGGCCTTCGCACCTACAAGACCAAGAAGCCCTTCGAGGGCGTGATCGGCAATCTGGAACGGCGCTACAAGGAGACCGAGAGCGCCGGCATGCGCGAGGAGATCGAGAAATACATGTCGAGCAAGCCGTGCCTGGCTTGCGACGGTTTCCGGCTGAAGCCCGAAGCGCTGGCGGTCAAGATCGACGGGCTGCATGTCGGCCAGGTCAGCGACATGTCGATCCGCGCCGCCGCCGAGTGGTTCCGCGGCCTGCCCAAGCGCCTGACCGCGACACAGAACCAGATTGGCGAGCGCGTGTTCAAGGAAATCCGCGAACGCCTCGGCTTCCTCAACGATGTCGGCCTCGACTACCTGACGCTGAGCCGCGGCTCGGGCTCGCTGTCGGGCGGCGAGAGCCAGCGCATCCGCCTTGCGAGCCAGATCGGCTCCGGCCTGACGGGCGTTCTCTACGTGCTCGACGAGCCCTCCATCGGCCTCCACCAGCGCGACAATGAGCGGCTGCTCGAAACGCTGCGCCGGCTGCGCGACATCGGCAACACGGTGATCGTGGTCGAGCACGACGAGGACGCCATCCTCACCGCCGACTATGTGGTCGATATCGGTCCCGGCGCCGGCGTGAATGGCGGCCACATCGTGGCCGAGGGCGCGCCCGAGGACATCCTCAAGAACAAGAACTCGATCACCGGGCAGTATCTGAGCGGCAAGCTGCAGATCCCGACGCCGCCCGAGCGGCGCGTGGCGGCCAAGGGCAAGAAGATCCACCTCGACGGCGCGACCGGCAACAACCTGAAGAACGTCTCGGTGGACGTGCCGCTCGGACTGTTCGTTGCGATCACGGGTGTGTCGGGTGGCGGCAAATCCACCCTGATGATCGACACCATGTACCAGGCGATGGCGCGGCGGCTCAACGGCGCGCGGGTCAACCCGGCCCCGCACAACCACCTCACCGGCCTCGAATTCCTCGACAAGATCATCGACATCGACCAGTCGCCGATCGGCCGCACGCCGCGCTCGAACCCCGCGACCTACACCGGGGCCTTCGGGCCGCTGCGCGAATGGTTCGCGGGGCTGCCGGAGGCCAAGGCACGCGGCTACGGGCCGGGCCGCTTCTCCTTCAACGTCAAGGGCGGCCGCTGCGAGAAGTGCGAGGGCGACGGCGTCATCAAGATCGAGATGCACTTCCTGCCCGATGTCTATGTGACGTGCGAGGTGTGCAAGGGCCATCGCTACAACCGCGAAACGCTCGAAGTGCAGTTCAAGGGCAAGTCGATCGCCGACGTGCTGGACATGACCATCGACGAGGCGACGGAGTTCTTTGCCGCGGTGCCCTCGATCCGCGAGAAGTTCGCAACGCTGCAGCGCGTGGGGCTGGGCTATGTGAAGGTCGGGCAGCCGGCGACGACCCTGTCGGGCGGCGAAGCGCAACGCGTCAAGCTCAGCAAGGAGTTGAGCCGCCGCGCCACCGGCCGGACGCTCTACATGCTCGATGAGCCGACGACCGGCCTCCATTTCCACGACATCGCCAAGCTGCTCGAGGTGCTGCACGAGCTGGTGGACCAGGGAAACACGGTGGTGGTGATCGAGCACAATCTCGAGGTCATCAAGACCGCCGACTGGATCATCGACATGGGCCCGGAGGGCGGCGACGGCGGCGGCGAGGTCGTGGGCGTCGGCACGCCCGAGGACCTGATCGAGAACAAGCGCAGCTACACCGGCAAGTTCCTCAAGGAAGTGATGGAGCGGCGGCCGGTCAAGAAGCGGGCGGTGCGGCAGGCGGCGGAGTAGGTCGGCTCACGAGGTGCCGCCGAGTCGTGCCGCGGTGACCTCGCTCCGAGGTACGCACCGCAAGCTTCCCGCGAATCCCGAGTCAGCCACCCAAGGATGGCCGCTTGTTGACCGTCTTATGAAATCGACATGCGGATTTCGCATGGCCCGGATGATATCTCTCGGATGGAACGGAGGGGCAAATCGGACGATTGTCCGGCGTCCCCTCACCCCGCAAAGGGAGCCGTCTCATGTTTATCCGTGCCGTCTGGCGCATCCGGCGTCTCGTCGACATCAAGCAGACACTGCGTGAAATGGACGTTCCGTCGACAAGAAACGCTGATCTTCTGGGCGTTTCAGGACCGGACTTCTCGAAAATGACGCGCGGCCTGTTCGACCGCCAGCCCCGCTGACCCGTCCGGTCGGCCCCGCCGCGGCCGCCGGTGACCCCGGCGGCCCTGTTTCTTAAGCTCAACTTAACATCGACAAAAAGAGCTATGCGTTTTCTGCACGAGAGTTGTGAGCTTTCCCCATCTGCACATATCCCGCGCATGGGACTATCTACCCACTCGTAGCGAACGGGAACGGTTCCCGGACGCGATGAAGGAGAAAATGAAATGGGCATTCGCCAGACTCTGAAGAAGTGGTCGGCCTACCAGCAGACCGTCCGTGAGCTTGCCGCTCTCGACAACCGTCAGCTCAACGACCTGGGCATCTCGCGCGCCGACATCACCAAGATCGCCCGCGAACATGCGCGCGCCCTCTAAGGTTTTCGCGCACCGCCAGCCGGCCGACTATCTGATCCGAACGCTCGCTTCCTTCTAGGACGCGGGCGTTTTGATTTTTCGGGCTCTTGTTGCTAGAGCCCAGCCATGACTTCCTCCCCCATCCATATCATCGGCGCGGGCCTTGCCGGCTCCGAAGCCGCCTGGCAGGCCGCGGAGGCCGGCGCCAGCGTCATCATCCACGAAATGCGGCCGCAGAAGCTGACCGAAGCCCACCTGACCGGTGGCTTTGCCGAGCTCGTGTGCTCCAATTCCTTCCGCTCGGACGACCATGAGCACAACGCCGTCGGGTTGCTGCACGAGGAAATGCGGCGCTGCGGCTCGCTGATCATGCGCATGGCCGACGCCCACAAGCTGCCGGCCGGCGGCGCGCTCGCGGTGGACCGCGTGGCGTTCTCGGACGCCGTGACGGCAGCGGTCCGCGCACATCCGAACGTGACGGTCGAGTTCGGCGAGATCGCCGGGCTGCCGCCGGCGGAGTGGGACAACGTGATCGTCGCCACCGGTCCCCTCACCTCACAGCCGCTCGCCACCGCCATCCAGGGCCTGACGGGCGAAGCGGAGCTCGCCTTCTTCGACGCGATCGCCCCGATCGTCCATGCCGAGTCGATCAACATGGACATCGCCTGGGCGCAGTCACGTTATGACAAGGCAGGCCCGGGCGGCACCGGCGCCGACTATCTCAACTGCCCGATGGACGAGGCGCAGTACAACCGCTTCGTCGATGCACTGCTGGCGGGCGAGAAGCATGTCTACCACCAGTGGGAGAACGTGCCCTATTTCGACGGCTGCCTGCCGGTCGAAGTGATGGCCGAGCGCGGCCGCGACACGCTGCGCTGGGGGCCGTTGAAGCCGGTGGGGCTGACCAACCCGCGCAACCCCACGGTGAAGCCCCACGCGATCGTCCAGCTCCGGCAGGACAATGCGCTGGGCACGCTGTGGAACATGGTGGGGTTCCAGACCAAGCTCAAATATCGCGGCCAGGCGGAGATCTTCCGCCTGATCCCGGGGCTCGAGAACGCACAATTCGCGCGGCTGGGCGGGCTGCACCACAACACATTCCTCAACTCGCCCAAGGTGCTGGACCGCCAGCTTCGCCTCAAGGCGCAGCCGCGCCTGCGCTTTGCCGGGCAGATCACCGGGGTCGAGGGCTACGTCGAAAGCGCCGCGATCGGACTGGTCGCCGGCCGCATGGCCGCGGCACAGACCCGCGGCGAGCAGGTAGAGGCGCCGGTGACGACGACGGCGCTGGGGGCGCTGTTCGACCATATCCTGGGCGGCCACCTCGCCGCCGAAGGCGAGGCAGGACCGCGCTCGTTCCAGCCCATGAACGTCAATTTCGGGCTGCTGCCACCGGTGACGGTGACCAAGCCGGAAGGCCACGAGGGGCGCTGGCGCGGCCCGGAGAAGGCCATGGCCAAGAAGAAGGCCATGAGCGTAAGGGCACTGAACGATATCGCTGCCTGGGCTTAGGCGCGCCCCAATTTCCACCAGCCCAGCGCCGCGATCTTCTGCCAGTCGGCGAGGTCCGGTTGCGGGGCGAAGGGGGCGTCGAGGTCGAGGCGCTTGAGCTGGCCGTGCAGCAGGGCCGTTGGCGCGAAGACTGCGCGCAGGCCGCGCGGCAGCCCGGCGATGGCGACATCGGCCTTGCGGAGGTGTTCGGCCGCCAGCTCGGCGAAACGCGTCAGCGCGACGCTCAGGTTCTCGCTTTGCGTGCCGGCGCGGATGTCGGCCTCCGCCACGCCGCAGGTGGCGAACACGTCGCGTGGCAGCACGATGCGGCCCTTGCTGGCGTTGTAGCCGAACGCGCGCAGGTGACCGATGAGCGCGTGGGCGACACCCAGATGGCCCGCCGCATCGCCCGGCTCGACCGGGCCGCGATTGAGGATCATGGCGCTGAGCTGGTACAGCGCCGACGCCGTTTCGCCGGCGTAGCCCTCGAACGTCGGCATGTCGGGCATCGGATCGTCGTAGAGATCGAAGCGGCGGGCCTCGATCATCCGGATCAGCGCGGGCACCGGCAGGCTGTATTCGGCGACGGTGTCGAGCAGTGCATCGGCCAGGGGATTGGCGCGAACGGCGCCGTGGCCCTCGCCCGCCAGCGCATCGTGCCACCATTGCAGGCGAATCTCGCCGGCCGCCGCTTCCCGGGCGCGGTCGCGCACCGAGGCGATGTCGGCGTTGAACGCATAGAGCGCCGTGATGGCGGCGCGTTCGGCGTCGGGCAGCACCAGCGTCGCCAGATAGCGGTCGCGATCATTGGCGCGAAGCTGCTCGGCCGCGAACGTCGCGCTCTCGGACTTCATTTGATCGTATCGACCGCGATGAGCGCGGCGCCAACAGCACGGCTCTCGCCGAGCAGGATGTTGTAGGTGCGCACGGCACCGCCCGTGGCGATCGCTTCGACGATGATGCCGCGCTCGCGCAGCGCGGCACGCACGGGCTTGGGGAAGCCGGCAATGTCCTTGCCCAGTCCGATGAGCAGAACATCGATCTGGTCGGCGGCGTCGAACGCCGGCTGCAGGCTCTCGAGCGTGATCTCGGCCGGCGCGGTGACATCCCATTTGTGCATGCCCGTGGGCAGGCACAGGAGCGAGCCGCGATGGCTCATCTGCGCGAAGCGAAAGCCACCATTGCCGTAGCCATCGATGCCGGCCTGGTAGGGATAGAAGCCTTGGCCGGGTTCAGCCATGAAGATGGAACCTGTCCAGCACTGGCCTGCTCCACCGGGCTTTGCCTGGCTCGCCTCCCCCGCCGCGCGGGAGAGGTTTTCCAGACTGCGGGCCGCGGAGGGTTACGCTAGACCGCGGCACCGTCGGCGCGCTTTTCCTTGGTCGGCTTGGCGTCGGCGGCCGGTGCATCGCTGCGGGCCTTGAGGCCGAAATAGATCAGGATGGGCCCACCGATGAACACCGACGAGTACATGCCGAAGATCGAGCCGAAGGTCATGGCGATGGTGAAACCGCGAATGGCCTCGCCGCCGAAGAACACCAGCGGGAACAGCGCCAGAAGGATGGTGAACTGCGTGAGCGACGTTCGCACGATCGTCTGGTTAATCGACAGGTCGATCAGCTCGGGCAGCGACATCTTCTTATACTTGCGCAAATTCTCGCGTATTCGATCGGAGATGACGACCGTCTCGTTGAGACTGAGGCCGACAAGCGTCAGCACCGCCGCGATGGAGGTGATGTTGAACTCGAGCCCCACGAACGAGTAGAGGCCGATGGTCATGATCACGTCGTGCGCCGTCGTGGTGATGGCGGCGAGCGCGAACTGCCACTCGAAGCGGAACCAGACATAGATGAGGATGGCGCCCATCGCGATGAGCACAGCGATGGTGCCCTTGGTAGTGAGCTCGCCCGAAACGGTGCCGCTGACGGCCTCGGTCTTGCGCACCTCGTAGTCGATGGTGGCGAGCGTCTCGGTGACTTTCTTGACCGCGGCCTGCTGCTCGGGGTCGCCGCCGGGCTGGAGCTGAATGCGCACGAGGAAGTCCGAGGCCGGACCGAACTGCTGCACCTGCACTTCGCCCAGGCCGAGCTCATCGAGCGCTTCGCGGATGACGCCCGCATCCGGCGTGCCTGTGCCCGCGTATTGCACTTCGATGGCCGAGCCGCCGATGAAGTCGATGCCCAGGTTGAAGCCCTTGGTGAAGGCCGAGCCGATGGCGCCGAGCGAAATCAGGATCGAGAAGATGATCGCAAAGCGCGAGATCTTCATGAACGGGATCTTGGTGCCATCCGGGATGAAGCGGAACACCTGGATCTTGAGGGTCTTGGGACGACGCAGCCGGTACCACCAGCCCACGAAATAGAGCGTCACCGTGTAGGAGGTGAACAATGAGGTCAGGATGCCCAGCCCGAGCGTGACGGCAAAGCCCTGCACCGGGCCGGAGCCCAGGAAATACAGAACAATGGCTGCGATGAGCTGCGTCAAATGCGAGTCGATGATGGTGCCCCAGGCGCGCTGGAAGCCCGCGTCGATCGAGGCGAGGATGGATTTTCCCGCCTTCATCTCTTCGCGTATTCGCTCGTAGATGAGGACGTTGGCGTCGACCGCCATGCCGATGGTGAGCACGATACCGGCGATGCCCGGCAACGTCAGCGTCGAGCCGAGCAACGACAGCGACGCGATGATCAGCAGGATGTTGAGGACGAGCGATATGTCGGCGAACAGGCCGAACAGGCCGTAGGCGATCACCATGAAGGTGACGACGAGGATCGCCGCAACAATGCCTGAGGTGACGCCGGCGCGGATCGAGTCCGCGCCGAGGCTGGCGCCGACCGAGCGTTCTTCCACGACGTCGAGTGTCGCCGGCAGCGCGCCGGCGCGGAGCAGGACGGCGAGGTCGTTGGCGGTCTGCGGCGTGAAGGTGCCGGTGATCTGGGCCGAGCCGCCGGGGATCGGACCCTGGATGGTCGGCGCCGTGATGACCTGATTGTCGAGCACAATCGCAAAGCGCTTGCCGACATTCTTGGCGGTGATGTCGGCGAAGATGATGGCGCCGCGTGTATCGAGCGTGAAGCTGACGACCGAGCGGCTGGTCTGCTGGTCGAAGGCCGGCTGCGCGTTGACGAGATTCTCGCCGCCGAACTCGACGTTCTCGTTCAGCAGTTCGTTGTAGTCGCCCTCGGCGCTCGGGACGAGCATGTAGCCGGCGGGAACGCCCTGCGCCTCGGCCTGCGCCGCCGACATCGTCGGATGGACCAGGTGGAAGGTCAGGCGCGCCGTGGTGGAGATCAGTTCCTTGAGGCGCGCGGAATTGTCGTAGCCGGGCACCTGGACGAGGACGCGATCCTGCCCCTGGCGCTGGATGATGGGTTCGGTGGTACCCACTTCGTCAACGCGCTTGCGGATGACTTCCATCGACTGCGCGATGAGCGCCGACATGCGCTCGGTAATGCCGTTGGGCGTGAGCTTGACGGTGAGCTTCCCGTCGGCAGCCTCGCCGAACTCGAGTTCGGGCGTGCCGCCGATACCGGCCGTGCCGCCGATATTGTTCTGCAGCGCCTGCAGCGCGGTGCGGGCCGCTTCCTTCGTGCTCGGATCGGTCAGCTCGATGACGATGCCGTCGGCTTCGGTCGTGATGATGTTGCCGATGCCGTTCTGGCCGGCGAGGAGCTGGCGCGCGTCGCGGCGCAGCTCCTTGAGGCGCTCGGTGGTGATCGAGTCGCGGTTGACCTGGAGCAGCAGGTAGGAGCCACCCTGCAGGTCGAGACCGAGCGTCATGCCGTCATGCGGCAGGAAGCTCGGCCAGTTCGCGGTTGTCTCTTTCGAGAAGAAGTTCGGGATGGCCAGGAAGATACCCAGCACCGTGACGATGAGGATGATCGCAGTGCGGATGGGCGTGAACTGATGCAGCATATAAAGGTATCGTCCCTGGCGTGCCGGGTTAGCTCGCCTTGTTGTCGTTCACCGGGTTCGCCTTGGAGCGAACGTCGGAAACCATCGAACGCACGATCTTGACGCGGGTGCCCTGCGCGATCTCGACTTCGAGGTCTTCGCCGTCGACCGCCTTGGTCACCTTGCCGATGATGCCGCCGGTGGTCACGACGGTGTCACCACGCGAGATCGACGAAAGCATGGCCTGCTGGGCCTTCATGCGCTTCTGCTGCGGGCGGAAGATCAGGAGCCAGAAGATCACCACCAGAAGCAGGATCGGGGCGAACTGGATCAGCAGGTCGGTTGCGCCCATCGAGGGGGCGGCGGGGGTGGTTGTGTCCTGCGCCAGAGCAGAGGTCACGAACATGTAGGTCTCCTTGTCGAATGGACTGTCGGCTTGTCAAAACGCCGCGGTTGAGGTGCCAAAGGCTGCGTTTCCGGCAATGGAGCAATCCACCCGGCCAAAAGCGGGCGGACTATATAGCCGCCTCCTTGGCTTGCAAAGCGGTTCAGAACCCTGCAAACGGCCTTTTCGACGCAGGAAATAGTCCGGACATGACCGACCCGATCCTCACCCAGATCGCCGCTTCGCTGCAGCGCATCGCCGACCGGCTGGACGCCATGGCGCCGGCACAAGCCGCCGCCGGGCCGTTATTGACCGAGGCGGACGCCTATCACTGGGACGCGGCTGCCGACCGGTTGATGCCGGTCCCCAAGGTGTCGCGGGCGCCGTTCGGGCTGCTCAAGGGCATCGACAGCGTGCGCGACACGCTGCTCGCCAATACCCTGCAGTTCGCCAAGGGCTTCGCCGCCAATAACGCGCTGCTGTGGGGCGCGCGCGGCATGGGCAAGTCATCGCTGGTCAAGGCGGTGCATGCCGAGGTTTCGGGGCATGTCGAAGGGCGGGTGATCCTCATCGAGATCGCGCGCGAGGACATCGAGACCCTGCCCCGGCTGATGCGCATGATCGCCCGGCAGGACGCCCGCTTCATCGTGTTCTGCGACGACCTCAGCTTCGACAAGGACGAGACGAGCTACAAATCGCTCAAGACCATCCTCGATGGCGGGCTCGAGGGGCGTCCGGAGAACGCGCTGTTCTACGCCACCTCGAACCGGCGCCACATGATGCCCCGCGACATGATCGACAATGAGCGGGCGACCGCGATCAATCCGGGCGAGGCCATCGAGGAGAAGGTGTCGCTGTCGGACCGCTTCGGCCTGTGGCTGGGCTTCCACAATTGCGACCAGCCAACCTTCCTCGCCATGATCCGCGGCTATTGCGACGCCTACGGCCTCGAGATTTCCGATGCCGACCTCAATGCGCGAGCGATCGAATGGGCGCAGACGCGCGGCGCGCGCTCGGGCCGCGTGGCGATCCAGTTCGTACGGAACCTTGCCGGCGAGATGGGCAAGACGGTCTGAGAGCGAGTAGCCAATAGGGAAACGAAAGAGCCCGCCGATGGCGGGCCCCTGTTCGATATTGGCTATTCGCTGGGCGTCAGCCGGCCAGCAGCGGCACCGGGTCGACCGGGGTGGCGCCCTTGCGCAGCTCGAAATGGAGCTGCGGACGGCTGACGGAGCCGGTCATGCCGGCCTGGCCGATGCTGTCGCCGCGGGTGACGCTGTCGCCCTTGCTGACGCCGACCGCCTTGAGGTGGGCATAGGCGGACACGTAGCCATTGGCGTGCCGGATGAGAACGAGGTTGCCATAGCCCTCGACGCCCGAGCCGACATAGATCACCTGGCCGTTCTCGGCGGCGCGGACCGCGGTCCCCTCGGGCGCTTCGATATTGATGCCGGTGCCCTTGGACGCGATGAAGTCGGTGATGACCTTGCCCGAAATCGGCCAGCGGAACTTGTCGGCGCCCGACATCACCGGCTCGACGATCGCGGGTTTGGTCGGGACGGGCTCGGCCTTGCTGGTCTCGGGGTCGACGAGGGCCGGGTCCTTGATCGCAGCGGTCTTGTCGGGCACGGCCGGAGCCGGGGTCGATTTCTGCGGGGCGACGAGGGCCATGGCCGGCGCAGGCGCCGTCTTGCTGCCGGTCAGTGTGTTCTCGACCGGCGCGATGGAGGCGACCTGCGTGGCGGCGGGAGCTGCCTTGCCGGTGAGGCCCGGAATGATGACCTTCTGGCCGACGAAAATCTTGTCGGGCGAGCCCATGCCATTGGCCTGCACGATCGCCTGCGCGGTCACGTTGTAACGGCGCGCGATGGTGTAGAGCGACTCTCCACTCTCGATGACGTGGATGTAGGCGTTGTCCGGAACGACCGACAGGTTCGGCGAGGACGTGGCCAGCGGGGCCGACTGGGTCGGAGCCGAGACCGAAACGAGAGAAGGCTGGGCTGGCATGGTTTCACTTCCTGTGAGGGGCGGCAGGGCAGAACTCGAAACAACTCCCACCGGCGCGCTGCCAGTGACGAGACCGCCACCGGAGCCGCCGCCGATATCAGCCGGCGGGACAAAGGGACCCGAGGCGACCTCCGTGCGGTCGCCGATCGGTTTGAGTGCGGGCGGCATGGACTGCGCACCGCCCGAGGATGCCCCCGGGGAAATGGAACCGGTGACGTCGCCGCCACCCAGCCCCAGACCGAGAGAGGAGCAGCCCGCAAGCGCGGTCGACCCCACAAGCAGGCCGGCAACGGCAGCGATCCTCAGCGCCTTACCAGCAACGCGATTACTCATCAGTCCAACTCGTCACGCAGTACAAGATGGGCTGACGATAGGCATTTTAGGTAAAGACGAGTTTAAGCCGATTGCGATTTGCGCGATTCAGCCGTGCCCGGATTCAGACGTGATTAGGGTTAAGGGCGGAGCCCGCAGCGAGCAGCCAATACCGAGCAGGGAAACCAGTTTCCCGCCGCCGGGTGCCCGTCCTATTCGCAACTCGTCATTGGCTATTCGCTAGATCGCGATCTTTCCGTCGATCTCGGCCGCGCGGGCCACGTCGCTGCCCTGGAGGTTCATGGGCGTGACCGTGATGGCGTTGCCGTGAAGGAGCTGGAAAAAGTCGTTGGCCGGATCGAAGGGCGACGGCGTCTCGGGGATGGCGATGAAGAATTTCCCCGGATTGTCGGACGGATAGTACCGCATCGGCGAGCGGGTGAAGCGCTGCGTGGGAACGACGCGCACGCCGGTGACCTCGGCGGGCGGGCAGAACGGGAAGTTGACGTTGTACCAGGCGCCCTGCCCCGCGTGGCGGCGAATGCCGCCAACCACTTTGGCCGCGAACTGGCGGGAAACCGACCAGTCGATGGCAAGGCCTGCCTCGTAGTCGACGCCCTGGCTCATGGCGATGCCGAGCGCCCCCTGGAATGCGCCCTCGCGCGCGCCGGCGGCGGTGCCCGAGCAGTTGACGATGTCGCCGATGTTCTGGCCGTTGTTGACGCCCGACAGGACCAGATCGGCGGGACGATCCTTGAGCAGGAACGTCATTCCAGCAACGACACAGTCGGCTGGCGAGCCATGCGGCACGGCAAAGACGCGGGAACGCCGTTCCACCAGCTCCAGCTCGCGGCCGAAGGTGAAGCGGTGCGCCGCGCCGGACTGGTTGCCGTCGGGCGCGACGATCCAGACGTCGTCGCTCAGCTCGCGTGCGATCTCCTCCATCACGGCGATGCCCGGCGCGTCGACGCCGTCGTCATTGGTGATGAGGATGCGCAGGCTCATTTGGAGATGACTTTGAGCCCGCCCATGTAAGGCTGCAGCGCCTCGGGGACGGCGATCGAGCCGTCTTCCTGCTGGTAGTTCTCGATGACGGAAATCAGCGTGCGGCCGACGGCCAGGGCCGAGCCGTTGAGCGTGTGGACGTGGCGGACCTTGCCGTCCTTGTCGCGATAGCGCGCATCCATGCGGCGGGCCTGGAAGTCACCGCAGACCGAGCACGACGAAATCTCGCGATAGGTGTCCTGGCCGGGCAGCCAGACCTCGATGTCGTAGGTCTTCTGCGCGCCAAAACCCATGTCGCTGGTCGACAGCGTCATCACCCGATAGTGGAGGCCGAGCTTCCGCAGGACGGACTCGGCGCTCGCCAGCATGCGCTCATGCTCGTCCGCCGACTGCTCGGGCGTGGTGATCGAGACGAGTTCGACCTTGTTGAACTGATGCTGCCGCAGCATGCCGCGCGTGTCGCGCCCCGCCGAGCCGGCTTCCGAGCGGAAGCACGGGGTGAGCGCGGTGAAGCGCAGCGGCAGGTCTTCCTCGCGCTGGATGGACTCGCGCACGAGGTTGGTCAGCGGCACTTCGGCGGTGGGGATGAGGCCCAGCCGGCCGTCGCCGCGCTGCACGAAGAAGAGGTCTTCCTCGAACTTCGGAAGCTGGTTGGTACCGAACAGCGGCTCGTCGCGCACCAGCAGCGGCGGCTGCACTTCGGTGTAGCCGTGCTCGGTCGTGTGCAGGTCGATCATGAACTGGCCGAGCGCGCGTTCCATGCGCGCCAGCCCCGACTTCAGCACGGTGAAGCGGGCGCCCGAGATCTTGGCGGCAGCTTCGAAATCCATCATGCCGAGCGCCTCGCCGGTCTCGAAATGCTCCTTCGGCTTGAAGCTGAACGACGGCTTGGCGGGACGCGATTTGGCGGCGGTCGCGGCGTTGCCGTTGGGACCGTAATACTCGACATTGTCGGCTTCGTCCGCACCGGCCGGGACATCGTCCTTGGGCAGGTTCGGCATGATGAGCAGCGCCTGGCGCAGCTTTTCGTCGGCGGCGCGGCGCTCATCCTCGCCCTGCTGGATGACGTCCTTGAGGTGGGCGACCTGCGCCAGCAGCTCGCTGGCCCGGGCTTCGTCCTTCTGCGCCTTGGCCTGGCCGATCTGCTTGGAGAAGGCATTGCGGGCGGCCTGGGCCTCCTCGAGCCGCGTGGTGACGGCCTTGCGGGCATCGTCCAGCGCGATCAGCTCGGAGGCGGAAAAGGGCACGTTCTTGCGATGTGCGAGCGCGGTGTCGACGGCCGCGGCATTGGCCCTGATCCAGTTGATATCGAGCATGACGGAGTCCCTTGGAGAGAAGGGCTGTCTTTTGCTCGGAAGGGCCGCGGTAATCAAGCCCGCCCGCGGGTCAGGTGCCCACAGTCTCCGCCGCTTCCGCCGCCAGCTTTTTGGCGCGTTGTCTTTCGACCCACTTCACCGACAGGATCGAGAGCTCGTAGAGCGCGTACATCGGCAGCGCGAGACCGATCTGGCTGATCGGGTCGGGCGGCGTCAGGAGCGCGGCGAGCGCGAGGATGATGACGATGGCGTAGCGGCGGCCCTTGGCGAGATGGCCGGTGTTGACGAGCTCGATCCGGGCAAGAAGCGTGAGGACGACCGGCAACTGGAAGCAGACGCCAAAGGCGAAGATCAGGGTCATGATGAAGCCCAGATACTCGCTGACGCGGGTCTGCAGCTCGATCTGCACCTGGCCCTCGCCGAGCTGCTGCATGCCGAGGAAGAAGTGCAGCGCCATCGGACCGACGACGAAATAGACCATCGCCGCGCCGATGACGAAGAAGATCGGCGTGGCGATCAGGTACGGGATGAAGGCGTTCCGTTCCTTCTTGTAGAGGCCGGGCGCGACGAACAGGTAGATCTGGGTCGCGATGAACGGAAAGCCGATGAACAACGCGCCGAACAGCGCCACGTTCATGTTGGTGAAGAACTGCTCCTGCGGCGAGGTCGTGATCATCTGCACGTTCTCGACGCCGCCCGCGGCCCACACGAAAGGCAGCGTGAGGAGGTTGTAGATGGGCTGCGCGAAGGCAAAGCAGGCCACGAAGATGACGGCAATCGCGATGACCGAATAGATCAGCCGCTTGCGCAGCTCGATCAGGTGATCAAGCAGCGGGGCTTCCGAGCCCTTGAGCTCGTCTTCCTCGGTTTCGGGCTTGGGCAGTTGTTTGGTCTCGGCCATCTCAGGCCTCCGACTTCGGCTTGGGGGCGCGCGGCTTGCGCGGCTTGGCCGTCTTGATCGGCGGTACGCCGTCGAGCAGATCGGTCGCCGCGGCCGCCGCTTCGGCGACCTCGGTGGTCTTGGCCTTGCGCGGAGCCCGCGGCTTCTTGACCGGCGGCACCGTCGCCTCGGGTGGCGCCGGGCTTTCGACGGATGCGCTGGACGCGGCGGGAGTCGCGGACCCGGCCTGCTCGGCGCGGTACTTTTCCTGCGCTTCCTTGGTGAACGGCGTGTAGGGCTGTGGCGCGGGTCCGGTCGAGGGCGGGGTCATCCCCACCTTCTCGTGAATCTCGGCAACAACGCTCTCCGCCTTGGGATCCTTCGGCTTGATGGCGCCGGAGGGTTCCACCCCGCCACCCGCCAGAGGCTTATTGAATTCCTTGCGGATCTCCGTCGCCGTCTGCTTGAGCGGCTCGGTGATCGAGCGGCGCAGATCGGTGATCTGGTCGAGGCCGCTCGCCTTATTGATCTCGCGCTGAAATTCGCTGCCCATGCGGCGAATGCTCGAGACGAACTTGCCCATGCGATTCATGAGGACGGGCAAGTCCTTGGGGCCGATGACGATCAGCGCCACGACGCCAACCACCAGCATCTCCGTCCAGCCGAGTCCGAACATTAGTCGTCCTTAGTTGAGCGGCAGCGCCGCTCAGGCGTCCTTGGCCTTTTCCGTTTCGCGCGGCGCCTCGGCCTGCGTCGAAGCGGTCACCTGCGGAGCGGGCTTGTCTTCGTCCTTCATGCCCTTCTGGAAGGCTTTGATGCCCTGGGCCATTTCACCCATCATGCCGGAAATCTTGCCGCGCCCGAACAACAGGATCACGACGACGGCGACGATGATAATGCCCCAAAGTCCGGGACCGTGCATGACCTCACTCCTCTACGGCAGGCACTAAAGTGGCCACAGAAATAGGTTCAATCGGCCCTAAACACAAGGACGCGGTTGGGGTTGAGCATCAGGAATACGTCATTGCCGGGCACGAAATGCGGGTCCGAGCGCTGGCGCAGTTCGAGGGGCCGGTCGAGGCCGTCCACCTGCACTTCGCAGAGGTCGATGCCGATGGCGTCGCGCTTGGAAACGATGCGGCCCGGCACGCCGCCGCCGGATTTGGCCATTTCCAGCACACCGACCGGCCGGATGGCGACGACGACGCGCGTGCCCTCGGCATAGCCCGGCGCGGGAACCGCGCCCAGCGGCGTTGCGGCGACTCCCGAACGCACGGTTGCGGCAATTTCGCCCAGGGGGGAAAAGAAGCGCGCCGCATTGAGGTCGATGGGCGTCCGGTAGATTTCGGCCGCCGTGTCGATCTGCGCGATCCGGCCGTGCCGGAGCAGCGCCACGCGGTCGCCCAGCAGCATCGCCTCCTCCGGATCGTGCGTGACGATGATGGTGGTGGCGTTGGTTTCGCGCAGCACCGCAAGGGTTTCGTTGCGCACGCTCTCGCGCATCCGGGCGTCGAGGCTCGAAAACGGCTCGTCCAGCATCAGGATGCCGGGACGCGGCGCGATCGAGCGCGCCAGAGCCAGGCGCTGCTGCTGCCCGCCGGACAGCATGTGCGGATAGTCAGCCTCGCGGTCGCCGAGTCCGACGCGGCGCAGGGCCTGCCGGGCCTGCGCAAGCGCCGCCTTGCGCCCCAGCCGCTTGAGCCCGAACATGACATTGCCCAGCAGCGTCAGGTGCGGAAACAGCGCGAAATCCTGGAACATCAGCCCGACGCCGCGACGGTCAGGCGCCGCGTGGACGCCCGAACCCGAGACGACCTGGTTGTTGATGCGAATGACGCCCGAATGGATCGGCTGGATGCCGGCGGCGGCGCGCAGGATCGTCGATTTGCCCGATCCGGATTCGCCGAGAAGGCAGACGATCTCGCCCGGCGTCAGGGCCAGCGAAAAGCGGTCGAGGACGGTACGGCCGCCCAGGCGGACCTCCACATCCTCAAAGCTGAGGGCGGCGGCGAACGAGACGCCGGCGGTGCCGCGCGGGCCCCAGTCGGCGAAATCGGCCGCCTGGCCGTCCTCGCTCATTGCTCCTCGTCCTGGCCCTCTATGTCGTCGGGGTCGAGCGGGTCCTCGTCCTCGCGCAGCGGACCATCGAAGGGCAGCGGGATCTGCATGTTGGGCGGCAGGCGGTTGCTCAGCAGGCCGGCGCCCTTGAGTTCCTCGAGGCCTGGCAGGTCGGCCAGCGATTCGAGGCCGAAATGGTCGAGGAACGCTTCGGTTGTGCCGTAGGTGACCGGCCGGCCGGGCGTGCGGCGACGCCCGCGCATCCGAATCCAGCCCGCTTCCATCAGCAGGTCGAGCGTTCCCTTGCCGGTCGCGACACCGCGCACTTCCTCCACTTCCGCGCGGGTCGCGGGCTGGTGGTAGGCGATGATGGCGAGCGTCTCGAGCGCGGCGCGGCTCAGCGGCTTGTTGTCGGTCTGCTCGCGAACCAGCAGGAAGTTGAGGTCGACGGCGGTGCGGAACGCCCATTTGTCGGCGCGCCGGACGAGGTGGATGCCGCGCGGGGTATATTGCCGCTGCAACTCCAGCAGCAGCGGCTCGGCGTCGATCGCCTCCCCCAGATGCGGCGCGAGTTCCGCGGCGCCCAGCGGTTCGGCGGATGCGAACAGCAGCGCTTCGAGAATGCGGAGCTGGCGGTTGGCAAGTTCCGGATGCTCGGAGGCCGAAATCTCGACCTCGCCCGCGTCAGCCCCGGTAAGCTCCTCGGGCAGATCGGCGTCGTCCTCGCCCGGCTCGGACGCGGCCTGCTGCTCCGTCTCGGCGGCCTCGGCCGCGATGGCATCGACCTCCGGGGTCTCGGGTGCGGGCGTCTCGGCCTCCGGCGTGTCGGAGCCGGGGATGTTGGTTTCGTCGGGCATCAGTTACCGGTCTGGGGGCCGTCGGTCTTCCGGCGGCGCATGAGAAGCGGCCCGAAGGCCAGAGATTGCTGGATTTCTATTTCCCCCTGCCGCACCAGTTCAAGGCTGGAGGCAAAGGTGGACGCCATCGCCGTGAGCCTCTCTTCGGGCTTGGTGAGGTATTCCGACAGGTATGCATCGAGCGGCACCCAGTCGAAACTCTCGCCGATCAGCCGGTTGAGGATCTCGCGCGCGTCCTGCAGTGACCAGACGTGGCGCTCGAACGGCACGTAGTCGTTCGGAATGCCGCGCTCGCGCTGGATCGCATAGGCCTTGAGCAGGTCGAACAGCGATGCTTCCCAGAGCGCATTCTTGCGCACCGTGATGGGCTCGGGCGCGCCGCGGGCAAACACCTGGCGGCCGAGGAGCGGCCTGCCGGTGAGCTGCATGGCGGCGCGACGCATGGCTTCGAGACGCTTCAGCCGGAACTGCAGCAACGCCGCCATCATCTCGCCGGTGGGTTCGTCGTCGCTGGCGGTCTGCGGCACCATCAGCCGGCTCTTGAGGTAAGCCAGCCATGCCGCCATCACGAGGTAGTCGGCGGCAATCTCGATACGCTTCTCGCGCACGGTCTCGATGAAGCCCAGATACTGCTCGGCCAGGGCCAGGACCGAAATCTGCGAGAGGTCGACCTTCTGGCGGCGCGCGAGGTCGAGCAGCAGGTCGAGCGGGCCTTCGTAGCCGCCCACATCGACATACATCACCTCGTCGTCGGGAGGTGGTGCGGGCTCGAGCCACTCGGCGGATGGATCGACCATGAAAACTGCCACAACCAAAGGAAACGCGGGGCATAACGCCCCGCGGTCGAGCTTTTACACGAAGTCACCCCCGCGGAAGGGGGAATCTCGGCCACCGAGGTCCCGGCTCACAGAAAAGCGCGGGAAACGGGCGGGATCAGCCGCCCGTGACGATGCAGTCGCCGCCATTGGCCTTGATGCTGGCGCACACGCTCTGGGCGTCGCCGAGCGAGGCGGCCGGCAGCTTGACGCGGTACCAGGTGCCTTTCTGGCCCAGATCGGCGGACTGAACGACGAGCTGGTTGCCGCCGAACAAGCTGCCGTAGCGATTGTTCAGTGCCCGCAGGGAAGCGTCGGCGTCAGCCTGTGTGGGGCTCGAGGAGAGCTGCACATAGGCCGCGGCATTGCCGCTGCTGGCCGGCGCCGCAGCCGGCGTCTCGGTCGCGGCGACCTCGATCGAATTGCCCAGCAAATCGATCTGGCCGTTGGGCGTCTGCGCGCCGGTGAGACTGCCGGAGGCCGGCGTCTCCTCGGCAAAGGCAGTGGCAGTGGCAGTGGTACCGCGAACCGGGAAGGCCATCGGCGTCGGGGCCACGCCTCCGGCGTTGGCAACCGGCGCGATGGCGCCCTCGGCGGTCTGTGCCGGGGCCAGCGGGTCGGCCGTGAGCGGCGCCAGGGCGGTGTTCTCGGTGGCCGGGTCGGTCATCGCGACGGACGTCGTGTCGCCGAGGAGGTTGGGCGTGTCGCTGGTCGGCATCTCCGGCACGTTCGGCCGGTCGACCGGCAGCGCCTCGGCTCCGGCCACGGCGTCGTCGCCCGAAACGATGGTGCCGTCCGGCCGGACGGTGACGGTGCGCACCTTGCGGTTGGCAAGACCACCTTCGGTATCCTCGGCGGCCGCGACATTCGTGACATCGCGCGTGACGGGCGTGCTGGCGGTTTCGTCGGTTGAAACGAGCTGCTCTGCGCTCGGCTCGACCGAGGTGCCGGCCATCTGCTCGAGCACCGGCGAGCGGGCGACTTCGGTTTCGTCAGCCGTCGGCGTCGACGGCACTTCCTTGACCGGCGTCACGTCGGCGGTGAGTTGCGGAGCGTTGTCGCCGGTAGCGACCGCGTTGGTACGCCCCATATTGAGGACCCAATAGAGCCCGAGGCCGGCAGCCAGCAGAAGCGTGCCGGCGACGGCCATGCCCACATACTGGCGGACGCCGCCCGAAGCGAAGGACGAGCGGGCGGGCTTCACCTTGAGCCGGCGGTAGGGGCTCTCGTCGCCCACGGTCGGCTCGATATGGTCGACCTGTGCGCCGGTCGCGGCGGCAGCGGCGAGGATGGCGTCCTCGGCACTCGACTGACCATCGTCCTTTAGGCCGGAACGGCGCGGTGCGAACTGCGCATTGAGCGGCGGCACGACCGGCGCGGCAGTCGGCTGCGCGGCGCGCGGCGGAGGTGCCGCGGAAGCGGTATCGGGATCGCCGTCACCATCGACGTCGAGATCGGGCTCGAACGCGACCTGTGGCTCGACCTTCTGCTGCACGGCCTGGACCTTGACCGGACCGGGCGGCGAAAGCTCGACGCGCACCGCTTCGCCGATCAGGCTCTCGATCTCCGACATCGGATCGGAATCGTCGAACACCGGCTTCGGCGGCTCGGGGGCGCGCTGGACGGGCGTGTTGAGGGGTTGGCCGGGCTGCGGCTTGATGTTGAGACCGACGCCCGGCGAGATCGCAAAGCGGTCGGTTTCCGGAGCGCGCGGTGCGACGCTGACTGGCTTGAGCGGGATCGGCTGGCCGCCGGCGGGACGTGCGACCGCCGCGCCAACGGGCGCGATCGTCGGCCGGGGCGCGGCCTGTTGCGGGGCAACCGGCGTGCGCATGACGGGCGCCGCGGCTACCGGCGCGGGCCTTGCCGGCTGCGGCGCGGGTGCGGGCTCATCGCCCTCGTCAGCGTCGAGGTCCGCCCCCATCTCGGCGGCAATCAGGTCGGCGATCGGGTCGATGTCTTCCGCGTCCTCGGTCGGGCGCGGCGGCGAGGCCGACGCCGGAGGGTTGCGGCCAAAGCCGAAATCGAAGGCGAAATCACTGTCGGCGCTCGAGGCCGCCGGCGGCGCGGCGGGGACCGGCGCGGGCTGCGGAGCCGGCGTGGGTGTCGCGCCCACGCTCAGGGCGGGCCCCAGGCCAAAGGAGCGGTTCTCGCTCACCGGCTTGAGGTCGGAAGGAACGCGGATGGGCGCGGGCGCCGGCTTGGGACCGGGCGTCGGCCCGAGGCTGGGCTCGACGCGGGTCGACGGATTCTGCGCGGCAAGGCGCTCAGTGAGCGACGACAGCGGTTCCTGCTTGATGGGGGCGGCCGCAGCGGGCTTGGCGCCGAAATCGAACTTGCTGACCGGGGCGCTGGTCGAAACCGGCGCCGGATTGTCCATGCCCGGAATCCGGATGGCGCCGGTGACGGGCGCGCGCGGAGCAGGAGCGGACGGGGCAGCGGAAGCGGCCGCTGCCGGACGCGGCTGGTCCATGCCTGGAATCCGGATAGGCGTCGCCGGGGCGGGCGACGGCGCGGAGGTCGCGAGGGGATCGAGCGGCGCAGGTCGTGCAATCGCCGCGACGGGAGGCTTGTCCCCCCCGGGCGATGCAGCCATCAGCTTTGCCAGTTCGGCGATAAGGTCGTCGGATTTATCGGCCGGATCAGACATCTGCTGCGGTCTCGCTGGCGGCATTGACTAGGCTCACGATGGTGTTGCTACCCCTGCCCGGCCCCCGCCAGGACAATGCCGAGGCACCACACCAATGCGCCCGAATTATGAAAGCTCCTGTGGAGCGGACACTCCCAACACCGTGAGGCCGTTGACCAAAACCTGCCGAACGGCACCCACGAGCGCGAGTCGCGCCAATGTCAGTTTCAAGTCTTCAGGGTTAACAAAGCGTAACGTCCTGTCGTCCTTGCCCTTGGCCCAGAAGGCATGGAAGGCCGCGGCAAGCTCGTAGAGGTAGAATGCGATGCGGTGCGGCTCATGCGCAAGCGCGGCCGCCGTGACCGTCCGCGGCCACTGCGCGACGACCTTGATCAGCTCGATATCGGCCGGGCTGACGAGCAGCTCGAGCGGCGCGGCCGCCAGATGCTCCGCGTTGAGATTGAGCGCCGGAAGCTCCGACTCGGCAGTGCGGAACACCGAACAGGTCCGGGCATGCGCATACTGCACATAGAACACCGGATTGTCGCGCGTGTGCTCCTTGACCAGCGCGAAGTCGAAATCCATCGCCTGCTCGTTCCGCCGGTAGAGCAGCATGAATCGCGTAGCGTCGCGGCCGACTTCCTCGACGACGTCGGACAGCAGCACCAGATCGCCGCTCCGCTTGCTCATCTTGAACGGCTCGCCGTTCTTGAGCAGCCGGACGAGCTGCATAATCTTGACGTCCATGTCGGCTTCGCCGCCCGAGACGGCCTTCACCGCCGCCTGCAGCCGCTTGACGTAGCCCGAGTGGTCGGCGCCCAGCACGTTGATCATGTGCTTGAAGCCGCGCAGGTATTTGTTGCGGTGGTAGGCGATGTCGGCGGCGAAATAGGTGTAGCTGCCGTCGGATTTGACGAGCGCGCGGTCGGTATCGTCGCCGAAGTCCTTGGCCCGGAACAGCGTCTGCTCGCGGTCTTCCCACTCATCGTCGTGCGAGATGCCCTTGGGCCGCTCCAGCGTGCCCTGGTAGATCAGGCCCTCGTCGCGCAGCCATTGCAGCGTCAGGTCGATGTCGCCGCCCTGCCCGTGCAGCGTCCGCTCGGAGAAGAAGACGTCGTGCTTGACGCCCAGATTGGCGAGGTCGGCCCGCACCAGATCCATCATGGCGGCAAGCACGCGCTCCTTGACGAGCGGCAGCCATTCGGCCTCGTGCCTGGACAGCAGCGACTCGCCGAACTCGGCGGCAAGCGCGGCGCCGACAGGCTTGAGATAGTCGCCCGGATAGAGCCCCTTGGGGATGTCGATCACCGCGCCGAGCGCTTCCCGGTAGCGCAGGAAGGCGGACTGGGCGAGGACGTCCACCTGCCCGCCCGCGTCGTTGATGTAGTATTCGCGCGTAACGTCATAACCGACATAGGCGAGCAGCGAGGCCAGCGCGTCGCCGAACACAGCGCCCCGCGTATGGCCCACATGCATGGGGCCGGTCGGATTGGCCGAGACGTACTCGACATTGACCTTCTCGCTCCTGCCCAGGTCCGACCGCCCATACTCGGCGCCGAGCGTGTCGACCGACTTGAGGATGCGATGCCAGACCGGCTCATCGAGCCTGAAATTGAGGAAGCCGGGGCCGGCAACCTCGACCGAGGTTACGTCGGGGTCCGACTTGAAGTGCTCGGCGAGCGCCACCGCCACGTCGCGCGGATTCTTGCCCAGCGGCTTGGCGACAACCATCGCGGCGTTGGACGACAGGTCGCCATGACCGGGGTCGCGCGGCGGCTCCACCACGGCTCGCGCGATCAGCTCGGCGGACGCCTCGGGGTAGAGTGTCTTGAGCGCTGCCGCGACCCGTGCGGCGAAATCGGCGAAGATATCCATGATGGTTCCGGTGGTAGGGGTGGGAGCCCCCTACTCCACCGGCCCTTTGCCGTCAAACAGGCGGGCATGCTCGGCCTCGGCATAAGGGTCGGTCATGCCGGCGACGAAATCGGCAATGACGCGGGCGCGAGCGGCATCGGTGCCGGCGGCGCGCGCCGCTTCGGCCCAGCGCCTGGGCATGTCGGCGGACTCGAAATAGCGATCGAAAAGCTCGGCAACCAGGTGCTGGCTGCGCCGCACCGGCGCCATCACCGCCTCGGAGCGATAGACCTTCTCGAACATGAACGCCTTGAGGCCGCGCTCGGCTTCGGCGGTGGCATCGGAGAAGTGGATCAGAGTGCGACCGGCATGGCGGACATCGTCGGACGTCCGCGGCGCGGCGGCGGCGATCTCGAATTCGGACGTGGCGATGACGTCCTCGATGGCCCGGGTGATCAGCCGGCGCTGTACCTCATGCGCCTGCCGGCTGCGTTCGATATCGGGATGAGCATCGAGGACTTCGCGGACGATGGGGCCGACCAGCGGCACGTCCACCAGATCGTCGAAGGCGATCAGCCCGGCGCGCAGCGCATCGTCGATGTCGTGCGCATTATAGGCGATGTCGTCGGCAATGGCGGCAGCCTGCGCCTCGAGGCTGGCGTAGGAGGCAAGCATCAGGTCGGCGCTGGCGAGAATGTCGTTGATGCCGAAGGGTAGCCAGGTTTCGAGGTACCGCCCGACAGGGCGATCCTCGTCGTCCACCAGCGGTCCGTTGTGCTTGAGGATGCCCTCGAGTGCCTCCCAGGTGAGGTTTAGCCCGTCATGGGCCGCGTAGCGGTTCTCGAGCCGCGTGACGACGCGGATCGCCTGCATGTTGTGGTCGAAGCCGCCGAACCCGGCCATCTTCTCATGCAGCACGCGCTCCCCGGCGTGGCCGAACGGCGTATGGCCGAGGTCGTGCGCAAGTGCGACGGCTTCCGCCAGATCCTCGTTGAGGCGCAGCGCCCGGGCGATGGAGCGGGCCATCTGGCTGACTTCGAGCGTGTGCGTCAGCCGGGTCCGGAAATGCTGCCCCTCATGGTGCAGGAACACCTGCGTCTTGTATTGCAGGCGGCGAAAGGCCGTCGAATGGATGATGCGGTCGCGGTCGCGCTGGAATTCGGAGCGCGTCGGGCTGTCCGACGTCGAGAACAGGCGCCCGCGGCTTTGTGCCGGATCGGAGGCATAGCTGGCCTGCTCGCTCATTGAACCCTTTCCATCGGCAATCAACGATATTAAGTTGAGTGCATGACAGACGCCGCTCTAGCACCAAATTCCGTCATCCTCACCGACCGCGCCGCGAAAAAGATCGGCCGCGTGCTGGCCAAGCAGCCCGAAGGCACGGTGCTGCGCATTGCCGTGGCGGGCGGCGGGTGCTCGGGCTTCCAGTACGAGTACAAGATCGTCCAGGAACAGCCGGCATCGGACGACCTCGTCCTCACCAAGGACGATGCGACGGTGCTGATCGACTCGCTCAGCCTCGAGTTCCTCGGCGGCGCCGAGATCGACTATGTCGACGACCTGATCGGCCAGAGCTTCCAGATCAAGAACCCCAACGCCGTCGCGGGCTGCGGCTGCGGTACGAGTTTCTCGGTCGCAGTCTAGGGTTTGAGACAAGCGTGTCGGGCGCGCATTGATAATCAGCCATCGCCGCCCTAGCCTTCCGGGAAAACGAGGGGGAAGCGATGGGCCTCAAGAAACGGGTGGACGCGGTGATCGATGCGGCGCTGGGCAGCCGGATCGTGGGCTGCGTCGTGCTCATCGAGGAGGCCGGCAAGCGCGTTTATGCGCGCAGCGCCGGCTACGCCGATCGCGAGGCCGGCATACCGGTGACCGAGAACACGATCTTCCGCCTCGCCTCGGTGACCAAGCCGATCGTCGCGCTCACCACCCTCAGGATGATCGACAAGGGACTGCTGTCGCCCGACGACAAGGTGGCGGACTACCTGCCCTATTTCACCCCCAAGGCGCCGGACGGCTCGACGCCCGACATCCTGATCCGGCACCTCCTGACCCACACCTCGGGCATCACCTATGACCGCCCGCCCAACGTGTCGTCCGGCTCGGACCCGCGCGACCTGATCCCGTTGCAGGAGAATCTGCGGCGCTTCGCGTCCTTCCCGCTGTCGTTCAAGCCCGGCGAGAAATGGGCCTATGGCATGAACATCGACGTACTGGGCGGCGTGCTCGAAATGGTGGGCGACGGCGCCCGCCTTGGCGAAGTGATCGCGCTGCACACGACCGGGCCGCTGTCGATGCGCGACACACGCTTCAACGTCACCGACAGGACACGCATCTCGACGCCCTATGCCGACGGCACGCCCGAACCGATCCGCATGGCCGAGCCGCAGGGCGTGCCCAATGACGATGGCGGCATGGACCATTATTCGCCCCAGCGCATCTTCCACCCCACCGCGCCGCAGTCGGGTGGCTCGGGGATGGCCGGCACGGCGGGTGACCTCATGAAGCTGTTCGAGGCGCTGCGGACCGATTTCCTCACGCCCGAGACGCAGCAGATGGCCTACACGGCACAGACGGAACTGCCCCTCGATCCACCGGGCCGCAATTTCAGCTTTATCGGCGCCGTGGTGACGGACGCGGCGCGGTCCGGGTGGCCGAAGGACGGTCTGCTCGAATGGGGCGGGGTGTGGGGCAATCACTGGTTCATCGACCCGGCGACCCAGACCAATGTGGTGGTCTACACCAACACCATGCGCGAAGGCTGCAACGGACCGTTCCGCGACCAGATGCGGGATGCCGTATTCGGCTGAGATTCTTGCCCCGCCTGCCTGACCGATCTCGACAAGGCTCGCTCGGGACGGCGCCGGATGGTAAGAGTCGCGCATGCGTATCGTCACCTGGAACATCAACGGCGTAAAAGCCCGCATGGGCGCGATGATGAAATGGCTTGAGGACGTCAAGCCGGACATCGTGTGCCTGCAGGAGATCAAGGTCGTCGACGAGGAGTTCCCGCGCCTCGAGATCGAGGCGATGGGCTACAACGTCGAGACGTTCGGCCAAAAGAGCTGGAACGGCGTTGCAATCCTCAGCAAGAACCGCTTCGACGAGGTGACGCGCGGCCTGCCGGGCGACGACGGCGACGAGCAGTCGCGCCTGATCGAAGGCGTGTTCTCGACCGAGAGCGGGGCGATCCGCGTGTGCTGCATCTACCTGCCCAACGGCAACCCGGTGAAGACCGACAAGTTCACGTACAAGCTGAGCTGGATGGATCGCCTCATCACCTATGTCGAGGGGCGGCTGGCGCTCGAAGAGCCGTTCGTCCTGCTGGGCGATTTCAATATCATTCCGGCGGCGATCGATGCGACCTTCCCGGACAAATGGGTGGGCGATGCTGCTTATCGGCCCGAGAGCGCCGAGCGCTGGCGGGCGCTGCTCAATATGGGGCTGGTCGACGCGCAGCGCGCCGTGAGCGACGAGCCCAACCACACCTTCTGGGACTTCAAGACGTTCGGCTGGGATCGCCAGGACGGCATCCGCATCGACCACCTGCTGCTCTCGCCGCAGGCCGCCGACCGGCTGCAGGATGTGTTCGTCCATCGCGAAGTCCGCGGCTGGGACAAGCCGAGCGACCACGTGCCGGTCGAGGGCACGTTCCTGTTCTAGTGCGCCTGCCCCATGAGCGTCGCCACGAGCTTGCCGATACGGCGCTCGCGGACTGTGGCGGTGCTTGATGCCTCGATGTCGCGCACATGCTTCTGTCGGAGACCGAAGGGCAGCCGCTCGAACGCCGCCAGCGCGCCCGCACCGTGCCTGAGGGCGATCGCGAGGTCGGGAGGCAGGTCGACGGTCCTTGGGGCACCATCCAGCTCGACATCGATCTCGACCATCTCGCCTTCGGCGATGCCTGCCGACGTGCGGTTCGCCGCGCTGATGCCGATGAGCTGCTGGCCGCGCATGGCCGCGACGCGGCTGCGCCAGGAATGACCGTTGATCGTGATGGTGACGGGCGGCCGCGCCTCGCCACCGAGCGCTTTCATGACGGCCGCGGGAACTTCGACGGCCGTCGCATTGCCCGATGGAATGACACGGGCGTTGAACTTCATGGCCGCGTCAGAGCCCGCCGAACTGCGTGCCGAGGGAATCCGCGAGCTCGACCGCCTGCTTGCGCTGCTCCGGGTCGGCGACCGACATGGCGGCATTGAGCAGGTCGTCGATCCAGCTCGAATCGGCGGTGCCGACGGCGCGGCGGCTGGCGACGGTGAGCCACATCAGCCCCTCGACCGGATTGGCTTCGAGGTTGCCATCGCCATTGAACAGGATGTTGCCGAGCTTCGCCTGCGCGCCGGCATGGCCCTTGCGGGCCGCGAGCGAGAGCCAGCGGGCGCTCTGGATCGGATTGTCGCCGAGCTCGGCCGAGTCGAGGTAGAGCTCGCCCACCTTGAACTGCGCATCGGCGTCGCCGAAGTAGCTGGCCGCATGCAGGATCAGCTTGGTGGCGTAGTCGTCGTCCTGCGGGATGCCGGCTTCGGGGACGCCCGCCTTGTAGTACTCGCCCATCTTGACGAACGAGTGCGCGACGATGTCGGCCTCAATGCCCTTGGGGGCGGTGTCGGCGTGCTGGTCGGCGATCTGCGCGAAATAGCCGAAGGCCTTGGCCTTGTCCTGCTCGACGCCCTCGCCGCTCTCGTACATGAGGCCGAGCTGCCACTGCGCCATCGGATCGCCGGCGGCCGCGGCCGCTTCCAGCGCCGCGAGCTGATCGGCCATCGAAATGCCGCCGCCGGCGCCATCGAGGGCGCTGGCCATGGCCTGCGCCGCATCAACCGCCGACTGGGCGTGGACGGGTGCGGCACCTACCAGCGCCGAACCCAGGATCATGACGGAAAGAGCCCCCAGAGCTCTAAATGTCCGCATACTGCTCCTTCTCGCCCTTGGCACCGGGGTTGGTCAGCGCGCCGAAGCGGGCCGGCCCCACAAGCTGGGCATACTTCCAGATGGCGCCCGAACCGTACTCGGTCTCGCGCGGTGCCCAGTCCTTTTTGCGGCGGGCGAATTCTTCTTCGGTGACGTCGATGGAAATCTCGCCCGTCGTCGCGTCGAGCGTGATGATGTCGCCATCGCGAACCTGTGCGATCGGGCCGCCAATAGCCGCTTCCGGGCCGACATGGCCGACGCAGAAGCCGCGCGTTGCACCCGAGAATCGGCCGTCGGTGATGAGCGCAACCTTGTCGCCCATGCCCTGGCCGTAGAGCGCAGCGGTGGTCGAGAGCATTTCGCGCATGCCGGGGCCGCCCTTGGGGCCCTCATAGCGGATGACGAGAACGTCGCCTTCCTTGTACTGGCGCTTGTCGACGCAGGCGAAGCACTCTTCCTCGTTGTCGAAGACGCGGGCCGGACCGACGAAGCGCTGGTTCTTCATGCCCGCGACTTTGACGATGGCGCCGTCGGGCGCGAGATTGCCGCGGAGCGAGACGACGCCGCCGGTGGGCGAGATCGGGTTCGACGTCGTACGGATCACGTCCTGCTGGTCGTTCCACTTCACCTTGGCGAGGTTCTCGGCCACGGTCCTGCCGGTGACGGTCATGCAGTCGCCGTGCAGGAAGCCCCCCTCGAGCAGCGCCTTCATCACCAGCGGGATGCCGCCGGCCTCGAACAGGTCCTTGGCGACGTATTTGCCGCCCGGCTTGAGGTCGCCGATATAGGGCGTGCGACGGAAGATCTCGCCGACGTCGAACAGGTCGAAGTCGATGCCCGCCTCATGCGCCATCGCAGGCAGATGCAGCGCGGCATTGGTGGAGCCGCCGGTGGCGGCAACGGTCATGGCGGCATTCTCGAACGCCTTGCGGGTCACGATCTGGCGCGGACGAAGCTGCTGCTTGAGCAGTTCCATGACCTGCTCGCCGGCGGCGGCGCAGAGCGCATCTCGGATTTCGTAGGGCGCCGGGGCGCCACAGCTATAGGGCAGCGCCAGGCCGATCGCCTCGGCAACCATGGCCATGGTGTTGGCGGTGTACTGGCCGCCGCACGACCCGGCGGACGGGCACGCGACACGTTCGAGCTCGTCGAGCGTCTCGTCGTCCATCTTGCCCACGGAATGGAGGCCAACCGCTTCGAACAGATCCTGCACGACAACGTCGCGGCCGCGGAAGCGGCCCGGCAGGATGGAACCGCCATAGATGAAGATCGACGGCACGTTGAGGCGGATCATCGCCATCATCATGCCGGGCAGGGATTTGTCGCAGCCGGCCATGGCGACCAGCGCGTCGTAGGAGTGGCCGCGCATGGTGAGCTCGACCGAGTCGGCGATCACATCGCGCGACGCCAGCGAGGACTTCATGCCGGCATGGCCCATGGCGATGCCGTCGGTCACGGTGATGGTGGTGAACTCGCGCGGCGTACCGCGGGCGGCGGCGACGCCCTTCTTGACCGACTGCGCCTGGCGGGCGAGCGAAATGTTGCACGGAGCCGCCTCGTTCCACGCCGTCGCAACACCCACCAGCGGCTGGTGAATCTGCTCGGTCGTCAGACCCATGGCGTAGAGATATGAGCGGTGCGGCGCCCGCTCCGGCCCTTCGGTCACATGCCGGCTCGGCAGCCGCGATTTATCGACGTAGTTGCTGTCCATCTTCCCACTCTCCCTGAACCGCCCACTCTTTAGAGCGCTTCCAAACAGAAGCGCTTTAGGGCGCAGCGCAGCCAGGGTGCAAGGTCGGATCAGGCCAGTCTGGTACGCCCCTCAAACTGAGACGCTGCCCCAGAAAAACATGCCCGCCCTACGCCTTCGGTCCTCACCTTTGTTTGGGGAGAGATTGTGGCGTGGCGGGTGATCAAATGGTTGCCTGAACGGCAGATGAATGGGATTCAGAATGGCTGTTGCAGGAAAGGCACAGCCGGGGCGGTCAGAGCCACTTCACCCGGCGCATGAGGACGAACAGCGCGGCACCGATGAGGGCCAGGGAACCGGCGACGATCCAGAAGGCGTAAGGGCTGTCGGCATAGGGAATGCCGGCGACGTTCATGCCCAGGACGCCGGAAATCACGGTGAGCGGCATGAGGATGACCGTGACTGCAGTGAGCAACAGCATTGTCTTGTTCATCTGCTCGGCGCGGGTATCGAGAATCTGTTCGTGCACGAGCACGGCACGCTCGGAGAGGGCCTGCAATTCATCGCCCAGGCGGGCCGAGCGCGACGAGGCCTCGCGCAGCCGGACGCGGTCGCGCGGCGTAAAGAAGCTCAGATCCTCGATTTCCAGCGTGTTGAGCACGTCGCGCTGCGGCCAGATCAGGCGGCGGAAGCTGATGAGGTTGCGCCGCAGATGCGCGAGCTTGGCGCGCACGTCGTGGCGGCGATCGAGCATCAGCCCTTCCTCGATGGAGTCGAGATTGTCGCCCAGCCGCTCGATCAGCGGCTCGAGCCGGTCGGCGGCGCGGAGGCCGAGCCGGGCAACGAGGTCGGCCGGCGACAACGGCGCGTGGTGGCTCGCCTGCCACTGCGCCACGCCGAGAAACTCGGGGATGTTGAGCTCGGACGAGACGATCACCTTGCCCTTTTCGAGCCAGAGGCTGAGCAGCTGCCGGCCGACATCCTCCGGCGAAGCGTTGGGCCGCGGCACGCGCAGCATGACCATCGCCTTGTCTTCCATCACCACGCAGCGCGTGCGGGTGGAGGGAACGGAGATCATGTCCGAGATGAAATCGCCCAGCTCCTCGCGCAGCCAGACCTTGAAATCGGGCGAGCGGGCGTTGCCGGAGATGAAGACGAAGCCCTTCTGCGGCACGCTGTAGGGCTGGGTTTCCTCCTCGTCGGTAAGCTTGCGCACCCCGCCGCGGCCATCGAAGATGAGAACGCTCATCCAGTCCTTGACCGGTGGGCGCTCACGTCTGTCGATGGCGTCACCCATGTCAGCTCAGCCTGGACAGCGCGGCCAGGAGGCGGTCGCGGCGCTCCACCGCTTCGGCGCGGCGCGTATGCTGCTCTTCGATGACTTCGGGCTTGGCCTTGGCGACGAACTGCTCATTGCCCAGCTTCTTGTCGATCTTTTCGATCTCGACTTCTTCCTTGGCCACCTCGCGCTTGAGGCGCCCCCGCTCGGCGTCGATATCGATGATGCCGGCGAGCGGCAGGGCGAAGGTCGCCTCGCCGAGCACGATCTGTGCCGAGCCCGACGGCACGTCGCTGCCATAGTCCACCTTCTCGAGGCGGGCCATGCGGATCAGCGCCTGGAGCTGGCTCTCGACGCGGGTGCCGGTCTCCTGCCCTGCTCCCACGATCACCAGCGGAATCTTGGCGCCGGCGGGCACATTCATTTCCGTGCGCACCGAGCGGATGCCGGACACGGCTGCGATCAGCCACTCCATCTCGGCGTCGGCCTGCTTGTCCTCGTAGCCGAGCAGCATCGGCCACTCGGAAACGATCAACTGCCTGTCTCGCGCCGAACCGGCCTTGCCGGTCTCGCCCCAGAGTTCCTCGGTGACGAACGGCATGAAGGGATGGAGGAGCTTGAGGATCTGGTCGAGCACGAAGGCCGCGGTCGCCTGCGTTTCCTGCTTTTCGGCTTCCTGCTCGCCGGTGAGAACCGGCTTGGCCAGCTCGACATACCAGTCACAATAGGTGCCCCAGACGAAGTCGTAGGCCGCGTTCGCCGCTTCGTTGAACTTGTACTCTTCGATCTTGGTCTGGACCTCGGTGACGGCACGCGCCGTGGCGCCAACCAGCCAGCGGTTGAGCGGCATGTTGATGCGCGCCGGATTGTAGTCGGCGCGGCGCACGCAGCCGTTCATCTCGAGGAAGCGAGCGGCGTTCCAGAGTTTCGTGACGAAGTTGCGGTAGCCCTCGACGCGCGCGATCGCGAGCCGCATGTCGCGACCCTGCGCGGCCATCGCCGCCATGGTGAAGCGCGTCGCATCGGCGCCGTACTCGTCGATCAGCTTGAGCGGATCGATGACGTTGCCCTTGGTCTTGCTCATCTTCTGGCCGTGCTCGTCGCGGACGAGCGCGTGGACGTAGACCGTGTGGAACGGCTCCTTGCCCATGAATTCGAGGCCCATCATCATCATCCGGGCGACCCAGAAGAAGATGATGTCGAAGCCGGTGACCAGCACATCCGTCGGGTAGTAGCGGGCAAGCTCGGGCGTCTGCGCCGGCCAGCCCAGCGTCGAGAATGGCCACAGTGCGGACGAGAACCAAGTGTCGAGCACGTCTTCGTCGCGATGCAGCGGCACCTTGTTGTCGCTGAGCTCGGCGAAGGGATCGGACGCCTTGCGGGTTGCCCACACGGTGGGGTTGGCCCGGTCGCGCTGGATCTGCTCGAACTCGGCAACGGCCTTCTGGAACGGGCTCGAGCCAATGCCGGTCTCATGCATCTCGACGGCGCGGCCGTAATAGGCGATCGCCTGCTTTTTGGCGTCATCCTCAGTCTCGGCGACGAAGGTCTTGAAGCCGGCGTCGAGCTTGCCGAATTCGGGATCGGTGTGGATGCGCGGGCCGTACCAGGCCGGAATCTGGTGGCCCCACCAGAGCTGCCGCGAGATGGTCCACGGCTTGATGTTTTCCATCCAGGCGAAATAGGTGTTCTGCCAGCTCTCGGGGACGAACTTCGTCCGCCCGGCGCGGACGGATTCGATCGCCGGCTTCGCCAGTTCCTCGGCGTTCACGAACCACTGGTCGGTGAGGAACGGCTCGATGATGACCTGCTTGGTCTTTTCATCGTGCGGCACCATGATCTTCTTGTCTTCGACCCACAGCACCGCCCCCAGCGCTTCGAGGTCGGCAAGCACCTTCTTGCGCGCCTCGAAGCGGTCGAGCCCGCGATACTCCTTGGGCGCCGACGCATTGATGTGGGCGGACGGCGTGAAGATGTTGATGGGCTTGAGGTGGTGTCGCTGGCCGACCTCGAAGTCGTTGAAGTCGTGCGCCGGCGTGATTTTGACCGCGCCCGAGCCGAGCTCGGGATCGGCATATTCGTCGGCAACGATCGGGATGCGCCGGCCGACGATGGGCAGGATCGCATATTTGCCGATCACGCCCTTGTAGCGCGGATCGTCCGGATGCACGGCCACCGCGACGTCGCCCAGCATCGTCTCGGGGCGGGTCGTGGCCACCACGATCGCCTCGGTCGAGTCCTCGATGGGGTAGCTCAGGTGCCACATCTTGCCGGCGACCTCGATGTTCTCGACCTCAAGGTCGGAGATCGCGGTCTCAAGACCGGGGTGCCAGTTCACCAGCCGCTTGGCGCGATAGATGAGTCCCTTCTTCCACAGCTCGATGAACACCTTGCGAACGGCGTCGCTGAGGCCTTCGTCCATGGTGAAGCGTTCGCGCGACCAGTCGGCCGACGCGCCCAGGCGCTTCAACTGATTGATGATGGTGCCGCCGCTTTCGGCCTTCCACTCCCACACGCGCTCGAGGAACTTCTCCCTGCCCATCTCGCGGCGACCGGGCTCCTGCCGCTCCATGAGCTGGCGCTCGACGATCATCTGCGTGGCGATGCCGGCGTGGTCGGTCCCCGGCTGCCACAGCACGTCCTTGCCGCGCATGCGGTTGTAGCGGACGAGCACGTCCTGAATGGTGTTGTTGAGCGCGTGCCCGATGTGCAGAGAGCCCGTCACATTGGGCGGCGGGATGACGATGGTGAAGGTCTCGGCGCCGGGTCGCGCCCCTGCCCCGGCCTTGAAGGCCTGGGCATCCAGCCACGCCTTGTAGATGCGGTCTTCGACCGCGCCGGGTTCGTAGGTTTTCTCGAGCATCGTCTGGTCCAGCGGCAACGGCCCGCGGGACTGGTGGTCGCCGGCGGGCGGAATTGGTTGTGGGTCTAAAGCAAAGGCCGTGGCCTCAAGTCAACTGGCGCGCCGGTAACCGGCTCATTTCACGCCGCGGGAAATCCTCGAGATTTCCTTTTCGACCATGCGTTCGACGAGGGCCGGAAGGTTCTCGTCCAGCCAGTCCTTGAGCATCGGACGCAGCATGTCGCGGATCATGGCCTCGACCGTCATGCTGCCGATCCCGGTACCGGCAAGCGAACCGAGACGGGACATGGCGCCCTGCACGGCCGCGTCGGTCGCTGGCGCAAGGAGCTGCTCCGCCATGTCCGAGGACAGCGTCGGATCGGGCATCGGCGCGGCCTGCGCCACCGAAGCGGCAGGACGCGGAGCGGGCCGCGCCGCCTCGACCGGACGGGGCGCCGGCTGCTGGACACGGGCGATCGGGGGCGGAGCGGGCGTGGGCGCCGGCTCGGGGTCGGCCTCGAAGGCCACGTCCTCGGGGTCGATCAGTTCGGGCTCGCCCTGCAGGATGGCCGCCATGGGCTCGGGTTCGGGTTCCTCAATGTCCGACAGCATGGAGGCGAAATCCATCGCCACCGAGGGCGCCGCCTCCGGCTCGGGTTCCGGGACCGCAGCCGGCACAGGCGCTGGCTTGGCAGGAATCATCTGCGACGGAGAAAGCGCCAGCGGCTCCGGCGCCTGCCGCGCGGCCGGCGGCGGCATCACCGGGCGCGGCGCGGGAGCCGCGGCAGCCATCGGGGCGGATTTGGCCGGAGCGGGCGCGGCGGACGCATCGTCGTCGGCAATGATCTGCCGAATGGACGACAGAATCTCATCCATCGACGGCTCTTTAGGCGCCGGCTTATTCATTAAGGCCTCATTCCAAACCGGACGAAGGGCGCCCTCACCGCAAAATGCGCTTGATTCGTCACGGAATACTTTAACCGCAGAACGCGATTTGCGCGAAGCGCGGGCGCGGCGCGCGGCCGCGTCTTCCCCAAGAAAGCTCAGGATTCCGAGCGATCCGGCGCCAGAACGGGAGTCCGGCGGCTACTAGTCGAGCGCGCGAAGCTCCTGCCAGACGTCCTCGACCTTGGCGATGTACTCCTCGCCGGTCTTCACCTCGACATCGAGCGACAGATCCGCAGCCGTCAGGTGGCCGGTGGCGGCAACCAGCGCGAAGGACGCGATGACCTTGGCGGCGTTGGCCTGGATCAGGCCCTCGCGGATCGAGGTCAGCTCCGACTGCGCGTTGAGGACGTCAAGCGTGGTCGCCTGCCCGACATCGCGCGACTGCACGACACCATCGAGCGACAGCTCACCCGACGCGACGGCAGTGTTGGCGGATTCGATCTGGGCGTTGGCGTTCTGCAGCGAGCTCCAGGCGGAGATCACCGATTCCTTGATCTGGTCCCGGGTAGCGAGCGCGTCGACCTCGCTCTTGATCTGCTCGATGTTGGCCTTGCGGATGCTGGACCCATAGCGGCCGCCGCCATAGATCGGGATCGACAGGCTGAAGCCCGCCGAGACGCGCGGCGACGGATCGTTGGGTCCGAGCAGCGAGCCGGGCCCGAGCACGGTGCTGCCGATGGAACTGGTGAAGTTGAGGGTCGGGCCAAACGCCGCATTGGCCGAGTCCGAGCCGGCCTGCGCGGCGCGCACGCCTGCCTTGGCCGCTAGAATCGCCGGGTGCGACGACACGGCCTCGTTGATCGCCGCGTCGAGGCTCTTGGGCATCAGCGTGCCGAGCCGGTAGGTGGTCGTGAGGTTCTTGGGCTTGTGGCCGACATAACGCTCGTAGCTCGCCTGGCTGGTCTCGAGACTTGCGACGGCAGCCTGATAGGAGGCGGTACCCTGCGCGAGGCGTGCCTGGGCCTGCGACACGTCGATCTTGGTGCCTTCGCCGATGTCGAGCCTGTCCTGCGCGCTCTGCACCTGCGCCTGGTAGAACTTCACGTTCTCCTGGCGGAGCTGGACGAGCTGGGTGTCGCGGATGACACCCATGTAGGCCTGGACCACCGCAAGGAAGACGTTCTGCTCGGAGTTCTGCAGCGAGTAGCGGCTGGCTTCCGTGATGGCGCGCGCCGCCTCGATATCCGCGTCGCTCTTGAAATTGTCGAACAGCGTCTGGTTGTAGGTGACGCCGACATTGACCGACGGCACCCCCAGATCGTTGGTGCCATCGAAGGTGTAACTGTTCTGACCGCTGATCGTAGCGCCGATGGTGGGCAGCTTGGCCGACTTCGCCATGGCGATGTTCTCGGCGGTCGACTTGACGTTGAGCAGCGCCGACAGGATCGAGGGATTATTGACGTAAGCGCTGGTCAGCGCCTCACGCAGCGTTTCAGCGTGGGCCAGGGCCGGCAACGAACAAAACAAAAGGGCAAGTGCGCCCGCACGCACACTACGAGAAAACAACATCAACTGCCTCCGAGCCCATGCACCCTATGCCGCGCAGTTGGGTCCGACAACTTTTGCGCGCAAGGGCTGCGAAAATTTAATGTGTGATTTGCCCATCGCGTGGTGCAAGGGCAACACATGGTACGCGCGGTTTAGTAGGGCGCCGTGCCCGTCAGAAGACGAAGCGGTCGTCCTGCCGGGGCGCGAGCGGCGGCAGTTGTGCGTCGAACACGGCGCGCGACGCGATGCCCTTGCCGGAGCGCGCGAACAGGTGCGCCACCGCCGGGCGGCCGCGTTCGGCGACCAGGGCGACGAGCCGGCCTTCGGGCTTGAGCTGGGCGAACAGCGCATCGGCGACCTGCTCGACCACCCCCTCGATGACGATCACGTCGTAGGGGCCCTTCGATTTGCCGGCGGTTTCGAGCGGGCCGTCGACCACCGTGACGTTGGTCGCCCCGACCGCGCCCAGCGTGAAGCGGGCTTCCGCCGCCAGCGCCGGTTCGCTCTCGACGGCCACGACGCTCGCCCCGAGCCGGCCAAGAACCATGGCGGAATAGCCGGTGCCGCATCCCAGATCGAGCACATGATCGGTGCCGTCGATCTCGGCAAGCTGGACGAGCTTGGCGAACGGCGCCGGGGCGCCCAGCTTGCGCGCGCCGCCCACCGGAATCGCCTCGTCAATATAGGCAAGGCCGCGCCGAACCTCGGGGACGAACCGCTCGCGCGGCACCTCGCCCATCGCGGCCAACAGCCGCCGGTCGGTGATTCCGGCGGTCCGAAGCTGGTTGTCCACCATCACTTTGCGCGCGCGGTCGTAGTCGGTCATCTGAGGCCCTGCTGAAGCTCTTGATCCGCCGTGCATAGCGCCGTGACCGACGGGCGGCAAGCGCGCGCCGGAGCGGCTATTTGACGATCAGCACCGGCACCTTGCTGCGCGCCAGGACATCGCTCGCCTGGCTGCCCAGCAGCAGCCGCTTGATGCCGCGCCGGCCGTGCGACCCCATGACGATAAGGTCGGCGCCAAGCTCTTCGGCCACCTGGATGATTCCATCGGACGGGATCTGCTGGCGGACATGCCGGTAGTCGGCGCTCACGCCGGACGCCTTCACGGCGTCCTGGACGCCGGCGAGGATCGCCCGCGCCTCCGCCGCCTTGGCCTTCTCGAGCTCTTCGAGGAGCTCGCGCGTGGAGATCGTGATCAGCTCGGCCCCGGGCGCGACGAGGACGGAGGGTTCGGTGACCGTCACGACCTCGACCTTCGCCCCGGCTTCCCGGGCGATCGCCAGGGCGTGTTCGAGAACCTTCGGCGTCAGTTCGGTGCCGTCGATGGCGACAATGATGTGCTTGTACAAGGCAACCTCCTGCATCGGTGATGCCCACACGCCTAACAGGTGGTGCGCAGCGCGCTTTGACGCAAATCAAGGAGGGAGGGTGCTGGAGGCCACGTCCGGAATCGAACCGGAATACACGGATTTGCAATCCGCTGCGTAACCACTCCGCCACGTGGCCTCGCCAACGGCTGGGGTGCTATACGAAAGGCATTAACATAGCAACAATCCGGGCTTGGCCGGCCCGTCGCTCCACCAAAAGCGCAGGTGAGATGTCGCAAAAGACAGTAGAAAGTTCGCACGCTTTTGGAGTGAACGACGTCGCACAACCGGCAATGGCGGGGATCCTCGCGGCCCTTGTCGGCTATGCCAGCACGTTCACCCTGGTGCTCTCCGGGCTCGCCCATGCGGGCGCCGCGCCGACGGAAGCGGCCTCGGGCCTGTTTGTCGTCTGCCTCGCGCTCGGCCTGCTCAACACGGTGATCGCCTGGCGGCGGAAGCTGCCGCTGAGCTTTGCCTGGTCGACGCCGGGCGCCGCCTTCCTGCTCACGCTGCAGCCGGTCGAGGGCGGCTTTCCGGCGGTCACCGGCGCGTTCATCATTGTCGCGGTGCTGGTGATCGCCTCAGGTCTCCTCCGGCCGCTGGCGCGGGCCGTCGCCATGATCCCGCAGGCCGTCGCGGCGGCCATGCTGGCGGGCGTGCTGCTGAGCCTCTGCCTCGCGCCGGTCAAGGCGGTCGCCGAAGTGCCGATGCTGGCGCTCCCCATCCTCGCGGCCTGGGTGCTGGGACTGGTTTTCGTGCGCCGCTACGCCGTGCCGCTGGCGGTGCTGGTGGCGGCGATCGAGATCGGCTGGTCGATGAGCGGCAGCGGCACGGGCCTCGACGTGACCCTGCCGACCCTCGCCTTCGTGATGCCCACCTTCACGCTCGATGCGCTGGTGAAGGTCGCCTTGCCGCTCTTTGTCATCACCATGGCATCGCAGAACCTGACCGGCATCGCGGTGATGCGGGCGAATGGCTACGAGGTCGAGGCGCGCAGCCCGTTCGTGCTGACGGGCGCGGCAAGCGCGGCGATCGCGCTGTTCGGCGGACTGACCGTGAACCTTGCGGCGATCACCGCCGCCCTCGCGGCCGGCCCCGAAGCGCATCCCGATCCGCAGAAGCGCTGGGTCGCACCGGTCGCGGCGGGTTTCACCTATTTCGCTCTCGCCCTCCTCGCGACGCTGGCCGCTGCCTTCATCGCGGCATCGCCGCCCATCCTGATCCAGGCGGTCGCCGGCCTCGCTCTGCTGCCGAGCCTTGCTTCGGCGCTGGCTGCCGGCCTCACGGCGGAGGAGACGCGATTGCCCGCGATCGTCACCTTCGTCACCACGGCCTCTGGCATCACCCTGCTGGGCATTGGCGGGGCGTTCTGGGGGCTGCTCGCCGGCATCGGGCTGATGCTGGTGCTGCGCTCGCGGAAGCCGGCATGACGCGCATCGCCGCCGTCATCCTCGCGGGCGGCAGGGGCGAACGGCTGGGCGGCGTCAACAAGGCGCTGCTCGCGCTCGGAGACCGCACGCTGCTCGATCGCGCGATCGCCGTCACGCGCGGATACAAGACCCTGCTCGCCGTGGGGAGCGCGCGGTTCGAAACGCCCGGCGACCTGGAACAGGTCCTCGACCTCGACACCGGCTACGCCGGACCTCTCGCCGGCGTCGCCGCCGCTGTGCAGCACCTCGCCGACAGCGCCATCGACCTGCTGTTCTCGCTGGCGGTCGATACCCCGCTCTTCCCCGCAGATTTCGTCTCGCGGGCGCGGGACCTGCTGCACGCTTCGCCCGCGGTGCTCGCCGCTTATGGCGAGCAGGACTATCCGACCAACGCGGTCTGGCGGCTGAGCGCTCTTTCGGGCCTGCCCGACGCAGTGCGCAACGGCACCGCGCCACGCAGCCTGAAGCGCCTTGCGCTGGGCCTCGGCGCCGCGCGGCTCGACTATGCGCCGCTCACCGATTCCGACCCGTTTCGCAACGCCAACACGCCCGAAGACCTGGCCTTTCTCGGCCGCGCGCTGGAGCGCCGCGACGGCGGCTAATTAGCGCTTGGCAAAGCAAATCAAACCCGTTACACGGGCGCCTGCCTTCGGGCCCTTGAGTGTTCCGCGGTAGCTCAGTTGGTAGAGCATTCGACTGTTAATCGAATGGTCCTTGGTTCGAGTCCAAGCCGCGGAGCCACTCTTCCGATTGCGCGCGAAGTGCGCTGATCAGCCGTTCCAGTTCATCTTCATGTAGACGCCGCCCGAGTCGAGCTCGTCGAGCATCTGCCGGATGCGCTTTTCGCGCGTGGCGGGAAGCTTGGCGCGGGTGATCCAGCCGACATAATCGTTCTGCTGGTAGGCCGGGCGCGAGCGATAGGCGTCCATCGCCCCGGCCTTGCTGAGTGCGTCGCGCACATCGGCGGGCATCTCGTAGATGTCCCGCTTCATGCGGCTGGTATCGATATCCTCGTCCATGACGAGAACAGATCGCGAACACGCTGCTGTGTCAAGCCGCCGCGCGCCAAACTGCCCATTCAGGCCCGCGCCGAACGGGCCTATGGTGCAGGGCGATCAGAACGGAGACAGCCTCATGTCCTTTGGCCAGAGCGCCGAGCTTCTCGCCCGCATCCAGTTCGCGTTCACGGTGTCGTTCCACTTCATCTTCCCGGCGTTCTCGATCGGGCTCGCGAGCTATCTCGCGGTGCTCAACGGGCTATGGCTGTGGAAGAAGGACGCCGCCTACCTCAAGCTGTTCGACTATTGGAAGACGGTGTTCGCCATCACCTTCGGCATGGGCGTCGTGTCCGGCATCGTGATGAGCTACCAGTTCGGCACCAACTGGGCGGCGTTCTCCGACAAGGCGGGACCCATCGTCGGGCCGCTGATGGGCTACGAAGTGCTGACCGCCTTCTTCCTCGAGGCGGGCTTCCTCGGCATCGCCCTGTTCGGCAGGAAGCGCGTGGGCAACGGGCTGCACATGTTCGCCGTCGCGATGGTGGCGGTCGGCACCCTGATCTCGGCGACATGGATCCTCGCCGCCAATAGCTGGATGCAGACGCCGGCCGGCTTCACCACCAACGAGGCGGGTCAGTTCGTGCCCGTCGATTGGTGGGCGATCGTCTTCAATCCCAGCTTCCCCTACCGGCTGGTGCACACGGTGCTGGCGGCGTTCCTCACCACCGCCTTCGCGGTGGGGGCGGTGGGCGCCTACCACCTGCTGCGCGACAGCAGCAACCGACAGGCCAGAACGATGTTCTCGATGGCCATGTGGATGGCGGCGCTGGTGACCCCGGTGCAGATCTTCGTAGGCGACCAGCACGGGCTCAACACGCTCGAGCACCAGCCGGCCAAGATCGCCGCCATGGAGGGGCACTACGAGACCCACCAGGGCGCGCCGCTGATCCTGTTCGGCATCCCCGACGACAAGGCGGAGAAGACGCACTTCGCGCTCGAAATCCCCAAGCTCGGCTCGCTGATCCTTGGCCATTCCTGGGACGCCGAGATCAAGGGGCTGAAGGCGTTCCCGCCCGACGAGCGGCCACCCGCCTTCCTGCCCTTCTGGACGTTCCGCATCATGGTGGGGCTCGGCATGCTGATGCTGGTGGTGGGGCTGTGGTCGCTCTGGGCGAGGTTCCGCAAGACGCTCTACACCAGCACCTGGCTGCATCGCGCCGCGCTGCCGATGGGGCCATCGGGTTTCGTCGCCGTGCTCGCCGGCTGGTACACGACGGAGGTCGGACGGCAGCCCTACACCGTCTATGGCCTGCTGCGCACCTCGGACAGCCTCTCCAATGTCGATGCCGAGGCGATCGGCGCGTCGCTGCTGGCCTTCATCGTGGTGTACTTCATCGTGTTCGGCGCCGGCGTGTTCTATATCCTGCGCACCGTCTCCAAGACCCCCGAGGGCGAGGAGGAAGAGTTGCACGAGGGACCGACCCGCGCCGCCGGCATCACGCCGGTGCAGCAGCTCGAAGCGGAGGGCAAGGCCAATGTTTGAGCTGAGCTTCATCTGGGCCGCCCTGATCGCCTTCGCGGTGCTTGCCTATGTCGTGCTCGACGGCTTCGACCTGGGCGTGGGCATCCTGTTCCCCTTCTTCCCCGAGCAGCGCGACCGCAACGTCATGACCAACTCGATCGCCCCGGTATGGGACGGCAACGAGACCTGGCTGGTGCTGGGCGGCGGCGGACTGATGGCGGTGTTCCCCCTCGCCTACGCCACGGTGCTGCCTGCGCTCTACATCCCCATCATCCTCATGGTGCTGGGCCTGATTTTCCGCGGCGTGGCATTCGAGTTCCGCTTCCGCACGCAGCGCTGGCGCGGCGTGTGGGACTGGGGCTTCGCGCTCGGTTCGATGACCGCGGCACTGATGCAGGGCATCGCGCTGGGCGCGCTGGTGCAGGGCATCGCCATCGCGAACCGGCAATATGCCGGCGGCTGGTGGGACTGGCTGACGCCGTTCTCGATCGTCACCGGCATTGCCGTGGTGGTGGGCTATGGCCTGCTGGGCGCGACCTGGCTCAACCTCAAGACGACGGGCGACCTGCAGGCGCGGGCGCGGCAGCTCGCGATCTATGCCGGCATCGGCACGCTCGCGCTGATCGGCGTGGTGAGCCTGTGGACGCCGTTCCTCGAGCCGGTCTATTTCGAGCGCTGGTTCCAGTGGCCGACCGCCTTCTTCTCGGCCTTCGTGCCGCTGCTGCTGGCGGTGTGCGCTTTCGGCCTGTGGCAGGGGCTGACGGCCAACAAGCACCTCCAGCCCTTCCTGTCGGCGCTGGGTCTGTTCGTGCTGAGCTTTGCCGGACTTGGAATCAGCTTCTACCCCTACATCGTGCCCGGCGCGCTGACGATTGCCGAGGCGGCGGCGCCCGACAGCTCGCTCGCCTTCCTGCTGGTGGGTGCGGTGGTGCTGATCCCCATCATCCTTGCCTATACCGGCTACGCCTACTGGGTGTTCCGCGGCAAGGTGGACCCCGAAGAGGGCTATCACTGATGAGCGAGCGCCTGAGCCGCGTCTTGTGGTTCGCCGGAATCTGGGCGGCCAGCATCGTGACCCTGGGCATCGTCGCCTATGCGATAAGGCTGATCCTCAAGGGCTGACGCCTTGTCGTCGCCGCTTTCCGCCCCCACATGGGGCACTCCTGTTTCCCAGGGAGATGCCCCATGCGCCTGCTTGCCGCCATCGCCTTCACGCTCGCCGCCTCGGTCCTGCCGGCGCTGGCCGCCGACACGCAGAGCGCCGGGCGTGAACAGTCCGAAGCCCTGCTCGCGGGCAATTTCGAGGGCGTGTGGGAAGACATGACGCCCCAGATGCAGCAGGCCTTCGGCACGATCGAAGGGCTCAAGAGCTTCGGCGCGGCGCTGGAACGCGACTTCGGCACCGAAGTCGAGGTGGTGAGCGAGGCGGTGCAGCCCGGCGGCCCCGGCGTCGAGCTCTATGTCAGGACCTCCAAATGGTCCGCCATCGAGGCGCCGATTCTCATGCAATGGGCGTTCGACACCCAGTTCAAGATCGTGGGCTTCCTCGTCCAGCCGGTCGCCACCCTCGCCGACAGCCGCTTCCTCGAATACCAGACCAAGGCCGAGCTGCAGCTCCCCGTCACCGGCGAGTGGTTCGTCGTGTGGGGCGGCCGCACGCTCGAGCAGAACTATCACGCCGCCGACCGCGCGCAGCGCTTTGCCACCGACATGCTGATCTTCCGCGACGGCGTCACCCATAGCGGCGATGCGGGCAAGCTCGAGAGCTATTACTGCTGGGACCAGCCGATCCTGTCGCCGGGCGCGGGCACGGTGGTGACGGCGGTGAACGACCTGCCCGACAACCAGATCGGCGAGACGGACCCGCGCAACCCCGCCGGCAATCACGTGGTGATCGACCTGGGCAACAGCGAGTTCGCCTTCCTCGGCCACATGCGGCAGGGCAGCGTTGCGGTGGCGGCGGGCGACACGGTCGCGGTCGGCGACGAGCTCGGCCGATGCGGCAACAGCGGCAACACGTCGGAGCCGCACCTCCACATGCACCTGCAGACGACGACCGATCTGGCCACCGGCGAGGGCCTGCCCGCGCAGTTCATCGGCTACTTCGCCGACGGCGTCGTCGTCGCCCGCGGCGAGCCGCAGGCAGGGCAGTTCGTCAGCCGCTAGAGCGACGAAGTTGAGTTGCATCGACGAGCAATGCCCAAGAGCGATGTTCTCATCTCGATAACGGGGCTTCTAGGCGGCCTCGGCAACGAGGCTGCTTAGCTTCAGTCGCATATCGGGCAGCAATTGCTGCCCGGTCTCGGTCCGTGCCAGGTCCGTCTCCTCGAAGGGATCATTGGTAAGGTCGAACAGGCTCTCATAGTCCCCTCCTTCGACCAGGTATTTGACGTACTTGAAGCGGGAGGTGCGCACGCCCTCGGACTTGGGCAGGTTCGGGATTTCGAGCAGGTGCTCGTAGAGGAACTCCCGCGCGACGCCGGGCGATGGTCGGCTCTCCGCAGGCTCGAGCAACGGACGGCCCTGCATTCCAGCGGGAACGGGAATACCGGCCAGAGCAAGTATCGTGGGCGCGATATCCACGTTCAGCGCGACGGATCGATCGACGGAGCCCGCTCCGAAGCCGAAGCGTTCCGGCGCGCTGACGATAAGCGGAACCCGGATCGACTCCTCGAACATGAACCACTTTGCCGCCAGGCCATGATCGCCCAGCATGTTGCCATTGTCCGATGTGACGATGATGACCGTGTCGTCGAGCACGCCCTTCTGCTCGAGCATCTTCACGATGTCGCCGCAGATGTCGTCGAGCCCGGTCAGGAGCTGGTGGTAGGCTCTCATCGACGTCTGAAAGAGCTGTTCAGTCGAGAAGCGCGGCTCCCAGCGCGTACGCCCGAGTGACGTCCGCACGAATGGCGGCAGCTTTTCGAAGGAGCGCACGTTTGCCGTGGCGGGGGACGGAAAGGTCACATTCTCGTACAGATGGCTGAACTTCGCCATCGGCTGATAGGGATTGGCGGTGTCCTCGTCCTGCTCGTGAACTTCCTTGGAGCAGAGGATCAGGCAGAACGGATCACCCGCCTTGAAGCCGGATAGTCCTTCCAGGGCCTGCTCTCGAAACACGTCCCCCAGATGCCGGCCACCGTTGGCGGCATCGTAGTAGGACCCCTGTCCGAGAATACCACGGAAGAAATCGAACGCGTCGGTCGGCAGCTCATTGCCGATCCCCCATTTGCCGACGAACCCGGTTTGATAGCCATTGGCCCTCAACAACGACGGATAGGCCTGCTGCATCTGTGCCGCTGTCAGTGCCTTGTCGAAGCTCCAGACCCCGTGGCGGCGTCCGTACTGCCCGGTCAGGATGCTCGCCCTGCTGGTGGGGCAGATCGAGGTTGTGACGAACGCATTGGAAAACACCCGCCCTCGATAAGCGAGGCCGTCGAGCACCGGCGTCTGGGCGGCCCGGTTCCCAAGGGCTCCGACCGAGTCCCATCGCAGATCATCAGCGATGACGATAAGAAAATTGGGTCGCTTCGCGGCCTGCCGCGACAACAGGAAAGCGCCCGTCGCAGTACCCGTCGCGGCCGCCGCGACACCCGAGAATACTTGACGCCTGTTCACCGTTACCCCAAATCAACGAGAGAACTCGGCGTCTATACTTCAGATTCGAATAACAATCCGCTAATCGGCCCGAATACTTGCGGCACTCGCGGCAAGATACGTCACTCGACTGGCCGGTCGGCTAGATCGAATAGCCCAAGCCCCAGCCGAACATTTGCGAGTAGAGGCGTTCGGCCATCTGTTCGGGGGTTTCGGTGGCGCCGTGGAGGACGATCTCGGGGTGTTCGGGAGCTTCGAAGGGGCTGTCGATGCCGGTGAAGTTCTTGATCTCGCCGCGGCGGGCGCGGGCGTAGAGGCCCTTGGGGTCGCGGGCCTCGCACACCGCGAGCGGGGTGTCGACATAGACCTCGGCGAAGGTCACGTCGCCAGCGACCTCGCGGGCGAGGCGGCGCTCGTTGCGGAAGGGCGAGATGAACGAGACGATGACGATAAGGCCCGCATCGGCCATCAGCCGAGCCACTTCGGCGACGCGGCGGATGTTCTCAACGCGCGCGTCCTCGGTGAAGCCGAGATCCTTGTTGAGGCCGTGCCGGACATTGTCGCCGTCGAGGATGTAGGCGTGCCGCCCTTCGGCGGCGAGGCGCTTCTCGATAAGGTTGGCGACGGTCGACTTGCCCGAGCCGGAGAGGCCGGTGAACCAGACGATCGCCGGCTTCTGCCCCTTCATCCGGGCGCGCACGTCGCGGTTCACGTCGAAGGACTGCCAGCTCAGATTCTGCGCGCGGCGCAGGCCGAAATCGATAACGCCAGCGCCTAGAGTGGCGTTCGAGATCCGGTCGATGAGGATGAACGCGCCGGTGAGGCCGTTGCTCGCATAAGCGTCGAAGGCGATCGGCTTGTCGGTAGCGATGGTGAGCGTGCCCACCTCGTTGAGCTCGAGCGTCTTGGCCGGCGATTGCTCCAGCGTGTTGACGTTGGTGCGGAATTTGAGGTCGGTGATCGTCGCGGGGACGAGCTGGCTGCCGGTCTTGAGCAGATAGGAGCGGCCGGGGAACGCCGACTCGTCGCTCATCCAGACCATGCGGGCCTGGAACTGGTTGGAATATTCGGGCGTCTGGCCGGGATGGCTGAGCACGTCGCCGCGCGAGATGTCGACCTCGCGGTCGAGCACCAGCGTCACCGCCTGCCCCGCGATCGCAGCCTCGAGATCGCCGTCCATTGTGACGATGCGCGTCACTACCGCGGGCTTGCGCGAGGCCGCGATGAGCACCTCGTCGCCGACCTTGACGACGCCCGATGCCACCGTACCGGAGAAGCCCCGGAAGTCGAGGTTGGGACGGTTGACCCACTGCACCGGAAAGCGGAGCGGCTGGCTGGTGCGGTCTGAGGCGACCTCGATGGTCTCAAGATAGGGGACCAGTTGCGGTCCGGTGTACCAGGGCATCTGCGCCGACGGCGCGAGGATGTTGTCGCCCTTGAGCGCCGACACCGGGATCGCTGCGAGAGTCTCGAAGCCGAGGTCCCTGGCGAAGGCGCGGTACTCCGTCTCGATACCTGCGAACACCGCCTCGTCATAGCCGACGAGATCGATCTTGTTCACCGCGAGCACGACATGCTTCACGCCGATGAGCGACAGGATGAAGCTGTGGCGGCGGGTCTGGGTGAGGACGCCCTTGCGCGCGTCGATCAGGACGATGGCGAGATCGGCATTGGAAGCGCCGGTCGCCATGTTGCGCGTGTACTGTTCGTGGCCTGGCGTGTCGGCGACGATGAATTTGCGCTTGTCGGTGGAAAAGAAGCGGTATGCGACATCGATGGTGATGCCCTGCTCGCGCTCGGCGGCGAGGCCGTCGACCAGCAGCGAGAAATCGATGCCCTCATCGCCCACGGTGCGGTTCTTGCTCTCCTTGCGCAGCGAGGCGAGCTGGTCATCGAGGATGAGCTGGCTGTCATAGAGCAGCCGACCGATGAGCGTCGACTTGCCGTCGTCGACGCTGCCGCAGGTGAGGAAGCGCAGCAGTCCCTTGCCGGTCTGCTGGGCAAGCCAGAGATCGAGGTCGGTGTCGGCACTGCGGATGGGCGCGGAGGCGTTCATCAGAAATACCCCTCCTGCTTCTTCTTCTCCATCGACCCAACACTGTCGGAATCGATCAGCCGGCCCTCGCGCTCGGACGTGCGCGAGGCCTGCATCTCCATGATGATCGAGGGCAGATCGGCGGCTGTGGAACGGATGCCGCCCGAAAGCGGATAGCAGCCGAGTGTGCGGAACCGCACCATCTCCTCGCGAGCGGTCTCGCCCGGTTCGAAGCGGAAGCGGTCGTCATCGACCATGATCAGTGTGCCCGAGCGTTCGACCACCGGCCGCTTGCGCGCAAAATAGAGGTCCGGGATCTCGATGCCCTCGGCGTAGATGTAGGTCCACACGTCGAGCTCGGTCCAGTTGGAGATGGGGAACACCCGCATGCTCTCACCGGGCGCAAGGCGCGTATTGAAGATGCGCCAGAGCTCGGGACGCTGGTTCTTGGGATCCCAGGCATGCTGCGCGTTGCGGTGCGAGAAAATGCGCTCCTTGGCGCGCGATTTCTCCTCGTCGCGGCGGGCGCCGCCGATCGCCGCATCGTACCTGCCGGCGTTGAGCGCCTGCCGCAGGGCCTGCGTCTTCATCACGTCGGTGTGGACGGCAGAGCCGTGATCGAACGGATTGATGCCGGCCTTGAGGCCGTCGGGGTTGATGTGGACGATCAGGTTGAGGTCGTGCTGGCGCGCCATGCGATCGCGGAACGCGATCATCTCCCGGAACTTCCAGGTGGTGTCGATGTGGAGGATCGGGAACGGCACGCGGCTGGGATAGAAGGCCTTCCGCGCCAGATGCAGCAGGACAGAGGAATCCTTGCCGATCGAGTACATCATCACCGGCCGCTCGAAGCTGGCCGCCACCTCGCGGAAAATCTCGATGCTCTCGGATTCGAGGGCCTTGAGATGGCTGAGGCTCTTGGCGTCTGTCATGCGTTCGAAGGACCTGGCAATTGCGGCGCCGAAATACGCTTTCGGGGGTGCCCCGGCAAGTCGCAATAGACCACCAAAAGGTGAACTATTCCGGGACTTTGCTCGTATCTGCTCCGGGCAGCATGCCGCTTGTGACGAACCCTGCGCTACCGGAACGGCAGGGAGCATAAGGTCTCCAAAAGGAAAAAGCATTTCATGGCGGATACAACGCTCGTCTGGCTGCGGAACGACCTGCGGATCGGCGACAACCCGGCTCTCGCGGCCGGGATGAGGCGCGGCCGTGTGGTCGCCGTCCATGTCGAGGAGGCCGACAGGCGGGTGCGGCAGCGTGGCGCGGCCTCGCGCTGGTGGCTCAATGGCAGCCTCAACGCACTGGCCGACGAGCTGGCCGCGATCGGCGTCCGGCTGGAGACAATCAGCGGCTCGATCCTCGACGCCGCGGCGGATCATGGCGCCGGGGCGGTACTCTGGAACAGGCGCTATGCGCCGGGTGAACGCGAGGTCGACGCCGAGATCGCCGCCGGGCTCAGGGCAGCAGGGATCGAGGTGGAGGAGTTCCCGGGCAACGCGCTGGTGGAGCCGTTCGATATTGCGACCAAGAGCGGCGGGCCCTACGCGGTCTACACGCCCTTCTGGAATGCGCTGCGGCAGCACGACATCCCGGCGCCGCGGCGGGCCGCGGACAAACAGGGCGCGCCAATCCGCGCCCCGGCGGTCGATACCGGTTATCGGCCAGAGGCTTGGACGGAGAAGCTGACTCGATATTGGAGGATCGGCGAGACCGCCGCGAAGGACCGGTTGCGCGACTTCCTCGACCGGGTCGCCGGCTATCCGGAGGGCCGCGACTACCCTGCCCTCGAGGCAACATCGAAGCTGTCGCCGCATCTGGCGTTCGGCGAGATCAGCGCGCGACAGGTCTGGCACGCTGCATGGGCGCTGGCTGAGCGCGAGCCGTCACGCGCCGGAGCGGTCGGGAAGTTCCTGATGGAGCTGGCGTGGCGCGACTTCAACATCCACCAGCTCTACCACCGGGCAGACATTGCGACCGTCCCCATGCAAGCCAAGTTCCGCTCCCTCAAATGGCGGCAGTCCGACGGCGACCTGCGGGCCTGGCGGCGCGGCGAAACGGGGATAGCGATCGTCGATGCGGGGATGCGCGAGCTGTGGGAGACAGGCTTCATGCAGAACCGGGTGCGCATGTTGACGGCGTCGCTGCTTGCCAAGAACCTGCTGCTCGACTGGCGGCTGGGCGAGCAGTGGTTCTGGGACTGCCTCGTGGATGCCGACACCGCGAACAATCCGGGTAACTGGCAGTGGGTCGCAGGCTGCGGCAACGATGCGGCACCTTATTTCCGCATCTTCAACCCGGACACGCAGGCGCAGAAGTTCGACCCGGACGGTGCATACGTGCAGCGCTGGGCGCCGACACCGCGAAAGCCGATCGTCGATCTTAAATCGTCGCGCGAACGGGCGCTCGCCGCGTTCAGGGCGCTCTGAGCCGGGCAAGCTAATACGCGTCGCGTCGGGAGTTTGAAGGAGTCCTTTGCGGGCCGGCGCGCCAGGCAGAAATCCCTTACCGTTTCGGGGTTTGTCGCTTGTTCGCCACGGGACCGCTCCATAGAAAGGCGGCCATGAGCAACCATCGCGACATCACCTCGGCCATCGGCAACACCCCCCTGATCCGCCTCAACCGCGCATCGGAGGAGACTGGCTGCGAGATCTGGGGCAAGGCGGAGTTCCTCAATCCCGGCCAGTCGGTAAAGGACCGCGCGGCGCTGTTCATCATTCGCGGCGCCATCGCCAACGGCCAGCTCAAGCCCGGCGGAACGATCGTCGAAGGCACGGCGGGCAACACCGGGATCGGGCTTGCAGTCGTCGCCAATGCGCTTGGGTTCAAGACCGTGATCGTCATCCCCGAGACGCAGAGCCAGGAGAAGAAGGACGCGCTGACGCTGCTGGGCGCGACGCTGATCCAGGTGCCGGCAAAGCCCTACAAGAACCCCAACAACTACATCAAGATTTCCGGCCGGCTGGCGCAGAAGCTCAACGCCGAGCTGCCCAACGGCGCCATCTGGGCCAACCAGTTCGACAACACGGCCAACCGCCGCGCACATCTCGAGGGCACGGGCCCAGAGATCTGGGAACAGACGGGCGGCAGGATCGACGGCTTCATCTGCGCCGTCGGTTCAGGCGGCACGTTGGGCGGCGTCTCGATGGCACTCAAGGCCAGGAACAAGGACATCCAGATCGGCCTCGCCGATCCCGAGGGCGCGGCGCTGTTCAACTACTACGCCAATGGCGAGCTCAAATCCGAGGGCAACTCGATCACCGAGGGCATCGGCCAGGGCCGCATCACCGCCAACCTCGAGGGGATCGAGGTCGATCGTCCGTACAGGATTTCCGACGCGGAAGCCCTGCCCTATCTCTTCGACCTGCTCGAGCATGAGGGGCTGTGCCTGGGCGGCTCATCGGCCATCAACATCGCCGGCGCCGTCCGGCTGGCCAGGGATCTTGGACCGGGCAAGACCATCGTCACAATGCTCTGCGACTATGGCAACCGGTACCAGAGCAAGCTGTTCAACTCAGCCTTCCTCACCTCCAAGGGGCTGCCGGTACCGCATTGGCTAGAGGAGCAGCCTGCCGTAGACTGGCACGCTGTAGTGGAACCCGAACCGGTCTGATTGCTTCTCGCCCTTGATGCCTGGCTGTCGAGCCTGATCCCGGATCGCGGGATCGTTTACTGGCTCTTTTTTGCGAACTACCTGCTCGCGCTCGGCTTTGTTGTCAGCGAGATCGTCCACTCGCGCACGTCGCAGGGCTCGATCGCCTGGATCCTGTCGCTGCTGACCCTGCCCTTCCCGATGACCTTCTTTTACGCGGTGTTCGGGCTCAAGCTGTTCGACGACTACGCGGCGCTGCAGACGCACTCGGGCCGCGTGCTGCGCAAGGTGCGCTCGGCCAAGACCAAGATTCTCGACCAGCCCTCGAGCGAGGAATGGCCGGTGCTGGTCAATGTCTCGCAGATCCCGTTCCTCAAGGGCAACGACGTCGAACTGCTGATCGATGGCGAGGCGACGTTCGATTCCATCTTCGCGGGGATCTCGCGGGCGCAGGAATCCCTGCTCGTGCAGTTCTATATCATCCACGACGACGAGCTCGGCCGCGAGCTGGCGACGCGGCTGATCGAGCGCGCCAATGCTGGTGTGAAGGTCTACCTGCTCTATGACGATGTGGGCTGCTTCTGGCTGCCGCGCGCCTACAAGAACCGGCTGCGCGACGCCGGCATAAGGATGCATGGCTTCAACCACCGCCATCGCATCCTGCGGTTCCTGGGACCGACACGCATCCAGTACCGGAACCACCGCAAGATCGTGGTGGCCGACGGCAAGGAAGCCTGGATCGGCGGGCTCAATGTCGGTGACGAGTATATGGGCCGCAGCAAGAAGTTCGGCCCGTGGCGCGACACGCATGTGCGGATCAAGGGACCAGCGGTCCTGGCGGCCGATCTGAGCTTCCGCGAGGACTGGCAGTGGGCGACCGGCGAGGAGTTGAAGGGCCTTCCGGCCTCGACCGACGTCGCCGGCGAACAGTCGGTGCTGATCATGCCGACGGGGCCCGCCGACAAGCTCGAAAGCTGCGCCATCGCCTTCGACGATGTGATCGGCCAGTCCAAGGAGCGGCTCTGGATCGTAAGCCCCTATTTCGTGCCCGACACGTCGATGGAAACGGCGCTCTACGCGGCGGCGCTGCGCGGGGTCGATGTGCGCATCCTCATCCCCGAGAAGCCGGATCATCTGATCGTGTGGCTCGCGAGCATCGCGCACGCTTTCGGCATGGTCGAGCACGGCATCAATGTCTACCGTTATCCGGGCGGCTTCCTGCACGAGAAGGTGATCCTGGTCGACGACCGCATCGCGGGCGTCGGCACGGTGAACTTCGACAACCGCTCCTTCCGCATCAATTTCGAGATCACGCTGTGGTTCACGCATGAGCGGATGGTCAAGGATGTCGAGAAGATGCTGCGCAAGGACTTCGCGGCGGCGCGGAAAGTCGATCTCGAAAAGCGCGGCGCGCGCGGCTCGGTGCTGATGCGCTTCGCCAGCAACGCGGCGCGTCTGCTCTCGCCGATCCTGTAGGACAGCCATGACCGACTTCGTCTTCCGCACCGACAGCTATCTGAAATCGCTCGGCGCCCAGGTGACCGACGTCACGCCAGAGGGCGGGATCGTGCTCGACAGAACGATCTTCTACGCGGCATCGGGCGGGCAGCCCAACGACACCGGGCGGATCGTGTCGGCAGCCGGCACGCTGCCGATCGTCAACGTCGTCCACCCGGAGGGCGACAAGACGCGGATCGTGCACCTGCCGGCAGACGGCGGCCCGACCCTGTCGGTGGGCGATGCGGTGACCCTCGAACTCGACTGGGAGCGGCGTTATCGGCTGATGCGGATGCACACGGCGCTGCACCTCCTCTCGGTCGTGTTCCCGTTCCCGGTGACGGGCGGCTCGGTGGGCGAGGACAAGGGGCGGCTCGATTTCGACATGCCCGATGTGCCCGGGAACCTCGACGAACTCGAAGTGCGGCTCAACGCGATGGTGGCGGGCAACCACGCGGTGGCCTCCGAGTGGATTACGGACGAACAGATGGCCGCCAATCCCGGGCTCATCAAGACCATGAAGGTGAAGCCGCCGATGGGTCAGGGCCGCGTGCGCCTGGTCCGGATCGGCGATGTCGATCTTCAGCCCTGCGGCGGCACGCACGTCGCCAACACCTCCGAGATCGGACCGCTCAAGCTGGGCAAGATCGAGAAGAAGGGCGCGCAGAACCGCCGCGTGGCGCTGCTGTTCGCCTGAGCTACTCGATATTGGGCGCGTAGATCAGGCCGCCATTGAGCCAGAGCGCGTTCTGGCCGCGGGAGACGCCGGCGCCGGTGCCGACACCGAAATTGCGGTCGAAGATCTCGCCGTAATTGCCCACGGCCGCGATGACCTTCTTCATGAAATCGGGCTGGAGGCCGATCGAGGGGCCGAAGCTGCCCTCGAGGCCGAGCAGCCGGCGGATGCGGTGCGTCTTGGCGGCCGACAGCGACTCGATGTTGAGCGAGGTCACACCCGCTTCCTCGGCGTTGATCAGGGCAAACAGCGTCCACTGCACGATCTTGAGCCATTGCGTGTCGTCGGCCCGCACGGCGGGACCGAACACCGATTTGCTGATGCGCTCGGGCAGGATGCTCTGCGTCGAAGGGTCGGGCGCGCTGCGGCGCAGCGCCACGAGCCAGCTTGCGGGCGCCGAAACCGCATCGCACAGGCCCTGCCCATAGGCGACGCCGAGATCCTCGCGATCCTCGTAGACAACCTCGGTGAAGTTGGCCTGGATCGAGAAGGCGAACTCCTGGAGCCGCTGCAACTGATCGCCGTCGAGGACGCACACCCGCAGATTGTCGAGCTGATAGGCCGACACCGCGTTCAGCGCCTCGGGGACGAGAAACGCCTGGCCGTCGTAGAAGATCGATGCCGCATAGGTGGCGCCGTAGCGCGTGTCGCGCCCGAGGGTCCAGGGCGCGTCGCGCGCCACCACGTCGACCTGGCCGGTCTGGAGGTCGGCGAAGCGGGCGGTACCGGGCAACGGCCGGAACTCGAGCGCGTCCGGATTGCCGAGCACGGCGGCGGCGATGGCGCGACACACATCGACGTCGAAGCCCACCCACCTGCCCTCGGCATTGAGTTGCGCGAAACCGGCAATCGGATCGGCGCTGGCGCAGACGAGGTGGCCGCGCGCACGCACGGCGGCGAGCGTCGGTCCGTCAGGCGCAAGCGTCTGCGCGGCACCCGGAGCGGTCAGCAGCACGAGCGCCAGGAGCGTCGCGGCAATTCGGCTGGCAAAACTCAATGACCGATCCTTCCTGCGCCGCCATCTTCACGAGCGGATGCCGGGGGTCAAGCGGCCCCAGGGACGCGGGCTCAGTGCAGGATCTGGCTCAGGAACAGCTTGGTGCGTTCGTGGCGCGGATTGTGGAAGAATTCCTCGGGCTCGTTCTGCTCGATGATCTGGCCCTGGTCCATGAAGATCACGCGGTTGGCCACCTGGCGGGCAAAGCCCATTTCGTGGGTGACGCACAGCATCGTCATGCCGCCTTCGGCGAGGCTCACCATCACCTCGAGCACTTCCTTGACCATTTCGGGGTCGAGGGCGGACGTAGGTTCGTCGAACAGCATGATCTCGGGATTCATGCACAGCGACCGGGCGATGGCCACGCGCTGCTGCTGGCCGCCCGACAACTGGCCGGGGAATTTGTTGGCCTGCTCCGGAATCTTGACCCGCTCGAGATAGTGCATGGCCGTGCGCTCGGCTTCCGCCTTGGGGATGCCGCGCACCCAGATGGGCGCCAGCGTCAGGTTCTGCAGGATGGTCAGGTGCGGGAACAGGTTGAAGTGCTGGAACACCATGCCCACTTCGCGCCGCACCTCGTCGATGCGCTTGAGGTCGGAGGTGAGCTCGGTGCCATTGACGATGATATGGCCCTGCTGGTGCTCCTCCAGCCGGTTGATGCAGCGGATCAGCGTCGACTTGCCTGACCCCGACGGCCCGGCGATGACGATGCGCTCGCCCTTCATCACCGTGAGGTTGATGTCGCGCAGCACGTGGAAGTCGCCGTACCATTTGTGCATGCCGGCGATCTCGATCGCGACATCGGTCTTGCTGACCTGCATCTGCGAGCGGTCGATATCCCGCCCAACGGTTTCAAGGCTCATCGCTACCTCTTGTACCCAGTGTCGAGTCGTCGCTCCACCCACATGGAGTAACGCGACATGGAGAAACAGAATGTCCAGAACACGATCGCGGCGAAGGCATAGCCGGTGATCGACTGGCTTGCGGACGCCCATTCGAGCGCGTCGTTCTTGGTCTTCACCGCTTCGAGCAGGTCCTTCATGCCCACAATGTAGACGAGCGAGGTGTCCTTGAAGAGCGAGATGAAGTTGTTCACGATCCCCGGGATCACGTGCTTGAGCGCCTGCGGCAGCACGATGAAGAACATGCTCTTCCAGTAGTTGAGGCCCAGCGAGGACGCCGCCTCATACTGCCCGCGCCCGATCGCCTGGAGGCCGCCGCGTACGACTTCGGCCATGTAGGCGGAGGTGAAGAGCGTGACGCCCACGATGGCGCGCAGGAACTTGTCGATCGACATGCCCACCGGCAGGAACAGCGGCAGCATGATCGAGGCCATGAACAGCACCGTGATCAGCGGCACCGCGCGCACCAGTTCGATGAACGCGATGCAGAGCGTCTTGATGATGGGCAGTTTCGACTGCCGCCCCAGCGCCAGCAGGATGCCCATCGGCAGCGACAGTGAGATGCCCACCACCGAGATGATCAGCGTGACCAGCAGGCCGCCCCACTGCTCGGTGGGCACATACTGCATGAACAGCCACGTGCCCTCGGGCAGGCCAAAGCGCGTCGAGAGCAGGCCCATGCCGCTCAGCAGGCCGAACAGTGGCGAGTCCTCGGTTACGCGGATATCGAGGCCGTTGAGCAGGATGAAGCTCACGATCGGGAAGACGACGAAGAACAGCACGGCATTGGTGCGCTTGAACGGCACCCGCGGCGCCAGCAGCGGGATGATGAGGGCCGCCAGCAGCGCGAACACGATGTTCGGCCGCCAGTACTCGGCCATCGGATAGAAGCCGTAGATGAAGAACTCGATCTCGCTGCCGATATAGGCCCAGCAGGCGCCGTCCGGCGAGGCGCGACAATCCTCGACGGTCCCGCCCGGGAACACGGCGTGGCCGACGAAGAAATTGTAGAGCGGCGGGATCACCCAGAACAGGAAGATCACCCCGAGCGCCGTCAGGACGGTGTCGGTGGGCGTCGCGAACAGGTTCTTGCGCATCCAGGCCCAGGTGCCCGAGGTCCGGCGCGGGGCCGGCTGGGCAGAGACCATTTCGGTACGGACGTAAGCGGTGTCGATGGTCATCTCAGCGCTCCACCAGCTTAACGCGTGCGTTGTACCAGTTCATGATGAGCGAAGTGAGCAGCGAGAACGTCAGGTAGACCAGCATGGTGAGCGCGATGCACTCGATCGCGCGTCCGGTCTGGTTGAGGCTCGTGCCGGCAAACACGTTCACCAGTTCGGGATACCCGATGGCGGCGCCCAGCGACGAGTTCTTGGTGAGGTTGAGATACTGGCTGGTGAGCGGTGGCACGATCACCCGCATGGCCTGCGGGATGATGACGAGCCGCAGCCGGTCGCCCTCGCGGATGCCGAGCGACTGCGCGGCTTCCGTCTGGCCCTTGCTAACGGCCTGGATGCCGCCGCGGACCGTCTCGGCGATGAAGGCGCCGGTGTAGATGGTGAGGCCGAACAGCAGCGCCACGAATTCGGGCGGCAGTTGCAGCCCGCCCTTGAAGTTGAAGCGCTCGAGCACCGGCGGCTCGAAGACCATGCTGGCGCCGCTGACCAGCCACGTGACCGCGACGATGGCGAGCAGCAGGCCGACTGACGCGAGGAAGACGGGAAAGCGCTTGCCGGTCTGCTCGAGCCGACGCTTGGCCCAGGTGCGCATCACGACGACCGCGGCAATGGCCAGGGCCACGCCGATCCACACAAAGCCGAACTGTTCATCGACGATCGGCCGCGGCACGAAGATGCCGCGCTGGTTGATGAACATGTCGAAGGGCAGCGCGATCGATTCGCGCACGGCCGGCATCGCCTTGAGGACGGCGAAGTACCAGAAGAAGAGCTGCAGCAGCAGCGGGATGTTGCGGATCGTCTCGATATAGATCGTCGCGAGCCGCGAAATGATGAAGTTCGACGACAGGCGCGCGATGCCCAGCGTAAAGCCGAGGATCGTGGCGAGCACGATGCCGATGAAGGCCACCAGCAGCGTGTTGGTGATGCCGACGAGGAAGGCTTCCCAATAGTAGGACGAGCGGCTCCACGGCAGAAGCGAGAAGCTGATGTCGAACCCGGCCGTACGCCAGAGGAAGTCGAAACCAGTCGTCTTGTTCTGCGCGGCGAGATTGCCCGCCGTGTTGCCGATGATCCAGATAGCGAAGCCGACAACGAGAACCGCGGTGACGATCTGATAGATGACGCCACGAACGACGGGATCGTTGAGAAAGAATCCGCGGGACGGCTCCGAACGGGCCGTATCCACTGCAGCCATTGATAGGTCCCCTGCCCGGTCCCTTGCACCGAGCCGACAGCCCTGCTGACGGCCCAAAAGGAATGCCCGGCGCCGTGCGGCGCCGGGCGATGTTGGTCTTAGCGGATCGGCGGTGCGTACTGGATGCCGCCATCCCTCCACAGCGCGTTCAGGCCGCGAGCGAGGCCGATCGGCGTGTTCGGGCCGACGTTGCGCTCGTAGGTCTCGGCGTAGTTGCCCACGTGCTTGACGATCCGGTAAGCCCAGTCGTTGGTGAGGCCGAGCGGAGCGCCGAACTCGCCTTCAACGCCGAGCAGGCGCTTGATGGCCGGGTTGTCGGAGCCGAGCATTTCGTCGACATTGGCGCTGGTCACGCCGAGCTCTTCAGCTTCGAGCAGGGCGAAGTAAGTCCAGCGGGCAATGTTGAACCAGCCGGTATCGCCAGCGCGCACCACCGGGCCGAGAGGCTCCTTGGAGATGATCTCGGGCAGGATGATGTGGTCGGCGGGCACGGCGAACTTGCTGCGCTCGGCGGCGAGCGCCGAGGAGTCCGTGGTGTACACGTCGCAACGGCCGTCTTCGTAGGCCTTCACGACTTCGTCCTGGTCGACGAACACGACGGTGTTGAACTCCATGTTGTTGGCGGCGAAGTAGTCGGCCGCATTGAGCTCGGTGGTGGTACCGGACTCGATGCAGATCGCCGCGCCCGACAGCTCGGTCGCAGAGTTGATGCCGTCGGCCTTGCGGACCATGAAGCCCTGGCCGTCATAGAACATGGTGCCCACGAAGCTGATGCCCAGCTGGGTATCGCGGCTCATGGTCCAGGTGGTGGTACGCGAGAGAACATCGATCTCACCGGCGCTCAGCGCGGTGAAGCGCTCCTGGCTGGTGAGCGAGGTGTAACGAACAGCGGTGGGATCATTGAAGATTGCCGAGGCAAGAGCACGGCAGAAATCGACTTCGATACCGGTCCAGACGTTGTTGGCGTCCGGCGCCGAGAAGCCCGGCACGCCGCCGGTCACGCCGCACTGCACAAAGCCCTTGGCTTTGATCGCATCGAGCGTGGGCGAGGCAGCCGTTTGTGCAAGCGCCGCACCCGACGCAAGCCCCAGACCTGCGGCGAGGAGTACAGTTAGAAGTTTCTTTGACATGGTTTGCCCTTGTTTCCTGACCCTGTTGGCCGGCAACGTCTCCCGAGGCGCCGGCGGAACCACTGCCTTTCGTGCAGGCAGTGATGCTGGTAGTCATCGAAGCGGCAATTGACGATTGCGTCAAGCGTTGTGACGGGATTGTGGCAGTAACGCTGACGGTCTTTCGATCAGATCGACGGTTCTGCGGATTTCTTAGGCAGGGTGCATACGGGTATGGCTGAAACAAACAGCAACAAGAAGGCGCAAAGCCTCGAGACAATCGTCACGCACACTGGCCGCCATCCGGAGAAGCATTGGGGTTACGTTAACACGCCCGTCTACCGGGGCTCGACGATTGTATTCCCCACGCTCGATTCACTCGAGAGCACCGAACCCCGCTTCGACTACGGCCGCACTGGCAACCCCTCATCCGCCGCCGTCGAAGAGTGCATCAGCGAGCTCGAAGGAGCGGCCGGTACGGTGCTGGCGCCGTCGGGCCTCGCGGCGATTTCCCTGGCACTGATGACCGTGCTGGGCAGCGGCGACGACGTCCTCATCACCGACAGCGCCTACCAGCCCACGCGCCGCGTCTCGGACGGCGTTCTGACGCGGATGGGAATCAGCGTGCGATACTTCGACCCGCGCGCCGGCGCGTCACTGGAGAGACTGCTCACCGACAAGACGCGCGCGATCTTTGTCGAGAGCCCGGGCTCTCTGACCTTCGAAATACAAGACTTGGCGGCGATCGTCGCCCTCGCTGAGGCGCGCGGCATTGCGGTCATCGTCGACAATTCTTGGGCAACGCCGATCTTCCACAATCCGCTGGCGCTGGGCGCCGACATTGTCGTCCACGCCGGCACCAAGATGTTCGTGGGCCACTCCGACACGATGTTCGGCACGGCCTCGGCGAACGAGAAATGGTTCAGGCAGCTCAAGGACACCCATCTGCGGCTTGGCCTGTGCGCCTCGCCCGACGATTGCTTCCTCGCTGCTCGGGGACTCCGTACCCTCGCGCTCCGCATGCGCGAGCACAGCGCACGCTCGACGGAGCTGGCGGCCTGGCTCGAGGGACAGCCCGGCGTGCGTCGAGTGATCCATCCCGCCCTGCCCAGCCATCCGGACCATGCGCTGTTCAAACGCGACTTCCGCGGAGCGGGCAGCGTATTCTCGATCCTGCTCGAGCCCAAGCCGCGTGCCGCGCTGGCCGCCATGGTGGATGGCTTCGAGCTGTTCGGCATGGGCTGGTCTTGGGGCGGCTATGAGAGCCTGTGCCTGCCCATCACTCCAGGCAAGGCGCGCAGCGCTGTTGCATGGGATGAGCCCGGACCGATGCTGCGCATCCATACCGGCCTCGAAGGACCCGATGACCTCAAGGGCGACCTGGCTGCGGCGCTGGAGCGATATCGCGCCGCTTGAGCACAAGGTAGCGGCGCAGTGACGAGAAGGCGCGGCCCTGGATGGCCCCGGTCGGGGTGCTCTCGAAGCCCCAGCGGCGAGCCGCAAAGAGCAGCCTGACGAGATAGGCACCGAGCACGCCGAGGATCGCTCCGCCGACGACGTCGCTCGGATAGTGCACGCCGAGCGCCACGCGCGAGACGCCGATGGCGACCGCGAAGACCAGCCCGGGATAGAACCAGCGCGGCGAGATGAAGCCGATCACCGCGGCAAGCGCGAAGGCGGTGGTGGCATGTCCGGAGGGAAAGCTCTGGAATGTCCAGTCGAGCCAGTTGGGCGAAAAGCTCAGAGTGCCGTGCTGGTCGAAATGCATGGGTCGCCCGCGGCCGATGGCCCGTTTCGCCAGCGTCGCAACGAGGCTCGGCAGCCCCACGCCGGCGAAGATGAAGCCGTAGATCGTCGTGAACTGCCACAGCAGCGTCCGCATCAGCGGCCAGCGGACGAAGAATGCAACGACCGCCGTCAGCACAAACAGGATGGCCGCCGGGATCAGGATCCAGTCCGATTCGCCGTAGCGGGTGAACTGCTCCAGGACGCTGCGCACGCCTTCGGGCCAGCCGTGCGCCCACAGCGAGAGCGGACGATCGAAGGCGACGACAGCGGCGAGCCCGGCCAGCATCGCAACGGGCGCGAGCCACCAGCGTTTCTCGCCGAGCCCCAGCGGCCAGCGTCTTGAGAGATCGACCATATTGCCCTTTTGGGCCCGCTCCGGTAACGGATCAAGGCGGAATTCGGGGTATAGCTCAGCCTGGTAGAGCACCGGTTTTGGGAACCGGGGGTCGAGTGTTCGAATCACTTTGCCCCGACCACTTTCAGAGGCCACTCGATGACTGCACGCATTTACCGCCCCGCCCCCAACGCCATGCAGTCGGGCCGCGGCAAATCGAAAAAATGGGTGCTGGCGCACGAGCAGGCCACGGCCAAGCAGATCGAACCGCTGATGGGCTACACGGCGACCACCGACACCCAGGTCCAGGTGCGGCTGAGCTTCGATACGCTGGACGAAGCCGAGAGCTACGCCCGCACCAACGGCATCCCCTACTCCGTGCAGCCGCCTCATTCCTCGACGCCCAAGCGCTCCAGCTATCCGGACAATTTCCGCTTCGATCGCAAGACGCCCTGGACGCACTGAGTCACAATCCGTTCATTCTGGCCGGACTAGCCTTCGCCGCATGAAGGCCCTTCTCGCACCGCTCCTTGCCCTGCTCGCACTCACGGCGCCGGTTCACGCCGACCCCGCGATGTGGGAGGCGCGCGACGCCGACAGCCGCGTCGTGCTGTTCGGCTCGGTCCATGTGCTGCCGCGGGCGCTCGAATGGCGCACGCCGGCGCTCGATGCGGCCGTGGCCAAATCCGAGCAGGTCTACTTCGAGACCGACGTCGGCCCGCGCGGCATGCTCGCGCTGACCGTCAAGATGACCTTCGCGATGTTCCAGACGGCGGCGGCGCCCTGGCTCGACCTGCTCACGGCCGAACAGCGCGAGCGGCTCCGGGTGGCGATCGAACCGCTGGGGATGACGCTCGAGCAGGCAACGGTGATGCCGCCGTGGCTGCTGTCCATGCAGCTTGCCGGACTGCAACTGTCCGGCGGAGATTCGGGCGCCGGCGACTATCAATTCGACACCGGCGTCGAGTGGAACCTGCAATGGGACCTCGATCCCGACCACAAGGCGTTCTTCGAGACGCCGGGCGAGCAGTTCGACCTGCTCGCCTCCGGCACGCTTGATGAGCAGATCGAGGGGCTGTTTTCGCTGCTCGACGAGGTCAGCAATGCCGCGGGGCTCGACGAGATGATCGCGGCCTGGACCAGCGGCGACGTCGCCGGCATCGAGGCACTGATCGCGCCAAAGAGCGAGGCGGAGCAGGCCGCCATCGAGGCGCTGCTCTATCAGCGCAACCGCAACTGGATGCCCGCGATCGAGCGGCTGCTTGCCGAGAATCGCGAGAACCTGATCGTGGTGGGTGCGGCGCACCTCGTGGGAGACGGAAGCGTTCTCGACCTGCTCGAACAGGCGGGCTACACGGTGACCCGCATCCAGTAGGTCAGGCCGTCAATGTCCGTTGCTTCCGAACTCACGCGCCTCCACCGCGATATCGCTTCGCTCGAGGAGGAGATCACGGTCAACACCGGGCCGCGCGCCAAGGCGCCGCTTTCAGCCACCGACAAGCGGAAGCTGAAAGCGGAAATGCAGGGGCTGATCCAGAAGCTGGACGAGCTGGCGGGGCGGCTGGCCTAGACCTCGCTGAGCTTGGTCCATTTCCCGTCGGCCTTGCTCGACTTGATCGAGGCGGTGATGAACTCGACGCCTTCGACCCCGTCCGCCAGGGACGGCAGCAGCGGCACATAGGCCTTGCCGGTGCCGCGGATGACCTCGGCGAACTGACTGTAGAGCGTGGCGAAGGCCTCGAGGTAGCCCTCGGGGTGGCCGCCCGGGATGCGCACGTTCATCGACGCAGCCGGCGGCTGGCTGATGGCGCCGCCGCGGGTCAGCAGCTGCGCCGGCTTTCCCAGCTCGGTGAACCACATCTGGTTGGGGTTGTCCTGGCGCCAGTTGAGGCCCGCCTTCTCGCCATAGACACGCAGCTGGAGGCCGTTCTCATTGCCGGGCGCCACCTGGCTGGCCCACAGCATGCCGCGCGCGCCGCCGACGAAGCGGAGCAGGATATGGACGTTGTCGTCGACCTTGCGGCCCTTGACGAAGGACTGGAGGTCCGCGCTGACGGCGTCGGTCTTGAGGCCGGTGACGAAGCGGGCGAGGTTGTAGGCATGCGTGCCGATGTCGCCGATGGCGCCGCCGGCCCCCGAGCGCTTGGGATCGGTGCGCCAGGCGGCCTGCTTGTTGCCGGGGTCGGCGGGAGCCGACAGCCAGTCCTGCGGATACTCGACCTGGACGACGCGGATCTTGCCCAGCGCCCCCGACTTCACCAGCTCACGCGCCTGACGCACGAGCGGATAGCCGGTGTAATTGTGGGTGAGGAGGAACTTGGCGCCCTTGGCCGGCTTGATCGCGGCGAGCTTGCGGGCGTCCTCGAGCGTCGCGGTCAGCGGCTTGTCGCAGATGACGTGGATGCCGGCTTCGAGGAAGGCCTTGGCGGGGCCGTAATGGACGTTGTTGGGCGTGACGATCGAGACGGCCTCGATGCCGTCCGGCCGCGCCGCCTCTTTCTTGGCCATCTCCTCGTAGGAGGTGTAGACGCGGTCGGGCGCGAGACCGAGGTTCTTGCCCGACTCCCGGGCGACCTCCGGCCGCGAGGACAGCGCGCCGGCGACGAGCTCATAGTCCCCGTCGAGGCGCGCCGCGACGCGGTGCACATAGCCGATAAAGGCGCCGGTGCCGCCGCCAACCATACCCAAACGAATGCGCCGTGCGCCGTTCTCCGCCATGTCCGCCTCCTAGAGCCCGAGCATCTTGCGATTGGCTGCGCGATCGGTGCCGGCGGCGGCGAAATCGTCGAACGCCTTCTCGGTCACGCGGATGATGTAGCTGTCGATGAGCGGTGCGCCTTCGGCCGCCCCCTGCTCGGGATGCTTGAGCGCGCATTCCCATTCCAGCACCGCCCAGCCCTCGAAATCGTACTGGGCGAGCTTGGCGAAGATCGACGGGAAGTCGACCTGGCCGTCGCCCGTGGAGCGGAAGCGCCCTGCCCGCTTGGTCCAGCCCTGGTATCCGCCATAGACGCCCTGCTTGCCGGTGGGATTGAACTCGGCGTCCTTCACGTGGAAGGCCTTGATGCGCTCATGGTAGATGTCGATGTAGTCGAGATAGTTGAGCTGCTGCAGCACGAAGTGGCTGGGATCGTAGAGAATGTTGGCGCGCGGATGGTTGTTCACCCGCTCGAGGAACATCTCGAACGTCTCGCCGTCGTGCAGATCCTCGCCCGGATGGATCTCGTAGGCGACATCGACGCCGGCCTTGTCGAACTCGTCGAGAATGGGCAGCCAGCGCTTGGCCAACTCGTCGAAAGCCTCCTCGACAAGACCGGCAGGACGCTGCGGCCACGGATAGAGATAGGGCCAGGCCAGCGCGCCCGAAAAGGTCGCATGAGCCTTGAGGCCGAGGTTCTTTGACGCCTTGGCGGCGTTCTTGAGGGTCTGCACCGCCCATTTCTGGCGGGCCTTGGGATTGCCGTGCACTTCCTTGGGCGCGAAGCCGTCGAACTGCTTGTCATAGGCCGGATGGACGGCGACGAGCTGGCCCTGCAGATGCGTCGACAGTTCGGTGATCTCAAGCCCATGCGCGGCGACGCGGCCCTTGAGCTCATCGGCATAGGTCTTGGACTTGGCGGCCTTCTCGAGGTCGATGAAGGACGACACCCAGGTGGGGATCTGGATACCCTTGTAGCCCAGCCCCGCCGCCCATTCGCAGATGTTGTCGAGGGTGTCGAACGGCGCTTTGTCGCCCGCGAACTGGGCGAGGAAGATCGCCGGCCCCTTCAATGTGCGCATTGATGCTACTCCGTTGGCCGCCGGGGTTACCGCCGGTTCCTGATGCACGTGAACGTTTTCGGGGCGACACTTGCCAGACGAGGCAGAACTGTCAAGCGCGCGTCGCCGGGAGAACCATGTTCTATCCCGGTCCGGCGGCAGGTGGCGCGCGGCTTTATGCCGGGCGGTTGCGCTGCGGACGCCGGCAGGGGTATTTCTGCGGCGTTTCTTCTCTTCACTTGCCTGGAGGGTTGGAACCGCCGGTTCGTCGATGGCAGTCGACGAACCGGCAGCCTGACCGTGTTACTGGGCCGGCGCGACTTTACCCGGCAGGCTCAGATCGCCCGACGCCACCTTGAAGACGTTGTCGACGCACAGCAGCGGCGCGTGCAGGTTGGCGTTGATCCTGAGGCCGGCGGTGACGCCGTCGAACGATGCATCGGCAATGGCGCCGATGAACTTGATCGGGATCGACACCTCGACGGTGTCTCCGCTGAGCGCCGTCGGATAGTCCGGGCTGTCGATCAGGAGCGGCACGCCGGGCCAGGTCGGCGGCACCTTGGGCGTCGTCCCCTCGGGGATGTCGTTCACCTTGAGACCGCCGGGGCACGCGGCGTCCTCGCTGAGGACGACCCAGTGCGGATGCCAGACGTCCCGGTTCGCGCCGCCATTGGCGGCGTCGTCGAAATCGGGATGGAAGGTGACCGCGAGGGCGACGATCCCCTGCTTCGCCTCGAACCCGATATCGCCGCTGTCGAGGCTCGTCGGCCAGACATAGGCGTAGACCCCGGCGCCCTCGAACTTGCCGGTGGCAGCCGGCTTCTCCGCTCCGGCCTCGCCACGTACGCGGGTGGTGAAGATGGCGGTGTCGCCTTTGCTGACGATGTTGGTCTCGATGATGTCGAACGAGGCGTGGATGGCGTCACTGGGCGCGGCGGTTATGGAATGCGCCGACGCCGGGACGACAAGCATCATGGCCGCGATCGCGATCGCGGCAGGCAGAACAGGTCTGGGCATGGAGGTTTCTTCCTTTCTAGGGTGCCTGGAGGATGGGAGGCCGATCCCTGTCAAAGGCAGCCCAGATGGCAGTCCGGGTTGCCGGATCGGCGGCTTCGTGATCGCGGCATTCGATGCGCAAATCCTGCTGACCAAAGGCCGCGTCGACGAAGGCACAGTGATGCGGACGGGCCGCATCGGCATGGGCACAGGGCCGGAAGTGCCGGCAACTGGCGCACATGCGCTGAATGGGGATGGCACCACGTTCCTGGAGGCGCCGGATCAGATCGACCAGCAGGTCAAGCATCTGCTCCTGGTCGTCGCCGGGCAGCGCCTGCAGCACCGCCTCAGCCGCGCCCGGAGTGGCGCTCGGCGCCTGCGTGGCTGCCTGCCCTGTGGGCGTGAGAAAGACGCGTACGGACCGGCCGTCGCCACTGTCGATTCGCTTTTCGACGAGCTGCTTTGCCACAAGCGTGGCGATGGAGTCGGTGGCGGTCGGCTGCGATACGCCGAGCACCGATGCGATATCGCCGACGCGCATGCCGTCGCGGCGCCCCTCGAGGCACTGCAGGACCGCCAGCTGCGTTGGGTTCACACCGAGCTCCTGCGCCCGGCGCCAGTCATCCGACCGCATCACCGCGGCGATGCGCGCGAGCCCTTCGCGCAGGCGGTCGGGAAGCGGTGTCGGCGACGTAGGCGTTTCCATGCCCGGGATAATAAATAGGATTCCTATTTATCGTCAAGCGATGGACGGAGCCGCTCGTCGGTCCGGAACAGGAAGAGAGCGGGGATGCTCCCTTCCCGTTTCGGCTGTGGCGCTACTTTAGCAGCGCCAGCGCGTCCTTGGGCTTCAGCGCCTTGGGACGTTCGCAGGTGGTGGTGAGGGTGACGACCTTGCCGGTTTCACCGGCCTTGAGCAGGCTCGTCATCACTTCGACGACATGCAGCGCCAGGTCGAGGCCGCAGCGGGCGGCCCGCTTCTTGTCGATCGACTGGATCATGTCGGCGAGGCCCGCCGTACGGTAATTGGCGCGCGGCACGCCGTCGCCGCCGGTCTGGTTGGCCTTGCCGAACGGGTGGTCCCACGGCTCCACTTTGTTGCGCGAGCCGGTCTGGTCGGTGACGAACACGTCGCCGCCGAAGAAGTTCGGATCGGGCACGAAGACCGAGCCGTCGGTGCCGTAAAGCTCGATATTGTGGTGTCCGTGGCTGAACACGTCCCAGCTCGCGCCCACCGTGATGATGGCGCCGGACTCGAACTCGAGGATGCCGTGGATCGTGGTGGGAGTGCCCACCTTGATCTTCTTGCCGGTCATCGCGACGTTCGGCGTCGTCACTGTGCGGTGGGATTTGGCGCTGTTGGTGAACGCGGTGACCCGCGCCACCGGGCCGAGCAGATGGACGAGGTCCGAGATGTAGTACGGACCGAGGTCGAGGATCGGACCGCCGCCGGGCTGAAAGAAGAAGTCCGGATTGGGGTGCCAGTGCTCCATGCCGCGGCTCATCACATGGGTCGTGCCATGCGTGACCTTGCCGAGCTGCTTGCTGTCGATGATGTCGCGGACCTGCTGGTGGGCGCCGCCCAGGAACGTATCGGGCGCCGAGCCGACATAGAGGCCGCGCTTGTCGGCTTCCCGCTTGAGCGCCTTGCCCTCCTTGACCGACAGCACGAACGGCTTTTCGGAATAGGCGTGCTTGCCGGCCGAGACCGCGTCCATCGACACCCGATAATGCGTCGCGGGAACCGTCAGGTTCACCACGACATCGATCTCGGAGCTCTTGAGCATCTCGTCGGGCGTCATGGCCGCAACGCCGAACTCGGCGCCCCGCGCCCTGGCCGCCGCCGGCACGATATCTGCGACACCGCGGACCTCGATGCCTTTGAACAGCGGCGCCAGGCGCAGATAGGCCGAGGAGATGTTGCCGGCACCCATGATGCCGACGCCATAGGTCTTTGCCATGATCAGCCCCACTGCTTGACGGTGCTGATGGAGGTGCGCGCGAAGCGGATCGCATCGCTCGGCTTGTCGTGCTCCATCACGAAATAGGCAGCCTTCGTCTTGGCCTTGGCGTCGGCGATGAGCTGCTTCCAGTCGAGCGTGCCGGTGCCGACATCGGCCCAGCCGTCCTCGTCGGCCTTCTGGCCCGCGGGCGCGATATCCTTGACGTGGATTGCTGTGATGCGGCTGCCGTAGCGGTCCATCCAGGCGATCGGATCTTCGCCGGCCTTCACCACCCAGGCGAGGTCCATTTCCCACTGCACGTCGGGCGACGCGATGATGAGCTCGATCGGGGTCTTGCCGCTGTCCAGCTTGCCGAACTCCCAGTGGTGATTGTGGTAGCCGAAGCCCTTGCCGGCCCTCTTGAACGCCGCACCGATCCGGGCGAGACCATCGGCCAGCTCCTGCCAGTTGCCCGTGCCTTCGCGGTAGTCGGACGAAGGCGGTGCCGGGCAGTAGACGGTCTGGATGCCGACGGTATCGACGATTTTGAGCGCAGCATCGGTGTCCTCGAGCTGCTGATAGCCCATATGCGCGGTCGGCATGACAAGGCCGGCGTCCTTGAGGCTCCGGGCAAGCGCGGCGGGATCGGCGAACTGGCCGCCCCAGCCTTCAACCTGGGCATAGCCAAGCTGCTTCAGGGTCTTCAGCGTGTCGTCGAGCGACTTCTCGTTACGCGCGCTGTAGAGCTGGTAGGAATAGTCCATTGAGGTCTCTTTCTAGGATGTGCGCTCGCCAGGCCTACGGCCGGGCGGGTCGCGGAGTTATCGATGGGATTGCCGCAGGATTAAAGGGAACCGGTGACGCACACCCCCAGGTGTCAGAGTGGTGGAGCGTTCTTGATGATCTCGACGAAACGGGCCTGGGCCTGTTCGATCGTGATGGTGGAATCGGCGAAGAAAGCGCCCTGCAAATCGGCGATCAGGGCGAGCGAGTCCGCGTCGAGCATCTGCGACGCAGGCGGCAGCGGAGCCCCCGCCCCGAGGATGTCGAGCCCCTGCTTCACGCAGTCATTTGCCGCGGCGACATCGACGTCCGAGCGGACCGGCAGCGCACCCCGCTTGAGGTTGAAGGCGAGCTGCGTCTCGGCCTTGAGCAGGGTCGAGGCGAGAACGAGCTGGGCCTTGGTGACTTCCGGATCGACGTTCGAGGGAAAGAAGAAGAAGTCGCCGCCTGTCTCGAGCACCGGCGCGAGGCCGAGGCCAGGCAGGCAGTCGAAATCGCTGCCGGGCGCGAGGCCGGCCGCGACAAGCTCGCCACCAGCCACATCACCCATGATGCTCGCGGCGGCCTCGCCGCGTGCGACCTGCGCCACAGCATCCTGCCACTGCGGAGCGCTGCCGGCCAGATCGACGAGCTTGCGGGCGGCGTCCAGCGCTTCCCACGCCCGACGCCCCTCGGGACCGGCGGCAAGGGCGATGTCGCGGTCCTTGCGTATCCTGACGTAAGTTTCGCGGCCAAGCACGGCAAGTTCGATCGCACCGAGAGCAGACGCGGTGGGCCAGCCGCTGGCCATCGCCAGGGGGGCGATCCCTTTGGCCTGGAGCTGCGGCGCGGTGGCGAGGAACTCGTTCCAGTTCGCCGGCACGGCGAGGCCGTTGCTCTCGTAGACGTGGCGGTTGATCCACATCCAATCGCGCGTATGCAGGCTGACCGGCAGGCAAAAGACCTTGCCGCCGAAGGTGCATGGATCGAGCAGTTGCGGGTTGACGCTCGCGCGCCAGTCCTCCTGCGCGGCAAGCTCGGTGAGATCGAGCATCAGCCCGGCGGCCACGAGGTCGCCGGCATCCTTGCCCGACACGAACAGCGTCGCGCCCATCGGTTTGCCGCTGAGGATGCGCGAGAGAATGACGCCATACGCTTCGCCGAAGGATGCGCCGACAGCGTCGTCGACCCAGCGATTGCCGGTGGCATCGAACGCCCGGGCGAGCTCGGCCACGGCCGCCTTGTCGCTGCCCGCCCCCCACCAGTGCGTGACATCGATGTCAGCGGCATGAGCCGGCACACCCAGCATCAGCGCGACCGCGACGCCGGCGGCGACCGAAGACTTGATCATGGTGTGGCCCCTCTACTCCCCGGGCGCCGACCAGGAGGCGACGCAACAGCGCTTGCACGGGCGCTCCTACGCACCGGTGCAATCGATTACAACACTCCCAGACACTTCTTGCACCGCTGTCAAGTTCCAATTACCTAAGCAGCACAGAGGCAGCGAAGAGGGCCGCTGTCCGGTATGGACGCACCCAAGAAACCCCCCACCATCCAGGACGTCGCGCGTCACGCCCAGGTATCCGCCGCCACGGTCAGCCGCGTTTTGAGTTCGCCCGAAAGGGTATCGGAATCGACACGCGACCGCGTCACCAAGGCGGTGCGCGACACCGGCTACACGATCAACCAGGCGGCGCGGACGCTGCGCATGCAGCGGGCCAAGACGATCCTGACCGCGATGCCCGGGATCGGCAATCCGTTCTACTCCACCATCCTCGATGCGGTCGTGACCACGGCGGCCTCGCGCGGTTATGGCGTGCTGGTCACCGGGCGGCTCGGCGACGATCCGGCGAAGTGGCTCTCGGACTACTACCAGTCCAACCGCGCCGACGGTCTGCTGCTGTTCGATGGCTTCCTCGACACCCGCAAGCTTCACGCGATCACGGGGGCCAACACGCAGATGCCACTGGTGGCGGCCTATGACGAACTGCCCGACCCGCAGATCAATTCGGTGATCACCGACAATCTGCAGGCGGCCGAGCGGGCCGTGGCGCACCTGCACGCCCTCGGCCACCGCCGGATCGGCCATATCAGCGGCCCGTCGCGCAACACCTTCCCCAACGAGCGGCTCGTGGGTTTCCGCAAGGCCATGTTCGAGCAGCGCCTGGAAACCCGCGAGGACTGGATCTTTGCCGGCGACTACACCATGGCGGGCGGGCGCGCCGCCGCCGGATATTTCAGGAACCTCAAGGAGATGCCGACAGCGGTCTTCGCCGGCAATGACGAGATGGGGATCGGGCTGATCGCCGCCCTCCGAAAGGCCGGAATCGAATGCCCGCGCGACATCTCGGTGATCGGCTTTGACGACATCTCGATCTCCGAGAACTACTCCCCTGCCCTCACCACCATGCGCCAGCCGCGCGAGGAAATCGGCCGGATCGCGGTGGAAACGCTGATCAATATCCTCGAGCGGACAGTGCCCTCGTCCGAACCGATCCGCGTGCTGCTCCAGTCCGAACTGGTGGTGCGCGAAAGCACGGCGGCGCCCGGCCGAGGCTGACACGGGCCGCGTCATCGGCTACATGCAGGGACCACGGCCCCGTAGCTCAATGGATAGAGCAGCAGCCTTCTAAGCTGTTGGTTGCAGGTTCGATTCCTGCCGGGGTCGCCAAATTCGAGAGACCTGCCATTCCGATACTCACCCTCCTCCCCTGGGACGACGCCGGCCTCGGCCTGCTCCGGGCGATGAATACGCCGGAACAGAAGCAGCATCTGGGTGGCGTGGAGACGGAGGCCAAGCTCGCCGAGCGACAGGGCCGCTACCTGACCTATCACCGGCCGGGCGAGACCGAGATGCTGCGGATCGCGGCGGACGGCGAGATCGTCGGCTCGATCTGCTACTGGGAGACGGAGCGCGACGGGGCTCCGGCCTACGAAACGGGCTGGGAGGTGCTGCCGGCACATCATGGGCGCGGGCTCGGTGTCGCGGCGGCGCGGGCGCTGCTCGACCGCCTGCGGCCGCTGGCGCGGCACCGCTACGTCTTTGCCTTCCCCACGCCCGACAATCCAGGCTCCAACGGCATCTGCCGCAAGCTCGGCTTCGAGTTGCTGGGCGTCGAGGACACGGAGTATCCTGCGGGCGTGTGGTCGCCGCACAATGTGTGGCGGCTGGACCTGCGGCCCGCCGCCATATAGCCCCGCCTCACAGGTCGAACTCGGCCTGGGCCTCCTCCGGCGGCTTCTCGGTCACCTTCCTCGCCGGCCCGAACTGCTCGAGCCACGTGCTGAGCTGCCGCAGGCGGTGGCGCTTGAGGGAATAGACGTTCTCGCGCCCATCGCGCTCCTCGCCGATCAGCCCCGCCTCCTTGAGCACCCTCAGGTGCCGCGAAATGGCCGGCCGACTGATGGCGAACGCCGCCGCAAGCTCGTGCACGGCGCGCGGCCGCTCGCGCAACAGGTCGATCAACGCGCAGCGCGTCTCGTCGGCAAGGGCGGCAAACTGGTCGGACGGCAGCACGGGACTAATCCGTAACAAATCGGTTACACATACTCGTAACAAATCGGTTACGCGTCAAGCTGTCCGGACGCTGCGGCGATTCAGGCGCCATCAATCGGTCGGGTCTATCGTGCTAAGGGGAGGCACCATGGAAACACTCGTCAGCACCGTCCGCGCCTGGTGGCACCCGAGCCGCCGCTTCTCCCTCGCCGAACTGATCGCCGATGGCGTCGTGCACGGCGTCGGCATCCTCTTCGCGCTCGGGCTGGGCACGGTGATGATTGTGTTCGCGGCAATCGGCACGGCGCGGCCCGAACTGCCGGCAATCATCGTCTATCTGGTGACGCTGCTGACGGTGCTTGGCGTGTCGCTCGCCTTCAACCTCGCGCCGATCTCAGGCTTCAAGAAGCTGATGGCGCGGCTCGACCAGGCGGCAATCTTCCTGTTCATCGCCGGCACCTACACGCCCTTCCTCGCCGTCCTGGGCGGAACCCCGGCGGCCAATCTGCTCACCGTGCTGGTGTGGAGCGCCGCCCTTGTCGGCGTGGCGCTCAAGCTGATCGTCCCCGAGCGGTTCGGTCGCCTCGCGATCATCCTTTACCTTGCGATTGGCTGGAGTGGCGTTCTCGTGTTCCAGACGCTGGCGACCGTGCTGCCGCCCCCCAGCTTCTGGCTGGTGATTGCCGGCGGCATCACCTACTCGGTAGGCATCGTCTTCCACCTGTGGGACCGGCTCAAGTTCCAGAACGTGCTGTGGCACGTGTTCGTGGTCGCCGGATCCATCTGCCACCTGTGGGCAGTCTTCCACGTGATGGTGCTCGACCGCCTCTAGGCCCGCGCATCTCCGAAATGGGAGGCGGCGGCCCCGCTGCCTAGCTGCCCTGCCCGACCCGCGGATGCTCCATCGTGTCGCCGACCTTGAGGCCGATCTCGGTGGACCGGCCGCCTGGAATCTCGAGCACGAAGCGGATGGGAACACCCGACGGGATCGAGGTGGTGTCGAGCGGCCGCGCATTGACATGGATGTTCTTCACCACCCCGTCGGCGCCGATGAAGATCATGTCGAGCGGGATCAGCGTGTTCTGCATCCAGAAGGAGGCAAGTTGCTCGGTGCCGTAGTCGAACAGCATTCCAGCGTCAGGCGCGAGGTGGTCGCGGAACATCAGCCCCTGCGCCCGCTCAGCCCCGTCGTCAGCGATCTCGACGGTGAAGGCGAAGTCGCCCTTGGCGGTGTGCAGCACGAGACGGCTCTCGGCATGCGAGCAGGCGGTGAGAAGCACCAGGGCGAGGGCGCAAAAGCCCAGTCGGACGGCCAGGAAGGCCGATCTCGTAATGGCAGAAAAGCGCATGGAAATGAGCGGCTTAGTGGGAGGACGGCGCCTCGCCCCAACCATCGGGGCGGATCTCGGCGACCATCAGGCCCTTGGGGCCGTTGCCGTAGCGGACGAGCACATACTGGCCCGGCCGCAGCTCGGTGATGCCGAAGCGGCGCAACGTCTCCATGTGCACGAAAATGTCGGGCGCGCCCTCGCCCGCCGACAGGAAGCCAAAGCCGCGGATGCGGTTGAACCACTTCACTTCGAGACGCTCGAGCTTGCTGGTCGGCTCGACCGTGACATGGGTGCGCGGGGCGGGCATCTGCGCCGGATGACGCGCCGTCGATTCATCCATCGATAGGATGCGGAACGCCTGCAGCCCACCCGGCCGGTTGAGCGCCTCGACGACGATGCGGGCGCCCTCATAGGCGGTCTGGTAGCCGTCGCGGCGGAGGCAGGTGACATGCAGCAGCACGTCGGAACGACCATCGTCGGGAACGATGAAGCCAAAGCCCTTGGCGACGTCGAACCACTTGATGGAACCGGCGATCTCAATGACATCTAGAGCGGGAGTCGAATCCAGGTCCACCCCATCGAGCGGACGAACACCGGGCTTGTCCCCTTCGGCCGGAAGTTTAGCCGCCATGCCCCCAACGCCTCTTCGAACATTGCCCGGTCGCAAATCCGGGTACGCAGTCAATGGACTCACCTTGGCCGATTCAGTTGCAAAAGTTAAGGAGTCGTTGCGAAATTATTGGGTGCCTTGCGCGCCAATTCACAGCACTGTTGCGCCGATGGCGCAGCGCATTGCGAGAGCCCGCGAGAGGACCAGGCGATGAAGTATCTCCACACCATGGTGCGCGTCACCGACATCGAGCAGAGCAAGCGCTTCTACTGTGATGGCCTCGGCCTCAAGGAGGTGCGCCGCAGCGAGAACGAGAAGGGACGCTTCACGCTCGTCTTCCTCGCCGCACCGGGCGACGAGAACGCGCAGATCGAACTCACCTACAACTGGGACCCCGAGGTCTATGCCGGTGGACGCAACTTCGGCCACCTCGCCTATCGCACCGACGACATCTACGCGCTCTGCCAGCACCTGTTGGACATGGGCTACACGATCAACCGTCCACCACGCGACGGCCACATGGCCTTCGTGCGTTCACCGGACGAAATCTCCGTCGAGCTGATCCAGGACGGTACGCTCGAGCCGAGGGAGCCGTGGCTCTCCATGCCCAATACGGGCAAGTGGTAGCCCCCGTTTCAATTCTGCAACGCGCGTTGCGAACAACGCCGTAGCGGGCGAGCGAAGCGGCACGGCAGGGTCCTCCCGCCAGGGAGGAGGCCCACGCATGGCGCAACCAACCATCACGCTCTGGAACGGACGAACGCTGCCCCGCATTGGTATCGGGACCTGGGCGGCGGGTGGCGCAGTGTACTGGGGCGGTAGTCCAACCATCTATGGCGAGGTCGACGACGCGCGCTCGGAGGCCGCGCTCCGCATGGCCCACGAGATGGGCTGCCGCGTCTTCGACACCGCGCCCGCTTACGGTGCCGGCAATGCCGAACTGATCCTCGGCCGCGCGCTGCGCGGCAAGCACGATGCCGTCATCGTCACCAAGGTGGGCTATTTCGGCGACCCCGTCACTCGCCGCTCGGCTCCCGAGGATGCGTCCCCCGCCGCCATCCGCACGACGGTGGAAGGATCGCTGCGGCGCCTCGAGCGCGACCAGCTCGACATCGTGCTGCTCCACATCAACGAGCATCCGGTCGAGGCGGCGAGCGAGGTGTTCGACACGCTGGCGGCGCTGCGCAGCGAGGGCAAGATCGGCGGCTTCGGCTGGAGCACGGATCATCCGGAGCGTCTCGCGCGCCATGCAGGGCGCGCCGGCTTCGTGGCGGTCGAGAACGACTACAACGTGTTCACACCGGCGCGCGAACTGATGGCGATCGCGGAGCGCGAGGGCCTGGTGTCACTGAGCCGCCTGCCGCTCGCCATGGGGCTTCTCACCGGCAAGTATCGACCCGGCCAGGCGATCCGCAGCGACGATGTCCGGGGCAGCGACGAGGACTGGCTGACCTTCTTCAGGCACGGTGTGCCCAACCCCGACTATCTCGCGCAGCTCGATGCCATACGCGACCTCCTGCAGACTGGTGGACGCACGCTGGCGCAGGGGGCATTGGGGTGGATCCTCGCCGCGGCCCCGATCGCCCTCCCCGTCCCCGGCTTCACCACGCCCGAGCAGGTGACGGACAATCTGGGCGCGCTCGACAAAGGCCCGCTGCCGGCAGCCGTCATGGCGGAGATCGAGGCCGTGATCGCAACCCGGTAACGGCCCGCTAACCACGCCGCTTAGGCTCCGCTTCACCGCATTTGATTAGCTTTCGAGGCAAATCCCTCGGAGCGCGATCGATGCGACTTTTTGTGATGGCGCTCGCCTGCGTAGCGGTGTTGGCCGGCTGCGCTACCGCACCGCGCAACCTCTATGCGCCCTACAAGACCAGCTTCGGCATGTATGTGGCGCATTCCAAGGTGAACACCATCTGCCTCAGCCCCAAGCTGCGCTTTGCCATATCGGCCATCGAGCGGAAATTCGGGCGGCAGGTCGTGGTGAGCTCGGGCTTCCGCGACCCCTGGTACAATGACGACGTCGGCGGCGCCGACAACAGCTATCACACCAAGTGCATGGCGGCGGACATCTTCATCCCCGGCGTCAGCAAGCGCAGCCTGATCGCCGCGGCCTACCGCGAGGGCCTGGTGGGCGGCCTCGGCTGTTATCCGGGCCGGACATTCATCCATATCGACGTGCGCGACCGGCCGCGCGGCTGGAAGAAGCCGGTGACCTTCTCGGGCTGCTGAGAAACCAGAATTATGGCTTGCACCCCCGTGGTTCGGACTCTATAGACCGGCCCCGACGCGCCCTTCGTCTATCGGTTAGGACGGCACCCTTTCACGGTGCAGAGAGGGGTTCGACTCCCCTAGGGCGCGCCAATCCGCTTTTACCCTTCTTAAGGTCACCTAAGACCTTGAAGGGCAAAGACAAACTAGCGGTTCTATACCCTTCACCGCGCATGTACTCCAAACGGTCCAGAAACGCCAGTTTCAGGACCGTTCGGCGGTCTTCCAATCTCTCAGAACGCCAGAGATTCAAGGGGTTTGCGAGAAATTGCAGAGCGGTTCTAGCTACATCGTCGAAGCTGCTAGCAGGCATCGACGAAACGGACATCATTTCCTTTACCTCAACCTTCTCCTTTTCCAGTTTTCCGATCCGGGCTTCGATCGCCTGCACCACTGACGGTAGCGATGCATCGAGGATGCGTTCAAGATATTGGGACACATCCTTTTCGATGTCCGCGAGGCGAGCCCTGAGGGCTTTCGTCTGTGCCGCAAAGATCGACAGGCGATGGTCCCATAGGTCCTTCAGCATGAGGCGAGCCGCTCGGAGCAACGCCTCGCTTGGCGCTAGCGTGGACAGCAGCGTTTCGAACTCACCCTCAATCACATCGCGTTTGATGGATTTGCCGTAGCTCGCACAAGCACCTGTCTGACAGAGGTAGTAGGGATGCCGCTTGCCGTGGCGTCCGGTGGACCAACACGAACGCAGAGGTGCCTGGCATTCGGCGCAGACGACGAATCCAAGTAGTGCGAAATCGTCGTTGATGTTTTTCCGATACGGCGTGTGAAGTTTGCCATCGAGGCGATCCTGAACGCGCTGGAAATCGGCGTATGAAACGATTGCCTGATGTTGTCCCTCGCGCCGGGAAACCCCGAGGCCGGGAGACTCCACATATCCCGCGTACGGTTTTGGGCATGGCCCACCACCGTCAGATCGCCTACTATTCTCTTCGAGAGTGACGCTCCACTGGCCGAGAACCTCGAACAACTGGTTCGAGGTTTCTACGTCCAGGCGCGCCAATCACCTCCCCAAAGTCCAAGCCCTTCAGTGTCGGCCGCGTCGCGCCCGCTAACGCACGACCTCGCTTCGTTGACAGATAGATTGTTATGCTCATAACAAGATAACATTGACCAAGGGAGCGCTACCGATGAATCGACCAGCCCTGCGAGTCATCGGCTCGGGCGTTGCGATGGACGCGCCGTCGATGTTCCCCGGCAGCGTGGTGACGCCGTCGGGTATCGTGATCGCCTATTCGACCGTGCCGGACGGCTGGCCCGGCGGAACGGTGGGCGTGCGCCGCTCGGCCGACGGAGCAAGAAGCTGGGACGAGGCGCAGATCGTGGCCCGCGCCGCTCCGGGCGAGGATGCGGCGCTGGGAGCCCTGGGCCTGACGCGCCTGCACGATGGCAGGCTGCTGCTGCCCTACAATGCTGTCACCTGGCAGCCCGGCCAGGGCGTCGAGGGCTGCATTCTGACGCTCCGCCTGATCGAATCGGCCGACGACGGTCGCACGTGGTCGGCGCCGATGCCGGTGGCGATCGATTTCCACCGGCCGGCCGTCTATGGCGACATGCTCGACCTGTCGGATGGCGAACTGCTCTGGCCGGTCTGGGGGCAATATCGCAGCGGCGAGCGCTGGCGGTCCGCCCTGCTCGCCTCGCGCGATCGCGGCCGTAGCTGGACGGTGAAGAGCACCATCGCCTTCGATCCGAACGCGCGCCTCACCGGGACGTATGTGGATGAGGGCGATACCGGGCGGACCGACAACGGCGTCGCCGATTTCTCGCGCCATGACGACCCGGACTTCCGGCCGCACAACGCGACCGACGGATTCAACGAGACGTCGGTCGTCCAACTGGCCGACGGGCGGCTGCTGGCGATCCTGCGGCAACAGGGCGTCGATGGCGACCAGGAACTGGCGCTGTTCGCGGCCTATTCGACCGACATCGGCGCGACCTGGACCGCCTACGAGCGGCTGGGTTTCTCCGGCATGTCGCCGGCCGTGGTCCGGACCGCCGGCGGGCACCTGCTGCTCGGCTCGCGCCGCTTCGTCGCCGATAAGAGCATCGAGCCGGGCGTCGAGGTTCGCGTCGGCGCGGCAGGTGGCCGTGCGTGGAGCGAGCCGGTGGCACTGGTCGATCCCTTTGCAACCAAGCTGACCGGCGAATACCAGTGCGGCTATCCAGCCTTCGCTCCGGCAGGCGACGGGACGTGGCTCGTCTTCTTTTACAGCTGCCGGCCGGACGGTGCGCGCTACATCGCCTGGAACCGGCTGGAGATCGCCACCGACGCGTGAGCGGTTTGACCTTCGCATCCTGTTATCATAGTAACATGACAGGGTGGAGATCGAGATGACGAAACGTGTGCTGTTCGGCGGTTTGTTCCACGAGACGCACACTTTCCTGAGCCAGCGCACCGCTCTTGCCGATTTCGAGGCGATGGCCCTGCATAGGGGCGCCGACGCCATCACCCGCAACCGCGGCAATGGTTCGCCCAGTGCCGGCTTCATCGGCGTGGCTGAGACCGCCGGATGGGATATCGTTCCGACCATCCAGATGGCGGCGATGCCCGGCGGCATCGTCGAGGACACGGCGATCGCGCTGTTCCGTCGCCACTTCTTTCCGGTGCTCGAGGCTGAGGCGGGGAGACTGGACGGCATCTTCCTCGTGCTCCACGGCGCCATGGTCGGCGAGACCTCCAACCACCCGGAAGCCGATATCCTGGCCGACATCCGCTCGGAGCTGGTGGCGCGGAAGCTCGACACCCCGGTGGTCTGCGTTCTCGACCTCCACGCCAACATCCCACGGAAACTGATCGACAATTCAAGCGTCGCCGTCGCCTATCGCGAAAACCCGCATCGCGACGCGCACGATGCGGCGGTGCGGGCCGCGCGCATTCTGGGCGAGCTGATGGACCGGCCGGGCGTGGCGCAAGTGCACCTGCCGACGCGCTACGTCCTGCCGCCCACCGGCGTCGGCTCGGCCGACGATCCGATGCGCGCCGTGCTCGCGGCCGCCCGCGCCATCGAGGCGACCGATCCGGAGATCATCAACATCAACGTGATGGCCGGCTATTCCTATGCCGACGTGCCCGATTGCGGCTTCAGCCTCAGCGCCTCGACGCGCGGCGAGTCGGGCCGGGCAATGGCGCATCTGCAAACGCTCGCCGGCGTGCTGGAGCAGCACGTTGCGAAGGGCTATCCGCGTGACGCCGCGCTCGAGGAGGTGCTGGCCGCCATCGATCGCCTGCCCCCCGGCAAGGGTCCGGTCCTGCTGGTCGAGCCCGCCGACAATATTGGCGGCGGCACGCCCGGCGATGCCACTGACCTCCTCGGGCCGCTGCTCGCCACCGGCCGCCGCGGCATCGTCGCCGCCCTCGCCGACCCTCAGGCGGTCGCGCAATGTGCGACGGCGGGCCTGGGCGCCACCGTCTCGCTGCTGATCGGCGGGAAGACCGACGCGCATCACGGCGCGCCCATCCATTTCACCGGCCGCGTCGCCAACCTCACGGACGGCGGTTTCGAGCTGGAGCTGAAAACATCGCATCTCGCCTCGATGCTGGGGACGCACGCCGAAATGGGGCCCTGCGCGGTGATCGAGAACGACCAGGCGACAATCCTGCTGTCTAGCCGCAAGATGCCGCCGATGGACCTGGGGCAGCTCCATTCGCAGGGCATTCGTCCCGAGGACGCCACCTATGTCGTGGTGAAGGCCGCCGTCTCGCACCGCGATGCCTATGGGCCGATCGCGCGCGCCAGCTTCAATGTGGACAGCGCCGGCCTCTGCACCAGCAATCTCCCCCGCCTGCCCTACCGCAAGCTCAAGGGGAAAATCCTTGCGTTGCCCTGACCCTGCAGCGGCACGCATCACGGCGGCGCCACTCCCGAGGCGCCGCCGCTTTCATATGAGTGCGACGACTCTAGATCTTGCCGGCCGCCGCCAGCTCGGCGTCGAGCTTGGCCTGATAGGCACGCTTGGCCTCTTCGTCCGGCCGGGCGCTTTCGCCAAAGAACACGAAGCCCAAGGCCCGGCGCGAACGCGTCGGCGAGCGGTTGGGGCTGGCCCAATGCACCGTCTTGCAGTGGTGCATCAGCATCATCCCCGCACCACCCGGCATGGTGACGGTGTTGGCGACATCGTCCGGCGTGCCGAAATTCGTCACGCCTTGCGAAAAGCCGAGGATTTCGGAGCGGCCATGCGGGCGCCAGCCGTCGCCCAGATGCGAGCCGCGCACATAGTTGAGGCAACCATTCTCATCGTCGACCGGCTCCAGCGCCAGCCAGCCGGTGACCGCCTGCGGCGGCGCGATCTTGAAATAGTAGCCGTCCTGGTGCGGCGGGGTCTGCTTGCCGATGCCCGGCGGCTTGTTGAAGTACTCCATGTTCTGCGGAATGGCGCGTTCACCCAGCACCGTCTCGGCGAGGTCGTAGACGACGCCCGACTGCAGCAGTTCGGCGAAATAGTCGTCGTACTTCTCGAGGTACATCATCTGCTTGACCGAGGTACGGTCGGCCCTGTCCTCGTAGTAGACCTCTGTGTCCTTCATCTTGGGTACGGCATCGCGCAGATAGCGATCGAGCTCGCGATTGATCTCGGCCATCTTGGCCGCATCGAACAACGGCCGGATGGCGATATAGCCGTCGCGGTCGAAATCCTGTTTCAGCGTCGAGGCATCGCTCGGCGCGCTCATGGCAAGGCTCATCGGACACTCCCCTTTGGCAGACCGCTCTGGTCGGCCGCCATGAGACGCCATCGTCGCATCGGCGTCACCATCGCTGAACGGCGGCCGATTAGGAATTCCGATTGTCGCGGGTATGCGGGGCCTTGCGCGCGCCATGCCGCTTAGCACACAGGAAGACGACATCACCCTCGGCGATCACCGCTTCGGCCGCGTGAACCGCCGCATGCCGATCGGACCCGTGCGATGGCCGTTCTACGATCTGTTCTGGCTGCACGAAGGAACGGCACGGATTTACTTTCCGGAGCAGAATGCGACCCTCGACCTCGTAGCGCCCGCGGGTGTGCTGATCCTGCCCGGCACGCTGTTCCGCGGCGCGACCGTGGGCGCCTTCGCCACGGCCTCCATCTGCCACTTCGAACTGGCCAGCGATGACGAGCGTCCAGGCTGGCTGTTGCCGCGTGGCGGCGAAGCCCTGCACCTGCAGAACATGATCAAGCTCGCCATGGAGCTCGCACGTCGCGACCGGCCGGACGAAGTCGCCCGGCGCAAGCGACTCCTGCTCACGCTGCTCGACGGCTTCGCACCCGCGGCGCCGGCGGCCAGCGCAACGCTCGATGGTCGCCTCGCCACGGCGTGGCGGCAGGCCGCGCAGAATCTCCACCGCATGCGAACGCTGGCCGACGTGGCGGCGCTGCTGGGTATTTCCGAAAGCGCCCTGCGCGCGCTGCATCGCGACGCCTGGCACATGTCGGCCGGCGAGCACCTGCGCGAACTGCGCCTGACCCGCGCCGAGGAGCTAATCGTCAGCACCGACAAGACGCTGGCCGAGATCGCCGAGGCGGTGGGCTACCGCCATGCCGCCACGCTCAGCGCTGCCTTCCGCGCCCGCCGCGGCAAAACGCCGGGCGAGTATCGCCGCTGGTCCAACCCCTTCGCCTAGAGGACATCCCATGAAGTGCCTGGACGAATTCACGATCTATCAAAATGACGCGCCGCTGCTGGTGAGCCGACAGGCGATCTTCCCCGGCATCGTGCAACTGGCCGACGGCGAGTTGGTGGCGCTGTTCACCATCGGCCAGGCCTTCGATGCCGCCGACACGCGGGCCTATGTGACCCGCAGCCGCGACGAGGGTCGCAACTGGACACCACCGGAGCGACTGTCGCGCCGGGAGCTGGTCCCCGAGGAATCCGAGAGCTTCAAGCCGCTGCTGCTGCGCGACGGCACACTGGTCGCGACCGGCTATGTGTTCGTGCGGCCGACCCCGCTCACGCCAGTGGTCGATCCCACGACCTTCGAGCTGCTGCGGCTGCGCAACAAAGTCAGCTTCTCCACCGATGGCGGCCGCAGCTGGAGCGAGCCGGACTACATCGACGTCGAGGGCGAGCCGCTCGAACTGTCCGGCCCCTGCATCGAACTGAGCTCCGGCCGCCTGCTCGGCGCCACCGCGCCGTTCCATCTGCACAAGCAGGGCCATGCCGGCTGGGTCATCGCCAGCGACGACAAGGGCCGCAGCTGGCGCAAGCTGTCCGAATTCTACCGCTCGCCTGAGACCAACGTCGCGACCTGGGAATGCCGCCTGTGCGAGATGTCGCCCGGCCGCGTGGCGGTGATCGCCTGGGCCTACGACAATGCCACCTCCGCCAATCGCGACAACATCCTCGCGCTGTCCGACGACGGCGGCGAGAGCTTCCGCACCATCGAGACGGGCGTCCACGGCCAGGCCTCGAACCTGCTGCCGCTTGGCGGCGACAAGCTGCTGACGATCCATGCGCATCGCGAGGCGCCGATTGGCCTCGTGGTGCGGCGGGTCGACCTGAGCGGCGACCGCTTTACCATCGAGGACGAGCTCGACCTGCTCGGCAAGACCGACATGGCCAGCGACTCCGCCGACATCCGAAAGCAGTTCGCCAGCCTCAAATTCGGCCAGCCCTCGCTGCTGCGGCTTGCCGGCGGCGACATCCTGGCGGCTTGCTGGAGCTTCGAGAACAGCCAATACGTGATCAAGGGCTACAGACTGCAACTGTAGCCGAGGGGCGGCAGGCGCTGTCGCGGAGGGGACGATGACCAGGCAGGTGGCGGCGGAGCAGTCGGACTACGACAAGCTGCGCCGCATTCCTTATCTCTATGCCTTCAACGTGCTCAACATGGCGGCGCTGGTGTGCACGGTGAACTCGCCGCTGGCGCTCTATGCGGCCGAGCTCGGCATCGAGAAGGGCCGCATCGGCATGCTGGGCGGCATCATGCCGTTCGCCCAGGTGCTGTGCATCGCCTTCCTCCCCATCGTGATGGCCTATAGCCAGCGCTTCATCACCGGCGCGGCCTATGCCAGCCGCTACATCTTCGTCTTGCCCTGGATCGCTGCGCCGTTTCTCGGCTCGCCCGAACAGGCGTTCTGGCTGCTGTTCGGCTGCATGACCGCCTTCTCGATCTCCCGCACCCTCGCCGAAACCGCCATCTACCCCTGGTCGCAGGAATACATGCCCCGGCAGGTGCGCGGCCGGATCAGCGGCGTCATCTCGCTCGCCATCCTGCCGGTGGCGCTGGGCGGATCGGTGCTGATCCAGCTCTGGCTCGACAGCCGCGTCGGCATCGAGCGCTACTTCCCGGTGTTCGTCATCGGCGCCTTGTTCGGGCTCACCAGCGTGCTGAGCCTGATCGGGCTGCGCGGCGGCAATCCGCGGCCCGACACGCCGCGCGGCCTCGCATCGATCCGCGCCATGCGCACGCCGGTGCGCGACGGCAATTTCTGGCTCTATCTCTATTCGTCGGGCACCCAGTACTTCGCCTACACCGCCGTCAACCTCTTCCTCGTGCTGTTCTTTCGCGAACGGCTGGGGATCAGTTCCGGTCAGCTGGTGCTGCTGATCGCGCTGGTGCCGGTGGGCGGTGCGCTGGGCGGGCTGATCGCCGGCTGGTTCGTCGACCGCTACGGTACGCGCGCCATCCGGGTGACGCTGCAGAGCTGGCAGGTGGTGCTGCTGCTCAGCCTGCTGCTGATCCGGCCCGGTGTCGTCTTCCCCGAGATCGTCGCCGGGGCGATCTTCTTCCTGATGGGCCTGCTGTTCCAGAGCAGCATCGCGGTGGGGAGCATCTACATGCTCAATTACGTGCCGCCGGCGCATAAGGAGAACTACATGACGCTGGCCTATGCCAGCGACGGCATCATCGGCGGCGGCGCCACCTTCATTGCCAGCCTGCTGCTGCAGCTCCTCGACGCGCATCGGCCGACGCTGTTGGGCATGACGGTCGACAGCTACGAAGCGTTGTTCGTTGCCTGCGCCGTGGTGGTCGTCACCTCGGCATTGGCCTTTGCGGGGCTCAAGGAAAGCGGTGCCACCGGCGTGCGCGCCTTCTTTGCCAATTTCGGCAGCGGCAGCGCCATCCGCGCCCTGCTCGCCATTCCGCGCTATGGCGCGCTCACCTCGGAGGAACGGCGGCAGGAGCTGACCTATGGCTTTGGCGGCACGCGGAGTTCCCTCGTCAAGGAGGAGCTGATCGCGGCGCTCTCCGACCCCAGCTTCGACGTCCGCCACGAGGCCATCCAGTCGCTCGGCCGCCTGCCGCCGGGGCCGGCAGTGATCCGGGCACTCGAGTCGATGCTGGACTACGAAGGGCTGGAGGAACTGCAATACGCCGCGCTGACCTCGCTCGGTCGGCTGCGCGCCAGGGAGAGCGGCGCGGCAATCGCGGTGTTCCTCGACAGTTCGAGCGCCCTGCTGCGCGCCCGTGCGATCCGCTCGCTCGGCGAAATCCGCGACGAAACCTATTTGCCCCGCATCCGCCAAATGCTGCGCGACGATCCTGAGATCAACTGCCGGCTCGCCGCAGTCTCGGCCCTGGGAAAGTACGCCGACAGGTCGAGCGTCGGCGGCCTCGTCGCGATCTACGCGCAGCTCGCCGCAGCGGACACGACCGCGTCGGACGAGCCGCGCAGCAAGGTGGTGCTGCTGGCTCTCGCCAAGATCCTCGGGCTCGAAGAGGGCTTCTCACGCGACTGGCGGCTCGAGGAGCGCATTCTCGGGCAGCGGCTGCCGCGCCTGATCGAGCGGCTGGCGTGGACGGTGCGACGCATGCCGGGCAAGCAATCGGGCGAGCTCAGCGCCAGGATCAAGGCTACGGCATTGGGGGCGAGCTCGGGCGAGACAACCGAAGCGTTCCTCGCGCTGCAGGCGCTGCTGCCCCGCATCGAAACCAGCGGCCATCCGGATGCGGCGCTGGTCACGCAGGTGTTGCAGGGCACGCGGCAGATCGAGCATCCGCATCGCGCTCTGCTGGTGCTGCTGGCGCTGGCAGTACGAAAAGTGCTGCTGGCGCGCCGCTAGACCGTGAGCCGCGCCCAGCGGATGTCGAGAGCCTTGGGCTCGCCCGCATAGTAAAAGACAAGCACGTCGCCGCCGGGCAGCACTTCGGCGAAGGGCAGCCCGAAGCTCCACAAATCCATGCTGGCCAGCATGTCGCCGGTGTCGGCGCTCGCCGCCTCGCCGGCACCATGCGTGTAGATCACCACTTCACTGTCGGGGCTGAAGGGCGCGTCGATCGCCGGCGCATAGCGAGCCCGGATCGATTGCGTGCCGAAGCGGTCGACCCAGGCCAGCACAACGCTGCCGTCGCGACGTATCGCCGGTCTCGCGGCTTGATCCGATACGCCGATCGCCTCCGGCGGCGTCCAGCTCAGCCCGCCATCGGTGCTGACGCGCCGGTGGATGTCGAGATATGTGCTGGTCTGGCTGTCATAGGTCCAGGCGAAGGATGCGATGCGGCCATCCGGCCCTACCGCCGCGCGGAGATCCCAGTTGAAGATACGGCCCGTCGGGTCCTCGGCGACCGTCACGGGGGCCGACCAGGTCTGCCCCTGGTCCGAAGAATGGAAGTAGACCGCGCGCTGCTGCCATTTCGAGCGGTCGAGATACGGCTTGTTGGTTTCGATGCTCATCGCCAAGCGGCCGTCGGCGAGCTTGAGCAGCGGACTGGTGAGGCTCGGGGGGCCGATCTCGGCCGGCATCGGTACGTGCCGCCAGCCGCTCCAGCTCACGCCATTGTCATGGGAATCCGCCAGCAGGATCGCCATCGGCAGGCAGCCCTCGGTGTCGGCGTTGAACAGCGGCAGGCCGGGATAGGTCGTGCGATCGATCCACATCGCGGCGGCAATCAGCCGCCCCGGCGCGAGCTCGGTGAGGTAGCAGATCTTGAGCGAGCCGCCCTTGCCCTCGACAGCGGGCGACACGAATGGCGTGTCCGGCCCGGTCCATGTCGCGCCATCGTCGGCGGATCGGTAGATCTCGATCCTGTCGCTGGCCGTGTCCTTCTCCGGGCCCGCACGCAGCGTCGCGATCAGTGTGCCGTCACTCAGGCTCAGCGCCATCGGGAAGGTGAGATTGGCGCGGTTGGTGCCCGGCTCGGCCCGGCTCAGAAAGCCGGACGCAACGATCCGCATGTGTCGTCTCCCTAAGCGAGCTTCACCGGCAGGCCCGAACGCGATGAGGCGATGGCAGCCAGCACCAGCGCCACCGCGGCGCGGCCGTCGGCGCCCGATACGGTATCGGGCCGGTGATCGAGCACGTCGTCGACGAAGGCCTGGGTCTGGCTGAAGAAGGCCTCGAGCCGCACCGGATCGAGCGGCCGGTTGATGTAGTCGATAGGCGGCTGTTCCCACACCGTTTGCCATTCGCCGTCCTTGGCAAGCTGCACCTTGCCATAGGCGTCGACATCGATGGTGCCCGTCTCCCCGACCACGATATAGCGATGCTGCGAATTGGGCAGGCTCGGCGACGGCATCTGGTAGCTCATCCAGTGCTGGGCTGTGATGCCACCCGCGAACTGGACCTGGCTCATGGCGTTGAGGCCGGGATAGGGCACGTCCCCGAAGGTCTTGACCGTGGCGAAGATGCTCTCCGCCTCGACACCCAGCACGAAGCGCATCAGGTCGTAGAAGTGGACGCCCGTATCGAGAAAGGCGCCGCCCTGCTCGGCTTCGCCGGCCCAGGGGCTCTGGTCGACAACATAGTCGGTGAACAGCGAGCGTCCCTCGAACATGCGGACGCGACCGATCGCGCCGTCGGCCACGAGCTTGCGTGTCCGCCACACGGCGCCGCGGAACCGCTGCGTCTGGATCACCTCGAGCCGCACCCCTGCCCGCTCGCAGGCTTCGATCATCCTCGTGCAGTCGGCGACGCTGGTCGCCATCGGCTTTTCGACCAGCACATGCTTGCCGGCGGCAGCCGCCGCGATCACCTGCGCGCAATGGTCGGCATGCGGCGTCGCGATCAGCACCGCATCGACATCCGCACGGCCGAGAAGCGCGTCGTAGCTCGCCTCATAGGCAGCGCCATAGTCGGCGGCCAGCGCCGGCGCGCGGCGGCCGCCGGCGACCGCGACGAGGCGCCCGCGCGTGACATGCTTGGTGATGCATTCGGCATGAGTCCGCCCCATATAGCCGGACCCCAGAATTGCCAGGCGCAACTCGGGCATCGTTCCCCCCAAAAAATGCTCAGCTCTGCTTGCGGCCGGGCCATCCCATCAGCAGGCGCACATCCATCTCGGCCTCACGCGCCTTGGCCTCATCCTTGTAGACGCGCATATGGCACTGCGGCTGGTCGCGGTCGATCACGTCGTAGACAAGGTGGTAGCCGGTCTTGTCCATGATCGGCCCGATCCAGCCGGCACAGTGGTCGCAGTAGCGCTCCCAGCGTTCGGCGTCGTTGTCCTTGGCCTTGGTGAGGCTGGGACACAAATGCATCTTGATCTCGAACTTGTCCTCGTCATAGCCGAGGTCGAGATCGCAGTTCTCCTCGTCGCGGATCACGCTCCAATACTGCAGCATGCCCTCGAACCCCTTCTCGCGAATGAGGTGGAGAATGTGGTTCTCCTGGTTCTTGCTGATCTCGAGGAAATAGTCGTCGAGCTCCCTCTCGCCCTGCTGCTCGATGAACTTGAACACTTCATTGTAGAAGCGGGTGAAGTGGTCGGACGGAATCATGAGCGCCTCCGGATCACCTGCCGGCATGCACCGGGGCCGTCGATGATAGTATCGATGCGGAACGGCGTTCCTTCCGCCAGTGCGGTGTTGACGATGCTGGTCTGGTCGCAGAATTGCGCCGACACTGTCCCGTGGATCTTCTGCACGTGGAACCACGCGGCGCAGCGCCGCACTGTCAGCACGATCTCGTCGTCGCCGACGCTGATGTCGTAGTCCGCTCCCTCGCGCGTGAAGAAATGCCGCCAGTGCTTGACCAGTTCGTGGCTGTCGCCCGCATTCAGATGGCGGCGCAGGTCCTGGTACACATCGGTGCCGACGCGGCGGAAAATCTCATGCAGCGCCTCGATGCCGTAGCGCGCCACGATGAAATTGATGGTGGTGTTCACCGCCCCGTGAAAGTCCATATGGACGTTGCCGTCCTCCTGGTACCGCATCGGGGTCTCCTCGTCGCTCATGCCGCGCGCCTGTAGAGCAGCTCGCCGCCCACGATGGTCTGTTCGACCGCCATGGTCGCCGGATCGAGCACCGCAAAATCGGCGAGCTTGCCCGCCTCGATGCTTCCCATCTCGCTCTCGAGGCCCAGCACGCGGGCCGGTACGAGACTGGTCGCATGGGCGGCGCGGGTCAAGTCGACCCCGACAAGGTTCACATAGTTGCGCATCGCCTCGTCGGGGGTCAGCGACGAGCCGCAAAGCCCGCCCTGGCGATCGACCACGGCCTTGCCCGGCGCGCTGGTCACCCAATAGCCGGGATAAAACTCAAACTCCTGCGCCCCGGCGCTGCCGGCATGCTTGTTGGCGTCGGTCTCGAGGAACGTGCGGTCCTCGGGCAGTTGCGCGAGAATCCTCATCACTGTGGGGTCGACATGGATGCCGTCGCAGATCAGGCCCAGTGCCAGACCGCGCTCCGCCAGCAGCGCGTCGGTCAGCGAGACGATGTGCAGGCCCATCGTCCCCGGAGGTTCATTGGGCATCACATTGTACATATGGGTGACGGCGTCGATGCCCCAGCTCACATAGCGCGAGACATGCTCGGCCTTGGCCCTCGAGTGTCCGAGATGGATGGACACTCCCGCCTTCTTCAGCGTGCCGATGAAGGCCTCGGCATTGGGCAGTTCCGGCGCCAGGGTCACTGCCCTGAGACGTCCATTGGCCGCAGCCAGCATCGCATGCGCCAGCTCGACGCTCGGCGGAACGATGTTCTGGACATTGTGCGCACCGGGCGACGCGAAGCACGGCCCCTCACTGTGGACGCCAAGAGCGCGCGCGCCGGTCGCCTGTTCGGTCTGGGCAGAAAGCCGTTCCAGCGTGCGCTCCAGCGTGCCGCGCGGCAGGCAGGAGATCGAGGGCAGGAACGCCGTCGCGCCGCGTGCCAGCAGCAGTTGTGAGCTGTGTGCTACGGCGCCGTCGACGGTATCGTTGTAGAGGTTGATATCGAGGCCATGCTGCAGCAGATCGATAATGCCTGGAAAGACGATCTTCCCCGCGATATCGACACTCTGCCAATCCTCGGACGTACTGGAGTCCCGCTCGACAATGGCCGCAAACCGACCGTTTTCGACCAGCAGGTCACGCGCTGCCTCCCCGCGGGGAGTGATCAGCGTGGCGTTCCGCCATCTCTGCTTCACTTGAAGAACCCGTACCATTAAGGTATATTAACATGATAACCACCTAACATAGGATTTCAAGCGGAAAGATGGATCATCCCTGCGTGTGCATCACGGGCTCGACGCAAGGGATCGGGCGCGGCATCGCCGACGCCTTTGCGCGAACAGGGGCGCGCCTCGTCATCAATTCGCACCTCGCCGACGACACGGCTGCGCGCGAACTCTCCGCCGTTACAGAATGCCATTTCGTTCGGGCGGACCTGTCGACCGTCGAGGGTGCACGGCATTTCGTGCGTGAGGCGCAGGCCAGGCTCGGCCGCCTCGATACACTGGTCAACAATGCCGGCAGCTTCCGCGACGCCGATTTCGCCGATCTCGACCAGAAGCGCTTCGACGACACCTTCAACCTCAATGTGCGCGGCTATCTGTTCGCGGCGCAGACCTTCGCCGAACTGATCCAGCCCGGCCAGGCCAATGCCAGCATCGTCTGCGTCGGGTCGACCAATTCGCTCGCCGCCGAAAAGAACAGCGTCATCTACGACGCATCCAAGGGCGCCGTGCTGATGCTGATCCGCTCGCTGGCGGTCACCCTTGCCCCGCGCGGCATCCGGGTGAACGGCATCGGACCAGGGATTGTTCACACCCCCCTCACCGCCGGAGGCCTGGGGGCGCCAGGTGTCCAGAAGGCGCTGACAGCCCAAATTCCGCTGGGGAGAATCGGGCTGCCTGTGGATATCGGGGGGGCGGCAGTATTTCTTGCCTCGCCGGAAGCAAGCTACATCACCGGCCAGATGCTATATATCGACGGGGGAATCCTCGCTAACCAGATGACATGGGACATCCAGACTTGAACATCGAACTGTCGCCACGGCATCTGCAATTGCGGGACATGTTGTTCCGGCGCTGGAAGACCAATGGCGTCAGGATCGGCGACAAGATCGAGTCGCAGAATGAGATCGTGAAGTTCTGCGAGTTCTCGCTGATTACTGTGATCAAGACGCTCAAGGACCTCGAGGCCGAAGGCGTTATTCGCCGCCAGGTCGGCAAGGGCTCCTTCTTGGTGAAGGCGCCCTGGACCGAGGCCCACCATCGCATCGGTTTCTTCTACAACCGCGACGTGGTCGGCGGCGGCATCTTCAACAACGACTTCTATACAAAGCTGGTCGTGGCCTTCGAGAAGGGCGTCGTGTCGGACGGGCACGAGTTCATCATGGGCAGCTTTACCCACAAATCGATGCCGATCCATCTGTGGGACGCGCTCGATGTCGTGGTGCTCACCGGCATTACCCGGCAGACCGAGACCGAGAAGCTGAGCGAGACATCGAGCCAGATCGCCATCATGGATCTGGTGATGGAGGGCCTGCCCTACCACGCCTACAGGATCAACTTCGAACCGGCATTCCAGGCGATGTTCCGGAAGAACGAAACGACCAGGGGCAAGTATCTCTACCTGAACTCGGCCATTCCCTCGAGCGAACAGGCCGCTCGCCTCGCCGCCTTCAAGCGCGCCTGCGCCGCGTGCAGCACGCCGCAGGAGCTGCGCGTCATCTCGGTCAACCAGGAATCGGGCGATGCCGACAAGCTCGAATCCGTGCTCGAATCCTATAAGCCCGATGTCGTCGGCGGCTACGTGCATCACAGCTGGCTGCCGATGATCACCGCGACCGGTGCGAAGGTCTATCCTTACGGGCTCGACGGCACGCGCGCGAGCTTCACCGTCAATTCGTCGGAATGGATGCAGCACGTCCTGTCCGACATTTACGCCAATCTCGAGGAGCGCCGGCCCGAGGCCAAGATCCTCAGTTTCCCCGCGACCTTCCGACCCTGACCCTGCGAGCCCCCGTGTCCAACCTCAAGATCATCAATGAGGGTGCGCGATCGCACCTGCCCTTCTCGCCCGGCATCATCGCCGGCGATTTCCTGCATGTGTCGGGCCAGGCCTCGGTCGATCCCGAGACGGGTGTCATCATCACCGACAGCTTCGAGGGCGAGGTGCGCCGCTCGATCGCTAATCTCGAGGCGATCCTCAGGGCCGCGGGCCTGAGCCTCGACCACGTTATCAACGTGAAGTCCTATGTGGCGGACGAGGCCGACCTCGCGGCCTACAACGCCATCTACCGCGAGTACTTCGCGGCCCCGCCCCCCACGCGCAGCACAATTGTCGGTGTGCTCGGCACCAAGCTCAAATTCGAGCTCGACTGCGTCGCCTACGTTCCGGCCACTCGCCAGCAGGCGCGCTAGAAGAACGTCAGGACGCCATCGACGACGTCATACTGGTCGGTGACAACCGGGATGAACCGCCATTTGTCGAAGGCGGTGCAGGGATGGGAAACGCCCGACGCGACCAGGTCGCCCACCTGCCACGCCGCTCCCTCGCCCAGCCGCACATAGGCGTGCTGATCGTTGGTGGCAAACACCGTTGCGGTGCCGACCGGCAGGAAGCCGACGCCCGGCCGGTACAGTTTCAGCGGCACCGGCAGGCCGGCGTCGTAGGGGATGTCGCGCTTGCCCATCGACAGAAAGGCGAGCCCCGGCTCGGGCAGCGACTGCACATAGGCCCAGGCCTCGAGCGCCGGCTGCAGATCGGCCGGATGGTGGTCGTGCCGATGCGCATCGGTCTTCGCCTCTTCCTGCGCCGCGTGGTAGCTGCCCGAATCGTGCGTCACATAGCAGCCCGAGCGCAGCAGCACGCGCACCGGCATCGCCAGCTTCAGCGACTTGAAGGCTTCGGCCACGATGTCGAAGTAACTCGAGCCGCCGCCTGACAGGATGAATTCATCCAGCCCGGCATAGAGCGCCGGCGGCAGCGACTGGGCGACCTCGACGACGAAGCGCGCAAAATCGCCCACCGGCCCAGTGCCCTTGTCGAGACCGGGCACCACGCCTTCGAACGCCGCGACGCCTGCGAAGCGGAACGCCGCCGGATCGGCAGCGGCGATGGCATCGGCGACGTGCCGGGCCGCATCCAGCGATCGCACGCCAGTCCGCCCGCCGGCGACGCCGGCTTCGAGCAGCAGCTTGATCGGCCGGGCAGGACGCCCCAGATGCCGCGCCAGATTCTGCAGTTGCGCGGCGGAATCGACGAAGCAGTAGAAGTCGAAATCCGGGTCCGCGGCGAGCATCTGCGCAATCGCCTCGACATTGGCCCTGCCCAGCAGCTGGTTGGCCATCACCACGCGCTTGACGCCATAGGCGTGCATCACCTGCACCTGGCTGGCCGTCGCAGCGCTCATCCCCCAGGCGCCATGGCCGAGCTGCTCGGCGAAAATCTGCGGGCTCATCGTCGTCTTGCCATGCGGCGCAAGCGATAGATTGCTCTCGACCAGATAGTCGCCGAACACCGCCGCGTTGTGGTCGAGCGCCGAGCGCTTCAGCACCATCAACGGCAGCGGCATGTCTTCGCGCAGCACATTCCAGCCCTTCCCGGCGATGTCGGCCAGGGCGAAGGGCGCGGTAGTGCCGGGTATCCCCTTAGTCCGGCCGTCCAACATCGTGGCGCGGATATCGTCGAGTGTCATCAGGCTGTTCCGAGCTGTTTGTCGAACGCCTCCATCGACGCATCGGCATACTGCGCCAGCGCGACGACATCGGCGCCAACCGATAGCAAATTGTAGCCCAGATCGGCATAGTCCCTGATCTGGTCGCGGCCGCACACGGTCGCGGCGATCTTCCCGTGCTTGCGCGCCACCTCCGCGATGCGCTTCCGCACCGCCTTGATATCGGGATGCTGGAGCTGTCCGGGCACGCCAAGTGCCAGCGAATAGTCGCCCGGCCCGAAGAACAGGCAGTCGACGCCATCCATCTCCGCCATCGCCTCGAGATGATCCATCGCCTCGGGGTCCTCGATCTGGTGCAGGACGAAGCGCTCGCGATTGGCGGTCGCGAGGTAGTCGGCAAGTCCAACGCGCGTGAACTGCGCGTCATTGTTGCCGCCATCGAGCGCCCGCTTGCCGAGCGGCGCGAACTTGGTCATGTCGCGCACCTTTCGCGCGTCGTCGGCATTCATCACATGCGGCACCATCAGCGCCGTCGCATCGGATTCGAGGGGGCGCACATAGTCGCTGTAGCTGCCCCGCGCGACGCGCACGATCGTATCGACGTCGTACAGCTTGGCGGCCCGGATCTGATGCTCGATGGTTTCGAACGAGCCCGAGACATGCTCCTGGCAGACCCAGATCGCGTCGAGCTGTGACGCCGCGAAGATCTCGGCGGCCTTGGCGTCATTGGTGTTGAGTTTTAGCACCCGCGCGACCTTGCCCTCGCGGATCCTGCGCAGCACGCGGCTGCTGCGCATTTTGAAGCCGCTGAGGCTCGCGGCGTAGGGTTGCTTGTCGGACACGCTGGGTGCTCCTGTTGGCAGTGCTATTTTGCGGTGTAGCCGCCATCGACCGGCAGGTTGGTCCCGGTGATGTAGAGCGATGCGTCGGACGCGAGAAAGATGATGGCGCCCTTCATGTCGGTGCTGTTGGCCATCCGGCCGAGCTGTGTGCGGTCGGAGTAGTTCTTGACGAACGGCGCCGGCTGCCCGTTGAAGAAGCCGCCTGGCGACAGGCAGTTCACCCGCACGCCGTCGACGCCCAGAATGCTCGCGGCCCAGCGGGTGAAGCTGATCATGCCGCCCTTCTCGTAATGATAGATCGGCGAAGGATTGGGCATCATGTCGGTGCCGACATAGTTGCCGAGCTCGAGCCCGACCACGCCCATCATCGAGCCGATATTGATGACCGAGCCGGCCTTGTTGGCCCGCATCGTGGTCCCGAACAGCTCCGTGATCTTGAACAGCGCCGAGGCGTTGACCCGCAGGCTGGCGTCGAAATCGTCGAGCTCATGCTTCCACCCATCGAGCGCCGATCGCGTCACCGCGTTGTTGACCAGCACGTCGCAGCGCCCGGCCCGCTCGATGATGGTCTTGTGCAGCGCCTCGATGGAGGCGTCGGAGCTCAGATCGAGATGCAGCGCGGTGACGTCATGCCCCCGGGCCCGCTCCTCGGCGGCCACGGCTTCGAGCTTGTCGACGCTGCGCGCCGCGAGGAAGGTCCTGGCGCCGGCCTCGGCCAGCGCTTCGACGATCTGCCGGCCATAGAGACCGGCACCGCCCGTCACCAGCGCGACCTTGCCCTTGAGTGAAAAACTCTCCAGCACGTGCATCAGACCGCCTCCAGTTCGCTCAGGTAGATTTTGCGTCCGCCCTGCTCGCGGCTCTCGATGCCGGCGATGACGAGCTGCATCAGCTCGCGCGTTTCTGTCCACGGCACTGGCGGCTCGCCTGTCCGGAGGTAACCGACGAAGCCGAGCAGCTGCGTCCTGAACGCGTGATAGGTGTCGGCGAAGCGCAGTTGCAGCCCGCCGCAGGTGCCCGCCAGCGTCACCATGCCGAAGCCGCCCAGCATGTCCTTTGTCACCTGGACCAGCACATCGATGCCGTCGCGGTGCCTGAGGTGCACGACGTTGCCGGACGCATCGCCCAGATTCTGCACCGACAGGAAGCCCGGCCCAGTGATCGGATAGACCGATTCCAGGGCGTGGATGCCATAGGCTTCCCACGACTTGGCCATCGTCACGCCGATGTGCCGCAGCTGGCCGAGCGCGTGCGTCGCGCGGTGATAGGGCACATACTCCTTGGCGTAGCGCATCGCCGATGAGGAGAGGATGGGCTTGCCCTCCGCCACCCAGCGATCGAAGGTCGCGAGATCGGCGCGATTGTCGCACAGCGGCTTGTCGATGAAGACCGGGATCCCCGCTTCGATGAAGGGCCTCGCCCGCTCGACATGCTCGAAGCCCTTGTCGGTGGCGACCAGCACCGCATCGACATGGCCGATCACGTCCTCGGCACGCCTTGCGACATTGGGCACGAGCGCGACGCGGGCGACGTCTTCGGCGTCCGCCGGATTATCGGTCCACACATGCGTGATCTTGGCGCCGGCGATACCAAGCGTCGCCGCCGGCTGCTTGACGATGTAGTCGCGGATCCCCGGATACGGACACTCGTCGAGCGCCGCGCGATCGAAGCCGCCGTTGAAGATGATGCTCCACGAATAGGGGTGGCCGTTGCCCTCCACCATGCCCAGCATGGCAAGCCGCAGTTCCTTGTCGCCCAGCGGTAGAACGCTCATCGATAAGTCCTCACCAGGCGGTCCAGCCACCATCGACATTGAGACACTGGCCCGTCACATAGCTCGCCGCATCGCTCAGCAGGAAGGCCGTCGGTCCCGCCAGCTCGTCGCGCCGGCCGATCCGGCCCAGCATGGTCGATCGCGACAGATTGGTCATGAACTCGCCCGAGCCGTCCTGCGTCGCCTGATGCGGAAACGGCCCCGGCGCCACGGCGTTGACGCGAATGTTCTGCGGCCCGAAATGGGCAGCCATGTAGCGGACCATCTGGATAATGCCGGCCTTGCCGGCACCGTACTCGATCGGGTTGGGCGCCATCGGCGGCGGATAATTGTCCGGCTTGGGCGCCACCACGCCATACATCGAGGCGAACATCACCATGCTGCCGCCCCGCGGCATGTGTTTCGCGGCTTCGCGGGCGAGCACGAACGTGCCGGTCAGGTTCAGCCGGTTGGTGCGGTCAAAGTCCTCCGCCGTCAGGTCATCGAAGCGCTTGCCGGTCGAACCGAACGTCGCGTTCACCACGCCCCACAGGCTGCCGGACAGCGCCGCCGCGGCGCGCACGCAAGCGAGGATGGAGGCCTCGTCGCCGAAGTCGAGCGGCACCGCCAGCACGTCGGGCGCCCCTGCTTTCAGCGCCGCCGCTTCCGCCGCCGCGAGGCGCTCCGCATTGATGTCGGCCAGCACGATGCTGGCGCCCTGCTGCGCCATCAGCTCCACCGCCGGCAGGGCGAGGTAGCCGGCGCCGCCGGCCACGAGGATCGTCCGGCCGCTGAAATCCGCTGCACTCATAGCGCGACGATCCGCTTTTCGGTCCACGACTGTTTCGCAGCGAGCGCCACGCGAAGATTGTCGCGCGCATCATCGAGCGTTGCGAGCCAGCACGGCTTGCCCTCGATCGCGTCGAGCATCGCGTCGGCCTGCAACCGGAAGCGCGCCTGATGCGCCTCGGTCGGCACCAGCCCGTCCATATAGTTGCGTTGTTCCTTCCACGCTCCGCTGTCGTCGTCGGCGAATTTCAGCGTCGAGTGCTCGATCATCAGATTGCCCGCGTCGCCGATGAACTCGAAGGTCGAGATGTTGGGCTTCTGGAACTGGTTGATGGTGACATTCGCCATTGCCCCGCTCTGGAACCGGATGGTGACGAGGCAGGTGTCTTCGACATTGGTGCCCTCCAGCACCAGCCGGTCGAATATGCAGGACACATCGGTGGGCTTGCCCATGATCCAGATCAGCATGTCGAACAGATGGCTCGCCGCATCGAGAATGGCGCCGCCACCCATTTCGGGCCGGGCGTAGTAGGTCCGCTGGAAGTCGGGCCGGTACTTCGGAAATTCCTGCGACGAGTTGAGATAGGCGAGCCGCAGCCGGCCGATCTTGCCGGCGACGATCTTCTCGCGTAGCGCCACGACCTCCTCGGCGACGCGGCGCACATAGCCGACCCGCGCCTCGACGCCCGACGCCGCGACCTCCGCCAGCGCCACATCGACGTCCTCCATCGTGACGCTTAGCGGCTTTTCGACCATGAATGACAGCTTGGCCGCCGCGCAGCGACGGATCAGCTGTACGTGGAAGTTCGCCGGCGCGCAGATCACCGCAAGGTCGAAGCTTGCGAGATTTGCTTCGGCGATGTCGGTGTAAGCCTCGGTGATGCCGAACAATTCGGCGGCCTCGGCGCGCCGCCCCGCATCGGGTTCGACGATGGCGAGTTCGACTCTGCCGGTGAGGCCGTATCCCTTAAGGTGACGGCGGCCGATGCCCCCGCTGCCGACGATGAGAACCCGCTTCACCCAACCGCCCCGCATCAGCGGAACAGCGACTGGAACGTCGATTGACTCCGCAAGTGACTATGTTGTTATGTTAACGGCATATCTAAGCCTGTCAATCGCAAGGCTACGCCAAATGACAGCCAAGCCGAAGGTTCTTGTCACCGGCGCGAGCGGCCTCATCGGTCAGCTCGTGATCACGCGCCTCGGCGACCGCTATGCGTTCAGCGGACTGAGCCGCCGGCCGCTCGACGGCATCCCCTACACCCAGGCCAGCATCACTGACGCCGATGCTGTGCGCGCCGCCTGCGCCGGAACGGACATGGTGCTGCACCTCGCGGCCGAGACGCAGGACTACGACGACTGGGACAAGGTTGTAGGCAGCACCATGGGCGGAACGCTCAACGTGCTCCGTGCGGCACAGGAGGCGGGCGTCAAGCGCGTCGTCCTGGCCAGCGCCGGCAGCACCATGCTGGGCTATCAGTTCGATCCGGCGTCGGTCTACGTGCAACTGGCCGACAACAAGCTGCAGCGCATGCCGGCCGAAGCGCGCATGATCCTCCACACAGACCCCGCCCGCCCGGCCGATTTCTACAGCGTCGGCAAGCTGTTCGGCGAACATGCCGGCCGGCTCTTTTCGGACAGATACGGCATGTCGGTCCTCGTGATCCGCGTCGGCGCGGTCCTGCCCGACGACAAGCCGACGATCGTGCGCGAATTGCCCGGCTACCTCTCGCACCGCGACCTCGTGAGCATCATCGACAAGACGCTGAGCGCGCCGATGCACCTGCGCTACGACATCTTCCACGCCGTCTCGAACAACGCGCGGCGCTGGCGCGACATCGACCACTCGCGCCGCGTGCTCGGCTGGGAACCGATGGACTCTTCCGATACCTTCGATCCGGACACGCTCGGCTAGAGCGACAGCCGGAACGCCTTGATGATGTACTGATGGGCCTCGAAAGCCCAGCAATAGGCCAGGACCTCGGTGTGGCTGAGCCTGAGCAGCGATGGCTGGCCGAATTTGAGATCGCCGAACTGCTGCTTCATGTCGGCGGTCGTGCTGCCCATCGCGCGGTCGGCGAACAGTTCCAGCTCTTCGGTCACGGCGAAGCGGCCGCCGCTGACATCGACGCGCCGCACCACGAGCCCGGCGTCCTGCTCGCGCTGCGCATGGATGGTCAGCAGCACCTCATCCTCGAGATGGATCAGGCTTGAGGACTGGCCGGGAACACCCGTATCCACGGCCGGCCCGAACGTTTCGCCGCCATCCGTGGAGAAGGCAATGTGATTGTTGAGGTTGACGCCGCGCGTATGGTCATAGGCCCACCAGAGCACGGCCACCCTACCCTCGCCCCACGCCACCAGGCGGCACTCCCAGGCATGGATGTCGCCGCCCGGCGCGCAAAAGAACTCCGACAGCTTGAACCAGTGCCGCCCGCCATCGTCGCTGGCGACGATCCACCCGCTGTGCCCGGTTCGCTCGAGATGGAACGGCGACGTCGCCGCAATGATGCGGCCGCTCGGCAATTGCGTCGCCGGACCTGACATTTCCAGCGGCGGCTCCCCCTCGAACCGGATGGCTTCCGGCACGGACCAGCTCGCACCGCCATCACCGGACACTGACATCTTGGGCACCAGCCGGGGCAAAGCCGACGTCACCGGATCGACGATCGGCTGCAGCGCGTCGGGCCGCTCGAACACGTAGCCGGTGGCGAGCAGTCGCCCATCGCGCAGCTGGATCGGCTTGAAGCTCTGCTGCTCCTCCGGCACAGCCTCGTGCGCGTTCAGCCGCCGCGGCGGCGACCAGGTGCGGCCGTCATCGTCGCTGCTGCTCACGAAGCTGCGCATGTCGGCCGCGTCAAACGCCTGGCCGATCGAGAACAGCGCCAGCAGCCTCCAATCCGCCAGACGGATGATCCCCGGAAACAGCGCCTGCCGGCTCACCAGCAGCGGCGCCGGGTTTGCATACAAGGCGAACGACGACTGACGCTTCACTAGAACCCCCTCCTATTGGCCGGACAGCCGGCCGCATTTCCTAGCTTGACACGCTTTCAAGCATGTTATTATGTTAATCGTATATCTTATCTGTCAATGAGCGGGGGGGCGACGTGACGGCGATGAGACCAAAGGTGTTGATCACCGGGGCAAGCGGCTTGATCGGCGGCCTCGTGATCCGCGATCTCTCCGACAGATACGAGTTCAGCGGCCTCAGCCGCCGTCCGGTGGCAGGGATCCCCCACACCCAGGCCGACATCAGCGACATCGACGCGCTCCGCCGTGCCTCCAAGGGCATGGACATGGTGTTGCATCTGGCCGCCGAGACGCAGGACTATGACGACTGGGACCGTGTGATGGAGATCACCATCGGCGGCACGCTCGCGATGTATCGCGCCGCGCAGGAAGCGGGCGTCAAGCGCGTGGTGTTCATGAGCACCGGCAGCACCATGTGCGGCTACGAATGGTTCGAGGGATCGCCCTATGGCGCCCTCGCCGCCAATGAGTACGATCGCCTGCCCGCCGGGGCGAAGATGCTCGACTATCTCGATCCGCCGCGCCCCGACAGCTTCTATGGCGTGGGAAAGCTGTTCGGCGAGAACACCGGCCGCCTGTTCTCCGACAAGTACGGCATGTCGGTATTGTGTATTCGCCTCGGGGCGGTTCTAGCTAGCGACAAGCCGGAAATGGTGCGACACTTCCCCGGCTACCTCGCTCAGGCCGACGCCGTGCAGATGGTGGACAAGTGCCTTGGGGCGCCCGACAGTATCCGCTTCGATATCTTCGACGCGATATCGGAGAACTCGCGCCGCTGGCGCGATACGAGCCATGCCAAGGAACTGCTCGGCTGGAAGCCGACAGGTTCCGCGGACAGGTATGATCCGAAGTCCCTCGCCGTCTAGCGCGAGCAGGGCATCGCTGAACCGACCTGATGGAGCGGCTTCCAGCCGCCTCTATAGAATGGCGTTCGAACAATAATCGAACCATAAAAAGTCCATGTTCTGCGGGACTTACAGCCTGTGGAATTACCTTACACTGCACGCTTGACACCTCGTACCAGTAATGTTGTCATGTTAATGACATAGCTAGCCTGAAGGAACGACGACTTGGACGCATACGCCGACATCGCAGCTCTGGTGCAGGAATGCCGCGCGCGTCTCAACTCCGCTGCCATTGCGGATTCTCTCGACACTTTCGGCTATCACCATCAGGTGCTGGCGCCCGGCATCAAGGGCGTCGACCCTGCCCTCGTGCTGTGCGGGCTCGCCCGCGTCGGCATCTACATGCCGCTCTATCACGATGACGAGAACACCAAGGTCTACGAACACGAGATCGCGCTCGTCGACAGCCTGAAGCGTGACGAGGTCGCGGTGCTGTGCTGCCACGGTATCCTGCGCACTTCACCCTGGGGCGAGCTGCTGTCGGAGCGCTCCCGCTACCTGGGCGCCGCCGGCTGCCTGACCGATGGCAGCGTGCGCGACACCAGCCGCATTCGCGACCTCAGATTCCCGGTCTATTCGGGGGGCACCAATCCGATGGACACCAAGTATCGCGGCAAGTTGATGCTGTACGATGTCCCCGGCGAGATCGCCGGCGTGCGCGTCGAAAGCGGCGACCTCGTTTTCGGCGACGTGGATGGCACGGTAATCGTGCCCAAGGCGGTTATGCGCGAGGCGCTCGGCAAGGCGCTGGAGAAGGTTGCAGCGGAGAACGTCGTTCGCGACGAAATCCGCAAGGGACACAGCCTGGTCGACCTCTTCGATCGGCACGGAATTCTGTGACATGGCGGGTGGTCGGACGGATAGCAGGAGTTCTATCCGACGGGACCACGTCATCGCAGTGGAGGGGACTGAAGCTCAACGGGGATTCCAGACACAAGCTCTCATGTCCATATCGGCGCACTAGCAACCCAGGAGACGTGAATGAGGATTTTTAAGGCCGCAGCAGTCGCTCTGCTTCTGCAGACCGGCATAAGCAGTGTGGTGCAAGCCCAGGCTCTCAACGGCAACCCGCTCTCGGACGTCCGCGTCCGTCAGGCCATCGCCTACGCCATCGACCGCAACCTGATCACGGAATCGGTGTTCGCCGGCTTCGCGGTGCCCGCCGACGGCCTGCTGCCGAACGGCCCGTTCAAGAGTCCGAACCTCGACAAATACGCCTACGATCCCGAGAAGGCCAAGGCGCTGCTCGCCGAAGCTGGCTGGGATTCGAGCCGCGCGCTCAACATGGTCTACTACTATGACGACCAGATCACCGCCGACCTGATGGCGGTGCTGCAGGCCCAGCTTGCGGAGGTGGGCATCACGCTCACCTACAATCTGATCGTCGGCGACGTCGCCAAGACGCTCAACTCCATCCCGGAAGACCCCAAGGGCAAGTCCGTCGTCACTTGGGACATGGCCTATGGCGCGCGTGCCGCCATGGTGATGCAGGAGTACTTCAACGACTATGCCACCGGCAAAGCCAGTGCTGACGGCTTCCCCGGCTCGCCCGAGCTCGACGCGCTGATCGCCGACTCCAACACCGCTACCGATCCGGAAGTCGCCAAGGCGACGTTGATGAAGATCGACGAGTACATTAACGCCAACGTCCTCACCCTGCCGCTCTACTACCAGCAGCTGCAGTCGGTTGAGAGCAACCGCCTCGATCGGCACGGCGAGCCCTATGGCAACGACCAGTTCAACTATGACTGGAACGTGCACAACTGGACCGTCACGCCCGACGCCGATGGCAAGGCGATCCTGTACACCAACGGCGCGCCGCTCGACTATTTCGAGCAGCCTTGGGTGAACCTGGGCCTTTGGGCCGGCAACAAGTTCATCTGGGCGCACATGCTGGGCTCCAAGCCCTTCCTCGATGGCATCACCGGCGGCGATCTCGCCGAAAGCTACGAGATGTCGGACGACGGGCTGACGTTGACCTTCACCATGCGTGACGGCACCAAGTGGCACGATGGCGAACCCATCACCGTCGATGACGTGACCAAGAGCCTGATCTTCTCGCTCAAGACCCCGAACCTGCACGGCGTGATCGCTAGCGTGTTCAACTCGATCGAGGGCGCGGCCGAGTATGTGGCCGGCACGGCGGAAACCGTCTCGGGCATTACGTCCGACGGCAACAAGGTGACGATCAAGTTCACCAAGCCGAACGCCAACACGCTGATTGCCTTCACCCAGTGGGGCCCGTTCCCCATGAAGTACTTCGAAGGTGTCGACCCGACGCTCGTCCAGCAGGCCGAGTTCTGGCAGAAGCCGATCGGCTCTGGCCCGTTCAAGGTTGAGGAAGCCAAGTTCGGCGACTTCTCGTCCTTCGTGCCGTTCGACGACTACTACGAAGGCAAGCCCAAGATCGACCAGATCATCGCCTGGGCCAGCTCGGACGGCGACGTGAACATGGTCAAGAACGCTTCGGCCCACCGCATCGACTTCGCGGTCACCAAGGTCGTCAGCGACATCGAGGCCATCAAGGCTCTGGACTTCATGCGCATGACGCCGTTGGATATCCCCTACACACGCATGGTCTGGTTCAACCAGTACGACAAGTAAGCCTCTCGTGACCTCGGGCGCCGCGGCTGTGGCTGTGGCGCCCCCTCCCATCGCCGAGCAGTCGGGACCTCTGGATGCTGACCTACATTGCCCGACGTCTGTTGATTATCGTTCCGATGGCGATCGGCATCAGCTTCCTTATCTATCTGGCCCTCGACCTGTCGCCCGGTGACGCGGTCACGCGCATGCTCAATCCGGTGCAGACGGTCGACCCCGAGCGCATCGAAGAACTCCGCCGCGCGCTTGGCCTCGATGCGCCGCTGGTGGTCCGCTACTGGATCTGGTTCAGCGGTGTCCTGCAGGGCAATTTCGGCCGCACCCTGACGGGCGGCGTTCCCATCTCGCGCATCCTCATGGAGCGCCTGCCCGCGACACTCGAACTTTCGGTCGTCGCGCTCGTCCTCTCCAGCATTTTCGGCGCGATCCTCGGCACGGTGAGCGCGCTCAAGCGCGGCTCGGCCACCGACAATATCCTCACCGTCGCCGGCATGATCGGCGTCTCCATCCCCGAGTTCTTCTTCGGTCTCGTCGCCATCCTCGTCTTCGCCATCAATCTCGGCTGGCTCCCGGTCGGTGGCCGGCTGCTGCCGAGCTACACGACCTATTGGGACCACATCCCCAATCTCGTCATGCCCGCGCTGGTGCTGTCGATCATGATGACGGCGGGTGTGATGCGCTACGCGCGCTCCGCCATGCTCGACACGCTGAGCAAGGAGTTCATCAAGACAGCCCGTTCCAAGGGCCTGCCGGAATGGCGCGTCAACCTTCTGCATGGCTTTCGCGTCGCGCTGACGCCCGTCGTCGTGCTGATCGGCTTCCGCCTGCCCATCCTCATCGGCGGCTCGGTGATCGTCGAGCAGGTCTTCCAGTGGCCGGGGCTCGGCCATCTGTTCGTCCTCTCGGTACGCAACAAGGACCTCCCCACGGTGATGACCATCGCCCTGCTGTCGGTCATCCTCGTGCTCGTCGTGAGCCTCATCATCGACGTGCTCACCGCGATCATCGATCCGCGCGTCCGGCTGGGGGGAGAATAGCCTTGGCCCTCATCGATATCGTCAGCCGACGCAGCCGCCTCGACCGGCAGTTCGACCAGCTCCGCCGGATGGAAGAGGCCGGCCAGCTGAAAGCGGCGACCGGCAGTCGCTTCATTCGCAAATTCCTCAACAACCGTCTCGCGGTTGTCGGTCTTGTGATCTTTACGATCATCCTGCTCGCCTCCATCCTGGCGCCGCTGCTGACCCCGTGGAACCCGACGGAGATCAACCTCAGGGCCATCAACAAGCCGCCCTCCTGGGAGCACTGGTTCGGTACCGACAAAACCGGTCGCGACGTGTTCGCGCGCGTGCTCTATGGTGGCCGTATCTCGATCCTGGTCGGCCTTGGCAGCGCGCTTGTCTCGGCCCTGATCGGCGTGATCATCGGCTGCTATGCCGGCTATGTGGGCGGCTGGGTCGATGCGGTGGCGATGCGTGTCTCGGAAGCCATCATGGCCTTCCCCGAGATCATCCTGGTGCTCGTGCTGGTCTCCATCCTCGGGCAGTCGCTGTTCAACATCATGGCGATCTTCATCCTGGGCGGCTGGTGCGGCATCTATCGCCTCGTGCGCGCCCAGATGCTGTCGCTGCGCGAGGAAGAATATGTGCAGGCGCTGCGCAGCTTCGGCCTCAACCGCGCGCTGATCAGCTTCAAGCACATGCTGCCCAACGCGCTCGGTCCGGTGATGGTCAACATCACTCTGTCGACGGCGGCTTTCATCCTGCAGGAAGCCGGCCTCAGCTTTCTCGGCCTCGGCGTGCCGCTGGCCATTCCGACCTGGGGCAACATCCTCAACGTCGCGCAGGACCTCACCGTGCTGCAGCGGAACTGGTGGCTCTGGCTGCCGGTCGGCACCTTCATTTCGCTGTTCGTGCTCAGCGTGAACTTCATCGGCGACGGTCTGCGCGACGCCTCCGACCCGACCCAGCAGGGCTGACCCATGTCCGACGTCGCGCTCAGCGTCCGCAACCTCAAGACCTACTTCTACACCAACCAGCGCTGCAACAAGGCGGTGAACGGCGTCTCCTTCGACATCAAGAAGGGCAAGACACTGTGCGTGGTGGGCGAGAGCGGTTGCGGCAAGTCGGTGACCGCCGCGGCCATCATGCAACTGCTGCCCCGCCTCTCCCGCATCGAGGAGGGCTCGATCACCTATCACAGCGAGCGCGGCGACATTCACATCGAAAAGCTCGAGCGCAACGGCAAGCCGATGCGCTCCATCCGCGGCGCCGAGATCAGCATGATCTTCCAGGATCCGATGACGGCGCTGAACCCCGTGTTCACCATCGGCTTCCAGATCGCCGAGAACCTTCGCTACCACACCAGGCTGCGCGGCCACCGGCTCGCCGTGCAGGTGGTCGAACTGCTCCGCACGATGGGCATTCCCCTGCCCGAGCGGCGCATCAACGAATACCCGCATCAGTTCTCGGGCGGCATGCGGCAGCGCGCGATGATCGCCATGGCGATGGCGTGCAACCCCAAGATTCTGATCGCCGACGAACCGACCACCGCCCTCGACGTCACCATTCAGGCGCAGATTTTCGAGCTGATGACGGCGCTCAAGAAGGAGCATGGCACGGCCATCATGCTCATCACCCACGACATGGGCGTCGTCGCCGAGCTCGCCGACGATGTGGCCGTCATGTACATGGGCAACATCATCGAGACGGGCAGCGTCGACGACGTGCTGCGCCGCCCGATCCATCCGTACACCCGTGCACTTCTCGCCTCGATGCCGGTGCTCGGCCGGGGCAAGAACCAGAGCATCGAGGCGATCCCCGGATCGACGCCCGATCCCTTCGATCGCCCCAAGGGCTGCCAGTTTGCGCCGCGGTGCCCGCACCGGGTCGCCGCCTGCGAGCAGATGCCGGAGGAAACCTTCGCTACCCCAACCCATCGCGTGACGTGCTGGCGCTACGAGGAGTTTGCCGCCGATGCCGCATGATGCCGACATCATCCTGAAGCTGCGCGGCGTCAAGACCTACTTCCCGGTCAAGGCCGGCGTCTTCCGCCAGACCGTCGGCCACGTGAAGGCCGTCGACGGCGTCGATCTCGATGTCTATCGCGGCGAAGTGCTCGGCCTCGTGGGCGAAAGCGGCTGCGGCAAGACCACGCTGGGCAAGACCATCATGCAGTTGGTCAAGGCCAGCGAGGGCGCGATCTCCTATTCGTCGGCCACCGAGGAAGTCGAGCTCACCGGTCTCACGCCGCAGGAGCTCGATCCCTACCGGCGCCGCATGCAGATCGTCTTCCAGGACCCGCATTCCTCGCTCAACCCCGCTTTCACCATCTTCGGCTCACTCGAGGATCCGCTGAAGAAGTACGGCGTGAAGTCGCGCGAGGAGCGTCGCAAGATCATCGGCGACCTGCTCGAAGCGGTGAACATGCGCCGCGAATATATGGACCGCTACCCGCACGAATTCTCCGGCGGTCAGCGCCAGCGCATCGGCATCGCCCGCGCCCTCTCGATTGGCCCCGAGCTGATCGTCTGTGATGAAGCGGTGAGCGCCCTCGACGTCTCGATCCAGGCGCAGGTGCTGCAGCTGCTGATGCGGCTCAAGCGCGAGAAGAACCTCACCTACATCTTCATCACCCACAATCTCAGCGTCACCGAATATCTCTGCGACCGCATCGCGGTGATGTATCTGGGCCGCATCGTCGAGCTCTGCCGCTCCGAGGACCTCTACGCCCGCCGCCTCCACCCCTACACCCAGGCCCTGCTCTCGGCCATTCCGGTCGCCGATCTCGACAAGCGCTCGAACCGCGTCGTGCTCGAAGGCGACGTGCCAAGCCCGGTCAACCCGCCATCGGGCTGTCCCTTCCACCCGCGCTGCCGCTTCCGGCAGGACATCTGCAAGACCGTTACACCGCAATTAAAGCGCTATTCCATCGACGGCCGCGACGATCATTTCGCGGCCTGCCACCTCATCGACGCACCTGAAGCCGCGGCTGCCGCCTGACGCAGCCTCTTCCCACAAACGGAGCCAAAATGCCGAAGTTCACGTCCTTCTCGGGTGTCTATCCCGCGATGGTCACGCCTTTCGATGAGAACGAGGAGCTCGATGAAAAGCGCCTGCGCGCGCTCATCAACTTCCTCATCGAGCGCAAGCTCGAGGGCCTCTACATCACCGGCTCCACCGGCGAATCCTTCCTGATGTCGCCTGACGAGCGCAAGCGCGTCGTCGAGATCACCGTTGACGAGGTCAAGGGCCGCATCCCGATCATCGCCCATATTGGCGCCATCGGCACCCGTGTCTCCATCGATCTCGCCAGGCACGCCGAGAAGGCGGGCGTCGACGCTATCTCCTCGGTGCCCCCCTTCTACTGGGGATTCTCGGGCGATCAGATTCACGGCTACTATGCCGACATCACCGCCTCCACCTCGCTGCCGATGTTGGCCTACAATGTGCCGATGGCGGCGCTCGGCTTCGACATCATCAAGCGCATCGCCGGCATCGATGGCATGGTCGGCGTCAAGTACACGGCGACGACGCACCACGAGATCATCCGCATCAAGGAGGAGATCGGCAAGGATTTCGTCGTCTTCTCCGGCGCCGACGAAATGGCGATGTCGGGTCTGGCGTTCGGCGCCGATGGCGTCATCGGCTCGTTCTACAACTCGATGCCCGAGATCTGGCTCGCCATGCGCGATGCGGTCAAGCGCGGCGACATGAATGAAGCCAAGCGGCTGCAGGAGATCGGCAACGCCGTGATCTTCTTCTCGCTGCCGCGCGGCGGCGTCGCCTGCATCAAGCGGGCGATGGCCTGGCAGGGATGCGACCCCGGTTATGTCCGCCGGCCGCTGGGTGGCTTCATCGACAAGGCCGCCGAGGACAAGCTCAAGGCTGAATTCCGCCAGCTGCGCGACGAGCGCCAGTTGCGCGGCGTCGCCTTCCTCGACGCGCTCTGAGGACGCCCGCGATGGCGCTCCGCAACGTCCTGACGCTGAATTCGGATCGCTCGGTGCGCAGCGGCAGCACCACCGATCTCGTCGACGCCATCCGGCGCGGCGCCGATCTGCGCATCGGCACCGCGTTCCGCCACAATGAGCACATCGACACCTCGTCCTCGAGCAACGAACTGATCGAGGAAGTCGCGGAGTTCCGCCAGACCCTGCTGCTCGACGACCGCTGGGCGGCCGGCATCATGACGCTGCGCATGCCGGTGGAGCTGCCCGAGGGATTTGGACCACGCCCCTCGATGTCGTTCTTCCTCTACAACCAGGACGGCACGCAGGCCGTCGCCCGGCCCTATCTCGACGGGCAGCCGACGACGGGCCGGCCGGGGACCTATCCGGTAGAACCCGACCCCGCGATGCCGAAGTACCATCAGTTCGACAATTTCGACGTCGGCACCAATGGGCCGTCGCACAATTTCGTCTACGACTTCGACAGCTATCGCTTCCTCGTCAACGATCGCTGGCAGCAGGTGCTGGCGCACGACTATGAGGGCCGGCCGAAATCGGGCTCGGTCGATGCGTTGAACGAGGCCTTCATGCGCGGCTCGCCCGTGAAGGTGGCGATCGACAAATTCTGTGTCGGGCTCGTGCCCAAGGGCGAGACGGCACCGGACCACGAGGCGTTCATCCATTGCGGCTCGGCCTACTACTACACCGACCGCAAGCTGTTCATCACCGGCACGCATCCCGCGGTCCGGGTGAAGCCGGCGATTCCCATGCGCTATGGCACGGGCGGCTGGGACTTCTGCTGGCTGGTGGCGCGCACCGACGGCCAGGTCGAACGCTGGCGCTGCGACCCGCAGACGCTCAAGTTCGACCGCAGCACGCATCGCTATGACATGCGCTGGTTCGTTCTGAGGGATTGAGCATGCGGCTCGAGCGGTATCTTACCGTCGACGATTTCAAGCGCGAGGCCGAAAAGCGCGTGCCGCGCATGTTCTTCCAATATGCGGATTCCGGTGCCTATACCGAGGGCACCTACCGCGCCAACAGCGACGACTTCGCCCGTGTGCGGCTGCAGCAACGCATTGGCGTCGACATCACGAAGCGAAGCCTCGAAACCACCATCCTCGGCCGCAGGATCACCATGCCGCTCGGCCTTGGCGCCACCGGTGCGGCGGGCATGCAGAGCGCGGATGGCGAGATCAAGGCCGCGCGTGCCGCCGAGAAATTCGGCACCATCTTCACCCTCTCCACCGTCAGCATCTGCTCGATCGAAGACATCGCCGCGGCAACCAAGGCGCCGTTCTGGTTCCAGCTCTATGTGCGCAAGGACCGCGAGTTCACCGGCCGGCTGATCGATCGCGCGAAAGCGGCCGGCTGCGGCGCGCTCGTCGTTACCATGGACTGCCAGCACTATGGGCAGCGGCACAAGGACGTGCGCAACGGTCTGACCGTGCCACTCAAACTCACCCCGCGCTTCCTTGCCGAGCTCGCCGTCAAACCGCGCTGGGCGCTGGCCATGCTGGGCACCCGGCGGCGGACGTTCGGCAATTTCGCCGGCCACGTGCCGGCCGCGCCGAGCGCTGCGGCCCTCGCCGAGTGGATGAGCCAGCAGGACGACCTGACGCTCAACTGGAAAGACCTGCTCTGGATCAAGCAGCGCTTCGGTGGGCCCCTGGTGGTCAAGGGCGTGCTGCATCCCGACGATGCGCGCGCGGCCGTGGCGCACGGCGCCGACGCGATCATCGTGTCCAATCACGGCGGACGGCAGCTTGATGGCGCCCCCTCGACCATCCGCGTGCTGCCGCGCATCGTCGATGCCGTCGGCAGCCGTTGCGAAATCTATCTCGACAGCGGCGTGCGCTCCGGCCACGACATGATCAGGGCCGTGGCGCTCGGCGCCCGGGCGGTGTTTGTCGGCCGCCCCTTCCTCTACGCCCTCGGCGCCGCCGGGGAAGCCGGCGTATCTCGACTCTTCGAGATCATGCGCGCCGAGGCCGACAGCGCGCTGGGGCTGATGAGCGTCAACGACATCACCACGCTGGGCGCGGACCACATCGAGTCCAACGACCTCGTGCCGCCCCGTGGACTTTGACAACGCCACGGTCGGCGCCGGCACCATCGTCGAACCCGGCGTCGTCGTCGGGTTCCGCTACCACCCCGATTGCGGCCCCGCCCGCATCGGTGCCAACGGCATCCTGCGGCACGGCACGCTGATCTATGGCGATGTCAGCATCGGCGAACATTTCCAGAGCGGCCACAACACGGTGATCCGCGCCAAGGTGCGCATGGGCGACTATTGCACGGTGACCAATCAGTCGACGCTCGAGGGCCTGATCCGTTTCGGCGACGGCGTCCGGGTGATGTCGCATGTCTACATCCCGTCGCGCACCTGGTTCGGCGACCGCGTCTTCGTCGGCCCCGGCACGGTCTTCCTCAACGAGCGCCTTCCGGGGCGACTCGAGCACGGACCGACGCCACGCGGTGCGACGGTTGAAGACGACGTGATGATCGGTGGCGGTTGTACGATCCTGCCCGGCGTCACCATCGGCGCCCGCAGCTTCATTGCTGCCGGCACTCTGATAACCAGGGACATCCCGCCGCGCAGCTTCGTGAAGGGGCATCCGGCGCGGATCGAACCGCTGCCGGCCGAACTCGACCGCGCGAACAGTCCGCATCTGTGGCAGCAGGCGCACGATCTCTGGCACCCGCGCGCCAATCATCCGCACGAGCTCGACTGGCCGGCGGACTGGCCGGAGCGCTACTGACGCTGCGGCACCGGCACGGAATCCACCAGCGCCCGCGCGGTATCGTAGAACAGCGCCTGCCGGTGCGCCGCCGTAAGCCCGACCTGCCGTCCGCCCCGCTTCATTGCCCGCAGCTGCTCATAGCGTGTGAAGGTCATGCGCGGATCGCAGTGGGCGAGGCTCATCGCGTGGTTGGTGGGAGAGAGATAGGCCCAGGCGCGGCCGAAGGTGATGTACTTGCCGCGCATCGGCCCGATCATGTCGTCCGAGCCGTACATCACGCGGTCGACGCCGACGCCGGTATAGAGCGCATCGAGCGCATCGGAGTCGCAGACCGTCGAGGTGTCGTACCAGACATTGGGCAGGCCGCGGAGCTTGGACGCCGAGGCCTCGATGGCCCAGGACGAATAGCTGCGCGCGCAATGCGCAAGGATCCACTTCGCGTTGGGGTATTTGTCGCTGAGCCGCAGCAGATCCTCGACATTCTCGGGATCGGCGATGGCATCGCGCTTGCTGAGGTGCATCATGATGACGAGGCCGAGCTTGTCGGCCACCGCGATCTGGTGCTCGGGCATGAAGTCGGTGAGCCGCCCTTCGACGGCATCGGGCGCATACCAGCGGTAGGGCTTGAAGCCGATCACGCCGAGCCGCCGCACATCGGCTTCGACCTGCGCGGCGCTCATCTGCGGCCGGACCAGCATCAGCCCGCGGCTCCTCTCGCCGCCCTTAGCCACTTCGCTGGCGATGTAGTCGTTCGAGCCGTCGAAGTCGCATGGATTGGGGAACGGAAACGGAAACGCCAGGCGCTCGATCTGCCGCCCCGGCATCAGTGCCGCATCCACCGCGTCGGCGATCTCCCACGTCACCTCGGGGAACATCGCGCCGATGCCGCCGGCGAACGGCCCCGACGCCTTGTTGGGATCGAGGTCGAAGGCCCAGCGGTAGATGTGCACATGCGCGTCGAACACCCTGTGCGGTACGAAGTCCTCCAGCTCCTCCTGCCAGATGCGGGTATCGAGGCTGTTGGTCTCATATTCGCTCATCAAGGGACTCCGGCTGGCGAGTGATCAGTGCCGCCGCCGCGCCGCGTTGCGCTGCGGCACGGTGGAGGCGATATAGGCCGCCGTCTCGTCGGCGGCGAAGCGGTCGGGCGAAAAGGCGGTGAGATCGATCGAGGTGCGGCCGTTTGCGACGAACTCCGCGAGGTAGTAGCCGGAGGCCGGGTTGTAGCTGAAGCCGCCCGAGTGAAAGCAGACCCCCACGAACAGCCCGTCCATGCCGCCGAACGGCCCGAGGATGGGCTCGCCATCCATCGAGAAGGACAGCAGCCCGACCTTGCGCGTCTCCCATTCAAGCCCGCGCAGCGCCGGAACGAAGTCGACAAAGCGCCCGACCACGTCGTCGCGCAGCGCCGGATCGTCCTCGAGCTGCTCGTAGCGGGAGCGGAAATCGGTGAGCTTGACGTCGTCGAGATCGGGCGTCTCGGCGCCCACGAGGATGCGATTGCCGTCGGCCGGCCGCACATAGCCGGAATAGGGGTCCGCATTGACCGGCGGCGCCACGAACGGCCCCGCCAGCGGCGCGCTGACATAGCGGCGATGCAGGAACGTCTTGGCCGGAACGGCGATATCGACCGTCTTGAGCAGCGGCAGCACCCAGGCATAGTTGGCGACCACAACGGCGTCGCCCTGCACCACCCTGCCCTCCGTCCGCACGCCGACGGCGCGGCCCTTGCGCGTCTCGATGCCCTCGACCGTCGCGCCGGTGACGATCCGCACCCCCTGCTGCTTCAGCTTGGCGGTCAGCGCCGCGAGATACTCCGGCGGCTCGCTGTAGCCGCCCAAGGGATCGAGCACGCCCAGATGATCGTCCGGTGGATTGAGCATCGGCCAGCGCCGCCGGATTTCGGCCGCGGACAGCACCTGATAGGGCACGTCCCACTCGTCATAGAGCGGCAGCAGGGCCGCTCGGCCAGGCCACAGCTCAGGGCTGAACAGGCCGAGGCAACCATGCTCATTGTGAAAGACATAGCCGTCGAGTTCGCGGCTCATCTCGCGAAAGCGCCTGAGCGCGGTCTTCCGCGCTAGAATGCCGGTCTTGGTCCACAGCAGCCCGGTCGATATGCCGGCCGCGCGGCTGCTCGACCCGGCGCCGATCGCGTCCTTCTCGAAGATCGTGACGTCGCCATAGCCGAAGCGCTTCAGATGATAGGCGGTCGACAGCCCGGTGACGCCCCCGCCCACGATGATTGCGTGCCTGTCGGCCAATCCCGCACCCCCGCTTGACCTGCCAATCTGTTATAATGATAAGATAATATCCAGAGCAAGCAGTCGAGGGGCCGCCGTGACCTTTTATGTTGAGGATTTCGACAGTGGACCGGGCGGCTGGATGCGGGTGGTCGACAACTATGCCCCCATCGCCGCCCTGCCCGTCCGCGATGGAGCGGTGCGCTGCCAGGGCCCCTGGTGGGTAGACTACAACCACGCGCCGCCGGGGGGCGGCTACCTGCAATTGCTGATGTGCCTCGTCACCAAGGGTCCCTCGGGCGAGTCCATTCGCGAGGCCGCCGGCGAGAACCGCTTCGTCAAGGGCAACTATCCCACCGATTTCACCAATGCGCGCCTCACCCTGCGGCTGCGCGGCGAGCTTGAAGCGGCTGGAACAAGGTTCTCCGCCCTGATCCAGGGCAGCATCGACGGTATCGTGTCGGGCTGGGTACTGACCGGGCAGACCTTCGCGGTCACGCCCGACTGGAGCGAGCAGACCGTCACCTTCGTGCCCGACCCGTCGCAATGGACAAGCATCGGCTCGCGCCACGATCGCACCGAAACCTATGGCGAAAAGCCGCTGCTCGACATCCTGCGCAACGTCAACGTCAACATGCACCTCATCATGTTTCCGGTGAAGCCGCGTCCGATGGGCCACATCGGCGGCGACCCGCATCTGCTGCGCGCCGGCCGCGACTACCCGATCTGGCCGTCCAGCATCGCGCAAGGCTACATCGAGGTCGACCGCATCGAGATCGACTTTCCGGGAGCCACGACATGAGCCGCTACCCTCGGACTGTTCTGGGCACTGTCTGCGTCCCCTGGCGCGACGACGGCACGCTCGACGAGGCCTGTTTCCGCCGCACCATCACCAACCTCGTGACGTCGGGCATGCCGGACCTCTACATCTTCGGCACCGCCGGCGAGGGCTACGCCGTCAGCGAATCCGACTTCCGCCGCATTGCGACTGTCTTCGCCGAGACGATGCGCGACGCCGGTGGCGCGCCGCCAATGGTGGGCGTCGTCAACCAGTCGCTCGCCACCATCATGGAGCGCATCCGCTTCTGCCGCGCGGCGGGGATCACGACCTTCCAGATTTCGCTGCCCAATTGGGGCACGCTGGGGGACACCGAACTGCGCCGGTTCTTCGCCGAGGTCTGCGGCAGTTTCCCCGATTGCCGGTTCCTCCACTACAACCTGATGCGCTCCGGCCGCCTGGTGCGCCCGCACGAATATGCCGAGCTCGCCGAGCGCCATCCCAACCTCGTCGCCACCAAGCACGGCGGCGCCGACATGCACCAGATCCTCGGGCTGATGGCCGAGGCCCCGCAGCTCCGCCATTTCCTCAGCGAGCAGGGTTACTACCTCGCCGCTCCGCTGGGCGAGCCCGCCCTCCTCGCCTCGCTCGTCGCGAGCAATCCGCAGCGCGCCCACGCCTATTTGCGGGCCGGGATCGACGGTGACCTGCCGCGCTTCGCCGAGCTCCACCGCGAACTCTGCGGCACGCTCCTGGCGCTGCTTCGCGCCGTTGGCCTCGGACATATCGATGGCGCCTACGACAAGATCATCCACAAGCTGGCCGAGCCCGACTACCCGCTCGCGCTGCTGCCGCCCTACGAGGGCGGGACGGAGGCGGCCTACCGGCAATACAAGGCCGAGCTCGAGGCAAACTGGCCGGCCTGGTTGCCTAGTCGCTGATCGCGCTGGCAATGCGCCAGACGCCGTGCGCATCGCAGGCCGCGTAGTACATGCGCCGGCGGCCGTCATCGAGTGCGACAAGCGACATGTCCTCGGCATGCACGGCATCGATGTCGGTGCCACCATAACCGTCGCCGTCGATGATCACGCCATCGCGCTCCCAGTTGATCCCATCCGCCGACGACGCCATCAGGATGCGCGAGCGGTAGCCCGCCATATCCGCCGCGATCGACGCGGCCGCGAAATCGGCGCTCGCCGCAACCGCCGCATCGGCGCTGGGATGCGCCGGCACCATCGTGCCCGCCGGCACGCCCTGCCAGGCCGAGAACACCATCCGCCACGGCGATCCGGCGACGACTTCGGCCGCTGTGATCCCCGCACTGTCGAGCGCATCGTGCCGGTCGCCAAGGCGCAGCCCCGGCTCGCGCATAAAGGTCGAGCCATCGGCGCTCACCGCGCTGATCACCTGCGTCCCGAGCCGCGCTCCGCCCGACGGGTCCCCGCCGGCATAGACCGACTCGAAGCAGAACAGCCGTCCACCCTCTCCCGCCGATCGCAGGAACCGGGGCGCGCCCACGCCGCCCGGCGCGGTCATCCGCAACCCCGCCTCGACGCGCCAGTTCAACTGGTCGTCCGACACCGCGCTCATGATAGCGGTCGGCAGCGTCGCCGTGCCGCGCGCTTCGAAATACATGCGCCAGCCCCCGCCCGGGAGCGCCGCCACGCTCGGCGCCAGCACGCGCAGCGACATCTGCGCCAGCGCCGGGTCGGGTGCGACGCGGATGCCCTCCTCCACCGTGAAAGCGAGGCCGTCCTCCGACACCGCGCTGAGGATGTATCCCTGGCACGCACGGAACGGCCGGCCCGGCCCCACCGCCGTGTAGAACAGGCGGAACCGCCCATCCGGCGTCCGCACGACGCCGGGCGCCTGGACCTTGGATCGGTCGAGCGCGCGAGCCCCCTCGAGGCGCGCGCCCGGCTCCTTTTTCCAGCGTGTCGGCAATGCCATTCCACTGCTCCCGCGCGTCGCGTCGGCTTGACGGCTATCGGGTTATCCTTATAACAATATAGCACGTGTCTGTTGGGGGAGAGAATGGGCAAGGGGCAGGAACTGTGGAAGAGGGCCAAGACCGTCATCCCCGGCGGCAACATGCTGCTCTCCAAGCGCCCCGAGCAATTCCTGCCCGAGCAATGGCCCGCTTATTACAGCAAGGCGAAGGGCTGCCGCGTCTGGGACCTCGATGGCCGCGAGTACATCGACATGTCGATCATGGGCATCGGCTGCAACACGCTGGGCTATGGCGACGACGAGGTCGACGATGCGGTCCGCCGCGCCATCGACCTGGGCACCATGTCCACGCTCAACGCCCCCGAGGAAGTCGAGCTCGCCCAAAAGCTCATCGCGCTCCACCCATGGGCCGACATGGCGCGCTTCGCCCGCAGCGGCGGCGAGGCCAATGCCATCTCCATCCGCATCGCCCGTGCCGCGACCGGCCGCGACGGCGTGGCCCTGTGCGGCTATCATGGCTGGCACGACTGGTACCTTGCCGCCAATCTGGGCAATGCCGAAACGCTTGCCGGCCACCTGCTGCCCGGCCTCAGTCCGAACGGCGTTCCACAGTCGCTGCGCGGCTCGGTCTTCCCCTTCGCCTACAACGACTATGACGGCCTCGAGGAGCTGGTCCGCACCCAGTCCATCGGCGTCATCAAGATGGAAGTATCGCGCAACTACGAGCCGGAGGGCGACTTCCTCGTCCGCGTCCGGCAACTCGCCGACGCGCACGGCATCGTGCTGATCTTCGACGAATGCACCTCCGGCTTCCGCCAGGCCCTCGGCGGCCTGCACAAGGTCTATGGGGTCGACCCCGACATGGCGGTCTTCGGCAAGGCGCTGGGCAATGGCTATGCGGTCACCGGCGTACTGGGCAAGCGCGACATCATGCAGGCCGCCCAGAACACGTTCATTTCCTCGACCTTCTGGACCGAGCGCATCGGCTCGGTGGCGGGCGTGGCGACGCTGCGCGTGATGGAACGCGAGAAATCGTGGGAAAAGATCACCGCCACCGGCCGCGAGATCACCGCGCGCTGGCAGGCGCTCGGAAAAAAGCACGGGCTGCCGCTGACCACCGCCGGCGTCCCCGCTCTCACCAGCTTCGCGCTGAAGCTGCCCAAGGCGCAGGCGTACCGCACGCTGATCTCGCAGGAGATGCTCGCCAGGGGCTATCTCGCCGCGACCGCGGTCTACACCTGCACCGCGCACACTCCCGACATCGTTGACGGCTATTTCGAAGCGCTCGATCCCGTGTTCGCGCTGATCCGCGACTGCGAGGACGGACGCGACGTGATGAGCCTGCTCAATGGCCCCGTCGCCCATTCCGGCTTCACCCGTCTCAACTGAGGTAGCCTTGGCTCTTCCCCCGTTCGCCTCCGCCTCCCTCGCGCCGCTCGCGACCCGCCTTGCCGCGCGCGACGGCAAATATACCGATATCCCCGACGTCCTCGCCATCGGCGACACGCCCGGCAAACACGGCTTCGCCATCCTGTGCCCTCAACCCGTGACCGGCTCGACCGTCACCATTACCGCTCTTGAGCGCCATCCGCATTCGACCCAGTCCTTCCTTCCCATCCGGGCCGGCCGCTGGCTGGTGGTTCTCGCCCCCACCCTGCCCGACGGCACTCCCGATATGGCCAATGTCCGCGCCTTTCTCGCCGGCCCCGATGATGCCATCTGCATCGGGCGCAATGTCTGGCACGCCGGCCTGACGGTGCTCGATGGACCGGCCGAATTCGCCATGATGATGTGGCGCGCCGATGCCGGCGACGACGGCATCGTGCACGAACTCGCGACGCCGCTTAGGCTCGAGGTCAGCTGAGGAGAGACGGTTATGGCCCGCATGGTCTACATCTCCGGCCGCATGCTTCTCGAGCCGGACGCCCGGATCTCGATCTTCGACAGCGCCGTGATGCTGGCCGACACGGTGACCGAATCCACCCGCACCTTCCGCCACAAGCCGTTCAAGCTCGAAGCTCATATCGAGCGGCTGTACCAGTCGCTGAAGCTGGTCCGCATCGACCCCGGCATGAGCGCCGACAAGATGCTGCGCACCACGCTCGACGTGTTCGAGGCCAATCTCGACAATTACGGCCCCGGCGACGACTGTTGGATCGTCCACAACATCTCGCGCGGCCTCTCGATCGCCGGCGCCGATCCGACGGTTCAGGTCGGCGCCGCGACGGTGATGATCTTCACCCAGTTCATGGATCTGAAGCCCTGGGCCCGCTTTTACACCGAGGGCTGCCACGGCGTGACGCCGGTCAGCCGCGCCGTGCCCAGCCAGTCGCTCGACCCGCGCATCAAGAACCGCAGCCGCCTCGCCTACACGCTGGCCGAGATGGAGGCCAAGCAGGTGGACCCGCTGGCGCAGAGCGTCATCCTCGACATCGACGGCCACGTCTCCGAGAACAAGGGCGGCAACATCTTCTGCGTCACCAAGGGCGTGCTGCGAACGCCCTCGACGGTCAACTGCCTAGCCGGCATCAGCCGGGCCACGGCGCTGGAGCTAGCGAAGAAGCTCGGCATCCCCACCGAGGAAACCGTGCTGCAGCCCTACGACCTCGCCACCGCCGACGAGATGTTCTTCACCTCGACCCCCTACTGCATCATGCCCTCGACCAGGTTCAACAACCACCCGGTCGGCGACGGCACCGTCGGCCCGATCACCAAACGCCTGCTCGACGCCTGGAGTGACCTGGTCGGCCTCGACATCGCCGCACAGGCAAAGGCCCAGATCAACTGAACACCGCCAGGTGACACCTCCCCGGGACGCAACCGCGCTACTCTGAAGCCGCGTCGTCGCGGATAGCTAAACTTGCGCTGGTCGCCATCCCACGCGGTTAACCCCTCCCACCTAAGCTGAAAGGGCCGCGCGTCAGGCGGTGAGGATCTCGGACCGATGCGTGAACGCCGTACTCATCCGCGCCACGATGTGACCCACCGGGGGATGCTGTCCTTCGACAATGGGCTGTCGACGGTGCCGTGCCAGCTGGTCAATCTGTCGACCGGCGGAGCACTGGTGCGCGTGTCGGCGACGCAGACGCTGCCGCAGATGGTGTCGCTGTTCTACGACAAGCTGGACGAGCAGGTGCCGGAAGTCGCCTCGGCGCTGTGCACGGTCGTACGGCGTGAGCCCCGGGCCGCCGCGCTCAAGTTCCTCCGCGTCGTCTAGCCGCGGCTTTTTGCCCGGCAAGTGATTGTGCTGTGAAGGATTTCCTTCGGGCTCCGATTTTTGCAATTGTATGACTCGTCCCACGAGGGATTTCGGCTAGTTTCGCTGCCGGGCTCGGCATTATGGACGACACTTGCGTCTCCTCGCCGGGCGACCGCAGCTCGATGAGAGAGAGATGGCAATGAAAAAGATCCTTACAGCGCTCCTGGCGCTGGCGCTGACCACCACGGTGGTCGGCACGGCCGCCGCGCAGGAAAAGACGCCCAACGACCCGCGGCTGTTTACCCCGGGAAAGCTGACCGTCAGCACCTCCGACCCGGCCTATCCGCCGTGGGTTCTCGACAACAATCCGTCCGCCGGCGAGGGTTTCGAGGCCGCGTTCGTCTACGCCTTGGCCGCCGAGCTCGGTTTCGCCAAGGAAGACGTGGTGTGGACCGACGTTACCTTCGACGGCGCCATCGCGCCGGGCCCGAAGGCCTATGACTTCTCGATCCAGCAGATCTCGGTCACCCCCGAGCGCTCCAAGGTCGCGACGTTCTCGGACGTCTACTATCAGTCCGACAAGGTCGTGATCGCCCTGCCCAGCTCGAACGTGAGCGCGGCCAAGTCGTTCGCCGACCTCAAGAATGCCCGCTGGGGCGTCGCTGTCGGCACGACCGATTTCGACTATGTCACCAACATCCTCGGCATCGCCGACGCCGCCGTCTTCGACGATCAGGCCGGCGTGTTCCAGGCGCTGCAGGGCGGCCAGATCGACGCCACCATCGCCACGCTGCCGACGGCGCTCTATGCGACGGCCGTGCAGGTGCCGGAAGCCAAGATCACGGCGCTGGTTCCCAAGGATCCCAAGGACGAAGGCCTCGGCCTGCTGTTCGCCCATGAGAACCCGATCGTCCCCTGGATCAACGAGGGCATCGCCGCGCTCAAGGCCAAGGGCACCATCGACGAGCTCGCCGCCAAGTACCTGATCGCCGACCCCAATATCCCGGTGATCTCGCAATGACACGACGACCCGGCAAGGGGCGCCGGCAGATCGCACTCAAGGACCGGCTTCTGCCGGTCCTTATTAGTTTGGCCAGCGTCATCCTCGTGTTCGGCGTGGTGGGGTACTTCGTGACCTCGGCCCCGCAATGGCCACGCATCCAGCTCCAGTTCTTCAGCCTCGAAGCGATCATCGAATCCTTCCCGGCCGTCGCCAAGGGGTTCCTGGTCAGCATGCAGATCTGGGTGATCAGCCTCGTCTGCATCGGCATCTGGGCGCTCGTCCTCGCCATTTTCCGCGCCATGGGCGGCCCCTGGTTCGCGCCGCTGCGCGTCTTCGCCATCCTCTATGTCGACCTGTTCCGCGGCCTGCCGGCCCTGTTGCTGGTGCTGCTGTTCGGTTTCGGCATCCCCGCGCTCAACCTGCCCGGCCTGCCCACCAGCGGTATGTTCTGGGGCGGCGTGGCGCTCATCCTCAGCTATTCGGCCTATGCCACCGAAGTCTATCGCTCAGGCATCGAGGCCGTGCACGAGGGCCAGAACATGGCCGCCAAGGCGCTCGGCCTCTCGCAATGGCAGACGCTGCGCTACGCCATTCTTCCGCAGGCGCTGCGCAATGTGGTGCCCGCCATGCTCAACCTCGTGGTTGCGCTGCAAAAGGATGTGGCACTGCTCTCGGTGATCGGCGTGCGCGACGCGGTGCGCGAAGCGCAGATCTACACGGCCCGGACCTTCAACTATTCCTCGCTGGTCGCCGCCGCGATCCTGTTCCTCCTCGCCACCATCCCACTGGCGCGGCTGACCGACCACCTCCAGCGCCGCGACCGCGAGCGTCGGCTGCAGGGCGTCCTCTGATGACCCGGATCGTGATCGACAAGCTCACCAAGTTCTACGGTGACAAGATGGTGCTCGACGGGGTGGACCTCAGCGTCGCCCCGCACGAAGTGGTTTGCCTGATCGGCGCCTCGGGCTCGGGCAAGTCCACTTTGCTGCGCTGCATCAACGGCTTGACCGAGTTCGACGAGGGCGCGGTGAGGCTCGACGGCGTCGACATCTTCGACCCGGCCTTCGGCCGCACGGGCCTCTACAAGCGCGTCGGCATCGTGTTCCAGGCCTACAATCTGTTCCCGCACATGACGGTGCTGCAGAACGTGACGCTGGCGCCCATCAAGGTACATGGTCGCGACCGACGCGAGGCGGAGACGGCGGCGCTGAAGCTGCTCGACATGTTCGGGCTCGGGCAGTTCGCCCAGGCCTATCCCGAGCAGCTTTCGGGCGGACAGCAGCAGCGCGTGGCCATCGTCCGCTCGCTGGCGACCGAGCCGGAGGTGCTGCTGCTCGACGAAGTGACGGCGGCGCTCGATCCCGAGCTGATCGGGGAAGTCCTCAAGATCATCCGCGATCTCAAGACCAGCGGCATGACGATGGTGATCGTCACGCACGAAATGGGCTTTGCGCGCGACGTGGCCGACCGGGTCTGCTTCCTCGATGGCGGACGGATCGTCGAACAGGGCGAGCCGCATCGTCTCTTCGCCGACCCGCAGCAGCCGCGCACGCAGAAATTCCTCGAGCGCATCATTGCGGCGGGCCGGCTCGAAGCGGCGCGGTAATCAACTGTTTGCCGCGAGGTAGTCCTTGACCAGCGCCACCCAGTAGCGCGAGGCGGGGGCGATGATGGCGTCGTTGAAATCGTAGCGTGGGCTGTGCAGGTCCGCGCTCGGGCCGTTGCCGACAAACAGGTACGAACCGACCTTCTTCTGCAGCATGAAGGCGAAATCCTCGCTGCCCGTGCGCAGCGGCGCCGTGCCGACGACGTCCTCGCCGAAGTGCCGGACGGCAACCTGCCGGGCGAACGCCGTCTCGGCGTCGTGGTTGACCAGCGCCGGAAAACCCGGCGGATGGAACACGTCCGCCGTGGCGCCGTAGCTGGCGGCATGCGCTTCGGCCAGCACCTTGATCCGCGCGCGTACCCGGTCGCGGACAGCATCGGTGAAAGCGCGCGTCGTGATCTGCAGCTCGACCTTGTCGGGGATCACATTGGGCAGCGTGCCGCCGTGGATCATGCCAACCGTGATCACGGCAGTCTCGAGCGGATCGACATTGCGCGAGACGATCGTCTGCAGGGCCAGCACCAGGGACGAGGCCGCCACGATCGGGTCGACCGTCTCGTGCGGCCGCGCACCATGGCCGCCCTGCCCCGTGATGGTGATGATGACGAGGTCGACCGACGCCATGGTCGGTCCGGCCAGGAACCGGAACTCGCCGGCCGGAATGTTGGGCCAGTTGTGCATCGCAAAGATCACGTCGACCGGGAACCGCTCGAACAGGCCGTCGGCCAGCATTTCCACCGCCCCGCCGACTTCCTCGGCGGGCTGGAAGACCAGCCGCACGGTGCCAGAGAAGTCTCGCGTCTCGGCCAGTTCCTTGGCCGCGGCAAGGAGGATCGTCGTATGGCCGTCGTGGCCGCAGGCGTGCATGACACCCGGATGCGCGCTGGCATAAGGGGCGCCGGTTGCCTCGGTGATGGGCAGCGCGTCCATATCGGCGCGAAGGCCGATGATACGTTCGCCTGCTCCGTTCCTGAGCGTCGCAACCACGCCCGTGCCGCCCACGCCACGGGCAACGTCGTAGCCCCAGCCTTCGAGCAGTTCGGCGACGAACGCACTGGTCGCGTGCTCTTCGCGGCTCAGTTCCGGGGCGGCGTGGAGTTTGCGGCGGATGGCGACGGGGTCAAAGCTCATGCACGTCACCTAGCGCGGCGCGGCAATGCTGTCGACGGCTCCGCCTTGACGACGGCGTCCGTCCATCGTAACTGAGCCCCGTTCTCCGCGCCCATCGTCTAGCGGTCAGGACACCGCCCTCTCACGGCGGGAACAGGGGTTCGATTCCCCTTGGGCGCGCCAGACTCCCCCCACCGACAGCCCGCTTCCCGGTCGATTCCGCCTCCCTTGAGACGAAAATCGCGTGCTCGCCCACGCGCAGGGCGGCTGCGACATGCTCCTTTCGTTTTCCCCGGCTGCCCGATATTGGAGCGTCGGGCCGATATGGCGTCACGGCGAGGTAGTAGTGCATCACGATCTGCAGGGGCGCTTTCCGGGGGTCCATTTCTACAATCCCGCACTGACCGAAGTGCAGGCCGACGTCGCCATCGGTGCTGGCACCCGGGTGGGCTCGTTCACGCTGGTGCAGACGGGCGCGACCATTGGAACCGGCACAACCATCGGATCGCACTGCAATATCTGCGCCTGCCATATCGGGAACAATGTCTCCATCCAGACAGCCTGCCACATCACGCGCGGCGTCGTCGTGGAGGACGGGGTCTTCATCGGACCGCATGTCACCACGCTCAACGACAAGCTGAGGGGCGGTCCGATGACCTTCCCGCGCATCTGCAAAGGGGCTAAGATTGGCGGTGGCAGCGTGATCCTTCCCGGCGTGACGATCGGCGAAGGCGCGACCGTCGGTGCCGGCAGCGTCGTAACCAGGGACGTCCCCCCGGGCGTCACCGTCACGGGAAATCCCGCGCGCGTCGTGACCCGAGAGACCGGCAAGTCCTGAGCATGCATCATAAGATCGTCAATCTTGCCCCGACGGGGATGATTCCGACACGCGAGATGTCGGCTCATGTTCCGCTCTCCATCGACGAGATCGTGGAGGATTGCCGGCGGTGCGCGGAGCGCGGCGCGGCCACATTCCACCTCCATGCCCGCGATGCGAACGGCGTACCGACCTACGACAGGCAGATTTATGCGCGCCTGATCGGCGGCATCCGCGAGACGCACCCCGACGCGGTGATCTGCGTCTCCCTCAGCGGGAGGACGTTCACCGAATTCTCCGAGCGCAGCGACCCGCTGCGGCTCGAGGGCGACCTGAAACCGGACATGGCGAGCCTGACGCTCTCCTCCCTCAACTTCTCGCAGACAGCCAGTCTGAACGCACCCGACATGGTCCGCCGCCTCGCCGAGATGATGGCGGAGCGCGAGATCAAGCCCGAACTCGAGGTCTTTGACCTGGGCATGGTCAACTACGCCCACTATCTCGCCGACCGCGGGTTGCTGAAACCGCCCTATTATTTCAACGTTCTACTCGGCAATGTGGCGACGGCGCAGGCCACGCCGACCCATCTGGCGGCAATCGTCTCCAGCCTGCCGACGAACTCGCTCTGGTGCGGTGCCGGCATCGGCGGCGCGCAATTGACGGCGAACGCGGCAGGCCTGCTGTTCGGCAATGGCGCGCGGGTCGGGCTGGAGGACACGCTCTGGTATGACCGCGAGCGCGCCCAGCCCGCGACGAATGTCGGGCTCGTCGACCGCGTCGTCTCGCTCGCGCAGACCCTGGGACACACGATCGCTTCCGCGTGCGAGGTGCGGCAGATGCTGGCACTGGCTCCACATGCCTGACGCTCCGCGCGGCCCGCTCCGCATCCTGATCACAAACAACACACTCGACGGACGAAACGGGTCCGAGCTTTACGTGCGCGACCTCGCGCTGGAGTACATGAAGCGCGGTCACCTGCCCGTCGCCTACAGCCCGTTCCTCGGGGAGGTCGCCGACGAGCTGCGCGCCAACTCGATCCCCGTCCTGGCCGACCTCGACGAGATGGAGGCCGAGCCCGACATCATTCACGGGCACCATCACCACGAGAGCGTGACGGCGGCCCTCCGCTATCCCCGGACGCCGATGATCTTCGTCTGCCATGGGTGGGCGCCCTGGGAGGAGACTCCGCCCCTCCATCCCAACATCGTGCGCTACGTCGCCGTCGACGATCTGTGCCGGGAACGCCTGCTGACCACCCGCGGCATCGCCCCCGAGCGGACCGCGACGATTTACAATTTTGCCGACCTCCAGCGCTTCCTGCCGCGACCGCCTCTGCCGCCCAAGCCTCGGACGGCACTCGTTTTCTCGAACTATGCCGCCCGCATCCCCCTTGCCATCCAGGAGGCGTGCGAACGGGCGGGCATCGACCGGCTGGACATCCGAGGCTATTCTTCCGGCAATCTCGCGACGGCGCCGGAGGAAATCCTGGGGCAGTACGACATCGTCTTCGCCAAGGCGCGGGCGGCCATCGAAGCGCTCGCATCGGGATGTGCCGTGATCCTCGCCGACACCGACGGTGTGGGCGGGATGGTGACGACAACCAACATGCACGACCTGCGCCGCCTCAATTTCGGCCTCCGGACCCTCAAGGCGGACGCCATGTCGCACGACGTGATCGAACGCGAGATCGGGCGTTACGATGCCCGCGACGCCAAGGCGGTGAGTGATGAGATGCGTGCCGTCGGGGGCCTCCAGACGGCAGCCGACACCTGGATCGATCTGTACAGGCAGGTCGTCGCGGAGTGGAACGCTCTTGCTGGCCGGAGCGGTGACGCCGCGCGCATGCGCGCTGGCTCGCGATATCTGCGCCAGATCGCCATGCCCCTGAAGAGCCGACGCGACGCCGAGCTGATGCTCGCCGAGGCGACCCGCCGGGAGGCAGTCACCCGCGCCGATCTCGAAAAGCTCGTTGGGCGCGAAGCTCTCCACGTCAGCCGTCAGCTCGAGATCGATCGGCTCGCGGCGGCGCTGTCCGCCAGCGAAGCCGATCTGGCCAGGATCCGCGGTTCGCGCGCCTGGAAGCTCATCGGCCGATACAGAAGGTTCCGGCAATGGCTGACACGCCGTTAGCAAAGCTGGACATCCCCAGCGTCCGCGTCGCCATCGTCGGCTTCGGCAAGATGGGGCAGCTGCATTTGAAGGCGCTGCGAAACCTGCCCGAAGTGGACGTGATTGCCGCCGTGGACCCCGATCCGGCGCGGCGGGTGATCGCAGATGCCCTCGATATCGCGAGCCTGCCCACGCTTGACGATCTCATGGGAGCCGTGGACGCGGCGATCGTCGCAACGCCGTCGGACCGGCACGCGTCGATCGCGATCGAGCTGCTCAACCGGGGAGTCGACTGCCTCGTCGAAAAGCCGATTGCCCTTGATCCCAACGAAGCGCGCCTGATGCTCGATGCGGCCGCCGGCGGGGCCGTGCTGGCCGTTGGACAAAGCGAGCGGTTCAACAATGGGTTGGACCGCGCGCTCGAAGTCATGGAGGGAATCGGCGGCGACGTCACGGTGCTGCGGACGGCGCGGCCGGGCGCCGACGACAGCCCAGCCGACGTGATCCAGGATCTGATGGTCCACGACCTCGATTGGGTGCTTCGGCGCGAAGGCGACTGCACGCCGGCCCTCAAGGTCACCGCACTGCAACACGTCGCCGGGCGCCTCGTCGGCGCCACGTGCTGGCTGCGATTTGCGACGCGCTCCTATCAGGTGACGGCGCGGTATGACGCGGCCGCACCGGAGCGGACGGTCACGCTCCACCCAATCGGTCAGCCGCCGCGGAGCTTCTCGCTCCGCCACGACAGTTCGGGATCGAACGCCGACCCCCTCACCCGGCAGGCGATAGCTTTCCTCGCGCACCGCCGCGGTTTGCCGAGCGCGATCTGCACCGGCGAGGAGGCCCTTCAGGTGCTGGAGCTCACCGAGCGTCTCCGCCAGATCTGCCGCCTCACCGAGCCGATGGAGCTGCGACTGGAATCGTATCCGCTTTGACCTCGCCAATCCCCTTTGTCGACCTCAAGCAGGAGTGGGCGCCGCTCCGTCGGGAGGTTCTCGACCGGATCGGCGCGATCCTCGACCACGGCAGGTTCATCGGCGGGTCGGAGATTTCCGAGCTTGAGGCGGCCCTGGCGCAGATTGCCGGCGTCAGGCATGCGGTCGCATGCAGCTCCGGAACGACAGCCTTGCTGATCGCGCTGCTCGCCCTCGACCTGCGCCCCGGCGATGAAATCATCGTCCCGGCCTTCACCTTTGCCGCTCCGCTCGAATGTGCGCTGCTGGCCGGCGCGCGGCCCGTTCTTGTCGATGTCGACTACCCCTCCGGGCTGATCAATCTCGACAGCCTGCGGCGGGCGATCACCGGCAGGACGCGGGCGATAGTCGCCGTGTCGCTGTTCGGCGTGCCCGCGGATTTCGACGCGATCTGCGCGCTGGCCGCGGTCTCAGGCATCACCGTCATCGAGGATGCCGCACAGAGCCTTGGAGCGGAGCGCAACGGAACGCCGAGCGGCGGACTGTGCGAGATCGCGTGCACCAGCTTCTTCCCCACCAAGACGCTTGGTGCCGCGGGAGATGGCGGCGCCCTCTTCACCGACAGGTCCGATCTGGCGGAGCGCTTCCGCGAAATTCTGAACCATGGCCAGAGCGAGCGATACCGGCACGTGCGACTGGGCCTCAATGGACGCATGAGTTCCATCGCGGCCGCTACCCTGCTCGCTCGCCTCGCCGGCCTGCCACCGGCACTCGACGCGCGGCGCCGAATCGGCGCGATCTACGACAAGGAACTGGACGCGCTCCGCAGCAGCGGCCTGTATCTTACTGATATTCCAGCGGAAACAAGCCCGGCCCGCTCCCAATATGCCATCGCCCTGGCGGACCGCGACGCCGCCGCCGCCGCGCTCGGCGCGGCCGGCATCGAAACCGCCATCCATTATCCGTCGCCGCTCCACCGGCAGGCAGCCTTCGCCGGAACGCAGCAGGAAGGGCAGCTCGAGCAGGCAAGCCGGCTCGCCGACACCGTCCTGTGCCTTCCCATTTATCCCGGACTGGGCAGCGCCAGCCAGGATCGCATCATCGCTGCACTTCACGCGCACATCGCCTCTCGTCCTCGGTGAGGGGCGACACGGTTGTTGCTACGGATGTTCCGCGGCCGGCGACTGATGTAAGCGGAGCGGATGTCGAGTCCGCGCCATCCCTTTCCGATCGTCGTCAGCGTGCCGCGCTCCGGCTCGACGATGCTGCGCCTGATGCTCGACTCGCATCCCGAACTGGCGATTCCGCCCGAGACGGGATTTCTGCTGTCGCCTCAGATCCTTGCGGCGCAGCACGACCGCGATCTGTGCGCCAGGCTCATCACCGGCTTCCCAGACGGCGCGCCGGCCTGGAACGACTACGGCATCGATGCGTCCGACTTTCTCGACGCCGCCCGCCATCTGGCGCCCACCGCGGGTCTCGCCGACGTGCTGCGGCTGTTCTACGCAACCTATGCGGAGCGGCATGCCAAGAAACGCACTGGCGACAAGACCCCGCTATACGTAACGGCCATGCCGACGGTGGCGTCTATGCTGCCCGAGGCGCGCTTCATTCACATTGTTCGCGACGGCCGGGACGTGGCGCTGTCATGGAGCAAGACCTGGTTCGCTCCGAGCCGCGATCTGGCGGTGCTCGTGGCGCAATGGTCCGCCATGGTCCGCGAGGCCCGGCGGGAGGCGCCCGCCTCGAAGTATCTCGAGATCCGCTACGAGGATCTGGTGAGCACGCCCGAAACCGTCCTCAGACGAGTCTGCGCGTTCATCGACCTCGACTACACGGACAGGATGCTCGACTACCCCGACCGGGCCGCGGGGCGGCTCGCCGAGCATCAGGCCCGGTGGGCATCCGACGGCACGCTCCTGGTCAGCCAGCCCGACAGGTTCCACCAGCAATGGCGGACGACCCGCCCGCCGCTCGAGGAGCGTATCGGCGTGTGGCGGACCGAAATGTCGCCCGCGGACCTGGCGTCGTGCAACCAGGCCGCCGCCGGACTGTTGGACGATGCCTGACATGCGCAGGCGATTGCACCGCACACAATGCTGCGCCAAACTCCCACAAATCGAGCCGAGGTCCCGTACATGCCGAGTTCCACTGAGGATCGGATCGCCGTTTCCACCTGGTCGCTGCACCGTCACCTGGGGACGACCTATCCCCACGACCTGACGACGACGGCGATCGGCCCGGTGCAGGAAACCTATGGCGAAGGCACAGAGTCGCTGCTCGACCTGCCATCGGCGCTCAACAATCACGGCTACGCGCGCATGGAGCTGGTCTCGTTCCACCTGCCCAGCCGCGATCCGGTGTATCTGGGCGAACTGCGCGATCAGCTCGACACCTGCGGCGTGGCGCTCCAGACGCTGTTGATCGACGACGGCGACATCGCCCATCCCGAGCATGGCGCGCGCGACGAAGCCTGGATCGCGAGCTGGATCGAGATCGCCAATGAACTGGGCGCGCGGAACGCCCGCATCATTGCCGGCAAGCAGGCGCCGTCGAAGGCGGCGCTCGACCGCTCGGTCGCCGCGCTGCGGTCGCTGGCCGACGGCAATGCCGGCGGCGTCCGGCTGACCACCGAGAACTGGTTCAACCTGCTGCCGTCGGCGGAAGAAGTGACCTATGTGCTCGACCGTCTCGAGGGCAAGGTCGGCCTCCTCGGTGACTTCGGCAACTGGACGGGCGCGGGCAAGTACGACGAGCTGGCCAAGGTCTTCGGCCGGGCCGAGCTGTGCCATGCCAAGGCGAATTTCATCGATGGCGACCTCGACGCCACCGACTACGGCCGCTGCGTCGACCTGGCCGAAGCCGCAGGCTATTCCGGCCCCTACACCCTGATTTTCGACAGCGAACTGCCCGTCAATGAGTGGGACGGTCTCGCCATCGAGCGGGACGTCATCCTTTCGCGCCTCGCCCGTGCCTGACAGGAGCGCCGGGCTGCTGCTCTTCCGGCGCGCTGAAGGCGGCCTCGAGCTCTTCCTCGTGCATCCGGGCGGCCCGTTCTGGGCCAACAAGGACGACGGTGCATGGTCGATCCCCAAGGGGCTGTACGAGGACGGCGAGGACGCACTCGCCGCCGCGCGGCGCGAATTCGTCGAGGAAGTGGGAACGCCGGTCGACGGCGACGTCATCGCGCTTGGCGAGTTCAGGCTGCCGAGCGGCAAGCGGTTGAGCGCCTGGGCCATTGAGGGCGATCTCGACCCGGCGACCGTCGCCAGCAACACATTCGAGATGGAATGGCCGCCGCGCTCCGGCAAGCGTGCGCAATTCCCCGAAGTCGACCGCGCGGCATGGTTCGAGCCGGATGCGGCACGGCGCAAGCTGACCAAGGGCCAGCTTCCGCTGCTGGCTGCCTTCCTGCGGCTCCCGCGTTAGGCGGCGACGCTCACCGGCTTGGGCACGCCCGCGCCGGCATCGCGGCTGTTCCAGACGACCCAGTATTTGCCTTCGGCATCGGGCACGAGCACTTCGCTCGGCCGGTTCATATGCGCGGAAAACTGCGCCTGGTTGCGCGCCTCCATGGCCGCCGCCTCGCGCGTCTCGTGCGGTCCGTGCGAACGCCCCTCGAAGTCCACGAACCACTTTCCGCGGCTTTGAATCACTATGTACAGCGCAGTCGTCAACGCCAAGCCCGCCACAACCCCACAAAGGCTCGACGCTATCACCGGGCCGCCCGGGCGGGCACATGGCGCCGCACGTTACGCACAGAACCTTTGGCGGCGGTGGATATCGGCGCGAGGCACCTTACCAAAAGGTAGGTTAGCTTACTGAACCATAACATTACTTTGCCGCAGCCCGGCTTCATAGTGAGGCTTGGCGCCTCCTCTTCCGGCGCCGCCTTGCCTGGGGCCGATGATGAAGAAGCTGCTTGTCTGGATTGTCGTGATAGTGACGGTCGCCGGCGGCGCGGCGTTTGCCGGATTGCGCTACTGGGCGCCGTCGCAGGCGGCGGTCGAGCCCACGACTGTGGCGGTGGAGCTCGGCAATGTCGAACAGACGGTCCTTGCCTCGGGCGCGCTGCAGGCCAACGCGGTGACCAGCGTGGGCGCCGAGGTTTCGGGCACCATCCAGACGCTGTCGGTCAAGCTGGGCGACATCGTCCAGAAGGGCGATCCCATCGCCGAGATCGACTCCGTCAACCAGCAGAACGCCGTGAAATCGGCGGAAGCCTCGCTCGCCAACATGAAGGCGCAGCTCAGCGCCAAGCAGGCCGACCTCAAGACCGCCCAGGCGGCGGTGGAGCGCAGCGACAAGCTCAAGGCGCAGAACCTGGTCTCGGACGCCGACCTGATGACGGCGCAGGCGACGCTGGCGTCGGCCGAAGCGGCCATCGCCTCATTCGAAGCGCAGATCAGCCAGTCCGAGCTCGCGGTCGAATCGGCCCGGCTTGACCTCGAGCGCACCAAGATCACCGCGCCGGTTAGCGGCACCATCGTGGCGGTGCTCGTCACCGAGGGGCAGAGCGTCAATGCGGCACAGACCGCCCCCACCATCGTCAAGATCGCCGACCTCGACACCATGCTGATCAAGACGCAGATCTCGGAAGCCGACATCACGCGCGTGCAGCCGGGCCAAAGCGCGACCTTCACGATCCTGGGCGACCCCAGCACCAGGATCGACGCGACGCTCCTCTCGGTCGATCCCGCGCCCGATGCGATCACCACATCGGATACCGGGCTCTCCGCGTCCGACAACGCGGTCTACTACAACGGCATCTTCTCGGTGGCGAACCCCGATCACCGGCTCCGCATCGCCATGACGGCGCAGGTGACCATCATCATCGAGCAGCGCAAGGGCGTGCTCACCCTGCCCGCCTCCGCTCTGGGCTCGGCGGGCCGCGACGGGCTCTACCGTGTGGGCGTCTACGACGAGGCGAGCGGCAAGACGCGGCTGGCCGAGGTGAAGGTCGGGCTCAACAACAACATCACGGCGGAGATCACCGAGGGGCTGAACCAGGGAGACCGCGTTGTCGCGGGCAGCAATGTCACGGCCGCACGGTCCGGCACCGGGGCGCGGACCGGCGGTCCCGGCGGCTTCGGCGGCGGCGCCGTCTTCATGAGGCCGTGACATGGCCCCGCTGATCTCGCTCCGCGGCCTCACCCGGCGCTTCGTGACGGGCGCCGACACCGTCACCGTGCTCGATGACGTGAACCTCGATATCGAGGCGGGGGAGATGATCGCCATCATCGGCGCCTCGGGCTCGGGCAAGTCGACGCTCATGAACGTCCTCGGCTGCCTCGACCGCGCCAGCGCCGGCACCTACACCTTTGGCGGCCGCGACATCAGCAAGCTCGGGCCGGACGAGCTGGCGCAGCTCCGCCGCGAGCATTTCGGCTTTATCTTCCAGCGCTACCAGCTTCTTGCCGACCTCGACGCGGTCGAGAACGCCGCGATGCCGGCCATCTACGCCGGCGTCGACGGCGGCACGCGCACCCGGCGCGCCAGGGACCTGTTGACGCGGCTCGGCCTCGGCGACCGGCTGCGCAACCGCCCCGGCGCCCTGTCGGGCGGCCAGCAGCAGCGCGTCAGCGTGGCCCGCGCGCTGATGAATGGCGGCGAGGTCATCCTCGCCGACGAACCGACCGGCGCGCTCGATTCAAAGAGCGGCGCCGACCTCATGGCGCTGCTCAAGGAGCTGCACGGCGAAGGCCACACGATCATCATCGTCACCCACGATGCGACGGTGGCCGCCGAGGCCCAGCGCATCATCGAGATCAAGGACGGCCGCATCGTCGGCGACACCCGCCGGCCCGGGGCCCGCGCGGCCGCGTCGCGCCGGCCCGCTATGGGGATGCGCCGCGGCGCATTCGAGTGGCTGGACCGCGGCGTCGAGGCCTTCCGCATGTCGATCCGCGCCATGCTCTCGCACAAGCTGCGCACCTTCCTCACCATGCTCGGCATCATCATCGGCATCGCCTCGGTGGTGTCGGTGGTCGCCCTCGGCCAGGGCACGCAGCAGACAGTCCTCGAGAACATCGCCTCGATCGGCACCAACACCATCAACATCTATCCCGGCACCGGCTTCGGCGACCGCGGCCAGGGCCGCATCCGCACCCTGCTCCCCACCGACGCCGAAGCGATCGCCGCCCAGCCCTATGCCGACAGCGTGACGCCGCGCGTCTCGACCAGTGCCTCGGTGCTGTTCAACAATGTCGCCGCCAACGCCCAGATCAGCGGCGTGGGCATCGACTATTTCCGCGTCAATGGCTCGACCATCTCGATGGGCACCAACTTCGACGCGACAGCGGTGACCGACCGCGCCCAGGTCGCCGTCATCGACACCAACGCGGTGTCGGCCCTGTTCAAGAACGGCGAGAACCCGATCGGTCAGGTGATCCAGCTCGGCAAGGTGCCGGTGCGCGTCATCGGCGTGGTGGCGGTGACCTCGACCTTCGGCCCGGGCAGTTCCAACCCCAGTATCTACATCCCCTACACCACCGCCATGGACCGCATCCTCGGCCAGCAATATCTGAGCCAGATCATCGTGCGCGTCGCCGACGCGGCGGACATGGACAACGCCCAGGCGCAGATCACTGACCTCCTGTCCCGCCTCCACGGCAAAGAGGACTTCTTCCTCCAGAACACCAACACCATCCGCGAGACCATCCAGTCGACCAGCCAAACGCTCACCCTGCTGATCTCGGCGATCGCCGTCATCTCGCTGGTCGTCGGCGGCATCGGGGTGATGAACATCATGCTGGTGTCGGTGAGCGAGCGGACGCGCGAGATCGGCATTCGCATGGCCGTCGGCGCGCGCCGCGGCGATATCCTGCGTCAGTTCCTCACCGAGGCAGTGCTCGTCTGCGTCGTCGGCGGCGCCGCCGGCGTCGGCCTGTCGTTCCTGCTCGGCTTCGGCCTCACCCAGGTCATGTCCGGCGCCCGGCTCAGCTACTCCACCCTGTCGATCGTTGCCGCCCTCGTCTCGTCGAGCCTCATCGGCATCGTCTTCGGCTTCATGCCGGCCCGGTCGGCGGCGCGGCTCGATCCGGTGCAAGCCCTGGCGCGCGAGTAGTTCCGGCATTCCGCGTGAGCCGATTCCACTTGCCTTTGGCAACTAACATGTCAGTAATCCGCCCCTGTCGGACGGAGGATTCACATGCCGCATTTCAACAAGCGCCGGGTCGGCAAGACAGCGCTTGAGCTGACCGAACTGGGCTTCGGCGGCGCGACGATTGCCGGCATGGGCGGCACCGTCGTGACACCCGACGCTGCGCGCGGTGTGGTGACCGCGGCGCTCGACGCCGGCATAGGCTACTTCGACACGGCCCCTCACTACGGCTTCGGCCGCTCGGAGCATTTCGTGGGCGACGGGCTGCGCTTCCGCCCCGAACCCTTCACTCTCTCGACCAAGGTCGGCCGGCTGCTCAAACCCGTGCGCAGCGACGCCGAGCGGACCGTCGATCACTCCTGGACGCAGCCCTTTCCGTTCGAGATCGCCTACGATTATTCCTATGACGGGATCATGCGCTCGTTCGAGGCGAGCCTGCAGCGCCTTGGACTGGGCAAGATCGACATCCTCCTCGTCCACGACATCGGCACCACCACCCACGGCGTCGAGGGCAACAGGCGGCATTGGGCCGATCTGAGCGGCGGCGGCTACCGCGCGCTCGATGAACTGCGTCGCCAGGAGCTGATCGGGGCGATCGGCCTGGGCGTCAACGAATGGCCGGTGCTGATGGACGCGCTGGACATCGGCGACTGGGACGTGTTCCTGCTCGCCAACCGCTACAACCTGATCGAGCAGACCCCGCTCGAGCAGTTGTTCCCCGCCTGCCAGAAGCGCGGCACCTCGATCATTGCCGCCGGACCGTTCGCGGCCGGCGTGCTGGCGGGCACCAACGTATGGGGTCCCGCCAGTGGCGCCTACCGCACCCCGCCGCCCGAGATCGTCGACAAGGTGACGGCGCTCCGCCAGGTGGCCGACGCGCACAAGGTTCCGCTTGCAGCAGCGGCGCTGCAGTTCGCGCTCGCTCACCCGCTGGTGTGCAGCGTGCTCACGGGACCGAAATCGCTGGCCGAGCTCAACGGCATCCTCGATTGGTGGAACACGCCGATCCCCGCCGGCTTCTGGCGCGACCTCGCCGACAGGAAGCTCCTCGTCGAGGGCACGCCGCTTCCCGCTTGAGCCTTGGGCTCGCCGCGCCTAGCGTAGCGGGGCCATGGCTGCACAATCGGGATCGCGCATCGTCGTCTACGCCGCGCTGGCGGGAAACTTCCTCATCGCGGTGACCAAGTTCATCGCAGCTGCCTTCACGGGCAGCTCGGCGATGCTGAGCGAGGGCGTGCATTCGCTGGTCGACACGGGCAACGAACTGCTCCTCCTCTACGGCCTCCACCGCGCCGCCAAGCCGCCCGATCGCGAACATCCCTTCGGGCATGGCCGCGAGCTCTACTTCTGGAGCTTCGTGGTGGCGGTGCTGATCTTCGCGCTCGGTGCGGGCGTGTCGATCTATGAGGGCGTGCGCCACGTGATGCAGCCCGAGCCGATGGAGAACGCCACCGTCAACTACATCGTGCTCGGACTTTCCATCGTCTTCGAGACGGCGAGCTGGCTGGTGGCGCTGCGCGAGTTCCGTCGCGAAAAGGGCGAGCTCGGCTACCTTGCGGCGATCCGCGAGAGCAAGGACCCAACGACCTTCACCGTGCTGGTCGAGGATTCCGTGGCGTTGCTCGGGCTCCTCATCGCGCTGGCCGGCATCTTCACCGCCCAGGCGCTCGATATGCCCGTGCTCGACGGTGTGGCTTCCATCGGGATCGGCCTCCTCCTCGCCGCGACGGCGTTCTTCCTGGCCCGCGAAAGCAAGAACCTGCTGCTGGGCGAGCAGGCGCTGCCTGCCGTGCAGCAGGCAATCCTGCTCGCGGCGCAGGCCGACGAGGAGATCCGCCACGTCAACGGCGTGAGCACGTCGCAGATCGGCCCACACGTGGTCATCGCAGCGCTGAGCGCGGAGTTCGAGGACCACCTCACCACGCCCCAGATCGAAGCCTGCATCGAGCGCGTCGAAGCCGCCGTGCGCTCGCGCCATCCGGAGGTCCTGTCGATCTTCATCAAGCCGCAGACCGAGGCGACATGGCGGGAGCGAGTGGCCGAGATCAGCCGCCTCGGCGCCGGATGACGGTGAACTGCATCATCCGGCTCGGACGGAAGCCGAGCTTCTCATAGGTCGCGATGGCCAGCGCATTGTCCGCGAACACATGCAGGAACGGCGTCTTGCCGTCGGCGACGATCTCGTTGCCGCCCTGCGACACGAACTGCTTGGCGTAGCCGCGATTGCGATAGTCGGGATGCGTGCACACCGCACTGATCTCGGTGAAGGTCGGTGTCCGCATGCGCTCGCCGCTCATCGCGATCAGCCGATCGTTGTCGAACAGGCCACGGAATGTGCCCATCAGCCGCGCACGCGGCGCGAACGGACCAGGCTTGGTGAGCTCAACCAGTTCCACCATCGCCGGCTCGTCCGCATCGCCCAGCGGGATCATGTCGAGCTCGACCGGAACTGGATTCCAGTCCGCCACGATCATTTGCAGCACGTCCGCGACGCGGACCGGCTCGACCTCGGGCGGCAGCGCGACCGGCCCCTCGGTGACGAACCCGCACGTGCCATCGCCTATGAGATCGAGCAGGCCGGGCATATGGGCATCGGCGGGATTCTCGACCCCCACGAACACCGCGACGTCCGGCCGATAGCGGCGCACCTTGCCGGCGGAGACACCGAGATGCTCATGCGGCCCGGTGAGGCCGTTCCAGATCGGATTGGACAGCGGGTGGTCGCCCATACCCGCCACAATAGCGGCGGCGGATGGAAACGCCAGTCACTGGATCGTCTGGGCGCCCTTGCCGAGGACTTCCTTGACCTTGGAATTGATCTGGTCGAGCGAATACGGCTTGGCGAGGAACTCGACGCTGCGGTCGTCGGCAATATCCTGCCGCACGCTCTCCTCGGCATAGCCTGATACGAAGATCACCTTGAGGTTGGGCAGCTTCTCGCGAACCTTGAGCAGCAGCGCGGGGCCGTCCATTTCCGGCATTACGACGTCCGACACCATCAGGTCGATCTGGCCGCCGATGTCCTCGAGTACATAGAGCGCCTCCTCGCCGGAGTCGGCCTCGAACACTTCGTAGCCGGTGGCGCGGAGAGCGCGGGCGGAAAAGGCGCGGACATTGTCCTCGTCCTCGACCAGGAGGATGCGCTCGTGCCCGGTGAGGTCCTTGACCACCGTGGCGGCCGCCGCCTTGCTGGTCACCTCGCCTTCGGCGGGAACGTGGCGCGGCAGGAAGATGCGGAACACCGTGCCGCGGCCGACTTCGGACTCGGGGGAAATGAAACCGCCGGTCTGCTTGATGATGCCATAGACCGTCGACAGGCCGAGACCGGTGCCCTTGCCCAGCTCCTTGGTGGAGAAGAACGGCTCGAAGATCTTCTCCATGATCTCGGCGGGCATGCCCGTCCCGGTGTCCTCGACCTCGAGCAGCACATAGTCGGCGGGCGGCATGCCCGTGTAGCTGAACTGCGCCGCCTCCGCCGCGTCGACATTGCGGGTCCGCAGCGTGATGGAGCCGCCGTTCGGCATAGCGTCGCGCGCATTGACGACGAGGTTCACCACCACCTGCTCGAGTTGCACGAGATCGGCCTTCACCGGCCAGATCTGGCTGCCATGGTCGACCTTGAGCACGATCTGCTCGCCGATGAGCCGCTTGAGCAGCACCGTGAGGTCGTCGATATGCGTCGGGATCTCGAGCACCTGCGGGCGCAGCGTCTGCCGGCGGGAGAACGCCAGGAGCTGCCGCGTCAGCCCGGCCGCGCGGTTGGCGCTCTGCTTGATCGACATCAGGTCCTGGAAGCTCGGATCGCCCGGCTTGTGCTTGAGCAGCAGCAGGTCGGAGAAGCCGATGATCGCCGTCAGCACATTGTTGAAGTCGTGTGCCACGCCGCCGGCGAGCTGCCCGACGGCCTGCATCTTCTGGCCCTGCGCGAACTGCGCTTCGAGCTTGCGCTGCTCGGTCATGTCGAGCGCATAGACGTTGGCGCGCTCGGGTGACTCGCCGCCCTCCTCCGAGCCCGAGATGTAGAGTCGCACCGCGTGATCGCCATCGCGCGTCAGCTGCGCGTCGACCGGCTCGATCTCGGATTTGTTCTGCAGTGCCGCCTCGAACGCGCTGGCGAAGCGCTCGCGGCTCGCATCGGTGAGAAGCTCCGTCATCGCCACGCGGTCGAGCGGACGCGACGTACCGGACCATCCGAAGATGCGGCCGAACGGCGCGTTCGTGCGGATGATCCGGCCATCCTGGTCGAGCGTCGCGATGGCAAAGGGCGTCTCGTTGAAGAAGCGCGAGAAGCGGATTTCCGACGCCCGCAGCGCTTCCTCGCTCTCGACGCCGCCGCGGCGGTCGAGCACGAGCGTGCGGGTCTCGCCCAGCTCGCCATCGGCAAGCCGCGCCGCGCGGTGAAGGAGGCGGACCGGGATCGAGGTACCGTTCGCCTTGACCAGGTCGATGTCGATGATCTCGGTGCGGATCTCGCCGTCGGCGCGCCCGCGCATCAGCAGGCTCGCGCCGTCGCCGCGCACGATGTCGCCGAGGCGCACGGTGCCCGCCTCGAACTCGGCGAGGTCGTAGCCCAGCCAGTCAGCCAGCGTCGAGTTGAGGTACTGCACCCTGCCCTGCTGGTCGGCGGAGAAGAACCCCGCCGGCGCGTGGTCGAGATAGTCGATGGCGCGCTGCAGCTCGAGGAAGGCATTGTCCTGCCGCTCGCGGTCGCGCGTGATGTCCTCGACGCTCCACAGCACCAGCGGCTTGTCGTTGCCCTCAACCTCGGGCAGTGCGCGAACGGCAACGCGGTACCAGACCGGCTTGCTGCCGCCGCCGAGCGAGCCACCCAGCCCGCCGATGAGGCGGATGTCCTCGGTGGCCGGCCGGCCATCGCGCGCGGCGCGCGACAGGCGGTAGACCGCCTCGCTCGCTTCCGGCTGTCCGGCGAACAGGCGCGGCACGCCCACCGGCACGCCGTCGGCCATGCCGCCGGCCAGCTCGCCATACTGCGCGTTGACATAGCTGATCTTGCCGTCGCGGTCCGACACCACGGCACCGAACGATAGGCTGTCGACCACCGCGCGGGAGAGCGACTGCCCCTCCTCGACCGTGGAGGCGAAACGGATGATGCCGGCGGTCAGCGCGAACAGGCAGAAGACGCCCACCACGGCAAGGAGGCCGACGAAAATGAGGATCGCGTCGGCCGGGATGTAGTCGCCCAGCGTCGAGACCGCGACCGCGAGGATGATGAATGCCGCCGCCAGCGCCACCACGCGCCACAGGCCCGACATCGGGCGGGAGCGGCTGACCAGCGGGCTTGGGTAGTTGTCCTCCTCAGCCGGCATGCTGGACATCCTCGGTGGCCCCTCGAATCACGCGTGCTCAAGCTCTAGCAAATGGGGGAGTCACGGGGTAGCGCCGCAGCGCCTCATCCCGCGGAAATGCCCGATTACCAGCCCATCGCGACGGTAAGGACGAGCACAAGCAGGACAGTGACCACGGGCGTCATGTGAAACGCTCCGGCCGGCTGCGCGAAATCGCGTTGAGCGGGATGCCGAGCGCCGAATAGGCAGCGATCACCCAGATGCCGATGGCCGCGACGCCATCCGGCACCCAGGCGAGGATGCCCGCGCGCTGCGCGATGATGACCGCGAACGCGGCGTAGAGGGCGATCGCGATGGCGCTGCCGATCCTCAGGCCGCGGGGCAGGACGCGATGCTGCCCGCCCCAGGCGAAGTGGCCGAGCGGCGCGCCGGCGACCAGCGCGGCCTGAAACACGGCAAGCGCCGCAAGCATCGTGCAGGCGGTCCACGCGGCAATCACGGTCACGATGCTCTCCGGGTCAGGAGCGCCAGGCTGCCTTCGGCCGCATCCGCATGACGAAGCCGATCACCTGCGCAACCGCCTTGAAATGCTCGGTGGGAATGGTTTCGTCGATATCCACGGTGGCGAAAAGTGCGCGTGCGAGGGGTGGATTTTCGACCACCGGAACATCATGTTCCTTGGCCATTTCGCGGATACGGAACGCGACGTCGTCGGCGCCCTTGGCGACGCAGATCGGGGCCGGCATGTCCTTGTCGTATTTGAGCGCCACGGCAAAGTGGGTCGGGTTCGTGATCACCACGGTGGCGTTGGGCACATTGGCCATCATGCGCTGGCGGCTGCGCTCGTTGCGGATGGCGCGGATGCGGCCCTTGATTTCGGGGCTGCCTTCCATCTGCTTGTACTCGTCGCGGACCTCCTGGACAGTCATCTTCAGCCGGTTCCACCAGCGATTGCGCTGATAGACATAGTCGGCGAGCGCGATGACGGTGACGATCGCGACGACGGCGCCGAAGATCTTGAGCCCCAGTGCCTGGAAGTCGGGCAGCAGCAGCGCCGGGTCGACCATCACCATCGTCTCGAACCGGTCGCGCTCGGGCCAGATCACGGCGAACACGATGCCGCCGACAACGCCGATCTTGACCAGCCCCTTGAGGAAGTTGACCAGCGCCTCGGTGCCGAACATGCGCTTGGCCCCCTCGATCGGATTGATCTTGGAGAGCTTGGGCGTGATCGGCTCGACCGACAGCAGCGGCCGGTGCTGCACGAGATTGGCGGCGATGCCGAATATGCCGAGCACAGCGAGAGGAACCAGCGCGACCAGCAGGATGGTGAAGGCGAGGTCCGACATGAACGCGTTCAGCGCCGCGCCGCCGATCTCGAACTGATCGGCATTGGCCATCAGCATCTTGAGGCTGTCGGCGAGGCCGGTCGTCGTCGGCGCCGCCATCATCGCAAACAGCAGCCCCGAGCCGGCGATCATGAACCAGTTGTTGACCTCCTGGCTCTTGACCACGTCGCCCTTCTTCTGGGCGTCGTCGAGCTTCTTTTGCGAGGGGTCTTCGGTCTTGGATTCCTGGTCGGGAGCGTCGTCCGACATTTACGCTCCCCTGAGCGTCGCGAGCTCGGTCTCGAAATGCGTGAGATACCAGCCCATCATCATCGTCAGCAGCAGCGCGAGGAGCGCGAGCCCCACCCAGATCGTCGCCGGCATGGCCACGAAGAACACCTGCAGCTGCGGCATCATCCGGCCGAGCAGCCCCATCCCCAGATAGAACACGAGGCCGAGAACGAGGAACGGCGCCGACATCTGCACGCCAATGACGAAGGCCGACGATGTCGCCTGGATCGCCATCTGCGCCGCATCGCCCCACATGATCGGATCGGACGGTGAAAAGATCATATAGCTGTCGCGGATCGCCATCAGCGCCACATGGTGGAGGTCGGTCGCAAAGATCAGCGCCGTGCCTAGCATGGTGAGAAAGCTGCCGATGATGACGCCCTGGATGCCGCCATTGGACGGGTCGGCGCCCAGCGCGCCCGACAGCCCGACCTGGAACGCAATGGTCGACCCGGCGACCGAAGCCGCCAGCGTCACGAGCCGCGTGATGGCGCCCAGGATCAGGCCGATGGCGATCTCATGCAGCAGATAGACGAGGACCTGCAGCACGTCGCCCGTCAGCGGCGGCAGCGTCGGCGACACCAGCGGATAGATCACCGCGGCAAACACCAGCGCGAAGCTCAGGCGCATCCGCGCCGGGATCACCTGCTCGCCCAGCGCGGGGATCAGCATCAGGATGCTGCCCACCCGCGCGAAGATCAGCACATACAGATAGGCCGTCTCGGGCAGCCAGTTGAGCGAGATCATCCGCCGGTCACGATCATGTCGGCGACCCGCGTCATGTAGCCCGCCATCGTGGCTCCCATGAACGGCAGCGCGACGAGCATCGCGCCGAAGATCGCGATGATCTTGGGCACGAACACCAGCGTCATTTCCTGGATCTGCGTCAGCGCCTGGAACAGCGCGATCACGACACCGACCACCAGCCCGACGATCATCATCGGCGCGGCGACGAGGATCATCACCCAGATGCCGTCGCGGGCGATGTCGAGAACCTGCAGCCCGGTCATGCTTCCCTCTTGCTCTGTCCGAACGATCCCTCGGCCAATCGCGGCTCGCCCTAGATCGGCATCCTCATGATCTCCTCATAGGCGGAGATCACCTTGTCGCGGATGGCGACCATCGACTCCATGGCCAGTTCGGTCTGGCTGATGGCGGTCACCACATCGACGACATTGGCCTTGCCGTTGACCAGATCAAGCGAGAGTTGGTCGCTGACCTTGCCGGCATCCACAACGCCCTGCATCCCCTCGGTGACAAGCTTGCCAAAATCAGGACCTTGCCCCTGCCCGCTTAATCCAGCGAGTGAAGATTTGCCGGGGTCGGAAATCAGCCGGGATGCGTTGCCATAGGCGGCTGCGACGGCGTTGAACGGCGTGCTCATGGTGTGATTCTACTCTCTCAGCCGCGGAGGATGTCGAGCGTGCGGCCCAGCATGGAGCGGGTCACGGTGACGACGTTGAGGTTGGCTTCGTAGCTGCGCTGTGCCTCGCGCATGTCCATCGTCTCGACCAGCGAGTTGACGTTGGGGTAACGGACGTAGCCCCGCCCGTCCGCCGCCGGGTGGCCCGGCTCGTAACGCGACACGAAGTCGGACTGGTCGAGCGCGATCTTGCCGACCTCGACAACCTTGCCGCCCACTTCGGCATCCATCACCGCCTCGAAGGTCGGGATGCGGCGGCGATACGGGTCTTCTTCCGGCGTCTTGCCGGTCGAATCCGCATTGGCGAGGTTCTCGGCGATGATCCGCATGCGCGCATTCTGCGCATGCAGGCCCGTCGCGGCGATCCGGAGGGAAGCAAGGAAGTCGCTCATCTACCGCTCTCCTAGGCCTGTCGCCCGATGGCGATCTTCAGCAGTCGCATCGAGCGCGTGTAGAGCGTCGTGACCGCCTGGTAGTCCATGTCGTTGGACGACACCTTCATCATCTCGTCCTCGAGCGTGACGCCGTTGCCGCTCGGGGTGATTTCGAACGGCCGCGACAGATCGCCGAACCGGCCGCTGCCGCCGCCGCTCGACACCGAGATGTGGCCGGGACTGGTCGTACTGGTGGTTACCGTCGCGACGGACTTCATCTCGTCGCCAAACGAGAAGGCCTTGAGATCGCGCTGGACGAAGCCCGGTGTGTCGGCATTGGCGATGTTCTCGGCCAGCACGCCTTGGCGTTCCTGGTGCCAGCGCATCTTGTCGGAGAGCGCCTGGAACAGCGATAGACCACCCATCTGCATCTTCAGACTCTGTTCATCATGATAGGCAGAACTTGCCTAGCGATGGTTAAGAGCCGGTTAACCAATCAGGGGACCCGCCGCCTTTGCCTCGCATTTTGCATAATCTGTCGTTACGACTCGGCAAATTCTGCATGTGTTTGAGCCGTAGGGGGGACGGACAAACATGGAGCGCGATATGCAATTCATGACGTCCCTGTTCGGCGGGTCAGCCGGAACCCTGCTGAACGCGGCGTTTGCCCTGGGCATCGTCATCGTCTTGATTGTGCTGGGCCTTTGGCTGCTGAAGCTGCTGACCCGGGCGACCGGGCGGCTGGGCCACGCCGCCGAAAAGCGCCTCCAGGTGATCGACACCGCCACCGTCGACGGCAAGCGCAAGGTCATGATCATCCGGCGCGACAACGTCGAACACGTCATCATGACCGGCGGACCGCAGGATCTGCTGATCGAATCCGGGATCGCGGTGCCCGAGCCGCAGCCGATGCGCCGCCCTGCCGCGGCGCGGGCTGCTGCCACACCCACAAGGCCCGCCGAGCCTGCCGACATCGCCACTCCGATCACGCCCGAACGGCCGGTCACCCGCGACACGGTCGACCGGCTGCAAGATCTGGCGCGCCCAGCCCCGCTGAAGCCGCGCGTCGCACTGCGTCACACCGCCCTCCTCCGCCCGGTCGGACCCGGCGAGAAACCGGTTATCCCCATGGGACCGGAGCTGGCGGTCGACAATTCCGCCGGGCCGTCCGCCGACTCAGTTAGAGGTCAGGCAGGAAACGAGACGGGCGGGCAAGTCGGCCTTGGCGGCAGAAATCGGTTCTTCAGGAGCGTCGCCCGCGACAGGAGCTAGCCGGACGCGCCTGCCGCGCGGACTGCTGTTTGCCCTTGTCGCCGCCGCTGCTCTCCTGATCCCTACCCTCGTCCTCGCCCAGGACGTATCCATCGATTTCGGCGACGACACCACGCTCACCGAGCGCGCTGTCCAGCTCGTCGGGCTGATCACCGTTCTGGCGCTCGCGCCCTCCATCCTCGTGATGGTGACGAGCTTCACGCGCATCGTCGTCGTGCTGTCGCTGCTCCGGACCGCCATTGGCCTCCAGACCGCGCCGCCGAACTCGGTGATGGTGTCGCTGGCGCTGTTCCTCACCTTCTTCATCATGCAGCCGACCTTCCAGGCGGCCTATGACCAGGGCGTTGCGCCGCTGCTCGCCGGGCAGATCGAAATGCAGCAGGCGTTCGAGCAGGGTTCGGTGCCGCTGCACGACTTCATGGCGGCCAACACGCGGCAGCAGGACATCCAGCTCTTCTACGACCTCAGCAACCAGCCGCCGCCCGAAACCGCCGAGACCATCGAGCTGCGCATCCTGATCCCGGCCTTCATGATCTCCGAGCTGCGCCGCGCCTTCGAGATCGGCTTCCTGCTGTTCCTGCCCTTCGTCATCATCGACATGGTCGTCGCTTCGGTGCTGATGTCGATGGGCATGATGATGCTGCCGCCGGTGGTGATCTCGCTGCCGTTCAAGCTGATCTTCTTTGTGCTGGTCGATGGCTGGCACCTCGTCGCCGGCTCGCTCGTGCGCAGCTTCACGGGAAGCTAGACCGTAGACTTCTGCGACGCCGCGTCGGGCGTCAGCCCTTCGTCGGTGTGATAGATGTCCCGATAGGCGCCGAGGAACGCGGTGATCGAGTCCATGCTCGCCACCATCTTGGCCGCCGACTTGAACTCGACGCCGACCGGATCGGCCATCGGACTGGTGATGTAGTCGAACAGCCCCCATTCGGGGCTCGACGCCATGCGCTCGGCGAACTTGCTGCGCAGCCGGTTGAGGCCCAGCGTGTCGCTGGCGAGGACCAGCCCGACCGCGGCCTTGATGATGTTCATCCGTCCCGGCTGCGTGAGCTGTTCCATCGCGTCGCGCGAATAGATGGTCTCGATCAGGTCCGACGCGGCGACGTAGTTCTTGCTCTTCCAGTAGCCATCGACGCGCAGCAGGTCGGCATCGCGACCGTCGATGCGCGCCAGCAGGTCGAGCGCAAGATCCTCGCGATCGGCATCGATCAGCGCGCGCGCCTCGAGGATGCGGCGCTGGCGCTCGAGCGTGCGCGGCAGGTTGGCGATGCGGGTGCGGTTGAGGACACGCAGCGCCCCTTCGGGGTTGCGGTCGGCGATGCGGATGATGGCCAGTTCGGCGGCAACCTGCGCCTGCGCCGCGCCCTGCAGGCGGCTGTCGATCTGATACTCGAGCAGATCCGCCGCCTGGGCGAGGAGGTCGACCTTGACGAGACGCCGCGCCAGGTTGCGGATCATTTCGTCGCCCTTGGCGCCGGCCGGCGTCAGCTGGCGGAAATCGTAGTAGAGACTCAGCGCTTCGAGCCCCCCAAGCTGATCGGCGGCGCCATTGAGGAACAGCTCGGCGAACTGCGCCTCGGCCTCCTTGGTCAGCTCGACGATCGGCCCGCTTTCGGGGTTGCTGGCGGCGGTATCGCGCGTGATCTCGAAGGCCAGCCGATAGTCCTTGTGGTCGAAATAGAGCTCGGCCAGCAGCTTCTGCATGTCCACTTCGAGCGCATTGCCACGCCACAGCATGGTCTCGGCGGAGAGCGCCTCGGTGGCCTTGGCGAGGTCGATCTTGCCCGTGTTCCGCAGCACCAGCAGCGTGCGATACACCGCCTCGGCGCGCGTCGGCCGGACCTCTGTGGCGATCACCTGGCCATAGGCATCGAGCGCTTCGGTCGTCCGCCCCTGCGCTTCGGCGATGCGGCCCTGGAGCAGCTGGTAGAGCGACACTTGCTCCGGCTCCAGCGTCGCGAACGCGATCTCGTCGAGATAGCGCTGCGCCAGTGGTACGTCCGATGCTTCGAGCGCCGATCTGATCGCAGCAAACAGGAACTTGTGCTGCACCCAGACCGGGTAGGCATCGATCACCGACTGCGACGCCAGCGCGTCCGTGCGGGCGCCAACGAAGTCGTTGGCATCGGCGCGCGCCACGGTCCGCCACATCACGGCGTCGACTTCCTCCGAGAGAGCCGAGCTGTTGAGGATGGCCAGCGCATCGCCCGGCCGGTCCGCCAGCACGTTGGCGATCGCTTCGGTGAGCTTGACCTTCTTGCGCAGCTCGTCGCTCTTGAGGTCGGCCTCGAGCACGCGAAGCACGCCGAGCGCCTCGATGCCGAACTGGTTGCCGACATAGTATTGCGCAAGGTTGAGCCGCGCCACTTCGCGCGCCTGCCCCTCCCGGTCCGACGCCGCCTCGCTCAGCTTTTCGCGCTTTTCGATGAACACGGCAGGGTTGTCGGCGCGCAGCGCGGCGAAATCGATGAAGCTGTCGCGGAACTCCGACGCATTGCCGCTGTCGAGCGCGCGCGGCGCATCCTGGTCCGACAGCGTGAGGCCACTGGGCGCGGAGATAACGGCCGCGTCCTGCACCACCGCCACGTCGAGCTGCTCATTGTCGGGCCGGACCACTAGGCCGTGCACCGAGCGCAGCGCGTCGAAGTCGACATAGCTCAGGTCGCGCACGGCTCCGCGCGCCGGCGGGTACGCCGTGACGATCTCCAGCATGTCGCCCACGACCGGGTCGCGGAAGCTGTGGACCTTATGGGGCTTGCCCAGCGCCGCGGTCATCTGGAAGTGCCCGTCCTGGTCGCGGCTGCGCGTGAGCGTCAAGGGCTCGGTGGCGTTGAGCAGCACGTCGCCCACCGAGAGCACCCAGGACCGGCCCTCCGAGGCAAGCGTGGCCAGCCGCTGGGTCGACAGATCGACGCGCACGATCTGCGTCTCGCCTGCCGGCACGATGGTGAAGGCGGAGGCGATCGTATCGAGCGACTCCGATTTCGCCGGCTGGTTGATGAGCGTACGGGTATCGAACAGCATCCACAGCGTGTCGCCGCGCCGGAACACGGCCGACGCGGTGTCACGTTCGAACGGGAAGCGGACCCGGATCGTGCCCGACGCCTCGTCGACCACGGGCGTGATCGCTTCGCCGGGCACGTAGTCAACCTCCGCCGTCTGCGTCGCCTCTTCGCCGGCCTCGGCGCTGAGCTGCTTCTGCCGCTCGGCCTCGGCCCGCGCCAGCGCCGCCTCGGCCTCCGCCTGCTGCGCGGCAGCCTCGGCGGTTACCCGTGTCTGCTCGACCGCGGCCGAACTCAGGTCGATGTCGAGCGTGAAGGTCCGGCTCCCCTCGTCGTAGAAGCGCGGCGCCACGCCGTCGATCAGCGACAGGTTGACCGCGCTGCCTGCCGGCGACACTTCGTTGGCGGCCCCCAGAATCTCGGGCGGCAGGTCGGCGATCAGCGTGTAGAGGTCAACCGGCACCGGCCAGTCGAACTTGATCGACGCCGCCGCTCCCTCCTGCTGGAACGTCGCAACAGTATCGACGCTCCACTCGAACTGCACGCGAACGAAGGTCGGGTTGCGGCCGACGCGCAGGGTGACCTGCGGGTTGAGCGCCTTGGCCTCGGCGGCCTTACGCTCCTGCTCGGCAAGGATGGCGGCGGTCTTGGCGCGCTCGGTGAGCTCGGCGATGATCTCCGGCGGCAGGCTGGGCGGCAGCCCCTGCCAGGTGGTCGGCATCAGGTCGATGAAAAGCCGCTCACCGGCCTCCATGCTGTGGATGTTCACCGCGCTGCGCAGGCCGAACCGCACGCCCCGTCCGTCCGGGTCGACGCGCCCGACGGTGAGGTATTCCGGCATCGTCGCGCCCACATCGGGCAGCGGCATGGTCACCGGCTCGGGGAAGGTGACCGAGAGCACATTGTTGTCGAAGTTGACCTTGTAGGCCGGCAAGTCGAGGCGGCCGGGAAACTCGAGCACCAGGCGCCCGTATCCATCCTCGACCGTTGTGTGGAGCTGGACCCTGTCGGCGGCACCGGCGGGCACGGCTGCGAGGACGAGCCAAAGCAGCGCGTACAGCAAACGCCGCACCGGCACGCCAGCCTGCCCCCAAACACTCATCACCGCACGCAACTCAACGCCTACGCAAACAAGCGTTAAGCATAGGGACGCCGACTTAACGTCCGCTTACGATTCCGGGGCTTTTTCGGGGTTATTGCCCGACGATTTGCGGCAACTTTCCGAGGTTCTCGGCGCTCGCCGTCACGACATCGGTATTCTCGGTCGCCGCCATCGCCGTCGTCAGCTTCTGCGCCGGCTCCGGCGACATCGCGGCAAGGATCGGCGACATCTTGCGCGGGCTCATGGCGCGCGCCACCTTGAGCAGCACGTTCATGCTGAGGGTGTCGAAGATCTTGGCCGCGTCCTTCGGCTTCATGCCCTCATACATGCTGACGACGGCCTTGAAGCCCTCTTCCTCGGCCGCCTGCTTCTCATCGACCAGCGCGGCCACGCGCGCTTCGAGCGCCGCGAGTTCCTGCGCGCGCTCGTCGAGCCGCTTCTCGGCTGCTTCAAGCAGGGCCGTCCGCATGGCGATGTCCGCCTCGCGCTTGTCGAGCTCGGAGCGGCGTTCGGTGAGGCGCGCGAGCAGCGCTTCCTCGTTGTTCTCGCCCGGGGCGCCCTCGAGCAGCACCGTGTTGCCCTGGCCGTCCTTGATCAGCGGCAGGGCGTCTCCATGCTCGTTGAGCGGAGCATTGACCGCCGGCGGGCACTCGACCGTGGAAGCAGCCTCGCTTCCATGACCGGCTTCGCCGGCTGGAGCGCAGGCGACCGGGATCGCGGCAGCCTCCTGCGACGCTTCGCTGCTGCTGCTGCTGCCCTCGCCCGCACTGCTCTCGCTGCTCGCCTGCTCGCTTTCGGACGAGCCGTGACCGCCACCGGCCGAAGCGTCGGGCTTGGTTGCGAGCGTGGGCGCGGTATCGTCGAGCGTGGGGCTGGTGTCGGCCATCACGACCTCGCCCGGCGTGCCGCCTTGCGTCGCCGCCGCCTCGCCGCCCCCCGAACTGCCGCCCGCCGCCAGCACCGTATCCGTGCCGGTCAGCACATAGCCGCCATTGGTGACTAGGCCGACCCCCTTGAAGAGGAGCAGCGCCAGTGCGGCGAAGATGACGACCGGAAGGAGACGGACGGATTTCAAGCGGCGCGGCCCCCTATACCCGGACGCATCGCGAGCTGCTGCAGCGCGGAAGCAAGCCGGCCCGATGGCTCGACATTGGTCGGCGTCGACTTGGCCTCTGCCTTCGCCGGGGCGGGCGCAGCCTCGGGCTGCATCTGCGTGCGTGCGGCTGCCGTGATGCGTGCGATCTTCTCGATGAGTTGCGAGCCGGTGGCGACGCTCTGCGACAGCGTCTGCTCGAACCTGCCGGCTTCCTCGAGCCGGGCGACGAGCTTGGTATCGGCTTCGAGCGCCGCGGTCTTGAGCTCCATCACGGCGGCATTGGCGAGCGCCGTCGCCTGCACCAGATCGCCCACCATCTTCTGCAGCGTGTCACGATCGGCATGCAGCCGCTTGAGTCGCGCATTGAGGATCACGCAATAGCCGATCGTCACCGCCAGCAGCACCGCTACGGATGCCTCGACGACCATTCCCAGGCCGATACCGAACATCAGCGCCCCTCCACTGGTTTGTCCAAAGCCTCGAACGCCGCCATCGTCACCTTGGGCGGATTGAGCGGGCGCGAAACCCGCACCGAAACATGATTGCCGATATGCCCCATCACGCCCTCGGTGAGGTCGACATCGCCGCACCTGAGCTTGATCGGCTCGGAGGGGGCGCGGTCGAACATGATGGTCTCGCCCGCCGACAGATTGAGGATGCGGTTGAGCGGCAGGTCGAACTCGTGCAGCACCGCTTCGAGCTGCACGTCGGCCGCGAAGATCTCCGTCGCGAGGTGGCCTTCCCAGATCGGGTCGCGGCCGAATTTCTCGCCCATATACATCTGCAGCAGCTGCTCGCGGATCGGCTCGATCGTCGCGTAGGGCAGCAGAATCTCGATCTTGCCGCCGCGATCGTCCATCTCGATCCTGAGCTCGATCAGGATCGCCGCATTGGCGGGCCGCGAGATCGCGGCAAAGCGCGGATTGGTCTCGAGCCGTTCGAGCTTGAAGCTCACGTCGGTAACCGGCTCGAACGCCTTGTGCGTATCCTCGAGGATCACTTCGATCATTCGGCGCGCCAGCGCCAGCTCGATAGTGGTGTAGGGCCGTCCCTCCACCGTGATCTGCCCGCCGACGCGGCGGCCGCCCAGCAGCACGTCGATCATCGAATAGATGAGGTTGCTGTCGACGGTGAGGAGCCCGAAATTGTCCCATTCCTCGGCCTTGATCACCGACAGAATCGCCGGCAGCGGAATGGAGTTGAGATAGTCGCCGAAGCGCACCGACGAGATCGACTCCATCGAGACTTCGACATTGTCCGAGGTGAAGTTGCGCAGGCTCGTCGTTGCCAGCCGCACCAGCCGGTCGAACACGATTTCGAGCATCGGCAGGCGTTCGTAGGAAACCAACGCCGAGTTGATCAGCGCCTGCACGCCCGTGAGTTCGACGGCGCTGCTGGTGCTGGCGTCAAAGCCGAGCAGGCTGTCGATCTCGTCCTGGTTGAGAACGCGGTCGGCCCCCTCGCCCGCGGGCTTGGCGGAATCGGCCTCGAGCATCGCCGCCCAGTCGGCGGAGAGTCCGTCTCCCTCGGAACCGCCGGCGGGGTTCCAGTCCTCGGCAAGCTTGTCCTGTTCGTTCGGCCCCGCCATCACTGCACCAGGATTTCCTTGAACAGGATGCCTTCAACCTGCGCCGGGAAGATCGCGAGATTGACGCGCCGGCGCAGCTCCTCCTTGAGACGATAGACACCCGCCGACCCCTCGAGGTCGCTCTTGCGCAGTTCGCGCAGGTAGACCTGGAACGCGTCGACCACCTTGGCCATGCGCGGCTGGATCTCGGCCATCACCGACTCGTCGGCCACTTCGAGCGCGATGGTGAGCTTGAGGAACTGATCGCCCTCCGCCCCGTCATCGTTGAGATTGACCGTCAGCGCCGGCAAATTGAAGATGAAGGTGTCGGCAACGGCGTGCGCTTCCGCAGCCGGGTCGGTCGCACCGCGCCCGGCGAAGACAAAGAAGTAGAGTCCCGCTCCAGCGGCGATGAGCACCAGCAATCCGGCGGCGGCAAAAATGATCAGCTTGCGCGGCAGGCCAGCCTTGGTCGGCTTGGCCCCGCCCTCTTCGACCTCGGCCTCGGCTTCTACAGCCATGAGCCAAACCCCCGTATTTCCGGACGATTCCGGCGCTCCCCAGAGCTAAGCGTCCGATGGTTAACGATCTCTTACCGGAGCGCCCCAAACCGGCAGAAATTGCCGGGTGGATCTTGCCTCGTGGCCGGAACGACCTGCCGCCGACAACCGGGCGAAACTGCGACAGCATTGAGATTGCTGGATTTTTCGAGTTGGCACGGTTTCTGCAACGTTAACGGCGAAGCGGCGTGGCCTGGGGAGGTCGCAAGGCTTCGGGGATTTAAGACGGGGAACATGCGCATGGAAAACGCGCAGCTTGTCACGCTCTCGCGACAGATCGCGTTGCAGCATCAGATGGATGTTGTCGCCAACAACATGGCCAACATCAACACCACCGGTTTCAAGGCCTCGGACCTGATGTTCGAGGACTATCTGATGCCGGTCGCCCGCGACAACGACTTCGCCGGGATGGACCGCCGCGTCCACTTCACGCAGGACTGGACGACCATGCACGACATGAGCGCCGGCTCGGTCGAGCAGACCGGCGACCCCCTCGATGTCGCGCTGATGGGCGACGGCTTCCTCACGGTCGATACGCCGGCTGGCGAGCGCTACACCCGCGCTGGCGCCCTCACCATCGATGCGAACGGGACACTGGTCGACCTCAACGGCAATCCGGTGCTGGGCACCTCGGGCGCGATCAAGTTCGACGACAGCGACATCGACATCACCATCGGCAGCGACGGCACCGTCGCCACCAATAACGGTGCCAAGGGCAAACTCGCGATCGCGCAGTTCATCGATCCCCAGATCCTGGTCCGCGAGGGCGACAACTACTTCTCGGGTCCGGCGGGCAACGCGCCGGTGACCACCCGCGTGATGCAGGGCGCCATCGAGCGCTCGAACGTGTCGGGCGTCACGGAGCTGACCACCATGATCCGCGTGCAACGCGCCTACCAGTCGCTCGCCAGTCTCATGCAGAAGCAGGACGAACTGCGCGGCACCGCCATTCAGCGCCTCGGCGAAGTCCGAGCCTAACCGGAGGAGCATCAGATGAAAGCTCTCTACATCGCGTCCACCGGCATGGCGGCCCAGGAGCGGAACGTCGAAATCATCTCCAACAACATCGCGAACATGCGCACCACCGGCTATAAGCGGCAGCGCGCAGAGTTCCAGGACCTGCTCTACCAGGCCTATCGCCGGGCCGGCTCGGCCACCTCGGACCAGGGCACGCAGGCGCCCGTCGGCATCGAGATCGGCTCGGGCGTCAAGACCGCGGCCACGCCCCGCATCATGACGCAGGGCTCGGTGACGCCCACCGAAAAGCCGCTCGACGTCGCCGTTCGGGGCGAAGGCTTCTTTGCCGTGCAGCTTCCGGATGGTCGCACCGGCTACACCCGCGACGGCTCGTTCGAACGTGACTCCAGCGGCCTGCTCGTCAATGTCGACGGCTATCAGATCGATCCGGGCATCACGATCCCTGAGAACGCCAACAGCCTGTCGATCAGCGCGGACGGCATCGTGCAGGCCTATATCGGCACCGACAGCGCGCCGACGCAGCTCGGCCAGCTCCAGCTCTACCGCTTCGTCAACAAAGAGGGCCTGGAGGCCGTCGGCGACAACAACTTCGTCGAGACCGCCGCGAGCGGTCCGGCCCAGGCGGGCGTACCGAACTCGGAAGGTATGGGCAGCGTACTCCAGGGCTACCTCGAGAGCGCCAACGTCAATCCGGTCACCGAGATCGCCGACCTGATCGCAGCGCAGCGCGCCTACGAGATGAACGCCCGCGTGATCTCGGGCGCCGACGAAATGCTCCAGGCCACGAGCCAGCTGCGCTGAGGAGAATGATCATGACGCTTCGCCTCTCCCTCGCCCTGCTCGCGACCCTCCTCTCCGTCCCGGCGGCACTCGCCGTGCCGACCCTCAAGGGCGACATCACCGTCAACAAGGCGATCGTCACCATCGGCGACATGTTCGACGATGCAGGCAACCTCGCCGAGACCGGCATCTTCATGGCGCCCGCGCCAGGGACCACCGGCGTCGTACCGCTCGCCGACCTTACCCGCGCCGCGACGCTCGCCGGACTCACCGAGTTCGAGAATGTCGGCTACAGCCGGGTTCGCGTCGCCCGCGCCTCGACGCTCGTTGATGCCGCGCTGCTCGACGGCCTCATCGGCGCCGACCTCGAGCGCCGCGGCATCGTGTCGGGCGAAGTGACGGCCGCGCTCCGCTTCAATGTCGCCGATGTGAGCTTCGACGCCGAAGCCGTCGCGGACCCGGCAACGCTCGTCAGCCTGCGCTACACGCCGGGCAACAACGGCTTCTCGGCCCGCTTCATGATCGCCGGCATCGACGAGCCGGTCGATCTCGACGGCACCATCCAGCTGATGACCAAGGCCCCGCGCCTCGCCAAGACGCTGCCGACCGGCACGATCCTGTCGCAGGGCGATTTCGAGCTCGCCGACGTCCCGCTGGCGACCGCCGACGCCGGCGGCTACGCCGATATCTCGCAACTCGTGGGCAAGCAGCTCGTGCGTCAGGCCCGCGGCGGCATCATGCTCAAGGCGACGGACGTCACCGAGCCCAAAGTGGTGACGCGCAATACCCTCGTCACCGTGGTCCTCAGGTCGGGTCCGATGACGCTCACCGTCAAGGGCACCGCCCTCACCACCGCCGCCGTCGGCGAACCCGTCGATGTCCTCAACTCGGTGACGCGCAAGATCCTCCACGGCGTCGCCCGCTCCGACGGTGCGGTCGAGATCGTCACCGCCACCACCACCAATGTCGCCGGCCTCTAGGAGAGCACCGTGAACATCCTCAAACTCCTCACCGTCGTCATCTCCGTCGGACTCCTCGGCGGCTGCGCCAGCATGGACCAGCTCTCCCGCGTCGGCGAAGCCCCCCGCCTCAGCGCCATCGAGAATCCCACGGCGCAGCCCGGCTACAAGGCCGTCAACATGCCCATGCCCGAGATCGTGCCCGCGAGCTACCAGCCCAATTCGCTTTTCTCCAATCAGGCCAAGGGCTTCTTCAAGGACCAGCGCGCCCATCGCATCGGTGACATCCTCACCGTCATGGTCACCATCGACGACAGCGCGCAGATCTCGAACGCCACGACCCGCAAGCGCTCGTCCGGCAACGAAGCCAATGTCGGCACCTCGCTGGGTTCCGTCTTCGGCAAGAAGGTCCCCGGCGTCGACCTCGACGCCACCGGCGGCATCTCGACCGGCGGCAGCATGACCGACGGCGGCACCGGCTCGGTCAACCGCAAGGAAAGTCTTCAGACAAATGTCGCCGTGGTCGTCACCCAGGTGCTGCCCAACGGCAACCTGGTGATCGAGGGGCGCCAGGAGGTGCGGGTCAACTTCGAGGTCCGCGACCTGATCGTCGCCGGCATCGTGCGTCCCGAGGATATCCAGTCGGACAACACCATCGTGTCCGAGAAGATCGCCGAAGCCCGTATCGCCTACGGCGGCCGGGGCCAGATCACCGACGTGCAGCAGCCGCGCTACGGCCAGCAGATCGCCGACGCCATCCTGCCCTTCTAGGCGGCACCCAGCTTCCGGTCCGCGCAATCCCCCATTGGTGCGGGCCGGTTCCGAAGGCGACATCCAGAAGGGTTCGCCTCCTCTGAGGGGCGCAGTCTCCCCGGCTGCGCCCCATCCCCTTTTGCGGGAACGGATCGCGCCTATCTGTGTTGGAGCCGAAGGAGCCACCGATGAGCGACGACGACAGCAACACCGACAAGCGCCGCAACGCCAACCTCGCCATGGGGATCGCCATCGGTGCCGGTATCGGCGCGGCGATGCGCAATCTGGCCATGGGCGTGGGCATCGGTGTCGCCATCGGCGTGGCGATCGGACTCGCAATGGGCAGGGCGCGGAGCTAGCGCCCCGCGCCGCCGCCCGCTACAAGGCTGCCTTCGATTTCAGAGGTAGTCCCATGCCCGCTCCCAATTCCGCCTTCGAGAAGCTCGCCGAACTCGGACGCAAGCTCGAGGCAATCGAGCACGCCCAGTCGATGCTGGGCGTCGATGAAGCCGTGATGATGCCGGCGGGCGGCGGCGAGAAGCGGGCGGAGTCGATGTCGATCCTTGCCGGCATGTATCACGAGATGGCGACGGCGCCGGAGATCGCCGACTGGCTGCAGGCGGCGGGCGAGGAGCCGCTCGACGACATGCAGCAGGCAGCCATCCGCGAGCAGCAGCGCGTCTACACCAACATGACCTGCCTCAGCGGTGACTTCGTGCGCAAGCAGGTGATCGCCCGTATGCGGTCCGAACAGCTTTGGCGCGAGCTGCGCGGCAAGGACGACTGGACCGGCTTCCTGCCCGCCTTCGAAGGCGTCGTGGCGATCGCACGCGAAGAGGCCGAATTGCGCGCCAAGGCGCTCGGCCTTGATCCATATGACGCCATGATGGAGCAGTTCGACCCCGGCAACCGGGCCGCCGACATCACGCCGGTGTTCGACCGCCTCAAGACCTTCCTCAAGGACTTCATTCCGCAGGCGTTCGAACATCAGGAGCAGAAGCGTGCGGCGCGCGGCGGCCTCAAGCCGCTCAATGCGCCCTTCCCCATCGACAAGCAGAAGGCCCTTGGCCTCGCGGTCATGGAAGCGCTGGGCTTCGACTTCGAGCACGGTCGCCTCGATGTCTCGCATCACCCCTTCTGCGGCGGCGTGCCCACCGATGTGCGCATGACCACGCGCTACACCACGGCCGAGTTCCTGAGCTCGCTGATGGGCATCATCCACGAGACCGGCCACGGGCTCTATGAGCAGGGACTGCCCAAGGAGTGGTCGCACTTCGCCGTCGGCAAGGCGCGCGGCATGTCCTTCCACGAAAGCCAGAGCCTGTTTGTCGAAAAGCAGATCGGCCGCAGCGCGGAATTCTGGGAGTGGGCGATGCCCCTGGTGCGCGAGCACCTGGGACCGGCGGCGATCGACGGCTGGGAGATCGAGGACCTGCTGCTCCACGTACATGAGGTCAGGACCGGCCTCATCCGCGTCGATGCCGATGAGACCACCTACCCGCTGCATGTGATCCTCCGCTACGAGATCGAGAAGGGCCTCGTCGAAGGAACGATCAGGCCCAGGGACGTACCCGAGGAATGGCACGCCCGCATGAGCGAGTATCTCGGGCTGTCGACGCGCGACAACTACAAGGACGGTCCGATGCAAGACGTCCACTGGCCCTCGGGTGCGTTCGGCTACTTCCCGAGCTACACCCTGGGTGCCATGATCGCCGCTCAGCTCTGGGCCTCGCTCGAGAAGGATCATCCGGGCGCCCGTGACGACATGCGCAACGGCCGCTTCGTCGAGATCAATGGCTGGCGCCGCGACAAGGTCTGGTCACAGGCCTCGCGCTACTCGACGCCGGAGCTGCTGGTGAGGGCCACCGGCGAAAAGCTCAACGGCAGGCACTTCGAAGAACACCTCCGGCGACGCTACCTGGCTTAGGCCAGCGGTATCCGGATCTCGAACGCCGCTCCAGCTTCCGACGGCAGCAGGGCGATCGTACCGCCATGGGCGGTCAGCATCGAGCGCACGATCTGGAGGCCCATGCCGGTGCCCCCGGACTCACGGCGCGTCGTGAAGAACGGCTCGAAGATGCGGTCGCGATTGCCGGGGGAGACGCCCTCGCCATTGTCGATGACGCGGACATGCAGCACACCCTCGCGCCGCTCCGCACCGATACTCACGGTTGTCGCGTGATGCTCCCGCGCGTTACGGAGCAACTGGCCGAACACCGCTCGTGCCGCCTCCTGCCCCAGCGCGATGGGCACCTGCGTGTCGCCGCTCAACGCGACGTCATGCCCCGCGACTGCCGCCGCGACCGTGGATGATCCGGGCTGGGCGTCGAGGTCGGCGCGCGCCAGCTCCCGCAGGCTGTCGAGCAAGGCCGTGAGCCGGTCGCTGTCGGCAATGATATGGTCGAGGAAACGCTGCCGCTCGTCGCGTGTCATCTCCGCGTCGCGCAGCAGTTCCGCCGATCCGCGGATCGACGTGACCGGCGATTTGAGCTCGTGGCTCACATGCGCGGCGAAGGACGAGACATACTCCGTTCGGTCGACGAGGCGCTCAGCGAGATCGAGGAAGCTCTGGCTCAGCGTTGCGATCTCGCGCGTCCCCTGCTGGTCCGGCGCCACGATCGCCGCGCGGCCGCCACGACCGATCTCGCGCGTACGCTGGATCAGCGCATCGATCGGCCCTGTGATGGTGCGCGAGAATACGACAGCGATACCTACAGTGATGACCAGCGCCACTCCCAAAGCACCGATCTCGATCGGCCCCATCGCACTCGTGGTGTTGTCCAGCGCGCGGAACCACACGACGATCGCCGCCGGCAGCGCGAGCACCGTCAGCAGCACGGCGAAGATCACCATCGCCAACGTCGGCCGCCATTTCTGCGGGACGCGCGGCGCGGCCATCAGGTGCAGCTACCGAGGCGGAAGCCGACGCCGTGCACGGTCTCCACCACGGAGGCGCAGCCCGCCTCGGCGAACTTGGCGCGTAGATTGCGGATGTGGCTGTCGATGGTGCGGTCGCTCACATAGGTGCCGGCGCCATAGGCCGCCTCCATCAATTGCTCGCGCGAGAACACTAGCTCCGAGCGTCCCATGAAGGCCGAGAGGATCTCGAATTCGAGCGCTGTCAGCGCGATGGCGACCTCGCCGAACCATACGGCGTGGCGGGCAACATCGAGGCGCACGCTGCCGTGGCTCAGGGCCGGTGCCCGCTTCTCCCCGCCGCGGGCGCGCTTGAGGATGACATTGATCCGGGCCACCAACTCGCGCGCCGAGAACGGCTTGGTGACGTAGTCGTCGCCGCCGATCTCGAGCCCGAGGATGCGGTCGATCTCCTCGTCCCGCGCACTGAGGAAGAGGATGGGCACCTCGGACGTCTTGCGGATCTGCCGACAGACTTCGAGCCCATCCATCTCGGGCATGCCAATATCGAGCACGATCAGATCGACCGGTCCGCGGCGCACCTGCTGTAGCGCCTCGCTGCCGTTGCGCGCCGTGATGGTGGCGAAGCCGGCTCGTTCCAGCGCGAAGGTGATCACCTCGCGGATATTGGGCTCGTCGTCGGCGATCAGGATTCGCGGCATGCGCTAATCAATAAACCGAGCGCTGTCCGGCGAAAACGGGTGGGCCAGCAGATAGTTGGCAAGCCGATCCTGCCGCCATGTCCACTCCCGCCAGTCCTGGGCAAAACGGTGAACATCCAGCGGGTCCTGCCGCGCATGGACCACCTGGGCGGTGAGTTCGGCGCGCAGCGCGCTGAAGCTCGCCCTTTGATCCTCCGACGCAAAATCTGCCGTTTCGAGGTACTGGTCGAGCGCCGGGATCGCGGCGGGCCCGAGTTCCGACATGTAGTACTGGTCGAGAGGCACGCCGTGGCCGGCGACCTCGCGCGAATGCTGCACATTATAGTGCGCGATGATCGAGGGGATATCGACAAGCGCCGCGCCCCAGAAGGTCAGCGAGAGTACCGCCATGTTGCTCATGACGAGCCATTTGTTCGAGCGCCCGAGGGCGATCTTGGCCACGATCAGCACGAGACCGACCGCGACGAGCACCATCCAGATGCCGGCAGCCACCCGCATCTCGCTGAGCTGGTATTCCTCGACGTAGAGCTTGAGCCGGAGGAGCGAGGAGATCACTAGCCAGACGTTCTGGGCCACCCACAGATAGACGAGATTGCGGATCAGCGGCGACGTCTCGCCGGGGCCATTCTTGCGCATGGCGGCCAACACGAAGGCACCGGCGAGGATGGCGGTGACGATCAGCGGATAGGCGCCGCGATGCGCATACTCCGCATTCGTCATCCCCTCGGGCAGCCTCGCGCCGCCCCACAGATAGAGGAGGTCCATCGCCGTCTGCGTCGCGAAGATCAGGTTGAACAGGACCAGCGAATTAAGGATCGCCGTGCGGCCGAAAAACAGCCCGTCGGCTCTCGGTCGCGTCGGGCCCTGCATCTGCGGCAGCGATACCCAGCTCAGCAGCCGGGGCTGGAGGAACGGCCAGGCGAAGGCCGCGATCACGCCCCACAGGACCAGTCGCTCGGGCTGCAGCAGCTCCAGCAGCTTGTCGAGCCGGATGGCCCGCAGCGCGGACTCGATGAGCGGATTGGCCGCGGTGAACAGCAGCACGAACACGGCCGCAAAGACCAGCGGCACGATCCACACCACAGCGGCCCGCACCACATTCCCGCCGACCTTCTGCTGGCCGCCCTCGCCGATCAGGCGGAAGCCGTCGGCGATGAGCCGCACCGGAGCCAACACGCCGAAGCGCGTGAGCACACCGCCCCAATCCTCGAAGCGTGGCAGCCGGTCGGTGATTCCGAGCGCGAGGAGCGCGAGCCCACCCTGCGCGGTCAGCAGCGCCCACGGACTCAGCGTCTCGATGAACGGCGCGGCACTCAGCATCGCAACCACGAACAGAATGACAGTCCTGCCCTGCCCGAGCCTGTGCGGGTGCAGTGCCATGACCCCGAAGATCAAGGCGACGAAGAACACGAACACGCTGACGCCCGGCTCATGCTGCCAGAGCAGGACATCGCCGGCGACGATCAGCGCCGCCAGCACGCCTGCCGCGGCAGCCGTCCGGCTGGTCCAGATCCGCGGCTCAGCGGTAGCCGTCTCCGGCGCGGTGATGTCGGTCATGTCGGCCCTCTTCGCTCTCGACGTGGACGAGGCGCAACGCGGCCGGCCGGTCACGCAACTCGTCGCGCCTGTCCGCCCACCAGGCGTCCATCAGGATGCAATCGGGCAGCGGGATGGGACGGTCGGGCGAGGGCTGAATCGGGTTACGCATGCGGCGGAGCATGCGGTCCGTTCGTGCAGTTCCCGTGCAGAGGTCCCGGAAGTTTCGAGGATTCAGCGCGTTAGCATTTCGAGCAGGTGCACCGCCGCATCGAACTCGGCGCGCCGCTTGGCGCGGCGGGTGGTGATCTCCTCGACCTCGCCCCAGAGCTCGACATTGTGATCTTCGTCGACATGCGCAGCCAGCCACGTCTCTTCCGCCCCGAGCAGGCCCAGGCGGTGCGCGATGGCGAGCAGTCCAGACCCGGTGATCGAGGTAATCGCGTTCATCGCGGTCAACGGCAGCAGCGCCTCGTTTTCGAGAACTGCAGCCAGCTTCTGCAGGGTCGCCGGCGGCTGCGGCTGGTGCCGGATGCCCACAGTCGGCTGGAACGCAACATCGAGCTGCCGCGCCAGCGGCACGAGGACCGCGTCCCAGTACCGCTCCTGCCGCCGGACCAGCCCTTCCGGCTGCTCGGCGCGATAGAGCAGCAGGTCGTTGCCGGCATACTTGACGATCTCGGCGCGCAGCGCCGGCATGGCCTCTTCGCCCGCCTCGACGGCCGAGTTGACCAGCCGGACCAGCGGCATGGTTTCGGGATCGATGAACTCGCCCTGCGCCGTCCATTCGACCGCCATCGCCTCGGCAACCCCCTGCGTGGGCACGACGACCGGTTTCATGCCCGGCGTCTTGGGCACCCGCCCATCAAGGCCGACTGCAAAGCCGCCCTCCATGGGCTGCACAGTGGCATCCTTGTAGAACCGCTTGGGCAACTCGCGCTTGACGTGCGCCTGGGCACGGCCATAGCCGTCATCGCGGTGCGCGTGAGCATCGTCCAGGAACTCACGCATCGACCGCTCCCAGCAGGTGGTCGATCGCGGCATCGAGCTGATCGAAGCTGTCGATGACGATGTCGGCGCCCTCGGCCAGCAGTTCCGTCGCCTCGTGATAACCCCAGCTCACGCCGATCGCCTTGACGCCCGCGGCCTTCGCCATGCGCATGTCGTGGATCGTGTCGCCGATCATCACCGTCTGCGCATGCAAGGCCCCGGCCTCGTCCATCGCCGTCTCGATCATCTGCGGGTCGGGCTTGCCCCGGTTGTGATCGGGCGTCTGGATCGAGTGGAAGCGGGTGATGATGCCGTGGCTCTCAAGCAGCGTGATGGCCCCGCGATAGCCTTTGCCCGTTGCAACGGCGAGGATCGTTTCAGGACTGGCCTGGAGACGGTCGAGCGCCGCAAGTCCACCCACGAAGATCGGCTCGCGCTCTACACCCTTGGCGCTGTGATAATGCGCCCGGTAGCTTTCGAGCAGCACGTCGATACGCTCTTCAGACGCTGTCGGCGCGAGGATCACCAGCGCATCGCGCGCCGTAATGCCCGATATCGCGCGGATGGCCCGCTCGTCGGGTTCCGGCTCGTTCACGGCGCGGAACGAAGTGGTGACGGTTTCCACGATCAGCGCGACCGAGTCGATCAGCGTGCCGTCGAGGTCGAAAATCACGAGCCGCAAGGGACTGTCCTTTGTTGGCCCGCTCAGACCACAAAACGCGGGGCGTGTCACGCCCCGCGCCGCCGCAGGAAGCTCAGTTGACCCGGAAGCAATAGAGCAGTCCGGCGCCGCCGGTGCCCACCAGATTGTCCTGGCTGCAGCCGCGGCTGGGATGAGAGGAGTTCCACGACTTCATCTCCGCCGAGTCATTGATCCCGACCCGGTCGAAATGGCCGACGATCGCCGTCCCCTCCCCGTTCAGTGTCCAGTCGCCACAGGTCTGGCCGGCTGCCAGCGTGCCGTCGGCATTGGACCCGGTCAGGATGTCGTGCTGGTTGGGATCGTCGCCCCGACCCTTCACCATGCCGCCGGTCTCGGTCAGCCCCGTTTCCTTGGTAAGATTGTTGGCGTCCGAGTGAAGGTTGGCGACATCGGTCGCAATCACGTCGCCCTTGAAGTTCTGCCACGGTCCGGTGCCGATGCGGTCCTTGGCGTTGACTCCCTCGGCGCTCAGATAGGCGACCCATGTGTGGCCGGACGAGCTGGCCGCTCCGGCAAGCTTCATGCAGTGGGCGTCGGCCCCGGCGAGTCCGCCCAGATTGGCGCCGTCGCCCGGTCCAGCGCTGGTGATGAAGAAGCTCATATTGGCCGCATCCTGCGCGACCGCGGGGGCAGCAATGGCGAGGGTTGCCGCGGCCGCCGCGGCAAGAACGATCGGTTTCATTGAGGTCTCCCTTCGACCGACAGTGGCCGTACCCCGGCAACACCCCTGTTGCGCTATCGGTCGCACGCTCGCAAGGAGTTGATCAGGCCTCGGGATCCTCGTCGCGCACATCGTAGCGGTCGGCGTCGAAGCCCAGTGCCTCGAAGCTCTGCACCATGTGCGGCGGCAGCGGCGCCGATACGTCGAGAAGCTTGCCCGACCGGAGCGGCAGGCGGATACGGCGGGCGTGCAGGTGCAGCCCCTCGCCCAGTCCCGGCGCCCCCTGGAAGTTCTCGATATCGAAGTAGCGCGGATCGCCCATGATCGGATGACGAAGCTGCTGCATGTGGACGCGCAATTGATGCGTGCGGCCGGTCACCGGCTTGAGCGTCACCCAGGCGAAGCGCCGCGCCGCAATATCGGTCACCGAGTAGAAGGTCTTGGAATGCTGCGCGCCCGGATGGTTCTGTTCGACGACGACCATTTGCTCGTTGTCGCCCACGATCTGCTTGGCGAGGAAGCATGAAATGCTGCCCTGCTGCGGCGTGGGGACGCCATAGACAACGGCCCAGTAGATCTTCTGCGCCCCGCGCGACTGGAACACTTTTCCGAAATGCGCCGCCGCCGCCCGCGTCTTGGCCACCACCAGCACGCCCGACGTATCGCGGTCCAGCCGATGCACCAGGCGCGGCGCCTCGCCCTGTTTGTTGGGCAGCGACTTCAGCAGTCCGTCCATGTGCCGCTTGGTGCCGCTGCCGCCCTGCGAGGCGAGTCCGTGCGGCTTGTTGAAGACGTAGAGCTCATCGTCCTCGTAGATGATAAGGTCGCGCAGGAAGGCGGCATCTTCGGTGCTGATCTTCTGCTCGATACGCCGCACTTCTGCATCGAGCGGCGGAATGCGCACCTGCTGGCCCGCTTCGAGCCGGGAGTTGGTCTTGGCGCGTCCGCTGTCGATACGCACCTGCCCTGTGCGGATCAGTTTCTGCAGATGACCGAAGGTCACCTGCGGGAAGTGCACGCCGAACCAGCGATCGAGCCGCATGCCGTCTTCGTCGCGCGCTACGGTCTGCAGGCGTGTTCCGCTCATGCCGCACCCAGGCGCATGAGCGCAAGCCCCACGAACAGGGCGGCGATGCTGACGACGACCGAAACCGCCACGTAGAGCGCGGCCTGTCCCACCTCGCCACGCTCGAGCAGCCCGACTGTGTCTAGCGAGAAGGACGACAGCGTCGTGAAGCCGCCGAGGATGCCCACGGCGACGAACAGCCGTGCGTCGGCCTGCCAGGCTGGTGTCGTTCGGGCCAGCCAGCCGATGAACAGGCCCATGACCAGCGAGCCGCTGATATTGACCAGCATCGTTGCGAGCGGGAACGGGCCCGACCAGAACCGGCCGACAGCCACGCCGCTCAGATAGCGCGCGATGGAGCCGATGGCGCCGCCGATGCCCACGAGGAGGATTGGATACATGCCCCGCTTCTAGGGCGCGTTTCCCCCGATTTCCAGCCCCTCCCCGACCAGCACGCTACTTGGTCGGCTTGGCGGGCGGAGCGGCGGGCGTTTCGAGCGATGGAGCGACGACCGACGAGACGAGCCCGTTGAGCGAGCCGCCCTTGAGGCCCAGTTCGCTGAGCAGCGCGTCGATCAGCGGGGCCTGGCTGCGGTAGCGCAGGGCCGCATCCACCGCCTGGTCGGCGATGCCGTTGCCGCCCTCGTGGCCGTTGGCATAGCCATTGCCGCCCCCGCCATTGAGCCCGTCGACGTGGAGGATCTTGATCCCCTCGATGTTCTCCATCGGCTTGACCGACTCCGCGATGATCTGCGGCAGCGCCTGGATCAGCGCCATGCGGACGTTCATCGCGATCTGCTCGGGCGAAAGCTGGTTGGCCGCTTCGTTGAGCGCCTGCTTGCCGGCGGCCTCGACCGAATAGGTCACCTCGGTCGCCGCAGCCTTGAGCTTGGCAGCTTCGGCCTCGCCTTCGGCGAGCGTGCGGGCCGCCTCGGCGCGGTTCTTGGCAGCCTGCTTTTCCGCGTCCGATGCGACGACGATGTTGATCGACGCCTTCTCGGCTTCCTGCGCCGCCTCGATGAGCTGGATCCGCTTGGTGCGCTCGGCGACCTCGGTCTGGCGCGCCGTCTCCACCTCTTCGGCGGCCTTGGCCGAGAGCGCGCGGGCCACGTTGGCCCTGGCGTCGGCTTCGGACTGGGCCTCCGATTTCTGCGCGACGGCGATATTACTGTCGGCCTCCGACAGCGCGATCGCCTGGTCGGCCTTGATCGCCGCCTCGCGGATCTGCTGCCGGCTCAGCGTGCGCGCCGCCTCGGACTCGGTGGCCCGCAGCGCGCGCTGGCTTTCGATCTCAGCGTTCTGCTGGTCGACGCGAATGGCGATCTCGCGCTCATTGCTGAGGCGCGCATACTCGGTGTCGCGGTGGATCTGGTACTGCTCGGTCTGCGCCTCGAGGTTCTTGCGCGCGATCGCCACCTGCGTGCTCTGTTCGATGTCGTTGCGCGTCTTGCGGCGATCCTCGATGGCCTGGGTCATCTTGGTGAGGCCCTCGGCGTCGAACACGTTGTCGGCGTTGAAGAACTCGCGGTTGGTCTGGTCGAGCCCGGTGAGCGACACGGATTCGAGCTCGAGGCCATTCTTGAGGATGTCCTCGGACACCGCCGCCTGCACCTTCTGGACGAAGTTGACGCGCTGCTCATGCAGCTCCTCCATCGCCATCTCGGCGGCCACGGCGCGCAGCGCGTCGACGAACTTGCCCTCGACCAGTTCCTTGAGCGCCGCCGGCTCCATCGTGCGGCGGCCCAGCGTCTGCGCGGCATTGGCGATCGATTCCGCCGTCGGCTGCACGCGCACATAGAACTCGGCCTGCACATCGACGCGCATCCGGTCCTTGGTGATCAGCGCCTGCTCGTTGGTGCGCCGCACTTCGAGCCGCAGCGTGTTCATGTTCACTTGGATGATCTCGTGCAGCACCGGCAACACCAGGGCGCCGCCATTGACGATCACCTTCTGGCCGCCAAAGCCGGTCCGGACGAACGACACCTCCTTGGAGGCGCGCCGATAGAGCCGCGCGAGGATCATCCCGAGAACGAAGATCGCCACGACGATGAGCGCAGCGACGATGAGAATATTGAACAGATCGTCGAACACGGCAGCTTTACTCCTGTGGTTTCGAAAGACGGGTCACAGCCCGGTAAATGTTCTTGTCTTGACCCACGATGAACACGCGGTCCCCCGCGCCATAGCTCATCGCCGGATCGTCCGGTTCGAGCAGGATGTAGTGGCTGCGCCCGCGCAGATCGGTGGTCTTGGCTTCGGCGGGCTGGCCTTGCCTTGCCTCGCCCCGGATGATCGTGGCGTAGGAGCCGATCAGCTCCTTCTGGCTCGCGACCTCGGTATGGTCGCGCGGGAAAATGCGGCCGAGCAAACGACCCAGATGCCGCGTCGCGAAGGCCCCGCCAAACAATGCAGGAATGGCCGCAAGCCACGGGCTGATCGGCGCGCCAGAGGCACTGCCCGCCACCCACTGCACGATCCACCCGGAAAGCCCGAATGTCGTGAGGAAGATCACGAGCAGCATCAGCAGCGGCAGGCGGCCGACCGAGAGCCAGCCGAGCACCTGCCCGACCGCACCCACATCGGCGGCCCCGCTCGCATCGGGCGCGTCGAACGCATCGGGGTCGGGCACGTCGGGGAGCGCGTCCTCGATCGAGCCGAACGGCGAGAAGCCTACGAGCAGTGACACCACTTCGAGCACGCCGATCGCCAGCATGACGAGCAGCGCGATGGTGAATGGCGCGAATGCGGCTGAAAACAGTTCGATCTGCCCCCTCCCAATCTCAATCACCAGAGATATGGGACTGTTTTGGCAGAATTGCAGAGCAGCGCAACCAATTGCGCCTGACGGAAGCTACTCCGGCTCGCTCGATTTCTGCGCCCGCAGCCGGTTGAAATAGTCGAGGCGCTTCCTGACCTCGCGCTCGAAGCCGCGATCGACCGGCTGGTAGAATTCCTGCCGGCCGAGCTTCTCGGGGAAGTACTCCTGGCCGGAGAAGCCCTCGGGCGTGTCGTGGTCGTAGACATATCCCGACCCGTAGCCTTGCCCCTTCATCAGCTTGGTCGGGGCATTGAGGATGGTCATCGGCGGCATCGGCGAGCCGGACGATTTGGCGACGTCCATGGCGGCGGCGAAGGCGGTGTAGACGGCGTTCGATTTGGGCGCCGTGGCGAGATAGACGGTGACCTGGGCCAGCGCGAGCTCGCCCTCGGGAGATCCCAGCATTTCGTAGGCGTCGCGTGCAGCGATCGCGAGCGGCAGCGCCTGCGGGTCGGCCATGCCGATATCCTCGCTCGCCATGCGGATCAGCCGGCGCGCGAGGAACAGCGGGTCCTCGCCGGCCACCAGCATGCGCGCAAGGTAGTAGAGCGCCGCATCGGGGTCGGAGCCGCGCACCGTCTTGTGCAGCGCCGAGATGAGATTGTAGTGGCCGTCCTGCTTCTTGTCGTAGATCGGCGCGCGGCGCTGGACCACGGTGAGCAGGCCGGCCTTGTCGAGCACTTCGTCCGGCTTGGTAGCCGCGAATACTTCTTCGACCAGCCCGAGCATCGCCCGCCCGTCGCCATCGGCGAGCTCGAACAGACCGGCGCGGGCCTCCGCATCGAGCGGCAGCGCCTTGCCGAGCAGGGCCTCGGCACGCTGCGCCATCTGTTCGAGCTCGTCGGGCGCGAACGAGTTGAGGCGGAGCACCTGCGCGCGGGAGAGAAGCGCCGCATTGAGCTCGAAGCTGGGGTTCTCGGTGGTGGCGCCGACCAGCACCACCGTGCCGTCTTCCATCACCGGCAGGAAGCCGTCCTGCTGGGCGCGGTTGAAGCGATGGATCTCGTCGACGAACAGCAGCGTCTTGTGGCCGCTGAGCCGCTCGAAACGGGCTTCCTCGAACACCTTCTTGAGGTCCGCGACGCCCGAAAAGACCGCCGATATCTGCTTGAAGCGGTAGCCCACCGCATCGGCGAGGAGGCGGGCGATCGTCGTCTTGCCGGTGCCCGGCGGACCCCACAGGATCAGCGAGCCCAGCCGGCCGCTGGCGATCATGCGGCGCAGCGTGCCGTCGGGCCCGAGCAGGTGGCGCTGGCCGATCACCTCGTCGAGCGTTTTCGGTCGCAGCCGGTCGGCCAGCGGGCTGTCGCCCATCCGCGCCTCGTCCTCAACCGCAAACAAATCCGCCATGCCGTGCCTAACCCGCCGCCGACGGGCCGGTTGGTCGGTCCGCCGCGCGGCTGCACAATCGGCCATCCGCCTGCCCGCGTCGAGATGAGACATGGGCCTCCCCACATCGTTGATCCGTGCGGGACGATGGCAGGCGGTCGTGGACAGGCATGCGAGGCTCCCTGGCTGAAGGACGAGCGCACCCTCCGGGCCGCCGCGAGGCTCCCGGGTTTGAGGATGCTCCTTCGCCCTGTGGGCAAGGGAGCGGCGAGGCGGGACCATGGGTCCAGCCGGTTAGTCCGGCGAAGTAAGGGACCTTTGGTCCCGCCTCGCGATCCGGGGCCTAGTCGGTCCACCGCCGGTCCCGGCCAACTTGACCGCGACGCGCGACGCCTGTCGGGAGGAACCTCCGGGATGACGACGCACCCCCTCCTCCAGTCCGGAGAGCCTGTCGTGGCTCGCCGGCGGCGCCGGACCCCGGGTGCAGGATAGACTCACCCGCGGGCACCGGCAGCGACCGCCTGATGTGGAACGACTCCCACACCACCCGGCCTCGCGCCGCAGATCACTCGTCATGATCCCGCTCTCTGCGGTGCGATGGGGAGATCATACCATCGCTGGAAGTCACGGGGATAAGTGGGAGAAATAAGTCCGGAGAGGCCAGGGTTCTCAGGGCGTTGCGGGGACAATTTTCGGTCACTTGCGGTCGGTTTCCGTCACCGATTGGCATCCCAGCACCCTCTTAGCGCCAGATCCAAGCCCCCACCCACCGGCTGCGCCGGTCCCCCTGGGCGGGTGCGGCTCCCGCCCGGACTCCGGGGGGTTTTGGGGGTTGCGGGACGGCGGGGAAATATGACGTTGTACAGGAGAGTGAACGTCCCTATATGCACGCGCGTTTTGCCGTTTCCTCGCACTCCGAAAGGGAATGCCCAATGGCCGCCTTGACTGCCCCTTCCGCCGCCGAAGACGTGATCCAACTGCACGCGCCAGCCCACGACAAGACGGTCTACGCCAATACCAGCCAGCTCATCGCGACCGAGGAGCCGGACTTTCCGAGCTTCCTGTTCGCCGAAAAGGAGCTGCATCGCGCGGTGAAGGTGTTCAAGAAGGGCTTCGATGGCCTGCTCACCTATGCGGTCAAGTGCAATCCGTCGCCCCACATCATCAAGCAGCTTCACGAGGAGGGTCTCAAGGCCTTCGACGTCGCTTCCAATCGCGAGATGGAACTGGTGCGCGACTTCGCGCCCGGCGCCGCGATGCACTACAACAACCCGATCAAGAGCAAGCGCGAGATCGAGCGCGCCTATGAGGAGTTCGGCGTCCGCTCCTTCACCATCGACCACCCGCAGCAGCTCGACCAGCTCGCCGCGATCGTCACGCCCTCGCGCGACATCGAGGTGACCACCCGCTTCAAGGCGGGCAAGGCGCTCAAGTCGTACGACTTCGGCATCAAGTTCGGCGTCATGCAGGACGGTGCGGCCGAGATCGTCAAGCTGGTCGACCAGATGGGCTTCACCCCCTCGCTTTGCTTCCACGTCGGCAGCCAGTGCGAAGACGTCTACGCCTATGAGCGTCACATCAACGCGGCGGCCAAGATCGCCGAGGAAGCCGGCATCGAGCTCAAGCGCCTCAATATCGGCGGCGGCTACCCGGCGCCCTACCCGACCAGCGAAGCGCCGCCGATGGACTATTATTTCGAGACCATCGCGACGGCCGTGAAGGACAATTTCGGCAAGTCCGCCCCCGAGCTCATCATCGAGCCCGGCCGCGCGCTGGTGACCTCGTCGACCTCGCTGCTGCTGCGGGTGAAGCACCAGCGCGGCGGCCAGTCGGTCTATCTCAACGACGGCGCCTATGGCTCGCTGATGGAAGTGAAGTTCATGCACTTCACGCCACCGACTCGCGTGTGGCGCGGCCCGCGCCTGCACGACAACGACACCGAATTCTCCGAGTTCACCATCTGGGGCCCGACCTGCGACAGCTACGACGTGCTGCCCCAGGTGTTCACGCTCCCCGCCGACATCGACGAGGACGACTGGATCGAGTTCGGCCTGATGGGTGCCTACACCCAGGCCTCGCTCACCCCGTTCAACGGCTTCGACCGCCGCGACCAGTACTGGGTCGGCGAAGTCTACACCGGCAAGGACATGGCGCCCGAGTAAGAGCGGCGCTTAGAGGATCGCACGGAAGGCCGCCTCACAAGGCGGCCTTTTCGTCTCCGGAGGGAAGCATGACCGAGTTTCCACCGCTCGAGGAATTCGGCCACCGCATCATGGTGTGCGGTCCGTCGAACGCCGGCAAGTCGACCCTCGCCGCCGCGCTGGGCAGGACGCTCGGCAGCCCGGTCGTCCATCTCGACCAGTTGCATCACCTCCCCGGCTCGAACTGGGTCCCGCGACCGCGCGAGGACTTCGTGGCGCTGCACAATGACGCCATCGCTGGCGAGCAGTGGGTGATGGACGGCAACTACACCGGCCTGTTCCCGGCGCGCCTCAGCCGCGCCACGGGCATCATCGTCATTCGCTCCAACCGCTTCGGCGGTGTCGCGCGCTACTTCCGCCGCACGCTGTTCGAACGCGGGCGCGTCGGCTCGCTGAGCGGTAATCGCGACAGCATCAAATGGCAGATGATCCACTGGATCATGTTTGCCGGGCCGCCCAAGCAGCGCGCCATGCGCCGGGCGCTCCCGTCCGCCGGGCTGCCCTATCTCGAGGTGCACGCCATGCGCCAGCTCAACCGCCTCTACCGGGAATGGGGCCTGAGCCGCGGTTGACATCACACTCTGCGTGCCTATGTTCCGCCCGTTCGCAACACCAACAGGATGGTCCGCCGTGGATTTCCGCATGACTGATCGCTTCGCCCTGATCCGTCACCGGGACTCCATCCATGCCCTCCATCCAGTTGAAAGCACTGACCGCCGCGACGCCTGACGGCCGCGCGCTCTTTTCCAACCTCGATCTGAGCTTCGGGCCGCATCGCACCGGCCTTGTCGGCCGCAACGGCACCGGCAAGACGACGCTGCTGCGCATCATCGCGGGCGAGATTGCGCCCAGGGCCGGCAGGGTCGTCATCGACGGCACCATCGGCGTGCTGCGCCAGTCGGTGTCCGCCGGCGGCGACAGCATCGCCCAGGCGCTCGGCGTCGTCGCCGGTCTCGGCCGGCTCGCCCGCATCGACGCGGGCAGCGCCACGCCGGACGATGTCGAGGCGGCCGACTGGTCGCTCGACGCCCGCATCGCACAGAGCCTGGCCGCCGTCGGCCTGTCCGCGCTCGATCTCGATCGACCCGTCGCGACGCTGAGCGGCGGCCAGCGGACGCGCCTGTCGCTCGCCGCGCTGCTGCTCGACGCGCCGGACGTCCTGCTGCTCGACGAGCCCACCAACAATCTCGATGCCGACGGACGCGCCGCTGTCGGCGAGCTGCTGCGCACCTGGCGCGGCGGCGCGATCGTCGTCAGCCACGACCGCGACCTGCTGCGTGGCATGGACGAGATCGTCGAACTCACCAGCCTCGGCGTCAAAAGCTATGGCGGCAACTGGGACGTCTATGAAGCGCGCCGCGCCATCGATCTGGCGGCCGCCGAACACGACCTCGCCCATGCCGAGCGGCGGCTGGGCGAGATCGAGCGGACGGCGCAGCAGCGCGCCGAGCGCAAGGCCCGCGCCGACAGCCGCGGCACCAAGGCGGCGGCCAAGGGCGGCAAGCCTCGCATCATCCTCGGCCGCGACAAGAGCTATGCCGAGGAAAGCGGCGGGGCGCAGGTGCGGCTGGCGGACCGGCAGCGCGCCGACGCCTCGGCAGATCTTGCCCAGGCGCGCGAGGAGCTCGAAATCCTCCAGCCGCTGTCGGTGACGCTCGAGAGCGCGAAGCTCCCGGCCGGGCGCGTCGTGCTGCAGATGGACAATGTCACGGGCGGCCCGGCGGACCTCGCGATCATCCGCAACCTCTCGCTCGCCATCACCGGCCCCGAGCGCGTTGCCGTCAGCGGTGCCAATGGCAGCGGCAAGAGCACATTGCTGCGCCTTGCCACGGGCGCGCTGTTGCCGGCTTCCGGCAGCATCCGCATCACGCCGCGCCACGCGCTACTCGACCAGCAGGTGGCGTTGCTCGACCCGGCATTAAGCATTCGCGAGAACTATCTGCGGCTCAACCCCGCCGACAGCGAGAACGCCTGCCGCGCCGCCCTCGCCCGCTTCATGTTCCGTGCCGAGGCCGCGCTGAAGCCGGTGGGCCAGCTCAGCGGTGGCGAAATGCTGCGAGCCGGGCTCGCGGCGACCATCGGTTCATCCACGCCGCCCGAACTGCTGATCCTCGACGAGCCCACCAATCACCTCGACATTCACGCCATCGCGGCGGTGGAGGCGGGCCTGCGCGCCTATGACGGCGCCCTGCTGGTGGTGAGCCATGACCGAACGTTCCTCGACGCGATCGGGATCGAGCGGGAGATTGCCCTCGGTAGCGAGTAGGACGAAGCAAAGGGGGCTTGCCATCGGCAAGCCCCCTATTGGCTACTCGCTTGGCTATTCGCACCTATTCGTCGCGATAAACCTTCTCGCGCCGCTCGTGCGTCTCCTGCGCCTCAAGGCTCAGCGTCGCGATGGGACGGGCGTCGAGCCGGGCGATACCGATGGGATCGCCGGTCTCCTCGCAATAGCCGTAGGTGCCGTCTTCGATCCGCTTGAGGGCCGCGTCGATCTTGCTGATCAGCTTGCGCTGCCGATCGCGGGTCCTCAACTCCAGCGCCCGATCGCTCTCGGACGAGGCGCGGTCGGCCATGTCTGGATGGTTCTGCGATTCTTCCTGGAGATTATCGAGCGTCTCGCGGCTCTCGCGGAGGATGTCCTCCCTCCAGTTCTCGAGCTTGCGCCGGAAATACTCCCGCTGGCGCGGGTTCATGAACGGCTCGTTTTCAGAGGGCCGATATTCAGCCTCAGCTACAGCACTGCGCACCATATGGACTCAACTCACCTTCCCGAGTTGGGCGCCTTATAATTTGGTGACAATTGCCGGGCAAGCGGAGCCTGCAGCGATGATAAATTCGTGAATCCAGCGCAGAATCCTGGGGATCACATCCCCGGGTAGCGCCCGAACTTGGCCAGTTCGACCCGGGCGCGCAGCTCGATGTCGTCGAGCAGGTGATCGAGGCCCGGCAGCCCGCGCTCCCGCGCCTGTCCCACAAGCGCCATCAGCTGGTTGAGTCGGCCCTCCGAAACCTGCCCCATCAGCAGGTCCGCCTTGATCCCTTCCAGCGTGTCGAGCAGCGCATTTCCCCGCCGGATCGCCTTCTTTTTGGCGAACAGCGGGTCCTCGACCGCCTGCAGCGCCAGCAAGGCGTCGATGCCCGCCGTCGGCGCCGCCGCCTGGGCCTGCGCCGTGTGGGAGACCGCGGTCTCCTCAGCCAGGAAGAAGCCGCCGCCCACCCCGCCGCGGCTGATGCTGCTGCGGCCCGACACGGTGCTCGATCTGGCGGTGTTCTCGATGCGCATGGCGCGACTCTGGCCCAGGCAAATCGCCTGCCCGGCAAAATCTGCCGCCATGCGTTAACAAGACCTTAATGCACCCGGCAATTGCTTCACCTGGAACCGGGCCCGGCCCGCCCTGCCCCAGCAAATCCGGGCCTTTCCCGACTTGGCACGATCTTCGCATTGATCCTGCCGAACGGTGGGCCGTGGGGACGGACCGCCGACGGGGACTGACGAATGACACACCGGGCTCTCAAGCAGGCATTGGCGGCGATCCTTGCGATCGGCACGCTGATTGCGCCTGTGACACCAAGCTACGCCGCCACCGCGCGCATCAAGGACATCGTCAATATCGAGGGCGTCCGCGAAAACCAGCTCGTCGGCTACGGCCTGGTGGTCGGCCTCGCCGGCACCGGCGACAGCCTCAACAACTCGCCCTTCACCAAGCAGAGCCTGCAGGCGATGCTGGAACGCCTCGGCGTCAACACCGCCGGCGAGAACATGCGCACCGCCAATGTGGCGGCGGTGATGGTGACGGCCAACCTTCCCCCCTTTGCCACGCAGGGCTCGCGCCTCGACGTCAACGTCGCGGCGCTCGGCGATTCCTCGAGCCTGCAGGGCGGCACGCTGCTGGTGACGCCGCTCCTTGGCGCCGACGGCGAGGTCTATGCCATCGCCCAGGGCTCGGTGACCATCAACGGCTTCCTCGCCGAAGGCGATGCGGCAAGCATCGTGTCGGGCGTTCCCACCACCGGCCGGATCTCCTCGGGCGGCCTGATCGAGCGCGAGATCGGCTTCGTGCTCGGCGCGCAGCGCGAACTGCGCCTCGCCCTCAAGAACCCCGACCTCACCACCTCGCGCCGCATTGCGCTCTCGATCAACGACTTCATCGGCGTGCCCTGCGCGACACCCGAGGACGGCTCGACGGTGCGTATCGTGCTGCCGCACAATTTCAACGGCAACATCGTCGACCTGCTGACCGACGTCGAACAGCTTGTCATCGAGACCGACCAGCCGGCCAAGATCGTCATCGACGAGAACTCCGGCATCATCGTCATGGGCAAGGATGTGCGAGTGTCGACGGTCGCCGTGGCGCAGTCCAACCTCACCGTCACCGTCGCCGAGACGCCCGGCGTCTCGCAGCCTGAGCCGTTCAGCGACGGCGAGACTGTGGTGGTGCCGCGTACCGATCTCAACGTCGACATCGTCAACTCCGATCTGGCCCTCGTGCGCGAGTCGGTGAGCCTGCAGGAGCTGGTCGACGGGCTCAACGCCCTCGGCATCAGCCCGCGCGACTTGATCGCCATTCTACAGGCAATCAAGGCTTCGGGCGCGCTGCAGGCCGATATCGAGGTGCTGTGATGAGCACCATCCCCCTTGCCAAACTCGACACCAGTGTTCCGGGCTACGACAAGCTGCGCAAGCAGGCCGTCGAACTCGAAGGCGTCTTCCTCACCACGCTGATGAAGGAGATGTTCTCCTCGATCGACACCAGCGAGAGCAGTTTCGGCGGCGGCTTCGCCGAAGAGACCTGGCGCGGCATGCAGGCCGAACAGTTCGCCGGCGCACTCGCCGAGACCGGCGGCATCGGCCTTGCCGACCAGTTGATGGGCGACCTGCTGCGCCTCCAGGAAGCCAACAGTTAGAACGAGAGTCCGAACCATGACCGCTGCACAACGCCTCGCCGCCCTCGACGACCTTCCGGCCCGCGACCTTATCGCCTTCACCGAAGGCACGCTGCGCGCCCTGGTCGACATCATGAACCAGGAGACGACGCTGCTGCGCAGCGGCCGCCATCGGGAAGCCGGCGCGCTCAGCGCGGACAAGACGCGGCTGGCGCAGGACTATGTGAGCTATTCGCGCGCCGTGCAGCGCCAGCTCGAACGCCTGAAGCAGGAAGCGCCCGACGACATCGGCATGCTGCGCCTCGGGCACGACCGGCTCGCCACGCAGATGGCCGAGAACCTCAAGGTCGTCGCAACGGCCCGCGCCGTGACCGAGGACATCCTGACCGATGTCGCGACGCAGGTCGCCCGCGCCGCCAAGCCCAAGACCTATGGCGCCGCCGGCCAGCTCAACCAGCCGCAGGTCGCGACCGGCGGCATTGCGGTCAACCGCGCACTCTAGCCGATCGCATTTGACTCAATTGCGGGCCTTTGTGGTTGAGGAACCCTAAGGCTCGCCACCCATTCTGATCGAGCCGGAGGAAGCATCCGGCCTCGCGTCGGTTTGGATCATGGTTGCCAGGATCGCACCATCGCCGATCACCACTTCCGTTGCCATTGGCGACGCGCTGACGCACGCCCCCACTTCCGATACGCAGGTCCACAGGCAGCCGCACCAGGAGCAGCAGCCGCAGACCTTCCAGCCGCCGGCTCAACAGAGCGCGGCCAACGTTCCGCCGCCGCCCTCGCCGCCGGGTGAGGCCTTTGCCGCTGCGGTGATCGCCGGTCAGCTCCCGCCGCGCCCGCTCACCCCCGAGCAGCTTCGTCAGCGCCTCGGCTCGGCCTGGGAACCGCCTGCCTCGCCCCTGCGCCTGATGGACCGTAGTGCCTGATCGCACTGGCGTTTCGTGGCCGCGTTAACGCTTTCTTCAGTGACTGCAAGTCTAGTAGCGCCGACGTCAGGATGACGTTCGAGTCTGCTCCGACCTAGAAGGGTCCATCGTGGCTGAGATCACGCTCTCGAAGGCCGTCCGGTCAAATCTGCTCAATTTGCAGTCGACGGCGAGCATGCTGTCGAAGTCGCAGGAACGCCTCTCTTCGGGCCTTCGGGTCAACTCCGCTCTCGACAACCCCACCAATTTCTTCACCGCGCAGGGCCTCAACAGCCGTGCCAGCGATCTGTCGCAACTCGCCGACGCCGTGTCGAACGCGGTGCAGACCGTGGCCGCTGCCGACAAGGGCATCACCGCGATCACCAAGCTCGTCGAGAGCGCGCAGGCGACGGCACGCCAGGCGCTGCAGACGGCCGAAACCACGGGCGGCTCTGGCCCGTCCTCCGTCGCCGGCACCGTCGCGATCGGTGCGGACAGCACCGCCTCGGTCAACGGTGGCGTAGACATCTCCAATCCGCCCTCCGGCATCTACTCGATCGCCGGATCGGACAGCAAGCTCACACTGGACGTCGGGGGAACCCAACTGACGTTCCACTTCTACAACACCAATTTGCCTTCGACACCCGACCCGGGCACGATCGGCATCGACACCGACGACGGCGGCAGTCCAAAGTCCGTGGTGGACGGACTGGCGGACATGCAGGCGGGACTCCGTGCCTCGGGAGTCGCCGGGACGGCGGACGCGACTGTCGGACTTGATGGCAGCGGACAAATCGAGATCACACTGGGCTCCGACGCCACCCGGTCACTGACAATCGTCAGTGACACCTCCGGCACCGTCGGCGACTCCGGCACCGGGTTCGGCTTCGTAAACGGCCAGACAAGCGCCCCCAACGCCGCGTTCAGCGGGCTGAACGGCACGCTCACCGTCGGCTCCAACACGCTGACCTTCGGCGCCAGCGCCATCGACTCGCGTGCGGAGCTGGTTACCGCCCTGGCCGGCCTCGGCGGCGGCATCACCGGCTCCATCGACGGCTCCGACCATTTGACCTTCTCGAGCGGCAGCGGCTTCACCATCGGTGGCACGCTCAATGTCAGCAGCGCCTTCGGCATCACCGAGCAGGCCTACGGTTCGATCCCCAACCCGAAGCGCGCCGAACTGGTTGCGACCTACAACGATCTGCTCGGGCAGATCGATGCGCTCGCCAAGGACTCGGGCTTCAACGGCGTGAACCTGCTCAATGGCGATGACCTCTCGGTCATCTTCAACGAAGACGGTTCGTCCAAGATCGACATCAAGGGCGTCGACAACACCACCGGTGTGAGCGGCCTCAACCTGGCCAGCCTCGCCTCGACCGAGTTCAACACGAACGCTGGCGTCAACGGCGTGCTCGATGACCTCAAGGGCGTGATCGACAAGCTGCGCGGCCAGTCGGCCAAGTTCGGCTCGAACCTGTCGGTCGTCGAGACCCGCCAGGACTTCACCAAGCAGATGATCAGCGTTCTGCAGACCGGTGCGTCGAACCTGACCCTCGCCGACACCAACGAGGAAGCCGCCAACGTGCTGGCTCTCCAGACCCGCCAGCAGCTCAGCTCCACCGCGCTGTCGCTCGCTTCGCAGGCTGACCAGAACGTCCTCCGCCTGTTCTAAGCCAGGCCACAGACTTCGATGGAAAGGCGGGCTTCGGCCCGCCTTTTCTTTTCGTCCGGCGTGAACACATCACGCCAAGCCACTGATCGGACTCGCGCTTCCGTTTTGGCTTGTGTGAATCAGCGATCCCGCATTTGCTCCAATTCGCCAATCAATTGGTCACTGCAGGGGTGCAGACTTCCCTCCTCCAGCGCGGATCCATCCACATGTCGCTCAAGGTCGAACTCAAGCCGCACGAACGTCTCATCGTGGGCAACTGCGTCATCACCAACTCGGACCAGCGCACGCGCCTGTTCATCGACGGCAAGGCGCCGGTGCTGCGCGAGAAGGACATCCTGAGCCCGACGACAGCCGACTCGCCGGCCAAGCGCGTCTACTTCGCCGTGCAGCTCATGTATCTCGAGGACGACATCGAGAAGATGCGGCGCGACTACTTTGCGCTGGTCACCGACCTGGTCCGTGCCGCGCCATCGACCATCCGCATAATTGACGAAATCAACAACGAGATATTAACGGGTCAGCTCTACAAAGCTCTGAGGGCGGCCAAGAAACTCATCCAACACGAGCAGGACATCCTCGCAAATGCAGCAGCACGCGACGCAGGCCTACCAGGCGGTGGCCAAGCGGACCGGTAATCCCCGCGATCTGGAGGCCAATCTGCTCTCCAAATCGGCTCTCAACCTGCAGCGCATCCGCGAGAACTGGGAGCTGGCCGACGCCGAGCTCGCCGGGGCCCTCAAGTTCAACCGCAAGCTGTGGAACGTGTTTCTGAACTCGGCGACGCGCGACGAGAACCCGCTGCCAACGGCGATCCGCCAGAACATCGCCAATCTGGGCCTGTTCGTGCTCAGCCACACCATCAAGCTCGAAGCGCGGCCCGAGCCGTCGCGGCTCGATGTGCTGATCAACATCAACCGCGAAGTCGCGGCCGGCCTGCGCGCCTCGAGCTGAGGCACGCCACCGGCGCGAACACGATGGAGGGCCCCGACGGGGCCCTTTGCTATTTGAGGTAGTTGACCAGCGACAGCGAGGCGATGAGCGAGGTCGCCTGGTAGCTCGCCTGGAGCCGCGTCTGCAGCGCCAGCATCTCCATCGCCACTTCTTCCTTGGGCACCGACGAGATGTCCTCGACCATGCCCTCGAGCTGCGCCTTGTAGTTCGACTGGCGGCTCGCGACGCCTTCGACATTGACCTGGGCATTGCCCAGCTCCACCGCCAGCATCTCGATCGAGCCGCTCTCGTTGTTGTGCTCTTCCGAGAGCCGCGAATAGTTCCGCGTCGCCACGGCGTCGAAGCGCCCCTGCGAGGTGCCGTCGGCGTTGGTGAAGCTCTGCGTCGCCACCACGGCGAGGCTGCGGATCAGCGCCAGCGGCCCGCTCTCATTGGCCTGCGCTCCGTAGTTCACGGTCGCCGCGTCGTCGATCTTGGCCGTCACCGTGGTGCGCGCATTGGCGCTGTCCTGCCCCTTGTACCACATCACCGTCGTGGTCGGATCGGCGGTCACCAGTGCTGTGGCACTGGCGAAGGTCGGCCCCTGCACGCGCAGCACCGGATCGCCCTGCGCATTGAAGAAGTTATCGGCAGCCGCATAGTTCGAGGCCACCGTGAGGTCGGTGTTGGCCATCTCGGTCAGCCTGGTCTGGAGCGCGCCTGAGAGGTTGGCCGCGGTCTGATCGACCGTCGCCCCGATCTGGTACTGCCCCGCCGCCGGCGTGCCGGTCACGGCCGTGAGCTTGAGCGATGCCTCGGTGCCGTCGGGCAGCGTCAGGTTGATCGTGACGGTGTCGCCCTCGAACGGCTGCGCGCTGACCTCGATGCTCAGGCTGTCGGCCGCCGCGCCGGTGGGTTGCGTCAGGGTCAGGCCCGTGCCGGTCGACGACAGCGTCGAGAGCTTGAAGCCGAACGGATGCGCGCCGTCCTCGGTCAGCGTCACCGTGTCTGTGGCCACCGCGAGGTTCAGTCGACCAAGACCTGTGCCCTTGTCGGCCGCAAGCCGCTCCGCCGCGACCTGGATGTACCCATCCTTGCCATTGGCGCCGTCAAGCAGCGCGCCGATCGTCTCGACCGGCCGCTTGTCGACGCTGCCGCCGGCGAACAGGTAGCGGCCATCGACTTCGGTGTTGAGCAGATTGATCATCTCATCGAGCTGCGACCGCGCGAGCGAGGGCGCCGTGCCGAAATTGACATTGGAGCTGCCATAGGCGCTGGGCGAAATCGCCGCGCGGGCATTGGATTCCACCTTGTCGAGCCGGCCGATCACCTGGTCGAACACGCTGAGCCGCATGTTCACCATGTCGATGCTGTTCTGGTAGCCTTCGATCCGGCTGATGCGCGACTGCATCGACAGCGTGACGAACCTGTCGGTTCCCATCTCGGCGAGATTGGTCGCCTTCTGCCCCGTCGCAAGCTGCACCTGCAACTGCGCGAACCGGTCCTGCATCTTGGAGATCAGGTTCATGCCCGTCTGCACGGGATACATCGAGCGGTTGACGACATTGACCATCTGTCAGAGCTCCATCAACCGGTTCATCAGTTCCTGCACCGCCGCGATCACGCGCGAGTTGGCGGCATAGGCGTTCTGCAGCTCGATCAACCGCGCCATCTCTTCATCCACATTGACGCCGTACTCGCTCTGCATGCGCTCATCGAGCGAGTCCATCGCCATCTGCTGCGTGCTGGCGTCGCTGGTGGCCAGCTCCGACAGGCTGCCGGTGTAGTTCATCGTCTGCGCGATGAGGTCGCCCACCGAGCCCGACAGCCGGAACGAGCCGGCCGAAGCCGGCCCGGTCTGCGACGACGCGAACGTCGCGTTCTGCAGCTGGTCCAGCAGATAGTCGACCCGCGAGGGATCGCCCAACGAGCTGGTCGGCGTCGCCTTCACCAGCAGCGTGTTGTCGATCAGCACGGACGCGTTGACTGCAATTCGCCCCGCGAAGCCGAGCTTCTGCGTCTTGCCGTCGAGGCTGTTGGTGAAGTCCGCATTGTTGGTGTCGACGAACAGGTTGAGTGCTGCATCGCCGTTCTGCAGCGCCGTCGCCGTGGTCCGCGCCGTGAGCGCGTTGACATCGGTGGCGTTGGTCGCCCCGTCGTCCAGAACGGTGAGCGAGTTGCCGCTGGCGCTCACCGTCAGGCCGGAGCCGAGCACTCCCTGCAGGCCCGCGGCCACCGCCGCGCTGCCGGCCGAAAAGTCCATGCCGACGACGCGCGCGCCGGTCGCGTCCACATAGTCGAGCGGCAGCTTGCTCGGATCGCCGACATTGACCACACGGACCGCCTTGTCGACGCCGCCGCTCTTGTAGGACAGCACGAAGTCGTTGCCGGTGCGGACCCCGCTCAGGTCCAGCGTGTAGCCATTCTGCGTGCCCGACGAGGCGGCCGTCCCCGCGGTCTTGACCGTCGACATCGCTTGCGCCAGCCCGGCCGCGATCTCGTCCAGCTGGCCCTGCGCGGCGACAAGGGTTTCGTCGCGGAGCTCGACCAGCGCGCCGAGCTTGCCCGATTGCAGCACCCGCTGCTGCACCAGGTCGATCGTCGAGCCCGACGCGGTCGAGAGCGTGAGCCTGCCGACGCTGTTCTTGGCGGGATCGGCGCTGAACTGCTTGTCGGCGCTGAGCGCCCCGGCCGGCGTGAAGTTGAACCGCGCCGCCGAACCGTCGAGAATGCCCACGCCGCTGCGCGTCATCAGCGCGACCGTGTCGTCGCTGCGATAGTCGACCCGAACGTCCATCAGTTCGGCGATCTCGGACACCAGCCGGTCGCGCTGATCCATCAATGTGGCGCGCGTCGCATTGTCCGATGAGAGATCGCCGAGCTTGTCGTTGACCGACTTCAGCGAGGTGACCGCCAGGTTGAGCCGGTCGACCGTGGCCGCCATCTCATTCTCGGCTTCCTGGCGCAACGACTGCACATCGCGCGTCAGCGAGTTGAGCGTCGTCGCCATCGCCTGCGCCTGCGTGACCACGGTCGCGCGCGACGCATAATTGTCGGGGCTCGTGCTGAGCGCCTGGAAGGCATTCTGCAGATTGCCGAACATCGTATCGAGCGAGCCGGCCTTCCCCGGCATGCCGAGGAACGCCTGCAGCCGGTCGAGGCTCGCCGCCCGCGTACCCGAATACGCCGTGTCCGACACAGCGTTGGTGTAGTAGACCTGCAGGCTCTTGTTGAAGGCACGCTCCACCGTGCCGGAGCGAGCGTAGCTCGAGGCCCCGGCGACGGTATCGATGACGCTCAGCGACTGCTTGTGATAGCCGGGCGTGCCCGAGTTCGAAACATTGCGCGACAGCACCTCGAGACTGTTCTGGCCGACACGCATGCCGGACAGAGCATTGCTCAAGGACGAACTGAGACTCATGTCGGACTACTCCCGGACCGATCCGCTCAGCGGATCATGTTCAGCGCTTCCTGGATCATCTGGTCGGCAGTGGAGACGATGCGCGTCCCCGCGGCATAGGCCTGCTGCGTCACGATGAGCTTGGTGAACTCCTCCGAGATGTCGGTGTTGGAACTCTCGAGCGCCGAGCTGACGACGCCGCCGCTGGTGTCGAGGATGGCGCTGCCCGAGTCGGCGGTCTCGGCGAAGATGCCGCCATCAAGCCGCTTGAGCTGGTTGGCCGCATTGAAGTTCGCCGTGATCACCTGCGCAACCTCGACCTGCTGGTTGTTGCTGTAGGCCACCACCACGCGACCATTGTCGTTGACCGCGACCGACACGAACTCGCCGGCCGGGTAGCCGTTCTGGCTGAGCGCCGTCACGCCGGCTGTGCCGTTCGGATCATTGAACTGGGTGATGCCGTCCGTGCCGAAGTCGAGCTTGAGCGACCCCACCGACACGCCATCGATCGTCAGGCCCGTCAGGTTGACTTCGTTGATCTCGGGGCTGAGGGCGCCATCGGTCCCGAAGGAAAAGTCCTGCGGCACGCGGGTCCACATCGGCTGGCTGCCCGTCGCCGCACCGTTCTGCAGATAATAGAGGCTCCAGGTGTCGGCGCTGCCCGAAGAAGCGCTGTCGTTTTTGGCCCAGCGCAATTGCACGTCGGCCGGCGCACCGGTCGAGGTGAACACCGTGACGGTGCCGCCGCTGATCGTCTGGGCGTTGAAGTCGGCGGCCTGCGCGGCGGTGATTGGCGACGGACGCTGTGCCCGGGACAGCGCCGCTGATACTGTCGGCGCGGCAGGGGTCGTGTCGAAGGCGAGGCCGGACGTGCCGGCGACGGTCAGCGTGTCGGTGGGAGCGGTGCCGGTGCCGGTCAGCGTAAGCTGCCCGTTCGAATTGATCGACACGCTCGAATTGGGCGCCAGCTGCGCATTCATCAGCGCCATGATCTCGCCCAGCGTGTCGCTGGCCGGATCGGTGATGTTGAAGGTCGTGGCCGTGTTGGCGCCGCTATTGGTGAAATTGAAGGTCACAGCCGGGTTGGAGCCCTCGGTGATGGTGATCGACTGGCCGTTGGCAAGCAGGCTGGAGGACGTGGTGCTGGCGCTGACTCCTACGGCGCCCAACTTGGCCGCCGGCGTGTCGGGGGTGAGCGTCATGAAGTCGGATGAATTGAGCAGCTCCGAGCCCGGCGTCTTGGCCTCGCGATACTCGGCCGTCTGCGGCACGAGCGGCAGGTTGAGCTGGTAGTTGACGCGCGTCGTCTGCTGGGCAGGCAGGAAGTTGTTGGACAGGCGCAGCACCTGCGGCAGCGAGCTCGAAAGGTTGCCCGTCGCGGGGTCGACGGGGAGACCCTTGAGGTAATAGCCCGAGCCATTGACCAGATAGCCGTTCTTGTCGACGTCGAAGTCGCCGCGGCGTGTGTAGAAGTTCGTGCCGGCGAACAGCGAGTTGCCGTCGGACTGGCCGATCGAGGGCTCGACCACGAAGAAGCCTGACCCGTTGACCGCCATATAGGTCGAGTTCGAGACCGACTTCACGTCGCCCTGGAGCGTGTTGGTGGACCGCGACTGCGCCAGCACCGAGCCGGCGCTCTGCAGCTTGCGCGGCTGGTCGGGGATCAGGTCGACGAAGTCGGTGTCGATGCGCTTGAAGCCGGTGGTCTGCGAATTGGCGATGTTGCCCGAAATGTTCTCGAGCGCGAATGACTGGGCGCGCAGCCCTGTGACGGCGGTGGAAAGAGCCCCGTAGATACCCATTGTCGTCCTCTGTTGTCCCGGCGGCTTTGCGCACGCCTACCCGGACACCGGAGGAGCAAGCCGCGTGCCAACCACCCAGCGGCTTGATATCCATGGATTTTCGCCGGCCCGGCTGACCCCGCCCTAGGCAATTGCGTCCGGGTAGCGGCAGATTCTGCCGGTCCTTGTGAGGGGCGGCCCGATGCTCTAAACGCGATCCTGAGCTCTCGCGCCGGAAACACCATGCTTTTCAAGTCGCCAGCCGAATTTCATGATGCGCCGCGTCACGCCGTGACGGTGTTCGGCATGGCCGGCGTCGGCAAGACGCGGCTGGCCGCCCTGCTGCGCACCAGCCAGTGGTTCCACTACTCGGTGGACTACCGCATCGGCACGCGCCACATGGGCGAGTTCATCACCGACAATTTCAAGACCGAGGCGATGAAGGTGCCGTTCCTGCGCAACCTGCTGCGCACGGATTCCATCAAGCTCTCGTCGGCGATCACCTTCTCCAACCTCGACCCGCTGTCGAGCTATCTGGGACGCCCGGGCAACCCGGCCAAGGGCGGCCTCGCCCTCGACGAGTATCGCCGGCGCCAGGAGCAGCACCGCATCGCCGAGATCGCCGCGCTCCAGGAAGTGCCCTACTTCATCCAGCGCGCGCACGACCTTTATGCCTACGACAATTTCATCGCCGACACCGGCGGCTCGCTCATCGAAGTGGTGAACCCGGACGACCCCAAGGATCCCGTGATCGAGACGCTCGCCCGGCACTCGGTGCTGCTCTACATACGCGGCACCGAAAAGGACGCGGACGAGCTGATCCGCCGCTTCAAGCACTCGCCCAAGCCGATGTACTACCAGCCGCCCTTCCTCACGAAGAAATGGGCCGAGTTCAAGAAGCTCAACAAGGTCACCGACGACGCCAAGGTCGACCCCGACAAGTTTGGTGCCTGGGGCTTTGAGGCGCTGCTGCACGACCGGCTGCCGCGCTACCAGAAGCTCGCCGACAATTTCGGCTACACCATCGACGCCGCCGACCTCGCCACGGTGCGCGACGGCGAGGAATTCATCGACCTCGTGGCGGCCACGATCAAGGGCCGAATGCGCTAGCGGCGACGGTTGGCCGAGCGAGCCGTCTACGGATCGTTCGGACAGAGCAACCGGGACGCCGCGCCGCGCCCTTCATCCCTGCATCGCACGAGACCCCATCATGCCCATCCGCATTCCCGACAACCTCCCCGCCCGCAAGACGCTCGAACACGAGGGCGTCCTGGTCATGGATTCGAGCCGCGCCGCGCGACAGGACATCCGGCCGCTGCAAATCGGCCTGCTGAACCTGATGCCCAACAAGGAGCGCACCGAGACGCAGTTCACGCGCCTCATCGGCGCTACGCCGCTGCAGGTGGATCTGACGCTCGTCCGCGTCACCGACCACAAGTCCAAGAACACGTCCGAGGACTACCTCAAGGCGTTCTACTCGACCTGGTCGGAAGTGCGCGAACGCAGGTTCGACGGCTTCGTCATTACCGGCGCGCCCATCGCCAACATCCCCTTCGAGGAAGTGCGCTACTGGAAGGAGATGGTCGAGATCATGGAGTGGACGCAGACCAATGTGCACCACACCATGTTCATCTGCTGGGGCGCTCAGGCGGCGCTGCACCACTTCCACAAGGCGCGGCGCTACCGCATGGCGCACAAGGCCTTCGGCGTGTTCCGCCACCAGGTGCTCAACCCCCGCTCGGTGTGGGTGCATGGCTTCTCGGACAGCCCGATGATCCCGGTGAGCCGCTACAACGACATCGCGCGCGACAGCCTGTCGCCCGACCTCGAGATTCTCATCGACAATGCCGAGATCGGCGTGTGCATGCTCGACGACCCCAAACACCGGGCCGTGCACATGCTCAATCATCTCGAATACGACAACCGCTCGCTGGCCGATGAGTATGAGCGCGACAGGAAGGCGGGGCTCGACACGCCGCCGCCGGTCAATCTGTTCCCCAATGGCGACACCAGCATCGAGCCCGAGAACCGCTGGCGCAGCCACGCGCACTTGCTGTTCCAGAACTGGATCAACGAAATCTACCAGACGACCCCATTCGAGCTCGATCGGATTGGGACATAAAGCGCAGGCGGGGCCGGTTCCCCGCCTCCAGTTCTCACAGGCCGGGCCGCAGCCCCAGATAGCCCGGGTCCGTCGGGAGACCGCTGAACAGCGCCGCCTTCCATAGCGGATCGTCCCAAAAGCCGGTCTGAGTCCAGCTTGCGACCACGGCGATGGCCAGCGCGAGCATGGCGATGGCGCGCAGCAGGAACGGCAGGCGCACCACGCACAGCCATGAAATGTAGGCGGCGAGAAGCGCCACAGCCGGCACGAAAGGCAGCATCGAGTTGCTAAAGATCATGCGCCCGACGGCGAGCCATACGGGCATCGCGACGACCGCCAGCGCGCTCCACACATACCGCCTCTCCGGCAGATTGGGCCAGATGCAGTAGAGCAGCGGCACCACGGCCACCGGCGCGAAGGTGAACAGGATACCCAGGCTTTGCGCCACATCGCCCATGCGCAGCGCGCCATAGGTCGCGTAGTACGGCAGGATGACGTTGACGATGCCGATGCCCGACTGCGTCACGAATCCCACCACGCCGATGGCGACGATGAGCGCGGGGATGACGGCGACGAGCAGCATGGCGGCGAAGGCGCGCGGGTCGCGCCGGCCATCGGGATCGGCGAGCGCGGCGCCGAGCGCCAGCGGCACGATCAGCGGCGTCGTCAGCGGCCCGGCGAGCAGCAGCAGCGGCATCAGCAGGCCGAGCCCGATGGTCGACTGCACGTCGCCCACATCCTCCATCTGGCGAATGGCAGGAATGAGCGCGGCGAAGGCGAAATAGAGCGGCAGCCCGCGGCTGGCGGCGGTGATGGCGTAGAGGACGTTCGCGTGGCTCGCAAGGAGCACGAGCATCGCCACGCTGCCCACGATGGTCCAGCCACTGGCACGCAGCCGGTCGTAGAGCAGGCCGAAGGCGAGGCCCGCGACGACTGCGGCCGTCAGCGACAGGATGGATTGCTGCCAGTCGAGATTGGGGACGAGCCCAACCAGCGACAGCACGAGTTGGGACAGCCAGCCGCCGTTGCGCCACGCCTCGCCCGCCCGCAGCGCCTCGATATCGCGGCGGACGAAGCCCGCCTCGATCACATGCGAGGCGACGAGCAGCAGCGCGGCAAGCGATACGATCCACACGATCGCCGTCGCGAGACGCATGAGCGGTTTTCTCGCCGACACGACCGGCGCGGAGCTGGCCAGGAGCGTCATGAGGCCTCCTGCTTGACGCTCTCGAGCGTCTTCTGCGTGATGGCGGATGTCCCGTGCTCGGTCTTCTCCCAATAATGCGGGTTGAAGAGGAGCTGCCAGAACGCCTTGTACGCCGCCACCGAGTGCAGCACCCAGTAGACGGGCAGCAGCACGCCGACCGGAACGAGGTCGTAGTACTTGCGCTTGAGCGCCGCGATGACGCCGAAATAGACGAGGAAGAGATTGCCGATCACGAGGTTGAAGAGCGCCATCGTGCCGAACGGCTCGGGGAACAGCCAGCCCAGGTCGAAGCTGTGGGTGACCCACAGGGCGAGCGTGATCGCCCACAGGATCGGCGCCAGCAGCATGGTGAAGGGTGGCGCGCCGATGAAGAAGTGGAAGGACAGGAAGCCCTTGGTGCCGATCGACCGCCACAGCGCGATCGGGTGGCGCATGTGCACCAGCCAGGTCTGCATATAGCCCTTGATCCAGCGGCTGCGCTGCTTGATCCAGCTCGGCAGGACGCCGTTGGCTTCCTCATAGGTGGTCGAGTTGATGACGCCGACCGTGTAGCCCTCCTGCGCGAGGCGCACGCCGAGGTCGGCATCCTCGGTGACGTTGTAGGGGTCCCAGGCGCCCACCTCGCGCAGCGCCGACAGCCTGAAATGGTTGGACGTGCCGCCCAGCGGGATCGGCACTTTCAGCCAGTCGAGCCCCGGCAGCAGGAAATCGAACCACTGGCTGTATTCCAGCGTGAACATGCGCGTCAGCCAGTTCTCGCTGCGATTGAAATAGTTGAGCCGCCCCTGCACGCAGGCGAGCATCGGATCGCCCTGGCGGAAGGCGAGCACCGCCTTCTTGAGCTGGTCGGGCTCGGGCTGGTCCTCGGCATCGTAGATGGTGACGAACTCGCCGCGACAGAACTGCAGCGCGTAGTTGCAGGCCTTCGGCTTGGTCTTGGGCTGGCTGGGCGGCACGCGCACGATCTCGAACGTGCCCGGAAGTTTCAGCGCCTTGGCGGCATCGATGGTCTCGGTGTCGTCTTCCTCGAGGACGAGCTTCACCTCGAGCTTGCTGGCCGGATAGTCGAGGCCCTTGAGCGCCTTGGTGAGCAGCGGCAGCACCCTGGCCTCTTTGTACATCGGCACGAGCACCGTGTAGACCGGCAGCGTCGCGTCATCGATCGCCGCGATCGCCTCGGGCGAAATCTCCATGTCCGCCTTCCGCGACGAACCGACGAAGGTGAGGATGAACTTGAACACGAAGGTCAGCGAGTAGATCGTGGTGAACGTCGCCATCAGCACGACGGCGGTCTGGAACGGCGCGGCGATCAGGCTCAATACGAGCCCGCCGAGCAGCACACACAGCGTCGCCTTCTGCGGTCCGGTCACGGTGAACTTGGCCGAGTGCTCGGGCTTCCACGAATAGAGCGCCTCGCGGGCAAAGAAGCTGTCCCAGTTGCGGAACAGCTTCTGCGTCTCCCACAGGATGTCGAAGGGTGAGGTGATGACGAAATCGTAATTGTCGGGCCCGAACCGCTCGTCGCCCCACATGAAATGCTCGGCGGTGATTTCGGTCGTCGCGATCAGCATCCGGCCGTCGATCCGGCGCCACGGCACGATATTGCGCTCGGCATAGTCCGCCCGGTCTTCGACGCGGGTCAGCGTTTCGTCGATCGGCTCGCGCTGCAGGTCGATGAAGCGGACGCCATACACGTCGGCCACCGCCTTGTAGTAATCCATCGGCCGCACCTGGCCGCCAGAAATCAGCGTGCGGGCCAGCGTGCTGCCCCACTCGGCGGCCTGCCGCATCGCCACCGCGAGGCCGGTCAGGGTGATGATCCTGCGCTCGAGCAGGAGCTTGGCCGCCTCCAGATGCAGCCGGTCGCCCATCGTGCGCTCGCGCGGGACGCCGAGCAGTTCGGAATTGTCTCCATCGAAATGGCGGGCGACGGCATAGGGCATGCCCTAAATGAAGGCCCGGCTTTATGAAGAAAGACCAAAAGCGGGCACCGGCAATGTCGTCATCGCGTTTAGCGCTGGCTTGCAATCCCGATGAAGAACCTTACTTTTCGCGGGAACCGAGGGGCAGATGCCGCAGGCGCCGACGACCATCACCGACGAAATCGGCATTGCCCTGGGCAACCTCGCCGACGCCGCCACCGGCACGCTGACGCCCACGCTGCGCCTCGGCGTCACCGGGCTGAGCCGGGCCGGCAAGACCATTTTCATCACCGCGCTGGTGCACAATCTGCTGACCGGCGGCCGCCTGCCGGGCTTCGCCCCGCTCGCCGACGGGCGCTTCATCGGCGCGCGGCTGGCGGAATCGCCCGACGCCTCCATCCCGCGCTTTGCCTATGAGCAGCACCTCGATGCCCTCACCGGCAAGACGCCGCACTGGCCCGAGAGCACCCGGCGCATCAGCCAGTTGCGGCTGGTCCTGAAGTTCCAGTCGCAGCAATGGTGGGCCGGCTGGGCCGGTCCCTCGACGCTCAATCTCGATATCGTCGACTATCCCGGCGAATGGCTGCTCGACCTGCCGCTGCTGTCGCTGAGCTTTGCCGAATGGTCGGCCGAGGCGCTCGCCCGCGCCGGCGAACCGACGGCGCCGGCGGAAGCACGCACCTATCTCGACCTTCTCGCCACCCTCGACGCCAGCAAGGAGATCAGCGAGCCCGACGCGGAGAAGCTCGCGGCCGCGTTCACTGCCTATCTGCGCGCCAGCCGCGCCGACACGCACGCTCTGTCCACGCTGCCGCCCGGCCGCTTCCTCATGCCCGGCGACCTCGAGGGCACCCCTGCCCTCACCTTCGCGCCGCTGCCCGCACCGGCATCCGCGCTGCGCCGCGGCAGCCTCTACGCCACGCTGGAACATCGTTTCGAGGCCTACAAGGATATCGTCGTCCGTCCCTTCTTCCGCGATCACTTCGCGCGCCTCGACCGGCAGATCGTGCTGGTCGACACGCTGCGCGCCCTCAACGCCGGCCCGGCCGCCGTGGCCGACATCGAGACAGCGCTGACCGAGATCCTCGCGTGCTTCCGGCAGGGCGATGCCAACCCCTTCCTGCGGCTGATCTCGCGCCGCATCGACCGCATCCTGTTTGCTGCGACCAAGGCCGACCACGTCCACTCGACCAGCCACGACCGGCTCGAGGCCATCCTCAACCGCCTCGTCGCGCGCGCCGCCCGCCGCGCCAAATTCGCTGGCGCCGAGACGTCCTCGGTCGCCCTCGCCGCCGTGCGTGCCACGCGCGAGGGCCGGATCAAGGACCTCGACGTCATCATCGGCACGCCCGAAGCGGACGAAGAGCTCGGCGGCCAGGTCTATGACGGCAAGACCGAGATCGCGCTGTTCCCCGGCGACCTGCCGGCGCAGCCCGAAGCCGCTTTCGGCGACACGCCGATCGACCTCAATTTCATGCGCTTCCTGCCGCCGCAGAAGCTCGAGCGCAACGCCGAAGGCGCCGCGGTACTGCCGCATATCCGCTTCGACCGGGCGCTCGATTTCCTGATCGGAGATTGGCTGAGATGAAGCGCCCCACCGCCATCCCGCTCGATCCGCAGACCGCCGCGGAAGCCGAGATCCGTGCGCCGCGCGCCTTCGCGCCCACCGACGTGGCCGAGCTCCCGGCCACCGTCGCCTCCTTGAGCGATACGCCCGCCGATCCCGACACCGTGCCGCTCGCCCCGCGCAGGGGCAACTGGCTCGTGCGGCTGCTCTGGACCACTGCCGGCCTCCTCGTCTCGCTCGGCCTCGGCCTCGCCGCCGACGCGCTGATCCGCGACCTGTTCGCGACCAGTGGTTGGCTTGGCTGGGTTGGCCTCACCCTCCTCGCGCTCTTCGTTCTCGCCGCGATCATCCTCATCGCCCGGGAGATCGGTTCGCTCTGGCGCCTCCGCTCGCTCGACCATCTCAAGACGCGCACGCTGACCGCCCTCGCCTCCGACCGGCTGAAGGACGCGCAGCCTATTGTCGCCGAGCTCAAGGACATCTACGCGCCGCGCGCCGACCTGTCGCGCGCCCTCGCCACGCTGAAGGACAATGAGGCGCAGTTCTTCGACGGCGGCGAGCTGCTGCGCTATACCGAGCGCACGCTGATGGCGTCGCTCGATGCCCGCGCCCGCGCCCTCGCGGCGGCCTCGGCGCGCCGCGTCGCGCTGGTCACCGCCGTGAGCCCGCGCGCGCTCATCGATATCGGCTTCGTGGTGTGGGAGAGCGTCCGGCTCGGCGGCGCCATCGCGCGGCTCTATGGCGCGCGGCCGGGGCTGTGGAGCTCATGGCGCCTGATCGGCGCCATCCTCGGCCACCTGGCCGTCACCGGCGGGCTCGTACTCACCGACGGGGTCATCGAACAGCTCGTCGGCCAGGGCCTCGCCGCGCGCCTGTCGCAGCGCCTTGGCGAGGGCGTCGTCAACGGTCTGATGACGGTGCGCGTCGGCATCGCCGCCATGCGCGTCGTCCGCCCCCTGCCCTTCACCACCGAGCCGCTGCCGATGGTCAAGGACTTCCTGCCCGAGCTCGCCAACGTGTTGAAGACGACCGACAAGCCCTGAGCCGCGGCTCAGGCGTCCACCGGCTCCTGCGACGCGCTCGGCGTCAGCGTGAGCCGCAGCCCGTCGAGCTCTTCGCTGAGCAGGATCTGGCAGCTCAGCCGCGAATTGGGCTTCTGGTCGAGCGTCGAGTAGATCAGGTCTTCCTCGTCGTCGCTCGCCGGCTGCAGCTTGCCATACCACCCCTCGTCCACCCACACATGGCAGGTGGCGCACGAGCAGGCGCCGCCGCACTCGGCCTTGATGTTGAGGCCCCAGTCGCGGATCACCTCCATGGCGCGCCAGCCGTCGAGCCCTTCGAGCTCGTGCACGACGCCGTCCTGGTCGGTGACGATGATCTTCATGGCGGCTTACGCGACGCCCAGCTTCTTCTGCAGCTTCGTGCTCGAGGTCGTGTACTGGAACACCACGCGCTCGCCCGGCGATACGATCGCCTTGGCTGCCTGCGCCATCAGCGCCGCCTCGTGGAAGCCGCTGAGGATCAGCTTGAGCTTGCCCGGATAGTGATTGATGTCGCCGATGGCAAAGATGCCGGGCACCGACGATTCGAACTTCTCGGTATCGACGGTGATGAGGTTGTCGTTGAGCTCCAGCCCCCAGTCGGCGACGGGGCCGAGCTTCATGGTGAGCCCGAAGAAGGGCAGCATGCGCGTCGCATGCACCGTCGCTTCGCCAGAAGCCATCGACAAATGCACGACGCTGAGCTGGCCGTCCTCGCCCTCGAGCCGCGCCACCTGCCCGGTGAGGAAGTTGATGCGGCCCGCCGCCACCAGCTCCTGCATCTTGTTGACCGAGGCCGGCGCCGCCTTGAACTCGGGACGACGGTGCACCAGCGTCAGCGAGCGCGCGATCGGCTCGAGGCTCAGCGTCCAGTCGAGCGCGGAGTCGCCGCCGCCCACGATCACCACGTCCTGGTCGCGGAAATCTTCCATCTTCCGCACGGCGTAGAACACCGATTTACCTTCGTAGGCCTCGATGCCCTCCACCGGCGGGCGTTTGGGCTGGAACGAACCGCCGCCCGCCGCGATCACCACGGCCTTGCAGTAGAAGGTCTCGTCGACATCGGTCGTCAGCTTGAAGCGGCCGTCCGCCTGCTTTTCGAGCGTGTTGACGATGCGCGAGAAATGGAACTGCGGCCCGAAAGGCGCGATCTGCTGCATCAGATTGTCGACCAGGCCCTGCCCGGTCACCATCGGGAAGCCGGGGATGTCGTAGATCGGCTTTTCCGGATAGAGCTCGGCGCACTGCCCGCCCGCCCGGTCGAGGATGTCGATGAGGTGGCATTTGACGTCGAGCAGTCCGAGCTCGAACACGGCGAACAGGCCGACCGGCCCTGCGCCAATGATAACCACATCCGTTTCGATCACGTCCGACATTCAGTCTCTCAATTGCTCGGCGGCGCTCCGTTGCCCCGCCATATCACCAGGTGCCATCCCCGCGAAGGGGACCATTTGTCGTTTCGCCCCAGCCCAAAGATGGGTCCCCGCGGTCGCGGGGAGAACATCGGATGCTGCTGGCCTATGCCGGCTCCGTCTCGCGCTCGGCGGCGCGCCGCAGGAACGGCCGGGTGCCCACCGGCACTTCGGTTGTACCGATCGGCTGATAGAACAGATTGACCGTAGTCAAATGTCCGGTTTCGAGCGCCTTGCGCGTCGCCGGATGGGTCACCACGAAGGCGCTGATGCCGCAGCGCCGCATCAGCGTAAGCTGGTCCATCAGCACGTCGCCGACCGCCCGCATCTCGCCCTGATAGGCGTAGCGCTCGGCCAGCAGCCGGGCGCTGGTATAGCCGCGGCCGTCGCCGAATGCCGGGAACGCGATGGCCACCGAGGCGAAACGGCCGAGATCGGCGGCGACGTCCTCGACCTTGTCGCCGGGCGACACCAGCAGCCCGTTCGGGTGCGGGTTGGCCAGCACCGCCGCGCGATTGTCGAGGAACATCTTGAGCGGAATATGGGTGTAGCGCACCGTCGCGGGGTCGTCGCCCTCGGCCCAGCCGCGGAACGGGTCGGCGATGAAAGCGCCGTCCTTGAACAGGGTCTTTTCCATCGCGGCCACCGGCTTTGCGATCGCTCCGTTGAAGTCGAAATGGATGCCGCACTCTTTCTTGTTGAGCCCGCGCCAGCGGCCGGCACGCGGATCCTCGCCCTCGGCGACGATCGTCGTGCACGGGGCGCAGCCGATCGATTTGTAGCCCTTAGCGAAGAGCGGATGCTCGGGCAACCCGTGCGCGATCTTGTAGGCGTTGACGTCGGCGTCGGTGAAATAGGCCAGCGGATTGACCTTGATGCGGTCGTCGCCGGTCAGCTCGAAATGCGGCAGCACGCCGCGCTCCGCCGTCTGGTAGCGCTTGCGGCCGGTGACCCAGCCGCCAAACTGCGCGATCTCGCCGTCGAGCGGCTCGGTCTTCCTGATGTGGCAGCACGAATCCGGGTCGGTCTCCCACAGATCGCCGTCGGGATCGAAGCGGGCGAGATCCTTGGGGTCCGGGCGCAGCCAGCGCACATTGGTGAGGCCCAGGCGCGCCTCGAGCGTGCGGACATAGTCCAGCGTCTCTGGAAAGTGCTTGCCCGTCTCGAGGAAATAGACCGGCAGCGTCGGGTCCACCTGCGCCAGCATGTGCAGCAGCACCGAGGAATCCGCACCGAACGAGGAGACGATGGCGATGTCGTCGGGCAGGATGTCGGTGACCGCCTGCCGCAGTACGCTCACCCCGTCCATCTCGTCGAACATGCCGTTGAGCGCCATGATGCCCAGCGAGCGGAGCTTGTCCGGCTTGGGCGGCGCGAAACCGAGGCTATTGGGCACCATAGAGCGCCTCCTTGAACGGCGCGTCGCCGAGCCGGCGGTAGGCCGCAATGAACGGTTCGTCCGCGCTCTCGCGCCGCGCGATATAGGTCTCGACCAGCCGCTCGATGGCGTCGGGCACGTCGTCGGCGACGAAGCCGTGGCCGAGGATGTCGCCGATGGCGGCCTTCTCGGTGCCGTCGCCGCCCACGCTGATCTGGTACAGCTCGGTGCCCTTCTTCTCGACGCCCAGGATGCCGATATGGCCCACATGGTGGTGGCCACAGGCATTGATGCAGCCCGAGATCTTGATCTTGAGGTCGCCGATATCGCGCTGCCGCTGCGGGTCCTGGAACTTGCGCGAGATTTCCTGCGCCAGCGGAATGGACCGCGCATTGGCGAGGGAGCAGAAATCGAGCCCCGGGCAGGCGATCATATCAGTGATGAGGCCGGCATTGCCGGTGGCAAGGCCGTTCTCCACCAGCGTGTCGTAGACTTCGCGCAAATCGCTGACACGCACATGCGGCAGAACGAGGTTCTGTTCATGCGTCACGCGCAGCTCGTCGAACGAGTAGTTCTCGGCGAGGTTGGCTATCGCCTCCATCTGCTCGTCCGTGGCGTCGCCGGGCGCGCCGCCCACCGGCTTCAGCGAAATCGTCACCGACACATAGCCGGGCTGCCGGTGCGAATGGAGGTTCCGCTCGAGCCAGTCGCCATAGGCGGGATCGAGTTCCTTCTCGCGCAGCACGTCGATCTGCGTGGCGTTCACGCGCTCGAAATCGGGCGCGGCGAAATAGGTGGTGATGCGGTCGAGCTCGGCCTGCGGCAGCGTCAGCACGCCGCCCTTGGTCTGCGCGAACTCGGCCTCCACTTCCTCGCGGATCTTGTCGATGCCCGCTTCGTGCACCAGGATCTTTATGCGCGCCTTGAACTTGTTGTCGCGCCGGCCGTAGCGGTTGTAGACGCGCACGATCGCCTCGCAATAGGCAAGCAGATCGGTGTGCGCGACGTAGCCGCGGATCAGCTTGGCGATCATCGGCGTCCGGCCGAGGCCACCTCCCACCCACACTTCCCAGCCGATCTCGCCGGCGTCGTTCGTCACCGCCTTGAGGCCGATGTCGTGGAACTTGATGGCGGCACGATCCGACGGGGCGCCGATCATGGCGATCTTGAACTTGCGCGGCAGATACGAGAATTCCGGGTGGAGGCTCGACCACTGGCGCAGGATTTCGGCGACCGGCCGCGGATCGATGATCTCGTCGGCGGCGGCGCCGGCGAACTGGTCGGTCGAGATGTTGCGGATGCAATTGCCCGAGGTCTGGATGGCATGCATCTCGACTTCGTTGAGATGCTCCATCATGTCGGGAATGTCGCGCAGCTTGGGCCAGTTGAACTGGATGTTCGTGCGCGTCGTGAAATGGCCATAGCCGCGGTCATAGGTGCGCGCCAGATAGGCGAGTTTGCGCAGTTGCTTCGAGCGCAGCGTGCCGTACGGGATGGCGATGCGGAACATGTAGGCGTGGAGCTGCAGGTAGAGCCCGTTCATCAGCCGCAGCGGCCTGAACTGGTCCTCGTTGATCTCCCCGCTCAGCCGGCGGTTCACCTGATCGCGGAACTGCGCGGTGCGCTCGCGAACGAACGCCGCGTCGAATTCGTCATATCGATACATGGCCGTCCTTATCGAGGTGCTGGCGATCGAAGCGCGGGGCGGTCGGGCCCTCGGCGCGGATGCGCTCGCGGATACGGTCGGGGTGGATCACCCCGTCGCGCAGCGTCACCGTTTCGATCTCGAGTGAGTTGATGCGCATCGTCTTCTTGGTCGCCGCGATGGCGGCGTCGCGGGCCTCGGCCTCTTCCTTGAGAAAGACGCGGGCCTGCTGCAGTCCTTCGACCCAGTGGCCATCGCGGTCGAGATAGACCGTCGCGCCGCTCATCAGTTCGTTGCCCGTGAGGATTTCCATCACGCCACCTTGTATGTCCGCTCGGCGAGGTCGGCCGCCTCGGCCCAGTCGCCATGGGCAACCGCTTCGCCCACAAAGATGATCGCCGGCCCGTCTTCCATCGCGAGGTCGCCCGTCGCGAGGTCGCCGAGACTACCGCGGTACAATGAACGTTCCCTGCGCCCCGCATTGACGACGATGCCGATGGGTAATGAAGGGTTCATGCCGCGCCCGATGAGCTTGCCCGCCGTGCCCGCCGCGATCGACTTGCCCATATAGAGCCCGAGCGTCACCCCCGACGACGCCAGCGCTGCCCAATGGTCGAGTTCCTCGCTCTGGGCCCCGTGCGCCGTCGCGAACAGCACGCCCGGCGACACCTTACGCAGCGTCACCGGCGTCGCCGTATCGGCCGCCGCGGCCATCGCCGCGCTGATGCCCGGCACGATCTGGTAGCCGATGCCGGCCTTGCGCAGCGCCGCGAGTTCCTCGCCGGCGCGGCCAAGCACCATCGGATCGCCCGACTTGAGCCGCGCAACGCGCTTGCCCTCGCGGGCGAGGCGCACCAGCAGCGTATTGATCTGCGCCTGGGTGAAGGAGTGGTGCCCCTTCTTCTTGCCCACCGGAATGCGCTCGGCATCGCGGCGCCCCATCTCGATGACCGCATCGGGAACGAGCTGGTCATGGACGATGACGTCGGCGGCCTGCAGCAGGCGCTGCGCCCGCAGCGTCAGCAGGTCTTCGGCCCCCGGCCCCGCGCCGATCAACCAGACCTCGCCGGCCGCTTCGCCTGCATGCGCCTCGAGCAGCACTTCGGGTTCGCCGACACCGGTCACCAGGTCTTCGTAGAAGCGTTTGGCCTGCACCTTCCCCAGCGCATCGGCGACGCGCTCGCGCAGCGATCCGGCGAGCCGTGCCACGCGGCCGAGATCGGGCGACAGCAGGGCCTCGATCTTTGCCCGCACCAGCCGCGCCAGCACCGGCGCATCGCCTTCGGTCGAGATCGCCACCGTCAGCGGCGCCCGGTCGATGATGGAGGGCGTGTAGAAATCGCACTCGCCAGGCACGTCGACGACATTGACCGGAATGCCGCGCGACCGCGCTTCCGCTTTCACCTGCTCGGCGAGAATTCCGGTCTCGGCGACGAACACCAGCGCCGTGTCGTCGAGCACAGACGTTTCGAAACGTCCGACGATTTCCGCACCGACTTCGTACAGTTCTTTCGAGGATATCGCCTCGGAAATAATGACGACTGAAGCAGTCGTCATAATGGCCAACCGGGCTTTGTTGAGGGCTTCTTCTCCACCGCCGACGATGACGATGCGCTTGCCCTTGACCTTGTAGCTTACCGGGAATGTGTTCAGCTCACCCATTCATGGCCTTTCGGGCGGCTCTATAAGCGACTTCGGGGTTTCACGACAAGCTATTGAAATACAATAGCTTTACATTTTCCCTTACGCCGCCTCGGCATGGAATGCCGTCATCCGCGGAGGCCTTCTGATGGAATGGCCTACCCCTGCCGCGAGGGCACGCGCATGATCAGTCCGTCGAGCTCGTCACGCACCTTGATCTGGCAGCTCAGCCGGCTGTTGGGCTTCACCTCGAAGGCGAAGTCCAGCATGTCCTCCTCCATCATGGAGGGCGGCCCGACGATGTCGACAAACGCCTCGTCCACATAGGCGTGGCAGGTCGCGCAGGTGCAGGCGCCGCCGCACTCCGCGATGATCCCCGGCACCCCGTTCATGATGGCGGTTTCCATCACGGTCGAGCCGTTCTCGGCCTCCGTGACATACTCGGTGCCGTTGGCTTCGATGAATGTGATCTTGGGCATGTCGCGGCATATATCGCGGGGCCCTCAGGTCCCGCAAGCCGAGCCTTTGGCGGGTCAGTTATGCCGCCTCGGCAGCCCTCAGCCGGTCGCCGATGAAAGCCGAGACTTCCTGCACGGCCACGGCGAGATCGTCGATCCGCTCCGGATTGACCGGCGCGCCTTCGCGCAGCTCCTGCTCGGCGACCCGTGCCAGCTCGGCCAGACCGAACGCACCGACGCCGGCTGCCGCTCCTTTGAGCGTGTGGAGGTTGCGCAGCAGCTCGTCCACGCTCGTGCTGATCTCGAGGCGCTCGTAATAGGTGTGAGTCATCTGGTCGAAGAGGCGCAGTACCTCCTCTTCGAGTCCGGGGTCGCCCAGCGTCTGGCGGCTCAGATGCTCCATGTCGATGGGTCGGCGAATCTCGGGCTCGGTAGCCTCGAACTCAGCGGCCTTGGCCGTGTTGTCGCCACGCATAATCCTGCCTCACACGCACTCTACACCTGCCGTTCTGGCAGTCGTGCAAAGCCTAGGAAATCCGGATGAATCGGGCCTTAAGAGCGATCGTTGCAATCCAACCAATTGCGGCAACCGCCTCCAAACCGCCCAAATTAACCTTTGCTTAAGTTCCCGCTCGGTTTGCCTCAAATTGAATGTATGTTGAGGCATACCCGGCGCGCGGCGGTGCGGGGTTGGGGTCAATGGCGGGGCAATTTGATTCGCTTTTTACCCAAATGTTCCGGAGTCCTGAAACAGGGCCCGGTGCATTACAACTCGACCTGCCGTCCTAGTCGCAAACAGCCGACGTGAGAGTTGTAAGAGTATGGCGAAGAAATCGAGCACCCAGGAAGATCCCGCAACCCTCGCATTCTCCGCGGTTGAGGACGCTCTCAAAGACTCCGTCTTCGGCGACAGCTCCGAGCCGGCCGCTCCCGATCTGCGGGACGAACCACAATCTCCCTCCATGCAGCCGCAGGGCCCCCGCGCCGGTTCGCGCGCCGAACGCGCCCGCGTTGCCGACAAGCAGGCGGCGATGTCCGGATCGGTCGCCAATGACGACCGTTTCCAGGGCTCGCGCATCCTCTACGGTCTGCAGTCGCGGTCCAACTCGACCCCCAGCTTCGTCGCCGTCATCGTGTCGATCGTCTGGGTCGCCGCCATCCTGGGCATCGGCATCATCCGCAATGGCAGCCAGCTCGGCAGTTCGTCGTTCTGGGGCTCCAACGACTTCATCGGCCTGATCGCGCTCGCCGCCATCCCGGTCTTCGCCTTCTTCGCCATCGCCACGCTCATCCGTCGCGCGCAGGACCTGCGCAACGCCGCGACGGCCGTGACGCATGCTGCGATCCGTCTCGCCGAGCCCGAAACGACCGCTTCCGAGAAGGTTGCCTCGGTCGGCCAGGCCGTCCGCCGCGAGGTGAATGCGCTGGGTGACGGGCTCGAGCGCGCCCTCTCCCGCGCCGGCGAGCTCGAAGTGATGATCCACAACGAGGTCACCGCCCTCGAGCGCACCTACTCCGACAACGAATCCCGCATGCGCGCGCTGATCCAGGAACTGGCCAGCCAGCGCGAAGCGGTGATCACCAATACCGAGCGCGTGCGCGAAGCCATCACCGAGAGCCACACCGGCCTCGTGTTCGACCTCGACATGATCAGCCAGCGCATCGCCGGCACGATCGTCGAGTCCGGCGGCAATTTGACCAAGGCGCTCGAAACTGCTGGCAATTCGCTCAACGGCGCCTTCGGCGAGCGCACCGAGTCCTTCGTGTCGCTGATCGACCAGCGCACCAGCCACCTGCTGAGCGCCCTCGACGACAGCGCCAGCCGCCTCAACATCACGCTCGAAGACCGCGCCGGCACCATCACCGGCGCCTTCGAGAACCGCACCCAGGAATTTTCCACCATCATCGACGGCCGCATCAACGCGCTCACCGAAGCGCTCGATGGCCGCGGCAACACGCTCGCCGAAGCGATCGAGAACCGCACCTCGTCGCTCGCCAAGCTGCTCAGCCAGGGTGGCATCACCCTGCTCGACCAGCTCCGCGACCGCGGTCACGAGGTGTCATCCTCGCTCGACATGATCGGCAGCCGCATCGCCACCGATATCTCGGCGCGTACGCACGAGGCCGAGGGCCTGCTGGGCAATCTCAGCAAGCAGCTCGACGAGGCGATCTCGATCCAGGTCAACGCGATGGAGAGCAAGCTCCAGACCGCGATGATCGAACTGAGCGGCGCGCTGGACGACACCACCGAACGCGCCCGCGTGACCCTGATGGGCGCCGGCTCGCAGAACCTCACCCAGTTCGATGCCCGCCTCGATGAGATCGCCGTCGTCATCGACACGCGCCTCCAGGCCCTCGACGGCGTCGTCGGCGACAAGGGTGAGAAGCTCGTTGCGGCGCTCGAAAAGCACAATGCAAGCTTCGCTGCCCGCGCCAACGTGCTCGAAATGGCGCTGGACGAGAAGTCCGGCCACTTCAACGACATCGTTTCGCAGCGCACCCGCGAGATGATCGAAACGCTCGGACAGCGGTCCAAGCAGATCACCGAAGTCATCGGCAATCGCTCGCGCGAAATGTCCGACGCGCTCGAAGGTCACTCGCAGATCCTGGCCGACGCCCTCGATGGCCGCACCCAGGCGCTCACCGACACCCTCTCGACCCGCACCGGAGAACTCGCGGACGCCGTTGCCTCGCGCACGAACGAACTGGGCGAGACCCTGCTCGGCCGCGCCAGCGAGATCAACGAAATCCTCCAGGGCCGCACGACCCTGCTCGACAACGCGCTCACCACGCACACGGCGCAGATCGGCACGGCCTTCGACAGCCGCTTCGATACGCTGAGCCAGACGCTCGAACAGCAGCACAACGCCCTCGCCGCAACGCTCGACCAGCGCACCCAGATGCTGGCCTCAACCGTCGGCACGCGTTCGTCTGAATTGAGCGAAGCGCTCAACACCCGCACGCAGCAGCTGGGCGAAGTGCTCGGCACGCACACCGCAGCCGTGGCAGCAGCTATCGGCGACCGCACGATGGAGCTTGCCCGCACGATCGACGCGCAGGGCACCGGCGCTCGCGACAAGATCGACTCGAGCCTCCGCTCGGTCACCGACATCATGGCTGACCGCGCCACCGCCGTGTCGACGCTCATCGCCAGCAAGGTGGCGGAGGTCAACGACAACCTCGGTCGCGGCATCGACTCCGCCATCCTCCGCATCGCCGATGCTGAAAGCGGCGTGACCGCCCGGATCGACGGCGCCGCCGCCACCGTGGGCGACAGCGCCCGCAAAGCCGCCGATATCATCGAGACTGGTGTCAACTCGGCCCGCAAGGCGATCACCGACATGGTCGACCAGCGGCTGGGCACCCTGCCCGAGGCCATCACCGCGCGCGCCGATATCACGGCCGAGCGCCTGGCTTCGCTCAACACGGCGATCAACACGGCCCTGGTGCAGTCGATGGCCGACCTCGAGGCCGGCGCCGACCGGATCGAAGAGACCATCAGCAAGCGCATCGTCGCGGCGACGGCCAACATCACGCTCGATGTGGCCGAGACCGCCGACCGCATGGACACCCATGTGCGCCAGGCCCTGGAGCAGATCCAGACCGCCTCGCGCTCGATCGACGAGCTCATCTCGATCAAGGCGGTCGCAGCGACCGACGCCATCGAGACCCGCGTCAGCGCCCTCAGCCAGACGGTCACCTCGCAGTCGGACTCGCTGGCCGCTCTCGTGGAACAGCGTTCCGAACAGCTCGAAAGCATGCTGCGCTCGCATGGCAATGTGCTGCAGGAGGCTCTCACCTCCTCTGCCGCGCAGGCCGAGCAGCTCATGTCCGCCACCTCGAGCCGCATCCTTACGGACGCCAACGAGGCGCTCACCCGGCTCAACCAGTCCAACACCATCCTGCAGCAGGTGCTCGAGTCGGCGAACACCAGCCTTGCCCAGCTCGAGAGCTCGGTTGCCAACCAGACCGCGGCCTACTCCGCCACGGTCAGGGACGCGGTGGGCTCGACCGAACAGGCCGGCCAGCTCGTGGCGAGCCAGGTCGGCGCGCTGCAGCAGACCGTTCGCAGCATGATCGACGACTTCGGTTCGATGATGACCAACCTCAACTCCGAGGTTGCCGTGATCGACCAGTCGGCGGCGGCGCTCAGCCAGGCTGGCAACCAGTCGCTCGATGTGCTCGAAGAGCGCCGCGCCGCGATGGACGCCCTCGCCCAGAGCTTCACCACGCGCGCCGACGAGATCGACGGCCGCATGCGGATGTTCGCGCAGACCATCGCCGACTCCGTCAACGACACCGAACGCCGCCTGCTCGATGCCCGTGCGCAGATGGAGAACATCGTCTCCGCCCAGAGCCAGCAGGTCGAAACGGCCCTCGTCAGCTCGAACCAGCAGCTCGAGAGCACGCTGGCGGCACAGAGCCAGCAGGTGGAGAGTGTGCTGGCCTCCTCGCGCGACCAGTTCGAGAACCTGCTCTCCAATTCGACCACCCGCGTCCAGGAAGTGCTCGAAACCTCGACCGGCAGGGTCGAAGAGGTCCTGGAGACCACCAGCGCCCGCTTCGCCTCGACCCTGGCCAACACCAGCTCGGAAGTCGCCAGCATCCTCTCCAACTCGGGCAACCTCGTTGCCGACGCGCTCAAGGCGTCGTCGTCGGGCGTGACCGAGCGTCTCTCCGAGTTCCGGAGCGCCGCCGAGAGCGAAACCGAAAAGGCTTCCGACAGCCTCCGCCAGACCCAGGCGACGATGATCCTCGAAATGCAGCAGGCGCTCGAAGAGGCGACCCGTCGCTTCAACGACACCGCCACCGCGATGCGCGAAACCGCCAAGGAGGTCGGCAGCGAACTCGAAGCCACGCGGTCCGAGCTTGCGCGCGGCGTGATGGAGCTGCCCGAGGAGACCCGGACCAGCGCCGCCGCGATGCGCCGCGTCGTTGCCGAGCAGATCGAAGCGCTCAGCGAGCTCAACGCCATCGTGCGGGCCCAGTCGGCCACGCACGACCTCAGCGACCGCCGCCCGACCCCGCCGCGGGCCGAGCCGCGCCCCGAGCCGGCGCGCGCGGCGGAGCCGCCGCGTCCTGCCCCCGCTCCGGCGCAGCAGCCGGCGCCGCGCACCGTGACCGTGGCGGAAGCGCCGCGTGTCGTGGCCGCTCCGGTCGCCGAGGCTCCGAAAGCTGCACCCGTGGCGGCCAAGACCGAGGAAAGTGGCGGTGGCTGGCTGCGCGACGTGCTGCGCAATGCCACGACCCCGGCCACGCCCTCTGCGCCCGCAGCCGCGGCGCAGCAGCAGAACCTCACCTCGCTCACCGACGAGATCGCCCGCGCGATCGATCCGGCAGCTCTCGGCGAGGCCTGGCAGCAGTACCAGATGGGCGAGCAGAACGTGTTCTCGCGCCGCATCTACACCCTCACCGGCCAGTCGACCTTCGACCAGGTCAAGCGCCGGCTCGGCAGCGACGCCGAGTTCATGAAGAACGCGGCGAGCTACATGACCGAGTTCGAACAGCTGCTGCAGCGCGCTGCGCAGGGTGGCGATCCGGTGGGCGAGACCCGCGCGATCCTCATCTCCGACCGCGGCAAGGTCTACACCATGCTGGCCCACGCCAGCGGCCGTCTCGGCTAACGCTTCAGAAGAAGACCTCCAAGGCAATTGGCCCCGCTCCGGCGGGGCCCTTCTTTTTGCTCAGGTGCCGGTTGAACGCACGACGCCAAGGGATTCAGGCGGGCCGATATTCCGACCGGTCATGCGACGGCCGGAGGAGCACCGACCACCAGGCGAGGAGCGCCGCGACGAGCGTCATGCCCGCGGCCACGAAGTAAGCGCCACCGCCGATCAGTCCGACCAGCCAGCCGAACAGCACCAGCGTCACGACCGCAAAGCCCTGCGTCAGCATCGAGGAGAAGCTCTGTGCCTCGGTGGCGATGTCCTCATCGGCCCAGTTGGCGATGAAGTGCATGATGCCGAAATAGGCGAAGGGCAGCGTGATGGCATGCAGCGCCTGGAGCAGGAAGAGCACCGGCAGCGCGGGGCTGAGAGCCATCGCGAACCAGCGAAGCACGCCGACAAGTCCGGCGATGATCAGCATCGTTCGCGCCGACATGCGCGCGCCGATCCGGCGCCAGAAGAACATCGTGACGGCCTCGCCGGCAGCGCTGATGGCGATCAGCGGGCCGAACCAGCCTTCGGCAATGCCATCGACCTTCCAAACCAGCGCTCCCATCGCCCCCAGGAAGAAGTGCGTCGACTGGATCAGCGCGAAGGCGATGCAGGGCAGGATGAACCATGGCCGCATCAGGCTCATCAGCGTCGGCCCGTTCGCGGCGCGAGCCGGCTCCGCGGTGTGCTCGGGTGCGCGGAAGCGCGGCAGCTGGAACGCCAGCCCGGTCCGCAGTAGCGACAGGACGATGAAAAGCGGCACGAACACCACAGCCCCGAACCAGCCGATGAGAGCGCCCGTCAGTGCCGCGGTGATGGTGTAGCCCACCGTCCCCCAGGCTCGCACGAAGCCGAAATCGGATCCGCGCCGCTCCGTCATGCGCAGCGTCGCCGCGTCGAGCACGGGCACCAGCGCCCCTGCCGGGGTGTAGCAGAGCGTAAAGACCAGCAGGGCGCCCCAGAACTCGCTGACGAACAGGAACCCCAGCGATCCGGCGCCGGCAATGATCGACAGCCAGATGATCATTACGCGCCAGTCGCTGGCGCGGTCGGCGAGCCGGCCGATCAGCATGCTGGCGAACAGCAGCACCAGTACAGGCACGGCATTGATGATGCCGATCTGGTCGGGCGTGATGCCCTTGTCGCTCAGCCAGATGGCGAAATAGGCGGACGCAACGCCGGTCGATCCGAACACGGTCGAGTGAAAGATCGAGGCGCGCAGCTCGGGCGAGAACGCCCCGGCGCGATCGGGCGACGACATGAAAGGATGCCCCGGAGCGAGAATCCGCTGGCCCGAAAATGTCCGGAAGCCCGCTTCAAGACAAGAGGATCAGCGCTGCGACGACTGCCGCTGAGCCTCTGGGCCGTCGACGTCGGCCTTGCGGCGGCGCAGGCGCAGCACGCCGCCCCCTTCGCGCGGCGGCTTGGGCACGGGCTGCAGCTGCGCGCTCCACTTGATCAGCTCGAACTGGCCCTCATAGGTCTCGCAGACGGCGGTGCAGCTCTCCACCCAGTCGCCGGTGTTGATGTAGTGGATGCCCAGCCGATCGTGCATATCGGCGAAGTGGATGTGGCCGCAGATGACGCCGTCGACACCGGTGTCGCGCGCCTCGAGCGTCAGCGCCTCCTCGAACCGGCCGATGACGCTCACCGCGTTCTTGACCTTGTTCTTGGCCCAGGCGCTGAGCGACCAGTAAGGGCGGCGCAGCCGGCGGCGCACCCAGTTGATGAAGATGTTGACGCGCAACGCCATGCGATAGGCCCAGTCGCCAACATGGGCGAGCCACTTGGCGTGCGCGACGACCACGTCGAACTGATCGCCATGCATGACGAGATAGGTCCGGCCCAGCGCCGTGGTGTGCACGGTGCGGTCGACGAACTCGACCTCGCCGAAATAGGTGCCCAGATACTCGCGCAGGAACTCGTCGTGATTGCCCGGCAGCACGACCATGCGCGTGCCGCGCGCCGCCTTGGCGAGCAGTTCTTCGACGAACTCGTTGTAGATGGGGGGCCAGTACCAGGAACGCGCCAGCCGCCAGCCATCGAGGATGTCGCCGATCAGGTAGATCGTGTCGGCGTCGTGATGGCGCAGGAAATCGACGAGCTGGCCGATGCGCGTCGGACGCATGCCAAGGTGGACATCGCTGAGGAACAGCGCGCGGACTCGGCGCACGTCTGTGGGGGTGTCGACTTGCATCTGCTCTCCGCTGCGCGGGAGCCGCACCATAGTCGGTTTGAACTACGGACGGAACAGGCGGGCGTGAACTACCCGCCGATCCGGGCTTTCAGGGCCACGATGCGGGCGTAGCTGGCCTCGATCCGGGCCCGGAACGCCGGGTTGGATTCGGCCTCGGCGACGAGGATGCCGCGCACTTTCGCCGCCAGCCCGCCCGAGGGCGCCGCCGTGTTGGAGAACAGCAGGACGTCCGTGCCGGCGTTCACCGCCTGCACGACGGTATCGTGAAGGTCGTAAATCTTGCGGATCGCGCCCATTTCGAGATCGTCGCTGACCACGACGCCCTTGAAGCCGAGCTGGCCGCGCAGCACGCCCTCGATCCATTCGGGAGACAGGCTCGCCGGAAGCTTGCCGCCGCCGGCCCCCGCGTAGTCCTTGTGATAGAGGTGGCCGACCATCACCATGTCGGCATAGCCGTCGGCGAACAGGATGCGGTAGGGCTCGAGCTCGGTCTCGCTCCAGCTCCTGGAGATGTCCACGAAGCCGTCATGGCTGTCTGCGGTGCTCGACCCATGCCCCGGGAAATGCTTGAGCGACGTAATGAGGCCCGCCTGATGATGCGCCGCGACGAATGCCTCGTCATAAGCCGCGACCGTCTCGGCCGATTTGCCGTAGGCCCGGCCATATTTGGCGATGACCTGATTGTCCGGATTGACCGCAAGGTCGGCGACCGGACCGAAATTCACGCTGAAGCCAAGATCGGCGATCTTGCGCGCCATGTCGGCGTAGAGCGCCTCCGCTTCGGCCGGCGAATTGCCCGCCGCAACCGCTGCGGCATTGGGGATCTCCTCGAAGCCGACGGCCTTGGTCAGCCGCTCGACCGCGCCCCCCTCCTGGTCGAGCGTGATGAACGGCGGCAGACCGGGCGAAGCGGAGCGGAACAGCTCGTTCATCGCTTTCGCCGCCTTGAGGCTCTTCACGTTCGGCTTGAGGTACATCACGCCGCCGAGCTCGCCGGCAGCGATCTCGGCAGCGACGGCCTTCACCGACTTGTCGGAAGCGTCGTCGCCCTGAAAGCCGACGATGATCATCTGGCCGGCCATCTGCTCGAGCGTCTGCGCTCCGGCGGGCGCTGCGAGACAGAGCGCCAGGAGCGCAGCGAGAACGGGACGCATCAAGCAAATCACCTCGACAAGATTCGCCCCGATGGTTCGCATGCTATTGCGGCGAAATCGTAAACGCGGCATACGGCGCGTCCCCTCACCCTCCGAGCTCCCAGCATGCCCTCGCCCCTGCGCCATTGCGGCCTCGACTTTGGCACGTCCAACACCACGCTCGGCGTCGCCGACGCGCGGGGCGCCCGGCTCGTGGCGCTCGAGGGCGACCGCGTCACCATTCCGAGCACGCTGTTCTTCGACTTCGAGACGGACCACACGCTCTACGGCCGTGCAGCCACCGCCGCCTATGTCGGCGGCAGCGACGGACGCATGATGCGATCGCTCAAGAGCGTGCTGGGCTCGTCGCTGGCCGACGAATCCGTCCGCGTCAAACGGCGCGTCATCCCGTTCCTCGAGCTGATCGGCGGCTTCGTGGGCGAACTCAAGCGACGGGCGGAAGCCGGCATCGGCGAGGAACTCGACTCCGTCGTGGTTGGCCGCCCCGCGCATTATGTCGACGACGATCCGCTGGCCGACCGCGAAGCGCAAGACCAGATGGAGAGCGCCGTGCGCGCCCAGGGCTTCCGCCACATCGAGTTCCAGTTCGAACCCATCGCCGCGGCGCTCGACTACGAGCAGTCCGTGACCCGCGAGGAGATCGGGCTCGTGATCGACCTCGGCGGCGGCACGTCGGACTTCTCGATTGTCCGCGTCTCGCCGGAGCGGTCGCGCGCCAACGACCGCAGCGGCGATATCCTCGCGACGGCAGGCGTCCATATCGGCGGCACCGATTTCGACCGCCTGCTGTCGCTCAAGAAGGCAATGCCGGCGCTCGGCTACCAGACGCCGACCGCCGACGGCAAGCGCCCCCTGCCCTCCGGCCCCTATGTGGACCTCGCCACCTGGCACCGGATCAACCGGCTCTACACGCCCGAGACGCTGCGTGAGCTCCGCCACACGCAACGCGAGGCCCGCGACCCCGACAAGGTCGATCGCATGATCTCGATCGTCGCCCATCGCGAGGGCCACAAGCTGGCCGGCGCGGTCGAGGAGTCCAAGATCGCTCTGACGCATGACGAGCGCGCCCCACTCGCCTTCGAGGGCGAGGAGGTGACGCTGACGACGCCGATCGCCCGCAAGGAACTGGCGGCCGTGCTCGCGCCATCAATCGAACGGATCGCCGACACCATCGGGCTGACGCTGGCGACGGCGGGGCTCGGCGCGGACCGGATCGAAACGCTGATCCTGACGGGCGGTTCGACGCAGATCCCGGCGATCCTGGCACGACTGCGCACCCTCTTCCCGGCGGCACGGTTCGTCGACACCGACGCCTTCGGCAGCGTAGGGCTTGGATTGGCGCTCGATGCGCGGCGGAAGTTCGGTTAGGCCGACGCCGGTAGCGAGGGCGCGGCGCGCTCCACCAGGCTCGCGCGCATCTCGGTAGCCGTCCGGGGCCGGCCGAAATGATAGCCCTGCCCCACCTTGCAGCCCATCATCTTGAGCATCCAGGCCTGGTCGGCCGTCTCGATGCCCTCGGCGATGACGATCTTGTTGAGCGCTTCGCTCAGCATCATCACGGCGCGGATGATGACGCCGGACTGTTGATCGCCGGGCAGCTTCTTCACGAAGCTCTGGTCGATCTTGATCTTGTCGATGGGCAGCCGGCCGAGGTAGCCCAGCGACGAGTAGCCGGTGCCGAAATCGTCGAGCGCGATGCCGACCCCCAGATTGCGCAGCTTCTGCAGCGCTTCGATGGTGGCACGCACATTGGACACGAAGATGCCCTCGGTGATCTCGACATCGAGCCGGTGCGCCGGCAGTCCGGACCTGGTCAGGGCTTCCTTCACCTCAGCGACCACGTCGATGAGCTCGAACTGGATCGGCGAGATGTTGACCGAGAGCTTGAGCTCGCCGGGCCAGGTCGCCACTTCGCGGCAGGCGGCTTCGAGGATCCAGCGCCCGAGCTCGACGATCTTGCCGGTCTCCTCGGCGATCGGAATGAAGCGGTCGGGCGAAACGGCGCCGAGATCGGGATGCATCCAGCGCATCAGCGCCTCGACCCCGATGATGCGGCCATCGTCGAGCGACGCCTGCGGCTGGAACATCAGCGAAATCTCGCCGCGCTCCATGGCCTGCTGCATTTCGGTCTCAAGTTCCTGGCGAGCCCGCAAATTCTCGTCCATCTCCGGCGAGAACGCCGCGTAGCCCTTGCCGGCCATGGCGCGGGCGACGTTGAGCGCCATGTCGGCATGGCTGAGGAGTTGGTCGGGATCGAAGCCGGACACCGCCGAGTGGCTGATGCCGATATCGGCGCCGACGATGGCGCGGTGTGGCCCGAGCTGGTAGGGCGCGACGAGCCGGTCCTGCACGATCTCGCAGAACTGCGCGGCCTCGGCCTGCGACAGGCCGGGATGGGCGACGGCGAAGGCGTGGCCGCCCAGCCGGGCGACGAACTGTGCGCCGGTGGCACGCAGGCGGCTCACCACCTGCTTGAGCAGTATGTCGCCATGCGCATGGCCGAGCGCGTCGTTGACCGGCTTGAAGCGGGCGAGGTCGATGGCGAAGACGGCAAGGCCCTCCGCCCGTCCGCGCTCGGTTTCGAAGCGCTCATTGATGGCGTTGCAGAAGCCGGTACGCGACAGCGAGCCAGTGAGTGGATCGTGCGTCGCAAGAAACGACAGGCGCTCTTCGGCGCGGCGGCGTTCGGTGACGTCCCAGAAATTGAGGCAGGCGACGCGCTCGGACGTGCCGACGACGCTGGCGGTCACAGCGAATTGCAGCACCAGCCGGTCGTCGGTCTCGCTGCCATGGTGCACCACGGCGATGGCGAGGGGCGTCTCGGTGGCGGGCGTGGTTTCGGCCAGCACCTGCCCGACGGCAAGGTGCATGTCGCGCGGCAGCACGCGCTGGGCCCGCTGTCCGTCGAGCGGCCTGCCCTCGTTGAGCAAATCGCAGGCGATGCGGCTCGCAGCGATGACGATGCCGCCGCTGTCGATGACGACCATGCCCGAGAAGCTGTCGTTCACGACCTGCGCGAGCGTTTCGCTGGCGGCGGGGCCGCCGCGCAGCGCCCGCAGGCCCGCCGACCATGCAGAGGCGAGATTTCCGAAGCCCATCAGCCGTTCCGAACGACCAAACCGCCCGGACTATGCGCCCGGCTTCGTTAGCAAGAGTTAACGGGGCCGGGCGGAGGCGGGCTACCGGTTCTGCCGGTTCTCGATCAGGTCGGTGACGACGCTGGGATCGGCGAGCGTCGTGGTGTCGCCGAGCGCGCCGTACTCGTTCTCAGCGATCTTGCGGAGGATGCGGCGCATGATCTTGCCCGAACGGGTCTTGGGCAGGCCAGGCGCGAACTGGATAAGATCGGGCGAAGCGATCGCGCCGATCTCCTTGCGCACCCAGTTGCGCAGCTCGCCCTTGAGTTCGTCGCCGCCGGCCTCGCCGGCCATCAGCGTCACATAGCAGTAGATGCCCTGCCCCTTGATGTCGTGCGGGTAGCCGACGACGGCGGCTTCGGCGACCTTGGGATGGGCGACCAGCGCGCTTTCGACCTCGGCGGTGCCGATGCGGTGACCCGAGACGTTGAGCACGTCGTCGACGCGGCCGGTGATCCAGTAGTAGCCGTCCTCGTCGCGGCGGCAGCCGTCGCCGGTGAAGTAATAGCCCTTGTACTGGGTGAAATAGGTCGCCACGAACCGTTCATGGTCGCCATAGACCGTGCGCATCTGGCCCGGCCAGCTGTCCTTGATGGCGAGCACGCCTTCGGCCTTTGTCTGCTCCTGCAGCTTGCCCTCGGGCGAGAGGACCACCGGCTGGACGCCGAAGAACGGGAAGGTCGCCGAGCCGGGCTTGGTCGCGATGGCCCCCGGGAACGGCGCGATCATGTGGCCGCCGGTTTCAGTCTGCCACCAGGCGTCGACCACCGAGCAGCGCTCCTTGCCCACATGCTTGTAGTACCAGAGCCAGGCTTCCGGATTGATCGGCTCGCCCACCGTGCCCAGCGTGCGCAGCGAGGGCATCTCATGCGCATCGGGGTATTGCGGACCGGCGCCCATCAGCGCCCGGATGGCGGTGGGGGCAGTGTGGAAGATGTTGACCTTGTGCTTTTCGACCACCTGCCAGAAGCGGTCGGGCGCGGGGTAGCTCGGGATACCTTCGAACATCAGGGTCGTCGCGCCGTTCGCGAGCGGACCGTAGACGATGTAGGTGTGGCCGGTGACCCAGCCGACGTCGGCGGTGCACCAGAAGATGTCGCCGTCGCGATAGTCGAAATTGAGCTGGTGGGTGAGCGAGCCCCAGACCAGATAGCCGCCGGTGGTGTGCAGCACGCCCTTGGGCTTGCCGGTCGAGCCCGACGTATAGAGGATGAACAGTGGATCCTCGGCGTTCATCGGCTCGGGCGGGCAGTCTGCGCCGACCTTCGCCGCCTCGTCGGCATACCAGACGTCGCGGCCCGCCTGCATCGGCACATTGCCGCCGGTAACCTTGGTGACGATCACCTTGGTCACGCCGGGCGCCTTGGCGAGCGCTTCGTCGACGTTCTTCTTGAGCGGGATTGTCTTGCCGCCGCGGCGGCCTTCGTCGGCGGTGAGGATGATGTGGCTGTCGCAGTCGTTGACGCGGCCGGCGATCGAGTCGGGCGAGAAGCCGCCGAAGATCACCGAATGGACCGCCCCGATGCGCGCGCAGGCGAGCATCGCCACGGCGGTGTCGACGACCATGGGCATGTAGATGGTGACGCGGTCGCCCTTCTTGACGCCATTGGCTTTGAGCACATTGGCGAAGCGGCAGACCAGTGAATGCAGCTCGCGATAGGTGACCTTGCCGTCGGTGCCGGGCGTGTCGCCTTCCCACAGGATCGCGACCTGGTCGCCGCGCGTCGCCAGGTGCCGGTCGATGCAGTTGGCCGAGACGTTCAGCACGCCGTCCTCGAACCATTTGATCGAGATATTGGGGTACTCGAAGCTGGTGTTCTTGATCCTGGTCGGTGCCTTGATCCAGTCGAGCCGCTTGGCCTGTTCGGCCCAGAATCCGTCCGGATCGCTGATGGAACGCGCATACATCTCGTCGTACTGCGCTTTTGTGGTCAGCGTACGCGCCTTGGCCGCGTCGGACGGTTCGAACACCAGATTTTCGCTCATCGGCTCCTCCCAGAACGTCTTTTAGGGGCTTGTAACCATTTGCGGATGGGTGGGGCAAGCAGACCAATTGCGGAGGCCGCAATGACCCGCGAAATGGCCCCTCATTAACCGCAACCGGCGCCTTTGCTACGTGCGCGAGCTTCGGCAGCGTATTCTGCCGGTCCCAGAGGTGCTGCCATGACCGATGCGACGCTCACGACCGACAGCGCGGTTTCCGCGGCAAAGGCGACGCCCCGCTTTGCGGCACGCCCGGCCACGGCCGACGATCTCGACCTCATCCATCGCGAACTGATGAACGTGATCGACGAGAGCCCGCACTACAATGCCGAGTTCAAGGCGTTCGAGAAGGGACGGCTGACGCTGTCTTATCTCAGGATGCTGCAGCGCCAGGACCCCTGGCACGTGATGGCGCTGATCTCGGACGGCAGGGTCGGCGGCGCGCTGATCTCGGGGCCGGAGTTCGGCGCGATCTTCCGCTACTGGAGCTGGATCTTTCCGGCGTTCCGGCAGACGCGGCTGGGGATGCACGGCATGCGCGCCTTCGACGAGCATTTCGACAATGGCCGCTTCCACAAGGCCTATACCTTCGTGCGGCCCGACAACGAAGTCGCGCTCGCCCTGCTCCGCCGCTACGGCTACGAGCAGACGACGATCCTCAGGAACCACATCTTCGGGCAGGATTACTGCCTGATGGAAAAGCCCTACACCAAGGCGACCGGGGGCTACGACCACGGCGTCGGTGCGGGGCGCATCGGCCGCCTGATCGGCCGGCTCAACGAGCTGCTGGGACGCTAGAGCGTCATTCCGCCGGCTTGGCGCTGAGCGCCGGCGCCGGACGCAGCCGGGCGCGGATCGAAACATCGACCCCCGCGACACGGAGCGCCGTAAGCCACAGCGCACCCGACCACACGGTCATGGCGATGAGCGCGGCGAGCGCGGCGCCCACCAGTCCAAACGGCGGCACCAGCGCGAGATTGGCGACAACGAGCGACGCGAGCGACGCGGCAACGGCCGGGAGCGCGGTGTAGGGACGATTGTGGATCGAGAGCACGATCTGCGACGGCCCGAACACCGAGCGGACGACGAGGCCGACGCACAGGATCGCCAGCGGCACGACGCCCTGCTGGAAGTCCGGGCCGAACAGCATGAAGGCGACGGGCGAGAGCAGCAGCACGGCGACAAGCAGCACGACCGCGAGGCCCGAGGCGACGAGATTGGCGTCGCCGATCTTGCGGTGGAAGCCGTCGCGATCCTTGAGCGCCTCGCTCTCGAACATATCGGGCATTGTCACGGCATAGACGGCGCTCACGCCAAACGCGACCAGCGAGAAGATGCGCGTGCACACGCCGAACACGGCGAGCTGCTCGTGCGGCATGTGGCCGGCCAGCAGCAGCAGGTCGATATCGAAGAAGAAATCGCCGGCGACGACCAGCGCCACCCACGGCACGGCGAAATACCACCAGCGGCGCACCTCGGGCTGGGTAACCCCCTCGCCTGCCGGAATGTCGCGCGCCGCGCGCAGCAGCAATCCGAGCTGGACGAACGCCACGATGGCATAGCCCAGCGAGAGCACCCACAGGATCTGGTTGATGCCGTCGACGCCCGTGCTGAAGGCGATGGCGACGACGAAGCCGGCGATGGCCAGCAGTGGCCGGAACAGCGTTTCAGCAAAGAAGCCGGCGAAGGGCCGCTTGAGCCCGACCAGCATGGCGGCCGAAACGAACACCATGGCGGTCGAGATGGTGAGGACCGCCGCGGGCGTCCAATGCGAGGCGATGGCCGCACCGGCGTCGCCGAAGAGGCGCGCCACCGGCTGGCCGATGACAATCACCAGCGCACCGGTCAGCGCGATATGGAGATAAGCGCGGGCCATGAAGCCACGCAGCAGCCGGCCCTCACCCTTGGCGCGGTACTCGGCGGCGAAATAGGTGCCGGTGGCTTCAAAGCCGAGCGGCATGACCACGGCGATGACATTCACCGTCGCCATCACGAGGATGTATTCGCCGAGCGCCTGGCTACCCAAGAAACGGGCGATCGCGACCTGGACGAGGAAGGTGAGGCCGGCGCCGAACAGGCGGGCCCCGAAGATCACTGTCGACTGGCTGAGCAGGCGCTGACGGAGGCTCATTCGCTGGCGTCCGCCTCATCTCGCTTCTGGTCGGGCTTGGCCCGGTCGGCGCGACGCTTGTCGATCTCGCGCTTGAGCTTCTGCAGGCTGTCGCGCCCGAAGAAGGCGGCGTTACCGGCGAACCGCGGCCACCAATGCGAGGCGTAATTAGCCACCGGCGGAACCGGCTGGATGACGCCGGCGTCGCCGACCATGCCCTTCTTGAACTGGTGCAGGCCGTGGAAGCCGTCGGTACCGCCGAGGTCGTACCAGCGGGCCGGCGTGTTGTCGCGCAGCCAGCGGATGATGTGCCAGTGCATGAAGTAGCCGGCGCGCAGCGGCAGCGCCCGGTCATTGGTGGCGCCGTAGAGATAGACGGCGCGGTCGCCGGCCTTGAAGATGATGGCGCCGGCGATGAGTTCGCCGGCATGGCGCACGAAGAACAGCTCGGGCCGCAGCGTCTCGTTGGGCATTGCCATCAGCGCCGGCACGGTTTCGTAGGCCGAATGGTCCGCGAACTTCTTGCGGTCGAGCATCTTTTCGTACAGCGCGGCGAACTCGGGCAGCCGCGCGGCGGGGCCGTGCTCGAAGGCAAGCCCCTCCTTCTCGGACTTCTTGAGGTGGTAGCGCCACTTCTGCTCGAAGCTCTTGCGCTGCTCCTCGTCCGAGAGGCGCAGATTGACGATGTAGCGGTTGGGGAAGCCCAGCTCGGACCCGCGGGCGAAGCCGCGATGGGTGAGATGGTCGTACTCGGCGTTGAACGCCGAGAGCGAGGCACGCGGCAGCACGCTGAGCATCAGCCGGCGCTTGACGGCATAATCGGCGACCAGCGCGTCGACCATCTGCGCGTAGATATCGAGGCGATCGGGATGGTCGGCCCGGGCCAGCATCGGACCCCATTTGGCGACGGCCAGCGCGCTCAGCCGCATCGGCAGCGGCTGGATCATCATCAGGCTGCCGCCGACCACCTCGCTGCCGCGCCAGAACAATACCGGCTCGTGCTCGACGGACGGCCAGCGCGTCTTGGCGAAGGTGTAGAGCTGCTCCTGACAGGCTTCATCGAACTGCGCGATCGTGCGGTCCCACAGTTCCGGGGACACGATCTGCATGCTCAGCGCCGGACGCGGCGAGACGGAGCTCGGCGCCGACCGGGCGAGCGGGACATCGAGGGCGATCGACACGCGCAACACTCCATTCGTTGCGCGCGAACTTAGGCCCGCGGGGGCCTAAAATCCCTTCAGAAACAAAGTAAATGCCACCTAACCGCCAGCTAGGGTTACCGAATTCAGTGCACCACGGGCGGCGCGCCCTTGAGGCCGGGGATCATCGGCAGCGTGTGGCCGAGGAGCTGGTCGGCTCCCTCATAGAGCATCCGGACCGAGACATAGAGGATGATGATGAGGCCCAGCCAGGCGATCCAGCGGTAGCGGTGGAGGAGCCGCGCAATGAAGGTCGCGGCGACGCCCATCAGCAGCACCGAGAAGATGAGGCCGATGACGAGCACTTCGAAATGGTGCTGCGCCGCGCCGGCGACGGCCAGCACATTGTCGAGCGACATCGACACGTCGGCGATGACGATCTGGACGACCGCGTCGCGCAGCGTCTTGCGCGGCGCCTTCCTCGCGACGGTGCCGTCGGCATTGAGGTCGGCATCGGCCAGCGCCTCGGTGGCCTCGTGCTCCTCCTCGTGCGAGACCGAGAGCTCGCGGTACATCTTCCAGCACACATAGAGCAGCAGGATGCCGCCAGCGACGAGGACGGCGCCGCCCAGCGACAGGAGCTGGGTGGTGATGAGCGCAAAGCAGATGCGCAGCACCGTGGCGGCGATGATGCCGATGAGGATGGCGCGGCGGCGGAGGTCGGCGGGCAGCCCGGCGGCGGCGAGGCCGATCACCACTGCATTGTCACCGGCAAGAACCAGATCGATCAGGATGACCTGGACGAGGGCGGCTAGGCCTGGGCCGGTGAAGATTTCCAAAGGATGCCTCGGGAGCGGGAACTGTCCCGCTATTTACGGGCTGAAATGGCAGGTTACAGCCCCCAAAAAGTCGCAGTCACCTCTTTTTCGAGGGGAACCAACAGGCTAGCGGCGCTGCTGTGCGCGCAGCACGAAGCCGATGACCTCGGCGACAGCCGCATAGAGTTCGCGCGGGATCGTCTCGTCGAGCGGCACGCCGCTGAGCGCTTCGGCCAGCATCGGGTTGGCCTCGACGGTGACGCCGCTGTCGCGCGCCACTTCCAGGATCCTGTCGGCAATGGCTCCCCGGCCGGTCGCGACCACGCGCGGCGCGTCGCGGGTGCCGATCTCGTATTCAAGCGCCACGGCGATGGCGGGTTTCTTCGGTTCGTCGCTCATCGGCGGCTGTCCAGGTATTGCCCGGTGGCCGGCTTCGGCGCCTCGGGCGGCAAATTGCGGACGCGGACGGCGCCTGGCTCAAGGCCGAGCGCGGCAAGCGCCGGCGCCAGTTCGGGCAGCGCCGCCTCGAGCCGGGCCGAGGTGTCGGGGTCGGCGGCCCAGAGCGCGACACTGACGCTGCGGCCGAGGAGGCCGATCTCGGCGCCGATCTCGCCGGCCGCGGGCAAAGTCATGGCAAAGCGCATGGTCCAGCCGCGCTTGCCTTCGGTCTTGCGCCGCGCGCCATCGCGGAACACCTGGAACTGCGCCAGCACGAGGTCCTGCCCGACGAGGAACGGCACCTCGACTCGCAGCTCCGGCGCGACGGGACGGGCCGGATCGGCATCCGGCAGGGAGGCGAGCTGCATGAGCTTGAGGCGCGACAGCGCGGCGTCGGCCTGGCTGTGGAGCGCGCGGGCGGCCTCACGCGGCCCCTCGGGCAGTGGCGGCAGCTCGACCGGCTCGGCCCTAGGCGGCATGCCGCGCAGCGGCGGTGCCGCCTGCCGCGCCGGCGTCACCGGTGCCGGGTTGCCGCCGAACCAGGTCGCGAGCGCCCCCTTGAGGGCGACGAGCCCGGATTTGAGGTCGGCGGCAGGCGGCAGGCCGCGGGCCAGTGCGGCCTCGAGATAGACGCCGGACTTGGCGACGGCGGTTTCGAGCTGCGGACCGGTCGGACCGCCGGGCGGAAGCTGCACGCGCTGGCCGAGCACCTGGATCGCCGCGCGCAGCACCGGTTCGGGCAGCACCCCCGGCTTTGCGGCGATGGCGGCGAGCGAGGCCATGAGCGGCGCGATCGTGTTTTGTCGCGCCAGCGCGTCGGGCACCATCTGCGCCAGCGCCGCGGCGGGAGTCGCCGGCACCGGGGCCGGAGCTGCCGTGCCCTGTGGCGGAGCAGGAAGCGGCGCGGTCCTTGGCAGGTCGGCGACGCTGGCCGGCGGTCGGGCCGCCCCCTGCGCGACGAGCAGCGGACTGGCCGCGGCGGGTTCTGGCGCCGGGAACGAGGCGACCGTGGCAGGCTGAATGGTGACAGCCGGCGTTGGCGGGAGCGGCGCGGTCGACACCGCCACGTTTGCGGGTGCGATGGACGCCGGAGCGGGCGGCGGAGCGGCAGGCTGAAGGGCGTTTGCGGACCGTAGGGCGGTAGCCGTCGGCGGCTGCGTCGCAGGGGGAGCGGGCGCCGAAACCGTCGGCGGTGCACGGAGCGCGGGCTGGGTGCCGGAGGCGGACTGCGGAGTGGGCGCTGCCATCGGCGGCGCGGCCGCAGCGGCGGCTGGCGGCGGAGCCGGGGGCACCGGCTGTCCGGCAGGAGGCGACGGCATTGCGGTGGCCGATGGCACCGGTAGCGGCACGGAAGGCGCGGGCCGTGTGGCCGGTGGTGTTGACGCGATGGATGCAGCCGGTCGCGCAAACGGCTGCGGCGACTCTGCAATCGCCGGGGCTGGCGACGCCGGAACAGGCGCCGTCGGCTGTGGCGTTTGAAGCGATGGTTGAGAGGGCGGCGCCGACGCCGACGGCGAGGCCGTCCCCGCAGGCATCGTTTGTATCGAAGCGGATGGCTGGGAAACCGGCCCTGTCGCGGCGGTCTGTCGGGGTAGCGGCGAGGTGACCGGGAGCGGTGCACCCGGCATCACGACCAGCCGAGCCGGCACGGGCGCCACGGCCAGCGGCGGCGGCGCGTTCGGCGGCAAGGGCAGCACCGGAATCGGCGGGACCGACGCCGGCTGCGCCGGAAGCTGCGGCGTGCCCACGAGCAGCAAGTGCGGCGCCGGACCGCCCGACTTCACCTGGAGCTGCAGCGTCGTACCCGGCGGCAATGCCTGCGGGAGCTGCGCCGGGATGACGAGGTCGCCGATCCGGAGGGCGACGAGACCGTCAGGGGTCTTGCCCAGCACCAGCGCGTCGAGCACCTGCCCCGGCTTGAACAGCGCGGCGGCCGCCGCGGCCTGCGCGACGACACCGGAAAGCTGGGGCTGGACCGGGGCGAACATCGCCCGACCCTGCCGGATTCGGGTTAACGCGCGTTAACGGCCGGACGGCGGCGTGACGAGAGGTTGCGCGGGAATGTTCTCGAACACATCACCCCAGCGCGGGTGGCCCCACAGCCAGTGCGCCGGCGTCGCGCGCAACTGCTCTTCGAAGAAGCGGTTGATCTCGGCCATGATGGCGACTTCGTCGTCATCGGGTCCGTAGCGGCGCGGCGGCGAGAAGCCGATGGCGAAGCGCGCCGGACCGAGCCGCCGCATCGACATCAGGATCATCGGCGCGTCGGTTTCGCGTGCAGCGCGCGCCGGAACCAGATTCGTCGTTGTCTCGAGCCCGAAGAACGGCACCTTGGCGCCCTTGCTGGTGCGCTGGTCGGCGAGCATCTGCACCACGCGCCCGGCGCGGAGCGCATCACGCACCCTGGCGAACACGCCCTCGCCCGTCGCGATCTGCTCGTCGAGACCGTAGGCGTAGCGATGGCGCGCCACGAGCCCGAGGACGAACGGATTGCTCGGATGCTGCAGCACCTTGGCGCCGCTGAGGCCAAGATTGGCGAGAGCCACCTCGAACAGCTCCCAATTGGCGAAATGCCCGCCCACGAACAGGATGCCCCTGCCGTCGCGCCGGGCCGCCTCGACATGCTCGACGCCGCTCAGCTCGAGCCGAGCATTGTCTGCTCCGGCGAACGCCTCGAGATGGATGGATTCGCCCAGCACGCGACCGACATTGGCGCTCATTTCGGCCAGCAGCTCATCCATCTCGGCCTCGCCCATCTGAGGGAAGGCGACGCGGATGGTGCGGTGGAAGCTCTTGAGGTCCTCGATGCGGCGCACGAATGTCCGTCCGATCCAGCCGCCCAGATTGGAGGCGGCCTCAACCGGCAACAGCCGCAGCAGGCCCACAAGAGGCAGGATAAGCGCCGTCTGGAGGCGATAGCGCCCGACGCGCCGCCGCTCGCGCGCCCGCTTGAGCATGCGTTGCGTCGACGCATCGATAGCTGCTCGCTGCGCGTCGGTGAGCGGGCGTCCGGGTGCTGATGGTCGCTGCGGGGGCATGCGGGTCGGTCTCATCCTGCCGCCGCGTGTAGCACGGCGGCGATACCCTTGCGCAGCCTCCCCGCTCCTGTCGGTCGCTAGGCTACGGTGGGCACGGTGAATGTGCCCGAACCGTCCAGCCGCACGGTCTGGCTGTCGAGCACCGACGCACCGGTCGCTCCGGTGAGGCGCCGACCGGCAGGCAGACGCAGGCGCAGGGTCGCGCCCGGCCCGTCGGGCAGGCTCGCCGTGCCGCGGATCACCCAGTCGGCGCCCGTCTCGAGGGCAAAGCCGGCACTGCCCCAGCGCGTGGGCGCCGCATCGACCGCGATGCGCCTGCCCGGCGCGAACCAGTGCTGCGGCGCGCCCTTGCAGAGCCACAACGTATCGCTGCGCGGATCCTCCCAGACCAGCAGCCAGCGCAGCAGCATCGGCACGGTGAGCTGCGCCGGCACGGCATAGGGCGCGGCGTTGACGCCGGGATTGAGGCTGCGCGTTTCGGGCGCGGTCCAGGTGCCGCGCGTGTACTGGTGCGCGGCGAGGCTGTAGAGCGCGAGCAGGAACTCAGGCACGAAATCGTGCTGCAGCAAGCCATAGGCATGCCCATAGGTCAGGAAGCCCGCGACCTCGTGCGAGTTGTAGCCATAGGCGGTGGGCAGACCGAGGATGGTATCGCGATGCGCGGCGCGATAGCGCACCACAGTCTCCACCTCGTCGCGCGTGAGATTGCCTGAAAACAGCATCTCCATGTGGGAGCGGTAGTTGCGGTGCTGCGGGTCGAGCCTGTCGCGCGCCACAACGATGTGCTGCGGCTCGCCGACCCCGGCGATGGCGGGGAGGCAGGGCGGCGTGCCGGGCAGGATCGAACGCGCAACGGCGCGATGGATATCGGCCTCGAGCGCCGTCGCCTCGGCGGCAAGCAGATCGCCGCGCGCTGCATGGCCAAGCCTCTGCCAGACGCGGCCGAGGTCGCGGAAGCCGCGCGCGGCCTCGGTGCTGTTGCCGAAATAGGGCTGCATGTAGCGCGGCGGATCGGGATCGAGACACGAATCCGCTTCGCTCCAGGCGGCGAGCAGTCCATACGCCGCGTGGTCCGCGGGCAGCCCCTGCCCGATGCGGCGCAGGCCCAGCAGCACGTCGGCAACGGCGTCGATGCGGACGCGGTGCCGCTCGACAATGGCAGCATCGCCGCCCTGCTCCACGAACTGCCCGACGACGCTGAGCATGCGGCCGAACTGACCCGTCTCCGGCCCGCGATAGAGGATGGCGCCATCGTCGCGCACGAAGCGGCCAAAATAGTTGTCGATGTACTGGCCCGCGAGGTCGAGCAGTCCCCAGTCGCAGAGCGCCAGCACATCGGTGTTGAACGTGTCGGGGAAGCCGTCGTGCTCCGAGCCGCCATAGTTGCGGTCGACAACGCCGTATTTCGGATCGACGCCGAAGCGCGTCATCATCGCGCGCACCAGCGAGTGCTTGGCCATGTGGGCCAGCCGCGGCTCGGGAATATCGATCTGCATGGCGCCGGCAAGGTCGGCGGACCATGTGTCCTCGAGCGTGACGAGGTCGCCATAGAAGCGTTCGGGCCCCTCCTCCGCGCGCGGCGGGAACGGGACATAGCTGTCGATGTAGCGCACCCATTTGAGCCGGCCGGCCTCGACGCGCGCGACACGATACCAGACCGGCTGCATCCAGCGGTTGTCGTTGACCATGCGGCGCGGCGCGAAGGCCAGCATCTCGGTCCAGTCGTCGCCCTCGGGGTAGACGAAGCGCAGCACCGGCAGCCAGTCGCCGACGAGGCCGTCGCCCACGGCTTTGTCGGCGCGCAGCTGGTGGATGGCCGGGACGTAGATCGCCGGATCGAAGGTCGGCGTGCGCCCGCCATAGGCGAACGCCACCTTGTCGTAGTTCTCGCGCGTGCCCACGAAGCTGTAGGTGAACATGCGGTCGATCGGCGGCAGGCAGGCCGCGACCGCCTCGTAGGTGGGATCGTCGGGCAGCACGAGCAGCTCGGCGCCGAGCAGGTCGACATCGGAATCGAGCACCTGCTCGAGCGTGTGGCCGCGATAGAGGTTCGTCGCGAAGGCCGCGCCGCGTTCGTACGATTTGGCGAAGGTCCGCGATCCGACTCTGAGGCTTCCGGTGAGGCTGGTGAAATCTTCACAGACGACCGTGCCGTCTGCGAGGCGCGCCATCAGGGTCCATTTACCGGCGACGGCGCCCATGGGCGCGTCGGGAGCGAAGGCGGGAAGATCAGTCACGGTCAGGTCCATACATGTCGTCGAAATCCTTGCGGGTGAGCTGCCCGCCTGCCCCGCCATGCACCTGCACGACAACCGCGCCACAGGCATTGGCGAAGCGCAGCCGGTCCGAGATGGAGCGCTGTTCCAGTGTGGCGCAGATGAAGCCCGCGTCGAACGCATCGCCCGCACCCGTCGTGTCGACGGCCCGCACGGGGAAGCCCGGCGCACTGTGCTGCTCCGCCACTGCGACGTAGCGCGCGCCGCGCGCACCGTCCTTGAGGACGACGGCACCGGGGCCGAGCTGCAGCAGCGCCGCTTCGCCGCCCAGATGCGTCAGCTCGCTCGCATTGGGCAGGACGAAATCGGTGACGGCCAGGGCGGCGCGAAGGTCGTCGTCGAGCCAGCGTTCGGCCGGATCCCAGCCGGTATCGATCGACGTCGTGAGCCCGAGGCCGCGCGCACGCTTCAGTAGGCCCGCAAGGCCGGGCCGCAGCCGCGCCTGCATGAAGTAGGACGACACATGGACATGCCGGGCCTGCGCGAGCAGCGCGTCGCCCACATCGTCGGCCGCCAGGTCGCCAATGGCGCCCGGCGAGGTCAGCAGCATGCGGTCGGCCGGATAGGCGAGCGCGATGGTGACCCCGGTTGCGAGCGCCGGGTTCACCAGCAGATGCGGCGTCACGCCCTCGCGTTCGAGGATGCCCCGGCAGAATGCGGCGGGCTCGTCGTCGCCCACGCGCGCGACCAGCGCGGTGCGCACGCCAAGGCGCGCGAGGGTCACCGCGGTCAGCGCGCCCGAGCCTCCAAGCGTGCGCTCCATGGCGCCGAAGAACTGCTCGGTCCCAAGGCGCGGCGCCGGACTCTCAAGGCCGGTGAGCACGATGTCGGGATTGAGATCGCCCACGACGAGGACATCGAGCTGGCTCATGTCATGTCGCCGTCGCATCGGCATAGGGGACGAGCGCGGCGCGGACATTGGCGCGGCATAGACTCGTCGGGTCGGCGGCCACCGCGCCGGTACGGATCGCGTCATAGAGCTGCGGCACGAACTGGCTGATGAGCGGCAGCGGGAGCGGTCGCGAGAGATTGTGCATCAGCATGGATACGGCGCGGGCGACGGGCGGTGCGGACCAGTAGTAGCGCACGCGGTCGGAGAAGCTGAAGCGGCGCAGATAGCGCTGCGTCGCCGCGTCGCCATCGTAGTGGCCCTGCCACTGGCCGGGACTGTCGAGCATCACCGTCTCGAGCGTTGCGCTCAGCCCGCTGCGATCATCCGTCGCGACCAGCTCGGCCTCGATGGCTTCGAGCGCGAACAGCATTTCCCTCAGGGCGAACGTCGCGGCGGGGCCGACCTTGAGGATGGCGAAATGCGCGCGGACCAGCGCCGCATAGGCTTCCGGCCGCTGATAGTCGGTGGAATGCGCCTCGTAGGCGAGCCCGGGCAGCGCGGCGACGGCATCGGCGAGCGGCCGCGCCGAACGCGCATCGAAATGCACGATCTCTTCGTTGCCGAACTCGACCCCCGGCTGCACGACCACGGCAATCACCCGCTCGAACGCCTCGGCCACGCTGGCCTGCGCGAAGGCCCGGCGATGGAGTTCCACGGTTTCGAGCACAGCCTCCGGTGCGGTGGGCGCGATGGCGTGCCCCGCTCCCATGCCGCCCGGCGGCGGCACTTCGGTGCCGACAACGTAGCAGACGTCCTGCGCATCGCCGCGAACCGACTCGGCAACGCGCGCGAGCCGCGCCGCCCGTGCCGCGATGGTCGCCTCATCGAGGATCTCCGGATCGTCGGCGCAACGCATCGAGCAGTCGAGATGGATCTTGGTGAAGCCGGCGCGCACATAGTCGGCGACCATCGCCTCGGCCTTGGCCATGGCGTCCTCCGCTGCCCCGCCGCGCCAGGGCTGCGGCCCCAGGTGATCGCCGCCAAGGACGGTGGTCGACGGGTCGCCGCCCGCATCACGCACGAGCCGCACGAAATCCGCGGGCAGCATGCCGGTATAGCCGCCATACTGGTTGACCTGGTTGCAGGTCGCCTCGACCAGCGCGAGCTGGCCGCGTTCGCGCGCGAGGCTCAGCGCCGCCTCGATCGCGATGGGATGGGCCGTGCACACCGAGGTGACCCCGCCGCGGCCGCTGTCGCGATTGGCGCGGACGATGTCGATCAGTTGCTGCGTTGAACTCGCCATGCTCAGCGCGCCAGGTTGGCGACGTAGCGCCGGGCGTGCGCGATGGCGGCATCGACCGCATCGGGCGCCGCCTCGAGCGTGCCATCGACGAAGACGAGGCCCGGAATAATGTGTGGTTTGTCGCCGCTCGGCTTGAAGGCGGACCAGCCGCCCTCGAACACGCCCGAGCTGTTGCGCCCCGGATCGCCCCACGAATTGTAGGGATAGGTGCGCACATAGGGCGCGATCAGATGCTCGAAATTGAGATTGTGCAGCGTGTCGTCATGGGTGAACGGCGTCACCGCCAGCAGACCGTCCGACCAGTGCTCGCCGGTCAGCATGACCTCGGGATAACGCTGCTTGAGCGTGTCGCGCAGCCGGCGGAAACCGTCGAACACCGGGTAGTTGGGATCGTTGACCCAGTGGCCGTCGGTATCGAGGAAGATGCTGTCGACGCCATAGATCTCGATCAGGTCGCTGGCCTGACCGAGCAAATGCTGGTGCCAGCCGGGCGCGCCCGGATTGAGCCAGGCCTGCCACGAGGTTTCGTGCGCGCGCGACGTATCCCAATCCGGCGCATTGCCCCATTCGATGCCGCCATCGGCGCGCCGCATGTAGGAGCTCTCGCCCCATTGCCAGAAGCCGGGCGCTTCGCGATTGGCGCAGTTGCCGCCCAGCATGGTCTGGATGTGGATGCCCAGCTCATGCGCTTCCTCGCAGAGGCGACGGAAGCCATCGGCCCCGCCCATGCGCGCATCGGGCGTGTAGTCGCCATACTTCCAGTAGTAGCGCCCCTCCCAGCCCGCGAGATGGGCGAGGATGTGGCGGCCGTCGAGCCTGTCGGCGAGGCGGCGCAGCAGCACGCGCATGTCGTCGTAGCTGTTGAAGATGTGGCCCGACCAGTGCTGGCCGTGGATGTAGGCGACGAAGCCGACCTGCTTGAGCCAGTCGGGCACCAGCGGATTGGACTGCCATTCGACAAAGCCGAAGGTCTTGCGGACATGCTCGACATGCTGCCGCGCAATGCGCTCCGGGTCGGCGGTGCGGCCGACGCGCCATTGCGGCGTCTCGATCGCGCCGCTCATCCGGGTCGCCAGCTCCTCGTGGATCAGCTCGACCGTGGTGCCGTTGCCCCGGGGGTCGCGGTAGACCGCAAAGGTCTTGGGTCGCATCTCGCTTTCGAGCGACTGGAAATAGAAGTAGTCGCCTTCGGCCGTCTTGAGAAATAGCAGCGGCGTGTGGACGCGGTGCGCATGCGGCACGGCGCCGGGATAGGCGAAGGCCTGCCCGTCGCCGATCGGCCGGTCGGTGAAATGGAAGCCGGTGAGCGTGCCGTCCGGCAGGCCGTACAGCACCACCTTGGCGCGCCGTAGCGTCTTCGTGTGGGTGCCGCGCGCGGTGAAGGCGATGCCGTCTTCGGTGCGCTCCACCGTGAGCCCGCCCGTGCCCTCGGCCTTCTCCTGCGCGCCGGCCCAGGTGAGCCCCAGCGCCTCGGTCTCGACGCGCTCGTCGTCGCCGCTGGTGCGCAGACGCGCCGCATCGAGCCCGTAGACATTCTCGAAGGTGAAAAGCTGCAGGCTCAGCGTCCAGTCGCCGAGACGGATGCGCGGGTCGCCGAAATCGAAGCCGAATTGATCCATGGATGTACCGGGGTCAGCCTTTGGTCGAGCCGGAGATGATCCCCGACACGAAGAAGCGCTGGAACAGGAGGAAAAGGACAAGGATGGGCAGGAAGCTCATCACCGCGCCCGCCATCTGCATGTTGGGATGCGAGGCGAAGCGGCCCGAGGTGGTGAGGTTCACGAGGCCGATCGGCACCGTCGTCGTCTGGTCGTCGGTGAGAAAGATCAGCGCGATCGTGAACTCGTTCCACGACTGGTAGAACGAGTAGATGAGGACCGTGGCGAGCGCCGGCAGCGCCAGCGGGATCATCACGCGCACCAGCACCTGCCACTCGTTCGCCCCATCGACCAGCGCGGATTCGCGCACCGCATCGGGCACCGCCGAGAACGAATTGCGGAACAGGAACGTGCAGAAGGGCGCCTGCACCACCGTGTAGAGGATCACCAGCGACACCGGATTGTTCACCAGCTTGAGCTGGCTCATGATCGAAAACAGCGGGATCAACACCGTGGTGAACGGGAACATCAGCGTACCCAGGATGAGCACGAAGAACAGTTCCCGGCCGGCGAACCTGATCTTGGAGAGCGCATAGCCCGCCATGCCGCTGACCAGCACGACGCTGATCGCCGTACAGCCGGCGACGACCGCGCTGGTGCGCAGATAGCCCAGGAAGCGGCCGTCATCCACGGTGAGGAGCCGCACATAGCTGCCGAAGTCGGGCGGCCACGCGAAGATGGTGGGTGGATAGGTCTTGAGCGCGGTCTCGGGCAGCAGCGAGATGGTGATCGCGATGATCCAGGGCAGCAGGAAGAGCGCCGCCACGAGGATGTTGAGCGCATAGACGATCAAATCGCCGCCGTGGAGGCGCCAGCGTAGCAGGCCCATCCGCACCGGAGTGTCGAGCGCGACGCTGGTCATGAGGCGGTCCTGTCGCGCGAGAGCCGGAGCTGGACGATGGTGAGGATGAGCAGCACGAGCATCAGCACGAACGACATCGCCGCGCCGTAGCCGAGCTTGTAGCTCTTGAACGACACATTGTAGATGCGCATCATGATCGGCGTGGTCTGCCCGCCCGGCCCGCCATTGGTCATCATCAGGAATTCGGGGAAGCTCATGAACGAGCCGATCACCGAAACCACGAAGACCAGCCCGAAGGTGGGCCGCAGCATGGGCAGCGTGATCAGCGTGAAGCGGCGCCAGGGCGACGCGCCGTCGATGGCGGCGGCTTCGTAGAGCTCGACCGGGATCGACTGGATGGCGCCGATGAACAGCACCATCGACAGCCCCACCCACAGCCACATGCCCATCACGATGACCGAGATGAGCGCCCAGGGCATGGTGCCCAGCCAGCCGATCGGACCGTCGATGATGCCGGCGCTCTCGAGCACATAGTTGATGAGCCCATCGCGCTGCGAGCCGAAGAACCACTTCCAGATGAGGCCGGCCGCGACCGTGGTGAGCACGGTGGGCATGAAGTAGATCGAGCGGAAGAAGGCGATGCCGCGCAGCGAATTGGAGGTCAGCAGCGCCAGCAGCAGGGCAAGCAGCACGCACAGCGGCGTGATGATGACGGTCCACATGGCAGTGAAGCCCCAGGCCTGCCAGATCACCTTGTCGCCGAACATGCGGACATAATTGCCCAGTCCGATGAAGCGCGGATTGCCGATCAGCGGCCAGTCGAACAGCGACATGTAGAAGGAGCGCAGCGCCGGATAGTAGAAAAAGCCGGCGAGCAGGATGACGATGGGCGCCATCAGGAAGTAGCCGGCTGGATTGCCCAGCCGGCTCAGGATCGGGCGACGGACCCCGTCACGGGAGGATGCGGTGTCCATCGCCTCGATCATTCCGCAGACTTACGAGCCGGAGGCGATGATGTCGCGCATGCGGGCCGCAGCCTCATCGAGCGCCTGGTCGACCGGCTTGCCGCCATAGATGTCGCTCCAAGCGGTGCCCCAGGGCTCGTAGAAGTCATTGTAGAACACCGTTTTCGGGACCTGGCCGTACTTCACGCCGTCGCTGAACGTATAGTAGCGCGGTTCGGCGTCGAAGTACTCATTCTGGCGCAGGCTTTCGCGCACGCTGGGCATGCCGTTCTTGGCCCAGATATCGACCTGCACGTTCGAGCTCAGCGCGAACTGGATGAAGTCCCAGGCCTCGGCCGGGTGCTTGCCCTGCACCGGGATGCCGATCATGTCGCCGCCGATGAACGACGACGGATTGTCGCCATTGGGGCTGGGGAACAGCATCACGCCATAGTCGGTATCGGGCGCCTTGGTCTTGATCTCGTTGATGGCGTAGCTGCCGGTGCACACCACCGCGACGCGGCCGGCCAGCAGGTCGTTCATCTTGTTGTCCCAGGTGTAGGCGGCCGGGTTCGGCGGTGCCAGGCCCTCGGTCATCTCGATATTGGCCAGCCAGGCGATGGCCTGCTTGGTCTCGGCGGAATCGAGGATCACTTCCCCCGCGGGATTGAGCCAGTTGCCGCCATTGGTCCAGGCGAACGGGATATCGCAGAACATCTTGGCGCCCGGATCGGACGCGGCACCGAAGCCATAGATCGGCGAGCCGTCGGCGGCCGTCAGCTTGGCGTCGGCGATCTTGTGCATCGCCGCCTCGAAATCGGCCCAGCTCTTGGGCGGACTTTCGGGGTCGAGCCCGGCCTGCTTGAAGATGTCCTTGTTGTAGAACAGCGCCGACACGTCCGCGCTGAACGGGATCATGTAGGTCCGGTCTTCCTTGACGCCGAGGTCGAGGAATTTCGGATTGAAGTCGTTGAGCCCGGCGGCCGCTACCTGGTCGGTGATGTCGCTGATCGCGCCCAGGTCGATGAACTTCGGCGCCAGCACGAGATCGAGGTCGAGGATGTCGGGAACGTCGCCCGACGTCACCGCGACCGCGAACTTGTCGGCGATCTGGTCGCCCGCGAGCTCGGTCGGGACGATGACGATATTCTTGCCCTCAGCCTGCATCTTGGCGTTGTAGGCGTCGACCGCCGGCTGCAATTGCGCGCCATAGGCCGTCCAGATCGTGACGTTGACCGGATCCTGCGCCGTTGCCGGCACTGCGTAGAGCGCACCTGCGGCGAGCAGCGCGACAGTCGCGCTCCGTCGCAGGGCGTGGACCGAAAGAAGCGATGATTTCACGTTGCTCTCCCCTGAGGTGCCGGACAATCCGGCCGGTGTTGTCTTGGCATTCCGAGCCAGCAGACGGCTCCCACGGGACCGGACGCTAACATGGGGTATGCGCGTGTCAATCATTTTCTTGCGCGTTTCAGATCGAATTGGCGCGATCGATGCGCGAATTATGAGCGAACGCGATTGACAAGCTCGGCCCTCGCGGGACAAATGCGCGTCATGACGCGGTGGAATACGCAATGAAGACAGACCGCCTGAGCCTGATCCGGCAGCATCTCTACAGCCACGGCCCGGCCAGCGTGCAGCAGCTCGCCGACGCGACGGGCGCCTCGCTGGCGACGCTGCGGCGCGACCTCGCCGCGCTCGAGGCCGAAGGCGTGATCGACCGCTCGCATGGCGGCGCGCGCCTGGCCCAGGGCTCGAGCGTCGAGGTCTCGTTCGACATGCGCGAGACCGAGCACATCGCCAACAAGCGGATGATCGCCGACGCCGCCTATCGGCTGATCAAGCCGCATTCGACGATCTTCCTCGATTCCGGCACCACCATTCTCCAGCTCGCCCGCCGGCTGCGGCTCGACCCCATGCCCATCGCGGTGTTCACCAACGGCCTGGCGGTGGCGCAGGAACTGCTGACCGCGCCGCGCATCCGCGTGATGCTGCTGGGCGGCCAGCTTCGGCCCGACAATGCCTCGATCGTCGGCCCCCAGGCCGAGGCGATGCTCGAGCGGCTGCATTTTGACCAGCTCTTCATGGGCGCCAGCGCCATCGCCGATGACGGCATGATCTGCTCGGTTGACGTGTCGGAGGCGAGCCTCAACGGCAAGATGCTGGCCCGCTCGCGGCAGAAGGTGCTGATGGCGGATTCGAGCAAGTTCGGCGCCGTGGCGACCTATGCCGTGGCGCCAATCGGCACCGCCTCCGTGGTGATCTGCGATGCGGGCCTCGATCCGCGCTGGCAGCAGATGCTGGCCCAGTCCGGCGTCGACCTGCTGCTGGCCACCCCCTCCACCGAACCCGACGCCGGCCCGCGGGACGAAAGCGAATTGGCATGACGAGCCCGACCGAACAGACAATCCACGACCAGTATGGCTACTGGGAGCGCGCCCCCCTGCCCCAGGCGGCCGCGACGCCGGATGCGGCGCTCGCCGTCATCGGCTGCGGCACTTCGTACAACCTCGCGCTCTCCATCGCGGCCGCCAGCAATGCGGCAGGAATCCGCGCCGTCGCCGTGCCGGGCAATGAGTGGCTCCGCCGGCCGCAGAACTATGTTCCAGACTGGCGCGGCGCGACCGTAGTCGCGCTGTCGCGCAGCGGCGAGTCGACCGAGACGGTCGCCGCCGCGCGCCGCAGCCGCGACGAAGGCCTGCCGGTGGTGGCCGTGACCTGCGAGGCCCAGAGCAGCCTCGCCCGCCTCGGGACGAGCGTCCTTTACGCGCAGACCGATCCGGCCGAGGGAATCGTGATGACGACCTCGGCGAGCCTCATGCTGCTGATGGGACTGCGCCATGTCGGCGCCACGCTCGACGTCGGGGCCGCCGTGGCGGCCGCTCGCCGGCTGGCTGCGGCGGTCGACGGCGAAGCCAGGGCACTGACGCAGGATGTCCGCCATGTCGTCTATCTCGGCGCCGGCGCCGCCTATGGCGTTGCCGTCGAAGGCGGCCTGAAGCTGCAGGAGATGAGCCAGGTCTTCACCCAGGCCTATCATCCCCTCGAATACCGCCACGGCCCGATCAGTCTCGTCGACACCGGCACGCTGGTGGTGATGCTCTACGGCACCGAGACGCCCGAGGAAGAGGCGGCCCTGGTGCGCGACGTGCAGGCACGCGGTGCCCGCGTCCTCGGGCTCGGCGGCCCCGGCGACATCAGCCTGACGCTCGGCGAGACCGGCGCGACGCGCCTCCTCGCCACGCTTCCGGCGCTGCAACTGCTTGGCGAGCGCATGGCCAATGCCCGCGCCCTCGATACGAGCGCGCCCCGCCACCTCACCAAGATCGTCCGTATCGCCGAGTCGGCGTAACGGCCCACGCCAACGCCAACACGCGCAGCCGACGCCGGCCACGGCGTCGGCTGCCGCGTCTTGTCGTCACATGTGAAGGGATTTGGTGGGTGCGCACGGACTCGAACCGTGGACCCGCTGATTAAGAGTCAGCTGCTCTACCATCTGAGCTACGCACCCGATCCGGGCGCGTGACTACCAGACACCCCCGCCCCTGTCCAGCAATGCCACACACTTTTCTTGCTGCTATGCAATATGCGCGCAAGAGTCGTGAAAACAGTTGGATTCCCGTGATGTTTGGCACCTTCTCCCTCGATGACCCCGCGACCTGGGCGGTCCTCCTCCTCCCGGTTCTCGCGGCAATCGCGGTGCTCATCCTCGGATTCGTGCTGGGCCGGCTGGCGCAGCGCGCGATCGTCCAGTGGCTGCCCCGCGCCGGCGGCAACAGCCTCACCGTCGCGCCGCTGGCCGGACAGGCGGCGCGTTACGGCATCATCGTCTTCGGAATCATTACCGCGCTCGGCTTCCTCGGCGTGCCGCAGGCGTCGATCTTCGCCGTGGTGGGCGCTGCAAGTCTCGCTTTGGCGCTGTCGCTGCAAAATACGCTCTCCAACGTCGCCTCGGGCATCATGCTCACCTGGATTCGACCGGTCGCCGTCGGCGAGTACATCACCGGCGACGGCGTCGAGGGCGAGGTGGTCGAGATCGGCCTCTTCGGCACGCGGCTGCGCTCGACCAGCGGATTGTTCGTGTTCACCCCCAACAACAAGCTGTGGAACGGCGCGATCACCAATCACAGCCGCGAACCGCGCCGCCGCATCGATGTCGACGTGACGATTCCCGACACCGCCAACATCGCAAGCATCCGGCGCGCCTTGCTCTCGGTGGCCGGCAGGGACAAGCGCGTCCTGACCGATCCGGCGGCGATCGCCTATGTGTCGAGCTTCGGCACGGCGACGGTGACGCTCAAGCTCAGGTTCTGGGTGGCAACGCCCGACTACCGGCCGACGCTGCGCGACCTGACGGAGGCCGCCAAGCTCGCCGTCAACACGATGCTCGCCGCCAAGGACGAAGGCGTCGCCCAGGTGAGCGAGTCGCCCGACCCGCATGTCGTGAACAGCGGCGCCCAGACGCCGGAATGAACTAGAGCCCGAAATGGGTCCTGAGGGCGCGCTCGACCAGATCGAGATCGATGTTCCAGTCGGCGACATATTTGTCGTCGCCATTGGCCGGGTCTCCCAGGGCAATCGCCAGCGCGTCGTCGCGGCGCATCAGCAGCCGATCGGCCTCGAGCATCAGGCCGCGATGCGTCAGCACGAGGCATCTGGTGTCGGGGGCCGAGAACACGATGTTGTGGAGCGCCGAGCCGCGCGTGCCGGCGACCATCCGGGCGTGGGTGAAGAGCTTGACCTGATCCTCGATGGCGAGGGTTTCGGGGCGCACGATGGCAAAGCCGTAGCGCTCGAACAGCCGCTCCACGTCCGGCTCATTGAGCAGCGCCCGCCGGCCCACACCGCGGCGCGTGACATAGATGCGCTCCCGCGGCTCGACCGCAGACCGCGCGCCGATGCGCCGCAGGAAGCGGAAGATGGGCCACGCCCCGGGCGACACGAAGCGGAAGATGTCCACCAGGCTGTCGCCGAAGAACGCATCGTCGCAGAAGGTCGGCCCCTCCATGCGGACGATCCGGTCGGCCGGCACGCCTAGCGCTTCGAACAGCGTTCGGTAGGTCGGGGTGAAATCGAGGGAGGTGAGCACCCTGGTGTCGGGCGGGCAATAGCGCAGGTAATAGAGGCGCGTGACGATCTCGAGCAGCACATGACCGTAGAGCGTGTGCGTGGAGTCGACGACAAGGACCGGGCCGTCGATGCGCTGCGTGTGCTCGCGCCGGACCGGGCGCTTGGCCCACACATCGCCCTTGCGCACATGCAGGGCCGGGTGGATGAAGTAGCGCTCGGCGATGAAGCCGCGCGGCACGACCCGCTGCGTTTCGCCATCGAGGATGATGTGCCGCGGCAGGACGATGGCATTGCGCATCCGGTAGAGATGCCGGCTCTTTTCGGCGATCTCCAGCGCCGGCGCGGGGCGCGGTTCGTGGCCGGCCTCGAAGATGCGGACGGCCGGCGCGGGTCTCGGACTCCGCTCCGGCGCCACCTCGATATCCGTCGCCCGTATGTCGGCGGCGAAGCGCCACGGCTGGAGGGCGAGGCGCCGGCCGCCGGGCGCGGCGAGCCAGTTGGGAAAGTCGGCGCGCATGACCGTGAGGCGATTGCGGATGCCCTCCCGCCCCAACCGCCTCACCTGCGCGATGATCGACAAGCGGACCTCAGCGCAGGCGTTTTGAGCTGCGCGGCCATCGTCGTCGACAGCATGTGGATGTCGCCGGCTACCGCGGCCAGCGTGAAGCCCTGATCGATGAGCAGCGGTGCACGCTCGTCGAAGAACAGGAACCCGGCCGCCTTGCCGGTGGCGATCATCGCACGCCCCGCCGCCTCGATGGTCGCCATCACCTCGGGGTGACGGTTGTCGCCGAGATGGCCCAGGTTCGCCGCGAGGTCGTTGGGGCCGATCAGCATGGCGTCGACTCCGTCGATCGCGCCGAATGCGGGAATGTTGGCAACGGCCTGTGGCGTCTCGATCTGGATGATGACGCAGATATTGTCGGCATAGGTCTCGAGATACGATTTGTCCTTGCCATAGTGGTTCGCCCGCGTGCTGCCCGAAAAGCCGCGAATGCCGGCGGGCGGGTAGCGCGTCGAGGCCACCGCAAGCCGGGCCTCCTCGACCGTCTGCACGTAGGGGAACATGAAGCTGCGCACGCCCGCGTCGAGCAGCCGCTTCACCAGCACCGGATCGACACTGGGGATGCGCACCGCCAGTTCGGTCGACGTGCCCGCATGGCTCGCCGCGAGTACGTGCCGCTCCACTGACTCGACGTCGTGGAGCGCGTGCTCCATGTCGAGCAGCAGCCAGTCCCAGCCGGCGCCGGCCGCGATCTCGGTGACCATCAGGCTGTTGGTCGACAGCCAGTAGCCGAGCGCGGGCATGCGCTCGGCCAGCAGACGCTTGAGCTGGTTGGGCGGGTACAGCGTCACATCAGCTCGCCGCGCTCTCCATCGCGCCCTGCGCCGCCGCGCCCCGCTCAATCAGGAGGCGGTTGACGGCGTTGAGATAGGCGCGCGCGGACGCAACGAGTGTGTCGGGCTCGGCCGCATTGCCCGAGGCGATGCGGCCATTGTGCTCGAGGCGGACATGCGCGCTCGCCTGCGCGTCGGTGCCGCCGGTGACGCCGTCCACCGCGTAGAGCACGAGGTGGGGATCGAGGCCCACGGCCTGCTTGATGGCATTGAAGATGGCATCGACGGACCCTGTGCCGTCATAGCTCACGGTGGTCTTTTCGCCATCGATGGTGACGGTCATGTCGCAGCGATGGATGCCGCCGGTCTTGGAGACAACCTCCATGTCGACCAGCTTGATCCGATCGTCGATCGAGCCCGCCTCGTCGTCGACCAGAGCGACGATGTCGGCGTCGTAGATGTGCTTCTTGCGGTCGGCGAGATCCTTGAAGCGCACGAAGGCTTCCTGGAACGCGTTGTCGCCCAGCTCGTAGCCCAGTTCGCGCAGCTTGTCCTTGAACGCGGCGCGGCCTGAGTGCTTGCCCATCACCAGCGTGGTTTCCTTGATGCCGACGCTGGCCGGCGTCATGATCTCGTACGTCTCGGCGTTCTTGAGCATGCCGTCCTGATGGATGCCGCTCTCATGGGCGAAGGCATTCTTGCCCACGATGGCCTTGTTGTACTGCACCGGGAAGTTCGCGGCCGCCGAGACGATCTTGCTCGCCCGGCTCAGATGCGTGGTCTCGATATTGGTGTGGTAGGGCATCGCGTCGCCGCGGGTGCGCAGCGCCATCACGATCTCTTCGAGCGCGGCATTGCCGGCGCGCTCGCCCAGCCCGTTGATGGTGCATTCGACCTGCCGGGCACCGGCCTTCACGGCCGCCAGCGAATTGGCGACGGCAAGCCCCAGATCGTTGTGGCAGTGCGACGAGAAGATGACCTTGTCCGCCCCCGGCACGCGCTCGATGATCGCCCGGAACATCGCCCCGTGCTCCTCGGGCACGGCATAGCCGACCGTGTCGGGCAGATTGATGGTGGTGGCCCCCGCCTTGATCGCCAGCTCGACGCAGCGCGCGAGGAAATCGATCGGCGTGCGCGTCGCGTCCATGGCGCTCCACTCGACATTGTCGATGAGGTTGCGGGCCTGCGCGACGGTGGCGGAGATAATCTCCAGCACCTGTTCCTCGGTCTTTTTCATCTGGTGGGCCAGATGGATCGGCGACGTGGACACGAAGGTGTGGATGCGGCCCTGCCGGGCGAACCGCACGGCCTCGCCGGCGCGGGCGATATCGGCGGGAATGGCGCGGGCGAGACCGGCGATGATGGCGTTCTTGCTGCGCTTGGCGACCTCTGCGACCGCCTCGAAATCGCCGTTGGAGGCGATAGGGAAGCCGGCCTCGATGATGTCGACGCCCATGTCGTCGAGCATCTCGGCGACCTGCAGCTTCTCCTCGAGCGTCATCGTCGCGCCGGGGCTCTGCTCCCCGTCGCGCAGGGTGGTGTCGAAGATGTAGACGCGGTCTTTGTTGGTGTCGGCGGTGGTCATTGCAGTCTTCCTATCGCAGCGGCCGGGGCATGAGCCTCGGGTCGAAACCCGTGGGGTAAAAACCCCCGCGGCCGGACAAATCTGTTGCTCGGCTCATTTCGCACTCCCCTGACCACCCGCCCGCGCTGTCGCGAGCCGTCGGTATCAGGGGCTGATAAGAAGGAGAAGCAGAAGCGCGGGAAGCAGCAGCAGGCCAGCCGTGAGCACCAGACGGTCCTGACGGGCCTTCTGTTCGGCTTGGGCGATGGCAATGGCGCGGGCGCGCTTCATCGGCTGGGTTCCAGTTCGGAAGCCCATACTGTGCGAATCTGCGCGCCTTTGCAAGCCGTTGGCGGCTCAGTTGAAGGCGAAGACCGCCGAAACCAGCACGCCGAGGAAACTGAGCCCGGTCAACTGGCCGAACATTTTCGACCGTCCGGCCGCTTCCTGGTCGCCCTGCCGGGCCTTCCGGGCGTTCATCTCGTTGAGGCTGATGAACACGATCATCACGACGATCAGCGCCATCTTGACCCAGAACCAGTTGTTGGGGATCGCCCAGTCCCATTTGAGCCAGAGCACCAGCACGCCGCTGACCAGCAGCGTCGCCATGGCGTATTTGCCGACCTTGGCGACGCCCTCGACGATGCCCATCAACTGGCCCCGCACCTCGGGCGTAGCGGTGGCGAGCCGCGGGCCGATGAACGGCATAAGCACGGAGTTGGCGCCGCCCGCGACGAACGCCACGATATGGATGACGAAAAGGATCAGGCCCAGCACATACATCGTTTGCCCCCTCAGCAAATGTGCGCGACTGATAGCACACCACAGGGAGGACTTCATCCATGGGCCGCATGCTCTACGGCATGATCCAGTCGCTCGACGGCTACATTTCCGGGCCCGAAGGCGGGCCGCAACTGCCCATGTTCGGCGAGCCGCTCCACCGCTATTTCAACCGGCAGATGGAAAACACCGCGGCGGCGGTCTACGGGCGGACGATGTACGAGATCATGCGGGCCTGGGAGACGTGGGACGCCGATCCGGAGTCCTCGCCCGTGGAGAAGGAGTTCGCCCCGCTCTGGCGCAGAGTCCCCAAGGTCGTGGTGTCGACCACCCTCAAGGCCGTCGGCCCGAATGCCCGGCTGGTCTCGGACGACGTCGAGGCCGAGTTGCGCCGGCTGAAGGCAGAGACGGAGGGGATCATCGAAGTGGCCGGCGCCAGCCTGGCCGCCTCCGTCGGTCGCATGGGGCTGATCGACGAGTATCGCCTCTTCATCCGTCCCACCGTGCTGGGCGGTGGAAAGCCGTTCTTCAGGCCCGACCTGCCGCTCGAGCTCAAGCTCGCCGGGACCGAAACCCTGCCCGAAGGCACGATGCTGCTCACCTACGAACCCGTCCGTTGAGTCTAGACCCGACAATGCTCCACCCCTTCGGCCCTGAGATCTGGATCGCCGACGGCTCCGACGTCACCGGCGCTCTCGGCTTCCGCTTCCCCACCCGCATGGCCCTCGTCCGGCTGCCTGACGACGGTCTGTGGGTCTGGTCGCCCATCGCGCTCACCCCCGCCCTGCGGCAGGAGATCGACGCGCTCGGCCCGGTCGCTCATCTTGTCGCGCCCAATTCGCTGCATCACACCTTCCTCGCCGACTGGCGGGACGCCTACCCGTCGGCGCGCCTCCACGCCGCGCCGGGCCTGCGCACCGCGCGCGCCGACATCGCCTTCACCGACGATCTGAGCGACACGCCGCCCGCCGCGTGGGCCGCTCAGATCGCTCAGGTGGTGGTCCCCTCCAACACGCTCACGACGGAAATGGTGTTCTTCCACCGGCCAAGCGGCACCGTGCTGGTCACCGACCTGATCCAGCAGATGGCCCCCGACCGCTTCACGGGCTGGCGCGGCATCGTCGCGCGGCTCGACCTGATGGTCGCGCCGCGCCCCTCGGTGCCGCGCAAATTCCGCCTGGCCTTCACCGACAGGCCCGCGGCGCGCGCTGCCATCGACCGCATCCTGGAGTGGCCGGCGGACAAGCTCATCATCGCCCACGGCACGCCCATCACGCAGGACGCGCGCACAGTGATCGCCGACGCCTTCGGCTGGCTGCGCTGACCGGCCGCATTGGACAAAGACGGGCCGCATCGCTACATTGGCGCCGTACCGCTTCTCGCGGTCACGCCCCGTGGACGACTGCGGTGCGCGGATTCAACAGTCGGGGGACGGCCCCCGGAGGTATGAACCGTGTCGTCGTCCAGCGCTCCCCTCTCGCTCAGCCAGTTGGTTCCGCGCGGCACAGTGCTGCGTCTGACGGTCGCATGGAGTGTCGTCGCCGTCTTCCTGATCGGCGGCCCGACCTGGCTGCATGACCCGATCGATCCGGTCGTCGCCGCGATCTGCTTCGTCGTGATCTTTGCAACGATCCTGCTCGCCGCCTTCGGCGTGGTGCACGAAGCCGACCATCTCGCCCACGATCTGGGCGAGCCCTATGGCACGCTGATCCTGACGCTGGCGATCGTGTCGATCGAGGTGATCCTCATCGCGGCCGTGCTGCTCGGTCCGGGCGAGAACCCCACCATCGGGCGTGACTCCATCTTTGCCGTCATGATGATCATCATGAACCTCGTGATGGGCCTCTGCCTGCTGATCGGTGGGCTGCGCTTCGGCGAACAGGAGTACAATTCGCAGGGCGCCATCGCCTATGTCGCCATGACCCTGCTGCTGGCCGGCATCGGCCTCATCCTGCCCAACACGCTGAGCACTGGCGACGGCACGTTCTGGCCGGTGCAGGCGGTGGCCTTCGCGCTCGTCACCATCGTGCTCTATGTCGCATTCCTGCTGATGCAGACGCGCCGCTACAAGCGCTTCTTCGTCCAGCCCGAGCTGGGGTCGCTGACGATCCGATCGAGCCGCAGGCGTCGGACGCCACAGCGGCCGAGCGGTCGCCCGTCGATATGCGGGTGATCGTCGTGCGCGCGATCCTGCTCGTCGCGCTGATGCTGCCCATCGTGCTGCTGGCGCACGACCTCGCGCTCGTCATCGATTTCGGTATCGCCTCGGTGGGCGCCCCCGTCGCGCTCGGCGGCGTGCTGATCGCCATCATTGTCTTCACGCCCGAGTCGATCACCGCCGTGAAGGCGACGCTGAGCAACCAGCTGCAGCGCTCGATCAACCTCTGCCTCGGGGCGTTCGTCTCGACGGTGGGACTCACTTTGCCGGCGGTGCTCACCGTCGGACTCGTCACCGGCAAGAGCGTGGTGATGGGCGTGTCGCCCACCGAAACCGTGCTGCTCCTGATGACAGTGGGGCTGACGGCGCTCACCTTCCTCGGCCAGCGTGCATCGGCCCTGCAGGGCACCCTCCACCTCACGCTCTTCGTGGTGTTCGGCGTGCTGCTCTTTGTGACCTAGACTAGACCGGCCGCCGGAGGGACGACCCGCCGGCACGAGGCTCCCTGGGGACGACCCCGTTTTTCAAACGAGGTCGCGCTCATGCTCGACACCACAATCATGGTTCTGATCGGCGTCTTCTCGGGCTACGTCGTCGCCAGCATCGTCGCATCCACCGGGCTTCTCGACGAAGCCTGGACCGGTCACGGCTACACCGCCTTTCCCGTGGTGATGGGCCTCACCGGCTACGCCCTCGCCATCCGCGCGCACCGCTAGGCGACAAGATGGCAGACCCCATTCACCAGTTCGTCATCGAACCGATCTTCCCGCTGCCGCCGATCGGCGGGCATGACCTGAGCGTCACCAACGCCGCGGCCTACATGATGCTGACGGTCGCCGTCGCGGCCGGCTTCATGATCTTCGCCGGCCGGCAGCGCCGCCTCGTCCCCGGCCGCCTGCAGCTCGTTGCGGAAATGCTCTACGAGGCGATCGAGGGGCTCGTGGTGTCGGCCATCGGGCGCGACGGCATGCGCTTCTTCCCGCTGGTCTTCTCGCTCTTCAGCTTCATCCTCGTGGCGAACATGATCGGCATGTTCCCCTTCGCCTTCACCGTGACGGCGCAGATCGCCGTCACCGGCGCGCTGGCACTGCTGGTCTTCGCCATCGTCACGGTCTACGGGCTGTGGCGCAATGGACTGTCGTTCTTCAAGCTGTTCATGCCCGGCGGCATTCCCGGCTACCTCGCGCCCATCATCGTCCCCATCGAGATCGTGTCCTACATCTCGCGGCCGATCAGCCACTCGGTGCGCCTGTTCGCCGTGATGCTGGCGGGGCACATCACGCTCAAGGTCTTCGCCGGCTTCGTCGTCGACCTGGGCGGGCTTGACCCGCTCGGGGCGGTCGCCGCGATCGCGCCCCTCGCCATGGCGGTCGGGATCACGGCCCTCGAGCTGCTGATGGCAGGCATCCAGGCCTACGTCTTCACCATGCTCACCTGCATGTACCTCAAGGACGCCATGCATCCTTCGCACTAGGCGCCGTGCGAAAGGCTGCCTCGGGGACCACCAAGCCACTCCGGGGCGCGAGCCGGTCCGGGACCGACCTATGCCCCGGGCCGGCTTCACCAGCCGGTGTCAGTCGTAGAGGTCGAGGCTCCCCTGCCCCACGACCACGGCGCTGCCGCCGATGCCGCCATGGGTGAGCGTGTCGCCGTCCTTGCGGATCTGCATGGTGATGAGGCTGGGGCGGCCCATTTCGAGCCCCTGCCGCAGCCGGTACTCGGTCTGCCCGCCGGGCGCATTGCCCGCGAGCTGGCCGATCAGCGCGGCGGCGGCAGCGCCGGTGGCCGGGTCTTCGCCCAGCCCCATGCCGGGCGCAAACATGCGCGCCGCATAGTCGTTGCCGTCCTCGTCGGGCGTCTCGCAATAGACGTAGACGGAGTTGTGCCCGAGCGGAAACACCTCGGCCCAGCCGCGGCGATCGGGCCTGACCCGGCGCAGCACGCTCGGCGACTTGACCGGCACGAGGTAGAACACCACGCCCGCCGACCACACCGCGGGCAGATGGCCGGCAAAGCCGATATCCTCGGGCTCGAGCCCGAGCGCCAGCGCGACGCGCAGCCTGTCCGGCGGCGGGCCGGCCGGTGCCGGCAGGTGCGGCAGCGCGAAGCGGGCATTGCCGGTGCGCCGGTCGATCCGCTCGATGACGCAGGTGATGACCCCGATCGGCTCCTCGAGCCGGATCGCGCTCATCTTGGACTCAAGGCCGAGCACCACGGCCGCACCGACCGTGGGGTGACCGGCAAAGGGCAGCTCCACCTGCGGCGTGAAGATGCGCACGGCGGCGGTGTGCCGCTCCGCCTGCGGCCGCTTGATGAACACGGTCTCGCTGAGATTGAACTCGGCGGCGATGCGCTGCATCTGGTCATCGTGGAGGCCATCGGCCTTCGTCACCACGGCGAGCGGATTACCGCTCAGCCGCTCGGTGGTGAACACGTCGAGAAGTGTGTAGTCGAGTTTCACTTGTCGCTCCGGATCGGGCCGCGGAGAGCGCATAGATCCTTGTCGAAGCGGTCGAAGACCGGCTTCGCCTCCTGCTCGGCGATGATCCTCAGATCGTTCTCGGCCGCCATCTTCCCCTCCATTGACGCTGGCGATGCTTAGCGCCCGCATCCGGCCCTGTCACGGGCTTTTGGGGTCGGCGATCTATTCGAGCGCGAGCGGTCCGTAGTCGATGCCCAGATGCGCGCAGATGGCCTCGACCACGAAGCCATGATCGTAGCGCCCCGGTACGCCCGACACGGTGATGGCGCCAACGATGCCGACCCCCGCAATGCGGATCGGGAACGAGCCACCATGCGCCGCCACCTCCATGTCATCGACACCGTCGTCGAACGCGAAGCCGGTCTTGCCGGCCGCCTCGAACCGGAGCGTCTGCGAGTAGGACGAGCGATTGTAGCGGCGCACGAAGTTGGACTTGCGCCTGATCCATTCGAGGTTGTCGGCGCTGGTGCCGGGCATGGTCTGGAAATAGAGCTGACGGTTCCAGAATCGGATGTCGATCGCCAGTGCCTTGCCGGCGGCCCGCGCCAACTCGCCGATGCGGCTGCCGATGGCGAGCGCCGTGGCCTCGTCGAACGCCGTGAACATGCACAGCCGCTCCTGCTCGGCGACCTTCTCGATATCGTCAGTCGTGGACATGCGGTTTCCCCCGTTTGTCGTCTCAGAGCACACCCGACCGCTGCCGTCATCCGCGGCGAGGTCCGGGAACTTCAGCCCCTGGCCACCTCGGCGGCGAAGGCGTCGAACAGTGGCTGCCGGTCGGCGGGCTGGCCGGGGAAGTTGGGCACGGCCGGATCGATGTGGACCCAGGGTTGCGCCCGGTCGGTCCAGATATTGCCCACCGGCCGCGCCCAGCTCATGTCGTCGAGCGTGCCGGGCTTGAGGATCAGCATGTGGCGAGCCGCCAGCGGCTCGTTCCATATCTTGGTGCCGCACTGCGCGCAGCCGAGCATGCGTACCGTCCGCCCGCTGTCGGCGGCCTTGTCAAAGCCGGCGAGCTCGCCCACGATCAGTTCGGCGTCTTCGGCGCGCACCACCATCGAGAGCGTGTGGGTCGTGCCCGAAAAGCGCTGGCAGTCCTTGCAGTGGCAGGCGTAGACGCCCAGCGGCGCGGCCTTGAGCCGGTAGCGCACCGCACCGCACTGGCATCCCCCCTCGACCGGCAACACCGGCAGCTTCATTTGCAGTCTCCGTTCAGACGCCGTTCACGCCTCTGCCCATAGAAGCGCGCTCCCGTAACCGGCGGCAAGCCCGCCACAGGAGCCGACCATGAACATTTTTGCCTCCCTGATCCGCCGCTCCGAGCGGCGTCGTGCCTACGAGAACCTGCGGCAGTTCGACGACCATCTGCTGCGCGACATCGGCCTGCAGCGCTCCGATCTTCATCAGATGATGACCGGATCCCGCACGCCGCATGTCAAAGGCAACCGGACGCATGAATGACCGCACGCCTGCGATAGACCGTGTAAGCTGAAGGGCCTCGACACTGTCGGGGCCCTTCGTGTTTCCGGATGCCTCATGCTCCCCCTCGCCCAGGCGCGGCCCACGCCCAAACGACATCATACCGGCGCTCGCAGCGACCGCCGCCAGCGCCTGAAACGACAATGGGCGCCGCGATGTCGCGACGCCCACTGGACTCGGCTTGCCAGAACTTAGTTCTTAGCCTTGTCGACCAGCGCACCGGCCTTGATCCAGGGCATCATGGCGCGCAGCTTCTCGCCCACTTCCTCGATCTGGTGCTCGTCGGCGAGACGGCGGGTCGCCTTGAAGCGCGAAGCGCCACCCTTGTATTCCTGCATCCATTCCGAGGTGAACTTGCCCGACTGGATGTCCTTGAGCACGCGCTTCATCTCGGCCTTGGTGTCCGAAGTGATGATGCGCGGACCCGACACGTACTCGCCCCACTCGGCGGTGTTGGAGATCGAGTAGTTCATGTTGGCGATGCCGCCCTGGTAGATCAGGTCGACGATCAGCTTCACTTCGTGCAGGCACTCGAAATAGGCCATCTCGGGGGCGTAGCCGGCTTCCACCAGCGTCTCGAAGCCGCCGCGGATCAGCTCGACGAGACCGCCGCACAGCACCACCTGCTCGCCGAACAGATCGGTCTCGCATTCCTCGCGGAAATTGGTCTCGATGACGCCCGACCGGCCGCCACCGACGCCCGAGGCGTAAGCAAGCGCGATGTCGTGCGCGTTGCCCGATGCGTCCTGGTGCACCGCGATGAGGCACGGCACGCCGCCACCCTTGACGAACTCGCCGCGCACGGTGTGGCCTGGGCCCTTGGGCGCGATCATGATGACGTCGACGGTCTTTTTGGGCTCGATCAGATTGAAGTGCACGTTGAGGCCGTGCGCAAAGGCGATTGCGGCGCCGTCGCGGATATTGGGCTCGATGTCCTTCTTGTAGGTGTCGGCCTGCAGCTCATCGGGGATGAGCATCATGATGACGTCGGCCCACGCCGCCGCATCGGCGACGCTCTTGACCGCCAGGCCCGCGCCTTCGGCCTTCTTGGCCGAGGGCGAACCGGGGCGCAGCGCCACCACGATATCCTTGACGCCCGAATCCTTGAGGTTTTGCGCATGCGCATGGCCCTGCGAGCCATAGCCGACGATCGCGACCTTCTTGGATTTGATGATGTTGAGATCGGCATCCCGATCGTAGTAGACGCGCATTGTAGTCTCCCTGAGCGTTATCGCGCGCGCGGCGCCTGATTGGTTCCATAGAGGGTGAAGAACTGTTCGGTGGCGCGCTCCGCATCGGCCTCGATCTCCTTGGCCGTGAGCGTGAACTTGTCGCCGAGCAGCAGGCGGATCTGCACATCGCGCAGCACCAGCCCGAAGAATGTCCGGAACGCCGTTTCGGCATTGTCGAAGCGCAGCATGCGCGCATCGCGGCCGGCCTCGAGCACCGGCTTGAGCCGCTTGCCCATGGTGAAGCGGCCATTGTCGAGGACGATGGCCCCGAGCCCGTTGTCCTCGGTCGCGTGCGTGATGGCGAGCCGGTTGAGCGCGACCGAAGTCGTGCCCGCAATGGTCGAGAGCAGGTCGCGCGCGAACTGCTGGATGCTGAGCTTGAGCGACACCGGATCGAGCGTCTTGCGGTCGACCGCCGGCACGCGCACCTTGGCGGCCTGCCACTGCACCGTCGCGGTCAGCAGCCCGTCACGGTCGCCGAACCATTTGTAGAGCGTTTCCTTGGAGCAGCTCGCGCGCCGCGCCACCGCCGTCATGGTGAGGCCGTCGCCCGCCTCGACCAGCAGGTCGAGCGCCGCCGTCAGCACCACCTGCTGGCGCGGCGTGAACGTATCCGAAGCTGGCCGGATCGCGACGGTCACTGAAAGCCTCTCCCTGCCGGACGCTCATCGTCCAGCACTGTCGGAGGTGTACCGTACGTTACGGTTCGGCGTCAATCCCCTGCCGCGCGGGGATCTGGGCAAGATGTCCCTGCCCTGCGCGCGCGGCGCAGGGCAACCTGGCTTGGCCGTCAGTAGGTGGTGCGGCCGCCCGACAGGTCGAACACCGACGCGGTGGTGAAGCTGTTCTCCTTGGACACCAGCCAGGCCACCATCGAGGCGGCCTCGTCGACCTCGAGGAAGCGACCGCGCGGAATGCGCACCAGCATGTAGTTGATGAACTCCTCGGTGAGCGTCTCGAGGATGCGCGTCTTGGCGGTGGCCGGCGTGATGGCGTTGACCGCGATGTCGTACTTGGCGAGTTCCTTGCCCAGCGATTTGGTGAGCCCGATGACGCCCGCCTTGGCCGCCGAATAGGCGGAGAGGTTGGGATTGCCCTCCTTGCCGGCGACCGAGGAGATGTTGACGATGCGGCCGTAATTGCGCGCCTTCATCGAGGGGATGACGACCTTGTTGACGTAGAAGGTGCCGTCCAGATTGATGGCGACGACCTTGCGCCACTCGTCGAGGTCGTAGTCTTCGAGCGTCGCGTTCTTGCCCGCAATGCCGGCCGAATTGACGAGGATCGAGACCGGCCCCTGCTCGGCTTCAACCTCGGCGTGAACCCGCTTGAGGCCGTTGAAATCGGTGATGTCGACCACCTTGGACGAGGCGTTGCCGCCCAGCGCAGTGACCGCCGCGGCGAGCGCATCGGCGTTCATGTCCCACAGGCTGACCTTGGCTCCGGACGCCAGCAGGCGCTGTGCGATGGCAAAGCCGAGGCCCTGCGCGCCGCCCGTGATGACGGCTACCTGATTGGCCAGATCGATCTTGTTCATACTTTCCTCGTTTCAGAAATCGCCGCAGCAACTCGCATGTGCAGCGCTGGTGTACGCTATTTTCCGCCGCGATCGAGATAGTCACTTATGGCATCACCCAAAAGGTTTAGGCCCAGGATGACGCCCGACACGGCGATGCCCACGATGATGGCAAAGCTGGGCTGGATGGCGAGATAGCCCTGCGCCTCGCGCAGCATCGAGCCGAAGGACGGCGCCGGAGACTGCACGCCCATGCCCAGGAAACTGAGCGAGGCTTCCCACAGCACTGCCTGCGCACCGTCGAAGCTGGCGATGACGATGAGCGGTCCGACCATGTTGGGCAGCACCTCGCTCCACAGGATACGCAGCTCGCCGGCGCCGAGGCCACGTGCCGCCTGGATGAATTCGCGGTCGCGCAACTGGATGGCGACACTGCGCGAGACGCGCGCGAAATCCGGGATGGCCGCGAGGCCGACGGCGATCATCGCATTGGTCAGCGACGGATCGAACAGCGCCACAATGACGATGGCGACAAGGATCGTGGGAAAGCCCTGCAGCACTTCGACGAGGCGCGACACGACGAGGTCGAGGATGCCGCCGAGGCCGCCGGCGACGAGGCCGAGGGCGGTGCCGAAGATACCGCCGATCAGCACGACGATGAGGAAAGCCTGGGCGGCGACCTGGGCCGAGCCGAGCAGCCGGCTCAGCACGTCGCGCCCGAGCGGATCGGTGCCGAGCCAGTAGGTCGCGCTCGGCGGCTGCAGCGCGACCGTGAGGTTGGTGTCGGTCATCGAGTGTGGGGCAAGCCACGGGCCGAAGATCGCCGCGACGAGGAAGACGCCCACCAGCAGCACCGCGAGCGGCGAGCGGCGGATGAGAAACGCCAGCAGGCCGGAGGAGCGGCGCGGGCGCGGCGTGGTGGCGAGGTCGGTCATCGTGCGCGCACCCGGGGGTCGATGAGGGCGTAGGCGAGATCGATCAGCAGGTTGACCGCGACATAGCCGGTGGCCGCAAGCAGCACGACGCCCTGAACGACCGGGTAGTCGCGGTTGAGCACGGCATTGAGGCCGAGCCGCCCGAGGCCGGGGATCGAAAAGATCAGCTCGACCACCACCGCCCCCGAAATAAGGACGCCCAGTTGCAGGCCGATATAGGTGATGGTGGTGACGAGCGTATTGGGCGCGACGTGGCGCAGGAGGATGGCAGCCGGCGCCGTGCCCTTGGCCCGCGCGGTGTCGACATAGTCCTCGCGCAGCACGCTGATGGCGGTGACGCGGACGAAGCGGACCACCGATGGGATGAGGTAGATGGCGAGCGTCGCGACCGGCAGGATCAGCGAACGGATGTTGAGCCACAGGTCCTTGCTGGGCGGCGTGTAGCCGCCGGAGGGCAGGATCTTGAGGGTGACCGAGAACAGCACGATCAGCATCAGGCCGACCCAGAAGCCGGGAACCGAGATGCCCAGCGTGATGAGCCCCGAGGCGGGACGGCTCCACCAGCTGTTACGGTTCTGCGCCAGAATGAGGCCGAGCGGAATGGCGATGACGACGGCAACCACGAGGCTCGCCAGCGCGAGCTGGACGGTGGGAAAGGCGGCGGCCAGCAGCAGGTCGTTGACCGGCTTGAAGCTGACATTGGAGGTGCCCAGATTGCCCAGCAGCGTTTCGCGCAGCCAGATGCCGTAGCGCACGGGCAGCGGCTGATCGAGGCCGAGCTGGCGCGTGATGGCTTCGATGCGTTCCGGCGTCGCCATGTTGCCCAGCAGCACCGACGCGGGATTACCGGGAGCAAAGGCGGTGGCGAAGAAGGCCAGCGCCGTGACCAGGAACAGTGTGACCACGCCCCCGAGCACCCGGCCGAACAGATATTTGACCATTGCCTACCCCCGAATCCGGCGGCGGTTTCCCGCCGCCGGCATGGTCGATTGCCCCGAACCCGTCAGAGCGCGATCTTGGTGTAGTCGTCGATACCGCTCGGCCCGATCACCAGCGCGCTCGACGCCTCGTTGCCGAGGAAGAACAGCGGCAGATGGTTGATGGTGATCTGCGGCATCTCATCGAGGATGAGCGTCTGGAGCTGTTGATAGAGCGCGATGCGCTTGGCCTCGTCGCTCTCGGACGCGGCAGCGGCAACCAGATCGGCGTAACCGGGCGGGTTCCACTGGTTGACGTTGGACGCCGGCGCGAGGTTGGGCGAGTTGAACATGCTCGCCGCATCTTCCGGGCCGGTGTTGAAGTTGTCGGTGGTGATGTCGTAGTCCGGCTTGGTGAGGATACGGTCGATCCACACCGTCACTTCGAGCTCGCGCACCGTCACCTTGTGGCCAATCCGGTTGAGCGTGTCCTGCAGCAGCAGGGCCATCGACTTGAGCGTGTCGAAGCCCTGGATGGTGAGGATCTCCATGGTCAGCGGGTTGTCCTTGGTGAACCCCGCTTCGGCAAGAAGCGCCGAGGCCTTGTCGAGGTCGAACGGATATTGCGACGCCGAGTCCGGCAGATAGGTCGCCATCTCCGGCGGCACCGGGTTGATGGTGGGACGGGCAAAGCCGAACCAGATCGTCTTGGCGTAGCCTTCGCGGTCGAACGCATGGGCCAGCGCCTGGCGCACGCGCTTGTCGTCGAAGGGCGCGCGCTTGGTGTTGATGTTGAAGTTCTCGTAGAGAATGTAGGGCTTGGTCTGGATGATGCCGATGCCGGCCGCTTGGGCCTGCACGACGTCCTTGCCCTCAACGAGCGCCACCATGTGCAGCGTGCCGTCCTGGAGTCCGGCGAGGCGGGCCTGCGAGTCCGGCACGATACGCCATTCGATGGCACCGACCTTGGGGGCGTTGCGATGTTCGGCATAGGCCTCGACGCGGATGTGATCGCCGGGCGCCCAGTTGACGAACTTGAACGGGCCCGTGCCCACGGGGGCCGTCGCGATGCTGCCGATGCTCGCCTCATTGACGATCTGGATGACCGCGAGATTGGCGAGGATGCCCGGCACGGTGTTGGCCAGCGTCAGAACGACGGTCTGGTCGTCCGTCGCCTCGACGCCCGACACGGCCACGAGCTGCGGCGCGAACGGGCTGCCGGTGGCGGTATCCTGCACGCGCTTGATCGAATAGACGACGTCGGCCGCCGTGAACGGCGAGCCATTGTGCCAGGTGACGCCCGACTTCAGCTTGAAGGTGACGGTGAGACCGTCCGCCGAAATCTCCCAGCTGTCGGCGAGCAGCGGGTCCGCCTGCAGCGTATCGGGATTGATGAACACCAGCGCCTCGAACACTGTCGAGCGGATGGTGTGACGGAAGACGTCGATCGGCGACATCTGCGGATCGAGCGTGCTGATGTCGCTCGAAATGCCGACGACGAGATCGCCGCCCGCCTGGGCAAGCGCGGAACCCGCCATGCCGAACGGGCCTGCAACCGCGGCGGCTGCCGCGGCACCTCCTAATAGTCTCAGGAACTCGGCGCGATTCATACGCCCCCAACCCTCACGACCGTTCATCTCTGTCTCCCTTTTGAACGTTCATCGTCTCGAAATCAGGCAGCACAGCCAGGGCTGCGCGGATGCCTGTCAGGCCGGCTCGGGTTGATCGAGCGGGTAGTGACAGGCGACCTTGCGGTCCTGGCCGTACGGCCTGAATTGTGGCTCCTCGCTGGCGCAGCGGCTTTGCGCGCGCGGGCAGCGGGTGTGGAAGCGGCAGCCGGACGGCGGCGCGAGCGGGCTGGGGACGTCGCCCTCGAGAACGACGTTCCGGCGCTGCGCATCGGGATCGGGCAACGGAATGGCCGACAGCAGCGCGTCCGAATAGGGATGCAGCGGCATCTCGTAGAAGGCATCGGCGGGCGCGAGCTCCACCAGCTTGCCCAGATACATCACGCCGATACGGTCGGAGACGTGACGGATCACGCCCAGATCGTGCGAGATGAAGATCATGGTGAGGCCCAGTTCGGCCTGCAGATCCTTCAGCAGGTTGAGGATCTCGGCCTGCACCGAAACGTCGAGCGCCGAGACGGGCTCGTCGGCGACGACGAGCCGCGGATTGAGCGCGAGGGCGCGGGCGATGCCGACGCGCTGGCGCTGCCCACCCGACAGCTCGCTCGGCAGTCGCTCCGCGAAGCTGGGCGCGAGCCCGACCTTGCCCAGCAGTTCGGCGACGCGTTTGCGGCGCTCGGCGCGATCGGCCCCGATCCCGTGCAGGCGAAACGCTTCCTCCAGAATCGCCCCGACGCGCTTGCGCGGATTGAGGCTCGCAAACGGATCCTGGAACACGAGCTGGATGTCGCGGCGCAGCGGGCGCAGGCTGCGCATGCTGGCATGGGCGATGTCGGTGCCGTCGAAGCGCACCGCGCCCTCGCTGGGCTCGAGCAGCCGCACGATGCAGCGCGCCAGGGTCGACTTGCCGCAGCCGGACTCGCCGACAAGGCCGAAAGTCTCGCCGGCGGCGACATCGAAGGAAACGTCATCGACCGCATAGACCCGGCGCGCGCGGCCGAACGGGCTGCGCGAGGCGAACACCTTCTTGAGCCCATCGACCTGGACCAGCGCGGGCGCACTCATGCCGGCACCCTCCCCGCCTCGACCGCGAGATGGGCGCGGGCGGCCTCGGGGAGCCAGCAGCGGTGGAGATGGTCGACGCCCTCAAGACCGGGCCGCTCGACACAGGCGCCGAAGGCGTGCTCGCAGCGCGGACGGAACGCACAGCCGGCCGGACGTCCCTCGGTGAGCACCGGCGGCGCTCCCTTGATCGAGGGCAGCCGCGGCGTGCGGACGCGGTTGGCGGCCGGGATCGAGGCAAGCAGGCCCGCGGTATAGGGATGCTGCGGCGCGCGGAACACGTCACGCACCGCACCGGCTTCGACGCACTGGCCGGCGTACATGACCATCACGCGGTCGGCGATGCCGGCAACGACGCCGAGATCGTGCGTGATGAGCACCACGGCCATGCCGTACTGATGGCGGAGCCCATCGATCAGCGACAGGATCTGCTTCTGCGTGGTGACGTCGAGCGCCGTTGTCGGTTCGTCCGCGATCAGCAGTGACGGACTGCAGGCGAGCGCCAGCGCGATCATGGCGCGCTGCCGCATGCCGCCCGAGAACTGGTGCGGGTAGTCGTCGATGCGGCTGCCGGGATAGGGAATGCCTACCTGCGCCAGCAGCTCGATCGTGCGCTCGCGAATGGCGCGCGAACCCAGATCGGTGTGGTTGCGCAGGACCTCGCCGATCTGCGCGCCGATGCGGTGCAGCGGATTGAGGCTGGTCATGGGGTCCTGGAAGATCATGGCGATCTTCGCGCCGCGGACGCCCCGCATCTGCGTCTCGCTGAGCGAGAGGAGGTCGGTGCCGTCGAAATCGATCCGCCCGCCGAGGGTGAAGCGCGGGTCGGTGCGGTTGAGGCCGATAATCGAGCGCGCGGTGACGGTCTTGCCGCAGCCGGACTCGCCGACGATGCAGAGGATTTCGCCGGCCGCGAGGCTGAACGAAACGTCGTCCACCAGGGCGGCCGCGCTGCCCTCGCGGGTGAGCGTGACGCTCAGGCCGCGGACATCGAGCAGCGGGCTCGTCTGGGTGGGCGCGTCGATCGTTTCAGCCTGCGCCATTGCTTCCCGTCTCAGTAGGCTGGCGTCGTGAAGAGCGTCTTGCCGCCAACCTTGATCTCGACGTCGACCTTGTAGGTGGTCAGCGCCGCGGGGTTGATCTCGATGCCGAGCCCCGGCGCATCCGGCACATGGATCTGGCCGTTGGCGTCGCGCACGATGTGGTTGCGCGTGAGATCGACCGCGACCTGCTTGAGGGAAGTCGGGTACTCGCAGATCGAGTGATCCTCGAGCCCGGCGAAGGGCTGCAGCGACGCGCTCAGCGCGAGGTTCGAGGTGAAGGTGTGATTGATGTAGGTCACGCCCTTCCTGACGGCATAGTCGGCGACTTCCTTGGCCGGCCACAGGCCGCCAATGCGGCCGCAGTCGATCTGGATGTAGCCCACCCCGCCGAAATCGATGAGGTGCTCGGCCATGTGGCGGTTGTGCGCGGCTTCGCCACCGGCGGTCTTGACGGTCTTGGCGCGCTTGCTCAGCTCGCCATAGGCGAGATAGGCCGACCCGTGGAACGGCTCCTCAAAGAACGTGACGCGATTGCGCTCCATCGCGTCGAGGCGGAGCGCCGCGGCATCGACGTCTTCGTTGAAGATCTGGCCCGCGTCGATGAGCAGGAACGCTTCCTGGCCCAGCCCCTCACGCGCCGCGTCGAGATGGGCGATGTCGCCCTGCAGCGAGTCGCCGAAGGGCGCCCAGCCGAACTTGGCGGCGCGGAAGCCATCGGCGCGAATGCCCCTGGCACGTTCGAGTGTCTCCTGCGGCGTCGTGCCGAAAAGCACTGACGCATAGGGCGTTTTGGGATAGGCGCGCTCGTAGCCGAGCAGCTTCCAGGTCGGCTCGCCGCGCGCGTGGCCGAGCAGGTCCCACAGCGCCATCTCGATGCCCGACCAGGTGTGCGCCGCTTGCAGCAGGTCCATGCTGTTGTAGGCAACGAGCGCTGCCATGCGGCGGATATCGTCGGGACCGTCAAGCGTCTCGCCCAGAACCGACGCCGAGACCGGACGGCAGGCACCATGCGACATCGGCGTCACGAACGCGGCGATCGAGGCCAGCGGCGAGGCCTCGCACTCCCCCCAACCGACATGCCCGCCGGCCGAGACGCGCACGACGAGCGCGTCCTGGCTGCCGTCGGCGGCGATCGTCACCTCCGGCATGGCGAGGTAGAAGAAGTCAACACTATCGATCTTCATTTGTCGGTCGTACCTTGTCTTTCTGGAATAGCGGCGCGGTCAGCCGGCCCGGCGGTAAAGGGTGGGTTTTGGAACGAAGTTCGTATCCGGTTCGATGGGGTAGATCGGTCGCGCGCACAGCGTGTGACCCAGCGACGCGACGTTGGCCGAGGTCGAGCCCGGCGCGTCGACGTTGAAGTTCTTGCTGACCCACAGATCGTACATCTGGAACTCGGTGTGGGGTGACTTCACCACCACGAGGTCGAAATCGACCGGATCGAGGCCGTTGGAATAGTAGAGCGAACGGTCCATCAGGAACGCCGGCTTGCTCAGCACCACGATGATGAAATTGTCGAAGGTGACGACCGCTGTGAGGCCGCCATCGATGTGGAGGCCCATGGTTTCGAGTTTGGCGCGGCCGCGCGACAGGCTCTCGACCATCACCTCGACCGGCATCGGTGTGAACCGTTCGCCATCGACGGTGCCGCCCAGCGACAGCTTGAGGCGCTGACCGACGCCGGCGCGGTGCGCGGCCGCCGCGGCGGGCGCATCGACGATCTGGGCGAGGACGCGGCCCTTGTAGCCGCCGTCGCGCAGCGCCTTGACCAGCACGTTGGAGTCCCCGCTCGCGCCCGACGAGGTCGCGTCGGCGGCGTCGGTGAAGGCGACCGTTCCGGGCATGCCCTTGGCCAGCTCGACCGCGGACTCGATCGGAATGAGCTTGCCCACGAGGCGCTGGCGGCCCTCCCACATACGGGTCGCGAGATGCGTCGCCGCCTGCTGGGCGAACGCCGCATCGGATTCAGCGACGACGATCGCCTGGGTGCAGAGCTCGGGCGCATCGGTGAACGGATTGCCGATCATGACGCCGGCAGCGAGCGCCTGCCCCTTGCGTTCCAGCAACTGGCCCTCGCGCAGCACGTCGCCATACCAGCCGGTCTTGGTGATGCACTCGTCGCCGCGCGCCAGTAGCGGCACCGTCACTCGGGCGATCACCGGCTTGAGGCCGCGATCGGCGATATCGAGCAGCAGCCGCGCTGCCCGCGCGCCGGTGTCGGCGAAGTCCACATGCGGATAGGTCTGGTAGATGGTGAGGCCATCGACCTGCCGCAGCATGCGGTCGGTGAGGATGCCGTGCAGATCGAGCGATATGACGAGCGGCAGGTCGCCGAACGCGCCGCGCACCGCTTCGAGCAGCGCGCCTTCGGGGTCGGGTTCGCCGACGGCGCCCATCGCGCCATGCAGCGAGAAGTAGATCGCGTCGACCTTGCCGGCATGCGGCAGGATCGTGGACAGCAGATCGTCCTTGAGCCTCGCCCAGCCGTCGGCCGAGAGGATGCCGGCGCTCGGCGCGCGCGCGGCCATGGTCCACACCAGCTCGGCATCGTCGCGCTTGTCGAAGACCGACAGCGCCCCGCCCAGATGCGTGTTCATGCCGCGGTGGCGCACCAGCACGTCGCCGCGCTCGAACGCATAGTCCTCATACTGCGACTGCAGCGGATTGAAGGAGGAAATCTCCTGCGTGCACTCGGCGATCAGAATGCGCATGCGTTTATGTCCCTTCAGCCCGCGGCCAGTTTGTCGTCATAGCCCTGCATCACCACGGCCACGACGTCGCCGCGGGTAACGCGGCCGGGGCCGGCGGCCATCCAGATGACGCCGTCGCGCTGGTGATTGATCTGGATCGGGTCGCGGTCGATATCCTCGACGAAGTGCAGCCAGCCGGCCGGCGAGCCGGCCCTGACCGCCTCGCCCGCGACATTGACGGGCTCGAACAGGCCATTGGCCGGCGCAAAGCTGTAGGACGCCGGATCGCGCACCATCATGTGACGGGTGGCCGGGCTGCCGTCGCGCTGGGTGGTATCGGGCGTGCCCTCGATAACACCCCAGTGCTTGAGTACATTGTCGATGCCGCGGCGGGCGAGCCGCACTCCCTCGACATTGACACGGCCCCAGCCGCCCAGCTCCGTGCCGATCGAGACGATGCCGCGGCGCTCGACGCAGGAGGTGAAGGTCGCGCCCTCGTCCACGCCCCAGAACACCGTGTTGAACGGCGTTCCAAACGCGGCCGCCGTGGCCATCGTCTTCTGCCGGATGGCCTCGTCGGGCACGTAGTGCATGTTGGTCGACAGCGCCGACTCCATGGAATGGCCGGCGGTGTGCAGGTCGACCGAGACATCGGCATGAGGCAGCACGTAGCCATCGAGGAAATGCGCCAGCATCTCCGAGAAGGTGCCCCTGGGATTTCCCGGGAAGCAGCGGTTGATGTCGCGGTTGTCGACCGGGCTCAGCCGCGTGTCGTTGAGCACGGCGGGGATGTTGTAGGCGGGGATCATGATCACCCTGCCCTGCACCTTTGCCGGGTCGAGCGTGCGGGCGAGCCGCGAGATCGCGATCGGCCCCTCATACTCGTCGCCATGGATGCCGCCCGTCAGCAGCACGGTCGGCCCCTTGCCGTTCTTGACCGAGATGATCGGAATCTCGACCACGCCCCAGCCCGAGGTGTTCCGCGACAAGGGCGCCCGCAGATAGCCTGCCCGGCGACCGTCCTTGTCGAAGTCTATCGGATTGGAAATCCTGGATTTTTCGACTTGCAGCGGCGCCATCTCGTCTCCCCCTCGAACGTATGATTGTATACCATATGCAGACTGTCAATCGCCCACTGACAGAGTCGTCAGGTCGGACCTAGAAATTAGTATACCGTATATGATGGTGTGAACAGGCGGAAAATCAGCGTCCACCTGCAGTCGCATGCGGCCGCGGCTTAAGCCGTTGCGTGGACCATAAAGGCCACACGGCCACCCACCGCCTCGCCCGGCGCGAGCAGGTGAACGCCGGGAGCGGGAGTGCCGGTCTCGACGCCGTCGAACGCACTGGTGCGATTGCTCTGCGGCTCGAGGCAGAAGGTCTCGAGATCGTGCGCCGGGACGTGAAGCATCAGGTGCCCGAACAGCGGATCGGCGTCGATCGTGAGGGCGAGTCGGCGCGACGGCCAGTCGATCCGGGCGTGTCCGTTCCAGCCGGCATAGCATCGGTTCTGAAAGGCACGCGGCGGCTCGCGACCGGTTGCGTAGTCCTGCTCGGAAGCAATGGGCGCAAGCTCCAGCGCCTGGAAATCGGCGTCCTCGAGCAACGCCTGAGTTGCCGAAAACATCGCCCGCGCATCGCCATAACGCGGGAACCACGGGTGGAGGCCCAGCCCGAACGGCATGTGCTGGGCCGAACGATTGGTGACGGCGATCGTGACCTCGAGACGGTCGTTCGAAAGGACGAAGCGCTGCGTGGCGGAGAAGCGATACCCAGCAGCTTCCTCGACCTCGTCAAGCGCCAGCGTGCAACGGTCGGGCGCCACGTCCGAGACGCGCCACGCACGCTGCCAGGCGCTGCCGTGATAGTTGAGGCGAGCGCCCTCCATGTTGGGCGCCACCTCATATGGCCGCCCGTCGATGGCGAAGCGATTGTCGCGCAGGCTGTTGGCGAAGGGCAGCATCGGGAACATGCCCGAATGGAGAGCATGCGGCGCGCTGCCCGCCGGCGGGCTCATCGGCCGCATCAGAGCGACGCCGTCATGTTCGAAGGCAGCAACCGAGCCACCCAGCTCGGGAGCAAGCTCGAGGGTCAGCGGTCCGGCCGTGAGACGCATCGCGGATCCCGCTAGAAGGTCGACGACACGCCGCCGTCGACGAGCAGATACTGCCCCGTGACGTAGCGGCAATCGTCACCGCAGAAGAACAGCGTTGCAGCCGCGATGTCCTCCGGCTTCGCCGCGCGGCGCAGCGGGATGCGGCCATACTTGATGTAGATGTCCTTGAACCAGTCGGTTTCGTGCTCGTGTCCGCTGCCGTCGGGCAGCAGCGCCATGCGCGTATCGACAAAGCCCGGACAGATGCAGTTGACCAGGATGCCGTCGGTCGCAAGGTCGACGGCGAGCGCCCGCGTCATGTTGACGACGCCACCCTTGGCGGTGGCATAGGCCAGCGTTTCGGGCGCGGCGCGGACGCCCTGGATCGAGGCGATATTGACCACCCTGCCCCGGCCCGAAGCCTTGAGCAGGCCGACCAGCCCCATCGTCGTCCACAGCGCGCCGTTCTGGTTGACCTGCTGCACGAGGTCGAAGCGCTGGCGCGTCAGGTCGCGCAGCGGCGTGGCATCGAGGATGGCAGCATTGTTGACGAGGATATCGAGGCGGCCGTGCTCGCCCTCGATCAGCCTGCGCAGCTCGGCAATGCTCGCTTCGCTGGTGATGTCGGTCTTGACGCCGCTGGCGCGCGCGCCCGACTGCGACAGCCGGCTGGCCGCTTCCGCGGCCATGTCGCCATCGATGTCGGCGAGATAGACCGCCGCCCCCTCCGCTGCGAGACGGGCCGCGATGGCCTCGCCGATGCCGCGCGCCGCGCCGGTCACGACCGCGACGCTGCCGTCGAGACGGCCCGATGGGGAACTGGAACTCATGGTGGTACTTTCTAGCTGCGGTGAGCCGGGTCGGAGAAATGCCGCTTCAGCACCGCGTCGAGATCGGCCAGCGATCCGCTGCGGATGTACTCGACCAGCGTTTCGTGCAACCGCACTTCGCCGGTGCGGTCGGACGCGCTGGACCAGTCGCGGCAGAAAACGATCAGCAGGTGTTGCGCCAGGCCTTCCCAGATCTGCGCCGCCAGCTCATTGCCCGCGTGGCGCGCCACGGCCCGGTGGAAATCGAGGTCGATCGAGCTGAGCGCCACCGCATCGCCCGAACCGGACAGATCGCGCATACGGTCGACGATGGGCGCCAGCGCCTCGAGCAGCGGCGCGCGGTCGTGGCCTTCGCGCATGGCATGCTGGAAGATGATCTTCTCGATGGCAAAGCGCAGCTCGAAGAGTTCGGCGGTGCGGGCGGGACCGTAGTCGGAGACGCGCAGGCCGCGCTGTTCGTTCTCGACGAGCACGCCGCGCAGCAGCAGATTCTTCATCGCCTCGCGCGCCGGCACGCGGCTGACCTTGAGCGCGGCGGCGATTTCGGCCTCGGTGATGCGGTCGCCATAGCCCTTGTCGCCGGTGGCGATCGCGAGGATGAGACGCTCCTCGACCTCGTCGGTCGTGGTGCGGCCGCGTTCGATCGGCGACAGCGCCGGGCGGCGTCTCGTCAGGTTCGCTGGGTCAGGCATGCCGGCTGGCTCCTCCAGTCACCGTGCGGTTGCTCTCAATTCGCCGCTCCCGCCGTGAGGCGGGAATGGTCGGGGATGGCTGCAAGCAGGGCCCGCGTATAGGCGTGCTGCGGATTGTCGAACACCGCCTCGACCGCTCCCTGCTCGACGACCTCTCCCATGTACATCACAAGTACCCGGCTACAGAGATATCGGACGACGCGCAAATCATGCGAGATGAAGACAAGACTTAATCCCAGCCTTTCTTGCAGCTCGAGCAACAGGCCAAGCACCTGAGCCTGTACCGACACGTCCAGTCCCGAGACGATCTCGTCGCAGATCAGTACCTTGGGCTCGAGCATCAGTGCCCGCGCCAGATTTACCCGCTGCCGCTGGCCGCCCGAAAGCTGGTTGGGCAGGCGCCGGGCCACATCGGGATGGAGCCCGACCATTTCGAGCATGCGCGCGACCCGCGCCTTGCGCTCGGCGGGTGGGCAGATCCGGTGGATGGCGAGCGGCTCGGCCAGAGCATCGCCGATCCGCATGGTCGGGCAGAGCGCCGTGAACGGGTCCTGGAACACGTATTGGACGGAGCGCCGCAGCGCGCGCCAGTCGCTGCGCGACTTGACCGGCCGGCCGTCATAGCTGACCTCGCCCGCCGTGGCGGTCTCGATGCCGATCATGATGCGCGACAACGTGGTCTTGCCGCAGCCGCTTTCGCCGACGAGGCCGACGATCTCGCCCGGCGCCACGGTAAGGCTCACATCGTTGACGGCGCGCAGCTCGCGCGTCGCGCCACCGCGATTGACGGTGAAGGTCTTGACGATCCGGTCGGCGACAAGAGTGCTCATCGCACGCCCTCCCTGCCCTCGAGCGCGAAGCGGTGGCACGCCACATCGTGGCGCGGACCGGCGCTGGTCCAGCCGGCGCGCTGCACCTCGCAGACGCCGTCGACGACGACCGGGCAGCGCGAGCCGAACGGCGAGCCGGCGCCGACCGAGCCGGGCTTGGGCATCTGCCCCGGAATGGGCCGCAGCGGATTGGCGCGGCTCGACTTGAGCGTGGGCGCCGAGCGCAGCAGGCCGCGCGTGTAGGGGTGGGTCGGATCGGTGAGCACGTCGTTGACCGGGCCGCGCTCGACGGCACAGCCCGCATACATCACCAGCAGGTCGCCGCCGATGTCGGACGCGAGCCCCAGATCGTGGGTGACGAAGATCAGCGCGAGGCCGAGCCTGTCCTTGAGCTCGCGCAGGAGCTTGACGATCTGCGCCTGGATCGAGACGTCGAGATTGGTGGTCGCCTCGTCGGCGATGATCAGCGACGGCGAGCAGGAGAGCGCGAGTGCAATGGCGACGCGCTGCCGCAGGCCGCCCGACAGCTCGCTCGGATAGGAGCGCATCCGGTGCTCCGGCTCGGGGAAGCCGGCGAGGCCGAGCACCTCGATGGCCCGCGCCCGTGCTTCGGCGCGGCTGACATTGCGATGCGCGCGAATGGCGTCGACGATCTGGTTCTCGACCGTGATGAGCGGATTGAGAGCAGCGGTGGGATCCTGGAAGATCATCGCGATCTCGGCGCCGCGGATAGCCTGCCACTCATGGTCGCGCAGCCTCAGCAGGTCGCGCCCCTTCCAGTCGATGCGCGTACCGGTGACCGAAGCCGCGCCCGGGGCAATGCCCAGCAGCGTCTGGCAGATCATCGATTTGCCTGAACCGGATTCACCGGCGATCACGAGGCTCTGGCCGGCCTCGAGGGTGAACGACACATCGTCGACGACGGTGATGTCGCCGCGCGCGCCGGGGAAGCGGACCGAAACGTTCTCGACGCTGAGGACGGGTGCCATCATTCGTCTCCTTCGCGCGAACGGGAGGCATCGGTGCGGGCCTGCAGGCCGTCGCCGATCAGCACGAGGCTGAGCGAGGTGAGGACAATGGCGAGGCCCGGCAGCGTCGTCAGCCACCACGACGAGGTGATGTAGTTCTTGCCATCGAGCATGATGCCGCCCCAGCTCGGCGTCGGCGGCTGGACGCCCATGCCGAGGAAGCTGAGCGTCGCCTCGAACACGATCATCGCCGCCATCTGCATCGCGGCCAGCACCAGCAGGCTCGGCAGCACGCTGGGGAAGACGTGAAAGAGCGCGATGCGGAACGGCGAGGCGCCGATGACGGTGGCCGCCTTCACATAGTCCTTGCCGCGCTCCTGCAGCGCGATCGACCGCACGACGCGCGCCGCGCCGGCCCAGGCCGCGAGCACCATCAAGAGGATCAGCACGCCGGTCGAGGGCTTGACCGCGCTGGTGATGGCAATGGCGAGCAGCACATAGGGAAAGGCGAGCTGGATATCGATGGCGCGGTCGACCACCGCGCGCACCCAGTAGCTGCCGAAGGCACCCAGCATGCCCATCAGCGTGCCGAAGGCGAGCGAGCCGATCATGCCGGCGCCGGCGACAAGCAGCGACACCTGGCCGCCATAGAGCATGCGGGCGAGCAGATCGCGCCCGATGGCGTCGGTGCCGGCCCAATGGTCCGCCGAGGGCGGCAGCCGCACCGAGCCCAGATCGACCACTGCCGGACCGGCAGGGGCGAGGACGGGCGCCAGCACGGCGCTGAGGATGATCAGCGCCAGAAGCATGATGCCCGCGATCAATGCCGGCCCGAGGCGCAGCCGGGCGACGAGGCCCGGCCGGGTCGCGACGGTCGTTTCTGCAGCAGCCACGCTCAACGACCAAAGCCCGGAAGCAGGCCGAAATTGCCGGTGCGCGGGTAGGTTTTGACCTCGCGGAAGCCCTCGGCAAAGGCGACGTTCATCTGCTGGCCGCGATTGGCGGCGTTCTTGTCCATCATGTCGGTGATCGACACGTCGTCGCCATAGACGGCGCGGATCCAGGTGTCCTGGCTGACATGGCAGCGCAGCATGTCCTGCTTGATCTTCATCACCGAACTCACGTCGACATAGGCCTCCGGCTCGAAGCCCAGCCCCGTCGGATTGTCCATGTAGAACATGTGCGGGATCTTCTTGATGTAAGGCAGGCTCGTCTCGACCAGCCGCACCGATGCCGGAATGCGCGCATCCTCGGCGATCTGGCCGGAGATACGGTGATCGGGATGGTAGTCGGTGGGCCCGTGGATAAACATCACGTCGGGATCGGCCTGCCGGATGGCGTCGATGAAGCGCGTGCGCGTCGGCCGGTCGTTGAACAGCCACTCGTCGTCGAAATCCATCCAGATCAGCTCCGCGCCGATCAGCGCGCAGGAGTTGATTTGCTCCTGCTTGCGGATGGCGCCGATCTCGTCGCGCGAATGCGTGGGCGAGCCGACATTGCCATTGGTCGCGACCGCCATGAACACCTTGTGCCCCGCCTGCGCATAGAGCGCGAGGGTGCCGGCGCACTGGATTTCGATGTCGTCGGGATGGGCGCCCAGGGCGAGGATGTTCATGACCGTTCCAAGCGAATGCGCGGATCGATGCGGCCGTAGACGAGATCGATCAGCAGGTTGACCACGACGAAGGTACTCGCCGTGACGATGGTGATGCCCTGGATCAGCGGATAGTCGCGGGCATTGAGCGCGACCAGCGCCAGCTCGCCGATGCCGGGATAGGCGAAGACGACTTCCGCCACGATGACGCCGCCCAAGAGGTAGCCGATATCGACGCCGATGACGGTAAGGAGCGGCAGGCTGGCGTTCTTGAGGGCGTAGACGAAGGTGATGCGGCTCTGGCGGAGGCCGAAGGCCCGCGCCGTTCGGATGTACTCTTCCTTGAGCGATGCCTCCATCGAGGCGCGCAGCACGCGCAATTGCGTAGGCAGGATCGAGAGCGTCACCGCAATGGCCGGCAGGATCAGGCTCGACGGGCCGTTGAATCCCCCCGAGGGCAGCCAGCGCAGGCCGACGGCGAAGACCAGCACGAGGATGGCGCCCGACCAGAACACCGGGGCCGACTGGCCGAGCGCGGCAAGCGCCGAGGACAGCCACGCCCAGATCGAGCGCGGCTTCATCGCGGCGAGACTGCCCAGGCCGACCGCGACGACCAGCGAGAGAACGAGGGAGACGGCAGCGAGCAGCAGCGTGCGCGGCAGCGCATCGAGGATGAGCTGCATCACCGGGGCCTGGAAGCGGAAGGACTGGCCGAAATCGCCGCGGATCGCGCCCCACAGGAACGAGCCGAGCTGCTCGAGCAGCGGACGGTCGATGCCGAAGTCGCGGCGATATTGTTCGATGACGTCGGGACGCGCGAAGACAGGCGCGCGAATGCGGGCGGGGTCGCCGGCCGAGAGACGCAGCACGATGAACACCGCGATGGCAATGAGCACCACGATGATGACCGATTGCAGCAGGCGTCTCAGAACATAGGAACTCACGCGGGGCTACCCTCTATCAGAAAGGTGGAACCGGGGCACAGGGCCCCGGCTCCTCGTCGCCGGGAGGCTACGATGCGACCGAGACCTGCGGCAGCAGGTTCTCGCCAACGAGCGGCGCGCGCTTGTAGTCGACAACGCGCTTGTTGACGATGAAGTACCAGACTTCATCGGACAGGTAGAGAGTGACCTGATTGTCCCACAGATACTGCGCAGCCGCGGTAACGGCGGCGGCGCGGGTCTCCGGCGGCGCGGCACGCTGGGCCGAATGCAGCTCGGTGTACTTGGGATCGTTGTAGTGGAACACGGCTTCAGCCGTGCCGCCGACGTAGAAGCCAAGCAGGAAGTCGGGGTCGTTGTTGAACACGCCCAGCGTGTTCAGGTTGATGTCGTAGGTGTTGTACGAGGACCGGAACGCACCCACTTCGAGACGCTCGACTTCGACGGTGATGCCGATGGCCTGGAGCGAGGCGGCAATGACCTGGTCGATTTCGATCTGGTTGGGAACCAGCGTCGAGGTCGACATGCGCAGCGTCGTGCCGTTCGGATAGGCCGACTCCGCGAGCAGCGCCTTGGCCTTTTCGAGGTCGTATTCGAACTTGGGCTCAAGCGGCGTGTAGAATGTCGAGCTCGTGGGCAGGCTCGAGAAGCCGACCGGGTTGGCGCCGCGCATGATCGACTTGGCGATACCTTCGCGGTCGATGGCGTGGGCGATGGCCTGGCGCAGCTTCAGATCTCCCAGCGGACCATTGTGCTGGTAGATGGCGATGATCTGCGCCGGCGGCGTCTGGCCGTTGACGTAGAAATCGGCATTGCCTTCGACGCGGGCGAGGTCTTCGGACGACACACGGGTAAGGATATCCACCTGACCGGCGAGCAGCGCGTTGATCCGGGCCTGGGCGTCTTCGATGTAGCGGAAGGTGACCGACTGGATCTTGGGCGCACCGCCCCAGTAGTCGGCATTGGCTTCGAGCACGACGTCGTTGCCGCTGTAGGACACGAACTTGTACGGGCCCGAACCCAGAGCGCCGCTCTTGAAGTTGTCCGGATTGTCGATGTTGGCCTTGGGCAGGATCTTGACGAAGGCCAGCATGTTGAGCACGACGCCGAAGGCGGTCGGCGAGACCACTTCGAGCGTGGTCGGCGACGTGATGTTGGCAACGATGCCGGGGGTCGCGACCATCGACTGCGCCAGCGCGCCGGCGCCCAGACGGTCGATCGACGCCTTGACGTCGTCGGCGGTGAGCGGCGAGCCGTCGTGGAACTTCACGTCGTCGCGGATGGTGAGGTTCACCTGCTTGTCGCCGACAAGTTCCCAGGCCGTGGCGACCGACGGGACCATCTTGCCGTCGACGTCGAAGGCGATGAGCGTGTCATGGACGAGCGAGGCGACCTGCTCGTCGACGAGACCGAAGCCGGCGGCCGGGTCCCAGTAGTTCGAGGTCGGCGGCTCGGCATTGCCGTAGACCACGGCGCCCGACGGCGCGCCGTCCTGGGCGAAGGCACGCATCGGCAGGATGCTGCTGAGCGCCGCGACGGCGGTCGCCGACAGGCCGGCAGCGGCTGCGGACTTGAGAATGGAGCGGCGGCTGAACATCGGCATCGTGCCGTCGTCGTCGCGCGAAGAGTCGGTCATGGAATTCTCCCTGCTTGCTTACGGTTCCGTAAGGCTGTCATCACGCTGACATACGGTATACCGTGTGTCAACTCGATTGGTGGTACGGCGTGATAACGTTGTCTGAAATGCCCGGCTTTTCGCAAGCGCCAGACGTCGCTTCACGCCGTCGGTGCGTCGTCCTCGATGTAATTGCGGACGATCTCGTCGACCGACGCATCCGGCGCGAGGCCGATCCGCGTCGCCTTGTCGAGGCGGAACGCCGTCGGCCAGGTCGTGACGATGTCGCGAATGAACGGATCGGGCGTCCACTCGACAAGCTCGGCCGCGGCACTGCCCCCCTGCCGCCCCACGGCGGCGACGAGGTCGGCGGCGCTGCAGGCAAGGCCGGCCATCATCACCGAGCGATCCCCGCCCCAGCGCTCGGCCGCGCTCTCGTGGCCGATGATCAGCCCCTCGATGGCGCGGCGCGGCGACAGCAGATAGCCGCGATCGGTGGGCAGGACGGGACTGGCATAGGCGTGGCCCAGCAGCGGCTCGCGCACGATGTCGCTGGCCCAGGCGGAGGTTGCCGTGCTCGGCGCGCCGCCGCGCACCGCGATGATCGGCAGCCGCAGCGACCGGCCGTCGATGAAACCGCGCCGGGTGTAGTCGTTGACCAGCAGCTCGCCGATGACCTTCTGCGTGCCGTACGAGCTCTGCGGCGTCTGGCGCTGCGTATCGAGCACGAGGTCGGGCAGCTCGCCGCCAAAGGTGGCGATGGTGCTGGTGAACACGAAGCGCGGCACATTGCCGGCGCGCCTCGCTGCCTCGAGCAGGTGCAGCGTGCCGTGGAGGTTGGCCTTGTACCCGGCCTCGAATGCCTTCTCGGCGCCACCGCTCATCAGGGCGGCCAGGTGAAAGATGGCCTGCGGCGGTTCTGCGAACAGGTTTTCGACGAAGGCCGGGTCGGCGATATCGCCCCCCAGATAGCTCAGTCGCGAATCGGCAAGTGGCGCTGCCGTCGCCGGCGCCATGTCGGTGAGGAGGATATGGTCGATCGCCTCGGGCTTGCCGGACGGACCGACGAGCTCGCCGCGCCCCACAAGGGCGTTGACGAGCTTGCGGCCCAGATAGCCTTCGCCGCCCGTGACCAGTACCCGCATGCTCCCCTCCCCTGCTGCCGCCATCCGTCGCCGACTAGAACAACGCTTTGGCGTCGGGCGTGTAGCGCGCGACGCGATCCGGATCGAGCGCGACACCCAGGCCCGGCGTATCCGGAACGGCGAGCATGCCCTCCGCGTCGAGCTTGAACGGCGTCGCCATGATGTTGTCCACATAGGCGCTGCCGGCAATGTACTCGACGAGATCGACATTGGGCAGCGCGGAGGAAAGCTGGAGATCCGCCGCGATGCCGAGCGCCGTGTTCCAGCCATGGCCGACATAGCGGACGCCGAAATCCTGGGCGAGCCAGGCGATGCGGCGCTGCTCGCTGAGACCGCCCACCTTGGTAACGTCGGGCTGCACGATGTCGAAGGCGCCCTGCGTGATGAAGGGAATGAACGACTGCCGGCGGGTCAGCACCTCGCCGCCCGAGATCGGCACGCGGCTCTCGCGGCGCAGCGTGATGAAGTCCTCGAGCGCGTCGGGCTTCACCGCTTCCTCGAACCAGTCGACGTCGTGGTCAGCCAGCATGTCGGCGGTGCGCAGCGCCCATTTCAGCCCATTGGGCCAATAGGCGTCGCTGGCGCCGGCATCGACCATCAGCCGGCCGCCGGGCGGCAGCGCATCCTTGGCGGCGCGGACGATGGCTTCGTCGTTGCGATAGTCGTCGCGGCGGCCGAACGGGCCCCAGCCAATCTTGAACGCACGGAACCCCTGCTCGCGCCAGCGCACGATTTCGTCTCCCATCTGCGCCGGCTCCTCCATGAGAAGCGAGCAATAGGGCATGACGCGCTCGCGGTGCCGGCCGCCCATCAGGCGCCCGACCGACAGGCCCGTGACCTTGCCCAGAATGTCCCACAGCGCGATGTCGATGCCGCTGACGGCGTGGGTGAGCGTGCCGCCGCGCCCCATCCAGAAGGTGTTCTGGTGCATCTTCTCCGAGACGCGTTCGGGCTCGAGTGCGTTCTCGCCACGATAGTAGGGCTCGAGCACGTCCAGCGCCGCTTCCACCAGCCGGCCGTCGGTGAACACGCTGCCATAGCCGGTGATGCCGGCATCGGTGTGCACCGCGATCAGTGCATGGATCGAGTCCTCGGCCTTGATCTCGACCGACCAGCCGCCTTTGGGGCTCTCGCCGAACAGCGGCGCAGCAACAATACGGGTGATACGGACGGGACCGATATTGTCCCGCGGGGCCAAAGGCATGGAAGTCTCCTCGATGCAAAAGGGCGGCGAATTTCACTCAGGGATATCGTATACAATAATACGATACAAGGTGGTGCCAGCGACAGCTCTCAGGCGACGATGCGATCCGGGCTGGCATTGAACGGCGCCGCGAAATGGCACGCTGCGGTGTGGCCGGAGCTCAGCTCCTTGGGCGGCGGCGCCGTCGTGCTGCAGATCGGCTGTGCGATGGGGCAGCGCGTGTGGAAGCGGCAGCCGCTGGGCGGCCGCGCCGCGCTCGGCACGTCCCCGGGGATGGTAAAGAACGATTTGCGCCCCTTGGCCGCCGACGGCACCGAGCTCAGCAGGGCCTGCGTATAGGGATGGCTGGGAGCATCGAAGATCGCGGCGCGCGGCCCCATCTCGACGATCTGGCCCAGATACATCACGGCGACCCGCTCCGAGATGTGCCGGACCACGCCCAGATCGTGCGAGATGAACAAATAGGTGAGGCCAAGCTCGCGCTTGAGGTCCTGCAGCAGGTTGAGCACCTGCGCCTGCACCGACACGTCGAGCGCCGACACGGCTTCGTCGCAGACGATGAAATCGGGTTCCAATGAGAGCGCCCGCGCAATGCACAGGCGCTGGCGCTGGCCGCCGGAGAACTCGTGTGGAAAACGGCTCGCATGCTGCGGCGTGAGGCCGACCAGGTCGAGGAGCTGGCGCAGCCGCCGCTCACGGCTGACGCTGTCGCCCACGCCATGAATCACCATCGGCTCGATGATCAGCTCGCCCGCCGTCATGCGCGGATTGAGCGCCCCGAACGGATCCTGGAAGATGATCTGCATGTCCTGGCGCAGCCGCCGCATCTCGGGCGGCGATTTGGCCAGTACGTCCTCGCCCCGGAACCGCACCGCGCCGCTGCTCGGCTCGATCAGGCGCAGCACCATGCGGCCCGTCGTCGTCTTGCCGCAGCCGCTCTCGCCCACAAGACCCAGCGTTTCGCCCTTGGCGATCGAGAAGCTGACATCATCGACCGCACGCAGCGTGCGCTTCTTGGCAAGCAGCTTGCCGCCGCCGCTGACGAATTCCTTGCTCAGTTGCTCGACAATGAGCAACGGCTCCTGCGTCTCGGCGCTCATCGGGCTGCCTCCGCGAATGCGTAGCCGGTGTTGCGGATGCAGGCGGCGCGGTGCCCGGCCCCCAGATCGACGAGCGGCGGAATGGCGCTGCTGCATTCTGGCCGCGCATAGCCGCAGCGCGGTTCGAACGGACACCCCGGCGGGCGCGCATAGGCCATGGGCACGGTGCCCTCGATGGCCTTGAGCCGCTCTTCGTCGCGATCGACCGGCGGAATGGAGGACAGCAGCGCTTCGGTGTAGGGATGCCGCGGCGCACCGAACACATCGCCGGCGCGGCCCTCCTCCATCACATGGCCCAGATACATGATCTGCACGCGGTCGGTGAACGCCGAGACGACGCGCAGGTCGTGGCTGATCAGGATGATGCCCATGCGGTACTCCTCCTGGAGCCCCAGCATGAGATCGAGAATCTGCGCCTGGATGGTGACGTCGAGAGCGGTCGTCGGCTCGTCGGCGATGAGCAGCTTCGGCCGGCAGATCAGTGCCATCGCGATCATCACGCGCTGGCGCATGCCGCCCGACAGGCGATGCGGATAGTCGTCGATGCGCTGCTCCGGCGACGGGATGCCGACGCGCCGCAGCGCCTCGATCGACCGCGACCGCGCCTCGCGCGCGCCGATGCCGGTGTGGCGGCGGACCGTCTCGCTCAGCTGGTCGCCGATGGTCAGCACCGGATTGAGCGCGGTCATCGGCTCCTGGAAGATCATCCCCATGGCCGAGCCGCGCAGCGCTTCGAGCCGCGCCTCGCCGGCACTGAGGACATCCTCGCCCATCAGCCGCAGGCGATCGGCCTCGATCCGGCCGCCCGGCGGCAGCAGCCGCATCAGCGCCAGCGCGGTCATCGACTTGCCGCTGCCCGACTCGCCGACAATGCCCAGCGTTTCGCCGGGACGCAGCGAGAAGCTCACGTCTCGCACGATGGTGATCTTGCCGAAGCTGACCCGCAGGTTTTCGACCTCGAGCAGCGGGGTGTCGGACGGGACTGGTGGCGCGGCAGGTGTCATGGAGCGGTGGTGGACCTTCCCAGAGTACCCCGCCATGATCGTATACAAGTATACGATTTTCAAGTGCCCGATATCGTCCCGGGCGCGGGCTCAGCCGGTTTTGCGGCGATGTTCCAGTTTGCGCAGCTGCTCGACGAAATGCTCGTAGTCGACGGCGCGCGAGTAATCGAGGATGTGCACCTGCATCAGGGCATCGAACGCCGCCTGGTCGCCGCCCCGGAGGACTTCGAGCAGCTCGTCGTGCTCTTCGACGATACTCTGCACTCCCTTCTTCATCACCGACAGGCCGAAGATGATGGTGAGCTGACGCGACAGCGGCTCGAAGGTCCGCAATAGAACCTCGTTCCCCGACAGTGCGCACAGCATCTGGTGGAACTCGGTGTCGAGGCTGGCGACGCGGAAGCCGTCATCGGCCCTGCCCGCCTTATGCATCTCGGCCAGCACCTTCTCCAGCGGCGCGAGCGCCGTGGGATCGGTCTTGAGCTTGGCCATCACTTCGACCCCGGCCAGCTTCTCCAGCGCCAGGCGCACCTTCAGAATCTTCTCGAGTCGATCGATGTCGACGCTCATCAGGCTCATGCCGCGATAGCGCTCCGACACCACGACGCCCTGGCTCTCGAGCAGGCGAAGAGCCTCGCGGACCGGAATACGACTTACGTTGAGTGAGCGTGCCAACTCGGCCTCGACGAGGCGATCGCCGGGCAGAAAAACGCCCTTGGCGGCCGCCTCGACGATGGCGTCAACCACTTGATTCACCAGGCTCTTGGCGACGAGCGGGGTGAGGCCGGCGAGGCGGCCTTTTGATGCAGAACCTTCAGCAGCGGGCATGTGGGCTCAATGGAATTGACAAGAGGCTGGTCGTAGGATCGTATACGATATCGGATTATACGATCATGATGGCGCAGGCTATACGCGAACAAGCGAAACGCCCGCAAGTACCTCCAGATGGCACGTACCGATCGTCCAAAGTTATCTTACGGGGAGCAGTGATGACTATGTTGGGAACCAAGAGACTGACATCATTCTTACGCACGCTGACCATGACAAGCGTGCTCGCACTGGCGGCGGTTCTACCGACCGGCAGTGCCTGGGCGCAGGTCGCCGGTGGCGAACTGGTCGTCGTGCAGGGCTCTAACCCGCCCAGCCTCGACGCCATGGCAACGTCGTCAGGCGCCTCGCGCAACATCAACCTGAACGTCTACGAGACGCTGTACGGCTTCGACGAGAACGTGGTGCCGATGCCGATCCTGGCCGAAGGCGTCAACATCTCGGAAGACGGGCTCACCTATGTGTTTCCGCTCCGCCAGGGTGTGAAGTTCCACAATGGCGACGAGATGAAGGCCACCGACGTCAAGGCGTCGCTGGAACGCTACCTCAAGGTCGGTGCGACGCCCAACCTCGAGCCGATCGAGAAGATCGAGGTGACCGGCGACTACGAAGTCACCCTCACCATGAAGCGCGTCACGCCCACCTTCCTCGAGGCGTTCTCCAACCCGCGCTCGCCGGCCGTGATCATCCCGGAAGAGGACATCAACGCTGAAGCCGGCAAGACCAGCCTCGTCGGCACCGGACCGTACAAGATCACCGAGTACGTGCCCGACAGCCACGTGACGCTCGAGAAGTTCGCCGACTACACCCAGGACACGCGCTATGCCGGTCCCGATGGGTTCGGCGGCAAGAAGACGGCCTATTTCGACAAGGTCACCTTCCGCATCATGCCTGAGCCGGGCGCCCAGGTGGCCGCGCTCGAAGCCGGCGAAGTCGACATCCTCGACCAGATCCCGGTGCCGGCGGCCCGCCGCCTCGCCAACGACGCCAACATCAAGCTCTACGAGAACCTGCAGTGGGCGTTCGGCACCCTGATCCTCAATGCCAACGAGCCGCCGACCGACAACGTCAAGTTCCGTGAGGCCGTCCAGGTCGCGCTGAACATGGAAGAAATCGTCGGCATCGCGTCGGAAGGCCTGTTCGCTGCCAATGGCGGCTGGGCTTACCCGGGCACGCCGTATGACGTCGGCGACGTCGGCGCCGCCGACTACTACAACAAGCACGACGCCGAGAAGGCCAAGGCCCTGCTCGCCGAGGCCGGCTACAACAACGAGCCGTTCACGATCATCACCGACAACACCATCCCGTTCCACGGGCGTGCGGCCGTCGTGATCGCCGAGCAGCTCAAGGCTGTCGGCATCAACGTCGTGATCAACCAGGTCGACTTCCCCACCGTGCTCAACCTGCGCATGCAGGACACGGGTTGGAACGGCTGGACGCTCACCATGGGTATCGAGCCCTATCTCGGCCCGGTGGCGATCGTCTCGACCCTGACCGGTAAGCGCCCGCACTTCGTCAAGCATGACCCGGAACTTGAGGCTCTCTACCAGGAGCTGATCACCGGAGCGACGCCGGAAGCCCGCAAGGCGACCTTCGAGAAGGTGCAGAAGCGCCTCTACGAGTACTTCGGCATCATCAAGCTGGGCGACACCGGCCAGATGCAGGCGTCGCGCGCCAATATCGAAGGCTTCAAGACCTTCCGTATCCCGCGCGTCTACGACATCTGGCGCGCCAACTAAGCCGCTGTTAGCCTGATTGTCGGCGGGGCGTTCAACGTCCCGCCGATCTCTCCCGACGGGTGACGAGACATGCTTCTGTTTATCGCCCGGAGACTGTTGAGCGCCATTCCAGTGCTCTTCGTCGTGTCGCTGATGACCTTCGTCATCATGTGGCTGGTTCCCGGCGACGTGTCGGCCGAAATCGGCGGCACCGACGCCACCCCCGAACAGATCCAGCAGATCCGCGAGCAGCTCGGCATCGACCGGCCGCTGCTCGAACGTGCCGTCAACTGGTACGGCAACCTGCTGCGCGGCGATCTCGGCCATTCCTATCTGCTCAACCGCTCGGTCGTCGACGCTGTCCTCGAACGCCTGCCCGTCACCCTCTCGCTCGCCGGCCTGTCGCTCGTGCTCGCGACGATTATGGGCACCCTCCTCGGCATCCTCGCCGCGGTGCGCCACAATAGCTGGGTCGACCAGGGCTCGATGGTGGCTGCGCTGATCGGCCTGTCGATTCCCGACTTCTGGTTCGGGCTCGTCCTGATCATCCTGTTCGGCGTCACGCTGGGCTGGCTGCCCACCGGCGGCTTCGTGCCCATCACCGAGGACGTCCTGGGCTGGGTGCGATGCATGACACTGCCGGCGCTGACCCTCGCCTTCACCCAGATGGGCGTGATCGCACGCATGACGCGATCCTCGATGCTCGACGTGCTCGACCAGGACTTCGTCCGTACCGCCCGCGCCAAGGGGATGCGCGCCCGCACCGTGATCTTCAAGCACGCCTTGCGCAATGCGCTGGTCCCCATCGTCACGGTTGTCGGCGTCACCGCCGGCGTGCTGCTCTCGGGCGCGGTGGTGATCGAGAGCGTGTTCTCGCTGCCCGGCGTGGGCCGGCTCATCGTCGGCTCGATCCAGCGGCGCGACTTCCCGGTGATCCAGGGCGGCCTCTTGGTGACAGCCTCGATCTTCGTCTTCGTCAACATTGTCGTCGACATGCTCTATGGCTGGCTCGACCCGAGGGTTCGCGATGAGCGCTGAAGCACTCGACATCGACCAGGGGAAATCGCTGCGCGGCGAAATGACGAGCGCCCGCCGGCGCCGCACGCTCAAATTCGTGCGCGAACTCGCCGACCATCCCTCCTTCCTCATCGGCGCGACAATCCTCGCGATCTTGACGCTCATCGCGGTCCTCGCGCCCTGGATCGCCCCCTACGACCCCAACAAGAACAACTATCGCGACGTGCTCATGGGACCGTCGTCGCAGTTCTGGTTCGGCACAGACGGCTACGGCCGCGACATCCTGAGCCGCGTCATCTACGGCCTCCGCGTCTCGCTGATGATCGGCCTCCTGGTGGCCATCCTCACCGGCATCTTCGGCACGATCCTGGGCACGGCGGCCAGCTATGTGCGCTGGCTCGACGGCCTGCTGATGCGGACACTCGACGGCTTGATGGCCTTCCCAGGCGTCCTGCTGGCCATCGCCCTCGCCTCGGCCCTCGGCCCGTCGGAGATGACCGTCATCATCGCGCTGACCGTCACCTACACGCCACGCACAGCGCGCGTGGTGCGCGCCGCGGTGCTCGTCGTGCAGGGCATGCAATATGTCGAAGCCGCCAAGGCGGTGGGCGCCGGCCACGGCCGCATCATCTTCCGCTACATCCTGGGCAACGCACTGTCGCCGCTGATCGTGCAGATGACGTTCGTGTTCGCCGTCTCGATCATCGCCGAAGCGATCATGAGCTTCCTCGGCGTCGGCCCGCCGCCCCCTGCCCCGTCGCTGGGCAACATCATCGCGGATGGCCGCACCTACATCCAGGAAGCCTGGTGGGTCGCGGTGTTCCCGGGCATCGTCATCGCCGTTGCCGTGCTCGGGCTCAACCTGATGGGCGACGGGCTCCGCGACATCATCGATCCGCGCCATCGCAGCGAGCGCTGAGGCGCTCGCTCATTTCGGCTTGGCGACGGTCGCTGTCCGGCTCGCGTGGGAATAGTACCGCGCCATCCGGTTCAGTGTCTTCGTTGCCTCGTCGAGCCGCGCAAAGTCGAGCTCGTCGGTCTTGAGGCTCTCGACCAGCGACTTCTCGCGCACCTCGAGATAGCGCGCGCAGAACGCATCGCCATCGGCCGAGCTCTGATAGATGCGGTCGCGCCCATCCTGCCGGTGCTCGGCGTAGCCGTATTCCTCCAGCTTCTTGAGCGCGTAGGCAACCGTGTGGGTATCGTCGACATTGAGCACGAGGCAGATATCGGCCAGCCGCTTGTTGCGGGCACGCTGGTTGATGGCATGCAGCACCAGCACGTCGAGCGGCCCCATGCCGCGCCCGCCCGCCGCCTCGGCGCAATGGGAAACCCAGCTCCAGAAGCCGTTGATGGAGACGATCATCGAGAATTCGAGATCGCTGAGCCGGCTGGACTCGCTGGGGGGATCGCTGGTGGTCATCGGAACTGCGCCGGGATGGAGTGCTGGCCCGCCCATCGATCGGGCGGGTCGCGACTATAGCGCAGCCGCCCCGGCTGTCACGCCCCCGCGGGCATCACCGGCAGCACCACATGGGAGGCGTGCGCGGCGTCGAAATGCACCGTGTTGCGCGCGCGAACCGTATGCGTGTGACGGCCCAGCGGTTCGCCCGTGTTCGGATTGACGTCGAACTGCGGGAAGTTGGACGAGGCAATGTCGAGCCGGATGCGATGGCCCCTGGCGAACATATTCGACGTCGGCGGCAGCACGATCGTGATCGGGTAGATCGTTCCCGGCTCCATCAGCCGCTCGGCATCGAAGCCGTCGCGGAAGCGGGCCCGCAGGATCGAGTCGAGGATGTTCATGTGGTAACCCTCGGGCACGTCGGCGCTGGGCGGGTAGACGTCGATCAGCCGCGCGGTGAAATCGGTATCGGGCGCGCTCGAGCTTACCCAGAGCTTCACCCGCACCTGCCCCGTCACCTCAACCGCCTCGGCCAGCGGCTCGGTCTCGAACACGACGACGTCGGAGCGCTCCGACAGCATCGGATAGGGCTCGGCCGACCCGAAGATGTCCGGCCGCTCGCGCTGATGCATCGGCCCGTCATAGGTGAACGTCGTCATCCGGCCGCGCGTCGACAGATAGTCCGGCGAGATACCCTTGGGCAGCGGAACGAACTCGAGGAACGGCGCGACGCTCGCGCCCAGCGTCGGCACCGGATGCTCCGGATCGTGCGTCCAGGTCGCGGCACCCGCCGCCGCCTTGGGCGCTTCGGTCGAGAGCCGGTTGCCTTCGCGGAGGTAGAACGGCGTTTGCACAGCCTCTGGCAGCGGCCACTGCTGTTCCTCCCGCCAGCGACCACCATGGTTGAGATAGCCCTTGGCCGCGATGCCGCTGCCGAACACGCCGGCGCCGCTGGACTTCGGCGCGCTCAGCGAACCGTCGCCGCCGCCCATCGTGAACATCCGCACCGGCGGGTCGTCCTGTGCGCCGTTGTCGACGTCCTTGAGCCAGTGGTCGAACCAGCGCAGCCGCTCGCTGTTGTACTTCGCGTAGCCCCACGCGGCGCTCGCGCCGAAATCCACCTCGCCCACCACGCTGCCGCCGCCGCGCATGGCGGTATGGTTCCACGGCCCGACCACGAGCTTCATCGGCGACGTCTTGCGCCGCGCCAGTTCGGCAAACTGCTGCGTCGCCTCCTCGGTGAACAGATCGTACCAGCCGGTCGACAGCACGCAGGGAATGTCGGCGAACTGGTCCCAGCGCGTCTTGTTCTCGAGTGTCTCCATCGCCCAGAAGTCGCTGTGGGTGCCGTCGTAGTAATAGTGAAACAGGATGCGCTCGAGATTGGGCACCGCGGCCAGCGCCGTCTGGCCCGGCTTGAACGGCATGCTCAGCAACTGGTTGCGCACGTGCCGCCCGCCCCATTCGATGCGCGCCATCGCCGCCGGATCGTTGCGGATCTCGGGCGCGTCGTGCGCATGGACGAACAGCGCGGGGAACATCTGCATCGCCATGGCGCCGCCGCGGCGGCACTGCCAGTCGAGCCCGCTGGTGGGCGCGGAGTCGATCCACGCCGCCTTGAGGCCGGGCGGACTCTTCAGCGCCGCCGCATTGGTGCACACGGCGCTGTGCGAGGTGCCCACCATGCCGACGCGGCCAGTGCTCCAGCGCTGCCGAGCAAGCCACTCGACGGTGTCGAAGCCGTCATTGCCTTCCTCGGGGTTGGCGACGTGGTGGTAGTTGCCCACATCCTCGGACTCGCCGCGACCGCGCATATCCTGGATCGCGACGGCATAGCCATGCGCGGCGAAGAAATTGCCCACCGGTTCGACTTGCATTGCCGGGTTGGATTTGTCGTAGGACGTGCGCGTGAGGATCACCGGGAACGGCCCCGGCGCAGGGTCGCCGTTCTCGAGCGCGGGGCGGTAGATGTCGGTCGCAAGCCGCTTGCCGTCGCGCATCGGGATCATGACGTTGCGCGAAACGACCACGCGGCGCGCAGCCTGCAGGTCGGCGGGCATCGGGCCCCATTTGGACATCGGTCAGTTCTCCTGTGGCGCCATGCCGGTCGCGGCACGCGCCGCCCGGAAGGCCGAGATGATCGTGGGAAGATCGGCGGCCTCGATGCCGCGATGGAGGCAGAGCCGGATGCGGCCGGCACCGAACGCGATGGCGAGGACATGCTGCCGCGCCAGCGCCGCGAGAAAAGCATCGATCGCAGCGCGCGGAAGGCCGAGATCGGCAAGCACGATATTAGTGCCGCCCGACTGCGGCGTCGCGGCAAAGCCGACCTGCCCGAGACCGGCAGCGAGCGCACGCGCATTGTCGTGGTCGCGCTGCAGTTGCGGCAGCATCGTCTCGAGGGCCACGAGAGCCGCCGCCGCGATGGCGCCGGACGGACGAATGCCGCCGCCCAACTGTTGGCGCAGGATGAGCGCCCGGGCGATCAATTCGCGCGACCCGGCGAGCAGCGCGCCGTTCGGCGCACACAGCCCCTTGTTGAGGCTGATCGAAACGGTTGTCGCGGGCGCGGCCATCGCTGCCGGCGACACGCCGAGCGCCACGGCCGCGTTGAAGAACCGCGCCCCGTCGATATGCAATCCCGCCCCCCCGCGTCGCGCCATCTCGCCGACCTGTTCGATATGGTCGAGCGGCAGCGGCAGTCCCCCCGCACGATTGTGCGTTGTCTCGAGCAGCACGAGCCGCGCGGCCAAGCGCTGCGGATCGGTCCTCGCGTCGAGCACATCCCGCAGCGGCTCGAGCGGCAGTTGCCCAGCCGTCCCGTTGAGCCCGCGCGTCATGCCGCCGGCGATCGCCGCGATGCCGCCCGTCTCCGATGTAAGGCAGTGGCTCTCGGCGTCGCCGACCACGACTTCGCCCGGACGCAACTGCGCCATGACGCCCACGAGATTGGCCATGGTACAGGTCGGAAACAACAGCGCGTCCTCTTTGCCCAGCAGCTCGGCCGCATGGGCTTCGAGCGCCCGCTGCTGGCGGTTTTCGCGCAGCTCGAAGCCGTCGGGCTCGGCGGCGGCAGCCGCCATCGCCTCCAGCATCGCCGGCGTTGGTGGACCGAGGAAATCGCTGCGCAGGTCGAGGGTCACGGGTGTGGCACCCTCCCTGTGCTACCGGTGAAGCCATAGTCGCGCCGCGCCGCCTCCACGGTGACGAACCCCTCTCGCACATCCTCGGCAACGCGCTCGGGCGCACGCCTGGCCGCCGACCCGAAACCGCCGCCGCCCGGCTCGACCAGTGTGAGCACATCGCCGGGCTTGAGGAAATAGCGCCCCTTGGGATGCACCGCCTCGCCGTTGATGAGGCAGGCCCGCAGCGCGCCGGCCGCGCCGCCGGCGAGACCCTGCGCCGCGAACTGCGTGCGCCCCGACAGGCACGAGATGGTGAGCTCGTTGCCGGTGTCGTTGACCATCTCGATCTCCTGTCCGAGCCCGCCGCGGAACTCGCCCGGCCCGCCGGAATCAACGCGCAGCGCCTTGCGTCGGACCGTCATGCCGGTGATGTCTTCCCACACCTCCACCGGCGTGCCGGTCATGTTGGACGGGCTGGGCATTGTGGGCAGCCCGTCGATCCCCTTGAGCGCGCCGAAGCCGCCCGACGAGAAGTAGATCGACGACACCCCGCGCCCGTCGCGATGCCGCCCCTGGATGTTGACCAGGCTCATCATGCCGGACTCGGCCTGCACCTTGTCGGGCACGATCTGCGCCAGCGCCCCCATGGTCAGCGGATTGACGAAGTGGCCGATGACGTGTCGCCCGCCGGTCGGATAGGGCGGCAGCGCATTGAGGATGCAGTTGTCGGGCGCGCTCACAGTGATCGGCGTGACGCAGCCGATATTGTTGGGGATCGCCGGCGTGGTGACGCATTTGACCGCATAGACCACGAACGCCTTGGTGTAGCCGATGGGCACGTTGATGCCCATGTTGAGCACGGGGCTCGTGCCGGTGAAATCGGCATGGATGCGGTCGCCGATCACCTCGAGCTTGATCGCAAGGCGCAGGCTGTCCTCGCCGCCCTCGACGTCGATCGCATGGTGATAGGTACCGTCAGGCATCGCCGCAATCGCCGTCCGCAGCGCCTTCTCGGAGTTGGCGACGATGGCGTCGGCCACGGCGTCGATATCGGTGAGGCCATGCTCCTCGAGGAACTCGACGAGGAGCCGCGCCGCCACTTCGTTGCACGCGATGTTGGCGTGGAAATCACCCAGCGTCTGCTCCGGCACGCGCACATTGAGGCCGATCAGCTCGAACAGCAGCGGATTGGGCCGGCCCTGCTCCACCAGCTTCACCACCGGCAGGCGGAGCCCTTCCTCGTAGATCTGCCGCGCCGTCGCCGAAAAGCCGAGCCCACCGATATCGGGCAGATGCGTGATGCTGAGCGAATAGGCGACGATGCGGCCACGATGAAAGATCGGGCGCAGCACGTTGATGTCGTAGAGGTGGCCGGTGCCGATCCACGGATCGTTGGTCGCCAGCACGTCACCGTCGCGCAGCGTATGCGGTGGATGCTTCTCGAGCATCAGCCGCACAGTGTTGGGCGCCGTCCCGGTGAACGACGGCACGCTGTAGGTGCCCTGCGCGATCGAGCGCATCTTGCTGTCGAACAGCATGCACGACAGGTCGTAGCTCTCGCGCACATTGGTCGAGAACGAAGTCCGCACAAGACTGCTCAGCGTCTCGTCGGTGATGGCGATCAGGCGATCCCAGATGATACCGAGGCTGACTGGATCGTAGCCGCTCATGACGCGGTGGCTCCCCTGACGTCGACAACGAGATTGAGATGCTGGTCGATCGTGGCGGTGTCGCCGTGACCGATCACCAGGGTGGATTCGCGTTCTTCGATGATGGCAGGCCCTTCGACCACCGCCCCCACTCGCAGGCGATAGCGGTCGAGGACCGGTACCGCGGTAACGCCGCTTTCCGGCAAATACGCGGCGCGCTCGCCCTTGAGCGCGCTGCCCGGCACGAAGTCGCGGTCGAAGCGGAACGCCCGGCCCGCCATCGGCTCGGGCCCGCTGGCCTCGAGCTTCCAGTTGACGATCTCGAGCGGCTCGTCGAGCCTGATCGACGAGAACACCGCGCCATAGGCGTCGCCGAAAGCCTCGGCCAGCCCATCGGGTGTCGCCCCGGCGGCCACCTCGAGCTCATAGCCCTGCCCCTCGTAGCGCATGTCGAGCCGCCGCTCGATGGCGACATCTTTCCCCGAGATACCGGCATCGGCCAGAATCCCGCGCGCATTCCGCTCCATCGCGGCGAACGCCTCCGCATAGGCGGCGGGATCGAGCGTATCGAGGCGCGTGCGCTGCGAACGCGCCACCTCGAACGAGAACGGGCTGCGCAGCAGGCCGAGGGCGGACATCACCCCGGCCCCCGGCGGCAGCACCACCCTCGGCACGTTGAGCTTGCCGGCAATGCGCACCGCATGCGCCGGACCGCTGCCGCCGAACGCGACCATGCTCGAGCGGCGGTAGTCGAAGGCGCGCTCCGAGGCGTGGATGCGGAAGGCACTGGCGACGCTTTCGTTCACCGCCTCATGGATGCCCCAGGCGGCACGCAGTGTCTCGATCCCCAGCGGTCCGGCGACGCGCTTGTCGATCGCGGCGCGCGCCGCGGCAAGATCGAGGCCCATCTTGCCGCCCAGGAACGAGGCGGCGTCATAGTAGCCAAGAACGAGGTTGGCATCGGTCAGCGTTGGCTCGGTGCCGCCGCGGCCGTAGCAGGCGGGCCCCGGCTTGGCGCCGGCGCTGCGGGGCCCAACCCCGATCACGCCGCGCTCGTCCACGGCGGCGATCGAGCCGCCGCCCGCGCCGATCTCGATCATGTCGATAACGGGCGCCTTGGCCGGCAGCCCGCTGCCCGCCTTGAACTCGTGCACGCGCGCCACTTCGAGCTCGTACTTGCGCAGCGCCCTTCCGTCGCGCACCAGCGCGCCCTTGGCCGTGGTGCCGCCCATGTCGAACGACAGCAGATTGTCGATGCCGCCGACCTTGCCATGATGCGCCGACATCAGCGCGCCCGCCGCGGGGCCGGACTCGAGCAGCCGGATCGGAAAGCGCCGTGCCGTAGCCTGGGTCACCATGCCGCCGCTCGACGTCATGATGTAGAACTGCCCTCCAAAGCCGATCCCGGCGAGCCGCTCATCGATATGGGCGATGTAGCGGTTGACCAGCGGCTGCACATAGGCGTTCATCGTCGCCGTGGTCCAGCGCTCATACTCACGCACATAGGGAAACACCTCGGCCGAGGTCGACACCAGCAGGTCCGGCAGCGCCTCGCGTACAAGCCGCGCCGCCTCCTGCTCGTGCGCATCGTTGGCATAGCTGTTGAGGAAGCAGATCGCCAGCGCCTCGATCCCCTCCCCCTCGACCAGGTCGCGGGCCGCGGCGACGACCGCCTTGGCATCGAGCGCTTCGCCTCGCGTGCCGTCGAAGCCGATGCGCTCGCCGATCTCGCGGCGGAGGCTCCGCGGCACCACCGGCTGCGGGTAGGCGAGCCGGAGGTCGAACAGATCGTAACGGCGCTCGCGGCCGATATCGAGAATGTCCCGCATCCCCGCCGTCACCAGCATGCCGGTACGGCTGCCCTTGCGCTCGATCAGCGCATTGGTGACCAGCGTCGTGCCATGCACGAGGGTCGAGATATCGGCGATGTCGACGCCGCCGGCCCTGAGCAGGGCATCGACGCCGGCGAGCACCGCGTCGGAGGGATCATCGGGCGTCGTCAGCAGCTTGTGCAGCGTGACGGCGCCGGTCGCCTCGTCCATGAGCACGCAATCGGTGAAGGTGCCCCCGATGTCCACTGCGATCCGATGCACGAGCCCTGCTCTCCCCACGACGACATCAGCGTCTCGTCCTCATGGGGCCTCGGATCGGGCTTTGTTGTCAAAGACTTGGTGTGTCGAGAAAGTGGCGCGAAACTGGGCCCGATTTGGAGCCTCGCCGCACTAGCCGGCGCCGCGCATGCTCGAGAACCAGCTCATCAGTTCCGCGCTGTTGCGCAGATTGAGCATCTTCATGAGCCGCGCCCGGTGCGCCTCGATGGTGCGGCGCGACAGCCCGATCTCCGTCGCGATCTCGGCACTGGTCTTGCCCTGCGCGATCTGCGCGAGGATCTGCTGCTGCCGCTCGGTGAGCACCGCGCCCGATGGATCGACAGTCCGCGCGATGGGCTCGAAACTGTAGATGGCGCGCTCGAACGGATCGTCCGCCTCGGCGAGGCTGCGGCCATGGACGCGGCACCAGAAGCGCTCGCCATTGGCCCGCGCCATCACGCGCTCGTCGCGATAGATCCGCGGTCCACCGAAATTGGCCGCCCACTGCTCGCCGCGATGGATGAAGTCGCCGATCTCCGGATAGAGCCGGGCGAAGCTGCGATCGACGATCTCGCCCCGTGTCGAGGCGAACAGGGTGGCGAACGCGTCATTGCAGTCGCGGATGATCCGGTGCGTCGCATAGACCAGCGGTACCGGCATGTCGGCCAGCGAGAAGCGCGGCGGCGTGCTGCTCGGCTCCTTGAGGGATGGAGGTTTTCTTGCCATTTGCAGTAGAAATACTGCTCGGAGCCGGCGCGCCGCAAGGCCTAGTGTTTGCCACGCAGGGAGGAACCGGATGCGGAATGTTGTGATCGTTGCGGCGCGTCGCACTCCGATCGGCACGCTCAATGGCGGGCTGTCGGCGCTGGCGGCGCACGAGCTTGGCGCGGTCGCCATCCGGGCGGCCGTCGCCGATGCCGGCATTGCCGCGCACGATGTCGACGAGACGCTGCTGGGCCAGGTGCTCACCGCCGGCCAGGGCATGAATCCGGCGCGGCAGGCAGCCCGCGCCGCCGGTCTGCCCGATGCCGCTCCGGCCGCGACGATCAACCAGGTGTGCGGTTCCGGCTTGCGCGCGGTCGCCCTCGCGGCGCAGCAGATCATGACCGGCAGCGCCGGTATCGTGGTCGCCGGCGGCCAGGAGAGCATGTCGGGCGCGCCGCATGTGGCCGCCATTCGCGCCGGCAGGAAACTGGGCGACCTTGTCCTCCGCGACACGGTGATGAGCGACGGGCTGAGCGACGCCTTCTATGGCTACCCGATGGGCAACACCGCCGAAAACGTCGCGCGCCAGTTCGGCCTCTCCCGCGAGCAGCAGGATGCCTTCGCCGTTCAGTCGCACGCCAGGGCGTCGGCCGCGGCGCAGGCCGGCCGGTTCGCCGACGAGATCGCGCCGGTGACGATCGAGACGCGCAAGGGCCCGCAACTCGTCGAGCGCGACGAGCATATCCGGCCGGACACGTCGATGGACTCGCTGGCCCGGCTGAAGCCGGCCTTCGCGACCGATGGCACCGTGACCGCGGGCAACGCTTCGGGCATCAATGACGGTGCCGCGGCGCTGGTGCTGATGGACGAGCAGGCAGCGACCGGCCGCGGCCTCACGCCGCTGGCGCGCATCGCCGGCTGGGCCCACGCCGGCATCGATCCGCAGGTGATGGGGCTCGGCCCCATCCCCGCCAGCCGCAGGCTGCTCGAGCGGGCCGGCTGGGACATCGCCAGCGTCGACCTGTGGGAGATCAACGAAGCCTTCGCCGCCCAGAGCCTCGCGGTCGTCGCCGAGCTCGGTCTCGACCCGCAGCGCGTCAACGTCAATGGCGGCGCCGTCGCGCTAGGACATCCGATCGGCGCCTCCGGAGCACGCGTGCTGGTGACGCTGCTGCACGAGATGCGGCGGCGCGCGGCGCAGCGCGGCGTCGCGACCCTCTGCATCGGCGGCGGCATGGGCATTGCCATGGCGGTGGAACATGTCTGACGCAGCACCCGACATCCTGTGGACTCCTGCTCCAGAGCGCGCCGCGCGGAGCGCCATGGCGCGGTTCGCGCGCGCCGCCGGATTCGCCCCCGCGGATATCGACGGCCTTCACCGCTGGTCGGTGGAACAGCCCGCCGACTACCACGATCTGCTCTGGGACACGCTCGGCATCATCGGCGAGCGAGGACCGCTGGCTGTTGCTCCCGGGACAACCATCCGCGACACACGGTTCTTTCCCGGAGCCAGTCTCAATTATGCCGAGAACCTGCTGAGCCAGCCGGACGACCGGCTCGCGATCATCGCCCATCGCGACGACGGCACGCGACGCACAGTGACGCGGCGCGAACTCTACGATCTCGTCTCGCGCCTTGCGCAGGCCCTTCGCGCCAACGGCATCGGGCCGGGCGACCGCATTGCGGCCATCGTCACCAACGACATCGAATCCATCGCCGTCTATCTCGCCAGCGCCGCGATCGGAGCGGTCTGGGCGTCCTGCTCGCCCGATTTCGGTCCGGCCGGCGCCAGCGACCGGCTCGCGCAGATCGAGCCGAAGCTCCTCGTGGCGGTGCCGAGCTACAGCTATGCCGGCAAGAGCTTCGCCACGGCCGCGAGCATCGCGGCTGTCGCGACCACCGCCTCGGTGACCCGGATTGTGCTCCTCGGCCAGTCGAGCGGCAGCTACGGCAAGCCGTCGGCCACGCTGGACGACTGGCTGGCCCCCTTCGCGCCGCAGCCGATCGACTTCCGCCGTGCCGGCTTCCACGAACCCATGGCGATCCTGTTCTCCTCGGGCACCACGGGCAAGCCGAAATGCATCGTCCACAGCGGCGGCGGCCTGCTCCTGCAGCACAAGAAGGAACAGCAGCTCCACTGCGACCTCACCGCCGATGATACGCTGTTCTACTATTCCACCTGCGGCTGGATGATGTGGAACTGGCTGGTGAGCGGCCTCGCCTCGCAGGCGACGATCGTCACCTTTGACGGCAACCCCGCCTACCCCGGCACCGACCGCATGGCCGACCTCATCGACGCCGAGCGCATCGCCGTGTTCGGCACGTCGGCCAAGTACATCGACTCGTGCAACAAGGCGGGATGCGCTCCGGCACGAACGCATTTGCTCGCCAGCCTCCGCATGGTCCTCTCGACCGGCTCGCCGCTGCTGCCGCAGAACTTCGACTACATCTACGACGCCTGGAAGGCAGACGTGCACCTCGCTCCGATCTCCGGCGGCACCGACATCTGCGGTTGCTTCCTCGGCGGCAATCCGCTGCTGCCGGTGCGGCGCGGCGAGATGCAGGGACCGATGCTGGGGATGGACATGGCCGTGCTCGACGCGAACGGCGCCCCCGCCGTCGGCCAGACCGGCGAGTTCGTCTGCCGCAATGCGCACGTCTCCATGCCGGTCGGCTTCTGGGGCGACACCGATGGCAGTCGGTATCGCGCCGCCTATTTCGAGCGCTTCCCCGGCATCTGGGCTCATGGCGACTTCGCCGAGCAGCGCCCCTCCGGCGGCTTCGTCATCCACGGGCGCTCCGACACCACGCTCAATCCGGGCGGCGTGCGTATCGGTACCGCCGAAATCTACCGGCAGGTCGAGACCATCCCCGATGTGCTGGAGGCCGTCGCGGTGGGGCAGGACTGGCAGGGCGACCAGCGCGTTGTCCTCTTCGTGCGCCTGCGCGATGGAGTTGCCTTGGGCGATGACCTCGAGCGCTTGATCCGCGCCCGTATCCGCAGCGGCGCGACGCCGCGGCACGTCCCCTCGCGCATCATCGCCGTCACCGAGATTCCTCGCACGCGCTCGGGCAAGATCTCCGAGATTGCCGTGCGCGACACCATCCACGGCCGGCCGATCGGCAACGACACGGCGCTCGCCAATCCCGAATGCCTCGCGGCCTACCGCAATCTGTCCGAGCTGTCGCGCTGAGCGCCCGGGCTCAGGTGGCCAGCGACAGGAACCGGCTGAGCTCGCCGGCGGCCGCGCTGCCCGCGCGATTGGCGCCGACAGTCGACGCCGAAGGACCGTAGCCGACCAGGTGAATGCGTGGATCGGCGGCCACCTGCGTCGCGAGCCGGCCGGTCATCGTGATGCCGCCCGCTTCGTTGCGCAGCAGCAGGGGCGCCAGATGGTCGAGCGACGACCGGAAGCCCGTGCACCACAGGATCACATCGACATCGAGCGTGCGGCCATCGGCCCAGCGCACGCCCGTCGGCGTGATTTCGCTGAACATCGGCTGCCGCTCGAGCACGCCGCGCGCCCGCATCGCCTCGACCATCGGCGTGACAGGCAGGCCGGTAACGGAAACGACCGAATTGGGCGGCAAGCCCTGCCGCACCCGTGCTTCGACCAGTGCAACCGCGGCGCGTCCTGCCTCCTGGTCGAACGGTCCCGCGCGGAACTCGGGCGGCCGGCGCGTCACCCAGGTCGTGCGCGTCACGAACGAAATCTCGTTGAGCAGTTGCAGCGCCGAGATACCGCCGCCCACGATCAGCACATGCTGCCCGGCGAACTCGGCCGCCGATGTGTAGTCATGCGTATGGAGCTGCCGCCCCGCGAACAGCTCGCGCCCCGGATACTCCGGAATGTACGGCGTCTCCCATGTGCCGGTGGCATTGATGATGCCACGCGCCGAGAACGCCTCGCGATCCGTCTCGACCCGCAGCCGCCCGCCCCGTTCGCACACCACCTTCACCGTCACCGGCCGATAGACCGGCAACTCGAACGCCTGCTCATAGGCGGCAAAGTACTGCGGCACCGCCACCGCCGCCTCCACCGTCTCGCTGGCAACCGGAACCGCCTCCGCGAACGCCATGCCGGGCAGGTCGTGAATGCGATTGACGGTGCTCAGCGTCAGCGACGGCCAGCGATGCTGCCACGCCCCGCCTGGAGCGGAGTTCTGGTCGAGCACGACAAAGCCCCGCCCCGGCGCAATGCCGAGGCGCTTGAGGTGATACGCGGCCGACAATCCCGCCTGCCCCGCCCCGATCACCACGATGTCGGTCTTGATCGCGACGTGCGCCGCCTGCGTGTCGGCCATGTCTAGCGCTTCGGTGCGCCCTTCCCGCCCGGCTTCCTGAGCTGGTCGGTCACCAGCTTGGGCGGCGACTTGACGATCCGCGGCGCGCGCACCTTGCCACCTGTCGTCTTGGCGGCGAGCGCCTCGGTGACGATCCGCGGCGGCGTCTTCTCGAGCCGCGGCGCACGCACCTTGCCGGCGCTCCAATCGTGCTCCGGCTTGTAGCCGAGCACCCTCTGTGCCTTCTCGATCGAAATCAGCGACTCGTGCGGCTTAAGCTTGCGCTTGCGCTTCGTGCCCGGGAACACCTCGTCGAGCAGTTCGTCATTGCTGCGGCTCATCAGCGAGTTGGAGTTGGCGATGCCGAACACATGCGCGCCCGTGAGCTTGGCCTCCACCGCCTTGCGGATCGCCTGCGCTGCATCGCGCGCGTCGATGTAAGTCCACAGGTTGAACCGCCGCAGCCGCGCGTCTCCCTGATAGCCAGGAAAGTTCTCGTAGTCCTGCGGCTCCATCACATTGGAGAAACGCAGTCCGACGATCTTGGCCTTCGGATCCCATTTGGCGAACTCGACGGCCAGCTTCTCGCCCATCAGCTTGCTCAGCGAATAACTCGACTGCGGCGCCTCGATCTCCTCGTCCACCGGCACATAGGCCGGCCCCTTGGCATAGGGGATGCCGTAGACCGTCTCGCTCGACGCCCACACGAGGTTGCGGATACCCAGCCGCCGCGCCGCCTCGAACACATTGTGGGTCGAGATCATGTTGGTGTCGAAGATCACCTGGTCCTGCGCCTGCCCCGGCGCCGCGATCGCGCCCAGATGCACGATGGCCTCGACCTTCTCCCCTTCGTGCCGGTCGTCGACGCCCGACAACGCCGCCATCATCTGGCCGAAATCGGTGATGTCGCACACGCTGAATGTCGGATCGCTCAGCCGTGGTGGATTGGACAGGCCGGTCGGCCGCGCCGTGTCGAGCGACAGCACCTTGTAACCGTGTTCCATGAGGTCCCGGACGCAGGCGCGTCCGACCTTGCCGCTGCCGCCAGTAACGATGATCATGACGCCTCTCCCTGTTCCGCCGCTCAGCCCTGCTGCGCCAGCCACTTGACGTGGCGCTGCTCCTGCAGCGTACCGCCGCCTTCGTGATTGTTGAAGCTGTAGCTCTCGATCGATTTCGGCCCGGCATAGGCGTTGTATGCGCCATAGACGGTGGAAGGCGGGCACACATCGTCCATCAGCGCCACCGAGAACAGCGCCCTGGCCTTGGCGCGGGCCGCGAAGTGCACGCCGTCGAAATAGTTGAGCGTGCGAAAGGCCTGCTCATGCTTGGTGCGATGCGTCAGCAGATAGCGCACGATCTCGCCATAGGGATCGCGCGCAGTGAGCCCCACGGCGCGCGGGAAATCGCAGAGGAACGGCACGTCCGGCATCGCCGCATGAACGCGCGGGTCGAGCCCCGCGACCGCAAGCGCAATACCGCCGCCCTGGCTGCCGCCGGCGATGGCGACCTTGTCCGGATCGATTTCCGCCCGGCTCCGCGCCACCTCCACCGCCCGCACCGCATCGGTGTAGACGCGGCGATAGTAGTACGTCGCCGGATCGAGGATGCCCCTCGTCATCGACCCCGGATGCGCCGGCTCCGAGCCCACCGGATCGGGCGTATCGCCCATCGACCACGAACTGCCCTGCCCGCGCGTATCCATCACCAGCACCGCCCGTCCGGTCGAGGGCCACAGCAGATGCTGGTGCGGCAGGTCGCGCCCGCCGCCATAGCCGATGAACTTCACCACGCACCGATCGGTGCTGCGCCCCGCCGGACGGATGTACCAGCCGCGCACGCGATTGCCGCCGAACCCCGAAAACGTCACGTCATAGGTCTCGAACACATCGAGGCCGACATCGATCCGCTCGAACACCGGATCGAGCGGCACCTCCCTCACCTCACCCAGCGTCGTCGCCCAGAAGCTGTCGAAATCCTCGGGTGCCCTGGCGCTCGAGCGGTAGGTTTCCAGTTGTGACGGCGGAAGATCGAAGAACGGCATGGCACGCTCGGCTGGTTGAGACGCGCCACATCGCCATTTCTGGTTTGAACCTTCAAGCCCTTTCGCGCTGGTCCGCGATGACGGCGGCGATCACCTCGAGCGGCGCGTTCTCCACGGGATGCGTGATCTGCCCGCTTGCCGCCAGCAGCGCCGCCTTCCACAGCGCCCATGCCCGTCCGCGCGCCCATGTCGCCTCGTCAACCGCCACCAGCGCGCGGAACGCCGCCCGGCTCTCGCCCTCGAGGAACACCCAGGCGAGCACCAGATCGCATGACGGATCGCCCACCGCCGCGCAGCCGAAGTCGAGCACCGCCGACAACCGCCCGTCCCGCGCCAGCAGATTGCCCACCGCGATATCGCCATGCACCCATGCCGGCCGGACCGCTTTCGACTCCGCCGCCGCGTCGAGCACCGCATGCGCCGCCCGCATATCGATCACATCAGCGAGCGCCGCGACGAAGCCTCGCGCTTCGGCGCCATACGCGACCATCGGCTCGGCACCGCGCGCAAAGCTGTGCTGTCCCGGCTCCGGTCCACCCGCCGGATCGATCGCCCGCAGCGCGTTGAGAAAGCCCGCGACATCACGCGCCAGGGCAAGCTTGTCGATGCCGCGCGTCACCGGCTCGCCGTCGATCCACTGATAGACCGACCACAGCCACGGAAAGCCCTCGTCCGGCTGGCCGATCGCGAGCGGCACCGGCACCTCGACGGGCAGGTGCGGCGCAAGCCGTGGCAGCCAGTGGCTCTCGTTCGCCGCCTGCTCGGCATAGCCCTCGGCCGAGGGCAATCGCACCTTCATCCTGTCGCCCAGATGGAACGTCCAATTGTCCCAGCCATCCATCGCCACCGGCCGGACCGGCAGCCCGGCCCAGTGCGGGAACTGCCGCGCGACCAGCCGCTCGACAAGCGCTGCGTCGACGGGGAACTTGCCGGATCTGAGCTTGGCTTCGCGGTTGGTCACGCACTGGCCCACAGTCGGTATCGCGGAGAGAGTGCGAGATACCAGACCGCAAGCAGCGCGCTAGCGGCAATCACCGCCAGGTACACTGCAAGACTGAGACTGGGGCTTGCCGGCCACAGTCGCGCGAATGGCACGATCAACACGAGGTCATAAGCGAGGAAGCCGGCGAGCTGGCCCTTGGCGTTGCCCCACACCGGCCGCCACAGGCCGTAGGCGAAATAGACCGCAGCGCCAAGAAACACGAACCCATACACCACCGAGCTGTCGTCTTCGAGCGGCCACGGGAACACATCGCGGCGCAGCACCAGCGCCGTCCCAACCGTGACCAGTGTGAGTCCGAAGACCGCGAACGCGATCCGCACCAGCACCGGCGTCGGTCGCGCATCGCGCCACTGCGCACCCTGGCTGACGACAAGCAGCAGCAGCGCCGCCATCGCCACCGCAAGATGGATCACAGCGAACATCTGCACGCGGCCCACCGGGTCGCCCCAGCTCTGCGACAGGCCATAGGCCGCGATCCCGCCGCCGCTCACGAGAAGGTTGCAGGCGCCGCCGCGCAGTGCCGCGAACTCGCCCGACAGCCCGATCCAGATCACCGGCGCCGCGATCGCCGCGAGGATCGCCGCAAGAAACACCGGCGTCAGGCCGTAGCCAAGGAACGGCCAGAACCGCACCACCTCGCGAACGCCGACGAGGAACGCGACGGCCGCCGCGAGCGCCAGCAGGCCCAGCAGCACCAATGCCGCGCGGTAGACCAGTCCCCCGGCCTCGTCGCGCGACATGCCGCCGAACAGGTCGAACACTTAAGCCCTCTTTCTGGCCCAGGCAGGCAGGGGCAGCCCCTTGTCGCGATAGTCGTCCATCACCGTGCGCCCGCCATATTCGGGCGAGCGCCGCCACTCCTCGGCGACATAGTCGTGGAACGACGGTCCAGTCGCGGTGCGCTCCACCAGCCGCGCCTGGTTGTCGAGCCGCCTGATCGCCGCCAGCTCCTCCGTCGCGCCCAGCCGCGCTTTCACTACGGCATACTTCAGCACCTTGATGGTCTCGTCATAGACCTTGAGCGGCACCGGGAACGGTGCCCCATCCTTGCCGCCCTTGCTCATGGCAAAGCGCGCCGGGTCGGAGAAGCGGTGCGGCGCGCCGTGGATCACTTCGGCCACCATCGCCAGCGACCGCACCGTGCGCGCGCCGACACCCGGCACCAGCAGCAGATCCTTGAAATCGGCGGGGCCCTGATCGGCAGCCGCCGTCAGCGAGCCGTGCAGCCGCCGCAGGATCACGTCCTTGGGCCGCACATCGTGATGCGCCGGCATCACCAGATGCGGCAGCAGCGGCTCGGCCTCCCCGGCCGGCTCGCTCTCGCGCCCTTCGAGCTTGCCCACTTCGCGCACGATGCGATCCGGTCCAAGCTCACCCAGCAAATCCACCGACAGCGTCCGCGACGTCGCCGCGCGCAGATCGGTGAGATTGACGATGGTCCCCTGCCCCTCGCCTTCGATGGCGCTGTGCGGCGCATCGACGAAGTCGCGCAGGCCCGCCGACTGCCAGTGGTAGCGCCGCGCCGTCGACGTCTCGTCCTTCATCCCCTGTTGCACCACCACCCACTTGCCGTCATCGGCAACGATGAAACCATGAAGATAGAGCTCGAAGCCGTCCTGCACCGCGGCGCTGTCGACCTTGGCGACGAGCCGCGACGCCTGTGCCAGGGCGTGGCCGTCGAAGCCGACTCGGTCGCCGATGGCGACCAGTTCGTCCGGTGTCTTGCGCGAGTGCTTGCCGCGCCCGCCGCACACATGCAGCCCGAGTTCCTTTTCGAGCGGCGTGAGCCCGCGCTTCAGCGCCCCGATCACCGAAGTCGTAATGCCGCTCGAATGCCAGTCCATGCCCATCACGGCGCCAAACGACTGGAACCAGAACGGATTGGCGAGCCGGCTGAGGAACTCGTCGCGCCCATATTCGCGCACGATGGCCTCGGTGATCACCGCGCCCAGCTTGGCCATCCGGCCGGCGAGCCATTCGGGCACGCGACCGCCATGCAGCGGCAGATCGGCGCTTCCGGCCCTTTGCGTCATGCCCTCACGATAGCACGGAACAAATCGGAAACGAAGAATTTCACGCCCGCCCTATTGACGGCGTTGGCCGTCAGGTTCATAACCAAATCGTTCTATAACACTTCGGTTATCCAAATGACCCCGTCAGAGCGGCTCGACGCCACCTTCATCGCCCTCTCCGATCCCACGCGGCGAGCCATCCTCGCCCGCCTCAGGGACGGCGACGCGACGGTCAACGAGCTGGCGGCGCCTTTCGATATCAGCCAGCCCGCCGTCAGCAAGCACCTCAAGATCCTTGAGCGCGCCGGCCTCGTGACCCGCACCAATGTGGGCACCTCGCGCCCGGTGACCATCGAGGCCGGCCCGATGCGCGAGGCCGCTGACTGGCTCGAGAAATACCGCGACTTCTGGGAGAAGAGCTACCAGCGCCTCGATGCGTTGCTCGAAATCCTCCAGACGCCGCTCAACACCGACAAGCCCGCCAAGACAAAGAAGCAAAGGACGGACGACGATGCCTAAGCCCCTCACCATCACCACGCCTGGGGACCGCGACATCGTCGTCGTCCGCGAGTTCGACGCGCCGCGCGACCTGGTCTGGCTGTGCTACTCAAAGCCCGAGCTGGTGCGCCGCTGGTACGGCCTCCCCGATTGGCAGATGACCGTATGCGAGATCGACTTCCGCGTCGGTGGCAAGTGGCGCTTCGTCACAAAATCCCCCGGCGGCTACGAAATGGGCAGCCAGGGCCTCTACACAGCCATCGCCGAGCCCGAGCGGATCGCCCAGACCGAGTATTACGACGACGACTGGACCAAGGGCGGCAGCGAGAATGTCGTCGCCTTCACCGAGCATGACGGCCGGACGACGGCAACCATGACCGTCACCTATTCCTCGCCCGAAGCCCGCGCCGCCGCCGTCGCGACGCCGATGGCCGACGGCATGGAGATCGGCTTCAAGCGCCTCGACGCCGTGCTCGCCGAAGAACTCGCCGCCTAGCCTGGCTTCAGTCGGGTTGGGGCGCGCCCCTGAACCCGGAAGCGACCATCGACCGCCACACTCCGACGCCACCGCGCCGGGGATTGCCCGAACTCACCCTCAAACCAGAACGGAGATTCAGAAAGTGACTACTGCATCCCTGACCACCGCTTCGTCCTCGCGCCTCGGCGCGTTCGTGCGCTATGGCGCTGCTTTCGTCGCCGGCTTCGCGACCGTTGCCGTCCTGTCGATGGCGACCGACACCGTGCTTCACGCGACCGGCATCTACCCCACTGACGGATCGGTCGGCAGCGACGCCAACCTTGCCTTGGCGCTCGCCTACCGCACCGCCTTCACCGTCCTCGGCGGCTACATCGCCGCCTGGCTCGCGCCCGCCAACAAGCTGCGGCTGTCGGTGATCCTTGGGATCGTTGGCACCGTCGCGGCGATTACCGGAGCAGTCGCCATGTGGAGCGTCGGCCACAACTGGTATCCCGTCGCCCTCGCCGCTCTCGCCCTGCCCTCCACCACTCTCGGTGGTTGGCTTTTCACCCGCGCTTCGCGCTAACCTCACCCTCAGGAAGGAAACCACCATGTCCCAGAAGCTCACCCCCACGCTGTGGATGGAAAACATCGAAGAGGCGGCCAGCTACTACGCCCAGGTGTTCAAGTCGAAAGGCGGCGTCAGCGCCCGCTTCCCCGACGGCCGCCCGCTCACCGCCCACGTCGAAATCCTCGGCACCAACTTCATGCTGCTGGGCGACACCCGCGACTTCAAGTTCAACGAATCCGTCAGCTTTCTCATCGACTGCAAGGACCAGGCGGAGGTCGACTACTACTGGAACCACTTCGTCGGCGACGGCGGCGCCGAGAGCCAGTGCGGCTGGTGCAAGGACAAGTTCGGGCTGAGTTGGCAGGTCATCCCGCAGCAATTGCAGGCGACCATGAGCGGGCCCGACCGGGCCGGCGCACAGCGCGCCATGGAGGCGATGCTCAAGATGAAGAAGATCATCGTCGCCGAGCTCGAGGCGGCCTATGCCGGCAAGTAAGGCCGCACTGAAGCCGCGGGCGGACCTCACCGCCCGCGGCTTCACCGAGCGTCTGCTTGCCCTCCAGGACGACGAGGAGCTGCGCAAAATCCAGCGCTACTTCAAGTCCGGCGAGGGCGAGTACGGCCATGGCGACACATTCATCGGTGTGCGCATGGGCTCGATCTTCGCCCTCGCCAGGGAGTTCGCCGAGCTGCCACCCAGGGAACTCGAGAAGATGCTCGACAGCGACATCCACGAAGTCCGCGTCGGCGCGCTGAGCGCCATGGCCAAGCAGTATCCGCTCAAGACCACAACGGACGCGCGGCGCAAGGAGCTCTATGACCTCTATCTGCGCCGTCACGACCGCATCAACAACTGGGACCTTGTCGACCTCGCCGCCTGGCACGTCGTCGGCCCCTGGCTCGTCGACAAGCCGCGCGCCGTGCTGCACAAACTGGCGAAATCGAAGAACATGTGGGAACGCCGCACCGCCGTTCTCGCGACCTTCAGCTTCATCCGTCGCGGCGAGTTCGACGATACGCTCAGGATTGTCACCGTCCTTCTCAAGGACAAGGAAGACCTGATCCACAAGGCTGCCGGCTGGGCGCTGCGTGTCGTCGGCGACAAGGACCGCGCCGTGCTCGAAGCCTTCCTCGACGCGCACGCGGCGCAGATGCCCCGCGCCATGCTCAGCAACGCCATCGAGAAGTTCACCCCCGCCGACAAGGCGCACTATCGGGCCATGTAGATCGTCGTGCCCCGCTCCGCTGTGGTTTGAGGACGATTTCCTTTCATCGTCACTTGCCGATGGACTGGCCACGGTCGTAGACTCGGTCGTCTTCCTCGACCGTAGAGCCCCATGTCCCTTCTGTTTTCTCCGCTCACCCTGCGCTCCCTCACCCTCCGCAACCGCACCGTCGTCGCCCCCATGTGCCAGTATTCGGCGCAGCACGGCGTCGCCAATGACTGGCACTTCGTGCATCTGGGCCGCTTCGCCCTCGGCGGCTTCGGTCTCGTCATTCTCGAGGCCACAGGCGTGCTCCCCGAGGCCCGCATCTCCTATGGCGATCTGGGCCTGTGGGACGACGGACAGGTCGCGCCGCTCAAGCATATCGTTGATTTCCTGCACGCCGAAGGCGCCGCTGCCGGCATCCAGCTCGCACACGCCGGCCGCAAGGCGTCGACTCCCATCGCCTGGCGCCACGGCTTCGATGAAACCGAACAGGACAAGATCGACTACGCCTTCGAGGCCTGGACACCGGTCGCGCCAAGCCCGATCATCCATTCTCAAACGCATGCCGGCTACACGCTGCCGCGCGAGATGACCGAAGCCGATATCGCGGCGACCATTCGCGCCTTTGCCGAAGCCGCCATTCGCGCCGACAGGGCCGGCTTCGATATCGTCGAGATCCACGGCGCCCATGGCTACCTCATCAACCAGTTCCTCTCGCCCCTCGCCAACAAGCGCACCGACCGCTACGGCGGCAGTCGCGAGAACCGCATGCGCTTTGCGCTCGAGGTCGCCGAGGCCGTCCGCGCCGTCTGGCCGGTGCACAAGCCGCTCCTCGTCCGCATCTCGGCCACCGATGGCAGCCCCGACGGCTGGAGCATTGAGGACTCCGTCGTTCTCTCGCGCGAACTGACGACCCGTGGCGTCGACGCTATCCACGTGTCGTCTGGCGGCTTCGACGGCGCCGGCATCAAGCCCGGCCCGCTCTACCAGGTCCCACTCAGCAAAACCGTGCGCGAGTCGGGCGTGAAGACCATTGCCGTCGGCCTCATCGACGATCCGCACGACGCCGAACGCATCCTCGAGCAGGGCGAAGCGGACCTCGTCGCCTTCGCGCGCGGGGCGCTTGAGGATCCCAACTGGCCCGTCCACGCTCATCACATCCTCGACGGCGCCCAGTACGATCTGTGGCCCAAGCAGGCACGTGAACGCGTACGCAGCAAGGATCGCGTGCTAGGATTGCGGCAGTAGCGCGCCGCGAGCGTGGCGCCCGCGTCACACCAGCGGCGCCCGCGCTCAGCTTCCGTTCATCTTGGCTGGGGCAAGAGCGCGCCCATCAGTTCTGGGGAGCTCCAAATGAACGTCAAAACCCTCGCCGCCGTGTTCGCGCTGCCGGTCCTGCTGGCCGCCTGCGCGCCGGAAGTCGAATCCACCGTCTATCTCGCCGATGTGATGAAGGCCGTCGAAAGTGGCGAATCCGTTTCCGTCCCCGCCGTGCTGCGCGTGCCGCAGAGCGGCGAAGACGAATGCAAGGAAGGCCTCAATGGCCTGATCGAGAAGCTGAGCGCGCTCGCTCCCACTACGGGCAAGGGCCAGTGCATCAGCAAGGACCAGCACGGCCAGGGCACACAGCTCGCGGAGATCGAAACGGCGCTGCAGATCGTGCCGGCCGGTGCCGATGTCGCCGAGCCGAACCTGTTCGTCCTCGAGGTCGCCACGACCGACGATAGCCGCGCCGATCTCACCCTCAAGATGCTCCAGCCCATCGAGACCGTGATCAAGGCGCTGCAGGCCGAGAACCCGGCCCAGGTCGAGTTCGACCCGTCCTTCTTCCTGATCAACCTCAACAACGATACCGACGACGCCGTCGAGATCGCCGTGAACCACGTCTTCGCCGACGGCAAATCCTCGCTTGCGAGCGAGGGCCCGATCGAGCTCGACCGCCGCGGCGAACTCAAGATCCAGTTCTCGGACGTTGCCTCGAGCTTCGTCGAGCAAGGCAACTCCTACTGGTTCGCCACCGTCGGCCCCGCCTCCTGACACCCATCGGAGCCGCCTCGCGGCGGCTCCATTCCCCCCGAGCGTCCATGCATCTCCGCCCTCTCGCGAGCCTGCTCGCCCTCCCCCTTCTCGCCGCCTGCGCCCCCGAGTTGCATTCCACCGTTTCGGTGAGCAACATCGGACGTGTCGCAACGACCGGGCAGCCTGCCGAAGCTACTGCGCAGCTCCGTATCCCGCAGCCCGGTGCCGCCGAGTGCGCCGCCAATCTCCAGACCCTCGTTTCCCGCCTCGAAACGCTCGCGCCGATTGCGAGCGAACCGCGCTGCGTCAGCGTCGGCTTCGACACCTTCGCCGAGCTGCGCACCCCGCTCGCCATCGTTCCGTTCGGCGCGAAGCCCGAGCATCGCCTCGCCGCGATCGTGGCGCTGCCCACCAACAGTGGCGCGACCGATCTGGCGTTCCGACTGCTGCAGCCCTTCGGCGACATCTTCCATACAGTCGCCGCGGACATCTCGCCGCGCCCGCGCCTCGACCCTTCGATCATCGCCGTCACGCTGTGCAACGACGGCGACGAGCCGCTGACTCTTCTCGCCGGCGGAGAGGTAGTGGTGAACGGCAAGGCCGCCCCGCCGGAGATCGCACTCGCGGCCGGCGAGATCGCCGAGTTCCGCCTCACGGCGACCGCGGCCGGGCTGATCGAAAGCGGCACCGGCTACACATTTGCAAGTTTCAGGCGGCAGTAACGTTTTCGCCGAAATGTCGCCGTGTTTGGCGACTGACATCCGACCCGCCGCGTCGGCACGACCGAGGAGTATCCCATGACCAGCAAGGCCGCCATTTTCGCCCTCCTGAGCCTGTGGGGCGTCGGTGCCGTCGCCACGCTCCCCGCTGCCGCCCAGGCCACATCGACACCCGCAACCGAGTCGAGTGCCGACAGCGATGACGGCGACGACCTGACCGACCGCGTCTGGGTGAAGGCTGGCGACGACCAGTCGCTACCCGGGGTCATCAAGATCTTCCTTTCCGATGGAACGCTGGTCCAGGATTCGTGCTGGGAGACCCATCGCCTCTCTGCCTGGCAGAAGGCCGGCGACAACGCCGTGAGCTGGAACGAAGATGGCATGGAGATCAAGGCAGACATCGTCACGGTGAGCGCCGACGAACTGGTGCTCAAGATTGCCGGCATGGACGAAGAGCGCTACACGCCCGCCACTGTCCCCTATGTCTGCCCCGACATTCCCAAAGGCTGACCGCTAGACGATCTGGAAGTCGCCCGCGTCGATCGCCGGCGCGCCGCTCAGGGTTGCAAAGAGAACCGCGGCGTATCCGCCGGGCTTGTTTCCGTCGCGGTCGTAATAGAGGTCGCCGGTGGCCGTGTTGTAGATGATACGGTCATTCCGATCTGCGCCACTGGTGGCGCCGGCCGCAGCGTAGAACTCGACCGGGCTCAGCCCCGAGCCGATGCCCTTGAACACCTTGTCGTCAAGGGCAAGTCGGTCGACATTGTGCGCGAAGTCCAGGACGAGATCGACGTTCGCTCCGCCGGGCCTCGTATCGAAGACGAACTTGTCCCGGCCCACTCCGCCGACCAGCAGGTCGGCGCCGCTCCGTCCGGCAAGCACGTCGTTGCCGCCATTGCCCCACAGCACATTTGCACCGCCATCGCCGGTGAGCTTGTCGGCCCGCTGTCCGCCCGCGATGTTCTCGATGTTCCTGAGCGCGTCGTCCGCCACGCCGCCAACGCGCGCACGCGCGTAAAGCCCTCCCTTGAGCGTCAGCACGACCGACTTGCCGGCGTCGGAATAGTCCGCGGTGTCGGCGCCTTCGCCACCGTCGAGCCGGTCCTTCCCGGCTCCGCCCTGGAGGACATCGTTGCCCGCGTCGCCGCTCAGCCAGTCATCGCCCTTGCCGCCCATCAGCGTGTCGTCGCCACCGGCGCCCGCGATGGAGTCTTTTCCGCTATTGCCGCGGATCATATCCTCCTCGCCCGTCGCCGTCTTGCCGCCGACGGCGTGGAACAGGTCGATCCGATCGGCGACAGGCGTTCCTTCGATGGTCCCGCCCGCCGCATCTAGAACGATCACACTTATGCTGCGCGTGTCGATGAGCGATCCGTCCGACGCGACCACCGTCACCTCGTAGACGTTGTCTCCATCGCTGTCCCCCGTCGCCTCGTGGTCCGGGGCCGCGACAAACCGCAGGACTGTTCCGTCGATCGTGAAAGCTGCTGCATCGGGACCCGCGAGACCAAAGCCCAGGAATGGTCCGTCGATATCGAGGGCCGACAGGCTCGCGACGACGGTGGTATTCTCGTTGACCGCGTGCGAGGCGGCAGGGCTCGCGAAGACCGGAGCGTCGTTGCTGCCCGCAATCGAGATGTCGAGCATTGCTTCGTCGGTATCGGCTCCAGCCGCGATCTTGTAGGTGAAGACGTCATGGACCGTCGTGCCCGCGGCGATCGCATTGGTCGCTGCCCTGCTGTTGTCGAGGACGTAGTTCCAACTACCGTCCTGCTTGATGGTCAGCGTTCCGTAGATGCCCACGATCGTCGCCGGCGCCCCAACGAGCGCATACCCACCCGCATTCCCGGCGCGAATGCCAACGACAGTGATTGGGTCGCTGGTGTCGACATCGTTGGCGAGAACATCGCCCTGTGCCCTGCTGTCTCCCGCCATACCGGCGCCGGCTTCGACAACCGGATCTCCGCTGTTGTCATCATTGGCGGCAGCCGGCGGATCAGCCACCACTGGCGTCAACTGCGCGACGGTCTTCACATCCCCTGCGAAGGAAAACAGCTCAACACCGGTGACCGTATCGATCCCGCTGCCATCCCTGGCCTCGATCGTGACGATCCCGTGCGCCACGTCGACGATGTAGTCGTCGCGATCCCCGTTCAGATAGAACGTGTCGATATCTGCTCCGCCCTCGATCCCGTCGTTGCCGTCGCCGCCAAAGAAGTGGTCCGCACCGCCATCGCCGACAAAGGCGTCATCGCTGCTCGAGCCAAAGAAGAAGTCGGCCGCGTCGGTGCCCTCGACGATGTAGCCCGTCGTGATGGCGTCGATACTCCCGAAGGTGTCGCGGACCTGGCCGTTCGCGGGCGCGGTCCCCGCCCCCAGGGCATCCATCAACGCCGACTCGAGATCATCCGCCATGCCGGCGATGTCGAGCGGATCGAAACCCAGATTGACGACGATCCCCTGCCCGCCATCCTCACCGCCATAATCGACGATGTCGGTTAGAACCGGAGCACCAGAGGTCAAGGCGAACGTATCCTCCCCTGCGCCGCCTTCGAACCGTACCCCTTCGCCCAGGGTCCAGAAACGATCGATGGTCTGGGAACCGCGGAAGAACTCAATGCCGGTGAAGGACTGAGCGAACGCTTCGGGAGGAAAGCCGGCGGTGGTAAAGAGGATCGAGGTATCAAGCAGGTACACGTCGACTAGTCCCGCCGAACTATCGAAGGCAAGCGTGTCGTACCCGCCGCCGCCGTTGAACTGGCCGCCGTCGAAGCTCATCGTGTAGCTAATCGTGTCGTCACCCCCGCCGGCGTTGACCGTCGTCGCCGCGTGAGAGGCTACGAAGCTCGTGCCTTCGTCGTTGCCCTCGATGGTGAGGCCGGGCTTGAGGCTGACGAGATCAGTGCTTGCCCCCGGCGCCAGCGCAAGTGTTCCGAGGTTCTGGATGAGGACCGCCAGGGCCGCGGTGATGCCGCCGACCGTCAGCGCCGCTTCGAACGCGCCGAGCGAAACGGCGTAGTCGCCTTCCGCATAGGGTGACGTCCCGACACCAGCGTCGATGATGAAGGAAGAGGCAAAGCCCGGAGCAGCCGGATCGTTCGTAAAGACGATCCGGACTGCCAGGTTTGCAGGGTCGTCAACATAGATTGTCGAAGTACTTGATACCCCAACGCGTGTCAGCGCGTGGAGATCTGTCAGTACATCAAAGACTTGATGAACGATCAGCGTGCCGGCGGACATTCCTCCACCACGCTGGAAACATGATCAAAGCAAGCAAAAAGCAAAATTATCAAAGTAGCGGCTCCCCACAGCCGCCACTAGTTAACACGAAGTTAGTACATCTACGCAAGTATCTTGATACGCCCTCCCGGACGGGAGGCAGCGGGCAGACTGCTTTCGCCCCCCGGAAGTCGCACTTCAACCGGATCGTCCTCCGGTGTAAGCGTGCGCCATGACTGACCTTTCCGTGAATCTCAATGCCGTGGCACAGCTCCGCAACCGCCGGGATTTGCCCTGGCCAAGCGTGACCGGCGTGGCACGTGTGTGCCTCGCCGCAGGCGCCGATGGCATCACCGTGCACCCACGCCCGGACGAGCGACACATCCGGCGCTCCGATGTCTTCGCGCTCTCCGACCTGCTGCGCGATGAATGGCAGGACCGCGAGTTCAACATCGAGGGCTATCCGAGCGAAGACTTTTTGCGGCTGTGCGAGGTGGTGCGGCCGGACCAGGCGACGTTCGTCCCCGACGACCCCGGCCAGGCGACGTCCGATCATGGCTGGGACATCGGCGCACATGGGACGATGCTGGCCGAGGCGATCGAGCGGCTGCAGAACTGCGCAATCCGCGTATCGCTGTTCGTCGATGCCGATCCCTCGGTCGCGGCGCTCGCGGCCGAAGTGGGTGCGGACCGCATCGAGCTCTACACCGGCCCCTATGGGCACCCTGGCGGCGACGCCGCGGCCGAACTGGCCCGGCTCAAGGCAACCGCCGACGCCTGCCGGAAGGCCGGAATACGCGCCGCACGCGGTGGGGCGGGGATCGGCGTCAACGCCGGCCACGATCTGACGCTCGACAATCTACCGGCGCTGGTCGCCGCGATTCCCGATCTCGAGGAGTGCTCGATCGGTCACGCCCTGACGGCCGACGCTCTGCTCTATGGCTTTGCCGAGACTGTCCGAAAGTACCGGGCCATCCTCGGCGGCTGATCGCTATCATCGAACAATCGCGACGCGAAGTATGACCGATCGGAGGCGCCGGCCTCCGATCGGTGCCGACCAGCCGCGCAACCCGGCGGCCAACCTATGCGCACACAATTGTGCCTAGCGGACATGGGCTTACCCCGATGAACGATGTGTTCGCTCGGCAGCAGATCGTACCCGCTTGCGCGTCGGGATGGATGGGCACATATGCGCACCCAGTTACGATTTGTTACTGGAGAGCACTACAAAATGACCAAGCCCAAGATCGCCGTCATCATCGGCAGCGTCCGTCCCACCCGTCATGGCGACAAGCCGGCCAACTGGATCGCCAAGCTGGCCAAGGAATCGGGCCTGTTCGACGTCGAGGTCGTGGACCTCAAGGACTATCCGCTGCCGCTGTTCGACGCGCCGGCCTCCGATTTCTGGATGCCCACTCCCAATGAAGTCGCCGCCAAGTGGCAGGCCAAGCTGAACGAATTCGACGGCTACATCGTCGTCACCGCCGAGTACAACCGCTCGGTCCCCGGCGCGCTCAAGAACGCCATCGACTGGGCCTACAAGCCCTTCATGAAGAAGGCCGTGGCCTATGTGAGCTACGGTTCGGTAGGCGGCGCGCGCGCGGTCGAGCACCTGCGCAACATCTTCGTGGAGCTGCAGGCCGTTTCCGTCCGTCACGGCATCCACATCGGTGGCTCCGATTTCGGCGCCGTCTACATGGGCCAGAAGACCTGGGACGAAGTGCTCGCCGGCCAGGTCGGTTACACCAAGGACCTGTTCGACAATCTCGCCTGGTGGGCCAATGCCACCAGGACCGCTCGTGAGACCGACCAGGTCGCCGCGAAGGCTGCCTGATCCCGGGCCGGGAATCGCCCGGACCTTCTCCTTCTGTCCGGACGAGGGCGGCGCCGCGAGGCGCCGCCCTTCGCATTTTGCCCTCCGCTCAAGGAGTGAACAAAGCGGCCGTCAAGACGTTTCCTGCAGGAACTTTCTTGCTAACCTGTCCCCAACAGAGCGGTTGAACGCGACATGGGTCGGGTGTAGAGAGCCGCCCGCCTCATAAAGGGGCTATGAAAGCTATATGACGCAGACGACCGCATCCGGCGCCCCGGCGACCGGTGACGTCGCGACCCCCGCGGGCGGCCACGACACCAACAAGCATCTTCCCGTCCTGGTCCTCGGCGCCCTGGGCGTCGTCTATGGCGACATCGGTACGAGTCCGCTCTATGCCTTCCGCCAGGCGTTGTTCATCCGGCCGGCCGCGCAGGAGACCTCGGTCGAAATCCTCGGCCTGCTGTCGCTCATCATCTGGGCGCTGACGATCATCGTCACCATCAAATACATCTTCTTCGTCACCCGCGCCGACAACAAGGGCGAAGGCGGCACGCTGTCGCTGATGTCGCTCGCCGCCGGCAGCTTCGCCAAGCGGCCACGCTGGATCATCGGCATGGGCGTCATCGGTGCCGGGCTCTTCCTCGGCGACGCCATCATCACTCCGGCGGTCTCCGTACTATCGGCAGTCGAAGGCATCTCTGTCGTCGCGCCGCAGTTTGAGCGCTGGATCGTGCCGATCACGCTCGTGCTCATCATCGGCCTCTTCGCCGTGCAGCGCTTCGGCACCGGCGGCGTCGCGCGGGTCTTCGGCCCCGTGACCGCGCTGTGGTTCATCGTCCTTGGCGCCTGTGGACTGTGGCGCATCATCGAATACCCGGCGGTGCTGTGGGCACTGAACCCGTCCTATGGCGCAGTGTTCCTGTTCACCCATCCGGGGCTGGCGCTGATCGTGCTCGGCGCAGTGTTCCTCGCCGTCACTGGCGTCGAGGGTCTCTACGTCGATCTCGGCCATTTCGGCCGCAAGCCGATCGTGATCGCCTGGTTCTCGCTCGTGTTTCCGGCGCTCCTGCTCAACTACTTCGGCCAGGGCGCGTTCGTGCTGTCGCACGACCTCGCGCAGATCACCAATCCGTTCTTCGAGATGTTCCCTGAATGGTCGCAGGTGGCCATCGTGATCTTCGCCACGGCGGCAACCATCATCGCGAGCCAGGCGGTGATCACCGGCACCTATTCGCTGGCCCGGCAGGCGATCGCGCTCAACCTGCTGCCGCGCATGACAGTCCGGCATACGTCCGAAACCCAGAGCGGCCAGATCTACATGCCGCAGATCAACTCCATCCTGATGGTCCTGGTAATCATCCTCGTGATCGCCTTCGGCAGTTCGGCATCGCTCTCGAACGCCTACGGCATCGCTGTGTCCGGCGTAATGCTGGTCACGACGATCCTCCTAGGCGTCGTGATGTACCGCGTCTGGAAATGGCACCTCGTTCCCACCCTCGTCGTGATGATCCCGTTCCTCGTGGTCGACATCGGCTTCTTCACCGCCAATGTCGTGAAGCTGTTCCAGGGCGGCTGGGTGCCCGCCGCAGTGGCGCTGGTCGTTGCCGGCATCATGACCGTATGGATCCAGGGCCGCCGGCGCCTCGCTGAAAAGACCCGGCGCGACGAAGTTCCGCTGCAGTTCCTTGTCGAGAACCTTGCCAAGAAGAAACCGACGATCGTCCCCGGGACTGCGGTGTTCCTCACTTCCGACATCGAGGGCGCCCCCACTGCCCTGCTCCACAGCCTCAAGCACTACAAGGTACTGCACGAGCACAACGTCATTCTAACCGTGCTGACGGCCGATACGCCGCGCGTCCCTGACGACGAGAAGGTGACGATCGACGCCTACAACGACCTGTTCTACCGGGTCGTCGTGCGCTTCGGCTTCATCGAGACACCCAACATCCCCAAGGCGCTGGCGCTCGCGCGCAAGCTCGGCTGGAAGTTCGACATCATGTCGACCTCCTTCTTCCTCAGCCGCCGCTCGCTCAAGGCGTCGCCCAAGGGCCTGCCCATCTGGCTCGACCGGATGTTCATCGCTCTCGCCCGCAACGCCACCGACGCCACCGAGTACTTCCACATCCCCACGGGACGCGTCGTCGAGATCGGCACTCAGGTCCTGCTGTAGCCGTGATCCCGCACGCGGCGGCGCATGCAAGGCACATCGGAGCATGCAACGCCCGCGCATGGCTGGGATGCGTCAATTCCGGGTGGCTTCATCGTTAGGTGACGATACTCTGCTGCTCCAGTTCGGACGGGAGTGATCCGACAATGATTCAGACCGCCTGAGGCCAGAAGCCTCCTTCGAGCGCCGGTGAGGGCTGCGCTCGTCCATTCAATCGTCAGTTTTCGGCCAGCCGGCACGTCGCCGGACGGCTCATTCGTCTTCGCAGGAAAGCCTTTGTCATGAACGCACAACTCGTTCGCACCGCCGTCATTCTCGGCCTGCTCTCGGTGATCGGCCCGCTCGCCATCGACATGTATCTGCCGGCGCTGCCGGCGATAGGTGTCGACCTCGGCGCGTCCGACGCCGTGATCCAGCGCAGTCTCATGGCCTACATGGCCGCCGTCGCTGTCTGCCAGCTCGTCTACGGTCCGCTCAGCGACATGTTCGGACGCAAGCCCCCGCTCTACTTCGGCATGGCGGTCTTCGTCGTCGGCTCGGTCGGCTGCGCGCTCGCGCCCAATGCCGACATGCTCATCCTCTTCCGCTTCCTTCAGGGCGTCGGCGCCTGTGCGAGCATGTCGCTGCCGCGCGCCATCGTGCGCGACAATTACACCGGTGCCGAAGCCGCCCAGCTGATGAGCCTCATCATGCTGGTGTTCTCGGTGTCGCCGATCCTCGCCCCGCTCTCGGGTAGCCTCGTCATCGCCTTCGGCGATTGGCGCGCGATGTTCTGGGTGATGACGGTGGTCGGCGTGCTGGGCCTGTTGCTGCTGGTCTTCGCTCTGCGCGAGACGCGGCCGCGTGAAGCCCGGCTCGACTCAGGCCTCGGCAGCGCCCTGCGCGCCTATGGAACTCTGCTGCGCGACTGGCGCTTCCTCGGCCTCACGCTGATCGGCACGTTCGGCATGTCGAGCTTCATGGCCTTCCTGGGCAATTCGAGCTTCGTGTACATCGACCATTACGGCCTGACGCCCACGCAATACTCGCTCGCCTTCTCGGTGAATGCCGTCAGCTTCTTCGCCGTGAGCCAGATGACAGGCTGGCTGGTCGGCCGCTTCGGGCTCAATCGCGTCGTGCGCGTCGCAGTGGCCGGCTACACGGCCTCCATGCTCACCCTGTTCGCCGTGGTGATGGCGGGGATCGACAGCGTCTTCGTGCTGGGCGGCTTCATGTTCGTCGCCTTCGGGTTCCTCGGCCTCGTGCTGCCTTCGACCGGCGTGCTGGCCATGGAGGAACAGGGCGACATCGCGGGGTCGGCCTCGGCGCTGATGGGCACCGTGCAGATGATCGCCGCCTCGGTGGTGATGGGAATTGTCGGTGCCTTCGGCGACGGCACCGCGCGCCCGATGGTGATCGCCTTCGCCGCCTGCGCCATCCTCGCTTTCGTCATCACCCAGCTCACGCTGGGGGCACGCCCGCGCAGCCCCGCCGAGGTGCCGGCGGAGTAAGCCGTCGGGTCAGGCGAGAACCTGCAGTCGCCGGCGGCGGCGGTCGAGGAAGACGACCGCCATGCCGCTGGCGACGATGAGGCCGATGCCGCACAGCGCGAGCGTATTGGGGAAGGTACCGAAGACGAAGAAGCCGGACAGCACCGCCCACACCGAGAACAGATAATAGAACGGCGCGACGGCGCTGGTCGCGGCGTTGCGGTAGGACAGGAAGATGAACAGGTGGCCGAGGCTGAGGAACAGGCCCGAGCCGGCAAGCAGCAGCAGGTGGTACGGCGAGGGCGCCACCCAATCCTCGAACAGCAGGGTCGTGATGCCCGAGCCCACCATCACCAGCAGCAGCGTCGCATAGGCGACAATCGGCGCGGGAATGTTGGAGCCGACCTTACGGCCGACAATGTCGCGCGCCGCAACGCACATCGCGCTCACAAGTCCGAGCAACGCGTAGGACGAAAACCCGCTGACGCCCGGCTGCGCCACCAGCAGCGCGCCGGCGAACCCGATCGTGATCAGCACCATGCGAGCAACGCCGATCTTCTCGCGATAGATCAGCGCGACGCCGAGCAGCAGCAGCATCGGCGAGATCTGGCCCAGCGCCGAAAGGTCGGCGATCGGCATGTTGGCGAGCGCGACGATGAAGCAGAGCACCGCGCCAAATTCGAACGTGTTGCGGATCACCACCCATTTGTCGACCACATGGCGCAACTGGCGGCCATTGCCGGTGAGCAGAATCAGCGGCAGCATCAGCAGCGACGCCATCACCCCGCGCAGGAACAGCACCTCATAGGGCGGCATCCCGACCGTCGCGAGCTTCATCAGCACGTCATTGGTCGAGAACACGCCCGTGGCGATCACCATGAAGGCGATGCCGCGCAGATTGGAGCTGGGTGAGGTGGACATGGAGAGCCCGAGGGAAGCCGGACCTGCCTAGCTGCAGCGGGTCAGGCGGTCAACGGCCCGCGCGGCGGCGCAAGCGCGTCAGGCGAAGGTCACCACCACGCTGCCGGCCTTGCGACCGGTGTCGACCCGCCGGTGCGCTTCGGCGATGTCCTCGAAGTCGTAGCTGCTGTCGATCACCGGCCGGATCACCCCGCGCGCCACGAGATCGAGCAGATGCGCATAGGTAGCCGAGTTCCACGCGTCGTCGTCCTGGTTCACCTCGACCACCTGCTTGTTCCACTTGGCCGAAACGAAGGTCGACAGCTTGTCGAAGATCACCATGAGATGCCGCCCGTCCGGCGCGAGCGCCCCTTTCACGCGTGAGAACGGCGCGTTGCCATGGTTGTCCATGATGACGTCGTAGCGCTTGCCGTTCCGGGTGAAGTCCTCGCGGTCATAGGCGATCACATGGTCCGCGCCGAGCGAGCGGACCAGCACCACATTGGCGGCGCTGCACACGGCGGTCACCTCCGCCCCCATCGACTTGGCGATCTGCACCGCCATCGTGCCCACCGAGCCCGAGGCGCCATTGATCAGGATCGACTCCCCGGCCTTGAGCGCACAGGCGCGAAAAAACATCACCGAGGTGGTGCCGCCGAACAGCACCGCCACCGCATCCTCGTCGCTCAGCCCGTCCGGGATGTGGGCGAGAACGTCGTCCTTGCTGAACGTTGCGTATTCCTGATGCAGGCCGAACCTGAAGCCGTGCGAGCCGACCACCCGGTCGCCCGGCTTGAACGCCGAAACACCCGGACCTACGGCCTCGACTACGCCAGCCATCTCGAAGCCGCCCACCGGCTGCTTTGGCCTATCGAAGCCGAGGCTGAGCCGCATGAGGAAGGCGAACAGCGGACCGCCCGGCACATTGATGCCGCGCACCCGGGCATCGCCGGAATTGACCGTCGTCGCCCGCGCCCGCACGAGCACCTCGTTCTCCCCGGGCACGGGCTTGGGCACCTCCCGAAGGGTCACGACTTCGGGGGGACCGTAACGGTCGACGACAGCAGCCCTCACAGCAGCCTCCAGCTCAACAATGTTAGTGATATAGATCACTAACACAGTTGTGCAAGAGGCCTGTGACAGCCGTGTGAAGGGCTACATGCCCTCGGGACCGCGCGAGATCGCGGCAAGGCCGGTACGGACGACCTCGACCAACCCCAGCGGCACCATGATGGCGATGAAGCTGTCGATCTTGCTGGGCTTGCCGGTGATCTCGAACACGAAGCTCTCGGTGGTCGCATCGACGATCTGCGCCCGATAGGCGTCGGCCAGACGCAGCGCCTCGGCGCGCGGCTCGCCCGTGCTCGCCACCTTCACCAGCGCCAGCTCGCGCTCCAACGCCTTGCCCTCGGCGGTGAGGTCGTGGACCTTGTGCACCGGCACCAGCCGCTCGAGCTGCAGCTTGATCTGCGTCAGCACCTTGGGCGTCGCCACCGTCACCACCGTGATCCGGCTCAGCCCCTTCTCGTGCTCGGTCTCCGAGACAGTGAGACTGTCGATGTTGAAGCCGCGCGCCGCGAACAGCCCGACGATGCGGGCGAGGATGCCCGGCTCGTTGTCGACCAGCACGCTGAGCGTGTGCCGCTCCGGCGTCTGCGTTTCGGGGGCGAGCGAATAGACCGACCCTGTTGCCTGCAAATGCGCGTTCATCAGACCAGCTCCCGTCCCTTGGCGTCGATCACCTTGCCGACGTCGCCCTTGAAGTCGGGCAGGATCATTTCGTTGTGCGGCTTGCCCGAGGGGATCATGGGCAGGCAGTTCTCGTGCTTTTCGACGAGGCAGTCGAACAGCACCGGCCGCTTGACGTTGATCATCTCGGCGATCGCGTCGTCGAGCTTGGCCGGGTCGTCGCATTTGATACCGACGCCGCCATAGGCCTCCGCCAGCTTGACGAAATCGGGCAGCGACTCCGAATAGCTGTGCGCGTAGCGCCCGCCATGCAGCAGCTCCTGCCACTGCCGAACCATGCCCATGCGCTCATTGTTGAGGATGAAGATCTTGACCGGCAGTTCGTACTGCACCGCAGTCGACATCTCCTGCATCGTCATCTGCACGCTCGCCTCGCCGGCGATGTCGATGACCAGCGCATCCGGGTGCGCCACCTGCACGCCGATCGCCGCCGGCAGGCCGTAGCCCATCGTGCCCAGGCCGCCCGAGGTCATCCACCGATTGGGCATCTCGAACGGGAAGTGCTGCGCCGCCCACATCTGGTGCTGGCCCACTTCGGTCGTCACGTAGACGTCGCGGTCCTTGGTCGCCTGGTAGAGGCGCTGCACCGCATATTGCGGCTTGATCACGGTCGACGAGTTCTGGAACCCGAACGAGTTCTTCGCCCGCCAGCCATCGATCTGCTTCATCCAGGGCGCGATCGCCTCGGTGCGCGGCTGGTTGGTCTTGCTGCGCCAGATGCGGACCATCTCCTTGAGCACGCGGCCGCAGTCGCCGATGATCGGCAGGTCGATACGGATGTTCTTGTTGATCGAGCTGGGATCGATATCGACATGGATCTTGCGGCTGCCCGGCGAGAACGCATCGATGCGGCCGGTGATGCGGTCGTCGAAGCGCGCCCCGATATTGATCATCAGATCGCAGTCATGCATCGCCATGTTGGCTTCGTAGGAGCCATGCATGCCCAGCATGCCCAGCCACTGTGGATTGGAGCCGGGGAACGCACCCAGTCCCATCAACGTCGACGTCACGGGGAAGCCGGTGAGCTCTGCCAGTTCGCGCAGGTGCTGGCTCGCTTCCGGGCCGGCATTGATCACGCCGCCGCCGGTGTAGAACACCGGCCGCTCGGCGCGCAGCATCATGTCGACCGCGGCCTCGATCAGCCGCGTGTCGCCCTCGACCTGCGGGCGGTAGCTCTTATGCCGCGTCGCCTCGATCTCGGTGGGACCGTAATAGGTGCCCATCGCAAACTGCACGTCCTTGGGAATGTCGATCAGCACCGGACCGGGCCGGCCGCTCTGCGCGATGTAGAACGCCTCGTGCAGCACGCGCGGCAGATCGGCAACCGATTTGACGAGGTAATTGTGCTTGGTGCAGCTGCGCGTGATGCCGACCGTGTCGCATTCCTGGAACGCGTCCGAGCCGATCAGCGGCGTCGCCACCTGCCCAGTGAGACAGACGATGGGCACCGAATCCATCAAGGCGTCGGTGAGGCCGGTGACCGCGTTCGTCGCGCCCGGGCCGGAGGTAACCAGCACCACGCCGACCTTGCCGGTCGAGCGGGCATAGCCTTCGGCCATGTGGGTCGCGCCCTGCTCGTGCCGGACGAGGATGTGGCGCACGGTCTCCTGCTGGAAGATCGCATCATACATCGGCAACACGGCGCCGCCGGGATAGCCGAAGATGTCGGTGACCCCCTGGTCGATCAGGGCCTGGATCACCATTTCCGCGCCCGTCATCTGCTGGGGCATTTTTAGTCCTTCCTCACTCGTCTCTCAGTCGGGTCACCTTCCCTTCCGGGAGGGGGACCGGCGAAGCCGGTGGGTGGGAGCGTCCCATCCGCCAGCCGAAAACTCGGCAATAAAAAAGGCCCCATCAGGGACCTGTTTGCGCGCACCAGCCTACCTTCGCGGGTCGTTATCCCACGTGGCCGATGCGCCCCACTACTACGAGAATGTTCCGCACGGATGTGCTCCGGTTCAAAGTTGGCGGGACGATATGCCCCGCTTCCCGACGCTGTCAAGCCGCTTCTTGGCCATGTTTGGGAGGCTATTGTCCGCGGCAGGAGGACCATATGGTCGCGGCGCTCTGCACATTGCTGTCCCTCGCCTTTGCCTGTGCGCCCGAACGCATCGGCTCGCGCTTCCTCGACGCGACCGCCGATGCGCTGCCGGCCAAGGACGCGTCGATCCACTCCATGGCCGCCGAAGCCTTCGATGCGGACGGTGATGGTGATCTCGACATCGCTGTCGCGGTCGAGTTCGGCATCAATCGCCTGCTGATCAATGACGGCACGGGCCATTTCACCGACGGTTCGGATACGCTTCCTCCGCATCGCCCTGGCGACCACGAGGATGTCGCCGCCGCCGACTACGATGCCGATGGCGACCTCGATCTCGTCTTCTACGGCGAGGACGACAGGGTCGCCGCCTACTTCCAGCGCGAGGACGCGCGCTACATCGACGCCACCGGACGCCTCCCCTCACGCGGCACCGCCAACGCCGTAGTCGCGACAGATGTCGACGGTGACGGCGACGCCGACCTTGTCGTGGGCAACAACGGCCCCGATTTCGTCCTCGTCAATGACGGCGCGGGTGGCTTCGCCGACGAAAGTGTCCGCCTGCCCGCCGGCGGCGACATCACGCAGGACATCGCCGCCGCCGATGTCGACGGCGACGGTCACGTCGACCTGCTGTTCGGCAACGAAGATGGCAACCAACTCTATCACAACGATGGCAGCGGGCACTTCACCGCGATGCCGCTGCCGCTCCGCCCCACGCCGGAGGAGACGCGCGACGCCGATCTGGTCGACATCGACACTGACGGCGCCCTCGACATCTACTTCGCCAATGTCGAGATCTTCGCGCCCGACCGCGACCTGCAGGATCGCCTGCTGCTGAACGACGGCCACGGCGCCTTCACCGACGTCACCGCCACCCACCTCCCCGTCGACGCCGAGATCACCATGTCCGCCGCCTTCATCGATTTTGACGGCGACGGCGACCTCGACCTGCTGCGCGGCAGCTTCACCCTCGACGACGCCACTGACCCTGTCTCGGCCATCGTCGCCTTCGCCAATGACGGCGCCGGCCGCTTCACGTCCGAACCGGGCGCCCTCCCCTCTGTCGCCCTCGCCAATGCCTTCGATCTCGAAGTGGCAGACTTCACCGGCGACGGCATCGCCGACGTGTTCGTCGCCAGCCGCGGCGGTGCCGACCGACTGCTGATCGGCCTTCCGCGCTGACGCTGGACAGCGGCGCCCGGCCGGTCCACCCTCCTGCCATGCAGATCGATTGCGACATTCACCCGGGCACGCCCGACACCGCGGCGCTGTTCCCCTACCTGCCCGAGCACTGGCGCGACATCAGTGCCATGCGCGGCATCGCCGATCTGCATTCGACCAATTATCCCGACATGACGCCGCTGGCCGCCCGCGCCGATTGGCGCCCGGCAAAGGGGCGGCCCGGCAGCGACGCGGCCACCGTCGCGGCACAATGCCTCGAGCCGTTCGGCAGCGACATCGGCATCCTCAATCCGCTGTTCCCCGTGCAGTCGTTCTATTCCGACGACCTTGCCCAGGCCTATGCCAGCGCCCTCAACGACTGGACGCGCGGCGACTTTCTCGATCGCGACCCGCGCTTCCGCGCCTCGATCGTTGTCAGCCTCGAGAACATCGAGATGGCCGTCGCCGAGATCGAGCGCTGCGCGCCGGACAGGCGCTTCGTGCAGGTGATGGTGCTGGCCGGCACCGCCCGCCCGCTCGGCCGCCGCAATCACTGGCCGATCTACGAAGCCTGCGTGCGCCACGACCTCGCTCTCGCCATCCACGCCGGGCAGGAGTTCCGCAACGCGCCGACGGCGCTCGGCTGGCCGAGCTACTATCTCGAGGACTATGTCGCGCACGCGCAGTCGTTCCAGTACCAGCTCACGAGCCTGTTCTGCGAAGGCGTGTTCAACCGCTATCCCACGCTCAAGGTGGTGCTGCTCGAAAGCGGCTGGACCTGGGTCCCCGCCCTGCTCTGGCGCATCGCGAAATACTGGGGCGGGCTGCGTTTCGAAGTGCCATGGACCGATCGTTCGCCCGAGGAAGTTGTGCGCGACCAGCTCCGCTTCTCGCTCACGCCGGTCGATGGTCCCGATACCGACCAGCTCCGCCGCGTCATCGACCACCTCGGCTCCGACCAGCTGATCCTGTTCTCGACCGACTATCCGCACAGCCAGTTCGAGGGCGCCGATCCGTTCCCCTCGACCTTCGATCCCGCTTTGCGCAGCATCATTTCCGGCGATGCGCCGCTCGCGACCTACGCCCGGCTCGGAGGCGCGCCATGACCGCACCGACCGGCATCTGGGATTGCGACATCCACCCCTATCTGCGCTCGCCCGCCGATCTCGAGCCATGGCTCAGCCAACAGTGGATCGAGCATCAGCGCGACTATGGTTCGCTGCGGCAGACGCCGCTTGTCACCGGCTCGTCCTACCACAAGAGCCAGCCCAATGCCGGCCGCCGCGACGCCTATCCGCCCGAGGGCGGCGCGCAGGGCTCGAGCGTGAGCTTCCTGCGCCGGCAACTGCTCGATGCGCATGGGATCGGCTGGGGCATCCTCAATCCGCTGATCGCCTCGCAGGGGGTGCGCAATCTCGACCACTCCATCGCGCTCTGCCGTGCCATCAACCACTGGCAGGCCGAGGTGTGGGTCGATGGCGAACCGCGCCTGCGCGCCTCGATCGTCGTCCCCTACGAGGACCCGGAAGCGTCGGCCGCCGAGATCCGCCACTGGGCGGGCGACAGGCGCTTCGCCCAGGTGCTGCTGCTGTCGAGAACATCGTTCCTGCCCGGCAATCGCCGCTACTGGCCGATCTACGAGGCCGCCGCCGAGGTGGGCATCCCGGTCGGCATCCACGCCTTCGGCAATTCCGGCTGGCCGGTGTCGAGCTCGGGCTGGCCCAGCTTCTACATGGAAGAAATGATCGGCCATTCGCAGTCGAGCCAGGCCGGCCTCACCAGCCTCGTCATCGAAGGCGTGTTCGAACGCTGGCCAGACCTCAAGCTCGTCCTCGTCGAATCCGGCTTCACATGGGCGCCGTCCCTGATGTGGCGGCTCGACAAGCACTGGAAGACGCTGAAGTCCGAAGTCCCGCACCTCAGGCTCGCGCCCAGCGAATACATCAGGCGCAATGTCTGGTGGACCAGCCAGCCGATGGACGAGCCGGAGAACCGCCGCTACCTCGCCGACATCTTCACCTGGCTCGGCTGGGATAGAATCATGTTCTCGTCCGACTATCCGCACTGGGACTTCGACGATCCCGCCCGCGTCATCCTCTTCCCCGCGACCGACGAGCAGAAGCACGCCTTCTTCGTCGGCAACGCGCAGGGCGTCTACGGATCGCGCTGATGGCCCGCCACGTCGTCGCCGCCGCGGCCGATTTTCCGCCCGGCACCCGCCGCATGATCACCGTCAACGAGCGCGCTGTCGTCGTCTTCAACGTCAAAGGCGAGTATTTCGGCCTCTACAACAAGTGCCCGCACAATGGTGGCAGCCTCGCCGAGGGCGTGCTGACCGGCCTGCTCCAGTCGTCCTCGCCCGGCGACTACAGCTACACCCGCCAGGGCGAGATCATCCGCTGCCCCTGGCATGGCTGGGAGTTCGACATCCGTACCGGCCAGTCCTTCTGCCGCGCCATCCGCGCCAAGGCCCGGCCCCTGCCCGTCCGCGTCGAGCCGGGCAGCAGCATCGTCGAGGGTCCCTACAAGGCCGAGACAGTGGAAGTCCGCGTCGAGGACGATTATGTGGTCGTCGACGCATAGGAGGCGACCATGCCCGATCTCGTGTTTGACCCCGACGGCCCGATCATTGCGCGCGACGGCGACGTCAACGACTTCATCAGCGCCGGCTGGGATGCCGGGGCCGATCGCCTCGTCATTCCCGTGAGCCGCCTCGCGCCGGAGTTCTTCAAGCTCTCGACCGGCCTCGCCGGTGCGGTCCTGCAGAAATGCACGAACTACAATTTCCGCGTCGCCATCGTCGGCGATATCGCCGTCCACACCGATAAGTCCGGGCCGCTGCGCGATTTCGTCTATGAGTCGAACAAGCGCGGCGACGTGCGGTTCGTCGCGTCGATGGGCGAGCTCTAGCCCCTAGCCACCCGCCAGCCCCCCTCCGGCTTCCAATCTGCGCCCCGTTCGGATAAACCGCCCGGCTAGCGAGTGGACTACCAACATGAACGAATATCAGCCGGCGCTGGCATCCAGCGCCGATAGGCCATTGTCGTCGCAGAGCTGGGGAACGGAATTCCGTGCCCTGTTTCTGCTCGCCTGGCCGCTGATCATCGCGCAGCTCGCGCGCAGCGCATTGTTCACCACCGATGTCATCGTCCTCGGTCGTCTCGGCGCGGACTATGTCGCCGCCGGTGCGCTCGCCAATGCCCTGTTCATCTGCGTCCAGCTCTTCGGCATCGGCGTCGTCGGCGCCGTCGCGCCGCTCGCCGCGCAGGCACTCGGCGCCAAGGATCGTCGCACCGTTCGGCGCACCGTGCGCTCGGGCATCTGGCTCGCCACCGTCCTCGCAATCGTGCTGTTCCCGCTCGCCTGGAACATCGGCCCGATCTATCGCTGGATGGGACAGGACCCCGAGCTCATCGCGCTTGCCGAGATCTTTGTCCACGCCGCCATCTGGCTGCTGCCGCCGGCCTTCGTCTTCATGGCGCTGCAGTCCTTCCTCAATGCGCATGGCGACACGCGCGCCGTGCTGCTCATCACCGTGGGCGGTGTCGTCGTCAACCTCGCGGCCAACTATGCGCTGGTGTTCGGCCATTGGGGCTTTCCCGCGCTCGGCATCATGGGCTCGGGCCTCGCCACCAGCGTCGTCAACTACGCGATGCTCGCCTTCGCCATCGGCTACATCCAGCTCAACCGCCGGTTCCGCCGCTACCACATCTGGCACAATTTCTTCCGCTTCGACTGGGAGCGCTTCTTCACGCTCATCAAGATCGGCCTGCCCATCGGCTTCATGCTGCTGGCCGAGGTCGCGCTCTTCACCACCGCGTCGCTGCTCCAGGGCTGGCTCGGCAAGGACGAGCTGGCGGCCCACTCCGTCGCGCTCACCATCGCCTCGCTCGCCTTCATGGTGCCGCTCGGCCTCAGCCAGGCGACCACCGTCCGCGTCGGCATCGCGCTGGGCGAAAAGAACAAGGTGGGCATCGGCCATGCCGGCTGGGCCGCCCTGGTGATGGCGCTCGGCTTCATGGCGGTCACCGCCATCGTGTTCTTCGCCTTCGCCCACCCCATCGTCGGGCTGTTCCTCAATTCCGGCATGTCGGAGAACCAGGCGCCGCTAATGCTGGCGGCCTCCTTCCTTGTCGTCGCCGGCCTGTTCCAGCTCTTTGACGGCGCGCAGGTGACCATGGCCGCCGCGCTGCGCGGCATGAGCGACACCAACATGCCGCTCATCATTGCCCTCGTCGGCTACTGGCTCATCGGCTTCCCCGTCGCCTGGTGGCTGGGCATGCACACGCCGCTGCGCGGCACCGGGGTGTGGTTCGGTCTGATGGCCGGCCTCGCCGCCGTCGCCACCGTGCTCACCATCCGCTGGGCCATGCGCGAACGCCTGGGCCTCACCGACCGCGAGCCGAGCTAGCTTTCGACCCATATCCAATCAGCCATCCGGCTGCGGAACCAGGTGCGCTGCCGCTTGGCGTATTGCCGCGTCGCCGTCACCGCCCGTGCGACCATCTCCTCGCGCGTGCAGCGCCCGGCGAGCCAGTCGCCGATCTCGCGCACGCCGATGGCCTTCATGGCGGGCAGCGACGGGTCGAGCCCGCGCGCGACGAACGCCTCGACCTCCTCGGCGGCGCCGTCCTCGAGCATCGCCACGAACCGCCGCGCAATCCGCTCGCGCAGCACCTCGCGTTCAGGGTTGAGCACCAGCCTTTCGACCTCCCAGCCCTCGAGCAGCGGCGCGTGCTCCGCGTCCTGGAATGTCGCGAGCGATCGCCCCGTCGCCTTGAGCACGGCCAGCGCCCGCGTGACGCGCTGCGGATCGGGTGCCTTGAGGCGGGCCGCAATGACCGGATCGCGCGCCGCGATCAACCGTCCGCGCTCATCGCGGTCGAGTCCCGCAACCTCGCGCTCCACTTCCGCCACGACCTCGTCCGGCACTTCGGGAACCTCGGCAAAGCCTTTGATCAGACTCTCGAAATAGAGGCCGGTGCCGCCGGCAAAGATCAGCGGTCGGTCGCCCGCCTCGGCGATGATCCGCTCCGCCGCCCGCACCCAGTCGCCGGTCGAGAACCGCGTGGCGGGATCGATTGTGCCATAGAGCCTGTGCGGCGCCTGTGCGAGATCGGCATCGCCGGGCCGCGCCGTGACCAGCCGCAAGCCGTCATAGACCTGCAGCGCGTCGGTGTTGACGATGGCGCCGCCCAGCTCGCGCGCCTTGGCGAGCGCCAGCGCCGACTTGCCGCTGGCAGTCGGACCCGCTATCAGAACCGCTCTTTTTCGAGCCACGAGAACGCCTTGTCGGTCCTTTGCCTGATCGCTAACCCCGCCGAGCCGGTGCTCGATCTGCCGCTACTGCAGCGCGTGCAGGCCGAGATCGGTGGCGAGATCAACTGGCTCACCCAGCGCATCGCGGCCGAGATCGTCAAGCCGAAACATGCCGCGCCCCTCGACGCCGCCCGCGCCCTCGTCGCCGGTCGGCCCGTCGACGTCGCGCTCGTGCCGCTGGTCAACCGCCGCAAGAAGCTGCTGATCGCCGACATGGACTCCACCATGATCGACCAGGAGTGCATCGACGAGCTCGCCGACGCCGTCGGCATCAAGGACGAAGTCGCCGCCATCACGGCGCGTGCCATGAATGGCGAACTCGACTTCGAAGCCGCTCTAAGAACCCGCGTGAAGCTGCTGAAGGGACTCAAGGTCTCGCGCATGGAGGAAGTCCGGCGCGAACGCATCACTTTCGCTCCGGGCGGCCGCGCCCTCGTTCAGACCATGAAGACGCATGGCGCCTTCACCTCGCTCGTCTCGGGCGGCTTTACCTATTTCGCCGACTACATCGGCAAGCGCATCGGCTTCGACGAAGCCATGGCCAACATCATCGAGGTCGATGGCGATGCGCTCGACGGCACCGTCCGGTCGCCGATCATCGGCCGCGAGGCCAAGCTCAGCCGCTTGATGACGCTCGCCGCTTATCACGACATTCCGCTCGCCGCGACGCTCGCCGTCGGCGACGGCGCCAACGATCTCGACATGATCCGCGCGGCGGGCCTCGGCGTCGCGCTCCACGCCAAGCCGGTCGTCGCAGCTGAGGCCCAGGTCAGGATCGACCACGGCGATCTGACTGCCCTGCTCTACCTCCAGGGCTACAGCGACGAAGAGTTCGTTCGGTAGCCGAGGCGACAGCGGGGCAGTCCCCGCCTACTGCAGCTTCACTGCGACGAACCGGCTGGTTCCGGCCGAGTCAGTGACCTTGAACAGCACCGCCGGTCGCCCCGCTTCCTTGGCCGCATCGACGCGCTCGGTCAGCTCGGCCACCGTCGTCACACTCTGCTGGTTGACCTCCGAGATCACGAGGCCGCTCAGCAGCCCCTGCCGTTCCGCGTCGGAGCCCTGAACCACATCGGTGATCACCAGCCCCTCGGCGTCCTCGCCGATGGCGAAGGCTTCGCGCGCCTGCTCGTCGATCGGCCCCACGTCGAGACCGAGCATCTCCTTGAGCCCCGGCGCGACGCCCGCAGGCGGCTCGGCGCTCGGATCGGGCGTCGCCACGTCCGGCTGCCGGGCCGCGGCGATGATCTTCTCGCCCTCCTCGAGCCGGCCCAGCGTAATGTCGAGCATGAGCTCCTTGCCCTCGCGCAGCACCTTGACCTTCACCTTCTCGCCCACCGCCGTCTCGGCGACAAAGCGCGGCAGGTCGCGCATGCGCACGATCGGACGGCCGTTGAAATCGAGGATGATGTCGCCTTCCTCGACCACGCCGTCGGCAGGGCCGGTCTCGGTGACTTCGACCACCATGGCGCCATGCGTGTCCGGCCGGCCCAGGCTCGCCGCCATCTCGTCGGTCACGTCCTGGATGCCGACGCCGAGCCAGCCGCGCCGCGTCTCGCCGAACTCGGCGAGCTGCGCCACCACCGGCCGCGCGAGGTTCACCGGCACGGCGAAGCCGATGCCCAGCGACGAGCCGCCGCGCGCGATGATCGCGGTATTGATGCCCACCACCTTGCCGTCCATGTCGAACAGCGGCCCACCCGAGTTGCCCTGGTTGATGGCCGCGTCGGTCTGGATGAAATCGTCATAGGGACCGGCCTGGATATCGCGATTGCGCGCCGAGACGATCCCCAGCGACACCGAACCGCCCAGTCCGAACGGATTGCCGATCGCCATCACCCAGTCGCCGACATCGGCCGAATCGCTGTCGCCGAACTCGACGAAGGGCAGATCGTGCCCCGCGTTCACCTTCAGCACCGCGAGGTCGGCCTTCTCGTCAGACCCGACCAGCGTCGCCGGCAGCCGCGTGCCGTCGGTGAGGAACACCAGGATTTCGTCGGCGCCCTCGACCACATGGTTGTTGGTCACCACCAGCCCATCGGCCGAGATAATGAAACCCGAGCCGAGGCTGCGCGCTTCCTGCATCGCCTCCGGCCCCTGCCCCTCATTGGGGTTGAGGTCATCGAACATCTCGTTGAGAGGCGAGCCCTCCGGCGCTTCGGGGAACGGCAGTCCGCCACCGCCCAGCATCCGGCTGGTGCCGATATTGACCACCGCCGGGGACAGTTGCGCCGCCAGCGGCGCCACCGATTCAGGTCCCTTGGCGAACGCGATCGGCGCGCCCAGCGCAAGCATCGCGCCCACAACAAGTGCCGCAAAGCCCGTCTTCATTTCGGAAATCCTCACCCCTATTGGCCTCACAGTTTAGCAACTCCGCGGGCGGCGCAAGCAGTGCACCTGCACGAAAAATTGAGGCCGGCGACTTGATCGTCGCCGGCCCCTTAATGCCGTGAATTTCTGGCGGCAGCGAGGCCGTTATTGGGCCGGAACCGGCTCCGACGAGGTGGCCTCCGCGGGGACCGTTTCGGTCGCTGCGGGCGCCGCCTCGGCCGCCGGCTCGGTCGGCGTCGTTTCGACCGCCAGCGGCGAGTTGGTGATGTCGGTCTCGACCGGGATGTCGGGCGTCTCGGGCACGCTCAGCGTGCTCGACGGCAGCGGCGCGATGCCGCCCGGCTGGGCCGGCGGCGGCGCAACGCCACCCTGCGCGTCCTGGCGGAAGTAGCCGAAGAACTCGCTGTCGGGGCTGAGCAGCATCGTCGTCCCGGTTGCGCCCAAAGCGGTCCGGTAAGCCTGCATCGAGCGGTAGAACTCGAAGAACTCCGGATCCTGGCCGTAAGCCGAGGCGAAGATGCCGTTCCGCGTCGCGTCGCCCTCACCACGGAGGATTTCGCTGTCGCGGCGGGCCGACGCAACGATCTCGACGGCCTGACGGTCGGCGATGGCGCGGATCGACTGCGCCGCTTCCTGGCCGCGGGCGCGGAGGAAGGCCGCTTCGGCCAGACGCTCGGCCTTCATCAGTTCGAAGGTCTGTTGCGACACATCCTGCGTCAGGTCCGTGCGCAGGATGCGCACGTCGATGATCTGGATACCCAGCTCACTCACCGACGGCACGATCAGGTCGCGCGCCTCGCGCATCATTGCGGGGCGCTCGGCCGACAGCGCGGCGTCGAACTCACGCTGCGAATAAACCTGGCGCAGCGCCGCGGTGAACAGCGACCCGATCCGCGCTTCCGCGACGTTGAGGTCGCCGAGCGCAGCCTGCCGGAACAGCCGCGGATTGTTGATGCGATAGGTGAGGAACGCGTCGACTTCGTAGAGCTTACCGCCCCGCACCTGCACCGTCATATTGGCGAGGTCGTAGCGCATCACGCGGTCTTCGATGATCTGAACCGAATCCACCACCGTGGTGGGCAGCTTGAAGTAGATGCCCGGCTCGGTCTTGACGTCGGTGATCTGGCCGAAGCGCAGCACGATCGCCTGCTCGCGCTCGTTGACCACGAAGATCGACGAGATGAGGACGTAGATGGCTGCGATGACGACGACAGCGAGGATAATGAGTCTGTTCATGGCTCAGTTCCCCGTCGCCGAAGTGGTGGGGCTGGTGGTCGTCCCCGATTGCAACTGGTTGAGCGGCAGATAGGGCACCACGCCCGAACCGGTCGTGCCCGGCTCGACGATCACCTTCTCCGAGCTGCCAAGCACCTGCTCCATCGTTTCGAGGAACAGCCGCTTGCGCGTCACTTCGGGGGCGCGCGCATATTCGTTGTAGATCGACACGAAGCGGGCTGCCTCGCCTTCTGCTTCCTGCACCACGCGGTTCTTGTAGGCCGCCGCGTCTTCGCGCAGCTGCGCTGCCTGGCCGCGGGCATTACCCAGCAGGGTGTTGGCGTCGCGTCGTGCTTCTTCCTGGAAGCGCGTTTCGTCCTGTTCGGCGCGCTGCACTTCCTCGAAGGCGTCCACGACTTCCGCCGGCGGCGCCGCGACTTCGATGTTGATGTCGTTGATGCTGACGCCGGTTTCGTAGCTCTCGAGGATCGCCTGGGTGATCCGCTGTACTTCGGCGGCGATGCCCGCCTGGTCGTTGCGGAACGCGTCCTGCGCCGGACGGCGGCCGACAACTTCGCGCATCGCGCTTTCGGCGGCGCTGCGCACCATGTCTTCGGGGTCGCGCACGTTGAACAGGAAGAACACCGGGTTCGCCACCGCCCACTGCACCGCAAAGCGCACATCGACGATGTTCTGGTCGCCCGACAGCATCAGCCCTTCATTGCCGCTGCCGTTCCGGTTGCCCGTCGACGAACCGATCGTCGTCTGCCGTACCGCGATCGACACGCGCTCGACGTCCTCGACCGGCCACCAGTGGAAGTGCAGGCCCGGCTGGCTCAGTTCCGGCTTGGGCTTGCCGAACTGCAGTTCGACGCCCACTTCGCCTTCATTGATCGTGTAAATGGAATTGAACAGCCAGAACGCGATGAGCACCACCGCGCCGCCGGCGATGGCCCAGCGGCCACCGGGGAAACCCGCGCCCTGGAATCGGTCGCGTCCACCTTTGAGAATGTCCTCGAGACTGGGAGTATTGCCCCTGCGGGGTCCACCCCCGCCGCCCCCTTGTGGGGCCTGCCCCCACGGACCGCCGCTATTGTTGTTGCGGCCGCCGCCCCCCGTATTGTTGTCCCAGGGCATATGTCGCCTTTCAGCTGTTCAATCGTTCGGACGTATATAGGGGGGCTATTGGGGCCGATCAACGGCGCGCCAAGGGGTTCCGTCGATAAACCCTTACGCGGAATGCCGCACTGTCCTGCGGATGTGCGGCCACGCTGATCTCCCCTCCCGGCTTCCATTGCTCGAAGTCGATGGGCGGGAAATAGGTGTCGCCCTGCGGCTCCAGCATCACCTGGGTGAGGTACATCCGGTCGGCAAACGGCAGCGCCTGCCGGTAGATTTCCGCTCCGCCACCGATCATCACCTCGTTTGCCCGGTCCGCCCTGGCGATCTCCTGGGCATGCTCCATCGCCGCCTCGAGGCTCGATATCACGATCACGCCGTCCGGCTGGTAGCCCTCCTGGCGCGTCACGACGATGTTGGTCCGCCCCGGCAGCGGCCGCCCGATGCTCTCGAACGTCTTCCGCCCCATGATCAGGGGCTTGCCCATGGTCATGCGCTTGAAATGCGCGAAATCGCCCGGCAGGCGCCACGGAATGTGGTTGCCATCCCCGATGACCCCGTTTTCCGCGATGGCGGCGATAATGGCGACGGCGACGCTCATGGGGCTGCCCCCAGCTTGTCGAGCGCTTCCCCGCTGACGCGGCAGCGCCGCCAGTCGTCCATGAAGACCGCCCCCTGCGCCACGTAGAAGTCGATCGAGGGCTGGTTCCAGTCCAGCACCGCCCATTCGTAGCGCCCCAGGCCCTCGCTGACGCAGCGCTGCGCCAGATTGGCGAGCAGCGCCTTGCCCACGCCGTGGCCGCGCATCTGGGGGTTCACGAACAAATCCTCGAGCCAGATGCCGTGCCGGCCCTGGAAGGTCGAGAAGGTGTAGTACCAGAGCGCAAAGCCAGCCGGCTGGCCGTCCACCTCGGCGAGTTGGCAGAACACCTTGGGCGACGGCCCAAACAGCTCACGCTCGATATCGGCCGCGCTCGCCACGACCTCATGCGCCAGCCGCTCATATTCGGCGAGCGCCTTGATGAAGAAGAGAACGACCGCCGCGTCGCCCGGCGCCGCATCACGAATAGTAACGCTCATCAGCCCCCAGCGCCTTCCGGCTCGATGTGGTCGAGGATCAGGATGTCGAGTTCGCGGCCATAAGGCGGATACCAGTCCTTGGCCGTCATCTGGAACGTCGTGGGGCCGATCTTCTTGACCTCGCCATCCCAGCAGAATGAAACGAGGTTCTTGGCGTCGCCCTTGTCGATCGTCAGCGAGAAGTCCTCGATCGGCCCGGCCCAGTTGTTGCCCGTCGACCAGATATAGGTGATCCAGCTCTCGTAATAGGGCGCCGAGTAGTACTCCTCGGGCGACGCCAGCGTCTTCTTGACCGCGCCGATGAAGCTGTCGTCGGTGCAGTACTTCTTCTCGTAGTCCCCGGCCCGGTCGCCGTACTCGTCCGGCGGCGCAAGGAAAGTCACCGCCACGGTACCACCGACGCTGGGCGTGTAGGAGTGCACCACTTCGGCCGTCTCGCCCGGCGCGAAATGCGCCTCCCAGCTGTAGGTCGATTTGAGCGTCCAAACCGGCTCGTAATAGGTCGTCCAGTTGTCGTTGCCGTCGCCATACTCCATCGGGATCACGAGCCCCAGATGCAGCAGCTTCTGGATCGCATCCTCGTCGAGTTCCTGGATCAGCTCGCGCGTCCGTTCGCCGAACGGCGTCAGCGGAATGCCGAGCGCCTCGAGCGCCGCGGTCTGGTCAAGATTGAACGCGAATGCCTGCTGGTGCAGCGTTGCCTCGACCGGCTCGCCGTTGAACGAGGTCTTGAAGCCGAACATGTTGTCGGACTCGCGATCCGGCACCGCCACGTTGAAGTCACCGCTGCCCTCGATATCGGGCATCGGGAACGCCACGAGCACGTCGAGCGCCTTGTCCGTCAGGTTCTCGAACTCATAGGTCACCTTCACCAGCGTTGGGGAGACGAACAGGTCCTCCGACTTCATCTTGAGCTGGTCGGTCGTGATGAAGATCAGCCCGCCCGTCCCGAGCTCCGCCGTGGTGTCGTTGGCCAGCGCCGGCGTCAGCGTGCACGCGCCAAGCAGCAGGGCGACGGAAAGCAGGCGTTGCATCGAGACTCCCCAAAAATCGAAAAGCGGCGATGCCCTAGACACCGCCGCCTGAACGCGGCTTGAATGCTTATCACGCCCCGCCCCGCCTTCACCACCGGCGCAAGCCGCGAAAAATCCGGCAAAGTCGGCGCATTTCCTTGCGGATCAAACAGCGATGGCGGCTTTGATCACCGGATGCGGATCGTAGCCGGTGAGCATGAAGTCCTCATATTCGAAGTCGAAGATCGACCGGCGGTCCGGATTGATCGTCATGCGCGGCATCGGCTTGGGCGCGCGCGTGAGCTGCAGCTCGGCCTGTTCGAAGTGATTGGCGTACAGGTGCACGTCGCCGAACGAATGCACGAACTCGCCCGGCTCGAGCCCCGTCACCTGCGCCACCATCATCGTCAGCAGCGCGTAGGACGCGATGTTGAACGGCACGCCCAGGAACACGTCCGCCGAGCGCTGGTAGAGCTGGCAGCTCAGCCGCCCCTCGGCCACGTAGAACTGGAACAGGCAGTGGCAGGGTGGCAGCGCCATCTCGTCCACTTCCGCCGGATTCCACGCCGTCACGATATGCCGTCGTGATTCCGGCTTGCTGCGGATCGAGTCCACCACATTGGCGATCTGGTCGATCGCGCCGCCCGTCCCGTCCGGCCAGCTCCGCCACTGCGAGCCGTAGACCGGCCCCAGTTCACCCTCGGCATTGGCCCATTCGTCCCAGATCGTGACGCCCCGCTCCTGCAGCCAGCGCACATTGGTCTCGCCGCGCAGGAACCACAGCAGCTCGTAGATGATCGACTTGAGGTGCACCTTCTTGGTCGTCAGCAGCGGAAAGCCGCGCATGAGGTCGAACCGCATCTGGTGCCCGAAGATCGAGCGCGTGCCCGTCCCCGTCCGGTCGCCGCGATCGGTGCCGGTGTCGACGATCAGCCGCAGCAGGTCGAGATATTGCTGCTCCGGATGTCGCGTCTCAGCCGCTTCGCGCCGCAAGGCAGATACTGACATTTCCCGGCACTCCATTTCGGCAACGTTTCTAGCAGCCCGCCCGTTCGGTTGGGCGGCGACAGACTCAACATCCACAAGAGGTCCATGATGCCCGTCGATTACCTAAAACCCAAGGGAATGCACCAGAACCCCGCCTTTACCCAAGCCCTCGTGGTCCCCGCCGGGTCCCGCCTCGTCATGATCGGTGGACAGAACTCGGTCGACAGCGACGGCAAGCTCGTCGACGGCGATTTGGGCGTCCAGACCACCCAGGCACTCGCCAACCTCAAACTCTGCCTCGACGCAGCCGGCGCCGATATCGACGACCTGGTCAAGGTGACAATCTATATCGACGGCGACCTCGACATCATGCCCGGCTTCCAGTCCTGGGTGAAGTTCGCCGGCCAGCCCACCAACCCGCCCATCGTCACGGTGCTGAAAGTCCTCGCCCTCGGCCGCCCCGGCGTCCTCGTGGAGATCGAAGCAACCGCAGTACTGCCATCCTGAGTCGCGAGGTGCCAGTCAGCGACGTTCAGTTGGCTGGCTGACCACGATCACTCCAGAACCACGAGCGGCCGCATTTCGTCGACGCGGCGAGCTCTCTTCGATTATCGACAGTTTCTCAGGCGATCTGGCACCGCTCGAGGCGCTGATCGCCGAGATTATTGCATGATTTGCATCCCCCGCCGGTCGTCCCTATATTGTCCGTGCCGGCAACGGCTATGGCGATAAACGGCCATCGTAATAAACCCATTGGACCCGGGGGCAGTACCCGGCGCCTCCACCATCTCCGCCCGCTCCAACGAGCGGAGCCACTGGGGGCGAAATAGGATCGACAAGGGCGTAAAGGGTGTGTTTTCGCTCGGTGAGGTACCACCGTTATCGGTCCAAATCTTATAGTTGCCAATGACAACCATAAGGCTCCGGTCGCTCTCGCCGCGTAAGCGGTGCTAGCACTGGGAATTTAAGTCCTCCGCCCCTAGCCGGGCGACAGGCGGGGTCCGCAGGCACCTGGCAACAGAAGCCTGCACTTCATTCCATACCTCTTAGCGCGTTGATTTTGCTGAATTTCTGCTTTCCAGTTTTTCAGCGTTTTACAGCCTTGTCCTTGGTCCGTTCCTTCATCTTGAGCAGGATCGCCTGCCCGCCTGCCTTCCGGTCGGCGTAGCGGGAATACCTTTCGACCATCTCGACACTCATCCCGATCGCGTCGCTGATCTGCATCGCGCTGTACCCCCGCTGGCGCAGGTTGATGACGGCGTTGGCCCGCAGGCCGTGCCACACCACGCCGTCGAGATCGGCCGGGTGATCATCCCGCTCCTTGTCGAGAATCTTCCAGAGCTGATTGGTGGTGAAGGGCCGTCCGTTTTCCTGCAGCAGGAACGGTCCCGGGCGCTTCTCCCAGGTTGCCATTTCCCGCTCGAGCTCGGGGAGGATGGGGCACCACGGACGAACCCCGGTTTTCTTCTGCCGAAGGGTGAAGCCGCCCTCGTCGACGTCGGTCCACCCCAGCCTCACAACGTCGCTGATGCGCTGCCCCGTGTAGCGGGCGAGCACGTAGGCCCGGCGCAACATGCCGGTGAAGTTCTTGTCGGCGAAGGCGAGCTGCGCCGGTGTCCATGGGCGGTGGCCCTCCCCGGTATCGAAGGGGACGACGCCTTGCGTCGGATCCCGGGTTAGAAGCTCTCTCGGCCCCATTGCCCACCGGCACATGGCCTTGAGTGCGGAGAGCACGTTGTTCGCGCTGCCGGGCTTTGTCGCCCCGATTTTCTCTACCAGCGCCTGCACGTGAGCAGGGCGAAGGCTCGCCGCCGGCAGGTCGCCCCACGTGGCGCGCACCACCTTGAGATTGCGGCGGTATAACTCCTGGGTGCTGCTCGCCAGCTTGCGCGGCAGCCCCGGCCACGCCGTCTCGTAAGCGTCGATCAATGCACCGATGGTGTCGGTGGGCACCGCGCCGCCGATGCCCTGCGCCTGCCGCACCGCTTGCCAGAATTCCGGGGTGTGAGGATCGTTCGGGAGCTTAATCCTCTCCCCGGCATGGTCGGTGCCGCGTCCGCTCTGCCAGTAGAAATACTCTCTGCTTCGCGAAACGACGCGATGCACGCCCTTGGGCAGCGATATGGCCGGCCTACGCGGCTGCTTCATCGTTCAATGCCTTCATGAAGGGGTCCGCGCCGTCGTTCCCCTGCCCCATCGAGATCAGGGCCTCTTGCACCGCTGCCCAGTTCCAGCGCACCGATCCGCCGATCCTGATCGGCCGCGGGAGGACGCCGCGCTTCACCAAGTCATCGACCGTGGACTCGCCGATGTCCAACTCTGCCGCCAATGTCGCCCTCGAGAGGAACGACGGCGGCCGGGGACCGGCGATGTTTGAGTTTGCTACTGCACTACGCGCCATGTTCGAACCCTCGAAACTCGACGATCAGAGGAGTAAGGGCGGGAGTAGCAAGTAACTATACCCCCGCCCTCGAATTTATTCGGTCCGCAACAGGACGCCGATCCGGCCGGCATCCTTCGCGAAGTGCACGCCCTTCGCCGAGTAGTAGCGGAGGAGCTTTTGCGCCAGGGCCAGCGGGGCTCTGGACGGATCGGTTTCAGCAACGCCGACGGCTTCCTTTGACAGGCCGGTCATGCCGGCGACGTCCGCCCTGCTCATGGCCAGCGCCGCCCTCGCCATCCTGAATTGCTCGGCTGTGATCAAGTCCGCGTTCAATGCCGCACCTCCGTCTCGGGGACAGCGAGGGCATCAAGGAACGTGCTGATCATCAGCGCCACCATGTCGGCGGATGGCAGGTTCGGATACTCGCGGTGCACGACGCCCTGCCTGAGCACGAACTGGTAGAAGTCGCCGCCTGTCCAAAGCAGCAGGTAGTCCAGCGCGCCGCGATTGCCGTTCGAGTCCTTGGCCACCTTGGCGGCCATCTCGCGGGCGTGCGCGAGGCAGATGCGGAGCTTTTCCGTCATCTCGTCCATCTCGGCCATGGTCGGATCGTCGGTCATGACCGCAATCCCCAGCGCTGCTCTTCGGCGGCGATGATCGCCCAGCCGAGGCGAATGATCGCCCCGGCGAAGCGGACGCGGATGCGAGAGGCGAAGACCGCGATCATGCTGCCCTCCTCTCGGCCCGATGGAATCCGCTGCCGGAACGCTCCCAGAACTGCATCGCGTTGCCGCAGCCTATGCCCGGCCCGACTTGGGTCCACCACCACCTGCCGGTCGGCATGTTCTCCAGCCTGTCGTGCAGGGCGAAGGCGAGGTCAGCGGCTTCCTCCCAAGGATCGGCCGCCTGTGCCTGGTCAAGAGCGACCGCGGCGGGGGGAATAATCAGTGACGTGAATCCGCCGATCAGCGCGGAGCGTCGTGTCAGTAGGAAACTCATGCGAGCCTCCTGCCGATGAACGTGTCGAGCCTCGGTTCGGTCAGAACCTGCCACTCGCCGGGGCATTGCACCGTGAAGGACCGGTGGCCGTCGATCTTTCCGGGGCGGAGCTTGACGTGCCACTGGCCGCGCTTACCCCAGATATTCTCGGTGCCACTCTCGTAGAGGCCGTCGCCCTCATATCTTCCGGTGCGGACGAAGGCGATCAGTGCGAGCGTTCCCCGATCCTCGTCCCTGCTGAAAGACCAGTCTCGGATGTTGGGGTCGATCTCCTCGCAGGCCCGCTTGAATTCGGCGAGGTGATGGTCCCGGCGCTGTTCGACCGTCATGGTTTCGGGATCGGCCTGCCACTTCGCAAGGTCGTCAGCGATAGCGGGGGCGGCGACGCTGGCGCCGAGGAACGGCAGCGCTTGGAGGATTGTGCGGCGGGAGACCATCAGCGCGCCTCCCCGTCGAGGAGGGCGCGTTCTTCGGGCGTGAGCGCGAAAAGCTCATCAGCCGCTTTCCGCAGATTGCGCTCGGCCGCCTCTATAGCCGGATTGGTCACCGCCTCTCGAGCGTCAACACCGGGAGCGTCGTTTGGAGCCGCAAGTTGGTCTTCGGCTACCGACGCGCCGTCCGCCCCGTCCTCGCCTGCTGGCGTGTTATCCTCCGGGTCGTACGGGTGGTATGCAGCATGGTAGAGCCCCCGCGCACCGTCGTCATAGACGGCGACCTTGATCGCCTTCTCGATATCGAGGCTGATGCCGGGCACGCCGGTCGAGCGATGCACGAAAAGAACCGTGCCGACGTTGCCGGCCGCGAACAGCGCACGGCAAGCCGCATGCTCCGGGTCGCGGTGACGCTTCACGATCATCTCGTCGCCGAGATAGGCGTTCCACTTCTGGTGAGGCGTCTTGCGGTTGTCGCCCCAGGGGCGATCCGCAACCTCCAGGAACACGATGAAGTGGGGCTCGACGATCCGGCCGCCCATCATGCGGATCGCACGATAGCGCTCGGGAATTGCCGGGAGCGTGCCCGGCGTGATATTGGTGACCATCGTCACCTCCATGCTGTGGGGGTTGATACTCGGCCGCCCTGCGAGGCGGTTCGGATTGAGGGCTGGTACGGTTGGCGCCGTGCCGGCCCTTTCGTTTGCGAGGTGCATCACGCGGCCTCGCTCTTGGCTTCCGCCTCGGCCTTAAGGCCCTTGGCGATGAGCTGGCGTACCGTCTCCGATCGCGAAGCAAGGCCAGCCGATTGCCCCGCGCTGTCGATTTTCTCGATTTCCGACTTTGTCAGCAGCACAACCACACGCGCTGTCTCTGGGCGCTTCCACCCGCGTTCATACATCGTGTCACCTCCTATGTTACCAATACTGTGACATTGTCATGTCACTGGACAGGGGTCAAGGGCGGAAATAGGGTCCTGCCCAACATTGGGGTGATTGTCGTGGCCAGTGATAGCGAAGACGAAGTGAAGGCCCCCGAGGCCGCCACAACTCAGCGGCGCGTGTATGCGCTGCCCACCGAAATGGTGGAGAGGATCGTTGAGTATCAGCAGGAGAAGGGGTTCCAGTCCGAAGTGGAAGCTGTCCGCCGGTTGCTGGATGAAGCGCTTAAGAGCCGCGATACACCGTCGAAGATCATCAACCGCTTTCTCGCTCGGCTAGAGGCACATCGGGTCGTGGCCGAAGCGGTGAAGGACGTCCTCGTAGGACATCCGATGGTCGAAGAGCTGAAGTTCCAGCGCGACCAAGTAACGGCCAAGATCACTGGCACCCCACAGATCACCATCTCCGATTCAGGGACGGTGAGCGTCGATTCTCCGGACTGGTCTTGGATACCGAACAGTAGGAGCGCGCCATTCGGGCCCGGACGCCTGGACGATGGCGATCCCCCCTTTTAGGCCCCTCCCCCATCGGACTAGGACTCCGATGGACCGCGAAAATCGATATTCAGGATGGAGACTTTGAATGAGTGATGGTCAGCAGAAACTTGCGGAGGCCACTCAGGAGGCGATCGTCCGCCTGGGCGAGAACCAGCGCATCCTTAGCGACTCGGTCGAGGGCTTGACCCGGGCGATTGCTCAGCAGGGGCAGATACTGGCCAGCATGCATGAGCAGTTGAAGGTGTTGAGCGACCGCGTGATCGAACTTGGAAAGAGCGCCGACTAAGCCGCCAGCATCTCGTCGAACCGCTCGGGGGTGAGCCATCGAGGGCGGGCGTTTGTCGGCACGGTGACGAGATAGTCGAAGTTGGTGGCCGTCATCAGCGCGTTGCCCGTTCGGATTCTCGACTGCAGGTTCTCGATGCGCTTCCGGCACGTATCCGAGCAAAAGCGCTGCTTCGCGACCGACTGCTGAAAAGGCTCACCGCAACAGTGGCAGAGCACCACGGGCAGCACCGCTCGCCGCTGCGCGGCGGAGTGGGCACCGGAGCATGCCTTCGAGCAGAATTCCTGGGCACCGCGCGAGGGCTGGAACGGCTCACGGCAATGAGCGCAAGTCCGCGGTGCCAGGCCGGAGGTGGCGATGCCCGTGCAGCGCGGCGAGCAATATCGCTGACCCTCGCGCGATGGCCGGAAGGGCTCACCGCATTGCGGGCACTTCTGGTGCGGCCGTTTGCTGCGCGCGATGAGATTATAGGCCGCATGGGCAACGGCGTCGTGCGCGGCACGCTGGCTGAAGTCCCGCCGGTTGAGCGCGGCGCGGGCGCACTCCACCGAGCAGAACCGCTGGCCGCGCGTCATGTCGGCATCTGGGATCGGTCGGTGGCAGTGGTAGCAGTTCTCTGCCGGCTCGGTGTAGCCGGGCTGGCCTTCGGTGAAGCTGGGGCGCTGCGACGCGCCGAGGAGCACGAGGCCGGCTGCGACGAGGAAGGCGGCCTCGTCGTCGGATCGCTGCCACGCATAACCCTCGAGGCAGAGCGAGCTGCGGATGCCGGCGCGAGTGTCGCCCTCGCGTTCCCATTTGCTGCTCTGCCATGTGCCGAGGATGTCGGCCACCTTCCCGACGTAGTGGTCGCGCTGAGCCGGATTGTAGATCGGTCGCGACTTCGCCGAGGAGGGCTTGCCGTACCGGTATTCGGCATAGCCGTTCCCGACCTTCCATCCGGCGAACTTGCCGTTGGCCCGCTTCCGCCTCATCCGATCATCCCGTCAAAGCTCGCCGCCGTCAGGCCCGGGCCCTCGCTCGGCGCGTAGAGCGGGCCGCCCTTGCCGGCCGCCATCTTCTTGCTGGCCGCATCGACATAGGCCTGGTCCATGTCTCGAACGATGCTCCACTCTTCTGGCCGAACGATGGCGCCCGTCATCTGCTGCCACGACGTCAAGTCGAGCCCCGACAATCCATCAGGACCGAAGCCGTTGCTGCGCCGGCCGCGATTCATGTCCCAGAACCAGAGCCATAGATGCTCGCCGGCTGGCTCGATCTCGATGCCAACCAGAGATCCCCGCGCCACGGCCAGACGCACCGCGGCGCAGAGCCCCTCGCTCAGTTCGAGAAAAAACCTGCTTCGTCCGCGACCGCCTCCTCAACCTGCTTGCGCACCCACGGCGCGGCGACAACGATGCGGACATTCTCGGGGGTGAGATCGAGCTTCTTGCCGCCCCAGCTCGCGTCGCCGTTCCACTGCCAGCCCGCGATCGCGGCGACGATCTGGTCAGTGATCTGCTCGTCGATTTCTTCGGCCGTCATCTTGCGGTTTCGAGTACGGAGCACCGCGTCCCGCTGCTCGCGCCGCACCTTCTGCACGACCGGGCTTTCAAGCGACTGCACGTCGATGATCAGCCCGGTCTCCTTGCCGGTGCCGGGGTGCCTGATCGCGACCTTCATCGAGGTCGGGGCGATGTCTGAAAGGTCCATTATGCTGCTCTCCTGCCGCTCTGTTGCGATAGCTCGCGAAGTAGTTGCTTCACCGATGTGGTGACGTCCTGCGAGGCGGCGATCTCCGCAGCCTGCAACCTCGCCATGTCCGCGTTCAGCTTGGCGATTGCCTGGTTGACGGACACGACGGCGTTCTTGAGGTCGATCTGCCCGCCGACGAGATCGGTGAGCTTGTTCAACTGGCGCTCGGCGTCGCTGACTGCACCGTTGCCGGCGCTGATCGCTCGATCCAGCACACCTTGGACCTGGTCGAAGATTGACTGGTAAGCCCCGCTGGAGGCGTAGAAGCCGCGCGCGGCTTCGAGGTAGGAAGATGCTTCCTGCTGCAGCCGCGACTGCGCGCTGGCGTCACCGCCGATCGCTGCCTGGCTGGTGCGCTGAAACTGCATCTGCGCCTGGATCAATCGATCCTGCGGCGAAAGCGGTGACAGGTTCGTGTCGAGGAGCAACGCGTTCTTGAAGCCTTTGAGGCTCGCCACCCAGGCCTTGTTCTGCTCGATCACTCCGCGGAGCGCGTCGGCCTCCCGCTCGTAGGCTTCGCGGAGCACGTCGCTCGATGCCACCACGCGATCCTGTAGCCGCTCGATCCTGAGCGTGTCGCGATAAGCGTCCATCGCCCGCTGCAGGCGGCGCACGAGTGCGTTATCGCCGGCGGCCTTTGCGAGCTCGACAAGCTGGGCTCCTTGCGCTCTAAATTGCGCCACGGCCGCCGAGATGCTGTCGACTTCTTTGCCCATGCCCGTGGCGATGAACTGGTCGATCGAGAGCTTGTTGTCGTTGACGGCCTTCTTGGCCTTTTGCAGCGCCTCCTGCATGCCGAGCAATCCACCGATGAAGCCCGCTACGCCGCCCGCCAGCGCGCCCCACGGGCCGGCCGCTGCGCCGCCGAGCGCGCCACCGACGGCACCCATCAACGGCGATTGCGTGCTGTAGCCGAGACCGAGGCCGCCCAGCCCCGCGCCGACGGTCCCGGCATTGTTCTTGAGCCAGCCATCGAACCCGCCAGCCACGCCCTCCTTGGAGCCCGCCGCGGTGCCCGCCTTGGCCGCTTCGAAGATCGCAGAGCCCCAGAGCCCGTTGCCCATCACGCCGCCTGTGGCCGCGTTCTGGTTGGCCGGGCTCAGCATCCCCGAGAAGACGCTGCTGAGGTTCTGCCGTCCCAGCGAGCCGAGACTGTCGAGGATGCCAGCGAGGCCGTCCTGCACGTTGGTGATAGGGCCGTCGAACAACGTGCTCAGAGCGCCGCCGAGCGAGCTTTCCAGGGCGGTCGCCGTCTGCTCGGCTTGCTGGCGCAGCTCGTCGACCGCATCGGTCGTGCTGGCGAGCTCGACCGTGGTCTTATACGCCGCGCCGGACACGTCCTTGAGCCCGTCGATCAGCTTCCGATCGAACACCTGTGGAGCGCTCGACAGGAACGCGCCAGCGCCCCATCCCTGGCTAAACGCGCTGCCGGGTGATCGTACCACTGGCGCTGCCGTGGGCGGGCCGGGAGGCTTTCCCTGCAACTGTGCGATGCGCTCCTGCAGACGCTCGGCCTTCTGGTAGAGCTCTTCGACCCGCGCGTCCTCGTCGCCGGACTTGCCGAACACCAGGTCGACAACGGCGCCGACGCCGCCTCGCTCGCCGCCAGTCTTGATCCGATGGATTTCCTCCTGCACGGCGATAAGCTCGTTCTGGAGGGGATTGAGGAAGCGGCGCTGCTCGATCTCGCGGAACTGGTCGTGCACAAGAGCCATGTTCGAGCCGAAGTCGGCGGCGAGCCCGACGAGATCGACCATCAGCGGCCCCATGTCGACGAGGGCCACCTTGATCCTGTTATCTAGGATTGCGGCCGTGGTCTCCCACTCGTCCCCCAGCTCATCGGCGCGGGCAATTACCTCGCGGTCGACTATCAGGCCGAGCTCCTTGGCCTTGCGGACCATCTCGTCGACGGCCGCCGATCCTTCGCGGAACGCGGTGGCGATGCGCACACCTTGATCGCCCCACGCTGCGGCGGCGATCACCGCGCCTTCCTGCTCGGTCTTGGCGTTCTTAATCGCGTCTACGATGAGCCGGAAGCGCTGCTCCTGGTCCGTAGCGAGCTGTAGGCTGCGGAGCAATTCCGGATGTTCGGCCTTGAGCTGGGTCACCATCTTGCCGCGACCCTCAACGGCCTGCCCGCTGAGCTTGTTGAAGGTGGCCATCGCGTCGGCCATCGTGCCGATCTCGATGCCGGAGAGCTTCGCCTGGTAGGCTATGCCCTGAAAGAATTCGCTGTCGAGACCAGCGGCGGCGGACTGGTCCGCGATGTCTCCGAATTTGTCGAGCGCGGCGCGCGTACCGTTCACTGCGGCTGTGAGGGACAGCAGCCCAGCGAGCGGCGCGACGAGGCCCGATGCGAAGCTCGACGCGAACACGCCGACCCTTGCCCGGGTCGCATCGAGGGCCTGGTTGATGCGCAATGTCGACCGGATCGCGTCCTCTTGCATCTGCGACGTGGCGCGACGCGAACCGAGGGACATTTCGCGATAGGCCTTCGCGGTCGTGCCGCTGGCCTTCGCCATGTTCTTTTCGAGCTCGCTGATCTTCGCCTCGAGCAGGATGACAAGGCGTTCGGTATCGTCAGGCATAGGCCCACTCCTCGGTGTTCTCTTCGTCGGCGTCCTCGTAGGAGGAGCGTCCGCTATCGCCGGCAGCGCACCGCGCCACCGCCATCGCCGACGCGACGGCCCCGTCGATCGACAGCCACTTCTTGGACTTCGTGAACTTGGCGACGTGACCCTGATCGTTCCGTCGCACCACTACGTTGCTGAAACAGTGCCGCAGGACGGGATTGCCGCCGTGCTGGAACTCGCCGGCGAGGATCGCACGCTCCAGCTCGAGGATCGCCGGCATCATCAGGCTCGGCACCTGGCGCATGTCGACGACCGGCAGCCCCATCTCCATCAATTCGGGCTGCACCTGGCGCGCCATGTAGGGGTCGAAGGCGATCTCCTGCAGCGTCATCGTTTCGTGCAGGTCGATGATCTTGTCGCGGATGCGCCGGAAATCGATCGTAGAGCCCGGAGTGGCCTCGATCAGCCCTTCGTCCACCCATTGGCGGTAGGTGCCGCCGGAGCCGTCCTCCCGCTCGTCTATGTTGGCTTCGGGGATGAAGAACCACGCGGCCACCGCGTAGCCGTCGGCGGTACGCCAGCACGCCACGATGACGGAAAGGTCGATGGTGGAGGAGAGGTCGACACCCAGCCAGCACGGGTCATCGGCCAGGGCGTCGAGGTCGACGGGCTTCCGGCCGGCGTCGTAGACCACCATGTCGACAAAGGGATCGACGGTCTGGTCGAGCCAGACATTGAGCTTGAGCTGCAGCAGGCTCTGCCGCTCGCCGACGCTGCGCTCGGCGCGCCGGGCGTGACGCCGGAAGCCGTCGAGCGAAGGATACCCGTGCCGCAGGCCGGGGTTGACGCGGTGCCACAGTTCTTCGTCCTGCCAGTCGGCATCGCGGTCCGCTTCGAACAGCACGGGGAGGATCGACGGATCATCGACTTCGCCGCGCGCCACCTTGCGGGCGTCCTCGATCACTTCCCAGGCGAAATTGTCCTGGCCTCGGCCGGCGGTGGTCGCCACCACCAGTAGCGGATTGTCGACCTTGTCGAGGCCGGTGGTCAGCGCCTCCCAGAGATCGCGGTTCGGCCAGATGTGAATTTCGTCGGCGAGCACAAAGGCCGGCGTCGCGCCATGCGCCGTCCCCGCGTCGCCGCTGATCACCTCGAGCGACACGCCGTCGGTGGGGTATGTGATCTTCTTCGCGCTGTTGTGGGCGTCGTAGATGCGGGTGGCTTTGACCAGCCGCTTGTCCTCGCGGACGATCCCGATCGCTTCCTTGAAGGCACGGCCGGCCTGCTTCCGATCGACGGCCGCGAAGGTGGCTTCGCCGTAGGGCGCGCGTTCCGGGCCGATGGTGTGCAGCAGCGAGAGCGCCGCAGCCAATGACGTCTTCCGGTTTCCTCTCGGAAGCAACAGCACCACGGTCTTGACGATGCGGGTGCCGTCGTCGTTGCGCGGGCCATAGATGCGCCGCACGACGCGCTCCTGCCAAGGGTCGAGCTGGAATGCTCGATTCGGCAGCGTGCTCTTGGGATGGCGCAGCGCCCGGAGGAAGCGCACGGCGCGTTCCCCGTGCCCGAAGGGGTCGGGGATTTCGGAGCCGTCATAGACCCATTCAGGATATGTCGAGCGGGTTGTCGGCGTCGTCATCGCCTTCCTCCTCCTCTCGAATGCCGGGCCTCGATCGCGACACCGGGGTGAGCCCCAGTTCGGCGGCGAGCTGGCGCGCGGTCGCCATAGCCTTGTCCTGCGCCCTGAGCAGTTTCAGCCAGGCGTCCGGGTCGGTGGTGCCGGCAAGCATCCGCTCCGCGTCACGCACGCGGGCTTGAGCGAGACAGTAGTTTTCGAGGCTACCGAGGTCGGCGGCGGTCAGGATCTCGCGATCGACGAGGATCGGCATCACGCGGCGCCACTCGGCTTTCGCCTTCGCAGACAGCCACGCCGGGGGCGCTGGCGCCGTCTTCACCGCGTCGTTGTCGACCACCAAGGTCGGCTTCGTGCCACGCATCAGCTCACCGCCTTCGCGCGAAGCTCGAGGCCGATGCGTCGGCCGATCTCCTTGATTTCGAGGAGATCGTAAGTCGTGCCGGCGTAGACGATCTGGTCGGTGAGCACGACATCATCGCGGTACCGGATGCGGAACGCAACGGCGATCTCCTGCGACTCGCCGAAGGTGCGCATGAATTCCTCGGTCGACTGCTGCATCAGCTGCGCCCTCACGGTCGCGATCGTCGAGGTCGTGGGCTCGCCGGGCACCCACGGCTCTTCGGGGTTCGGCGCCGTCGTGGTGCGGGTGATTTCTATGGTGCGATCGAGACTGCCAGCGCGCATCAGGTCTCACTCACCAGCGCGTTGATCGTGACGACGCCGTGGCCGTTCTCGCCGCTCGGGTCGCGGACGTAGCGCACACTCTCGATGCCGAGATCGCCGAGCTGGAAGCCACCGCCGAGGGGCGGCCGCTGTCCGTGCATCGCGGTCCGCACCGCGCCGCCGATCTTCTTGACGGCATTCAGCGCAGCCTCCTTCGTCCAGAGGTGCAGGGTGAGATAGACCCGCATCACCGAGCGATCGATCTGCTGCCCCTCGTCGACGATCTGGGCCTCTCCTACGATGATCGAGGGGAACACCGTGGGCACGCCGCCAAAGTCGGCGATGGACTCGGCGGGCACCAAGTCGGTGAGGGCGCCCGTACCGATTAGGAGCGCGTGGACGGCCTTCTGAACTTGGTACGCCTGGTCCGTCACTGGCGTCCCCAATTCTTGCGCACGGCGGCGCTGGCGGCGCGCTTGATGGCCTTCTTCGCCTTGGTGCGGTGGAGGCGATACGCGGGCCAGAAGAAGGGCTGCGCGGGCGCCTTCTTCGTCCCGTATTCCACGAGGTGCGGGTACCGCACATCCTCGTTGCCGGCGGTGATGGCGACGGCGTTGTCGGGCACCGTCATCATGCCGCCCGGCTGGGAATAGGGCGGGGTCGACTGGCCGGGGCCGGTGACTTCGATCGAGGTCTTGAGATCGGGGTCGCCGGTGGCCGGATCATCGGGCGCCAGCGTGCGCATCGTGGCTGCGATCGCCTCGGCCTGCTTGGTGAGCGCCGGCACCAGCGCCGCCTTGACGTTGGCGGGGATGGCATTGAGCCGCTGCTGGATGCGGGAGAGTCCGCCGTCATTCGGCATCGTCGACCGCCGCGAAGGTGTAGCGCCGGTAGTTGGCGACGATCTCAGGCACGCCGAAGGGCAGCGGCATCGCAGAGACACCGACGATCGAGGCCTCGCGGTTCTCGTACCAATCGGCCGCGGTCATCAGCACCGCCAGCTCAAGGTCAGCGGGTACGCCGTCCGGCAGCTCGTCGGTGTCGGTGAGCTTGTAGCCGAGATCGGCTTCGATCTTGGCAGTTGCCGCGGCGAGCAGCGCCGGCAACCGGACGCTGTCGATAGCGTCCGCGTCGTCCGGGGTCTTGTTGAGCTGCGCTTTCAGCGCATCAACCGACAATGCCAATCTAAATTCTCCATTTCCGTGCTGGCCTATGAGCAGGCCCCCGCGCCGGTCCCTAGGAGGTCGACAAGGTTGCCGACCACCCCGGGGGCTTAGATCGTCACGTTCGGGTCGGTGATGCGCATCATCAGGGTCGTGGCAGACTTGGCGATGCCGATGATGATCGGGTCGTCGCCACTGGCCACGTCCTCGACTGGTCCGATGCCGCCTGCAGTTGGGGCGAGGTAGTAGGTGGTGCCTGCCACTAGGGTGGCGCCGAGGTTGATCTCGCCACCGCTCTGGATATCCAGAGGCTGGCCATCGGAGGCGGCGTGCAGGGCGATGCCATCGCAGCCCTTGAGGTCGGTGGCATCGCAGTCGGCGAGCACATACTTGCCAGCACTGAGGATGACGGCCTGGCCGGCGGTGATGGTGGCGCCTGCCACGCCTTCCTTGGCCTGGGCGCCTGCGCCCTTCTTGACGTTCGCAGCGGTGACGCTGAGAGCAGCCATGTTGAGGTCTCCTTACGCTGCGGCCGCAACGGGAACGACGTTGCCGTCGATCTCGAGGGTCGAGTTGAGCGCGATCTGATTGTTGGCGCTGTTGAGCTGCTCTTCTGCCGACATGACGAAGGCGACGAAGTAGCGCGTGCTGGGCGTGCCTCCCTCAGGTGCATCGTTGAACTCGATGCGGAAGGCGTGGCTCAGAGCGGGGTTCGCATTGTTGGCGGCGATCAGTGCGATCTGGCCGGCGTCGGCGGGGTTGCGATCGAACACCACCTGCATGCCGCCGCTGTTGCGGGTGCCGACGGCCTTGCGGGTGTACTTGCTGTCGATCACCTCGGAGGTGATCAGCGCCTTGGTGCCGCCGATGGCGCCGAGGTTGGTGCTGCCCTTGATCTCGGTCCAAACGGGCGAGCCGGAGGTGAAGTCGGAGGCGACGAAGTCGGTCCCGGTGAAGGCCTTGGCCTCGCCGATGTAGATCTTCGCGCCGTTGGTCGGAATGAGCGACATGGCTAAGCCTTTCTGTCTTGCGCTTGCTTCCAGCTCGAGTGGCACGGCGTGCACAGGCTCTGGAGATTGGAGGGGTCAAGGCGCCGCTCGGGTGCCTTGGCGATCGTGATCTTGTGGTCGACGAGGTGGGCCTTCTGTCCGCAACGGGCGCAGCTGGGATAGGCGGCGAGGTAGTCTGCTCGCAGCTTCTCCCACGCGGCGTCGTAGCCCCGCTCGCTGGACGAAGGGCGGCGCCTGTCTGCCCTTGCCTTGCGCGCCGCGATTGCAGCAGCCCTCTTGGCGCAGATGCCCGTGTGGGGCTCGCCGCAGTGGGTGCAGACCGATGGGGCGCGGGAGGGCATCAGGTCCGCGCCTTCTTCTTCGGAGCGGCCTTCTTGTGAGTGGCGGCCTTCGGGCTGTCGTCGCCGATGGTGCAAACGACAGGCTCCTGCGAGCGGGCGCGGATGGTCAGGGTTACCTTCCCGTCCACGTCCTCACGATCAACCGTCACCCGGCCATGGTCATTGCTCAACTCGGCGATGAGCCGAGCAACGCCATCGTATGTGGTGCCGGGCTTGCTCATCAGGCCACCGGCGCCAGGGCGGGGGTGCCCAGCACGAACACGGCGCCTGCCGCGATCGAGGTGCCGCCCGTCTTGGTGATGACGGCCCTGAGGTAGCGCTTCGATCCGATATAGGCCTGGCGATAGACCGTGCTCGCCGCCAGCGTGGCCGGCAGGGTGCCGATCTTGTCGGCCGCGGCGACGGTAGTGAAATCACCATCCGTCGTCGTGTCCGACTCTTCCATCGTCACCACGTAGTCGCCGGAACTGACGATCGCGCCGGTATTCACGATGAGGAGCGCCGTGGAGTAGCCCTTGGTATCGACGGTCGACCCCTTGAGAGTGGCGGCCTGTACGGCGGGGACCAGCGAGGCCACGACATTGACGTTGGAGTGGGAATCCTTGCGCATGGCGGTTCTCCTTACGAGGTCGCGATCTTGAGGAACTTGATGGCGTTGAAGTCGCCCGCTCCGCCCCCGACGCGCCGGTAGACGTCGAAGATCACGCGGCCCTTCACCGTCACCTCGTCGCGCAGGATGCGAACGCCCTGTCGGTCGACGATGACATAGCCCTGGGCGAAGTCGCCGAAGGCGATCGGGAACTTGTTCTCCCCGATGTCATCCATGCCCTCATCGATCTCGACGGGGTAGCCGAGCAGCGGATGCTCCACGCCCTCGATCAGGTTGCCGGTGGGCGCCCAGAGGTAGCGGCCGCTGCCATCCACGATGGTGCGGAGGCGCACCGCGGTGTTGGAGTTCATCAGCCACTTCGCGCCGGCTTTGTAGGGCTTGCGGACGGCGGCCACGAGTTTCACCAGAGCGGTGACGAGGTTCGCGTCGGTGGGCGCCGAGGCGTGGCCGGCGGGCACGTGCTGGTAGTTGCCCCAGGCCCGGGTGAAGTCCTTGGTGCCGAGCGTCGGATAGTCGAGCAGGCCGCGGGGCTTGCCGTCGATACCGTCGCCACGGAGGAACGCTTCGCCTTCGGTTTCAGCGAAGTCGTGGGTGGCGTCGTTGATCAGCCAGCTTGCGATATCGACGGCGGCGTCGTCGAGCAGATGACGGGTCGCGGCCGGGGCGGCGTAGAGCTCCGATACCCCGTAGCTGTGCTTGATCAGCTCGGGCCGAGCGGTGTCCTGGGGACGATCGTCGCGCTCGGATACCCACTGCGCGCCGCGATTGCTCTTCGCATAGAAGCGTTCGTAGCGGTCGGTGGAAATGCTGACCACCGAGGCCAATCCGCGCATCGGCGACAGGTCGGTCATCAGAGTGCGGATGGTGAGGTCGATCGTCGGCAGGACGAAATAGCCGCCGGCCGGATCATTGTCCGACGAGGCCGCCTTCGACTCGAAGATGGCGCCCGCATCGGCCAGCGCCGCGCTGACGCCACTGCGGAGCAGCGAGGAGAGCGCCTTGCGTTCCACCTCAAGCGCCGCCTTCTCGTCCGTGGTGATGATCGGGCGGTTCGCCTTCTTCTCCACCTCGTCGAGGCGGTCGGTGATCGTCTTGAGGTCGGCGGCGGCCGGCGTGTCCTTGAGGCGGTCGTTGACGATCTTGGTCAGATCGTCGAGTGCCTTCTGCACGACGGCGATGGGCTCGTCGTCATCGCCCTTGAGTTCAATGGCGCCGGCGATCATGGCGCGCTGCGAGACGTGCTTCACGTCAGGCTCCTTTCAGCGCCAGAGCGGCGCGGTTGATGGAAGCGGCGAGCTGCAGCGCAGCGACGGCCGATTTTGCGCTGGTGACCCGCGCGCCGGGGTGCATCGGGACCGTGACGAGGCTCACCTCGAACAGGTCCAGCGATTTGATGGTGCGGCCGCCACCGGGCCGAATGCGGGGCGTGCCTTTGGTCATGAAGCCGATCGAGAGGCCCTTCACCGCTCCGGCCTTGACCAGTGCGTGAACCTCGCGGGCACGCGCCACGTCGGCGATAAGCAGGCGCCCGCTGATGTGCAGACCGTCAGATTTCTCGGTCGCGGTGTCCCATGTGCCGATGGGGTCGCCCATGTCGTGGAAGGCCAGCATGGGCAGCGGCAGCTTCATACCCTTGAAGGCGCCCGGCTCGATCTCGTCGCCGATACGATCGGGGACGCCGAACTTCCATGCGATTCCGGAAATGGCTCCGCTGTCGTCGGCCTTGAGGTCGGTGGGGAAGAAGAGGCGATCCATCAGTTCGCCACCTGCGACAAGCCGATCTTGAGCTGAGGGGCGACATCCCCGCCAACACGCTCCTGCGCGAACTGCTCGAGCTGGGCACGGACCCAGCGACCGGCGCGGATGATCCGCGTCACCGTCTCTTTCGAGAACGGCACCGGCTTACCGTCTTCCGATGCATCGAGGTCGACGACGAAATCGGCGAGGTGGTCGACGTAGAGATCATCGGCCCGCTCGGCCGTGATCTTGCCGCGGCGGTTCGCCTCGGTCAGTGCGTTCTGATACGCGAAGCCCGCCTTGCGCTGGCGCTCGCTGTCGGGGCCCGCCACCTTGAGCTTGATGCCCGTGGGCTTGCCGTCGACCGGGCTCAGCAGCTCGAACCAGCGTCCGGCTTCGTGCTCCTCGGCGATCTTGTCGAGGTCATTAAGCTGCATCGCGTTCCTCGTCTTCCGGATCGGGCTTGGGGGATGGATTCGGCGGCGTACCAGGCTGCGAGGCGCCAGTGTTCGGGTTCGCGAACTTGTCGAGCTCGGCGGGGCCCTTCGGCATCCTGATCCAGTCGCGGCCCTCGTTGGGGTTGAGTACCCGCGACGCGACCAGCGAGTTGATCGCAGTGGCCAGAACAGCGAGATCGACCTTGCTGAAGTCGTCGCGCTCGATGCGGACGGCGAAACGCTCGTTGTCGTTGGCCGCCGATTTGGGGAACAGCGCTCTGGTAAAGCTGGCCTCGATGGCTTTCAGCCACGGCTCGAGGCAGAGCATCAGGAAGAGGCGCTGCATCTCGGCCGAGTTCGACCAGGTGGCGCGGCTCATTTCGCCGATCACGACGGCCGGGATGTTGAAGCACCGGGCCAGGTCCTGGATGATGAACAGCCAGAGCTGCTGGAACTGGGCGTCGACGCTGTTGAGCGTCATCTGCTGCCAGGTAGCACCGTCCCAGAGTACGCCCGTCTTGCCGGCGTTTTCGGCTCCCTCGAGCGCGGCTTTCCAGCCCTTGAGCATGCGCTTCGCGCCCTCGTCGCCGAGGCCCTTGAGCATTTGGATGACGCCGCCGGGGCGGGCACCTTTGCCGAACAGGCGAGCCGCGTGCTTCTGCATCACGACGGCAATGCCGATCGCCTCGCGCGCCAGCGTCACCGCCGACTTATCGAAGGTGCCCTTGAGGTGGATGATGTCGGAGGGCGGAGTGGGGCGCCCGTTGATCCGGTAAGTCACCGGCCGGCCACTGCCATCTGGGGCATACTCGCAGCCGATGATGCCCGGCGCGTAGCGAACGATTTCGAGGATGCGGTTGTCGCTCGACCGATTCACCCAGGCGAGGCCGCCGGGGTCGCGGCACAGCGCGTCGACCATAAGCTGGCGCACCAGCTCGAAACCTGAGGTCCAGTCGTTCACATCGCCATTGAGCAGCTTGTGCACGTCGTTGCTGGGCTGGGGTGTCTCGGTGCCATCGGCCGCGATCGACACGACACCGATGCGAAGGCAGGCCGCCGCCTCGCTGATCGTCCTCACCGCCGCGGCAACGGCCGGGACGCGGAGCGCGCTGTCCGGCGACACCTGCACGCCGGCAGAGGTCTCGACACCGCCGCCGAGCATCTCGAGGATCTCGGCGTCGGTCTGCTTCTTCTCGAAGAGGATGTAGTTGCCCAGCCGCATCCCAATTGTCTGGCACGGACCGTCGCCGGCACCAGCATGGTTTGAAGGCCGTCTACCGGGTTTTATCGGGGCGCAAGGCCGTCCGCGCGGGCGGTCACGCCGCCCGCTGGCCTTTCATCCACTCGATCAACTCCGATTCGTAGCAGAACCACCTGCCGCCGACTTGATGGATCGGCGAGCCCTCGATCGCCGCCAGCGTCCGCACGAAGTCGGGGCCGACGCCGATGATGTTGCCGATCGCTTCGATGGTCCACACCGGCTTTTCGCGGCGGCGAGTCATCGCGTCGAAGGTCTGCGCGGTGAGGGTGGTCATGCTGCACCCGTGAGAATTTTCGTGTGTTCGCTCTTCTCCGAAGGAGATATAGACCTGCGACGCGAAATTTCGCATTCCTCGATCTCATGAGAATTTTTCTGTCCGCCGCTTACTACCGTAGGTAGCATGGACATGCGGACACCGGATTTCTCATCCTTTGGCGAGGGGGCTCCGCCCCCCGCCGCGATCGAACGCTCCTCCTCAATCCTTCCCGGCACCTTAAGCCAACGGTAAATGGTGGCTGGCGACCGCCGGAATTCGCGGGAGAGATTCGCGATATGCTCAGCCTTCGAAGGTACCGACTTCGCCGCTGATGCATCGACCCCCTCCCCGCTGCGCGACGCCTGCTTTCTCTCTCGATCGAGGCGTCGGCGCCGGTCAGCGCGAGACTCGTCAATGGCCTCGATCTTTTCGATCCCTGCCGCCCTGCGCTCCTCGCTGGTGAGGCGCAGCTTGTCGCCCGCCAGCTTCGGCGAGTAGAGCCGGTATCGTCCCCACGCCGCCCGCGCGATATGACTGACTGCATCGTCGACCAGTTGCGCGTCGAAGCGCGGCAATCCAAGCCATGCCGCCTCCGCCGCCACGTCCTTTGCCGACACCTGGCCGTTGCGGACGCGGAGATAGTTCGCGATCACCTCGATCCATCCGCTCTCCGGGCCCATATCGGTCCCGTTGCGGCGCCGAAGGCGCGCCAGTTGGTCGAGCTCTTTTCTGCGCTGCACAGCGTTCATCTGCCATCCATCCAGCTTGCCGGGTCTGTAGTTCGGATTGTGCGCCTTGCGGGCCTGGCGCCGAGCGAAGGCCTTCGGGGTCTTGCCGGCGACGAACGCCCGGGAAACGCTCCCGTTCGGACCGCTCAATCGGCGTCCCTCCCCGCTTTACAGTGGCGCGGTTCGTTCCGCGCCTGTTCGCGATTTGTCGGGATTTCGCTGTAAAACGCATCCGATTGATCAATATGGGGAAACGGCGGTTCCCGCAGAAGCCTGCATCTCTCTTCTCAACTTTTCCCGCTTTGTCCTTGATATTGCCCGTCCCTGCGGCTGATATGGCCCGCAACGGATTCCCGGCGGCGACATGGCTCAAGATCACATTCGATACGACATCCTCACTCAGGAAGCCCTGCGCGGCGTCGTACGAAAAGTGCTGACCGAGGTCGCCAAGACCGGACTGCCCGGCGAGCACCATTTCTTCATCTCGTTCATCACCAAGGCGCCGGGAGTACGCGTCAGCCAGCGCCTGCTCGACCAATATCCGAGCGATATGACGATCGTCCTCCAGAACCAGTTCTGGGATCTGAAAGTGGGCGAGTCCGGATTCGAGGTCGGTCTGAGCTTCGACGACAAGCCCGAAACGCTGGTCATCCCCTTCACCGCCATCAAGGGCTTCTTCGATCCGTCGGTGCAGTTCGGCCTGCAGCTCACCGGCGCCGTGGCCCTTCCAACCGATGACGAAACGGCCGAGGCCGTCGAACCGGCAAAGCTGGCCGAAGCCGCGCCCGCCGCTTCCGAGGCACCGGGGGAGAAGGTCGTGAGCCTGGACGCCTTCCGCAAGAAATGAGCCGATGCTCAAGCGGTCGCTGACCATCGCCGGCCACCAGACCTCCATCGCGCTCGAACCTGAATTCTGGAACGGCCTCGAGGCGCTCGCGGCGCGTCGCGGCCTCCGCCTTACCGCCCTCATCGAGCAGATTGATGCCGCGCGGCAGACGCCCAATCTGTCGTCGGCGCTGCGCGTCGCGGTGTTGCGCGATGTGCAGGACCAGCTAGAGCCCTAGATCGATGGGGGCCGGTGTCGCCGGCGGCTGCGCCGCCGCGCGCCCGGCCTCCTCGGCGAGACGGCGCGATTCTGCTTCGGCGGCGGCTTTCTCCGCCGCCTCCTGCTCGGCCTTGCGCTTGGCTTCCGCTGCCGCCGCCTGTTCGGCGGCCACGCGCGCGCGCTCCGCCGCAAGCTCGCGCTGCCGCGCCTCGTCCTCGAGCCGCAATTGCTCGAGCCGCGCCAGTTCGATCTCGCTTGCCTTGATCTTCATCCCGTCGACCAGCGACGCCACATCATAGCTCGCGACCGGCGCCCACAGCGGTCCCGTCACCACGGCGGTAACTTCGGCCGTCGTCGGGTCGACCATGCTCGCGGGGTCCGCGATCACCGTCGGCGACATCGCATAGCGGGCGTCGAGCGTCAGGTCGGCGAGTTGGAGATTGCCGCTGCCGAAGATGCGCGCCCCGCTGCCCGCGATCGCCAGGTTCGGGCTGCGCAGCGTCCCGCCGGCAACGGTAAAGCTGCCGGTGAACATGTTGGAGGCGAACGGCCCTTTGGCCAGCTCTTCGTTCACGGCCGCGGTGAGCGCCTCGGGTGTCATGTCGATGATGCCGGTGAGCGCCCCCAGGCTGTTGAAGGCCTGTGGATCGAAGTTCTGCGCCGAGAAATCGCTGATCGTGTAGCTGCCGGTGCCGGTCATCGCACGCACCGCGGCGGCCATCGTCTCACCCGTCCCGTCGAACGCCGCCGTTGCCGTCAGCTTGCCGTCGAGCCCCGCGGCGATGGCGCCGGGTGCCACGACATCGAGCGGCACGCCGTCGAGCGCCAGCCGCCCGGTAAGCTGCTTGGCCGGCAGTGCCGGGTTGGAGCAGCACACCTTGGCGTCGAGCGTCAGCGTGCCGCCCTCCGCCTCGCCGCTCAGTTCGCGCAGGCCGATGCTCTGCGCGTCCCAGTCGAGCCCGAACGTCGCGTCGGCCAGCAGCTTCTGCCCGCCCGCCGTCACCTCGGCCACCGCGACGTCGATGCGTCCGGTGCTGGCGCGCGGGCCATCTCCGATATCGATCGGCCCCTCGGGCCACAGCCCCTCTCCCGCCACCGTCCCCGACGGTCCCGCCAGCATCGGCAGCAGCGCGATCGCATCGAGCGACGCCAGCTTGAGCGAGCCGGTGATTGCCGCGATGCCATCGCGCCGGGTCAGGGCCAGCTCCCCCGTCGCATCGGCCGTCTCGATATCGGCGAGCGTGATACTGTCGAGCCCGTCGAACCGCAGCTGCGCGCGACCGCTCAGTGCAGGTACGTAGATGCCGTCGGCACCGGCGATCTCGGCGAGGATGCCCGGATCGCTCAGCACCATCTCGACGCTGCCATTGCCGCCGATACGGGTGAAATCGCCCGGCACCACATTGCCGTCGAAGGCGATGCGGTCCGCACCGCCCTCGAGCCGCGCATGAATCTCGTAGCTGTTGGCCGGCGTCCCCTCGATCGTCGCCGCCAGATGGAGCGGCGTTCTATCGTCGAGGATCGGCGTGCTGCCCAGCCCGAGCTGCGCGGTCATCAGCGCGGGGCTCTCCGAGTTGAGCTCCAGCGTCGCTGCAAGCGGCGCCACCAGCGCGTTGGCGATGCCACCGCCCAGTTGCGCCACGATCTTGGTGTCGGCCGTGCCGAGCCGGCCCGTCGCATTGAGCGTCTGCCCGCCCTCGCCCGTCGGCGGATCGAGCTGCACGTCGAGCGTCGCCGGCAGCGAGCGGTGCAGGAACTCGGCGATGGCCGGCGGCGTATGGATGCTGCCCAGCACTGCCGTCACGATCGGCGCGCCATCGCTGATCCGGATCGACCCATTACCCGACAGTTCAGGCTTCATCAGCGTACCGAACGCGGTGAGCTTGGCGTCGATCATCGCGCCGCCCAGATCGTCGGCGTGGAGCTTTGAGAGTTCGAGGACACCGCCCTCCCAGTTCGCCAGGGCCGCAAGGCCGCTCCCCGGCAGCCCGAACAGCACGGCGCGGCTGGCGCTCACATCGATCGCGCCCTTGGGAAAGGTCGCGCCGAAGCTGCCGGTGCCGACAACGTCGGGCAGCAGTGCCGCGATCGCATTGCTCTCCTCCTGCCCGAGCGTCGTGAAGTGGACGCCAAGCTTCAGCTCACGCTGCGCGCCGAAATTGATCGCGGCGTCGAACCCCTGGTTGATGCCGGCGAGTACCAGCGTGCCCGACGACAGCGTCAGCGTGTCGCTCGACAGCGCGACATCGGAGGTCAGCGAGCCTTCCATGTTGAACAGCGGATTGCCGTCGGGCGCCTTGCGCCACAGCGCCGCCAGCCGGTCGAGCTGCTGGCTCGCCACGGTGACGCCACCGGCAAAGATCGGGTGGCCGTCGACAACGCTCAGATTACCCGTCAGGCCGACCTTCGTGCTCCCCGGCAGCGACGCCGAGAAGTGCTCGATGGTCCAGCTCTTGGCGTCGGTGGCCGCATCGAGCCGCAGGTCGCGCAGCGACACGCCGCGCAGATTGAGTTCGGTGATATCAAGCCCGATCGTTCCCGGAATATTGGGGATCGGCGGCAGCGGCGTTTCGCCGAGCAGCCGCACCAGCTCGTAGGGCGGATCGGTCAGCTCCTTGGTCGCGTCGCGCGGCGGCAGCGCGATCACGCTGCCCGAAACGATTGCATTGAACGCCATGCCTTCGCCGAGCTTGAGTTCGGCGGCACCCAGCAGCCGCGTCGCAGCGCGGTTCTCGTCAGGCAGCAGCGTGTACTCCGAAAGCAGCACGCGGTCGGCAACAGCTTCCACCTTGCCTTGCAGCAGCAGGTCGCCGCGCCCGGCATCGACGATCTGCCCCTCCACTGGCCGCGGCGGCGGACGGCGATAGGTGAAGTCGCCGGCAAATTTCGGTGCGGCTCCCGTCTGCAGCGCGCCACTGGCTTCGACGGTGAACGACCGGTCCTCCGCCTGCAGATACAGCGACAGCGTCGTTGCGCCGGCATCGTTGAGTTGCGCCGTCGACACGCGCATCGTGTAGGCAGCACTGTCGAGTGTGCCGCTGCCCTGGAAGCTGAACGGTCCCTTGATCGAATCGAGCCGCAGCTCTCCGGTGATCGCCTCGGCGACATGCGTCTCCCCAGAGCGCGCATCGGCGAGCTGCACCCGCCCACCCACGATCGCGGCGTTGGCGATCGATACATTGGACTGCGCCGCCTCGGGCGCCAGCGCGAAGCCGGAATCGACGCTGCCATCTTCCCGGATCGCCACCGTCACCACGGGCTGCTCGAGCTCGAGGCGCGTCACCTTGTAGCGGTCCGACAGGAAGTCGAAGAGCGAGAACTCCGCCTCGACCTTCTCCACCTCGATCGCCGGCGCCTCGGTCGGTCCGACGCGCACCTTGGTGAAGACCAGCAGCGGCTGCGGCAGCAGGTTCAGCGAGATGTCGCCGGTGATCTCCACCGGCGTACCGAACGCCTGCGTCGCCATTGCCTCGAGCCGCGGCCGGTAGTCGCTCCAGGTGATGAATCGCGGAATGACGAAAGCCCCGCCAATGGCGAGGATCACGAGAAATCCGACGATCACGAAGAGGCGGTTGAGCACTGGCCCGGCAATTCCCCAATGGAGCTGAGTGTACGGAACCCACTCCCCGGCGTCACCCCTGCCAATGGCTTGCGTCCACGGCGGAATTTTGGCCCGGCGAGGGGCGAATTGCGGCGCTCGGCGTCGGCCGCCAGCCGAAACGGAGGGGGCGGGCCGCAGCCCGCCCCCAGAGCCTGACGCATGCAGGCCGTTTGCTTACTCGACCTTGAAGGTCCACAGGAGCGTCTCGCCCGAGCTGTCGTCCACGCCGTCATTGTCGGTGATGACATAGGCCGTGCCCTCGCCGTCGATCGCGAGGCTCTCGACCTTGTCGACCACATAGCCGTTGCCGGATTTGAGGTCGGGGATCATATCGCGGACCAGTTCCTTGCTCACCACCGGCAGCTCGCCGCCGAGCGGCGCCGGCACCAGTTGGGACACCGGCACGCGGTAGACCGCCTTGAGCGCGGCCTTGCCGCCGATCTGGTTGTCGCGTTCGATCAGATAGGCGTAGTCGCCATGGACGGTGATTTCGCTCAGCCCGACCCAGCCGCCTTCCGGTGCCTTGTCGAGCGGATAGCGCACCGCGCCCCATTCCTCGCTCTGCGTGTTGTAGGCCACGAGCTTGACGAAGCCCTTCTCGTCGTCCTTCCACTCGCGCTGGATGGCAATCCACAGCGTATCGCCGATCCTGGCGATGCCTTCCGAGCCCGAACGGGTCTCCCCGGCCAGCAGCGCCGCCGGATAAGCAAGCTCGTCTTCGATCTCGCCCTCGGCATTGACGTGATAGAGCGCATGCGGCGTCAGCTTGGCCGTATCGCCTTCCGAGGCGAGCCAGAAACCACCCTCGCCGTCCTGCGTGATGCCTTCGAGATCGAGCTTCTGTGCCGGCACGCCATTGCGTGTCACCACCGTCTTCGCCGTAATCCGCGCCGGCTTGTGCGTTGCATCCATGGTGTAGATGGCCGCCTGCGTGAACGCGCTGTCGCTCACGACATAGAGCGTACCTCGCTTGTCGGCATCGGCCGCCGCGCCCGAAAGCGCCGCCCAGCCGATCGGCAGGCCGCTGGCGTCGAGGTCGGATATGACCTGCGGATAGGCCGGCGCGTCGCGCTCGGCGAGCTCGAAGATCATCACATGCGACCCCGCGAGCCCATCGGGGCTGAGATCGGTCTCGTTCGCCGTGACGTAGAGATGGCGCGACGGGATCGCGAGCGCACCTTCCGGCCCGATGCCCGAGGGCAGCGACTGGACATATTCCGGCACGGTGCCGGTGTCCCTGTAGACCGCCACCAGCGACGAGCGTTCCTGGTTCACGAAGATGTAGCGGGTCTCACCGAACGTCCCCACTTCCATGCCCTCGGGCTCGACGCCCTTGGCGTCGGAGCGCCCCTCGGGATAGTGGCCGAGCTGTGCGGCGATGTATTCCATCGACGGACCGCTCTCGTAGAGCTCGGTGCCGTCCTTGCTGAAGATCGTGAAGCCGCGCGAGCCGCCATGCCAGTCGCCCTCATTGGCGATCACGATGCGCTCGTCGTCGAGCCACTGGATCGCGTCCGGCTCGCGCAGGCGGCTCGGCTGGCTCTCGGTGAAACTCAGCACGCCATCCTCGGTCGCATCGATGTTGGTGAGATCGACTGCGCCCGCCGGGAAGTCGGAGACAATCGCGCCGGTCTCGCCGTTGACGATGACGATATGGTTGTTTTCCTGCAGCGTGACGGCCAGCTCGTTCTTGCCGTTGAAGTCGGTGTATTCAGGCTCGGCATCCTCGCCTGCGATATCGGCGACGCCGGCGAGCTCCGTCACGCGCATCGTGCCGCAATCGACCGAGCCACCTTCGCCCACCGTGAAGAACGTGACGTTACCGCTCGGCAGCTGCGGGATGTCGCCATCATTCACGTCCTCATCGCGCTGATTCTCCATCGAGATCGCAACGATCGACGCGTCGTGGTTCTTAGCGATCGCATCGGGCTGGCCGCCGAGATCGCACTGCGACTCGACCGTCTTGCTGGCGATATCGACCAGCGCGAGATAGCCGCTGGGCTTGGTGAAATCCTCGGTCATATCCACCGTCACCAGTGCGCGACCGCCGATCACGGCCACCGAAGTCGGGCTGCCGTCGAGCGCCACGAACCCGCCGGCCTTGGGCGCCTTGGGATCGGTGATGTCGATGAAGCCGATGCCGCCCAGCGCATTCGAATAGACGAGCGTCATGCCGTCTTCGGTCGCCGTGATGATCTCTGCCGAGTTCTCGGCGCTCCCCAGCTCGACGTCCGGATTGTTGAGCGCCACCGGAAAGCTGGCGATGCGGTCGAAATATTCGGCGCCGGCTGCCGAGCCGGCGAGTAGCCCGGCCGTCAGGGCCAGGAGGACGGATTTAGCGTGCATTGGAGCGCCCCGTTTGGATCGAAAAGACGGGTTCGCATAAGGCCGCCGCATTGCCCTGCCATGACGGGGACATGACAGCCCTGTGACTGTCCCCTTTCCTATACTTCCGGCCCCCGGCTGCCTATATTCGGCCCGAGAACAAAAAGAGATTCGTCAAGCGCGCGCTGCTGCCGGTTTCGGGCCGCGCGGCGCGCGAAAAGGAAGTCATGGTACCCGCCGAGCCCGCCCGGTCAGCTCCGATCACCTCGCAATTGCACCGCTCCGGCGGCGACTATCTGCGCGGCCTCAACGAGGAGCAGCGCGACGCCGCGCTGTCGACCGAAGGGCCGCTGCTGGTGCTGGCCGGCGCCGGCACGGGCAAGACCCGCGTCCTCACCACCCGCATCGCCCACATCATCACCACCGGTCGCGCCCGCGGCGCCGAAATCCTCTCGGTCACCTTCACCAACAAGGCGGCGCGCGAGATGAAGGAGCGCATCGGCAAGCTCGTCGGCTCCGCCGTCGAAGGCATGCCCTGGCTGGGTACGTTCCACTCCATAGGCGCCCGCATCCTCCGTCGGCACGCCGAGCTCGTCGGCCTCAAATCCGACTTCACCATCCTCGACACCGACGACCAGATCCGCCTCATCAAGCAGTTGCTCGAGGCCGAGAACATCGACGAGAAGCGCTGGCCGGCCCGCGCCTTCGCCGGCATGATGGACAACTGGAAAAACCGCGGGCTCCTGCCCAAGGACATTACCGCGGGCGAAGCCTCGAGCTACGCCAATGGCCGCGGCAAGCAGCTCTACGCCGACTACCAGGCGCGCCTCAAATCGCTCAACGCCGTCGATTTCGGCGACCTGCTGCTCGAGAACATCCGCCTATTCCGCGAGCAGCCCGATGTGCTCGCCGAGTGTCACCGCCGCTTCAAATACATCCTCGTGGACGAGTACCAGGACAGCAACGTCGCCCAGTATCTGTGGCTGCGCCTGCTCGCTCAGGGCAAGCCGGCGAGCGAGGCCAATGTCTGCGTCGTCGGCGACGACGACCAGTCGATCTATGGCTGGCGTGGCGCCGAGGTCGACAACATCCTGCGCTTCGAGAAGGACTTTCCGGGCGCCAAGGTCATCCGCCTCGAGCGCAACTACCGCTCGACATCAAACATCCTTAAGACCGCCTCGTACCTCATCGCCCACAACGAATCCCGCCTCGGCAAGACGCTGCAGACCGATGTCGGCGAGGAAGGCGAGAAGGTCGGCGTCACCCAGGTGTGGGACAGCGAGGAGGAAGCCCGTCAGATCGGCGAGGAGATCGAGCAGCTCCAGCGCCATGGCAGCAGCCTCAACGACGTCGCCATCCTCGTGCGCGCTGCCTACCAGATGCGCGAGTTCGAAGAGCGCTTCATCACCCTCGGCCTCAACTATCGCGTCATCGGCGGGCCGCGCTTCTACGAGCGCCTCGAAATCCGCGATGCCCTCGCCTATCTCCGCCTCGTCTTCAACCAGGCCGACGATCTCGCCTTCGAGCGCATCGTCAACACCCCCAAGCGCGGCATCGGCGACTCGACCGTGCGCCAGCTCTACGAGACCGCCCGCGCCACCGAGCGCGCCCTCTTCGCCGCGACGCGCCTCCTGGTTGAAACCGAGGATCTGAAGCCCAAGCAGCGCACGGTGCTGCGCGACCTCATCGCCCAGTTCGACAACTGGTCCGAGCTTGCCCGCACCATGCCGCACGCCGAGCTCGCCCAGCAGATCCTCGACGATTCCGGCTACACCGCGATGTGGCAGAACGACAAGTCGCCCGACAGCCCCGGCCGCCTCGAAAACCTCAAGGAACTCGTCAACTCGATGAGCGAGTTCGAGACCCTTGGCGGCTTCCTCGAACATATCAGCCTCGTCATGGATCGCGACACCGGCGAAGCCGACGATGCCGTTTCTATAATGACGCTCCATTCGGCCAAGGGGCTCGAATTCGACACCGTCTTCCTGCCTGGCTGGGAAGAGGGTCTGTTCCCCTCGCAGCGCACCATGGACGAGCTGGGCCGCGCCGGCCTCGAGGAGGAACGCCGCCTCGCCTATGTCGGCATCACCCGCGGCCGCAAGCTCGTCCGGATCTCGATGGCGCAGAACCGCCGCACCCACGGCCTGTGGCAGTCTGCCATCCCTTCGCGCTTCGTCGACGAACTCCCCGCCGAAGCCGTCGACGTCAAGGACACCGGCTCGGGCTATGGCGGCTACAATTATGGCGGCCGCTCCTCGTCCCGCTTCTCGGTGGCCGACCCGTTCGACAGCGTCTACGAGACGCCCGGCTGGCAGCGCGCCCGCGCCCAGTCCAGGGACCGCAAGGGCCCCGGCCCCCTGACCATCGACGGCGACCTTGTCGCCCGCTCCACCGACGATGGCCGCGGGTCGAAATACAGCGTCGGTGAAAGGGTGTTCCACCTCAAATTCGGCTATGGCCGCATCGAATCGATCGAGGGCAACAAGCTCAGCATCGACTTCGAGAAGGCGGGCAAGAAGAAGGTGCTCGACAGCTTCGTCAATCGCGGCTGAGCTAGGATATCGTCCTAGAGAGCGGAACTCTCGACTCAGACCGGGACAACGCTGTCACGCTCGCCCGGTTCGCGCTCCTCAGTGAGTCGCGCGGTGCAAGGTAGACCAAAGCAGCACGGCCTTGGCGACACTGCGGAGCGTAAGCAGTACTTACCCAAGTGCCAGTACCACCTAGGGAAATCACCTTATTGTGACCATTCCACGTACGTACGTCAAACAAGCGTTCTAGTAGTTGTTTTGAAAGCGCAACCAGCGCTCTACTGAGGGAGGTCCTCTAAATGATTCGGAGGTTCCCATGCATTTGGGGCAAACCACTACGGCCTATTGCTCATATTTTAATCGTAACCGCGTCCTCTACGTTCTTCATTCCGACCCTGTTGAGGGTGAAAACATTGCCCAGGCGTTCAGCGAACAGGGCTTCATGGCCTCGACATCTTCCTCGTTCGCCGGGCTCGTTCGTCTCGCCCAGCTCCACAGTCCCGATGTCGTTCTTGTCGATCTCGATCTGATCGTGAGCGAGGCGCGCGACGTCGTCGGCGATCTCAAGGCGATGGCCTTCGGCGTGCGTATTTTCGCGCTCACCGACGATCATCCGGAGGCGACGCACATCGTGCGCGCCGTTCGCTCGGGCACGCTCTCGGTCTTCGTCCGGCCCTATCAGATGGCCGAGATGATCCGCACCGTCATTGAGGAGCTGCGGGTCGATCTGCGCGAGCCGGGACAGACCTATGGCCGCTCCACGGTGAGCGGACCGGCGAGCCTCACCCAGCGCGAGCTCGAAGTGCTGCGTCGGGTGGCGGACGGCGAGACCAACAAGCAGATTGCCATGGTGCTTGGGATCTCGCCGCGAACCGTCGAAGTGCACCGGGCCGCCGCCATGCGGAAGCTCGGCGCACGGAACACGGCGCAGCTCGTCCGCATCGCTCTCGCGGGATAGGGCTGACGATCCAGGGATACGGCGCCTCGCATTCGCGGGCGCCGGCCGTCCCCCTAGCCTTGCGGCGTCGCGACTTCCTTTTCGGGCTGCGCCTTGCCCAGTTGCCGTTCGCGATAGATCACGAACAGCGCCGAGCCGACCACGATCAGCCCGCCCACCAGCACATGCCAGGTTGGTGTGTCGCTGAACACAAAATAGCCGATACCGATCGAAAAGATCAGCGAGGTATATTCGAACGGCGCCACCACGCTCATATCGGCATGGCGGTAGCTCTCGGTGAGAAGGATCTGCGCGATGCCGCCGCAGACGCCCGCGGTCACCAGGTAGAGCAGCGCCGTTGGCGACGGCACCACCCAGCCGAAGGGCAGCGTGGCGAGCGAGATCACCGACGACGCGATCGAAAAGTAGAACACGATCGTCGCCGACTTCTCGGTGTGGACGAGCTTGCGCACCTGCACCATCGCGATCGCGGCGAACAGGCAGGCCAGCATCGCCGAACCGACGCCGATCGCAGCACCCTGATCGACGCCGCTCGACAGCAGCGTCAGTCGTGGCCAACTGATGATGATCACGCCGACAAGTCCGAGGATCACCGCGCTCCAGCGATAGAGCCGCACCACCTCATCGAGGAACAGCGCGCTCAGCACCACGATGATCAGGGGCGTCGCATAGTTGAGCGTCGTCGCTTCGGCGAAGGGCAGCTTGGTCAGCGCGTAGAACCCGAACATCATGCCGCCGGTGCCGGCGAGGCCGCGCGCCAGGTGCCGCATCGGATATTTGGTCTTGACGCCCGACACGAGCTCGCCGCGCCAGGCGAGAAACACCACCACGGGGATAATCGCAAAGAACGAGCGGAAGAACGCCAGCTCGCCCGCCGACACGCCCTCTGCTGCCTTGAGCAGTGCGGCCATCGCCAGGAACACGATCACCGACGCGACCTTGAACGCGATTCCAGTCAGCGTGCTGTTGGCGGAGTGAGGCAAGGGCAGGAACTTTCGCTGCAAAACCTCTAGGCCGCCTCGACCCCCGAGGCAACCCGCAACGCATGTGTCTTGCCATGACGGACGGCCCGCTGACGCTGCCCCAGCTCCGTCCCAGCTTTCGCTGGGACTCCCTGTGACTGGGCCCGGCGCCTGTGAGTCTGGACACCACCCGTGGCCGCTGCTCCCCTTCTGTGGAAAACCACATCAGTTTGAATCGCGGAGTGCCCAGCATTCCCAGGCCGTTGACCTCGATTTCGAGCCAACTTACGCACGGTCCCGGCCACCTGCCGTATACTCACCCCAGTCGTCACCGATCCCCGCGCGTACTGACGAGGTGCGGGTGACGAGGGTGGGAGGGCTGCGGTCGCGCAGCCTGGGGTTCGTGTCGGACTGCCGTGGCACATAGGATGCCCACGGCGCTCACGCCACGTGCCCGACAGCCCCACCGGCGGAGTGCGCGGAGGCGTCCGGAATTCCGGCGCTTTCCCCTTTCTCGGAGGCGCTATCCGCGCGCTCCGCCCGCGGGGTCGCTTGCCCTGCGGTTCCCCTACACCGGGACCTCACGGTCACCGGGAGCGTCGTGCTGCCGTTGACTTCCCCGCCCTCCCCGGCAACAAACCGCCATGACCCTCAGCCAGATTTCGAGCCCCCTTACCCGTGACCAGGCCTACGCGCTGGTCGATGCCGTGATGGAGTTGGGCGACCTCGCCCTCACCGCCTCCGCCCACGAGGACGCCACCACCGGGGAATGGGTGTTCGAGGCCACCTGCGAAATGCTGCCCGACCTGCTCGCCTTCGAGGATTTGGCGCGCACAACGCTCGGCGGCGAGGTCGACTTCACCATCACGCCCATCGACACCGACACCAACTGGGTCGCCCGGTCGCTCGAGGGCCTGCAGCCGGTCACCGCCGGCGGCTTCTATGTCTATGGCAGCCACAGCGCCGAGCAGGTCCCGCCAGCCGGCCTGATCCCGCTCCGCATCGAGGCCGCGCAGGCCTTCGGCACCGGTCACCACGAGACCACCACCGGTTGTCTCGAAGCCATCGAACGCACGCTCAAGCACACGCGCCCGCGCAAAATGCTCGATGTCGGCACCGGCACCGGCGTCCTCGCCATCGCCCTCGCCAAGCGCACGCACACCCCGGTGCTGGCGAGCGACATCGATCCCATCGCGACCCACACCACCCTCGACAATGCTCGCGACAACGGCGTCGGCACGCTGATCCGCGCCGTCACCGCGCCGGGCATGAATCACATCACCATCGCCCGCGGCGCGCCCTACGACATGATCGTCGCCAACATTCTCGCCGGCCCGCTCGCCGCGCTGGCCCCGGCCATCGCCCGCGCCGCGGCGCCCGGCGCCACCATCATCCTCTCGGGCCTGCTCGCCACCCAGGCAGCCTGGGTCGCCAACGCCTATCGCGAACAGCAGGTGATCCTCACCCAGCGCCTCGTCCGCGGCGACTGGGCCACGCTGATCCTCCACAAGGCGTCACGGCGATGACGCAAAACAAAATCCCCGGAAGTGATCCGGGGATTTGCGAGTCGCCTGCATGGGGCGGGGGCAAACCTGGACTGGCCGGGCGAGCCACATCCGGGCTCGTTCGGGCAGAGGCAGCGTCAGTTCGGCCGCTTGGTGATGGCGCCGATGAGCTGGAATTCGTTGGCCCGGACGACCTGGCGGGTCGCTTCGCGGTTGCGCGCGCTGATCACGCCGTCGAGGGCCTTGCGGAAATCTGTGTTAGTCGCGTTCATGGTGGTCACTTTCAGAGTCTGGCCCGCTTTCGCGGACAACCGCTAGATAGGCACCTTGCACCAGATAGAGAAGTCGGCGGCCGGCAACCCAGCCATGCCGATGCCGCAACCCGGATTAACAGGAACTGAACCATGGCACTGAGCAGCTTCGGCCCGGCCGTCTTCCAGAAATTCGCCGCCCGCACCACGCCCGGCACCGTCGCTGGTCGCCTCAAGGCGCTACGCGCGGCCATCACCGACGCCGGGCTCGACGGCTTCCTTGTCCCGCGCGCCGACGCCCATCGTGGCGAGTCGGTGCCCGAGGGCGAAGCGCGCCTCGCCTACGTCACGAGCTTCACCGGCTCGGCGGGCATCGCCGTCGTGGGGCCGAAGAAGGCCGGCCTGTTCGTCGACAGCCGCTACACCCTGCAGGCCCCGCTCGAAACCGACAGCAAGGCGGTCACCGTCCTCGAGACCGCGCAGGGCGGGCTCGACCTGCGCATCGGCGACTTCGTGCCGGCGGGTGGCAAGCTCGGCTTCGATCCCTGGCTGCACACGCCGGGCGAGATCAAGGACCTCACCGAAAAGCTCGCGGGGAAGGTGACGCTCGTCCCTTCCCCCAATCTGGTCGACAAGATCTGGACCGACCGCCCCGGCGCCCCGGTGACGCCGGTCGAATTCCTCGGCCACAACCGCGCCGGCAGGACGGCTGCCGACAAACTCGCCGAATTGCGCAAGACCCTCGCCGCCGAGAACGCCGACGTCGTCGTGCTGACCCTGCCCGAGTCGATCAACTGGCTATTCAACATGCGCGGCCGGGACGTTCCCAACTTCCCCGTGATCCTCGGCTTCGCCCTCGTGCCGCAGAAGGGGCAGCCGACGCTGTTCGTGAGCAAGGACAAGATCACACCCGACCTGAAGAAGGGCCTGAGCGGCATCGCCAAGGTGGCCGACGTCGCAACTCTGATGGCCGAGCTGCGCAAGCTCGGCGCCGCCGACAAGCGCGTCTGGATCGACCCCGCCACCGCGCCGCTCGCCTTGGTCTCGGCGATCGGCGGCGTCAGCGACGCGGTGCTCATCGAAAAGCGCGATCCGGTCCTCCTGCCCAAGTCGAAAAAGAACGACGCCGAGATCGGCGGCATGACCGAAGCGCACAAGCTCGACGGTATCGCGCTCGCCAAATTCCTCCACTGGTTCGACCAGGAAGCGCCCAGGGGCAAGCTCACCGAAATCGGCATCGTCGAGGTACTCGAGCACTTCCGCCGCGAGGAGGAGACCTGCATCGATGCGAGCTTCGACACCATCTCCGGCGCCGGTCACAATGGCGCGATCGTCCATTACCGTGTTGATGAGCGCTCCAACCGCACGCTCAAATCGGGCGAGCTCATGCTGCTCGATTCCGGCGCGCAATATCTGAGCGGCACCACCGACATCACCCGCACCATGTTCACCGGCAAGGCTACGGCCGAGCAGAAGGACCGCTTCACCCGCGTGCTCAAGGGCATGATGGCGCTGTCGATGCAGAAATTCCCGCGCGGCACCTCCGGCGCCCAGCTCGACGTCCTCGCCCGCCAGTTCCTCTGGCAGGATGGCGCCACCTACAATCATGGCACCGGCCACGGCGTCGGTGCCTTCCTCGGCGTACACGAAGGCCCGATCGGTTTTTCGACCCGCTACCCCGCCCCGCTCGAACCCGGCCAGATCATTTCCAACGAACCCGGCTACTACAAGGCCGGCGCTTACGGCATCCGCATCGAGAACCTCGTTCTGGTGGTCGAAAGCGAGGTCGGCGACGGCAAGTTCCTCGAGCTCGAAACCCTCACGCTCTGCCCTATCGACCTCCGCCTCGTCGACGAAAAGCTGCTGCTGCCACACGAGAAGGACTGGCTCAACGCCTACCACAAGCGCGTGCTGCGCGAGATCGGCCCCAGCCTCAAGGGCGAGGTCAAGGCGTGGCTGAAGGAGGCGACCCGCGCTATCTAATCGCGAACGGGTCGTATTGCAGCAGCCAGCTCAGCAGCCAGTTCTCACCCTCGCCCAGCGACGCGACGTCGTCGACCTTCCAGCCGTCGGCTTCGCGGACGAGGGAGAGCGAGAGCAGCGCCGTATTGTCGAAATTGGTGAAGGACACCGTCACCAGCGCCTTGCCGTCACGCTCGATCGGTGCGCTGATCGCAAGGTCGCGTAGGAGCGCCTGCTGCGCCCCGATGAAGGGATTGAAGTCCAGCACCGGCGGCGCGCTGTCGTCGTTTGCCGACGGCGCCGCGTTTCTCGCAATCAGCCCCTTGAGCCGCTCCGAATAGTACTGCGCCGGGTCCTGTGCCCGCGCCGTACCAAGCGTTGTGTGGGGCGCATAGATTGCATCCACCAGCGCTTTGGGATCGTCATAGGCAAGCGCCGGCAGCGTCCACAGCGCCAGCAGCATCGCGATCAAGGCCCGCATCGTTCCACCCCGTGTCAGTGACAGGGCAGAGCTAGAGCGCGCTTGCGGCGCAATCGTGGCTAGTTGAACCAGAAGGCGTAGCCGAGCCAGTCCGACCCGAAGGCATCCTGGATCGCCCGAAAATCCTCCGGCGTCGCCACCTTCCCGGCGCCGAGAAACGGCAGCGCCCCGGCGCCCGTGAGGATCATCACCAGGTCGGTTTCCTTCGCCGTCTCGAAATACGCCTTGAGGTCGAAGCCCTGGCTGAACCGCCAATGCGGGATCAGCAATTGTCCGTCGAGCACATCGCGCGCCTTGTCGAGCGTGACCAGCCAGGCCGCGACCCGGGCCTCGTCCACGGCGGCGTCGGGGAACAGCGACGTCTGCTTTGGCGATGGCAGCAGCTCGTGATTGTTGTCGGTCTCCTCGATGATCGCCGCCCAGTTCTGCCGCGAATAATCGAGCACTGCCAGCATGCGCTCACGCACGCCCTTGAGCCGCTCCGGCTCGATCACCGGCCAGTCGAGCGTGTGGATGCCGGCGATGGCATCGGCAATGCCGGTATCGGTCTGCGGGTCGAGCATCAGCATGCCGCCCGTCGCGAACTCCTGCATCGGGAAGCCGGCGCGCGGAAACAGACGGTGGAAGGTCGCGTCGGTGAAGGCCGAAAAGTCATGGGCGAGGAGGAAATCAGCCTGCGACGCCAGAACCTGCGTGTATCCCGCCAGCCAGAAGCCGTCGGCACGATCGAAGCCGATATACTCGAAGCTCGACGGTTCTCCCGGCTGCGACGGGGCGAGCAGGTCGTCCGCTGCGACGCCGTTCCACATGGCGAGCAGCCCCGCAAGGCTCTCGGCCTCCTCGACCGTCCCGTCACCATTCGCGTCGACCCGGATCTTGAGCGGATTGAGCTCGATGACGTAGTCGCCCGACTCTGCCGCCGTTTCGAACGCTGCGCGCGCCTCGTCGAGGCCAAGGACGAAATCGCCAAGGATCGCTCGCACGCCCGCATAGTCGAGCGGCTCGGGATTGGGGTTCTGCGGGATCGGCAGCACGATACCCATGCCGAACGCATTGGGCGCCGCGTCGACCGCAAAGCCGTGGCGGTAGAGCGCCTGCGACAGATGCTCGATGGCCTGCGTCAGCCGGATGGCGCCGATGCCGAACCAGGCCCCGGGATCGTCGGCCGCTGCCAGCGGCTCGAGGCGGGCAATACCCTCGGCGAGCTTGCCCGCATAGAGCGCGTCGGTCGCGATCTCGCCCGGCTGGCCGGCCTGCACCGGACAGGCCAGCAGTACGACGGCGCTCAGGGCGATGAGAGGCTTGCGCATGTCTCCTCCAGGCTACTGCTTGACGAGATCAAGCCACCCATCTTCGTCCAAAACAAGGATACCCAGCTCGCTCGCCGTCTTGAGCTTCGACCCGGCTCCGGGCCCCGCGACGAGGATGTCGGTATTCTTGGACACGCTGCCGGCCACCTTGGCTCCCAGCCGCTCCGCCATCGCTTTGGCCTCGCCGCGCGTCATCTTCTCGAGTGTGCCGGTGAAGACCACGGTCTTGCCCGCCACCTGCGAATTGGCCGAGATCGTGACCACATAGGGCTTGGGCGTCACCTGCCGCAGCAGGCTGTCGAGTACCGCCACGTTGCGCTCGTTCTCGAAGAAGTCGCGCAGCGCCTCCCAGATCGTGTCGCCGAGGCCGTTCACCGACGGGAACACCTCATGCACGTCCCCGCCTGCCGCCGCCGCCTCGAGCCCGGTCTTGCGCAGCTCCACTATGGTGGAGAACGTCCTCGCCAGCGCCGCCGCCGTCGTCTCGCCGATATGGCGAATGCCGAGCGCAAAAATGAAGCGGTCGAGCTCGGGCTCGCGGCGCGCATCGATCGCGGCAAACAGCTTGTCGAGCCCTTCGAAACTCCGCTCCTCAACCGACCGCGTCGCCTTGCGCGCCTTGCCCGATGCTTCCTCGCGCAGCCGCGACTGCTCCTCGCGCCGCGCCGCGAAGGCCGCCTGCACCTCGGTCCGGCGATCGCGCAGCGTGAAGATGTCCGCCGCGGTCCTCACCAGCCCCGAGCTGAACAGCAGCTCGATGTTCTCCGTGCCAAGCCCCTCGATATCCATCGCACCGCGGGAGACGAAGTGCTTGAGCTGCTCGACCGCCTGCGCCGCACAGATCAGTTCGCCCGTGCAGCGGCGGCGCGAATCTTCCTTGCCGGTCTTCTCGTTGAGTTCGCGGGTCGCCGGCGATCCACACACCGGGCACACATGCGGGAACTCGTAGGCCACGGCCTCGGCCGGCCGCTTCTCCAGCACCACCCGGACGATCTGCGGTATGACGTCGCCCGCACGTTGAATGACCACCGTGTCGCCGATCCGCACGTCGATCGGCTCGTCACCACGGATCGGCAGGCCGTTGCTGTCGATGCCCTTGATGTAGTCTTCATTGTGGAGCGTGACGTTCTCGACCACGACGCCGCCCACGCCCACCGGCGAGAGGCGCGCCACTGGTGCCAGCGTGCCGGTGCGGCCCACCTGGATATCGATGGCCCGAACCGTGGTGAATGCCTGCTCGGCGGGAAACTTGTGCGCCACCGCCCAGCGCGGCTCGCCACTCGAGAATCCCCAGCGGCGCTGCAGCTCGAGACTGTCGATCTTGTAGACGACGCCGTCGATGTCGTAGCCGAGCGACGACCGCAGTTCCTCGATCTTCTTGTATTGCGCCACCAACTCGTCGACCGACTTGGCCCGAACCATCAGCGGGCTGATGGCGAAGCCCCACTCTCCGAACTTCTGCACGGCATCGAACTGCGTCGGCGCCGGTTCCTGTGACGCGTAGCCCCAGGCATAGGCGAAGAATCTGAGATTACGGCTCGCGGTGATCGCCGGGTCCTTCTGCCGAAGCGAGCCGGCAGCGGTGTTGCGCGGGTTCACATATTCCTGCCCGCCAACGGCGGCCGAGCGCGCCTTGAGCGCCTCGAACTCCGCCATGGTCATGTACACCTCGCCGCGGATCTCGATGACCTTGGGCCACCCCTTGCCTTTGAGCGTGTGGGGGATGTCCTTGATGGTCCTCAGGTTCGCAGTGATGTCCTCGCCCACCGCGCCATCGCCGCGCGTCGCGCCCCGAACAAGAACGCCGTCCTCGTAACGCAGCGACGCCGACAGCCCGTCGATCTTGGGCTCCGCCGTGAACACCAGATCGAGGTCCTTGTCGCGTTCGAAGAAGCGCTTGCCGCGCTCGGCGAAGTCGATCACGTCCTGGTCGGTGAAGGCCTTGGCGAGGCTCAGCATCGGCACCTCGTGCCGTACCTTGGCGAAGCCATCGACCGGCGCACCCGCCACCTTCTCGCTCAGGCTGTCGGCTCGCTTGTGCTGGGGGAACGCGATCTCGAGCGCCAGATAACGCCGCTTCATCGCGTCATAGGCGGCGTCGCTGATATCGGGCGCGTCGTTCTCGAAGTAGAGCCTGTCCGCCTCGCTCAGCAGCTCATGCAGCCGATCGATCTCGGCGTGCGCTTCAGCCTCCGAGAAACTCTCGATTTCCTTGTCTGCACCGCTCATGAGACGTCCGATAGCAGCTTACTGGCGGCCGCGCGGGCCTCCTCGGTAATCTGCGCACCGGCGAGCATCCGTGCAACCTCTTCGCGCCGCCCTTCCCCATCGAGCGGCCGGACATTGGTTCGCACCAGCGTCCCCTTGGCCAGTGCCTGCTTCTCGATGAACAGATGCGTATCGGCGCGCGCGGCGACCTGCGGCGCGTGGGTCACGGTGAGCACCTGCACCTTCTCGGACAGCCGCTTCAGTCGCCGCCCGATGGCGTCGGCCACCGCGCCGCCCACACCGGTGTCGATTTCGTCAAAGATCAGCACCGGCGCCGAACCGCGATCGGCAAGCACCACCTTGAGCGCCAGCAGGAAGCGGCTGAGTTCGCCGCCCGACGCCACCTTCATCAGCGGCCCGGGCAGTGTTCCCGGATTTGTCTGCACCTGGAACGCCACGAGGTCGAGGCCGCTTGCGGCGACGCGCGCCTCGTCCACCTGCTGGTCGACGATAAATTTGGCCGCACCGAGCTTGAGGTCGGGCAACTCCGCTTCCACGGCCTTGCTCAGCGCCCTGGCCGCCTTGCCACGTCCTGCGCTCAGTCTGCGTGCCGCTTTGCGATAGGCCTCGGCGGCCACCGCCGCATCGGCCTCGAGCTTGGCCAGCGTTGCCTCGCCGCTCTGCAGCGCGGCGATCTCGGCCCGGTATTTGGCGAGGACCTCGGTCAGATCGTCCGCGCTCACATGGTGCTTGCGGGCCGCCGCACGCAGTGCGAACAGCCGCCCCTCGACGCGCTCGAGTTCGGCCGGGTCGAAAGCCATGGCACGCTTGATCTGCTCGATCGCCTCCGACGTCTGGTCGAGCGCATTGAGAGCGTTGTCGAGCGCGTCGATCAGCGGCTGGAAGATGCTCCCGCCATTGTCCGCCTTCCGCATCAACCGACGCATGAGGCCGGAGAGCGCCGGGCTCGGGGCGTTCGGCCCGCTTAGGATCTCGTCGGCGTCGCGTACCTCGTCGGCGGACTTCTCGAGCTGCATCAGCGTCTGGCGCCGCTCGGCGAGCTCGACTTCCTCGCCGGCCTCCGGTGCCAGCTCGGAAAGTTCATCGACAACGTGCCGCGCATAGTCCTCGCGCGCTTCGGCCTCGGCGATCACCGCGCGCTGCGCCGCCACCGCGGCGTCGGCCTCAACCAGCCCCTTGTGCGTATCGCGAACCTCGGCGACCTGGTCGGCAAGCCCACCGAACGCGTCCAGCAGAGCGCGGTGCGTGTTGGCGTCCACCAATGCGCGATCGTCGTGCTGCCCGTGGATCTCCACCAGCGTCGCACCGACGCCCTGCATCAGGCCGGCGCCGACCGGCTGATCGTTGATGAAGGCGCGGGTACGGCCATCCGCATACTGCACGCGGCGGAGGATGAGCTCGGCATCGTCGGCAACTTCGCTTTCGCGCAGCAGCACGCGGGCGGGGTGGTCGATCGGCAGCGCCAGTACGGCCACCACCTGCCCGCTGTCCTGCCCCTGCCGAACCAGCGACGCGTCGCCGCGTCCGCCAAGCGCAAGACCGAGGGCATCGAGGAGAATCGACTTGCCTGCGCCGGTCTCGCCGGTGAGCGCCGTCAGCCCCTTGTCGAGACCCACGTCGAGCTGGTCGATCAGCACGATATTCCGGACGGACAGTGCGCTCAGCACGGGAGGATCCGCATGGCTTGAATGATCTCAATCCGGCGACATGCGGATCGAGAACAAATTAGCAACGAATGAGCCTTGTGACTAGCCCTGCAGCGACGCCGCGAGCGGGCTGGCGCTGTTGACCTTGGGCTGCAGGCCGACCTTCTGCAGCAGCCCCAAGGCGTCCTTGTACCACGAGCTCGACGGGTAGTTGTGGCCGAGCACCGCCGCCGCCGTCTGCGCCTCGTTGGTGAGGCCGAGCGCGAGATTCGACTCGGTCAGGCGGAACAGCGCTTCCTCGATGTGCGTCGAGGTCTGGTACTTGTCGACGACGACGCGGAAGCGGTTGATGGCCGCCGCGTACTGGCCGTTGCCGGCATAGTAGCGACCCACCGACATTTCCTTGCCGGCGAGCTGGTCGACGGCGATCACCATCTTGTCGCGAGCGTCCTTCGCGTAGTCGCTCTTGGGATAGTTGGCGATCAGCAGCGTGTAGGTCGCGATCGCGTCCTGCGAGAGCTGCTGGTCGCGGGTGATGTCGGTGATCTGCGCGAAGTAGGACGTGCCCTTGAGGAAGAGCACGTAGGGCATCTCCTCGGACGACGGGAACAGCGCCATGTAGCGGTCGGCCGCCAGGATCGCTTCATCGAACTTGCCGATGCGATAGTTCGCATAGACCTCCATCAGCTTCGCCTTCTCGTTGTACTCCGAGTAGGGATGCTGGCGTTCGAGCTTCTTGAGGTTCTCGATGGCAGTGTTGTAACGCTGCTTGTCCATGTCGGACAGCACGGTCTGGTATAGCGTCTCAGCCGGGATGATCTCTTCGTCCTTGATCTTGGACGGCCCGAACATCGAGCAGGCCGAAACCGTCGCGACAAGCAGCAACACCGTCGCCAGGCGCACGAAGTTTCCGGCTGTGGCCCTGAATCCAGTGTCTGTCACGAAACGCCCCGCCCTAGTGGTTGCAGCATGTTAGCACCGGCGAGCGGCCTAAACACCAATTCAATCAAAACTGTGGCTGTCAGCCCACCGAGCGCAGGTAGGGCCGCACCTCGACGCCATCAGGCATGTCGCTCAGCGCGTCGTAGCCCAGCGGCAAATCCTCGGCATAGACGATCTCGTAGTTGGCCGAGCTGGCGAACAGGCCCTGCAGCACGAGCGCATTGAGACCGTGGCCGCCCTTGTACGAGCGGAAGCGTCCATAGATCGGCAGGCCGCACAGAGCGAGGTCGCCGATGGCGTCAAGCAGCTTGTGGCGCACGAACTCGTCGTCGTAGCGCAGGCCACCCGGATTGAGGATGCGATCCTCGTGGACGGTGATCGAATTGTCGAGCGACGAGCCCAGCGCATAGCCTGCCTGCCGGAGAATCTTGGCATCGCGCACAAAGCCGAAGGTGCGGGCGCGCGACACATCGGCGACGTATTTGCGGGGCGTCCAGTCGAAGATCATCCGCTGGCGGCCGATGACCTTGCTGTCGAAGTCGATTTCAAGATCGAGCAGGCGGCCGTTGTAGGGTTCGAGCGCTGCCGAAGCATCATTGTTGCGGACAAGCACCTGCCGCATGACCTTGATGTAGCGGCGCGACTTGCCCTGGATTTCGAGGCCGACCTTGAGGATGCCTTCGACGAACGGCGCGGCGCTGCCGTCGATGATCGGGCATTCGGGCCCATTGACGGTAATGAGCGCATTGTCGACGCCAAGCCCGCTGAGGGCGGAGATGACGTGCTCGACGGTGGCGACGGAGACGCTGTCGCCCAGGTCGATCGTCGTGCACAGGGTCGTCCGCGTGACGCGCGCGAAATGCACTGCGACTGGCCCGACGATCGTGCCGTTCTCGAGCTTGCGCTGGATGCGATACCCGCTGTCGACGGGAGCGGGCTCAATGGTCAGGGTGACCGGGAGGGCGGAGTGAACACCGAATCCGCTGAACTCAAGCACACCGCCTACGGTGCGCTGGCGCGCCGACAGGTTCTGCATAAAATATCTACTCCGACCCTTACCGAGCGACTCTTAACCAAAAAGAAACCGGCGCGGAAGCGCGCCGGGTTCTGCATTGCTTGGGTTGATCCCTAGCTTAACCGTGCTTGCGAAGGAAGGACGGAATCTCGATGTGCTCCTTGTGCGGAAGCTGCCGACCATGCGGATCGAGCTTGCCCGCCGCCCCCTCATGAGCGCCCGAGACGCCCAGATTCCGGGGGTGTCCGGCCTCGATCGCACTGCGCGCCGCGGCGTCCTGGGCAGCGGAGACATGCGGCTCGTCGACCGGTGCAGCCTGCTGTGGACGAAGCCCGAGACCGACATTGGAAGCCAGGCGCTTGAACAGGGCGCGGGCGTTCCGCGGCTCGCTCTCGTGTCGTTCTTCCGGCTGGAGTGACTTCCGTGCAACAGCCGGAAGCTCCTCGGTTCGCGGCATCCGCTGCTGCCCCTCGGGGCGCTCGGCCCGCGACGGCACATAGACGCTGGGCACCGGCGGCTCGGGGGCGTAGGCGGTCTCCTCGATATGGTCGAGGCCCGAGCTCGGGATGTAGGGCTCAACCGTCACGCCGTCGTCGGCCTGATAGGTCGCGTAGGTCGGCTCGGGCTCGGTGATCGCCTGGGCGACGGCCTGGCGGACATCCGCCTCGAACTGCTGCGTCTGGACGACCGGCTGCGGCGCCGGTTCCGGCGCAAACTGGCGCGGCTTCACGGCCAGCGGGGCCCGGTTGGCGTTCGACTTCATCGGCTCGAGCGCCTGTACCATCGTGGCGTCCGTGCCAGTGGCGACGACCGCAACGCGAATCGTCCCGGTCATTTCCGGATCGTAGGTCGCGCCGAGGATGATGTTGGCGTCCTGGTCCACTTCCTCGCGGATGCGGCTGGCCGCTTCGTCGACTTCATAGAGGGTCAGGTCCGGACCGCCGGTGATCGAGATGAGCAGACCGCGGGCGCCCTGCATCGACACGTCGTCGAGCAGCGGGTTGGCGATTGCGGCTTCCGCGGCGTGGCGGGCACGATCCTCGCCCGAGGCTTCGCCGGTGCCCATCATCGCCTTGCCCATGCCGCGCATCACGGCGCGCACGTCGGCGAAGTCGAGGTTGATGAGGCCTTCCTTGACCATCAGATCGGTGATGCACGAGACGCCCGAATAGAGGACCTGGTCGGCCATCTTGAAGGCGTCGGCAAAGGTCGTCTTCTCGTTGGCGACACGGAACAGGTTCTGGTTCGGGATGACGATCAGCGTGTCGACATGCCGGTGCAGTTCGTCGATGCCGTCCTCGGCGAGCCGCATGCGGCGGTTGCCCTCGAAGCTGAAGGGCTTGGTCACCACACCGACGGTGAGGATGCCCTGCTCCCGCGCCGCCCGCGCGATGACCGGCGCCGCACCGGTGCCGGTACCGCCGCCCATGCCCGCGGTGATGAACACCATGTGCGAGCCCGAGAGGTGATCGTTAAGCTCGTCGAAGCTCTCCTCCGCCGCGGCGCGGCCCACTTCGGGGTGCGATCCAGCGCCAAGCCCTTCGGTGACGGAGACGCCGAGCTGGATGATGCGGGGAGATTTGCTCAGTGCGAGCGCCTGAGCGTCGGTGTTGGCGCAGACGAAGTCCACGCCGTCCAGACCCGAGGCAATCATGTTGTTGACGGCGTTGCCGCCGGCGCCGCCGACACCGAAAACGGTAATCCGGGGCTTCAATTCCTGAATGTCGGGAATGGTGAGATTGATGGTCATGGTGGCCCCATGGAATGGCGGTATGAGGGCCAGCGTAGTCGCCAATTCGTTAACCGCGTCCTAACAATTCGAACCAATCCGTTAACGGCCGATGCAAATTGCGACGGTGCCACAGGGCACAGTAACCAGCGATTTACCTTAAAGTGGAACTTTAGAAGCTGGCCCGAAGCCAGCTTCCGACGCGGGCAAAATACCCGTCGGTCCCGGTGAGCTTGGCGACCCCGCGCGGCTCGGCGAATTCCTGCGCGCAGACCTGCGGGTAAATCAGCATGCCGGCAATCGTTGCGAACGCTGCGCCGCGTGCCATCTCCGGCAGCCCCGCGATTCCCATGGGCCGTCCGTTGCGCACATTGCGCGCCAGGACGCGCCGGGCGACCTCCGGCAGGCCCGTCAGCTCGGAGCCGCCGCCGGTAAGCACGAAACGGCGCCCGCAGACGTCCATCATGCCGGTCGCCTGCATGCGGTCGCGGATGGCTACGAGAATCTCCTCGACGCGCGGCCGCAGAATGCGCGTGAGGTGCGAGCGCGGGATCATGCCTGGCGCTTCGTCGGCCCCTGCCCCCACGGGCACGATCGAGATCATCTCGCGCTCGTCGGCCTGCCCCGGCAGCACACTGCCATAGACGGTCTTGAGCCGCTCGGCATCGGCAATGGAGACCGAGAGCTGCCTTGCGATGTCGAGTGTTAGGTGGTGACCACCAATGGCCAGTGCGTCGCAATAGACCGGGTGGCCATCGGCGAAAACCGCAACGGTGGTGGTCGCTCCGCCGAAGTCGATGCAGGCGACGCCCAGATGGGACTCGTCGTCGACAAGCGCAGCCAGGCCCGATGCATAGGGCGTGGCAACGAGCGCCTCGACCTGCAGATGGCAGCGGTTGAGAACGAGCTCGATGTTGCGCATGGCAAGCGTCTCGGCGCTCATCACGGCCACGTCGACCGACAGCTTCTCGCCGACCAGCCCGCGTGGATCCTTGACGCCCTTCTGGCCGTCGATGGCGTAGCCAATGGGCAGCGCATGGATGATCGAGCGTTCGGCCCGCACGCTGCGCGAATTGACCGAACGCAGCACCCGCTGGATGTCCGACTTCTCGACTTCTTGTCCGCCCAGGTCGACCGTCGCCGAGAACGTCTCGGAGCCAAGCCTGCCGGCTGTGACATTGACCACGACCGATTCAACGGTAATCCCGGCCGCACGCTCGGCCATGCCCACGACGGTGCGGATGGCCTGCTCGGCCTGATCGAGATCGGTGATCACGCCGCTCTTGATGCCCACGGACGCGCCATAGCCGAAGCCGATCACCTCGGCGACATGCGTACGCCCCTTTAGCGCCTTGCCCTCGGGACGCGGCGTCAGTCGCGCGATGACGCAGCAGATCTTGGTCGACCCGATATCGAGGACGGAGATGAGCGATGGGCGCCCTGGCTGCACGGGCTTAAGGCGCGCGGTCATCGAGTCGGTGATCATTGTGGCTTGGCCTCCGCGGCCTTTTCGGCAGGTGTCTCGTAATCGGCATCGACGACATGCGTCGCCGCGCCCTTCTTCTTGGCCGCCTTGGCCGCGTCGGCCCGTGCCTTGATCGCAACGTCGCCGAGCTTGAGCGAGACCATTCCCGGCACGCGCATGTCGACGACGGCAACGTCGCGGTCGAGAAGCTGGTCGGTCGCCTGGTACATGTCGAGCTGCCGCAGCGCCTGCGCCACGCCGTTCTCGGGCAATTGCACGCGCAGGCCGCTGTAGAAGATCAGGTCCCATCGGCGGTCGCCGATGCGGCTCAGCGCCGCGAGGTCGCGCGTGATCTGCGGATAACGGTCGAGCGTGCGGACCATGGCGATGGCATCGTCCGCCGCACCCTCGCCGACGACCAGCGGCAGTTCGCGGAAGCTGCCGTCGTCGCGCGCAACCGCGTTGCCAAACTCATCGACGAGATAGGTCGCATCGCCGATGCGCCAGCGCGCCATCGGCACCTTCTCCTCGATGGTGACGATGAGCTCGCCCGGATACTTCTTGCGGATGGCAGCCGACTTGACCGACGGGATCGCCTCGATCCGCGCCAGCGCCGCATCGGCATCGAACGACACGGTCGAAGTGGCCGCCTGGAGGCCCAGCGCCGTAAGGATCGTGCTCTCACTGGTCAGCGACTGGCCGCTGATGTTGATCTTGTCGATGCCGAAGCCGGCACGGGCGAACTCACCCTGCGCGATGCCATAGAGGTTCGTCGCGCCGGCAACGACGGCCTCGCGCGCTTCATAGGCGCCAACGATCGCAACCGCGACGATGCCGGCGGCTGCTAGCCGCAGCATCAGCTTGCGATGCAGGATCCAGGCGTAGCTGAAATTGATGCGCGCGCGGCGCGAGAGATCGGCGATGGGAACCGGGAGTTGGCGCGGGTCGACAAGCTGGGCATTGGCGAAGCCCTTGGCGCCTACCTGTTGCAACTCGCGTCCTCCACCATCCAGGTGACCAGCTCTTCGAAGCTGTGGCCCGCATGGCGGGCCTGCTCGGGAGCCAAAGAAGTTTCGGTCATACCTGGCTGGGTGTTGATCTCGAGGCAGACGAGTTCGCCGTCCTCACCTGCCCGATCGTTGTAGCGGAAGTCAGTCCGCGAGACGCCCCGGCACCCAAGCGCAGCATGCGCCTTGAGCGCTATCTTCTGCACTTTGTCGTAAATTTTCGGTTGAATCTGCGCCGGAAGGATGTGGCTGGAGCCGCCTTTGGCGTACTTCGCCTCGAAATTGTAGAAGCTCAGATCGGTGATGATCTCGGTGACCCCCAGCGCCACGTCGCCCATCACGGCGCAGGTCAGGTCGCGGCCGGGCACGTAGCGCTCGACCATCACCATCTCGCCGGCGTTCCAGTCCTCGCGCAGAATTTCCTGCGGCGGGTGGCTCTGTTCGGCCTTGACGATGAACACCCCGACGCTCGATCCGTCCGAGATCGGCTTGACCACATAGGGCGGCGCCATCACGTGCTGGCGCGCGACCTCGCTGCGATTGACGATCACATGGTCGGTGACCGGAATGCCGAGCGCCTTGAACATGATCTTGGTCTGGTGCTTGTCCATCGCCAGTGCCGAGGCCAGCACGCCCGAATGCGTATAGGGGATGCGCAGGAATTCGAGCACGCCCTGGATCGTGCCATCCTCGCCATACTTGCCATGCAGCGCATTGAAGACGACGTCGGGCTTCAGCTCGCGGAGACGCTCGGCAATATCGAAGCCCACATCGACCTCGGTCACCTGGAAACCGGCGCGGCGCAGCGCGCCGGCGCACTGCTCTCCGGAGCTGAGCGACACCGACCGCTCATTCGACACACCGCCCTTGAGGACCGCAACATGCTTGCTCATTAGACCTGCCCTGTGAACGGTTCGCCGTCCATGAATTCGCGCACTTCGCGTCCGGGAACGAAGTGGCCGATACGACGCACCTCCCAGCGCAGCTCGATACCGTGCTTGTCGCGTACCTTCTGCCGGATCGTCTCGCCGACAGTCTCGACCTCGAACGCGTCCGCCTCCCCCATGTTGATGAGGAAGTTGGAGTGCATCTCCGACATCTGGGCGCGGCCGAACGTGTAGCCACGACCGCCTGCCTCGTCGATGAGCCTCCAGCTCGAGTGACCCTCGGGATTCTTGAAGGTCGAACCCGCTGTCTTGGCCCGCGTCGGTTGCGTGCCTTCGCGTCGCTCAGTGACGGTGCGCATCTCCTCGAGGATCGTCGCCGGATCGCCGGGGAAACCCTGATAGGTCGCCGACACGAAGACCGCGCCGCGTGGGCCGTTGGACTTGCGATAGCGGTAGCCCATGTCGGCATTGGTCAGCGTGACCGTCTCGCCCTGCCGCGTGATGGCACGCAGCTCGACCATGCGGTCCATGGTCTCGGTCTTGTAGCACCCGGCGTTCATGTAGAGCGCGCCACCGATACCACCGGGAATACCACGATAGAACCAGAGTCCATCGATGCCCGCTTCGGCCGCCGCGGTCGCGACCTTGACGTCGGGCACCGCCGTGCCGACCCGGACGCGGTGACCATCGAGGATCTCGATCTCGCCGAAACCCTTCGCCGGGAGCCGGATGACAACGCCATCGAGCCCGCCATCGCGGATCAGGAGGTTGGAGCCGAGACCGACCACCGTGACCTTGATCTCAGCCGGCAGGTTCTTGAGGAAGAAGGCGAGGTCGGCTTCGTCAACCGGACGGAAGAACAATTGCGCAGGACCGCCGACGCGCAGCGTCGTCATCTCGGCCAGCGACTGGTTCGGGATGAGTTGCCCACGAACCTCACTGACCCATGGCTGGAGGCTCGGGAGCAGATCAGGCCAGGTCGTCATGGCAGCTCCGGCTCCTTGCCAATGATCGCGCCGATCTCAGCCGGCAGCACAGCGGCCCATTGGGTGATGTTGCCGGCACCAAGGCAGACGACATAGTCGCCCTCCTCCGCGCGGCTCGCGATCAGTGGTGCCAGCGCCTCCGGACGGTCGATGACGCGGGCGTCGCGGTGCCCGCGCGCCCGGATCCGCGCAACGAGCTCCTCATGCGTGACGCCCTCGATCGGTTGTTCACCGGCGGCGTAGACGGGCGCGACGATGACCGTGTCCGCGTCGTTTAAGCAGGTCGCGAACTGGTCGAACAGGTCGTGGAGACGCGAGTAGCGATGCGGCTGCACCACGGCGATGACATCGCGGCGCGTCGACTGGCGGGCGGCGCGCAGCACCGCCGCTATCTTGACGGGGTGGGGGCCGTAATCGTCGATGGCGGTGATGCCCCCCACCACGCCCCCGCGTGTGGAGCGACGCTTGACGCCCGAGAAGCCAAGCCGCCCCCTGCGCGTCGCCC